>Ga0207659_10000003_pt1 | contig 523949 bp, 463 predicted proteins | sample KBSM43metaG_FD_184330 | JGI IMG/M metagenome (GOLD analysis project Ga0207659, IMG submission 184330) | Miscanthus rhizosphere microbial communities from Kellogg Biological Station, Michigan, USA - KBS M4-3 metaG (SPAdes) (version 2) | ecosystem: Host-associated > Plants > Roots > Rhizosphere...
CATTCCGAACACGGCAGTTAAGCTCTTCATCGCCAATGATACTGCGCGGGCAACTGCGTGGGAAAGTAGGACGCCGCCGGGATTTATGAAACGCCGCTGAGAAATCAGCGGCGTTTCGCTTTTATGCCCACAAACAAAAACCCGCTTCCCTGGCCAGGGGAAGCGGGGCATCGCGCACGAGCGCGGCGGCTGGGTCGCTGCTGAGTTCTCGCATGGCAGCGACGCTACTCAATGTACGTCCGCGGCCGCGCCGCGTCATCATCCAGTTTGGGAAAAGTTAGCGGACTCGAGTGCCATTCGGCACGCCCGGGTCGACGCTCACCAGGCTCGGCTCGCCGTCGATCGACGCCGCCAGCACCATCCCGTTCGACTCGATCCCCATCAGCTTCGCCGGCTGCAGGTTCGCCACGATCACGACTTTCCGCCCCACCAGTTCCTCCGGCGTGTACTTCGTCCCGATCCCGCCGACGATCGTCCGCTCCTCGTCGCCGGTCGACACCGTCATCTTGATCAGCTTCTTCGACTTCGGCACGCGCTCCGCCGCACGGATCTCGGCGACCCGCAGGTCGATGGCCATGAACTGGTCGATCGACACCTTCGCCAGATCGGGCGGAGCCGCCTGCGTCGTTTCCAAGGCCGGTTCCATGGCCGGCGGAGCCTGCTGCTTCTCTTCCATCTTTTTCTCTCCGATGTACTGTGCGATGTCGGCGCGCGGAAAGATCGGATCGGCGACGCGCACCGGCGCGTTGTTCGGCAATCCGCCCCACTCCAGCGCGGCCGCGTCGATCGCGTCCGGGCTCGAGCCGAGGCGCGCCAGAGCCTCGGCTGTGGACGCCGGGATGAACGGCGCCATCATCACCCACACCAGCCGCAGCCCCTCCAGCGCGTTCCAGATCACCCGCGACAGCGTCTCGTCCGGGCCCTTTTCCTTGAAATGCTTCCACGGCTCGCGGCCGACGATGTAGCTGTTGATCGCCACGACCAGCTCCCACGCGCTTTCGATCGCGCGCTGGATCGCCAGCTCGTCCATCTGCCGCAGGTACTGCGGCACCACCGACTTCGCCTTGCGCATGATCTCGTTGTCGTCGCACGACGCCGGCGGCGTCCTGCCGCCGAAGTAGTCGCTCGACATCTTCAGCGCGCGCGAGAGCGTGTTGCCGAGATCGTTCGCGAGGTCGGCGTTGTAGCGCGTCAGCAGCGATTGGTCCGAATAGTCCTGATCCTGCCCGAACACCATCTCCCGCGTGACGTAGTAGCGCAGCGCGTCGGCGCCGAAGTCGTCGAGGATGTTGTACGGCCGCACCACGTTGCCGAGGGACTTCGAGATCTTCTGCTGGTCGCGCAGCCAGAAGCCGTGGCCCACGATCCGCTTCGGCAGCTCGACGCCCGCGGCCATCAGGAACGCCGGCCAGTAGACGGCGTGGAAGCGGACGATGTCTTTGCCGACGAGATGCATGTCGGCCGGCCAGTACCTGTCGAACTGCGGAGTCTCGCCGCCGCTGCCGAATCCGAGCGCCGAGATGTAGTTCGTCAGCGCTTCCATCCAGACGTAGATCACATGGTCGGGGTTGCCGGGGAACTGAATGCCCCACTTGATCGACGTGCGCGAGATCGACAGATCCTTGAGCCCCTGCTCGACGAACGCGACCACTTCGTTGAGGCGCGTCGGCGGCCAGATGAACTCCGGATGCGCGCGGTAATGCGCCAGCAGCCGGTCGGTGTAGCGCGACAGCGCGAAGAAGTAGTTGCGCTCGGTCGTCCACTCGACCTTGTGGCCGTCCTGGTCGACACCGTCTTTGACCTGGTTCTCGGCGATGAAGGTCTCTTCGCTCTGGCAGTACCAGCCGGAGTGCTCGCCCAGATAGATGTCGTCGGGGTTCCGCTCCTGGATCCGCCGCACCAGCTCGAGCACTCCCACGCGATGCCGCGGCTCGGTGGTCCGGATGAAGTCGTCGTTGCTGATGTTCAGCCGCTTGAGCAGGTCGTGATGGCGGCTCACGACGCGATTGGCGAGCTCGATCGGCAGGATCCCTTCCTTCGCCGCCGCGCGCTCGATCTTCTGCCCATGCTCGTCCGTGCCGGTGAGAAAGTGAACGTCGTCCCCCATCCGGCGCCGGTGGCGCGCAAAGACGTCCGCGACGATGCCTTCGTACATATGTCCGATGTGCGGATCGTCGTTGACGTAGTTGATGGCGGTACTGATATAGAACTTCTTCATGAGAATGGGCGCGGATTTTACAGCAGACGCGCGCGGTAGAATCCGCGCCGTGCCGCTTTCGTGGACGGTGCGTGCGTCGACGGCCGCGTTCGGCTTCACGCTCGCGATTTCACTCGCGCCGCGCCTGCAGCTCGCGGCGCGGGCGTCCGATCCGCTTTCCGCGCTCAAGCTCGCCGGCTACCGCCCCGCCGGCCTCATTCTCCAATTCCTCCTCGCCGTTCTCCTGACCGCGCTGTTCGCGATCCTCGGCGAGCGCATCGCGCGTCTCGTCGCGCCCCATCGCTGGGCCGCGATCGGTTACTCATCCGCGCTGCTCCTCGCGCCCGTCGCGCTCATGCACTTCGGAAATCTGCGGCACGTGCTGCTCATGGGCGTGGCCGCCGCGGCCATCGTCGCGGTGCGGCGCATCGATCCGCGATTCACGCGCGGCGACGTCGTGCTGATCCTGACGTTCCTCTCCTGCCACATCGCCTTTCTCGATCTCGACTTCGGCGGCACGCCGGTGGCGACGATGCTCCGCGCGATGATCGCCGTCTTCGCGTTCCGTCTGATCGTGCGCGACTCCAAAGCCTGGGTCGCAACGCCGCTCGCACTGGTCTTTCAAATCGGATGGCTGCCGCCAGTCCTGAGCGCCGCGGTCGCGCTGATCGTCCTCTTCGGGACGCCGTTCCTCTTCGCGCGGCTGCGCCTTCGCGTCTCGCGGAGAGTCATTTATCCGATCGCGGTCGTGCTCTATCCGCTCGCGGTGCTGCAGGTTCCGCCGGCGATGAACGGCGTCAACTTTTTCGAAGACAGCCACAACATCGCGGTGGCGAGCGAGATGCTGCGCGGCGAGAAGCCATACACCGACATCGTCCCGACGCACGGGATTCTCTCCGACGGCGTCATCGACTACGTGGCGATGGAGCTCGGCGTCCGCTCGCTGCGCACGCTCCTCGATATCCGGCTGCTTCTCGGCACGCTCAGTTCCCTCGCCATCTACTGCCTCGTCCTCGCCGCGACCGGCAGCGCCGAGGTCGCGCTCCTCGGCACGCTGCTCACGTTCTGCCTTCTCTCCGGTACCGCGCTCTGGCTCCGTCCCTCGGCCGCGCTCTTCGCGCTCGCGGCGACGGTCGCGGGGACGCGGCTGCGCTCGCGGCGCTGGTTCATGGCCGCCGGCGCGCTGGTCGTGATCGCATATCTGCTCAGCGTCGACTTCGGCGTCTACTCCGCGATCGTCGCCATCTTCGCCGCATTTCGCGCGCGCGCGCTGCGGCCGCTTCTCATCGGCTTCGGCGCCGCGGCGATCCCGGTGCTGCTGATCTTCGCGCTCTTCGGCTTCGCCCTCGATTTCATCCGCGTGAACGTCTTCGAGATCTTCGGCAGCCACGGCGTCTACTTCGTCCAGCCGCTCGAGATCCCGGAGTGTCTCCGCTCGCCCGCGCTCGTGCATACGCTGTCGCGCTGCGTCGAGCCGATCGCCTGGGTGCTCGCGCTGATCGCGTCGTCGATCGCATTCGCGCGCTCGCCGTTTCGCGCCAGACGGAGCGACGCGCCGTGGCTGATCGGCGCCTGGATCGTCGTCGCCGGCGCGTCGTTCGTCGAGCGCGGCAACTACCACTTCGTGTCCGCCGTGACGCCGTTCCTCGTGGCCGCGCTCTTCGTCATGTGGCGCTACGCGCGGACGGTTGCGATCATCCTGACGATCATCATCGTCCTGCGCGCCGAGCCGTTCCGCCACCTGATCACCGTGGTGCCGCAGCTCCGCACCGCGGAGGCGACGCCGCTTTTCAATCCCTGGACCGCACCGTCGGTGGAGGCCGCGCGACATTTCTCCATGACGCTGAAGCCGAATGAGACCTTCGTCGACTTCTCCAACTCCGCGCTCCTCTATTGGCTGTTGAACCGCGACTGCCCCTTGCGCCAGGTCGAAGTCGCGAACTATCAGTCCGTGGAGGCGCAGCGTGACGTGATCGCGCGCATCGCGCGCAACCCGCGAATCCGCGCGGCGCTCATCGCGTTTCCGGGCTCCGACCAACGCGTCGACGGCATCCCCAACGCCGACCGCGCACCGCTGGTATGGGCCTACCTGCAGAAGAACTTCACGCCGGCGTTCGAGGAGCAGGGAGTGGTGTTCTGGAGGCGGCGGTGACTAAGTCGGGTCGCCTTCATCGCCCGCATCGAGCTGCGGATCGTTGAGCGCGAAGCGCTGCGACAGGAAGGCCACGAACTCGCGCATTTTCCGCCGGTCGTCGATGGTGATCTCGAATCCCGTCTCGCCGAGGAGCGTGCCGACCGTGGTGTGCAACCGGTCGGCGATGTCCTTGACCGTGAAGATGCCCGGATTCACGACCGGCCCGCGCTTCTTGCCGCTGCGTCGCGGCCGGTGCGGCTTGTAGTCGGGGTCGTTCTCCAGAATCCGCGACACCGCGCCGTCGCGCTTGAACATCTCGTTGGTGTAAGTCTCCTTGAACTCCAGCCGCCGGCGGTTGATGGCCTTCGCGAGAGACACGATGTCAGCGTTCCTCGCCGGAGTGCGTCGGGACATGACTCCGATAAGTTACTTGACAGTTGCCAAGAAGCCCGGACTTCTTCATGGAGAAGAATGCGTGAATCTCGGCGCCTCATGAGCATATCCACGAGACGTAGTTTTGATTGCGATCACGGCGCTTTCGGCGGCCCGGGTGGGATGTAGGGCTTGTACGTGACGTTCGACGTCGCGCGCGCAAACTCGGCGCGCACCTCCTGCACCAGTTTCGGGTCGCGGAAGAGATCCACCATCGTCGCCGCGAGCGCCTTGGACGCACACACCATGCCCTTGTGTCCGATCGACATTCCGCCGCAGGCGACCACCGGCCAGCCGTGCCACGGAGCACCGATCGGCGCGGTGGTCACGGAGAGATGGATCGTCGGGACATTCCAGCTCACGTCCGCGACATCGGTCGATCCCCCTTCGGCGGGGCCGGGGTTGGCCTCGAACGGTTTGACCGCGCCGACGAGTCCGCGCGGCTCGACGCCCGTTTCCTTCTGAATCGTCTTCGCGAACTCCTGCTCCTCGGCGGTGAACGCGACCGGGCCGAGCCAGGCCATGTTCTGCCACGCGGCGCGCTGCCCGGTCATGTTGACGAGCATGTTCCAGTCGCCGCCCTGCACGTTCACCTGCGACTCCACGGCGGCCGCGAGCGCCGCGCCCTGCGCGATCTCGCGGATGCGGCCGAGCAGGCGGTCGACCTCTTCGCGTTTCTCGTCGCGGAGCCAGATCCACAGCTTCGCGTACTCCGTCACGACGTTCGGCACGTCGCCGGCCTTCTGCACCACGTAGTGCATGCGCGACGTCGGCCGGATGTGCTCGCGCATCATGTTCACCGAGAACGTAAAGATCTCCAGGCCGTCCGCCGCGCTGCGCCCGTTCCACGGATCGAACGCCGCATGCGCCGCGCGTCCGCGGAATTCGATCGTGAGATCCACGAGAGCCTGCGAGCTCTTCGTGTCGGACTGCGTTTCATCCGAGGGGTGCCAGGCGAGCATGACGTCGACGTCGTTGAAGACGCCGTCGCGCAGCATGTACAGCTTCCCGCCCACCGCCTCCTCGGCCGGCGTGCCGAAGAACCGGATGGTCCCCTGCAGCTTGTCCGCGGCGATCAACTCCTTGATCGCCACTGCCGCGGCCAGCGACCCCACGCCGAAGAGATTGTGCCCGCACCCGTGCCCCGGCGCGCCCGCCTCGAGCGCGTCCTTCGTCGGCTGCGTCTTCTGCGAGATCCCCGGCAACGCGTCGTACTCCCCCATGATCCCGATCATGGGTTTCCCGCTTCCGAACTCCGCCACGAACGCCGTCGGCAGCCCCGCCACACCCCGCGTGACCCGAAACCCCTTCCCCTCCGCCCAATCCCCCAACGCCTTCGCCGACCGCGTCTCCTTGAGCGCCGTCTCCGCATAGCGCCACACCTCGTCGGAGAGCGCGGTCATCTCACCGGCATGCCGGTCGATCGTGACCACCGCTTCCCGCTTCGCGTCGGCGAACTTCACGGGCTGGGCGAGGAGGGTGGGGGTGAGGAGGGTGGGGGTGAGGAGGAGGAACAGCAGGTTGCGCATGACGGGTGATTCTAGCGGCGTTCATCGGACCCCAAAGAAAAACGCCGCCCGAAGGCGGCGAGTGAGTCACTCAGAGTTGGTGCGGCCGACGGGACTCGAATCTACGACTTGATCTCTATCCATGAGGTATGGAAACGGGCGGTTCGCGGCCGTCCTTAGTGCGGAGGTAGTGCTCATGAAGTACGTAGTTCGTTGCCTCGCTCTTTCTCTTCTTCTCTTCGTCGTCGGAGTGCGGGCGCAAACGCCCCCGGCGTGCGGTACGTTCGACAACAACACGCTCGACGGGTGGACGCCGCAGTTCACGCAGGCGACGGTGCAGACGGCCGGACATCCGTCGCCGTATGCCGATCTGCGCGATCAGTCGGGCGGATCGAACTTCATTGCGCCGCCGGCGTTCAACGGCAACTGGATCGCGTATTCAGGCGGGTGCGGACAGCTCTGCTTCGAGATTAATGTCGTCGACGACGGACTGACGACGAGCCTTCCGGAGAGGCCGCAGTTCTCGATCTTCGACAACAGCACCGGCAAGAGCTTTAGCTTCCGAGTGAACGGCATCGTCGAAGGCTCGGGATGGCACACCGTCTGCGCGCCGATCGGGCCGCTCGACAGCAACGGGAACCTACCTTCCAACGGCCAGGGCACATGGGTCTTCGGCCTGAACACGACGGCGGCCGACTGGCAGAACCTGATCACAAACGTGCAGGGCCTCCGCTTCGCGGTCGATTTCGCCAGCTCGCCGTCGCCAACCGAGCATCTGCAACTCGACAACATTTGCTTCCGCCCCGCGGCGTGCCCTCGCGCGGAGTTTACGATGCCAAACATGTGCGCGGGCGGGCAGTCCGGTCCCGTCAACCAGTCGGTCGGCGCGACATCGTCGAGCTGGACCTTCCCTGGCGGCAATCCGGCATCGAGCACGGCGACTGCGCCAAGCGTGTCCTATCCCAGTCCCGGCACGTACCCGATCACCCTTTGCATCAACGGCGGCACGGCCGCCCCGCTTTGCGTCACGCACAACATCACCGTGATTCCCGGCCCCACGATTCCGGTGATCAACGGTCCGAATACCGCGTGTCAGAAGCCTGCGACCTACTGCGTCGCGGCGCAGACGGGTGTCACGTATACATGGGCGATCATGCCGGCGACGGCGGGAACGATCGTGTCGACTACCGCGACCTGCGCCACCATCAACTGGGCCGGGCCGGGTGTCGTCATCGTCACGGCCACGAACGCGCAGGGCTGTCGCGCGCAGCGGCGTCTGGAAGTGGCCGCGTGTGTGACCAGTCCGTGCTGTCCGAACCCGACGTTCCGAGTCGACTCGACGTCGCTCGTACGCATCGGCACCGCGTGGGTGTTCCGGCCTGTCATCAGCGCACCGTCGGCGCGGCGCGTCGTGGTCGACATCATCCGCGCCAGCACGACCAGGACCGGCGGGGTATGCCCTGCCGTTCCAGCATTCGCGCCGGTGATCACCGCTGTGCGTCCCACGGTGGCGGCAACGCCGCTCGTTCCGATGCAGCCGGTGCCGAATTCGTTCGAGGCGATATGGCAGGGCACCGCGGTGCCGCTTTCGAGCATCGCCTTCCCGATGGACGTGCAGATCCCGAACCTCGGTATCAACTGCGCCGACACCGTAAACCTCTGCGTGAAGTACACGGTGTCGGACGGGGAGTGCCGCACCTGCGAGCGGATCGAGTGCTACAGCTTCCGACGCAACAACATCATCGACGATAATCCAAATACGTCGACGGTGGTGAACTGACAACGAAAATGGGCGGCGACTATCCGTCGCTGCCCATTCACAGTCTCGATAGTCCCGCGAATGGGAGGTAGTTGCCGACGACCTTCGTTTATCGGCAGCAGGACTCGAAGCTCCCGGATTTCACGTGAGGGACGCGCGCGAGAGGAAGCGACGGGCACTAAGATCGCCAGCAGCGTCTGCACCTCGGACACTCGACAATCGATCGAGACTCGCAGCCGCGGCGACCGATCCCGCGACCTTCTCTATCGCTCGCAGAAATGAAGAACGCCGCCATAAGGCGGCGAGTGAGTCACTTTGATTTGGCGGGGCCGACGGGGCTCGAACCCGCGACCTCCGGCGTGACAGGCCGGCGTTCTAACCAACTGAACTACGACCCCGCGTCGTAGGAATCCTCGCTAACGCCCGTCCCGTGGAGGGCATTCCCCGAGGGGAGGCGCATCGTAGCGGGAGGGGTGGGGGGAGTCAAGGTGCGAGACGGGGGGCGGCGCGATCGCGTTCGGAAACGATGGGGTTCTCGACGCGCCAGTCGATCGCCAGCGTCGGGTCGTTGTAGATGATCGAGCTTTCGCCTTTCGGGTTCCAGACGGCAGTGCATTTGTACGCGACGTCGGCTTCGTCGCTGAGGACGGAGAAGCCGTGGGCGAAGCCGGCTGGGATCCAGAGCATGAGGCGGTTTTCGTCCGAGAGCTCGACGCCGGTCCACTTTCTCGCCTGGAGGTCGACGGCGACGTCGAAGATGGTGCCGCGGATGCAGCGGACGAGCTTTCCCTGCGGCGGGTCGAGCTGGTAGTGGAGGCCGCGGATCACGCCTTTCCGAGAAGACGAGTGGTTGTCCTGCGCGAACTCGGTGGGGAGGCCGTGCTCGGCGAATTTCGCGGCGTTGAAGGTCTCCATGAACCAGCCGCGATCGTCGCGGAAGACGGCCGGCTCGATGACGAGCACTCCGGGCAATTCGGTCGGGCGGATGTTCAAAGCGGCGCGGATGATACACGTTCGCGGTATCTTTGACGCCCATGGACGTGACGCTATGAATGAGGCCGAAACGCAGCTCGAGCAGAAACGCGAGTGGCGTCTCGCCGGCGTGATCTTCTTCGGCCTCTTTGCGCTGGTGCTTCTCTACGCCGCGTTCATGATCCTCTGGCCGTTCATGACCGCGATCCTCCTCGGGGCGATCCTGGTCATCCTCACCTTCGGCATCTTCAAGCGCATCCGCGCGCGGCTGAAAAACAACTCCAACCGCGCGGCCCTTCTGATGCTCCTCGGCATCACGTTCATCATCGTCATCCCCGCGGTCATCCTGAGCATGCTGCTCGTACAGCAGGCGAACAGCGTCGTTCAGAGACTGCAGACCGGCGAGGCGCAGGCGATGATCCAGAAAATCAACGTCACGCACTACCTGGAGTGGATCAAACGCTTCGCGCCGAACTTCGATCCGGCCACGCTCAGCCCCGATCGCCTGCTGCTGCCGGCGGTGCAGAAGGTTCCGGGATGGGTGGCGCGGCACGGCGGCGCGGTGATCGGCGGTCTGGCGGGCGCGGTCCTCGGCTTCGCCCTGATGCTGCTGTCGATGTATTTCTTCTACGTCGAAGGGGAAGCGATCCTGACGCAGCTGTCGATCCTCTCGCCGATGCCGAAGCGCTACGACAACGAGTTCCGCGAGCGCTTCAGCGACGTGATCGAGGCGACATTCCGCGGGCAGCTCTTCACCGGGCTGGCGCAGGGCATCATGACCGGCGTCGGTCTCGCGATCACGCGCGTTCCTGGAGCCGCGTTCTGGGGCGCGGTGGCGGCGCTGCTGTCGCTGATCCCGATGGTGGGCGCTGCCGCGATCTGGGTGCCGGCATCCATCTACCTCGTCATCGCCGCGACGATGGGCGAGCGGCCGTGGTGGCAGGCGATCGTGCTGATCATCTGGGGTCTACTGCCGGTGTCGCTCATTGACAACATCGTCCGTCCGTGGGCGATGAAGGGAAAGGCGCAGCTGCCCGCGATTCCGCTGCTCTTCGCGGTCCTCGGCGGGATGCAGGCGTTCGGCTTCGTCGGCCTGGTCATCGGCCCGCTGGTCTTCTCGCTGCTCATGGCAGTCATCGAGATCTACAAACGCTCGTTCTCGCACCCGACAGATGCCGTCGCACCGCAGGAGGGCACAATATGATCATCGGCGCGCACTCGATCATCTACAGCAAGGATGCCGAGGCGGACCGCGCGTTTTTGCGCGACGTCCTGAAGTTCACCAACGTCGACGTCGGGGGAGGGTGGCTGATCTTCGGCCTGCCGCCATCCGAGGTTGCCGTGCATCCGGGCGAAAACGACGAGCAGGAGTTCTATCTGATGTGCGACGACGTCGAGGCCTTCGTCGCCGAGATGAAGTCGCACGGCATCGAGTGCGGTCCGCTGCACACGCAGCCGTGGGGTGTGCTGACGCAGTTGACGCTGCCCGGCGGCGGGAAGCTCGGCGTCTATCAGGCGCGTCACGCGCGCCCGCCGGCCTCTTAGGCGACCAGCCGGCGGACGGTGGCCACGAGCTCCGGCGCTTCGAACGGTTTCTGCACCACCGCGAAGACGTCCTTCGACGCCATCCGCAACACGGACGCCGGCGACGCGGTGACGAGCACGACGCGCTTCAAGAGAGATGGATTGTCGTCGCGCAAATGATTGATCACGGTCATGCCGCCCTCGGTGGGCGTCATGATGTCGAGCAAGAGCACGGCGTAATCGAAGCGGCCCATCTTCTCGATCGCCTGTCTCGCCTCGCTCACGACGTCGACGCGCAATCCCTCGCGACGCAGCAGCGTGGCGATGAGCCGCTGCATCGACGGATCATCGTCGAGCAGCAGCACGCGCGGTTTTTTGAGGAGTCCGATCATCAACTGGTGCGGGGTGAGGGATTCGAACCCACGACCCCCTCCTTGTAAGGGAGATGCTCTACCACTGAGCTAACCCCGCACTGTTCGGAAGGCGCTGCGAGGATAACACGCAGGTTCTTAACGCTGATTTCGCGCCAACTGCTCCAGCGCGTCACCGGTGACGCGGTAAACAGTCCACTGATCCATCGGCAGCGCGCCGAGGGACCGGTAGAAGCGGATCGCGGACTCGTTCCAGTTCAGCACCGCCCACTCCACGCGCCCGCAGTTGCGCTCGATTGCGAGCTCGGCGAGGCGCCCGAGGAGCGCGCGGCCGTAACCACGACCGCGCAAGTCGGGTCGAACGTAGAGATCTTCGAGGTAGACGCCGGGGCGGGCGAGGAACGTCGAGTAGTTATGAAAGAAGAGCGCGAATCCGAACGGCTCGCCGTCTTCTTCGCCGATCAGCACCTCGGCGAAGCGGGGATTGCCGAACAGCGTCGACCGCAGCGACTCCTCGGTCGCGACCACGGCATGCGCCAGCCGCTCGTACTCCGCGAGCTCGCGGATGAAGCGGAGAATCGTCGGCAAGTCCTCTTCCGTCGCCATGCGGATGTTCATGCGCCGCATCGTACAATCGTTGTCATCCCGAGCGCAGCGAGGGACCTTCCAGCGCGCATCGCGGAAGATCGATGAAAACGAAACCGCTGGTGATGCTCTGCTGGTTCCTGGTCGGCATCGCTGCGATCTTCGTACTGCTCAACTTCTACATCCTCGTCCAGCGTCCGATGACCGGCTTCGATTACTCGAGGTCGACAGGCCTGGTGGCGAACGTTTCGGCCGACGGCGCGGCTGTGAGCGCGGGCATCGCCGAGGGCGATCGCGTGCTCTCGATCAACGGCCAGCCGATCACGTATGGCGTGGTGCCGCTGTTCTTCAGCCGCGCCGGCGACGTCGTGCCGGTCGTCATCGAGCGCGATCGCGTGCGCCGCACGGTAAGTCTCCCACTCGTGTCGCACGAACAGCTGCGTCGCGCGTCGCTGCGGGCCGGCGGCGTGCGGACGCTCTCGGCGATCGGCGGCTATCTCAACTTTCCGCTGCACATCTGGATGATGGGCCTCGGCATCGGCCTGTTGCTGCTGCGGCCGGGCAACAAAGACGCGCGTCTCTCCGCGCTCACGCTCGTCTACTGGGCCGGCAGCATGTTCGTGTACCAGGCTTCGGGATTCGGGAGGATTCTCGAGGCCACGCCGGCGCTGCTGCGGATGCCGATGCTGGTGCTCGACGCCTGGTTCTGCGCCGCGTTCTTCGCCGCGGCCGCGCACTTCGCGCTCATCTTTCCGAGCGAGCGCGTGGGGCGGCTGCGCCGCGGTTGGGAGCTCGTCCCGTACATCATCGCGCTGCCGATTTTCATCGAGACGCTGGCGAACAATCTGCGGCGCCTGCGGCACGACGTCGGTCCGGCGGCGCTGCCGTTCCGCGACGTATCGGCGAGCGTCGGCTCGCTGCTCCTCGTCGGCGCGCTGATCATCCTCGCCGTCCGTTTCGCGCGCATGCGCGACCCGAACGCGCGCCGCCGCCTGCAGCTCGTTTTCCTCTCGCTGCTTCCCGGCACGCTCATGTACGCGCTCGGCTTCCTCGGCGACACGTTCCAGCTGGGCCACACGTTCACGTACGTCGTCCGCATCCTCAACACGCCCTCGACGATGCTCGGCTCGGCGCTCTACGCGTACGCGGTCGTGCGGCACCGGCTGTTCAACGTCCGCGTGCTGGTGCGGCGCAGCCTGCAGTACGCGCTGGCGAAGGGAACGCTCTTCGCGCTGATGTCGCTGCCGGTGGTCGGACTGATCGTCTTCTTCTACGCGCACCGCGACGACTCGCTTGCGGTGCTGCTGACCGGCACGCCCGCGGTCTACCTGCTGCTGATTCTTCCGCTGGTCGCGATGATCCACTATCGCAAGCATCTGCTCGAGCGGCTCGACCGCCGCTTCTTCCGCGAGCAGTACGACGCGCGCCGGCTGCTGCTGCATGTCGTCTCGATCATTCGCGGCGGCTCGGACATGCTCGTGCTTTCGCGCGCGGCGCTCGACGAGATCGACAAGGCGCTGCATCCGAAACACATCTCGCTCTGGCAACTGGATCCCGAGGGGAAGGACCTGCACCGCGGCTTCTATCGCGGTGAAGGCGCGCCGTTCGAAGTCGTACCGCTTTCCGCGACGAGCACGCTCGCATCGCTCTTGATCACCGACGATGAGCCGCTCGACGTTTACGATCGCGCCGCGCGCACGCTATTGCAGCGGCTGCCCGACAACGAGCGCGAGTGGCTGCGTCAGTGCGATGCGTATCTGATCGTGCCGCTGCTGATCGAGAAGCGTCTGGCCGGCCTGATGATCCTCGGCGAGCGGAAATCGGAAGAGCCGTACAGCCGCGAGGATCGCGAACTGCTGCGCATGCTCGGCGCGCAGCTCGCGCTGACGCTCGACTACACGCGCCTCAAGCAATCGCCATCGCTGGTGTGGTCGCCCGCGCCGGTGCACGCCTTCACCTCGGACGTGTTGCAGCTCTGTCCGAAATGCGGCCGCTGCTACGCGCCCGACGCCTCCAGGTGCGAGCTCGACGAGCAGGCGCTCGTCCCCGAGTCGGGCGTGCCGCGGGTCATCGAGGACAAGTACATCGTCACGAAGCTCCTCGGCCGCGGCGGCATGGGCTCCGTGTATCTCGCGACGCAGAAGCGGCTCAATCGCCCGGTGGCGATCAAGGTGCTGCTCTCGCATCTCGTCGGCAGCTCATCGATGCGCAGCAGATTCGAGCGCGAGGCGCGCATCGTCGCGCGGCTGCGCCATCCGGCGATCGTGACGATTCACGACTTCGGGGTGCTGCCCTCGGGACACGCGTATCTGGTGATGGAGTATCTCGACGGCGAGACGCTGCGGAAGCTGATCGGCACCGGGCCGCAGTCGCTCGAAGCGGCGATGGCGATCCTGAGCCCGGTCGGCGCGGCGATCGACGCGGCGCACGGCGCCGGGATCGTGCATCGCGATCTGAAGCCGGAGAACATCATGATCGTGCGTGACTCCGGCAGCCTGCCGGCGCCGCGCGTGCTCGACTTCGGGTTGGCGAAGATGTCGAACCCGATCGGCGAGGATGAAGTGACGTTCGTGCAGTCGGGACACAGCGCGGGAGTGGTCGGGACGCTGATGTACATGGCTCCGGAGGTATTGAGCGGCCAGAACGCCGACCCGAGGTCTGATCAGTACAGCCTCGCGCTCATCGCGTACGAACTGCTCGCGGGCGAACATCCGCTCGGACACGCCACCGATCTCGCCTCGGTCGTGCGCGGACACACCGACATCCCGATGATCCCGATCACGGAACGCGTCTCGAGTGCGCCGGGCCACGTCGCCGACGCACTGCAGCGCGCGCTCGCGAAGAAAGCCGACGAGCGCTTCCGCAGTGTCGGCGAGTTCATTACCGCCCTCGGTGGAGCGAGCTCTTAGCCCTCCGCAGCCGGCACCACCATCACCGGCACGGTCGCGTGACGGATGACGTCGAGCTTCCGCTCGCTCGGCTCGTGGGTGGCGTTGAGGAAGATCGAGTCGGCGTCGACGCGCGTGGTGTAGCGGACGATCTCCTTCTGCGCGTCGGAGCCTCGCACGATCGTGGTTTTCGCGTTCTTCACGTTCGCCGCGAGTGTGCGCAGCAGCTCCTCGGCGCGCGTACGGTTTTCGTCATCGCACACCGTCAGCAGATGGATCTCATTTCCGATCTGCGACGCGAGCTCGAGCGCCGAGTGCGAGGCCTGCTCGAGGTGCACCGGCACGACGATGCGCTGCATGTGCTCGCGCTTGCGGATTCCGTAGCGGATCGCGAGCACGGGCGCGGGCGGATCTTTCAGCACGGCGATGGTGGTCGAGCCGACGAAGAGGTGCGCGACGTGGTGCCGCGCATGCGTGGCGATCACGACGAGGTCGGCCTTCTCCTGCAGCGCGGTCCGGCAGATCTCGTTGCCGGGATCGGGAGCCTGGCGGACGATCAGCCGCGTCGCGACTTTGGCGTTGCGGATGCGCGCGCGCAGTCGCTCCAGCTCCTGCTGCTCGGCGTACTCGTAGAGCGACGGATCGGCGGGGAAGCGCAGCTCATCGGGATGCGACGCCCAGGTCATGCGCACGTGGAGGACGATGACTTCGCCGCCGCTGCCGGCGGCAATGCGCACCGCATCGTCGAAGACCCACTCCGACGCGGTGGAGAAGTCAGTCGGGATCAGGATGCGGTGAAACATGTTGGTGCGCGTCTCGCGCAACCATTATCGTGCAACAACAGGCTGCGCAGGCGTAGTACTCGCGGCAGCCGTCACCGGCGCGGGAGCCGGACCCGGCGTCACGATGTAGCGAATGACCGTTTTCGGCTCCGCCTCGGTTTCGGCAACCTGCAGCATGACCTGCTTGCCGTTCACGTTCATCGCCTCGCCGGGGATGAACGGGTCCTGCATGGCCTGATTCAGCTGCACTTCCAGCGTGCGCCAGTTCTGCTGCTGGGGCGGATACGGATCCTGCGCCGGGAACGCACGGAACTGCGCGAGATAGGTCAGGTAGTAGTGATAGACCTGCGGGAACGAGTCGTCGGTCGCGAGCGTGTAGACCTCGGCGCCGGCGCCGTATTTGTTGCGCACCATCACTTCGTCGCGCTGCGTGAGGTCTTCGCGGTACTCGGCGCCCGCATAGATCGGGATCGCGCCGTTGATCGACCCGATCGCCTGCTGCGGGTCGACCGGCTTCTGTGCGACCGGCGCTTCCTTCGGCGGATTCTGCTCCACGGCAGCGCTCGATTCCGTGCCGCCGGTACATCCCGCGAGGAGCATCGCCGTGGCGAATGAAGCTATCAATCCCTTGAGCATCAAGGGTCTGTAGAGCAATGGGTGTGCCGCCGCCATCAGTTGTTCTGCGCGTGGAAGGCAACCGAGCGGTGCCGTTGCGCATTGCTGCGCAGGTGCTCGAGTGCGGTCTCGCCGCCGTACTTCGCGACGAGCTGCTCGTCGTACAGATCGGAGATGCTGGCGACGCTGTCGAGCGACGCGATCAGCTGCTCGGGGCGGAGGCGCCGGCCCAGGAAGGAATGCGAGTAGAAAATGTCCTGTCCGACCATGCTGAACGCGCCCAGGGGAACCTGGGCGTTGAGCTTGAGCAGTTCCTGCATGCACTCGAACGTCGGGTCGACGCCCTGCACGCAAAAGGCGAGGATCTCGATGACCGCGTCGTCTTCCTCGTAGGCGTCGATCGAGATTTCGAGGACTGTCGAGCCGTATTTGAGATAGAAGTCGCAGTGATCGGCGTCGTCGAAGTGCTCGTCCGTGAGCTCGTCGAGATACGACTTCACCTGCCGGTACACTTCTTCCTGGCACTGCGAATGGAACTGCTTGGTACGCGCGGCGGACATTGGCGGTGATTATATAGATGAATGGAACATTTGACCGGCGGCGCACACTCGTTCTGAAACGAGGGAAGGAGCGCGTCGTTGCGAATCGTCATCCGTGGATCTTCGCGGGTGCGATTCACAGCGAGCGCGGACCGGAAGACGCGCCGGTCGGCGACCTCGTCGACGGCGACGGGAAGCGGCTGGCGTCGGGCTTCTACTCGTCGCGCTCTCAGATTCGCTTGCGCGCGCTGACGTTCGGCGACGAAGAGCTGACGCCGGAGCTGATCGCGGCGCGCATCACGACCGCGATCGCGCGGCGGAGCGCGATCTTCGACGAGAGCACGAACGCCGCGCGGGTCGTGCATGCCGAGGGCGATGAGCTGAGCAGCCTGATCGTCGACCGGTACAACGACCTGCTGGTCGTCGAGATCGCGAACCGCGGCGTCGAGACGATCAAGCCGCTCATCGTCGACACGCTGCAGCGCGCGCTCGCGCCGCGGGTGATCTACTTCAAGAATGACCTCCCCGCGCGGAAGCTGGAGCAGCTGCCGATCGAAGATGACCTGTGGAGCGGCGGGCTTCAGCCCGCCGAGTCTGCCGGCGGGCTAAAGCCCGCCGCTCCACAGTTTCTCGAGTCTGGGCTCACGTTCCGCGTCGATCCGAGCGAAGGCCAGAAGACCGGCTTCTTCCTCGACCAGCGCGAAAACCGCCGCCTCGCGCGCACGCTCGCCGGCGGGACGCGCTTCCTCAACCTCTTCTCCTACAGCGGAGCGTTCGGCGTTTACGCGGCGGCCGGCGGCGCGACATCCGTCACGAACGTCGATGTCTCCGCGCATGCGATCGAGATTGCGCGTGAGAATCACGCGCTCAACGGCAGCAGCGCGGAGTTCGTGGTCGCGGACGCGTTTCAGTACGTGCGTCAGCACCGTGAGCGGTTCGACTTCATCGTCTGCGATCCGCCCGCGTTCGCGAAGTCACGTGGCGACGTCGAGCGGGCCGCGCGCGGCTACAAGGACGTCAACCTCCACGCGCTGAAGCTGGTCGAGCCGGGGGGGATGCTGATGACGTTCTCGTGCAGCGGCCACATGTCGCTCGATCTCTTTCAGAAAGTGATCTTCGCCGCGGCGCTCGATGCCGGGAGGCGCGTCTCGTTCGTGCGGCGCCTCGGCGCGGGAGCGGATCATCCGGTTTCGCTTTACTGTCCCGAGGGGGAGTACCTGAAGGGCTTCCTGCTGGAAGTGCGATAATTTCGAGCCTCGCGTCATGACCAGCACGCTCACCAACGTCCCGATCCCCAAAGCCTCCCGCGACATCACCGTCGCTTACCTCGGCGATCTGCTCCTCGGCGCGGGCTTCATCGACGACCGCCAGCGCGCCGATCTCGAGAACGTCGACCGGCAGTTTCGCGCGCACGCGCGGGCGTCGAAGTCGCGCACCGAGGAGGAGGCCAGCCCGTTCAAGGCCCTCGCGGCGCTGAACCTCACCGACGCCAGCGGGAACGGCACGAAGATCGACGACTTCCTCCTCGCGCGGCTCATCGCCGAAGACGCGCGCCTCCCGTTCTGCAAGATCGATCCGATCAAGCTCGACGTCGAGATGATCGAGTCGAAGATCTCGCGGCCGTTCGCGCGCAGGCACAAGATGATTCCGGTCGCCATCAAGGACGGGAAGCTCGTCGTGGCGATGGTCAATCCGTTCGACCACGCGGCGGTCGACTCGTATCGCCCGATGGCGAAGCAGGAGCTGGAGATCGTCGTCTCCGCCGAGTCGGACGTGATGGGCGTGATCACCGAGCAGTACGGCTTTCGCACCTCCGTCACGAAGGCAGAGCGCGACCTCTCCCGCGGCGCGATCGACCTCGGCAATCTCGAGCAGTACATCAAGCTCAAGTCGGGCGCGGAGATGGAGGCCAGCGACCAGCACATCATCAACGCGGTCGACTACCTCCTGCAGCACGCCTACGACTCGCGCGCGTCCGACATCCACATCGAGCCGAAGCGCGAGCACGCCCAGATCCGCTTCCGCATCGACGGCGTGCTCCACGAGATCCAGCGCGTGCCGAAGCTCGTGAACATGGCCGTGACCTCGCGCCTCAAGACGATGTGCCGCATGGACATCGCCGAAAAGCGCCGCCCGCAGGACGGCCGCATCAAGACCGAGCACGACGGCAAGGAGATCGAGCTCCGCGTCTCGACGCTGCCGACCGCGTTCGGCGAGAAGGTCGTGATGCGCATCTTCGACCCCGAGATCCTCATGCACGACCTCGGCGGGCTCGGATTCTACGAAGACGAGCTGAAGACCTTTGCCGACTGGATCAAGCGGCCGCACGGCATCATCCTCGTCACCGGCCCGACCGGCTCCGGCAAGACCGTCACGCTCTACTCCGCGCTGAAGAGCCTGGCCTCGCCGGAGATCAACATCACCACGATCGAAGATCCGATCGAGATGGTGTGGGACGACTTCAATCAGACCGCCGTACAGAACAAGCTCGGGATCACCTTTGCGGCCGCGCTGCGGACGATCCTCCGACAGGATCCCGACATCATCATGGTCGGCGAGATCCGCGACGGTGAGACTGCACAGAACGCGGTGCAGGCCGCGCTGACCGGACATCTGGTCTTCTCGACACTGCACACGAACGACGCCTCGTCGTCGATCACGCGCCTGGTCGACCTCGGTATTCCGCCGTTCCTGATCTCGTCGACGCTGATCGGCGCGATGGCGCAGCGGCTAACACGCAAGATCTGCGAGCACTGCCGCCGCAACCGTCCGCTCAGCCTCGAAGAGGCGGCGATGCTGAATCTGCAGGCGCCGCCGGGAAAACGGATCATCGTGAAGGAAGGCGCGGGCTGCATCCGCTGCCGCAACACCGGCTACTTCGGCCGCACCGGCATCTTCGAGATCCTCTCGATCGACAACGCGATCCGCGACCTGGTCGACCGCGGCGAGGACTTCCTCAAGATCAAGGAGATGGCCATCAAGCGCGGCATGCGCACGCTGCGGCAAAGCGCGCTGCGCAAGCTCGCCGAGGGAATCACCACGTTCGAGGAAGTCGTGCGGGTGACGGGAATCTGAGCGTGGCCTCGAAGCTCGTCTGGACCAGTGATCCCGAGCAGGCGAAGAAGTTGCGCGAAGAGGGGAAGCTCGACGTGCCGCGCGAAGTCGAGCCGTCCCGCCAGCGGATTCGCGTCACCCTCGATCGCAAGCGCCGCGCCGGCAAAACCGTGACGGTGGCGAGCGGCTTCGAACATCGCCCGGAGTCGCTGGCCCAACTCGCAGCGACGCTCAAGAAAAAGTGCGGCACCGGCGGCACGGCCAGGGACGGCGAGATCGAGATCCAGGGAGATCACGCCGCGCGGGTGGCGGAAGATCTGAAGAAGCTTGGATATCGGGTGGGGTGAGATCTAGGGCTTCGGCTCCGCGGCGGCGTCGTAGAGCTCGCGCACGTCCAGCCGCGCACCGATGACCAATTCCGCGGCTTCGCCTTCGACGACGCGGATGGACTGCCATTGGTTGTCTTCCTGACGCGTCCAGACGTGCAGCGACCGCTCGCGGTGCGACACCATCACGTACTGGCGCAGCGACGGAAGCGTCTTGTAGTGCTCGAACTTGTCGCCGGCGTCGTACTCCGCGGTGCTGCGGCTGAGAACTTCGAGGATGAGTATCGGATTCGTGACCGCGAGAGGATCCTCGTGATCGCGTTCGCTCGGCCCGCAAATCACGGTGACGTCGGGGTAAGTTGTCAGACCGGACTGCGTGCGAACGCGCAGGTCGGAATCGTAGGCGCGGCACGCACCGCCGCGCAGCTGAGAAAAGAGTAGACCACTCGCGGCGGCCGCAAGCGCGGCGTGCTCCGGAGTCCCGCCGGCCATCGCATAGATCTGACCGTCGAGATACTCGTGCTTGACGTTGCTGCCCTTCTCGAACGCGATGTACTCGGCGTACGAGTGATGGATCTTGTGCAGCGGCGCCAGCATCCCAACGATTATTGCATGTGTCCGGTGCTATTCTCTTCCCATGACGGTCCAGACTGCTTCTTCGTCGCTCGAGCGGGAGCTCGAGTACAGAAAAAAGCTCACCGCGATCGCGAATCAGATCAACTCCGCGGAGTCGATTCCCCACATCCTGATGACGCTCAAGGACAGGATCCTCGAGCTGCTCGACGCCGAACGGCTGACCATCTACGCCATCGACACGAAAAACCAGGAGCTGTACTCGCTGCAGAAAGTCGGCGATCAGCCGAAGGAGATCCGCGTCCCGAAGTCGTTCGCGTCGATCGCCGGCTTCACCGCGCTGGCGCGCAAGACCGTCAACATCAAGGACGCCTACGAGGCCTCCGAGCTTCAGAAGTTCCATCAGAACCTCCGCTTCGATCAGCGCTGGGACAAGCAGACCGGCTTCCGCACCAAGACCGTGCTGGCCGTGCCGATCATGTTCGAGAAGTACCTCCTCGGCGTGGTGCAGATGATCAACAAGCGCCACGGTCCCGCGTTCACCGGACAGGACGAGGATGCGGTCGAAGAGATCGCGCGCATCCTCGGCATCGCGTTCTATAACCAGCACAAGGTCGCGCGCACGACGAAGCCGTCGCGTTTCGGCACCCTGATCGACAAGGGCATCGTCTCCGAGAAGATGCTCGAGCAGGCGGTCAGCAACGCGCGCATGAACAACACCAGCGTCGAGAAAGTGCTGATCGAGGACTTCAGCGTGCCGAAGGAAGAGATCGGCGCGTCGCTGGCCGCGCACTACTCGGTGCCGTGGTTCAACTACGACGGCACGCAGGAGATCCCCGCCGATCTGCGCGAGCGCGTCACCGCCGACATCTGGAAGAAGCACAGCGCCGCCCCGGTGGAGCGGAAGCCGGGCGTGCTGGTGGTGGCGGTCGACGATCCGCAGGACCTGACGCGCATCGACGGCATCCGGGCGATGAACATCGCGCCGCGGCACGAGTTCCTGGTGGCGATGAAGCACGACATCCTCGAGTACATCGCCAAGTCGTACGGCGAGCCGATTGGCGGCGGCGACGCCGGCGGCGAGTCCGCCGACTGGGCGAAGATCCTCGACTCCCTCGGCGAAGGGGAGAAGGTCGAGCTGGAAGACTCGCCGCAGGGGAACGATCAGCCCGAGATCGACGAGACCGACTCCGGCATCGTGAAGCTCGTCAATCAGCTGATCATCGAGGCCTCCGCGCGCGGCGCGTCGGACATCCACGTCGAGCCGGACGGGTCGAAGAACCCGTGCGTGATCCGGCTGCGCATCGACGGCGACTGCCAGAAGTTCATGGAGATCCCCGGCGCGCACCGCAACGCCGTCGTGCAGCGCCTGAAGATCATGGCCCGCCTCGACATCTCCGAGAAGCGCAAGCCGCAGGACGGCAAGATCCGCTTCAAGTATTCGCGCGGGACGATCGAGCTGCGCGTCGCGACGATCCCGACCGCGAACGGCAATGAGGACGTGGTGATGCGGCTCCTCGCGGCGGCGAAGCCGCTGCCGCTGGAGAAGATGGGTTTCAGCGATCGCAATCTGGAGCGTTTCAAGCAGGTCGTGCAGAAGCCGTACGGCATCTGCCTCGTCGTCGGTCCGACCGGCTCCGGCAAGACCACGACGCTGCATTCGGCCCTCGGGTTCATCAACACGATCGACATGAAGATCTGGACCGCCGAGGATCCGGTCGAGATCACGCAGAAGGGACTGCGCCAGGTGCAGGTGCAGCCGAAGATCGACTTTACGTTCGCGGCGGCGATGCGCTCGTTCCTGCGCGCCGATCCGGACGTGATCATGGTCGGCGAGATGCGCGATCACGAGACCGCGGCCATCGGCATCGAGGCCTCGCTGACGGGCCACCTCGTCTTTTCGACGCTGCACACGAACTCGGCGCCGGAGACGATCACGCGTCTCCTGGACATGAACATCGACCCGTTCAACTTCGCCGACGCGCTCCTCGGCATCATGGCCCAGCGCCTGATCCGCGTCCTCTGCCCCAAGTGCAAAGAGGCCTACAACCCCACGCCGGAGGAGTTCGAGGAGATCATCGAGGCGTACGGCTACGAGTACTGGCCGGAGACGAAGATCACCTACTCACCCGAGCTGATGCTCTACCGCCCCAAAGGCTGCCCCACGTGCAACAACAGCGGCTACAAAGGCCGCATGGGCGTCCACGAGCTCCTCGTCGGCACCGACGACCTCAAGAAAGCGATCCAGCACCGCGCGCCCATCGACGAGATCCGCAAGATCGCCATGCAGCAAGGCATGCGCACGCTCATGCAGGACGCGATCGAGAAGGCGTTCAAGGGGCTGACGGACATCAAGCAGGCGCGGGCGGTGGCGGTGAAGTGATCAGCGTGCAAAGCGCGCTGATCACCCCGAAGCGCAGCGAGGGGTCCGGTAGGTCGGGCCAGCCAACATGTTCCACATCTACATCCTCGCCAGCATCAACCGCGTCCTGTACGTAGGCTCGACAGACGATCTCCCGCGCCGCGTGCACGAGCACAAGAAAGGGCGGGCGAACGCATTCACGACTCGATACCGTGTGAACCGCCTCGTCTATTACGAGCCCGCAGAATCACGCGTTACTGCCGTCCGCCGCGAGCTGGAAATCAAAGCTTGGCGCCGGGAGAAAAAGATCGCGCTCATCGAGTCGGCGAATCCCGACTGGTGGCTTCGGGAGCTCGAGCCGCCCGCCCAGATCCCTCGCTGACGCTTCGGGATGGCGCGATTCACCGGAGTTGACGGTGCCTCACGGCACCGTCAACTCCGGTTCGGGAAGCATCAGCTTCGCTGCTGCTTCCCTGAATCGCGCCACATCCTCCGCGTACAGCTTGTTGTAATCCGCCAGCACCTCGCGCAGGGTCGCTTCGCTGTACGTGAGGTAGGCGAGTTGGGCGGGGGTGGGGGCGTCCCAGGACGATTGGAGCGATTGCAGGGGGTATTGCACCTTCGACATCGCGTCGGTTTCGGCGACGATGCCTTTGGTTTTCGGAGGGGTCCAGAGGCGGCGCTCCATGGCGTCGAGTTTCTTCTTCAGGTCGTTGCCTGATTTGACCAGCGGGTCGGGCTCGGCGGAGTCGTCGTCTTTCTTGAGTTTCGCGGAGACCGCGTCGATGTCCGCGCGGGTCTTGCGGATGCGCTCGATCGCCTCGGTGGTCTTTTCCTGCAGCGCGCCGGCGCGGAGGATGGCGTTGTACTTGGCCCGGCGCGTGTCCGCGAGGATGTTCTCGCGCGGGTCGGGGACGACGGTCACGCTCTGCTTGGCCTCGTTGCCGCGGAACTTGATCGTCACGGTGTAAGTGCCGGGCGGGACTTCGGGGCCGCTGCGCGAGCGGAACGACTCGCCTTCGGGCTCGTCGGACTTCGGCAGCTTGAAGGCGTCGCGCGTGAGGTCCCACGACGCGCGGTTCACGCCGAGCTTCGCCGGTCCCTTGAACTTGCGGATCGTCTTGCCGCTCGCGTCGGCGACTTCGATGTCGACCTGCGGCTCCTTGTCGTCGGCCGGTTTCTTCGCCGCGTCGGAAGGCGCCGGCTTCACCGGCTCCTTCGGCACGTCCTTCATCTCTTGCGGCGGCACGCCCGTCTCCGGAAACGGCTGCGCCTGTGCGGCCTCACGCTCCTTCGCCTTCCGCTCGCGCTCCTTCTCGTCGATCGGATGCGCGAGGCCGGGCAGGTTCAGCGAATACGTGAGGAGCGCGCCGTACGGCTCGTTCTCGCCGCGGAACTCCGAGTCGGCGACGAAACGCGCGCCTTTCTTCTGACGCGTGGTGTGCTGCATCGCCTCGCCGGTCTCGAAGAAGTGCAGCGGCTTGGCCAGCGTCTCCTTCGTCACCGTACGCAGCGGGCGGATGTCGTCGAGGATGTACGCGGCGCGGCCGTGCGTGGCCACGATCAGGTCGTGATCGCGCGGGTGGACCTGCAGGCCCATCACCGACGCGGTGGGGAAGCCGTGCTTCCATTTCGACCACGACTTGCCGGCGTCGAACGAGACCCAGAGGCCGAACTCCGTGCCGAGGAAGAGGAGGTCGGGATCGACCGGATCCTGCTCGATCGAGAGCGCGTAGCCCTGGACGTCCTTCGTCGTCAGCGACGTCCAGGTCTTGCCGTAGTCGGTGGTGCGATAGGCGTACGGAGTCCAGTTCGAGCGGCGGTGATCATCGAAGACGATGAACGCCGTCCCCGCGTCGTAGCGCGAAGCCTTGATCTCCGGCACCCAGGTATTCGCGGGAACGCCCTTGATGTTGTTCTCGACGCTGGTCCAGTTGGCGCCGCCGTCGCGCGTCACGTGCACGCGCCCGTCGTCGGTGCCGGCCCAGATCGTCCCGCGCTCGATGGAGCTCGGCGCGATGGCGATGATGGTCGTGTAATTCTCCGCGCCGGTGACGTCGGGCGTGATGCCGCCGCTCTTCGCCTGCTGCTGCCACTCCTTTTTGTTCGTCGTCAGGTCGGGGCTGATGATCGTCCACGACTCGCCGCGGTCGCTCGACTTGTGCACGAACTGGCTGCCGTAATAGATGCCGTTCGGATCGAACGGATCGACGGCCATGCCGGCGTTCCAGTTGAAGCGCAGTTCGGTCTTCGCGTTGGGTCCGGAGGGGCGAATGTCTTTCCGCTCGCCGGTGCGGAGGTTCCAGCGGATGACGTAGCCCTCCTGGCTCATCGCGTAGCCGGTCATCGGATCGTTCGGAATCGGCGCCGTGCCGAAGCCGTCGCCGAAGCCGACTTCCTGCCAGTCCCAGTTGCGGATGCCCGCGGTCTCCCAGGTCGTGTTCGGCCCTTTCCACGAACCGTTGTCCTGCATGCCGCCGTAGATGTTGTACGGCTGCTCCATGTCGTAGTTGATGTGGTAGTACTGGCCGATCGGCAGCGAGGCGATGAAGCGCCAGCTCGCGCCGCGGTCTTCGCTCTCGTACACGCCGCCGTCGTTGCCGGCGAAGATGTGGCCGGCGTCGTTCGGATTGATCCACATCGCGTGATAGTCGGGATGCACGCGCGAGAACGGCACCAGCGGCTTGAACGACTTGCCGCCGTCGTTGGAGACCGTGACCACCGTGGCGATGTTGTAGACGCGGTTCGGATCGGCGGGATCGACGCGCAGGTCGGCGTAGTAGAACGGCCGGCTGGCGATGTTGGTCTCGCTGTTGACCGCGGTCCATTTCTGGCCGCCGTCATCGGAGCGCAGCAGCGCGCTCTTCTCCGCCTCGACGAGCGCGTAGACGATGCTCGGATTGGAGCGGGCGATGGCGATGCCGATGCGTCCGAGCCTGCCTTTCGGCAATCCGTCCTCCTCGGCATACCGCTTCCAGTTCGCGCCGCCGTCGTAGGTCACGTACAGGCCCGAGCCGGGACCGCCGGAGTTGAAGAACCACGGCCAGCGCCGGTACTCCCACAGCGACGCAAAGAGTTTGTTGGGGTTGTTGGGATCGATGACCAGGTCCGCGGCGCCGCTGCGCTCGTTGCTGTAGAGCACCTTCGCCCATGTCTTCCCGCCGTCGGCGGTCTTGAAGACGCCGCGCTCGGGATTCTGGCCCCAGGCCTGGCCCATCGCCGCCACCCAGGCGACGTTCGGGTCGCGCGGGTGCAGAACGATGCGATAGATCCGCTCGGTCTTCTCGAGCCCGAGGTGCTGCCAGGTCTTGCCGCCGTCCATCGACTTGTAGACGCCGTTGCCGACCGACATCGAGTTGCGCACGTTGCCTTCGCCGGTGCCGACCCAGACGATCTCCGGGCTGGCCTGATAGATCGCCACCGCGCCGATCGCCGCGACCGGCTGATCGTCGAAGATCGGAGTGAAGCTCAAGCCGCCGTTGGTCGACTTCCAGAGGCCGCCCGTGGCCGCGCCGACGTAGACGATGTCGGGGTTCGACTCGACGGCGTCGATGGCCGCGACGCGGCCGCTCATGGCCGCGGGACCGATCGAGCGCGCCTTCATGCCGGCGAGGAGGTCGGGATCGATCTGAGCGTAGAGGGTGACGGTGATGAGGAGAGAGAGAACGAGGGACGCAATTCGTCTCGTCTTCATGGCGCGCGCATTCTAGCGCGCGATTACACTTTCACTGCTTGCCCCACACGATCACCATCGTCCTCGCCGCGGGCGCGTTCGTGCTTTTCACCGCGCTGGAGATCGCCTGGCCGCTGCGGCGCAGCGTCGAGCCGAAGCTCCGGCGCATCGTGCGCAACCTCACCGTCGGCGGCGTGTCGTACGCTCTCATGACCTTCACGCAGGTGCCGCTGCTCACGCCGCTCACGGCGTGGGTCGAGCGGAGCGAGATCGGGCTGCTCGGTCTCGTGCAGTTGCCGCGCGCCCTCGAGATCGCGATCGCGGTGCTGCTGCTCGACTACACGCTCTGGATCTGGCACTGGCTGAATCACATGGTGCCTTTCCTGTGGCGTTTCCATCTCGTGCACCACGTCGACCGCGACCTCGACGCCTCGACCGCGCTGCGCTTTCACTTCGGCGAGATGCTGTCGTCGGCGTTGTATCGCGCGCTGCAGTTGATCGTCATCGGCGCGGGCGTCGAGGCGCTCTGGCTGTGGCAGACGATCCTCTTCGTCTCGATCCTCTTTCACCACTCCAACGTCCGCCTGCCCGCGGCGCTCGACCGCGTGCTGGTGCGCCTCTTCGTCACGCCGCGCATGCACGGCATCCATCACTCCGACCGCCGCGAGGAAACGAACAGCAACTGGTCCAGCATCCTCACGGTCTGGGACTTCCTGCACCGCACGATGCGGCTGGACGTCCCGCAGGAGTCGGTCACGATCGGCGTCCCGGCCTACGAAGACCCGCGCGAGGTGACGCTCGGGAAAGTGATGTTGTTGCCGTTCCGGAAGAAACACGACGATTGGTCACCCGGTTTCCCGGTCGCCCGGTTGCCCGGTGGCAAAGTTGTGCCGGGTGACCGGGAAACCGGGTGACCGGGCAACCCAAACCGGCTCTCGACGTAAACTCCCGGTCATGAAGAAGTTTCTGCTAGCCACGCTTCTGCTCCTCCTCTCCGCGAACACTCTCCGCGCCGCCGAGCTCTCGGCCGCCGATCTCGACAAGCGCCGCAAGGCGCTGAGCGATCTGATCGACGAGCAGTGGGAGTACACGATGCGGACGAACCCGGAGTTCGCGTCGATCCTCGGCGACAAGCGCTTCAACGACGAGGTCAGCGACGTCTCCGAGGCCGCGGTGCGCGCCGATCTCGAGCAGTCGAAGAAGTTCCTGAAGCGCTTCGAGGCCATCGGAACCGCCGGCTTCAGCGAGCAGGAGCGGCTCAATCGCGAGCTGATGGTCAGCGACCTCCACGAGAGTCTCGAGGGGGCGAAGTTCAAGGGGTGGCAGGCGCCGGTCAGTCAGATGAGCGGCATCCATCTCAACGCGGCGCAGCTGCCGTCGGCGCTGCCGTTCCAGAACGCGAAGGACTATGACGACTACGCCGTCCGCCTGGGCAAGTTTCCGAAGATGATGGACGACACCATCGCCAACATGCGCAAGGGCATGGCCGCGAAGCAGATGCCGCCGAAGTTCCTGCTAGAGAAAGTCGGCGACCAGGCTGCGGGCATCGCCAACACGCCGGCCGACAAGTCGCCGTTTGCGCTGCCGCTCGGCAAGTTCCCTGACAGCGTCGGCGAAGCCGACCGCCAGCGCATCCGCACCGCCGTGCTCGCGGCGGTCGAAAATTCGATCATCCCGGCGTACAAGAGATTCGCGGCGTTCGTGAAGGACGAGTACGCGCCGAAGGGGCGCACCGACGTCGGCGTCTGGTCGCTTCCCGACGGAAAGGCGCGCTACGCGTTCCGCGTCAGGCAGCAGACCACGAGCGACTTCACGCCGGAGCAGATCCACCAGATCGGACTGAAGGAAGTCGCGCGCATCGAAGGCGACATGCTGGAGATCGCCAAGAAGCAGGGCTTCAACGATCTGAAGAGCTTCAACGCCGCGATCGAGAAGAACCCCGACCTGAAGTTCAAGTCGGGACAGCAGATCATCGACGACTACACGCACTTCATCGACCAGATGTACGGGCGGCTGCCGCAGCTCTTCGGCCGGCTGCCGAAGGCGAAGGTGGAGGTCGTGCCGGTCGAGCCGTTCCGCGAGAAGTCGGCCGCCGGCGCGTCGTACGAGACGGGAGCGCCGGACGGATCGCGTCCCGGGCGCGTGTTCGTGAACACGTACGAGGCGACGTCGCGCAAGACGCTGTCGACCGAGTCGACCGCCTATCACGAGGGCGTTCCGGGACATCACATGCAGCTCTCGATCGCCCAGGAGCTGGCCGAGCTGCCGAAGTTCCGGCAGCAGGGCGGCTACACGGCGTTCGTCGAGGGCTGGGCCCTCTACTCGGAGCGCCTCGGCAAGGAAGTCGGCTATTACCAGAATCCGTACAGCGACTACGGCCGCCTGAACGACGAGATGCTGCGCGCGATCCGCCTCGTGGTCGACACCGGCCTGCACGACAAGAAGTGGACGCGCGATCAGGTCGTGCAGTTTTTCCGCGACCACTCCGCGATCGACGAGGTGGAGATCCAGGCCGAGACCGACCGCTACATCGTCTGGCCGGGCCAGGCGCTGGCGTACAAGATCGGGCAACTGAAGATCCTCGACCTCCGCGACCGCGCGCAGAAAGCACTCGGCCCGAAGTTCGACATCCGCGCCTTCCACGACGAGGTCTTGGGCGCCGGCGCCCTGCCGCTGCAGGCGTTGGATGAGAGGATTGAGAGGTGGATCGCAAGGATGAAGTAGAGTCGCCCGGTTTCCCGGTCGCCCGGTAACCCGGCATGCCTGAACTTCCTGAAGTCGAGACTTACGCGCGTTACTTCGCGAAGCACGCGTTGCGTCAGCCCATCGCGGGTGTTGACGTGCGCGATGAACGCATCCTCGCCGACATTCGAAAAGAAACGTTTGTTCGGCGGCTGAAGGGCCGCCAGTTCACCGAGGTCCGCCGTCACGGCAAGCACTTGTTCAGCCGGGCGACCGGGAAACCGGGCGACCGGGCAACCTGGCTTCATCTGCACTTCGGCATGACCGGCGACCTCTCCTACTACCGCGACGCCGCCAAAGAGCCGCGCTTCGCAAAGGTCATCTTCGACTTCGACAACGGCGCGCATCTGGCGTTCGAGGACGTGCGTCTCTTCGGCCTCGCCAACATCGTCGACTCGCCGGACGACTTCATCCGCGAGCGCGGGCTCGGACCCGATCCGCTCGAGCTCGACTACAAAGGCTTTGAGAAGCTGCTCGAGAAGCGCAAGGGCGCGATCAAGTCGCTGCTGATGACGCAGGAGATCATCGCCGGCGTCGGCAACCTCTACGCCGACGAGCTCCTCTTCCAGACCTCCATCCATCCCCGCCGCGCCATCAACCGCCTCAAAGACCCCGAAAAACGCGCGCTCTTCACCACCCTGCGGCGCATCCTCCGCACGGCGATCGAGCGCGACCTGCCGCCGCGCGCGCTCTTCCATCACCGCGACACCGACGAGCCGTGCCCGAAGTGCAGCGGGACGATCAGGAAGATGGTTGTCTTCGGCCGCACCACCTACTACTGCGCATCGCATCAACGCTGAAGTACAATCCGCCTCCTCTTTTCATGGCTGACGAGTTGATGGGGATCCTCCGCGAAATGCGGGAGGAAGTGCCGTATGACAGCTGCTCCGTGCAGGAGCTGCGCGGGAGCCGTCTGGTCATCATCGGCGGCGTCGGATTCGCCGACCTCGACGTGGTCGTCGGCGAGAGCTTCGAGGTCGACAACATCGAGATCCCCAACGGAGAGGTGATCTACCGCCGTCGCCCGCTGATCGTCGGCGACACCGAGCAATACCGCGCGTTCCGCCGCGGGCTGCACGTCGGCGTCGGCATCCGCTCCTGGCTCGGCGTGCCGCTCCTTCATGGGGACGACCTCCTCGGCATGCTGGCCCTCGACAAGGCCGAAGCCGACTTCTACAGCGCGGGGCACCAGCGGATCGCGATGGAGTACGCGGCGCGCGTCGCGGAGACGCTGGCCGGCCGCGACGCCGGTGCCAATCCGCAATGCGCGTGATCGTCGGCACGAGCGGCTACAGCTACAAGGAATGGAAGGGGACGTTCTATCCGGACGGCCTTCCGGCGTCGCAGATGCTGCCGTTCTACGCGCGCCACTTCGGCGCGGTCGAGATCAACAACACCTTCTACAAGATGCCGAGCGAGGAGCTGATCGCGAAGTGGGCATCCGAGGTGCCGGACGGATTCACGTTCGTCCTCAAGGCGCCGAGGTGGATCATGCAGCTGCAGCGGGACACCGCTCCGGCCGTCGATCGCTTCTTCGCGGTCGCGTCGGTGCTCGGCGCGAAGCTCGGCCCCGTTCTCTTCCGGCCGCCCTACGCGAAGAATGTGGACAGTCTGCGCGCGTTCCTCCGCGGCATTCCGCCCGAAAGGCGCGTCTGCCTCGAGTTCCGACACGAGTCGTGGATGGACGGCGAGGTGTACGAGGCGCTGCGCGAGCATGACGCCGCGCTCTGTATCGCCGACACCGATGAAGTCGCCGATCCCGACCAGATCCTCGTGCCGACGGCGTCGTGGGGCTACCTCCGCCTGCGGCGCACCGAGTACTCCGACGAGCAGCTCGCGGCGTGGGTGAGACGCATCAAGGCGCAGTCCTGGACCGACGCGTACGTCTTCTTCAAGCACGAGGATGAAGGGAAGGGACCGCAGTTCGCGAAGCGGTTCCTGGAGTGCCTTCGCTGAAGCTCAGTCCTCGCCGGGTTCGGTTTTGGACTTCTTCTTCCGTTTCGTCGAGTTCTTGCGGCGAAGGTGGCCGCGGAGGACCTTGATCTGCGGGGTCAGTTCCGGGTTGTAGGACTCCGCCAGGGCGCTGGCCATCCTGTAGGTCGCCGTTGCCTCGGCGACGACGTCCGCCCATTGCGCCTCGATGGTGTGGTTCACCATCGCCTGGAGAATGGCCAGCCGCTCCGAGATCATGCGGAGGCCGTCGCGGTTCTGCAGGGCGGCGCGATTCTTGTCGCTGTTGAACGTTCCGAGGTTCTGAACGACCGGTGTCGTGTCGACCATCGAGATCAGCGAGGCAACGAAATCGCGGGAAATCGTCCGCGCCCCTCGCACGCGGCGCACGCTCTCCGGGTCGGGCGCCCGGAGATCCGGAATGCGCGCCGCGACTCCATCCAGGACTGCCGCGACCCACGCCGCCAGCTGTTCCGCCTCCGTGAGAGCCGGCGAGGCATCCGCGGGCGTAGTGACATCCTCCCTCGGAGCGATGACGAGCTCGCGCGTCTCTTCGTCAGCCATGATGTTCAATCATAACTTCTGACGCCCAGATGCTCGTACTTCCGTTGTAAGGAGAAAGAGCTCCGCGGTATCGTGCAGCATCTGAACGCCAGATGCGCGCATCTGAGCGTCAGATGCGGTTAGTTCCATTTTCAGCTCGCAAAGCTCCGTTGTCACCGCGAGCATCTGACGCCCAGATGCGCGAAGCTCATTTGTCAGCGTGCGAAGCTCCACGCGATCCCGCCGGATCTAAACGCCAGATGCGCGCATCTGAGCGTCAGATGCGGTTAGTTCATTTTTCAGCCTGCAAAGCTCCGCCGCTACCGCGAGCATCTGACGCCCAGAGCTGCGTTGTCTAAACTGATGTCAATGGAAACGATTCGCATTGAAATCTCGATCGCCGCGCCGATCGAACGCTGCTTCGACGCGGCGCGCGACCTCGATCTGCATGTGAAGTCGATGGCCCACACGAACGAACAGCCGGTCGGCGGCCGTACCAGCGGTCTGATCGAGCTCGGCGAAGAAGTCACGTGGCGCGCGCGCCACTTCGGCATCGTCCAGCACTTCACCTCGCGCATCACCGCGTTCGACCGCCCGCGCTACTTCCAGGACGCGATGCAGCGCGGCGCGTTCCGCTCGTTCGTGCACGATCACTACTTCGAGGCCGAGGGCGACCGGACGAAGATGAGCGAGGTGCTCGTGTTCTCCGCGCCCCTCGGGATCCTCGGCCGCATCGCCGAGAAGCTCGTGCTGCGGCGCTATCTGACGCGGCTCCTGACCGGCCGCGCGAAGGTGATCCAGGAGTTTGCAGAGAGGAAGTGAATCGGCCCGACGTGAGGGATCTCACAGCTATTTCGAGCGGAACCATCGATCTTCTAGCTCAACGGGCCACCGCTTCCAATGACCAGACTCCGGGCGATCCTTCTGTTTTCTGCGGCATCTCTATTCGCTGTCACGGCAAGCGGCGCCGGACCGGTGAGATTCGACGGCGCGCCGTTTCGCGCGCTCTCCGCTCCGCTGGCCGTTGGCGCGCAGGTCAGCGTCCAGGGGATTCCGATCGATGACCGCATCGAGCGGCTCAACCTCGAGCGCTTCGAGGTATTTGCAGACGACGCCGACATCAAGGTTCTCGGCGCGAATGACGTGGTTCTGCAGAAGCTGACGCCGCCGGCGGTCCGCTACTTCCGAGGAACGATCGCGGACGAAGAAGACTCGCTCGTGTTTCTCGCCGTGGCGGGATCGTGCATCGATGGAGTCATCTTCAAGAACGACCGCCGATTCGGGATCGCCGGACGCCGCCGGATCGAGCGCGGTCGCGATCGGGGAGACGTCGATGCCTTCATCTCCGAAGCCGGCGTTGCGGACGACATTCCCGCCGACGGAAAGGGATTCGTCTGCGACCTCGAGAAAGCGCCGGTGGATCTCGGGCCGCGGCTTTCGGCGGTGGTCCACGGGCTGGAGGCGCAGCCGGATGGCGCGCTTTCGTCGGCATCGGCCCGATGGGTGGTCAACCTCGGCGTCGAAACCGACTACGAACTGTATGTGAACGCCGGCTCGAGCGCCGGAAACGTGACGACGTTCATCGGGAACCTGATCGGTGCGATGTCGACGATTTACAACCGCGATCTCAATGCCCAGGTCGTGGTGTCGTCGCTGACGATCAACTCGTCCTCCGCCGATCCGTTCACGGTCGTTCCCGGATCCGCCGGAACGTGGAACGGCTCACCGGTGACCTATACCTCCTATCACGCACTTCTCGAGTTTGGCGATCGCTGGCACAACAGTCCCCCGTCATCGAATCCGCGGTCGTCGACCGCGTTGATCAGCGGAAAGCCTCAGCTGGCCGGAATCGCCTGGCGCGAAGTGTTGTGTGAAGCCGATTTCTCGACGAGCTTTGACTCTCCTACCGGCACGGGGCACTTTGGCGGGCGCTACACGTTCAACGGCGGCATCGTTCCTCCGCTTGATCTGTCGGTTCCCAATCCCGACGCGAACCCGCCGGCCTACACGATCCCGGCATCGAATTACTGGCCGCTTCTCGAAGTGGCGCACGAAACGGGACACAACGTTCAAAGCCCTCACACGCACTGCGTCGCGTTGAGCCCGGCCGATCAGGCGACGTACGGCCGCGGATACGTGGACAACTGCTATGGCAGTGAGGGCGGCTGCTATAGCGGCGCCCTGTCCGTGCCCGCGGAAAAGGGCACGATCATGAGCTACTGCCATCTTCGTCCCGGCGGTGCCGTGAACAGCCGCTGGCTGTTCGGAAAAGCGGGGGAGGCGAGCTATGTCGTCCCCGACGCGATGAAGGCGGCGCTGCAGGCCGCGACGCCGAACCTCTCCGCCATCACCGCTCCGTCATCGCTCGCCCCCGGCGCGAGCGGAAGCGCATCCATCACGAATGTCGGAGGCGTGACCTACACCTGGACGATCACGAACGGAACGATCAATAGCGGACAGGGAACGAACGCGATCAACTTCACGGCAAACACGAATCCCACGAACGTCAAGGTGACGGCAACGAACAGCGCCGGCTGCTCGATCACCGACAACAAAGACGTCACCGTCACCTCGGTGACCTACAACCCCCCGACCGGAGTGATCGCGACTGCCCAGACCACGACGAGCGTCCTCGTGTCGTGGACGCTGCCATCGGGAACGGCGCCGGTCGAATACACCATCTATCGGAGTGCGGATGGCGTGAATTACACGCCGATCGGCATAGCGGCCCATCCGAATACGACCTATACCGATGCCACCGCATCTCCGAATACGGCCTATCTGTACAAGGTTCGTTCAGCAGGCGGCCTGACCGACAGCAATCGCGATCTGGCGACGACCGTCATCTTCACCGACGGCACGCTGACGGCCGGGACGACGTCCCTCAAGACGGCGCACATCACCGAGCTCCGCACCGCGGTCAACGCCGTGCGCACGCTCGCGGCCCTCGGCGCCGGGTCCTACACCGATCCGGCGCTCAGCGGCGGCGCCACGTCCATCAGGCGGCTGCATGTGATCGATCTTCGAACGGCACTCGATGCCGCGCGCTCGAGTCTCTCGCTATCGGCATTGACGTATGGGGAGTCGATCACGGCGGGCTCCACGACCTTCAAGAGCTCACACCTGGACGAACTGCGCGCCGGCGTCCGTTGACGCGCATGTCGAGGGTAGGGAAGTTCGCGGCTGAGGCCTCTCCTCTGCATGTCCAACCTCATCCAGAACGTCGTCGTGGTCATGCTCGAGAACCGTTCGTACGACAACGTCCTCGGGTGGCTGTACAACAGCAGCAACGCCCCTCCTTACAACGAGGCGCCGAGCGGGCAGTCCGGTCTCGACGGCCTCACCGGCAGCGAGTCGAATCCGAATCCGTTCGGCGGAACGCAGACCGTGCTCAATCAGCCGACCCAGACGATCGGCGGCAGCGGCCAGATTTATCCCGGAACCACCATCCCGATGGTCGATCCCGGCGAGAAGTTCAGCGACATGGCCCAGCAGTTCTCCAATGGGATGCAGGGCTTCATGGACAACTACCAGGCCAAAGTCGGCAAGGCCAACATCCAGGACGTGATGAACTACCTCACGCCCGCGCAGCTGCCGGTGACGGCCTATCTCGCGAACAAGTTCGCGGTCTGCGACCAGTGGTTCGCATCGGTGCCGACGCAGACGTTCACCAACCGCCTCTTCGCCTTCTGCGCCGCCCCGGCGATCCTCCACGTGCTGTTCAACACCTACAGCGTCGTCGACGACGAGCAGTACGAGTTCGATCCGTTGACCCTGCGCCCGCTGTCGACGGTCATCAACCTTCCGACGGTCTGCCAGCAGCTCGACGACGTTCTCGGCAGCTCGACCACGAACTGGAAGGTCTACTTTCACGACTATTCGATCGCCGTGCTGACGGTCCCGCACATCGCGAACGTCGCCCAGAGCAGCTCGAACGTCAACGTCGCGACGTTCGACGATTCGGATTGGGGAAGCAATACGCCGCCGCAGCTCGGTGCGATGCCGTCGACGTTCGTGGACGATGTGCTCAACGGCACGCTGCCGCCGTACGCGTTCATCGAGCCGCGCTACAGCCGCACGAAGGCGACGAATCCGCTGCCGCCGAACAGCAATCATCCCGGACCAGGCAACTACGGGCTGCTCGTGCACAGCGATCCGAGCGATCCGCCGATGGACGCCACCGGCGGCGAGCTGCTGCTGATGCAGGTCTACAACCTCCTGCGCCAGAGCAGTTACTGGAGCTCGACACTGCTGATCATCACCTACGACGAGCCGGGCGGCGTGTTCGATCACGTCCCGCCGCCCGTCGCGACGCCGCCCGGAACGGTGCACCTCGACTCGCCTCCGCCGCTGCCGAAGATCCCAAACGTCTCGTCGCTCATCACCGATCCTGCCGCCGAGGGATACGGCTTCACGGGGTACGGCGGACGCGTGCCGGCGATTCTGATCTCGCCTTACATCCAGTCCGGAACGACGATCCGTGGCGACGGCACACCGTTCGATCACGCCTCGATCGTGAAAACGGTCTGGGATGTATTCAGTCTCTCGACGGCGGAGGTGACATCGCTGACGCAGCGCGACGCGAACGCGCCGAGCGTCGCCTCTCATCTCGACGCCGGCGCGAACAACAATCCGCCCGTCTTCTCCGGGACGATCGTCGCCAGCCCGAGCGCGCTGATCTTCGACGGCATCACCTCCCAGACGCTGCTCTTCTCGGCAGGACCCGGTGTCGCACCGGGAGCGTCGGTAGGGGGCGACTCGTGGCTGCAGCTGGCGCAGCCCGTTCTGCAATCGAGCCTCATCGCCATGGCCGTCTCGGTCGATTCGAGCGGCTTGTCTTCAGGCACATACACGAACTCGATCGTCATCGGTGCCAGCGGCGTGACCAGCGTGACGGTGCCGGTGACGCTTTACATCAACTGAGCCCGACGTTACCCTTCGGCGCCGTGAGCTTTCTCAGGAGCGCGCTCGTTTTCTCGCTGCTGGTCAGCCTGAAGTATCTGAGCAAGGTCTTCTACCGGTACGACTTCGCGTTCATCGGCGAGACCCCCGAGGATCCGTGGGCAAACCTTCGGCTGGTCGCGTTTCTCAATCACACCAGCCTCTTCGAGCCGGTGTTTCTCGGCGCCGTTCCCAACCGCTTCATCTGGCGGCTCGCGGCGCACGGCGTCGTTCCCGCGGCCGACAAGACCACCGACCGGCCGCTGGTCGGCATGATCTTCCGCTTCGTCGCGCATCACGTCATCGCCATCACCCGGCAGCGCGACGACTCCTGGTTCCAGGTGCTGAGCAAGATCGACCCCGACTCGATGGTCGTCATCGCGCCCGAGGGGCGCATGAAGCGGCAGAGCGGCCTCGATCTGCACGGCAATCCGATGACCGTGCGCGGCGGCATCGCCGACATCCTCCACGCCGTGAAACAGGGACGGATGCTGATCGCCTACAGCGGCGGCCTGCATCACGTGCAGATCCCCGGAAAAGTGCCGCGCATCTTCAAGACCGTGCGGCTGCGCGTGGAGAACGTCGACATCGCCGGCTACATCGCCGAAATGCTGAGCCGCGGCGGCGATGAGCAGTTCAAGCGCAACGTCATCAAAGACCTCGAGTGGCGCCGCGATCAGCACACCCCCGAGGATCGCCCGGTGAAGGTGGCCTAGTGGCGGTGGAGACCTTTGCGGTGCGCTCGAAACGCATCGATCGCGGGCGGCGCGTCCAGACCGCGCAGCATGTCCTCGCGGCGCTGATCCTCATCCTCACCGCGTACGGACACCTCACCGATCCGAAGCACCACGACGTGGTCCTGCCGATCCTGGAGATCGCCGCGGGCATCGCGCTGATCGTCACGGCGATCGTGGAGAAGGTGCGCAAGACCCACGCGCGCGTCGGCTGGCTGGAGCTCGCGGGCGCGGCGATGACGTACGTGGAGGCGTTCGCGAAGCTGCGCGAGCCGCATCACCTCTCGTTTCACATCCTCACGTTCATCTCGCCGACGATCCTCCTGCTGCTCGGGCTCTTCGACTCGCGCATCCGCGCCGGCATGCGGCTGGAGACGAACGACGACATGTTCTATGCGCGCCTGCGGCTGATGCGCTCGCATCGCGTGCCGTGGGAAACGATCCGCTCGTACCGCATCACGCCGACGCACCTCGAGCTGACCCGTGAGGACGACAGTGTGAAGCGGCTGAAGCTGAAGGATCTCTACGACCGCGACGCGGCGGACGCGTGGCTGGTCGAGCAGTTCACGAGGCGCGGCGTTCCAGAAGCGTCGCAAACTCCTCCGGTGGCATCGGCCGGCTGAAGAAGAACCCCTGGATGTATTCGCAGCGATGCTCGAGGAGCACGTCGAGCTGCGCCTGCGTCTCCACTTCCTCGGCGATGACGCGGAGGCCGAGGTCGTGGGCGAGCGGGATGAGCGCGCGGACGATCGACATGCAGCGCTCGTCGCCGGGCAATGGCTTGATGAACGCGCCCGGAAGTTTGAGGCCGTCGAGCGGAAAGTGCTGGAGGTGGGTGAGCGACGAGTGGCCGGTGCCGAAGTCGTCGAGCCAGAGACCGACGCCGAGCTTCTTCATCTCCTGCAGCACGTCCTCGGTTTCTTTCGGCTGCTCGATGTACGACGTCTCGGTGATCTCGAGATTCACCTTCGTCGTGTCGATGCCGCACGCGGTGACGAGCGCGGTGAGCCGCTCGATGACGTTCCCTTGCTCGAACTCGCGCGGCGAGAGGTTGACGTTGAGATGCACTTCGCGCGGCCACCGCGCGGCGTCGCTGTACGCGGTCTTCATGACCATCGAGTCGAGCGCGAACAGCTCGCCGCCCCCGCGCTCCTCGGCCGCCTCGGTGATGATCGCCGCCGAGCGGATCTCGCCGTTCTCGCGCCGCTGCCGCAGCAGCGCCTCGGCGCCGTAGATCGCGCCGGTGCGCGCGTCGTGGATCGGCTGATAGAGGAGCAGCAGTTGCCCGGTGTCGTCGAGCGCGCGATCGAGCGCCTGCTGTGCGACGCGATCCGTCACGCTACCAGCGCTTGATGATCTGCATCGTGGCCAGGAGCGCGCCGAGCAGTGCCAGCGCGACCAGCGTCTTGTTGCGCATCAGCACGCTGCCGATGGACGCGTTCTGGCGCTTCTCCCGCTCGATGATCTGCATCCGCTCGAAGTCCTGGCGCTGTTTGATGCGCGCGCGGACTCGGTCCTCGAACTCGCGCAGCGTCGACGGCTCTTCCGGCGTCACGGCCATGCCGCGCTGCGTGTCGACGAGCACCGCCGCGGTCACCGCCGGCTTCACGACGCGGTCGCCGCGAATCGTCTCGACGTCGTATGCGCCCTGCTCGAAGTAGAGCACCGTCGGTCCGACGCGCGTGTTCTTGACGAACACCACCTGATCGTCGCCGATGTCGAACTTCGGCACGCCGATCGTCTCCTGGTGAATGCCGTTGACCTCGCCGCCGGGCGTCACCAGCGTGATCTCCTGCGCCGGCCCTCCCTTGATCGACTTCTCAATGCGGAAGGTGGAGTAGGTAAGGATCCACTTGCCCGCCGCATCCCAGCGCGAGGACTGGTTGATGCACTTGCCGAGGACGATCGCCGAGGCGTTGTCGACCTTGTCGTCGAACGGCATGGCGCGCGAGATGGTCGCGCTCGCCTGCAGGGGTACCAGGGCGAGGAGGCCGAGCAGAAGCGAGCGGCGGATCATGAGCCTTTCTCTAGCAATCGAGGCGCCAGAAATGCGGGCGCTCAGGAGCGCGCCGAGCGGCGCCGCGGTGCTGTTGATCCTGCTTCGAGTACGAGCGGCGGAGACATCCGTCCGTCCGCCGAGAGCATTGTCACGTACGGGCTCTCCGCTCCCCACGCGATGACGACGTTGGTCCCGTCGGTTTCGAGAGTGCGCGGCGCGGCATCGGGGCGGATCGTGCCGGCGACAGGCTGAAACGCGGCGTCGAGCTGCATCAGGAACGGACGGCCCTGGTTGTAACTGCCGCCGAGGACGTATCCGGTGCCGTTCCACGCCAGCGTGAGACCGCCGACGTTGTTCGCGAGCTCGGGAAACTCCTCGACCTGCAGCACGCGAACGGGCGCGCCGATCGTCCCCGCCCCGGAGATGGTCACCATCTGCACTTCATCCGGCTTCGTGGCGAAATCGACGTATGCGACGGCGTGCTCCGAGCCGTTGAACGCGACGCCGACCGGGCCGGCGTGGAAGGCCAGCGGCTCGGCCGCGGCGACGCGGACGTCGTACTGCACGCTGCCGTCGAGCCGTACCAGCGCCGCCCGCAGCTCGCTCGCCTGATGGCGCACGAAGAAGATGCCCTGTTCGTCGATCTCGATCCGCAACGGGTAATAACCGGCCGGAAGCTCGAATGCGGCGCCGATCACGTTGCTGTCCGAATCGAGACGCGTGACGGTCTGCCGCGACGAGATGTCGTAGACCGCGATGCATTCCGACGCGTGGCAGCGCAGGACCGCATACAGGCCGTCCTCGCCCACCAGCTTTCCCTCGGGATACTTCAGCGCGCCGTTCACGATCGGCGAGGCCAGGATGTCCCTGTTGCCGGGCTTCTTCCAGAGCGCCTGCACGTTTGCGCCGTTTCCGTCGACCGACGCGCTGATCCCGCCGTCGACTTCGAGGATGACCGACGTCGAGAGACGCTGCTGGCCGTCTTTGCTGATCGTCGTTCGCATGAGCTGCGAGCGCACCGGCTCGACGCGCTCATTCGTGTGCGTCCAGTAGACGTCGATCGCCTCCGCGCGCGTGACCACTCCGGCGACGTCGCGGAGGTCCAGCGGCCCGCGCGTCGTGTCAGTGCGGGGAGTCGAGAACGACGTCGCAACGGCGCAGATGAGAGCGAACAGGGTCTTCACGAGTTGAGGGTCCTCGCGATGAATTCCCGGGCAGCGTCGATCTCTTCCATGGCGATCTGATGACCGGTTGAATACTCATAATAAGATACATCGAAGCCTTTCTCCTCGAGAATCAGCCGCGCCCTGCGGGCATACGACACCGGCACGACGTCGTCCAGCGTTCCGTGCGCGATGAACACCGGCCGCGGCTTTGCCTCATTGGGAAGCTCGTAGAGCCCGCCGCTCATGACCAGGATTGCATTCGCATCGCTGCGCAATCCAGCCTCGAGCGCCATCATCGCGCCCTGAGAGAAGCCGCCCACGATCAGCGCGGTCGTTGGATAACGCTCGCGGATCTCGCCGATGAACTTCAGCAGTTGCTCGCGCGACGCCGTCACGGATGCCGGCTCCGGAGGCCAGCCGTCGAACCAGGTCCAGCCGAACGTCATCCCCGGCGCCGCCTCCCACGCCCGCGGCGCGTTGGGAAAGATGAAGCGGCAGCCGGGTGCGACATCGAGCACCGGCGCGAGATCGGCGAGGTCGTGCGCGTCCGCGCCGCGGCCGTGCATGACGATGATGGTCGGCATCGGCTCTGTTTCGGCGCGGCCGGAGGGGACGGTGATGAGGTAGCGGAGGGTGAGGTCGGAGTGCATGGGTGCAGATTAAGTGATGATCCCCATCACAACGCGCACCTTGCCGATTCGGGCTAGAATCGCTCTCACAACCCGAGGTGACCCGTGCACATCAATGATCTCCTGAAAATCGCCGCGGAGCGCCGCGCGTCCGACCTTCACGTCAAGGTCGGGTCGCACCCCGTGATCCGCGTCGACGGCGAGCTGCTCCCGCTGGTCGAGCTCAAGCGCCTCATGCAGGAAGACACGATCGCCATGGCCTTCTCGATCATGTCTTCGCGCCAGAAGGAAAAGTTCAAGAACAACTACGAGATCGACATCGCCTACTCGGTCCCGGGCCTCGGCCGCTTCCGCTGCAACATCTTCCAGCAGCGCGGCACGGTCGGCATGGTCCTCCGCGTCATCCCGGTCAAGATCCTCTCCATCCGCGAGCTGATGCTGCCGACGGTCCTCGAGAAGATCGCCGAGGAGCGCCGCGGACTGATTCTCTGCACCGGCACGACCGGCTCGGGCAAGTCCACCACGCTCGCGGCGATGATCGACTACATCAACGCGCACCGCACCGAGCACATCATGACGGTCGAGGATCCGATCGAGTTCCTGCACCGCGACAAGAAGTCGATCGTCAACCAGCGCGAGGTCGAAGTCGACACGAAGTCGTTCTCGCAGGCGCTGCGCAGCGCGCTGCGCCAGGATCCCGACGTCATCCTCGTCGGCGAAATGCGCGACTACGAGACCATCGAGACCGCGCTCACGGCCGCGGAGACCGGCCACCTCGTGCTCTCCACGCTCCACACGATGGACGCGACCGAGACCGTGAACCGCATCATCTCGGTCTTCCCGCCGCACCAGCAGAAGCAGATTCGCCTGCAGCTCGCGGCGGTGCTGAAAGCGGTCATCTCGCTGCGCCTGCTGCCGCGCGCCGATGGACTCGGCCGCGTGCCGGCAACCGAGGTGCTGATCTCGACGGCCTACATCCGCGACTGCATCGAGAACAAGGACAAGACCAAGCTGATCAAGGACGCCATCGCCGCCGGCACGTCGCAGTACGGCATGCAGACGTTCGATCAGTCGCTGTTCATCCTCTACAAGAACGGACTGATCACGCTCGACGAAGCGCTGCGCCGCGCCTCGAATCCCGACGAGTTCCGCCTCAAGCTCTCCGGCATCCAGTCGACCTCGGACATGGCCAAGGAAGAGATGGACGCGAAGCTCACCGTCACCGGCCAGACCGACGATCCGTTCAGCGACGAGTCGCCCTTCGACTTCTCGAACACACTCTGATGCGGCGGCTGATCCTCGTCCTGCTGCTGGCCGCACCGCACGTCGCCGCGCAGCGCCCGAAGAACGTGATCCTGGTCATCGGCGACGGCATGGGGCCGGGGCACATCACCGCCGCGCGCTGGATCCTCGGCGACAAGCTGCAGTTCCGCCGCATGCCGCAGACGGCGCTCATGTCGACCGAATGCGCCGACGAGGCCGTGACCGACTCCGCCGCCGCCGCCTCCGCGTTCGCGACGGGGATGAAGACGAACTACCACGGCGTCAGCGTCGACGGGAACGGCCAGCCGCGCACGACCGTCGTCGAAGCCGCGCACGCGAACGGAAAAGCGACGGGCCTCGTCACCACGACGGACTTCTGGGACGCGACGCCTGCCGCGTTCGCGGCACACGCGAAGGAGCGCTACGAAGAGGCGGCGTCGATCTCGCGGCAGATGGTCGCCAGCGGGGCCGACGTCATCATCGGCGGCGGCATCGACGAGCGCGGCACCGCGCCGCTGCCGACGCCCGACGAATTGAAGGCCGCGAATCGCGTCATGGCCGCCGGCCTGGCCGCGCTGCAGGCCACGAACGCGCCACGCGTCCTCGGCGTGATGAAACGTCAGGACGACGATCTTCAGGATCCCGATGCGCCGCTGGCCACGCTCGCGAAGTGGGCCATCGACAAACTGAGCGCCGATCCGGACGGCTTCTTCCTGATGATCGAGAACGAAGGCATCGACTCGTCCTCGCACAGCAACAGGACCGATCACCTGCGGACGGCGCTGGAGCAATACAACGCCGCGCTCGGCGTCGCCCTCGACTTCGCGGCCGCGCGCAACGACACGCTGGTGATCGCCGTCGGCGATCATGAGACCGGCGGGCTGCGCATCTTCCAGGGCCGCGACAAGCACCGCTGGCGCATCGAGTGGGCGACCGTCGAGCACACCGGCACGTCGATCCCGCTCTTCGCCTTCGGGCCCGGCGCGGAGGGGTTCCACGGCTACATCGACAACACCGACGTCGGCAAGGCGTTGTTGTCTTTCGTGGGCAAGTGACGGACGCGGAACGCTGCTACGTCGCCGCGCTGCGCATCCTCGGCTATCGCTTCAACAGCGAGCTCGAGCTGCGCCGCAAGCTGCAACGCAAGAAATTCGAGAAGCCGCTCGTCGATGCCACGATTGCGCGGCTGCGCGAGGAGAAGTGGCTGGACGACGCGCGTTTCGCCGGCGCGTTCGTGCGCACGCGCTCGCGCAAACGCATCGGCGCGAAGCGGATCGCGCTCGAACTGCGCGCGGCCGGCGTCGATGACGACGTCGCCGCGCAGGCGATTTCCGAGAACGTCGATTCCGAGCAGGAGCGCGCGCAAGTGAAGGCGATCATCGCCCGCCGCGCGGCCTCGCTGGAGGCACCCGGAGGAAGAAACAAATTGGCCGCGTATCTGTTGAAGCAGGGTTACGATGCCGCGCTCGTTTGGGAGACACTCCGTGCTTACGACCAGTCAGATTCGTGAAACCTTCCTCGGCTACTTCGAGAAGAACGGCCACCGCCGCGTTCCGAGCTCCTCGCTCGTGCCCGCGGGCGATCCGACGCTGCTCTTCACGAACGCCGGGATGAATCAGTTCAAGGACACGTTCCTCGGACGCGAGCAGCGCGACTACAACCGCGCCACGACGTCGCAGAAATGCGTGCGCGCCGGCGGCAAGCACAACGACCTCGAGAACGTCGGACGCACCGCGCGCCATCACACGTTCTTCGAGATGCTCGGCAATTTCTCGTTCGGCGACTACTTCAAGGAAGACGCGATCCGTTTCGCGATGGACCTGCTCGTCAACGTCTACGGCCTCGAAGTCGAGCGGCTCTGGTTTTCGGTCTTCGAAGGCGACGCCTCGGTGCCCGCGGATGAAGAAGCGGCGGCGCTGTGGGTGAAGGCCGGCGCCCGGCCGGAGCGCGTGCTGCGCTTCGGCAAGAAGGACAACTTCTGGCAGATGGGCGATACCGGTCCGTGCGGGCCGTGCTCGGAGATCCACTACTTCCGCGGCGACGATCTGTCGAAGAACGTGGCCGAGCTGGTCAACGGACCCGGCGACGACACGATGGAGGTCTGGAACCTCGTCTTCATGCAGTACGACCGCGACGAGAACGGCACGCTCAATCCGTTGCCGGCACCGTCGGTCGACACCGGGATGGGACTGGAGCGCCTCGCGCTCGTGCTGCAGAAGGCGGGGACGAACTACGATACCGACATCTTCCGCGCGATCATGGGCCGCGTCGAAGAGGTCTCCGGCTACCAGTACCGCGGCGACATGGAGGACGACCTCGACACCGCGGTGCGCGTCCTCTGCGATCACGCGCGCGCGTCGACGTTCCTCATCAGCGACGGCGTCATCCCGTCGAACGAAGGCCGCGGCTACGTGCTGCGCCGCATCATCCGCCGCGCGATCCGTTTCGGACGCAAGCTGCCGAACGCGGTCCTGCTCACGCACCTCGTCGACTCGGTGATCGAGATGATGGGCGACGCCTATCCCGAGCTGCGCGAGCGCCGCGACGCGATCGCCAAGACGCTGGAGTCGGAAGAGGAGCGTTTCTCGCGCACGCTGACCGTGGGCATGGAGCGCGTCGGTCAGGTACTGGACGAGGTCAGGCGGCGCGGCGAGACCACGCTCGGCGGCGCGGAGATCTTCCGCCTCTACGATACCTACGGCATCCCCATCGACCTCATCGCCGAGATGGCCGAGGAGGAAGGGGTCACGCTCGACCGCGAAGGCTTCGACGTGATGATGGCCGAGGCGCGGAAGAAGGCGAAGGCGAGCTCGAAGTTTCAGGCGACGGATGTGGAAGCCTTCGCGGCGATTCCCTCCGTCGAGTTCGTGGGATACGACCAGTACACCGCGGTCGATTCGGTGGTGAAGGCGATCGTGGTCGACGGGCAGCAGCGCGACGCGCTCCATCACGGCAGCGAAGGCGACGTCGTGATCTCGCCGACGCCGTTCTACGCGGAGTCGGGCGGCCAGATCGGCGACAGCGGCACGCTCGAATGGGGTGGAGGACGCGCGACGGTGCTCGACACGCAGAAGCCGATCGGCGACGTGATCGTGTCCCGCGTGCGCGTCGACGAAGGCTCGCTTCCGCTGAACATCACCGTGCGCGCGTCGGTGCCGGTGCCGCAGCGCCTCGACACCACCGCCAATCACACCGCCACGCACCTGCTGCACAAGGCGCTCAAGGACATCCTCGGCACGACGGTCCAGCAGGCCGGCTCGCTGGTCGCGCCCGACCGCCTGCGCTTCGACTACACCTGGCACCAGCCGCTCACCGCCGAGCAGCTCGCGGCAATCGAAGACGCGGTGAACGAGAAGATCCGCGCGAACCTCGAGGTCACGAAGACCGTGATGCCGATCGAAGAGGCGAAGCGCAGCGGCGCGGTGGCGATGTTCGGCGAGAAATACGGCGAGCAGGTGCGCATCGTGGCGGCAGGGGATTACTCGCGCGAATTCTGCGGCGGCTGCCACGTCAACCGCACCGGCGACATCGGCCTGTTCAAGATCGTCAGCGACCGATCCATCGCTGCCGGAGTGCGGCGCATGGAAGCGCTCACCGGCCGCGGCGCGATGCAGCACTTCCACAAGCTCGAGGCCAGCATCCAGGAACTGCAGCAGCAACTGCAGGAAAAGCAGAAGCAGTTCGACAAAGAGCTCAAGCAACTGAAGGTCAAGTACGCCAGTGGAGCGGCGGCCGCTCCGGCCGCCGACGAATCCGTCGACATCGCCGGCGTCAAGCTCCTCGTCCGCCGCGCCGACGACGTCACCGGCGGCGATCTGCGCAACCTCGCCGACACCTTCCGCTCCAAGCTCAAGAGCGGCGTGGTCGTCCTCGGCAGCGCGACCGACGGCAAGGTGACCCTCCTGACCGCCGTCACGAAAGACCTCCTCGACCGCGTCCAGGCCAACACCCTCATCGGCAAACTCGCCCCGATCGTCGGCGGCAAAGGCGGCGGCAAACCCGACCTCGCGCAAGCCGGCGGCAAAGACGCCGACCGCCTGAACGAAGCGCTCGAGACCGCGCCGTCCGCGCTGAGGGAGATTCTGGGCGGGTAGAATCGGCGGGTGCTGAGCCTTTATGGGGGGCTGACAGCGATCATCGACACCCTCGAGTCGCAGGGCATTCAGTACGCGCTTTGCGGCGGGATTGCGGTGGCGGTACACGGTTTTACCCGAGCAACCGTAGACATCGACGTCTGGGAAACACGGGAACGGCTGGCGTGGCGTGGCCGCCCGATTACGGTGGTTTCCCGGGAAGGCCTCGTGAAGCTGAAGAAATTTCGAGGCAGTAAACTGGATCTGGCAGACATCGAGTATCTGGAGAACGGCGGATGAAACAGGTCGACTACTCGGATCGCGCGCTCACGATGCGGCTGAAGCGGCTTTCCCAACTCCGCGACGTCTGCCTATCCCTCGCCAAAGCCAAGCCTCTCCCCCAGCCCCCGTCTCCACCCGACAAGTAACCTTCTGCGCCCGCACCATCCCTGCACACGCTCTTGTGCTAAGCTTTTTTTCCCCCGGACCCATTCGCCACGGTTGTGTGTGGAGGTGCAAAGATGCGTAAGGCTGCGTTGCTGGGCGCGCTCGCGATGCTGTGGGTGCTGCCGGCGTTTTCGTTGACGACGAAGAGCGTGGCCCAGGGTGTCACGCCCGCGGAAGTCGCCGCCAGACTGACCGGCCCCGGCACGACCATCAGCAACGTGAAGCTGACCGGCTCGCCCAGATCGATCGGCACGTTCAGCGGCGGCACTCTCGGCGTGGGCAGCGGGGTCATCATCAGCAGCGGCGACGTGGGCACGGCGATCGGGCCGAACACGGACGACGGAGCCGGCATCGACCTCGGCCTGGCCGGCGATTCCCAGCTCGATGGCATCGTCTCGCCGAGCAGTACCCACGACGCCGCGGTGATCGAGTTCGACGTCGTGACGAAGACCGTGTTCTTCACGATCAGCTATGTCTTCGCCTCCGAGGAATACCGGGAGTACGTCGACCGGGGATTCAACGACGTGTTCGCGTTCTATCTCGACGGACGCAATATCGCCTTCGCGCCCGGGTCCGGTGCGCGGGTGACCGTCGACTCGATCAATCACCTTCGCAACACCCAGTTCTATCTCGACAACGAGGGCGGTGCGGATACGCAGTTCGACGGTTACACGACGCAGCTCTTCGCGTTCGCCGAGGTCGAGCCGAACGTGACCCATCACATCAAGATCGCCATCGCCGATACGGGCGACGGGATCCTGGATTCGGCGGTCTTCCTCGCCGAGGGCGGCATCAGCGGCGCGACGGCTCCCGCGATCGTGCCGCAGCAGACCGAGGTCGTTCTGTTTTACGAGCAGCCGCTGGATGTCCTGGCGCAGCTTTTCTTCGTCCGCGACAGCATTCCGTTCACGCTCTCCTCAACCGGTCTGCCCGGCGGCAGCGTGACGTTCTCGCCGGTCGTGAAAGACAGCCAGGGACGTTACTTCACGACCGTGAAGCTCCTCGCCGGCAATGACACCCCTCAGGGTTCGTATCTCATCTCACTGATTGCGACGACGGCGGACACCCAGCGGGCCGCAACGATCCTCGCGCACATCGACTGCCGTCCTCCGGCAATCCTCGGGACGGGACAGCCGACGTCGCAGACAGTGGATCGCGGCGCCGCCGCAACGTTCACGGTCGCGCCGCTCGGTACGCCGCCGTTCCGGTACCAGTGGTACAACGGCTTCACGGGCATGACGCGATCGCCGGTGATCGGAGCGACGAACGCGACCTTTGCGACGCCTCCGGTGAATGACGTCGGCTCGTACTGGGTGCGCGTCACGAATCCCTGTGGAGCATTTGATAGTCTCTCGGCGTTAGTAACGCCGAGGTGACGGAAACCATCAACACCCACGCGTGGGGGACGCAGCCGGAGATGTTCGGCCCGCGCCACGAGCATCGCCTCGGCATGATCGTGCGTGAGGTCGAGCGCCTCCCGCGCGGCGCGCGCATCCTCGACGGCGCGGTCGGGCTCGGCCAGCTCGCCGGCCGCATGCAGCAGCGCGGCTATCGCGTCTTCGGCATCGACTACGCCTTCGAGGCCGCGCTGCACGTGAAGCGGACGTCGACGATTCCCGCGGTCGTCGGCGACATGACCCGCATGCCGTTCCGCGAGGGCGCCTTCGACGGCGTCACCACCGGCGAGACGCTGGAGCATCTCGACAACGACCGCGCCGCCGCCGCCGAGATCGCGCGCGTCCTCACCGTGGGCGGCTCCTGCATCGCGACGGTGCCCGCGCTGCAGAGCCTCTGGACGACGTCGGACGTCTACTTCGAGCACCGCCGCCGCTACTCGCGCGCGCAGCTGGAGTCGATGTTCACGACCGCCGGGCTCGCGATCGAGAAGGCGACGTACTGGGGTTTCCCGGTCGTGCTCACCTACGACACGCTTTTCCTGCTGCCGATGAACAAACGCCGCGCCCGCCGCGGCGTCGACGAAGATCCCGCCCTGCAGCAGGTCGCCCGCGCCGGCCGCTCGCGCACGCTGGTCAACGTCGTGCGCGCCGTCTTCGCCATCGACGGATTGTTCTCGTGGCTCCCGTTCGGCCCGGGATTGTTGATGGTTGCGCGGAAGCCGCGAATCAAGGAGTGATGGCGCGCCGCTTCGATGGCGGCTCGGCGATGAAGCGGATGAAGACGCGCGGAACGTCGCCGTATTCGAGTCCGCCGAGAATCCGCGCGTATGCGGCGACGACGCGGTTCCCACCGGCCGGCGCGAGAGCGACGCCGGCGTCCGGTGCGCCTGTTTCCGCGAGATTCTCCTCCGTCCAGGTGACCGGCCCCGTGACCGGAACGTAAGCGAACTTCGGAGTCCCGCTCTCGTCGTTCCATGCGAGGACATATCGACTCCCGCTCCAGGCAACGGTGGGCTGCCCGTAGAGCAGAGCGATCTCGGACATCGTGCCGGCGGCCAGCACGCGGCGTATCCGCGGATTCGCCGCCACGAGCCAGTCCGGGCCGTTGGTTGCCACGGCGATGGAGTAACTGTAGCCGTCGTCGATGATCGTCAGGGCCGCGGTGTCGATCGGCAATAGATCTCCGCTCAGCCGCACCGCTCGCACGGCCAGAGGCGTATCGAAACGGGGTGTCGGACCCGCTCTCAACTCACGCCACACCACGAGGTATTGCGACCCGTTCCAGGCCAGCGCGGGCGTATCGACGCGCCGGCCGGGCGCAAGCGGCGGCGAGAGCGTCACCGGCGGCATGAGCAAGCGGCGCGTGGCCCTGTCGACGATGGCGCCGCGGATTTGCTGCTGTGAAAACGACGGCCACGCGATCAGCGTCCCGCCGCGTCCCGCGGCCGCTGCCGGCGTGCTCCACGCCGCCGGCTCGTCGAAGCCGCGAACGATGGTCAACTCCGGAAGCAGTCCCTCCTCCGGCGACACGAATCGAGCGCGGACGCTGCCGTCGGTCGTGACGTATGGCAGAACGAATTGCTTTCCGTCGGACATCACGCGCGGCGCCTGGATGCGGGTCGCGGGATTCTCGTTATCGACTTCTGGTGCGTTGTCGCGGCGAAACAGCGGCACGCCGCTTCCGTCCATCGATGTTCCCTGGCTGGTGATGCGTGCGCCGTACGCGCTGCCGTTCTGGCGCCACGCGACGAAGGTTTCCGACGCGGTCGATGCTACCGCCGGCAGCGTCTGTGGTGCGGCGCTCATGGTCAAGGGAAACGCGTCACCGGCCGGCGAGTGCGACGCCGTGGAAAAGAGCTGCGCGTTGAGAGTCATGCCGCCCGAGACCAGGAGCATGTTGACGCCGTTGGTTGCGGCGGCTACCGGGACAGTACTCGCGCAACACAGATAGAGCGTATGACCCGTGTCGGTGTCGCTGGTCAGGCTGCCGTCCTTTTCGATGCGGGATAAAAGTACTGGACCGTTCCAGGTCATTCTGAGCACGACGTAATGATCGCCGGCCCAGAATGCCGACACCGGAGTGGCCGCATCTGCAAATGCCGTCGTGCGGATCGCGCCCGACAGATCCCCTGCGATCGTCTGGGCCATCCTTTTCCCGCCGGAGTATCCGAGGAGGAGAAAGTCCGTGCCGTTCGTCGCGGCGGCCGTCAACGAGAGCGGAGAGGGATAGACCACGCTGGCGCCGACCGATCCGTCCGGTCCGATCGTGACGCTGGTAACGCTGCCGGCCGGACCCTCGCGGAAAACCGCGAAGCCGTTTCGATGAGGAACCAGCAAGCCGCCGGTGCCTGCGCTGAGAGCCCATCCAAGACTCTCGTCGAAGAGGATGGTGCGGGTGTAGGTGTTGACTGCGATTCGGGAACCATTGACGGCGACGGAGTTTCGGTCGTCGATACGTCCCTCGAAGAGCATCACCGGACCGGCGACGACTCGCCCTTCGCGGTCGAGGCGAATCGCCTTGACGTGGTCGCCCTGAAGCGTCAACGATGTCCAGACGACGACCCACGATGTTCCGCCCCACACGACCGCCGGCCTTTCGCCTGCTTCCGCCAGGACGATTCCGAGTGGATCGAGAGACACTCCGCCCAAAGAGACGCGCGTGGCGCGGACTTTCGGCGAACGGTCGTCGGTCCAGACAACGAAGAATTCCGAGCCGTTGGACGCCACTGAGACTCTCGATGCGACCGCCGGGGCCGGGACGTACCGGATGGGAAGGGTGATCTCCGGAGACAGCACTGCGCCGTGGACGAGTGACGCAAGGAGGAGGACCGAGGCGGCACACAACGCCGGTTTCATCCGTGTCAGGCTATCACTTATTTGCAGAAACCATCTGATTGCCTCGGGATAGAATCGCTACGACGGAGGGAACCATGTCCGAATACGACAAGCCGAGCCGCGCCGAGGATGAGTATTTTGCGAGGCAGGAGCTCGAGAGGCGCAAGAAGTGGGCGCAGGAGCAGGCGGCGAAGATGGCCGTCGACGAAAAAGAGGGCCTCAAGGCCGCGCACTGGATGAAGTGTCCCAAGTGCGGGATGGACCTCAAGGAAATCGAATTGCATGGGGTCACGGTTGACCAGTGCGCGAACTGCGGCGGCGTCTTTCTCGACAAGGGAGAGCTCGAGCGCCTCGAACATCACGACGAAGGAGTGATGGATCGCGTTTTCTCCATGTTCCGATAAGGAATGTTCCGGTAAGGACAAAATCATGAGCCGCAACGAAGCCGACCTCCGCAACGCCGCCGCCACTCTCACCCCGCCTCCGCACGCCGCGGATGAACAGCTTCCGCTCTTCTCCGAGAGCAGCCTGCGCGCGGTGCAGAAGAAAGATGAGGCGTGGCGCCGCGAGTCGGTGAAGAAGCCGTTCTGGAAGAAGGACTTCACCACCGTCAGCGCCATGGAAGTGAATCCCCTCGGCACGCCGCTCTCGATCGCCGGTCAGGACTTCAACGAGATCACCTATCCCGGCGAGTTCCCCTACACCCGCGGCATCCATCCGGCCGGCTACCGCGGCCGCCTCTGGACCATGCGCCAGTTCGCGGGTTTCGGCTCGGCCAAGCAGACCAACGAGCGCTTCAAGTACCTCCTCGAGCACGGACAGACCGGGCTCTCGACGGCGTTCCACCTCCCGACGCTCTACGGCTACGACTCCGACCATCACCACAGCGCCGGCGAGGTCGGCAAGTGCGGCGTCGCCATCGACACGCTCGAAGACATGGAAGTGCTCTTCGACGGCATCAACCTCGAGGACGTCACCGTCTCGATGACCATCAACTCGACCGCGCCGGTCGCGCTGGCGATGTATCTCGCCGTCGCCGAGAAGCAGGGCGCGGACTGGAAGAAGATCTCCGGCACGCTGCAGAACGACATCCTCAAGGAGTACATCGCCCAGAAGGAGTACATCTATCCGCCGCGTCCCTCGATGCGGCTGATCACCGACATCTTCAAGTTCTGCGCGACGGAAGTGCCGAAGTACAACACCATCTCCATCAGCGGCTATCACATCCGCGAGGCGGGATCGACGGCGCTGCAGGAGCTGGCGTTCACGCTGCGCGACGGGATGGAGTACGTCGAGTACGGCGTCCGCGCGGGCCTCGACGTCGACGACTTCGCGCCGCGTCTCTCGTTCTTCTTCAACTCGCACAACGACCTCTTCGAAGAGGTTGCGAAGTTCCGCGCGGCGCGCCGCGTGTGGGCGAAGGTGATGCGCGACCGCTACGGCGCGAAGGATCCGCGCTCCTGGCAGCTGCGCTTCCACACCCAGACCGCCGGTTGTTCGCTCACCGCGCAGCAGCCGTACAACAATATCGTCCGCGTCACCATCCAGGCGCTGGCGGCGGTGTTCGGCGGGACGCAGTCGCTGCACACGAACTCGCTCGACGAGACCCTCGCGCTTCCCACGGAGAACGCGGCGCGCATCGCGCTGCGCACGCAGCAGATCATCGCCCACGAGTCGGGCGTCATCAACACGGTCGATCCCTTCGGCGGCTCGTACTTCATGGAAGAGCTGACCAACAAGATGGAGCAGGGCTGCTTCGACTACATCGAGAAGATCGATCAGTTCGGCGGCATGGTCGAGGCGATCGAGGCCGGCTTCCCGCAGCGCGAGATCTGGGACGCCTCGTATCAGTTCCAGCGCTCGATCGACTCCGGCGAGAAGCTCGTCGTCGGCGTCAACTCGTACCGGCTGGAAGAGGAAGAGCCGTACGACGCGCTCTACATCGACGAGTCGGTGACCGGCCAGCAGATCGAGGCGCTGAAGCGCATCCGCGCGACGCGCGACCAGCGGAAGGTCGACGACGCGCTGCAGGCGCTGCGCAACGCCGCCGCCGATCCGAACGCCAACACGATGCCGTTCATCATCGACGCCGTGAAGGCATACGCGACCGTCGGCGAGGTTTCCGACGCCTTCCGCGACGTCTTCGGGACGTATCAGGAGCCGGCGCTGTTCTGAGTATTGGTCTTACAAGTTCGCGCCGGTGACGAATTCGTTACGCATGTTATTTGGCTGTCACCGCCCGTCGTATCATCGGCGTCTGATCAGCGTCTGATCAAAACGGGGGAGGCTTCCCATGCGTGCGCGGCTGGCGTTAGTTCTGACGTTTCTGTTTTTTACAACATCCGTCTTTGCGAAAGAAGTCTGGATCGCGGTCAGCGGCACCGCGAACGGCGTGTTCTTCAGCGACGCGCGCGTTTTCAATCCCAACGACAAGACCATCACCATCCAGGCGTGGTATCTGCCGCGCGGCAACGGCAACAACTCCGGCGAGACGCCGACGTCGTTCACCGTCGAGAAGCGGCAGATGCGTGTGTTCGACGACATCGTGGCGACGCTGCTGCACCGCAACGACGTCGGCGCGATCCGCTTCGTCTCCGAGGATGACTTCGTGGTCACGCAGCGCGTCTATCTCTCTTCGACCACGGCTTGCGCGCCGGGCGGGGCGAATCCCTGCACCCTCGGCCAGTTCGTGCAGGGGCTGGACGTCGGCAGCGCGCTCAAGCGCGGTGTGATCCTGCAGCTCAAGAGCAACTCGAAGTTCCGCACCAACATCGGCGCGGCGAATACGACCACCTCCGTGGCGCACGTGACCTGGCGCCTCTACGACAAGAACAACGCCACGATCGCGACGAAAACCGAGGACCTGCAGCCGTGGGCGGCGTTCGGACCGAGCGAATTCGCCGGCTACTTCAGCGCGCCGGCGGGCTCCGACCTCACCGATGCCTGGGTCGGCTTTTCGTCCGATCAGCCGATCTTCGCGTACGGCTCGGTGGTCGACAACAGCTCCGGCGACCAGACCTGCATCCAGGCGTCGTTCGACAGCGGCACGGTGACCGATTCCACGCCGCAGCAGAAGATCGTCACCATCGTGGCGAGCGACTTCCAGTTCGACACCGGGACCACCGGCGGCGCGCTGAAGCAGAACGATTCCGTGAAGTTCCGCGTTTCGGAAACCGAGGGAACGCATGGCTTCCAGTTCGTCGACCCGGATGGGAATCCCCTGATCGTGATCAATGCCCTGACTTCGACCGTGCAGGAGCGCACGGTCGTGCTCACGAAGAAGGGGACGTACTTTTACTTCTGCACGAATACTCTCTGCGGCACGGGCCACACGGCCATGACCGGCTCGATCAACGTCGGTGAGCCGACGAACCCCGGACCGCCGGACGGCTATTGAGAGTCCCCGTCGGCGCCGTCCTCCGTCGTGGATGGCGGCGCCGATGTCCCCGCTGCGGCGAAGGGCCGCTCTTCAAACGCTGGATCAAACCATTCGAGCGCTGCCCCGCGTGCGGCGTTCTCTATCTCCGCAACTACGGCGACATCTGGATGTTCGTGATCATCACCGATCGCATCCCGATCTTCTTCGGCATCGTCGCGGTCTACTTCGGCTATCGCTCGACGAACTGGATCTTCGTGACGCTCTTCTTCGTCGCGCTCTTCGTCCCGATGATCGCCACCATGCGCGAGCGGCAGGGACTGGCCATCGCGCTCGATTACGTCTGGCGGATTTACATGCCCGATCCCTCCGACGAAATTCATGATGGGCGTGGTTATGTGATCAACGTGTAGTGCTACACTCTCGCAAAGCTGGGGAGTGTGTGAAGGGGATGCAGCTACTCGAATTCTTTCGCAGCAGGCGGGGAGGAGAGCTGGCCGGGATCGTCATCGTGGCGGTCGGGATCAGCTTCGCCGCTGCGCTTCTCACGTATCACCCCACTGACTCCTCCGCGTTTTACACCTCCACCGATACTGAGATCCGCAACGCGATCGGCTATTACGGCGCGACGCTGGCCTGGGTCTTCGTCAGCTTCTTCGGCTTCGCGAGCCTGATCTTCCCGGCGGTGCTGCTGGTCATCGGCTGGAACCGCTTCTGGGGGCGCGACCTCGAGTTTTTCCACACGAAGCTGATCGGCTTCCTCATCGTCGCGCTCGCGCTGCCGCCGCTGTTCGACCTCGCGGTCGGAAAAGTGTGGCTGCGCGGGTCGCTGATTCTCTCCGGCGGCTATGTCGGGCAGGAGATCAACCGCGCCGTCAGCGGCAACCTGAACACCAGCGGCGCGGTGATCGCGATCGTGACCGCGCTGCTGATCGGCGTCTTGCTCGCGACGCGCATCAGCCTCGCCGCGGTCTTCCTCGCTCTGCACCAGCGGCTCCTGGCCCTCGGCCGCGCCATGTCGCTGCAGTGGGCGCGTCTCTCCGAGCGCCGGCGCAAGGAGAAGATGAAAGAGGCGATCGTCCGCAAGCATCTCGAGAAAGCGGAGACGCCGCAGCTGCGCCTCGTGACCGACGATGAGGGAGAAGGCGGATTGCCTGTCCTCCAGCGCCCCGTCGTTCGCGAAGTGGCGGGACGCGGAAGCTTCCAGATCCGGAAGGTGACCAAGGCGGATTTGCGAAAGGCCGCGGAAGCGCTGGCGCAGCAGGAGACGCCCGATCCGTTCGAGCTGTACCGAAAGCCCGCGCCGGCACCACCGCCGCCGCCGGTCATCGAAGAAGATCCCGAATTCGAAGATCCGCTCTGGCTCGAAGAAAAGCCGCTCGCACCGCGGCCCAAGCCCCAGATCCCGCGCCCGGCTTCGCGCGCGCCGAAGCCGCCTTCGCGGCGCGAGACGAAGCTCACGCACGACATGTTGCCGCCGGTGAGCCTGCTCGCCGAGGGGCCGAAGCAGGATCAGATCAACGACGAGGTGCACAAGAAGTTCCTCGAGATCGGGCACCTCATCGAAGAGCGCTGCCGCGAGTTCGCCGTCGAAGGCGAAGTCACCGCGTATCACCCCGGCCCGGTCGTGACCACGTTCGAGTTCAAGCCCTCCGCCGGCGTGAAGTACGCGAAGGTCGTCAACCTCGGCGACGATCTCGCCCTGGCGCTGAAGGCGGAGTCGATGCGCATCGAGCGCATCTCCGGCTCCTCGACCGTCGGCATCGAAGTGCCGAACCGCAAGCGCGAGCTGATCACGCTCCGCGACATCATCGACACCGAGACCTTCACCGCGTCCTCTTCACTCATGACGCTCGCCCTCGGCAAGGACATCCACGGCGATCCGATCGTTACCGATCTCGCGAAGATGCCGCACCTTCTCGTCGCCGGCGCAACCGGCGCGGGCAAGTCGGTCGGCCTCAACTCGATGATCGTCTCGCTCCTGTACAAGGCGCTGCCACGGCAGCTGCGGATGCTGATGATCGACCCGAAGATGGTCGAGCTGAAGATGTACGAGGACATCCCGCATCTGCTGCATCCGATCGTCACCGACCCGAAGCTCGCCTCGAACGCGCTGATCTGGGCGGTGCAGGAGATGGAGAACCGCTACCGCTGCCTCGCCGAAGTCGGCGTGCGGAACATCGATCAGTACAACGCGCTGCTGAAGGATCCCGAGGCGCACCGCCGAGCGAAGAAGCTGGCACCCGAGGACGACACGCCGACTCCGGAACCGATGCAGTACGTGGTGATCATCATCGACGAGTTCGCGGACCTGATGATGATCGCGCCGAAGGACGTGGAAGACTCGGTGACGCGCCTCGCCCAGAAGGCGCGCGCGGTCGGCATCCATCTCATCGTCGCCACGCAGCGTCCTTCGGTCGACGTGATCACCGGCGTGATCAAGGCAAACTTCCCGTCGCGCATCTCCTATCAGGTCGCCTCGAAGATCGACTCGCGCACGATTCTCGACGCGCAGGGCGCGGAGAAGCTCCTCGGCAACGGCGACATGCTGTTCCTACCGCCCGGCACCGCGCGCATCCGCCGCATTCACGGCGCGTACGTGTCGGAGCGGGAAATCGTGCAGATCGTCGACTTCGTGAAGAAGAACCAGGGCGAGCCGAAGTTCCTCGAGGAGATCACCAGGGTCGCCGAGGAGAAGAGCGGCGCCGACGGAATCGAATACCTCGACGATCCGAAATACGACGACGCGGTGCGGGTGGTGCTGACCACCGGCCAGGCCAGCGCGTCGTACCTGCAGCGCCGCCTGAAGCTCGGCTACTCGCGCGCCGCGCGTCTGATCGAGATCATGGAAGCCAACGGCATCGTCGGCCCCTCGCAGGGCTCCAAGCCGCGCGACATCCTCATCCGCGCGGAAGACTACCCGTCGGCGAGCGGGCAGATTTAGCGCTTGTAGATCTTCCCGCTCTTCATCACGAACACCACATTCTCCAGGGCGCCGATGTCTTTCAGCGGGTCGCCGGCGACGGCGATGAGATCGGCCTCGTAGCCGGGGCCGATCGTGCCGGTGAACCAGCCGATGCCGATCGACTCGGCGGCGAGTGAAGTCGCGGACGTGATCGCGGCCATCGGATCCTGGCCGCCCACGCGCACGCGGTATTCGAGCTCCTGGAAGTTGCGGCCGTGCGAGCCGGCCAGCGCGTCGGTTCCGAAGACGATCTTCAGGCCTTTGGTCTGCAGCCCCTTCTTGAACACCTCCAGCACGAGCGGCACGGCCTTCTTCATCGCCGCAAAGCCTTCCTCGGTATAGCCGTCCGTGCCGAGGAAGTGCTCCTTGTTCTCGAAGTAGTTGCGGAAGATCAGGTCCGTGTTCGGATCGAAGTACGTGCCGTGCGCGGCCATCAGATCGAGCTCCGTCTGGCCGATCAGCGCGCCGTGCTCAATGGACGTGCAGCCCGCGTTCACGGCGCGCGTCACGCTTTCGGGACCGTGCGCGTGCACGGCAACGCGGATGCGGCGCAGCCGCGCCTCGCCGCAGATTGCGTTCATCTGCTCCTGCGACATCGTCGGGCCGCCGCCGGTGCGGATGCTCTGCGACGCGAACACCTTGATTACGTCCGCGCCCGCTTCCACGGCTTTGTTGACATGCTCGCGGAGCTGCTCGACGGTCAGCTTCTCGTCGGCGATCGGTTCGATCGCGGTGAGGATGTGCGGCCCGGGAAGCGTGCCGCGGGCGATCGCCTCGCGAAGTTGTTTGTCGATCGGCGCGCCGAGGGACTGCACGGTGGTGATCCCGCCCATCAATGTGCGGTACGCGTTTTCGGCGGCGTAGAGCGCCATCTCCGCGGGCGGCTCCTTGCTGTCGGCCTCGCCGGGAGCGGAGCGTCCCTTCGCGTCGAAGTGCCAGCCGATGTGGACGTGCGTGTCGATGCCGCCCGGCATCAGCGTGGCGTCGACGAGCTCGATGTCGACGTGCTTCGGATTCTCGTCGATGGCGACGATCTTCCTGCCGTCGACGACTATCGCGGCGTTGCGGAGCAGCTTGCCGCGGCCGTCGATCACGCGCGGCGCGCGGATGACCGTGGCGTCGCCGAGAGCGGTGGTTGCGAAGAGAAGGATCGCGAAGAAAAGACGCATGCGGGAAGTGTAGCGTGCCGTTTCGCTGCATCCATGAACGCGTTCCCTGCAAAGTGGATGGCCGTACGCGCGGGCGCCCGTACCATCCGCTCCGAAAGGTGCCCCCCATGAAGCTACTGATGAACAAGAGAGTTTTTCTGTTCGGCATGCTCACGCTGATCGCCCCCGTCTCCTTCGCCGCCACGCCGCGCGAGAAGCTCCTCGTCGACGCCGCCTGGCTGCAGAAGCACATCCACGATCCGAATCTCGTCCTGCTCCAGGTCGGCGACAAGGACAGCTTCGAGGCCGGACACATCGCCGGCGCTCACGCGGTCACGCTCTCCGACATTCACATCTCCGATCACACCATGAAGGGTCTGATCCTCGAGATGCCGCCGCCCGATGAGCTGCGCAAGCGTCTCGAGGCGGTCGGGATCTCCGACGACTCGCGGGTCATCGTCTACTACGGGAAAGACTGGGTCACGCCGACGACGCGCATCCTCTTCACGCTGCAGTACGCGGGACTCGGCGCGAACGCCTCGATCCTCAACGGCGGCCTCGGCGCATGGACGCGCGGCGGCGGCGCGGTGACGAAAGAGCCGACCGTCGCGAAGACGGGCAAGCTCTCGCCGCTGAAGCTGCAGCCGGCGCTGCTCGTGGATGCCGATACCGTCCGCTCGCGGATCGGCGCGAAGGGTTACGCGATCGTCGACGGACGCGCCGCCGCGTTTTACGACGGCGTCGACTCCGGCGAGGACGTCGACGGCAACAAGCAGCGTACGGGACACATCCGCGGCGCGCACTCGATTCCCTTCACCACCATCACCGACGACGACCTGATGATCAAGCCCACCGAGGAGCTGCGGGCGATGTTCGCGAAGGCGGGTGTGAAAGAGGGTGACACGGTGATCGGTTACTGCCACATCGGCATGCAGACCACGGCCATGCTGCTCGCCGCGCGCATTCTCGGACATCCGGTGCTGCTCTACGACGGCTCGTATCAGGACTGGTCGCGGCGCGCCGATCATCCGGTCGAGAATCCGGCGGAGGCCGCACGCTAGTGCGCCTGCGCGAGGCGCGGCCCTACGCAGATCCCTACGTCGCCGGCGTGGGTCTCGGCCTGGTGCTGCTCGCGGCGTTCGTGCTCGTGGGCCGCGGCCTCGGCGCGTCAGGGGCGTTTGCCAGCAGCGCCGCCGGAGTCGTCGCCGCGGCCGCGCCCGAGCGCGCGGCGTCGAACGCCTACTTCGCGCGCTATCTCGGAGGCGACGGTCCGTGGCGGGAGTGGCTGCTCTTCGAGCTCGGCGGCGTGCTGTTAGGAGGATTCGTTTCCGCGTTCCTTGCGGGACGGGTGAGGCTCAGTGTCGCGCGCGGTCCGAACATCAGCCGGGGCGCGCGTCTCGCCACCGCCTTCGGCGGCGGCGCGGTCATGGGAATCGGCGCGGTGCTCGCGCGCGGATGTACGAGCGGGCTCGCGCTCACCGGCGGCGCACTGCTCGCGGTCGGAAGCTGGCTGTTCATGATCGCGGCGTTCGCGGGCGGTTATCTCCTCGCACCGCTGGTGCGAAAGGCGTGGCGATGAGCGCGGCGCTCGCGTACGCGGTCGCCATCGGCTTCGCCTTCGGATTCGCGCTCGAGCGCGCGGGACTCGGTGACGCGCGCAAGCTCGCGGGACAGTTCTATCTCACCGATCTCACGGTGCTGAAAGTGATGTTCAGCGCGATCGTGACGGCAATGCTCGGCGCGTTCTGGCTCGGGCGGCTCGGCGTGCTCGATCTGTCGCGCGTCTACGTTCCCGAAACCTACCTCTGGCCGCAGCTCGCGGGCGGCCTGCTCTTCGGTGCGGGCTTCGTCGTGGCCGGACTCTGTCCCGGCACATCATGCGTTGCCGCCGCGACGGGAAGGGGAGACGGTCTCCTGGTGATGCTGGGCATGTTCGCGGGCGTGCTCACCACCGGCCTCGCATTCGCGTCGCTGCGCGGTTTCTATGAGAGCACCGCGCGCGGCGCGCTGACGTGGCCGCAGCTCCTGCACGTGCCGTACGGCGTCGTGGTCTGCGCGGTCGTGGCGATGGCGCTCGGCGTTTTTCGCGTCGCCGAGCTCGTGGAGCGCCGCGCATGATCCGCCGCGCCCTGGCGATCGTCGCCGCTGCCGGCGGCCTGCTCGCTGTCGTCGCCGGGAGTCCGTATCGCGCGGCGCAGCCGGCGGCCGACGTGAAACGGATCGCGGCAGCGGTCGCGCACGAGGAAGACCACGTCACCGCGCTCGAGCTCGCGCAGTGGATCCGCGACCGCAGGGAAGGGCTGCGCATCCTCGATCTGCGCAGCGACGAGGAGTACGAGGAATACCGCCTGCCGCGCTCGGAGCGCATCTCGATCGAGTCGCTGGCGACGGCGTCGTTTCCTCAATCGGAGACGCTCGTCCTGATCTCCGGCGGCGGCGCGCATGCGGCGCAGGGTTGGGTGCTGCTGCAGGCGCGCGGCTATCGCAACGTCTACTTCCTGCGCGGCGGCGTCTCGGAATGGCTCGACGAGGTGATGAACCCGGCGAAGCCGAGCGACCTGACGCGCTACTTCGGCGGCACGCCGCGCGTCGGCGAGCCCTCGCAGGGCGACGACGTGACGGCCGCGGTCACTGCGATGCGGAGGCGCGGCTGTTGAGTTACTTCGCGGCGCTGCGCGAGCGGGAGTTCGCGCGTCTCGACCGGCAACGTCTCGCGTATCTCGACTACACCGGCAGCGCGCTCTACGCGGAGTCGCAGCTTCGCGCGCATCACGAGCTTCTCTGTTCCGGCATCTTCGGCAACCCGCATTCGGAGTCGCAGCCCTCGCGCGCCAGCACGGAGCTCATCGAGGAAACGCGCCGGCGGGCGCTGCATCACTTCGGCGTCGACGAGTCGACGCACGACCTGATCTTCACCGCGAATACCACCGCCGCGATCAAGCTCGTCGCCGAGAGCTATCCCTTCTCGCCAAGCAACGCCTGCGTGCTCTCCGCCGACAATCACAACTCGGTCAACGGCATCCGCGAGTACGCCGCGCGCGCCGGAGCCACGGTGCGCTACCTGCCGCTCGACGACGAGCTGCGGCTCGAAGATCCGCTTCCGCTGCTCGCCGAACATCCAAACGGCGGCCTCTTCGCGTTTCCGGCGCAATCGAATTTTTCCGGCGTGCAGCATCCGCTCTCGCTCGCCGCCGAGGCCAAGCAGCTCGGCTTCGACGTCCTCCTCGACATCGCCTCGTACGCGCCGAGCAACGCCCTCAGTCTCCGCGACAGCCCGGCCGACTTCGCCGCGCTCTCGTTCTACAAGCTCTTCGGATATCCGACCGGCATCGGCGCTTTGATCGCACGCCGCGAAGCGCTGGCGCGGCTTAGGCGTCCTTGGTTCTCCGGCGGTACGCCGCTCTTCGCGTCGGTGGCGGCGCGAACGCATCTTCTCCGCCCTCGCCACGAGGGGTTCGAAGACGGCACGCCCAACTTCCTCGGCATCGCGGCGCTCGACGCCGGTTTCGATCTGCTCGAGGGCGTCGAGATGCCGCGTCTCCACGCGCACGTCCGCTTTCTCACCGCGATGCTCCTCGGAGGCCTCGGCGAGATGGACCACGTCCGCATTCACGGTCCGGCCGGCATGGCCCGGCGCGGCGGCACGATCGCGTTCAACGTGCGCGGCGTTCCGTACTGGGAAGTCGAGGCACGCGCGCAGCAGTGCGGCGTCTCCCTGCGCGGCGGCTGTTTCTGCAACCCCGGCGCGTCCGAGGCGGCGTTCGGGCTGGACGCGGAGAACGTCGCGCAATGCCTCGGCAACCTCGGCGCCGATTTCACGGCCGCGCGTTTCGCGGAGTGCGCGGGCACGGCAATCGGCGCCGTTCGGGCGTCTCTCGGACTCGCCAACAATGAGCGCGACGTCCGCCGCGCGCTCGACGTCGTCGCCTCCTTCGCCTGAAAAACAACGCTGGCAAGCGTCGTGCTCTGCCGTACCGGCATGCGATGGACACCAGGGGGAGTCAGCTCTGACATCGAGGATCGCCGCGGTTCCAGCGGCGGCGGTTTCGGAGGCTTCGGACGCGGCCCGACGATCGGTTGCGGCGGCGCGATCATCCTGCTCGTTCTCAGCCTGCTCACCGGCAAGAACTTCTTCTCCGCTTTCGACGGCAGCGGCGGCGGAGGCGCTGTTCAGCAGCAGCCGGCGGGACCGCCGGGCGAGACTGCCACGGTGTCGCAGACGCCCGAGGAGGCCAAGGAAGTCGAGTTCATCTCGTTCGTGCTCAACGACGTGCAGGACACCTGGGCGAAGATCTTCCAGGAGCAGGGGAGGCAGTATCAGCGCTCGACGCTGGTGCTCTTCCGCGACCTCACGGAGACGGGCTGCGGCTACGGCCAGGCCGCGTCGGGACCGTTCTACTGTCCGCGCGACGGCAAGGTCTACATCGATCTCGCGTTCTTCGACGAGCTCGATCGCCGTTTCGGCGCGCCCGGCGACTTCGCGCAGGCGTACGTGCTCGCGCACGAGCTCGGGCATCACCTGCAGAACCTCACCGGCGTTTCCGACAAGGTCCACGAGGCGATGCAGCGCGACGAGGGCAACGCGAGCGAATACTCGGTGCGCCTGGAACTGCAGGCCGATTGCTACGCCGGAGTCTGGGGACACTCCGCGGCGCAGCGCAATGTGCTCGAGCCCGGCGACACGGAGGAGGGACTCGCCGCCGCGTCGTCGGTCGGCGACGACCGGCTGCAGAAGATGTCCGGCCGCAGCGTGAACCCCGATTCGTTCACGCACGGCTCGTCGCAGCAGCGCATGGAGTGGTTCCAGCGCGGATTCCAGTCCGGCCGCCTCTCTGACTGCGACACATTCCGCTAGACTGCTGCGCATCGTGCGCAGCCTCCGGGACGAGACAAAGGGGCCGTGGCTTGGGACGACGTTCTTCGTGATGGTCGTCCTCGCGATCTTCACGTTCAGCCACATCCGGGGCTGCTACCGCTCGGGCATGGACGGCTGGCACGCGTATCTGCGCGGGAACGCCGCGCGGCGCGCCGCGACGCCGGTGTCGTTCGACCAGCCGCCGCCGAAGCCGGAAAAGTACGTGACCGACTTCACGGGCGTGATCGAGCCCGACCGCGCGGCGCGGCTCAACGAGATGCTGGCCGCGTTCGAGCGCGAGACCTCGAATCAGGTCGTGGTCTACGTGGCACCGTCGCTGCCGTCGGATCGCTCGATCGAAGAGGTCGCGTCGGCGGCGTTCTCGGCGTGGGGCATCGGACAGAAGGGGCGCGACAACGGCGTGCTGTTTCTCGTCTTCATCAACGACCGGCAGATGCGCATCGAAGTCGGCTACGGCCTCGAAGGCGTGCTGACCGACGCCGTCGCGAAGCAGATCACCAGCAATGTCGTGAAGCCGTACTTCAAGCGGGAGGACTACGGCCGCGGCGTCGAGGCGGGAACGCGCGCGATCATGTCCGTGGCGCGCGGCGAAGGATTCTCCGGCAGCGGGCTGACGGTGGCGGAGCGCGCGAAAGCGTTCAGCGGCGAGGCGCTCGGCTTCGTCCTCGTCGTCTCCGGCATTCTCCTCGGGTTGTTCGTGGCCTCCGGCTTCATCGCCTGGTGGCTGCGCCGCGCGCCTTCATCGAGCGGCGGCGGATCGTCGTCTGGCGACTCCGGCTCCTCTTGGTCGTCGTCATCTTCCTCGTCTTCGTCCTCATCGTCGTCGAGCAGCAGCTTTTCCGGCGGAGGTGGAAGCAGCGGCGGTGGAGGAGCGAGCGACAGCTGTTGAGGCGTTACAGCCAGACCCAGACTTCGACGATCGTGGCGAGGATGAAGCCGGTCAGCAGCGCGACGTAAGCCATCCGTAGATAGCGGAACTTCTTGCGGTAGAGGTACGTGCCGAGGGAGTAGATGTCGCGCAGCGCGGTCTCGTACAGCAGCGCGTCCGACTTCATCACCCGCTCCATCTCATCGAGAAACTCGTCCTCGGAGAGCGCGCCGAAGTGACCGAAGAACAGCAGATTGCGCGAGACGAGCTTGCCTGGCGCGAACGTCGGCAGCACCGCGAAGATCGCCAGGAGCAGCGCGAGCAGGCAGGCCACCGCGAGCGTCAGCAGCGCCGCGCGCAGCGACGGATCGCCGGCGCGGCTCAGCGAGATCGTCAGCACGATCGAGGAGATGGTGATGATCAGGCTCGCCTTCGTGTCCGCGAGCGTGCTCAGTTGCACGTGGTGCTGCTGCACCGTGCGCAACAGGTTGTCGACGCTCGTCCGCGACTCCACGCCCTCGAAACGTTGCACGCGACGAGTATCGCATTAGCGGCGCGTAGTATCATCTCCGCGGTCCGATGTCGCTTCGCAGAGCAGTTCTACTCTCGATTCTCGTCCTGCTGGTTGCGGGCTGCGGCACGCACGCCGACAACGATCAGCTGGGAATCGCGCGCCGCAACCTCAAGGTCGCGCCCTGCGGCGCGACTCCCGCCGTCGCCGGCGTCGCGGGCGTCAACTCGAATCCGCGCGACGTCTACGTTGGCGACTGGATCGTCGTCGCCGTCTGCCATGCCGACCAATTGATGAAGGCGTCCGACGCGGCGCAGGCGCCGGTCACGCTGTTCATCGAGGGACGCGACAGCATCAACGAGCCGGTCGGCGTCGACATCGAATCGGGCACGCTGACGTTCATCCTCGACCGCAACGACAAGAACCGCGAGTTGTGGCGGCCGTTTCTCTACGACCCGCTGTTCGATCCGGTCGTCTCGATGCACCTCAGCGTCGGAATGCGCGGCGAACGCGCGCTGCCGCGCGTGCCGAAGGCCAACATGACCGTTCACCTCGAAAAGATCTGGGTGGATTGGACGACCTTGCTCTGGTTGGCGTTCCTGCTCGTCTTCGTCATCGTGCTGTATCTGAGCGCCCGCAAGACGGACATGCTGCGCGAGGGACCGGCGGTCGACGGCGTGCGGCAGCCCTACAACCTCGGCCGCACGCAGATGGCCTGGTGGTTCTTCCTGATCGTCGTCAGTTACTGCTACATCTGGCTGGTCCTCGGCGATCGCGACACGATTCCGACCTCGCTGCTCGGACTGATGGGCATCAGCGCCGGAACCGCTCTTGCGGTTGTGCTCATTGCGCCGTCGGCTGCCCGCGCTTCCCGCGGCTTCTGGCGCGATCTCCTGACCGCCAACAACGGCGCCGTCGCGCTCGACCGCTTGCAGATCGTGGTCTGGACGCTGGTCCTGGGCGCGATCTTCCTGACGTCGGTCGTGTGGGAGCTGACCATGCCGGAGTTCAGCGTGACCATGCTCGCGCTGATGGGCATCAGCTCCGGCACCTATATCGGCTTCCAGTACCCGCAGCGGAACGAAGTGCCGGCTAATCCTCCCGCGCAATCTCCTCCGGCAGCTTGACGGCCATTCCGGCCTGCGGCGCGGTGTTGAGATCGAATCCGTTGAAATTCGCGAGCGCCTCGGCATCGCCGGCGTTGCCGGTCGCGCGGCGTGCGAGATCGCTCCATGACTCGCCGCGGCGCACCGAGCCCACGTGAATGCGCGGTGGATCGACCGAGCGCGCGCGTGAGGCGCTGACCTCCATCGTGCGCAGCAGCTCGCCCATCGGGCTGTAGCGCGAGCTGACGTTCGGCGAGACGAAGAGGAAAACCGCCACGTGATCGCCGTGCCGGAATTGCGTCGTCTCCACGCCGACCCTTCCCGCCTGCGTCTGTCCCTGCCAGACGTCGACGTTGAAGCGCTGGCCGGTCGTCGCCGACGACTGCCGCGAGCCCGCGTACGTGAGTCCCATCTGCTGGAGCCGCGCCCGCACCGCGTCATCGATCGAATATCCCTGCAGCTGATTGAGATCGATTTCCTGCGCGACGAAATAGGAAGACGATTCGCCCCGGCCGCGCGGCGACATCGCGAAGAGCACGCCCGGCGCGGTCGCCGGCTGCCATCCCTGCGGCGCGCGGATGACGACGCCGTGGTCGCGGTCGTAGATCGTGTTCTTCTTGATGACCACGCGCTCGGTGCTGTTCGCGGTGATGACGCCGTCGACGAGACGGATGTAGGCGTCGCGGTCGGGCGGCTCGAAAGAGCCGGCCGAGGTCATGCCGCCGATCTCGGCGACCTTCGCGTGCACGTCGCGGACGCGCTTGGCGGGATCGGGGTGCGACTGGAAGTAGCGGTCGATTCCGGCGGCAGGATTCTTGTCCAGCCGCATCAGCGTCATCAGCATCCGCTCGGCGCCGATGGGATTGAAGCTCGCGTGCGCCATGTATCCCGTGCCGAGGAGGTCGGCTTGCGATTCCTGTCCGCGCGAGTATTTCTGAAAGAGAAGACCGAGCCCGAGCTCCGCGAATTGTCCGTACTGCTGGGTGGCCCGCGGCCCCGCGAGCACCGATCCGAGGACCAGTCCGAGCTGGGCGAGCTGCGCGCGGCTCATCTGCTGCGCGGCGTGGCGCGCCGTCACGTGCGCGATCTCGTGTCCGAGCACTCCGGCCAGCTCGTCCTCGGAGTTGATGCGCTCGAGCATCCCGCGGGTGATATAGATGTATCCGCCCGGCAGCGCCATGGCGTTGACCATCGGCGTGTCGAGCACCGTGAACGTCCACGGCAGGTTCGGCCGTTCGGACTGCGACGCGAGGCGTTTGCCGACGCGGTCGACCAGCCTGTTCAGTTCCGGTTTCTCGTCGTAGACCCCGAACTCCTTGAGAATCTCGGGATGCGACTGCTGTCCGATGGCGATCTCCTGTCCTTCGGAGACCAGGTTGAGCTCACGTTTGCCCGTCACCGGATTCGTGCTGCAGGCGATCAGCAGCAGCGTCACGGTGAGGGAGACGACGGTCGACTGAATTTTGCGCATGATCAGGCTCCTCAATCGACGTCGATTTCTGCAAGCGCAGCACCACCGCGGTGTTCGCAGAGATCGACCAGGGATCGAAGGAGACGCGGCCGCAGGCCCATTGCACCGACCAGCTCCCGCCGGACGGCGCGGCCAGCACCGGATCACCGGCAGGCACGATGTCGGTCTCTTCGTCGCCGAGGTTGATGAGCAGGAGGCGATCATCCTCGCCGCCGGTGAACCAGCGCAGCGCGAAGCACTGCTCGCCGAGGACGGCGCCGTGCAGCCAGTCGCTCCGCTGCTCGGAGAACGGACGTTCGCGGCGCAGCGCGAGCAGCTCGCGGTGCATGCGCAGCACGTCCTCGTCGCGTTGCGAGCGGTCGAGCTTGCAGGCCTCGAACGTCGCCCGCGCATGCGGCTCCGGGAGCGTGCTGCCGTCGATCGACGGGAACTGCGCCATGAACTCCGCGCGGCCCTTCGACACGAGCGCCGCCAGCTCCGGCTTGTGATCGGCGAAGTAGAGGAACGGCGTCCGCGCGCCGAGCTCCTGTCCCTGGAACAGCATCGGCGTCGCCGGCTGCAGCAGCATCAGCGCCGTCAGCCCGGGATGCCACACGCGCTCGCCGCGCGCCGTGTTCGCGACCTGGTCGTGATTCTGCTGAAAACAGATGAAGCGCTCGGGCGCGAGGTCGTGCGACGGCGTGCCGCGATGCTTGCGCTGCCACTTGTAAAACTGCCCCTGATACAGGAATCCGAGCTTCGCCATCGACACGAATTCCTGCGGATGCCCGCGATAGTCGCTGAAGTACGCCTCGATGCGGCCGGTCGCGGCGACTACGGCGGCGTGATGCCAGTCGTCGTTCCACATCGCGTCGACGCCCCACTCGCGCAGCAGCCGCGTGTCCTGCGGCTCGTTCTCCGCGACGATCACGATCGAGCGGTCTCCCGCGGCCGCGCGGGCGGCGGTGGTGATCTCGCTGATGACATGCCGCTCGCTGAAGTCGTGGATCGACTGGGTCGCGTCGAGGCGCAGCCCGTCGAAGTGAAACTCGTCGATCCAGTACGCCGCGTTGCCGATGAAGAATTGCCGCACCGCAGCGCTCTCGAAGTTGATCCCCGCGCCCCACTCGTTTGCAAGGTCGTTGGTCATGTAGCCGGGCGAGAACTGCTGGACGTAACAGCCGTCAGGTCCGAAGTGGTTGTAGACGACGTCGAGGATTACGCCGACGCCGTGCGCGTGCGCCTCGTCGACGAACGCGCGCAGTTCGTCGGGCGTGCCGTAGCAGTGAAACGGGGCCCAGAGATCGACGCCGTCGTAGCCCCAGCCGAACTCGCCGGCGAATTCGTGCAGCGGCATCAGCTCGATGAGGTTCACGCCGAGTTGCGCAAGCTCTTCGAGCTGCGCGGCCGCCGCCGCGTACGTCCCTTCGCGCGTGAACGTGCCGACGTGTAGTTCGTATACAACCGCGCCCTTCAACGCAACGCCGTGCCACTGTGCATCGCGCCAGCGATACGCCGACGGATCGATGACCTGGGACGCCCCGTGCGGACCGTCCGGCTGAAAGCGGGACGCCGGATCGGGAAAGGTTTCCTCGCCGAGGCGGAAGAGGTAGCGCGCGCCGGCCCCCACTCCCTCGACGTGCGCTGAAAGGTAGCCGTCGTCCTCGGCGGAAAGAGAAACGTCGCGGCCGTCGATGACGACCGCGACGTGGTCATGCGCCGGCGCCCAGACTCGAAAGTGGACGCCGCTGTCCGTGATCTCAGCCCCGATCGCGCGTTTGCGATTCACACGCGTTGGGCGTGCAGTTGCTACGCCACGACGCTCTCCGGCACCGGCAGCTCGATTGCCACCGCGGCGGCGGTGATCGTGGCGGCGATGCGCACCGCGTCGTGCACCTGCTCTTCCGTCAGCCCGCCCTGCAGCACCACCGCCTCGTGCGAGCGGATGCAGGCCTCGCATCCGTTGATCGCGCTGACCGCGAGGCAGAACAGCTCGAAGTCGGCCTTGTTGGTCGCCGGTTTGGCGATGCGCTGCATCCGCAGCCGCGCCGGCATCTGGCTGTACGACTCTTTGCCGACCATGTGGCGGAAGCGGTAGTAGACGTTATTCATCGCCATCAGCGCCGCGGCTGCCATCGCGTCGTCGACGACTTCGGCGCTCACATCCGCGCGCGCGTCGGCGAGGAGCGCGTCGCGCAGCCGGGGATTTCGGGTGGCGACCGCCGAAGCGATCGCCACCCCCCAGCGCTGCGCCGGGGAGAGGGATCCCGGCTGCAGCACTGACTGCAGATTCAGTTTGATGTCGCGCGCGGCGTCAGGAATCGCGTCGCGAAGCTGTTCGAGCGCGCTCATTAGGCGACCTTGATCGTGTCTTCGCCCTTCTGCCAGTTGCAGGGGCAGAGCTCGTCGGTCTGTAGCGCGTCGAGCGTGCGCAGCACCTCGCCGACGTTGCGGCCGACCGAGAGGTCGTACGCGCTGACCGAGCGGATGACGCTGTCCGGATCGACGACGTAGGTCACGCGCAGCGCCGCGCCGGCGTCCTTGTGCAGGATGCCCAGCTCGTTCGCGAACTGCGGGGTGATGTGCACGAGCGGCGTCGGCAGGTCGGCCAGGTCGGCGTGCGCGTTGCGCCACGCCAGGTGCGAGTACTCGTTGTCGGTCGAGCCGCCGAGGACGACCGCGTCCCGGTCGGCGAAGTCTTTGGTGTGCTTGCCGAACTCCACGATCTCGGTCGGGCAGATGAACGTGAAGTCCTTCGGGTAGGCGTAGAACACGAGCCACTTCCCGGCGACGTCCTTGCTCGAGATGGTCTTGAACTCCTTGCCCTTCTCGCGGCCGACGTTCGCATTGAGCTGGAACTGGGGGAACTTGTCACCAACGGTCAACATGGTTTGATTCTTCTCCTTTGTAATGCGTCCATGTCTGGACGGAATCTAAGTGCGTGTGAAAAAAATTTGGTCTCCCGGTTACCCGGTCTCCCGGTGTTTCTTCTGCCGGGCGACTGGGCGACCGGGCGACCGGGAAACTTTCCTGGTCCCATGCATCACGACCTGGTAATCGCTGATCTCATACCCCCGCATCGACTCGATATTGCAAACCTGCACCTTCTCCCACGGAACGTCGATGATCTCGCCGGTCTCGTCGTCGATGAAGTGATGGTGGGTATCCGTGCGTGGGTCGAACACGACGCTGTCCTCGGCGAAGGTGAGCCGGCGGAGCAGGCCCTTTTCGACGAAGAGGTTCAGCGTGTTGTAGACCGTGGCCCGCGAGATCCAGGGGAACTGGTCGCGCACCCGCTTCCAGACCAGGTCCGCCGAGGGATGCTCGTGCGTGTGAAGGACGTATTCGGCCACGGCCACGCGCTGCGCCGACGGCTGGATGCCGTGTTCGCGGAGCGCGTCTTCGGTGCCCTGTGTCTTCACGGTGTTTAGACTAAGTCTAAAGTTGGCGGTTGTCAAGAGCCGGGGCGTCACGGAACCGAGACACGGAAAAGTTACCTCGCTGCTGTACACTGACGCTGTTCCCGAAATCGAGCAGTCCGGCAATTATCACCATGACCGCGGAACAGACTTATCTGGAGCAACTCCAGACGATCAAACGCATTGCTGCGTCCGTCGCGCGGCGAAATCATCTCAATCCGGACGAGGCCGGCGAGTTCACGCAGGAAGTCTGCGTCCGCCTGCTCGACGACGAGTACGGAATCATCCGCAAGTTCGAAAGCCGCAGCTCGTTCTCGACTTATCTGACCACGGTCATCATGCGCCTCTATCAGCAGTGGCGCACCGAGCAGTGGGGCAAGTGGCGCCCGTCCGCCGAGGCGCGCCGGCTCGGCGACAAGGCCATCACCCTCGAGCGCCTCCTCACGCGCGACGGCTACACCTTCGCCGAGGCCGTGAACGTGCTCACCACGCCGTCGAGCTCGAACTACACGCTGGCCGAACTGGAGGCGATCTACATCCGCCTCCCGCTGCGCAACCCCCGCACGATGTTCGTATCGGATGACGCCGTCCCCGACATGATCGCCGTCGATGCCGATGCCGAGGATCGCGTCGAAATGCACGACCGCGAGCGCGCCGCCCGCAAGATCGCCACGGCGGTCGACCGCCTCCTGGAGTCGATGGATGCCGAGGATCAGCTCATACTTCAGCTACGCTTCTGGAAGGCGCTCAAAGTCCCCGAGATCGCGCGATGGCTGCACATGGAACAGAAGAAGATCTACAAACGCCTCGACCGTCTCTTCCTCATGATGCGCCGCGCCCTGGAAGAGGCCGGAGTGGAGAAGTCGGACATCGCCACGCTGCTCTGCAGCGGGGACCAGGAGATCCGGTTCGCGTTCCCGTTCGGGGAAAACGGGCCGTTCGGTCCCTCCAATGATCGAGGCGGGAACGACATCGCAGGGGGAGGGGGAAGGGAACTGCGATGATGAACGCCGAAAAGATGACCACGCACCTCAGCAGCGAGCAGATCGCTGCATTTGTCGACGGCCGCCTGCGAGAGCACGAACGCCGGGAGTCGGAGAACCACTTTGCCTCATGCGATGAATGCCGTGAAGTTTTCTTCGCCGTGTCGGACGCGGTGGAGGAAAGGGTGACCGGCGAGGAGCCCCTGAAGTTCGTGCCGCGTCCGCAGAAGTGGCCCGCAGTAGCGGCGCTCGCCGCCGCGGCGGCGGTGGCGGTCTTTTTCCTGCCGCCGGTGCGCAACGAGATTCAGGATTACCGCACCGGTGGGATCTCGGCGATGGTGCGGGCGGCGGAGAAATCGAAGGAGCGGACGATTGAGGGGCGTTTATCCGGAGGATTTTCGTATAAGCCACATAGCCCCAAGCGTGGCACAGTCGAACACGACGACACAAATTACGAACTGTTGATCGCGGCCAGTAAGGCACAGGGTCTTCGTGCGAACGCCGTCGCAAAGCTGCTCGCCGAAAAGCCCCAGGAACGGAGAGACGCCGTTCCTCTTCTCGAGAAAGCAGTGGGTCTCGACGGGAACGATCCCTCGCTGCTGAACGACCTCGCCGCAGCCTATATCGCTCGTGCCGACAAGGACGACTACAAGCATGCGCTCATGCTTGCACAGCGTGCGTGGGCGATTGAGCAGACGCCGGAGATCGCGTGGAATCGTGCGGTTGCATATGACCGGTTGGACAAGACCGCGGAGGCGATCCGCGCCTGGGAAGACTATCTGAAGCTCGATCCCGACTCCGCCTGGAGCGCCGAGGCCAAGTCCAAGCTCAACGACCTTCGCAATCCTCTCTAGCGAGCGTGCTAATCTCCGCGCCTTGTTGCAACGACTGTTGAGACGCATCATCGAGCCCCTCTCAGCCATCGTCCTCGCCGCCCTCGCGTGGCACGTCGCAGTCGTCTCCACCGCCACGCCGCTCGTCCCGACTCCGATCGCCGCCCTCCGCGCCATCGGCGAGCTCGCCCAGAAAGGGCTGCTCACGAAGTACATCGTGGCCAGCCTCTTCCGCGTCACCTGGGGCTACGTCGCCGCGCTCCTCTTTGCCGTTCCCACCGGTGTGATGCTCGGGCTCTGGCGGAGGGGCGAGCTGGCCATCAATCCGATCATGCAGATCCTCCGTCCGATCTCGCCGCTCGCCTGGATCCCGATCGCCATCCTCTGGTTCGGCGTCGGCGACAGCGCGGCGATCTTTCTCATCTTCCTCGCGAGCTTCCTGCCGCTCACGCTCACCACCATCAACGCCGTGCACAACATCGAAGAAACGCAGCTGCGGGCGGGGGAGAACTTCGGACTTACCAAGAATGAGCTGGTGCAGAGCGTGATCATCCCGGCGATCCTGCCGCAGCTGATCGTCGGGATGCGGATCACGCTCGGGATCGCGTGGCTGGTGGTCGTCGCGGCGGAGATGATCGCCGTCAACTCCGGACTGGGCTTCCTGATCATCGATGCGCGCAACGCGGGGAACCGGTACGATCTGGTCGTGGCGGGAATGATCCTGATCGGCCTGATCGGCGTGCTCCTCGATCTCCTCATGCGGCAGCTGGAAAAGCTGCCGGGTGTGCGGTGGGGGTACGCGGCGGAGTGAAGGTCCGGATTTCCCACGTCTCCATGCGGTTCGCCAACGTGCACGTCCTCGACGACATCGAGCTCGGCGTGACCGCCGGGGAGTTCGTCTGCATCCTGGGGCCCTCCGGCTGCGGCAAGTCGACGCTGCTCAACATCGTCGCCGGGTTCGTCAAGCCAACCGACGGCGGAGTGGCCATCGATGAAGAGCCGGTCGACGGGCCCGATCCGAGGCGCATCTTCGTGTTCCAGGAGCGCGGTGTGTTTCCGTGGCTCACCGTCGAGGGGAACATCGGGTTCGGCTTGTTCCGGCAGAGCGAAGCCGAAAAACGGGAGCGCATCAAACACTACGTCCAGCTGGTCGGGCTCACCGGATTCGAGAACGCCTACCCGCGCGAGCTGTCGGGCGGGATGAAGCAGCGGCTCGAGGTCGCGCGCGCGCTCGCGGTAAATCCCGACGTGCTGTACCTCGACGAGCCGTTCGGCGCGCTCGACTCGATCACGCGCCTGCAGATGCGGCGCGAGCTGCTGCGCATCTGGCATGCGGAGCGGAAGACGATCCTCTTCGTCACGCACGACATCGAGGAGTCGGTGCAGCTCGCCGATCGCATCGTCGTGCTCTCCGCGCGGCCCGGCCGCGTGCGGCGCATCGTCAACGTCGACATCCCGCATCCGCGCGATCTCTCCGACCCGCGCTACATCGCGCTGCGCGATCAGATCTTCGCCGAGATCGGGCTGGCGCATCAGATATGAAAGCCGAGCGCGTGCTGCTGCCGCTCCTCGTGGCCGCGATCATCGTCGCGGTCTGGGCGCTCGCGGTGCACGCGACCGGCACGAAGATCTTCCCTTCGCCGAAAGACGTCGCCAAAGGGGTGAGCGTGCTGATGGGCCGCGGTCTCCTCTGGCGCTACATCGCCGACTCGCTGTTCCGCGTCGCCTGCGGTTACGTCGCCGCCGCGGTGCTCGGCGTCCCCTTCGGCCTGCTCCTTGGCTGGTGGGCGCCGCTCGCGCGCGTGTTCAATCCGCTCATCCAGATGCTGCGCCCGATCTCGCCGCTGGCGTGGATGCCGCTGGCCGTGATCGGGTTCGGCGTCAGCAACCTCGCGCCGATTTTCCTGATCTTCCTGGCGTCGTTCTTTCCGATCGTCGTGGCGACGATGAACGGCGTGCGCAACGTGCCGCCGATGTACGTGCAGGCCGGCCGAAACTTCGGCCTCTCCACGCCGGCGCTTCTGGCGCGGGTGATCTTTCCGGCCGTGCTGCCGCGCATCCTCATCGGACTGCGCATCGCCTTCGGCGTGGCCTGGCTGGTGCTGGTCGCCGCGGAGATGATCGCCGTCGACTCCGGACTCGGGTACCTGATCATCGACGCGCGCAACGCCGGCAAGCGCTACGACCTGGTCATCGCCGGTATGCTGATGATCGGCCTGATCGGCCTGGTGCTGGATGCGCTGATCCGCCGCACGGAGAGGATTCGCTCCGTGCGATGGGCATTTACACGAGTTGAAAACTGAAAGGAGGTGAACGCATGACGCCGCAACGCAAGATCGCTCTCGGCGTGGCCGCGTGGATCGTGGTGATCACGGCCGCGCACATGGCCACGAACGTCGACTGGAAGGTATTGCTCAACGACCGGTTGCCGGAGAGCGAGCGCAAGCTGAACGTCGCCTACATTCCGGTCACGTGACATCTCGCGTGCCCGGTGACGGACTACATCTCCGCCTACTCGAAGTCGGGACATCTGTTCATTCCGCGGATGTTTCAGGGCTTTCCTGAGATCAAGGAAGCGCTGATCTCGAACAAGATGCAGGCGGCGTTCATGGTTGCGCCGATGGCCATTGCCCTGCGTGCTCAGGGCGTGCCGATCAAGATCATCTACCTCGGGCATCGCTACGGGAGCGCCGTGGTCGTGCAGAAGAACGGACCGGTGAAGACGTTCGCCGATCTGAAGGGGAGGACTGTAGCCATCCCCAGCCGCTTCTCCGACGAGCGGCTGATCATCTTCAAAGCGCTCGCCGAAAACGGGATGAGCGCGAGCGACGTGAAGATGGTCGAAATGGCGCCGCCCGACGTCGCCGGCGCGCTCGCCGCGGGCGCGGTGGACGCCTTCTCCATGGGCGAGCCCTATCCCTCGCAGGCGGAGATGGCGGGCTTTGGCCGGGTGTTGTTTCAGGCGCGGCAATATTGGCCGGACTACATTTCGTGCGTGCTGGTCGCCCGCGAGGACGTCATCGAGAACAAGCCGGAGGCGGTGCAGGTGCTGGTCGACGGCATCGCGCGCTCGGGACTGTGGCTCGAGAATCCGCCGCGGAAGAAAGCACGGCGCGAGCACGCCGCCGACTTCGTCGGCCGTTTCTATTTCCGCCAGGACCCGCGCCTTTTGAAGTGGGCGCTCACCAACCCGATCGACCGCGTGCAATACCAGCCGCTCTCGCCTACGCGCAAAGACTTTGAATTGATCGTGAAGCTGATGCGCGAGACCGGCGTGCTCGACCGCGACATCGCGTTCGAAGAGTTCGTCGACGTCCGCTTCGCCGAGGGAGCGAAGACGAAGACCGAATGGCGTTACGAACCGGGAAACGCCACGGCGGAATGACTTGACGTGCTACAAACGTAGCATTAAGCTATGTACGTAGCATGAACGAGAAAACGAAACTCCCACGGCGCGAGCGCGAGATCATGGACGTGCTCTTCGAGCTCGGCGCGGAGGCGTCGGCCGAGGAGATCCGCGAGCGGCTCACCGATCCCCCCAGCTATTCGGCGGTGCGGGCCATGCTGGCCAAACTCGAGGCCAAGGGCGCCGTCAAACATCGTGAGAAGGGCCTGAAGTACGTCTACACGCCGACCTTGCCGCGCACGGCCGCGCGGCGGTCGGCGCTCCGGCAGCTGGTGAAGGTGTTCTTCGAGGGCTCGGCGGGGCAGGCCATGACCGCGCTGCTCAACGACGAGAAGTGGTCCGAGGGCGAGCTCGACGAATTGGCGAAAGAGATCGAGCGGGCACGGAAAGAGAGGAAGAAATGATGAACGAGATTCTGATGATCGCGCTGAAGGCTACGCTCGCCATCGCGCTGACGTTCGCGTTCACCTCGATGGGACGCGTGCGCGCGTCGCTCAAGCATCTGCTGTTCAGCGCGATGTTCGCCTTCCTCCTCCTGCTGCCGTTCGCGTCGCGCTTCGTCAAGGCGCCGGGCGGGCTCGACATGAATGTCGTCGTGCCGGCCCGTAATCTGTGGAGCGGCGGGCTTCAGCCCGCCGAGGATCTCGCGGGCGTCCGGCGGGCTGAAGCCCGCCGCTCCACAGGGACCACCGACTGGAAATCCATCGCGCGCAACAGCTACATGGCCGTCTCCGCGCTCCTCCTCGCCTCGCTCGCCCTCGGCGTCTTCCGTCTGCGCCGCATGGCCGCGAACGGCGAGGTGTGGCTCGACGGCACCGCGCGCATGAACGCGCTCGCGAACGAAAGCGGCATCCGCCGCGCGGCGCTGGTGCTCCTCTCGCGCGAGACCGCGGTGCCGCTCACGTTCGGCTTCCGCAGATCGACGATTCTCATGCCCGAGGCCGCGCAATCGTGGTCGGAGAGCGAGCTGCGCCGCGCGCTGCGGCACGAGCTCGAGCACGTGCGGCGCGAAGACTGGCTCGCCCAGCTCGCCGCGCGCGTTGCCTGCGCGCTCTACTGGCCGCATCCGCTGGTCTGGGTCGCGTGGCGGCGCTTCTGCTTCGAGGCCGAGCGCGCCTGCGACGACGCGGTGCTCGTGGCGTTCCCCGGCGCCGAGGACTACGCGGGGCAACTCGTCACTCTCGCGAAGAGCGTCCGCTTCTCGATGGTTCCCGCCCTCGGCATGGCCTCGCGCAGCCGCCTTTCGCAGCGCGTGCGCGCTCTGCTCGATCCGGCGCAGCATCGCGGCCCGCTCGGCCGCTTCGCCACCGCGATGGTCATGGCCGTCACGCTGCTCGTGTTGGTCACCATCGCGCCGGCGCGTCTCGTCGCCGGGATGACCGAAGAGCATGAGCGCAAGTGGTCATGGCAGGGCGAGGCGCTCGCGGAAGCGGCGGAGCGCGGGAGGATGGACGTCATCAAGCAATTCCTCGATGCGGGGATGGACGTGAATACCGTCGCCGAAGGTGATGGAACGGCGCTCATCGGCGCGTGTAAGGGCGGACATGAGGAGCTGGTGCGCTATCTGATCGACCGCGGCGCCGACGTCAATCTCGCCTCGCGCGGCGACGGCAATCCGCTGATCAACGCCGCGCGCGAAGGCCATCTCGAGATCGTGCAGATCCTCCTCGACGCCGGAGCGGACGTCAACACGGTCGTTCCCGGCGACGAGAACCCGATCATCAACGCGGCGCGGTACGGGCATGAGTACGTCGTCAACCTCCTCATCACGCGCGGCGCGGACGTCAACGTGCGCGCGTACGAAGGCCGCGAAGTGCGCACGGCCCTGAAGATGGCGCGGCGCGGCGGATATCAGGACATCGTGGCGAGACTGATCGGCGCCGGCGCCCGCGAATAGGACGAACGAACATGCTTGCAGCGATTCTGGCCGCCACGCTCGTCGCGGCCCCGGTGGAAGTGCGCAAGGCGACCACGCCGATTCACGTCGACGCGCAGCTCGACGAGGCCGCATGGAGCGAAGCGACGCCGATCGCGATCGCCTGGGAGTGGTCTCCGGCCGATAACGCGCCGGCGCCCGTGGAGACGACGGTGCTGGTCACGTTCGACGACCGCAACTTCTACGCCGCGTTTCACGCGCGCGATCCGCAGCCGAAGAACATCCGGGCGCGCTACCAGGAACGCGACGTCGACGGCGGCGACGACTCGGTCGGGCTTTGGATCGACACCTTCAACGACGATCGCCGAGCCTATAAATTTCGCGTCAATCCCCTCGGCGTTCAGCGCGACTCGATCTTCAGCGACGTCCAGAACTCCGAGGACCTCTCCTGGGACGCCATATGGGAGTCGGCGGCGCGCATCACCGACGACGGCTACATCGTCGAGATCGCGATTCCGTTGCAGCAGCTGCGCATCCCGGCGCGCAGCGGTCCGCAGACGTGGGGCTTGCTCGCGCTGCGCAACTGGCCGCGCGACGTGACGCATCAATTGCGCTCCGCGGCGCCGGACCCGAACCGCAATTGCTTCGTCTGCCTGTTTCCGGACGTGCATGGTTTCACCGTTGCCTCCGGCGGAAAAAACATCGAGGCCACGCCGGCGATCACGGCGACGGACGACACGATCGATCTCGGCGCGTCGGCGCGCTGGGCGGTCACGCCCGGCACGTCGCTGCAGGCTACGATCAATCCCGACTTCTCGCAGGTCGAAGCCGACGCCGCGCAGCTGGACGTCAACACGCGCTTCGCGCTGTTCTTTCCGGAGAAGCGCCCGTTCTTCGTCGAAGGCTCCGACTTTTTCTCCACGCGCATGCAGCTCGTCTTCACGCGCACGATCGGTGATCCGTCGGCGGGGCTGAAGTTGACCGGCAAGAGCGGCCCGAGCACGTACGCCCTGCTCGTCGCGCGCGACGAGATCACCAACGTCCTGATCCCGGGCGATCAGTCGTCGACGCTGGGGACCATTCCGGGCGGATCGACGACCGCAATCGCCCGCTACAGCCGCGAATTCGGCAAGCGCACGACCCTCGGCGGGCTCGTGACCTCGCGCCGCGGCGACGGCTACCGCAACCTCGTGGCCGCTGCCGATGGGTTCCAGCGCCTCAGCGAAAAAGACTCACTTCGCTGGCAGGCCGCCCATTCAGACGACGGCCATGCGATCAGCGCGGGCTATTCGCATCGCGATCAGAACTGGTCGTGGGACGCGCGCTACGGCGAGCTCTCGCCGGAGTTCCGCGCCGACAGCGGATTCGTGAACCAGGTCGGCGTGCGCTCGGCCTCGGCCTTCGCGGAGCGGCGTCTTCGCGGCGGCGCCGACAAGTGGTTCCGCAATCTCTATTTCTCCGGCGGCGTCGACGGCACGCGCGAGTTCGAAGGCGCCTGGAACGAATGGGGCGCGGACCTCGGCGTGACGTACCAGGGGCCGCGGCAGAGCGAGATCAGCATCGGCCTGGCGCCGAACCAGGAGTTCTTCGCCGGTACGACGTATCACGACTTCCGCTACAGCACCTTCGCGTCGTTCCAGCCGGCGCCCGACGTGGCGCTGGCGCTGTCGGTGCGCTGGGGCGAGACCATCGACTTCACCAACCAGCGGCAGGCCGACTTCATCACCATCTCGCCGTCGACGGAGCTCACCATCGGACGCCGCCTCCGCGGCGAGATCGCCTACGACTACCAGGTCCTGGAGACGAAGCAGGGCAACCGGATCTACGAGGTGCACCTGCCGCAGGCCCGGCTGCTCTATCACTTCAGCGGACGCGCGTTCGTGCGGACGATCGTGCAGTACCAGGCGGTGACGCGCGAGCCATCGCAGTACATCGTGCCGGTGTCGCGCAACGCGCGCGAACTGCTGACGCAGGTCCTGTTCTCGTACCGCCTCAACGCGCAGTCGGTGTTTCTGGCCGGCTATTCGGACAACTACGAAGGCGCGAACGACCTCACGCGCACCAACCGCGCCGTCTTCGCAAAGCTCAGCTACGCATTTCTTTTCTGAGCGCGTCGAACTGCGCGAGAGCCAGCGTCTCCGCGCGTGCGTCGGGGTCGATGCCGACGCGTTGCATGGCGTCGAGCACCTGCTCGCGGGTCAGGTCTCTCCATCCGATCAGATTGTTGACCAGCTTCTTGCGGCGCATGCGAAACGACGCGCTGGCGAGCTCGATCACTTCCTCGCGCGGCGAGGTCAGCCCCGGATCGCGCGGATCGAGCCGCACCACGGCGCTGCGCACCTTCGGCGGCGGATGGAACGAGCGCGGCTCGAGCGTCATCACGATCTTCGAGGACGCGAACGCCTGCACGTAGAGCGTGAGATAGCCGTACGGCTCGCTGCCCGGCTTCGCCACGACGCGGTCGGCGACCTCCTTCTGGAGCATGAACACCGCGCGGCGGCAGTTCGGATCGGCGATCACGCGGCGAAGGATCGGCGTGCCGACGTTGTACGGCAGGTTGCCGACGGCGACGTACGGGGAGGCGGGCAGCTCCGCGTCCACCGCGTCTTCGTTGTGCAGCTCCAGCCGCTCGCCGAATCGCGCGCGCAGCCGCGCGAAGAGCTCGGGATCGATCTCGATGGCCACGACGCGGTTCGGCAGCGCGACCAGCTTCTCGGTCAGCACGCCCTCGCCGGGGCCGATCTCGAGCACGATCTCGTCCGGCTTCGCCTCGAGCGCGGAAACGATCTTGTCAACAGCGCCGCGGTTGCGGAGGAAGTTCTGCCCCCACTTCTTTTTCGGTCGCATCTCTCGTGTCATCGAAGGATAGACTGCCACGCGCATGCCGCTGTCTCAAAAACTGATTCGCGCCGCCTGGATGGCCATCGTCCTCGGCCTCGTGATGGAGCTGATCGTGCTCGCCGCGCGCGGCTCCTCGGCCTCGACGCTCGTCCGCGACACGCTCTCGAAAGTCGCCTGGTCGTCGATCGTCTGCTTCGGCGTCGCCATCGGCGCGGCCGCCTCGGCGAAGATGCGCTCGCCCGCGATGGCCGTCGCCGGATTCTTCTCCGCGCCGGCCGGGTTCGCGGTCGCACGGATCGTGCAGAAGGCGCTCTCCCAGGCGGCGGGCAGCAGCAGCGAGTCGCTCAAAGGGGTGGCGCTGCTGGCGCTGCTGAAGGCGCTCGAATACGGTGGATTCGGACTCGTGACCGGCTGGTTGAGCAACGACAGAATGACGCGCGCGCCGCACTACGCGACCACCGGCGCGTTCACAGGCCTCTACTTCGGCGGCCTGATCACCACCGTCGTCGCCGCCGGCAGCAAGGCGCGCATCGTGCCGCTGGCGCTCAATGAGATCCTCTTTCCGATCGGCTGCGCGATGGTGCTGTACGTCTCCGGTATGCTCGCGCGCAACGACTGACGATGACCACACCCGAACAGGCTCACGAGGCAATCGCAAAGCTGCGCGCCGAAGTCGCGAAGGTCGTCATCGGCCAGGACGCGATCGTGAACCGGCTGGTGATCGCGCTGCTGATCCGCGGTCACGTGCTCGTCGAAGGATTGCCGGGACTGGCGAAGACGCTCCTGGTGAAGACGCTCGCCTCAGCGATCGAGGCGTCGTTCAAGCGCATCCAGTTCACGCCCGATCTCCTGCCCGCCGACATCACCGGCACGCAGGTCTTCGATCCCGCCGGCCGCACGTTCAACCCGCGGCTCGGCCCGATCTTCGCGAACTTCGTCCTCGCCGACGAGATCAACCGCGCGCCGGCCAAGGTGCAGAGCGCGCTGCTCGAGGCGATGCAGGAGCGGCAGGTGACGATCGGCGACACGTCGTACCCGCTGCCCGATCCGTTCGTCGTCATCGCCACGCAGAACCCGATCGAACATGAGGGAACGTACTCGCTCCCCGAGGCACAGGTCGACCGGTTCGTGATGAAAGTGAAGGTCGACTATCCGCTGGCGGAGGAAGAGCTGCGCATGCTGGCGATGTATCTCGATCCGATGGCGCAGCCGCGCAAGGTGGCGCGCGTGCTGACGCTCGACGAGATCCGCGGCGTCGCGCAGCTCGCCGCGAAAGTGCACACCGACGAGCGCATCGGCCGGTACATCGTGCAGATCGTGGCCGCGACGCGGAAGCCGTCGCCGTACGTCTCGTTCGGCGCCTCGCCGCGCGCGACTCTCGCGCTCGCGCACGTCGCCAAGGCGCAGGCGTTCATCGACGGAAGAACCTACGTGGTCCCCGAGGATGTGAAAGGCATCGCCCACGACGTCCTGCGCCACCGCCTCGTGCTCAGCTACGAAGCCGCGGCCGAAAACATCAGCGCGGACGCGATCGTGGAGCAGGTGCTGGGGGCGGTGGCGGTGCCGTGATGGCTCGGAGCCTCCTGGCCTCCCAGCCTCCTGGTCTCCTGGGAGACTGGGAGACTAGGAGACTGTGAGACTCTTCAAGCGAAAAACGCCCGACCTACGCACGCCCCTGATCCGGCGCGTCAAAGAGCTCGAGCTCATCAGCGCCCGCATGATCCGAGCGGGGTTCGCGGGCGACTACCACTCCGCGTTTCATGGGCGCGGGATCGAGTTCTCGCAGGTGCGGGAGTACATCGCCGGCGACGACGTCCGGGCAATCGACTGGAACGTCACCGCGCGGACGGGCGTGCCGCATGTGAAGGAGTTCATCGAGGAGCGCGACCTCACCGTGCTCATCGCCGTCGACGTTTCCTCGTCGATGGCCTTCGGCTCGGTCGACTGGCGCAAGTGCGACATCGCCGCGGAGCTGGCCTCGGTATTCGCGTTCTCGGCGGTCGAGAACTCCGACCGCGCGGGGCTGCTGCTGTTCTCGAAGAGCGTGACGAAATTCATTCCGCCGAGGCGCGGGCGCGCGCACGCGCAGGTGATCGCGCGCGCGGCGGTCGACGCGGCCATGCGCGGCACGCGCGGCGACGCCGATCTCGAGCACGCCGCGCGCTATCTCGAGCGCGTCGCGGTCAAGCGCGCGGTCGTGCTCGTGCTCTCCGACTTCCTCGATCTCCATTTCGAGCGCCCCCTGGCGCGGCTCAATCGCAAGCACGACGTCATCGGCATCGCCATCGGTGATCCGCGCGAAGAGCGTTTTCCGGGACGCGGGCTGGCGCGGCTCGTCGATCTCGAGTCGGGCGAGGCGCGCTGGACGAGTCTCGGCCGCGCCGACGTCGTAAGGCGCGCCGAGCAGCGGCGGACGACGCTCGAGGGCCGCTTCCGCGTCTCGGGCATCGACCATCTCGCCATTTCCACCGCCGTTCCGTACGATCGCGACCTGCTGCGTTTCTTCCGCGAGCGCGCGGCGCGGCACCGGCGACCCGTATGATTCTCGTTCTCGCTCTCATCACGGCAACGTTCTCGCCGCCCGCGCCAACGGTCGGTGATCCGATCACGATCACGTTCAGCGAGCCCGTGAGGATCCCGCCATCACCCGCCTACGAAGTGATCAGTGGAGCGGCGGGCTCTCAGCCCGCCGAACGTTTCCGGCGGGCTGAGAGCCCGCCGCTCCACAAGACCGTCGTTGTCCGCACGTTTCTCCCGAAGCCGTTCACCATTGCCGGCGTCACGATTCCGGTGCGCTCGGTGCTGAAGAAGGGCGACGACATGCAGCCGGCTTCGCTGACGCCGCCGCAGGCCGCGCCGTATCCGCGCGCGCCGTTCATCGCCATCGCCATCGCCGCCCTGCTCGCGCTCGCGATGTGGATGCTGGCCTGGTATCTCGCACGCCGCGCCGTGCGCGTGATCGAGCCACCGGTTCCGGCGAGCGAGCGCTATCGCCGGGCCGTCCTGGCGCTGCGCGAGAACCCGAGGCACGCCGGCCGCTGGGCCGCGCTCGCCGATGCCACGCGCGCCTATCTCGCCGAGTCGCGCGCAAACCTCGGCAGCGATCTCACCACGACCGAGCTCGTGCCGCGCTTGCAGGAGCAGGAGCACGTCGTCGCCGACATCCTCCGCATCGGCGACATGGAAAAGTTCTCCCGCGAAGGAGCCCCGCCCCGCGACTTCGAAGAAGTCGCCGCCCGCGCGCTGGAGCTGGCGTCATGACCGGCTTCGCGCATCCCCTGTGGTTCCTGCTCGTGCTGCTCGTGCTCGCGCGTCTCGCGCTTCTCTGGCGCGACCGCCGTGCGCGCTTCGGCGCCTTCGGCTTCTCGTCGCTCTCGCTCGTCGCGCCCGCGCGCGGTGCTCGCGCGGCGACGTCGGCGATTCCGTTCGTGCTCGAGACGCTGGCGCTGCTCGCATTGATCGTGGCGCTCGCGCGGCCGCAGAAGGTCGTGCGTCTCGCCGCCGGCGACCGCTTCGGGATCGACATCGTCATCGCCCTCGACGCCTCGGGCAGCATGGCCGCGGAGGACTTCCGTCCGCGCAACCGCTTCACCGTCGCCAAGGATCTCATCGCCGAGTTCATCCGCCGGCGGCAGAACGACCGCATCGGCGTGGTCACGTTCGGCAGCCGCGCCGCGACGCGCGTGCCGATCACGTACGATCGCCGCGTCGCGGAGATGATCCTCGACCAGGCCGAGATCGGCGACAACGGCAACGGCACCGCGATCGGTCACGCGCTGGCCACGGCGGTCAATCGCCTGCGCACCTCGAAGACGCGCAGCCGCGTGGTCATCCTCGTCACCGACGGCGTCAACAACTCCGGCTCGATCGATCCGCTCGTGGCCGCGCAGCTCGCGGCGCGGAGCGGGATCAAGGTCTACACCATCGGCGTCGGCAGCGAGGGTCCGGTGCCGCTGCCGGTGAAGCGGCAGAATCCGTTCACCGGCCAGATCGAGACCATCTACACGCACATCCGCGGCGAGCTCGATGAGAAGACGCTCTCCGCGATCGCGACGTCGACCAACGGCGGATTCTTCCGCGCCACCGACGCGCGGGCATTGAGCAACGTGCTGCAGCGCATCGATCAACTGGAAAAGACGCGCCTCAGCACCCCGAAGCAGCAGGACATCCACGAGCTGTACGCCTATCCGCTGGCGATCGCGCTCGCGCTCCTCACGCTCGCGCTGCTCGGCAGCGAGACGCTGTGGCTGAAGGTGCCGGCATGATCTGGACTGCGGCAACGCTAGTTGCCGCTCTCGGCGCTGCTTTCAGAGCGGCGACTGGCGTCGCCGCACTCCAGATGAGCTTCCGCGCGATCTCGCTCCTCTGGCTTCTCGCGCTCGTCCCGTTCGCGTTGCTCTTGCTCATGTCCGGCGAGGGTGCGCGCAAGCGCATCGGACGCCGCTTCGCCTCCGAGCATCTGCGCGGCGTGGCGAATCCGGCGCGCGTGCTGCGGCCGTGGCTCCTCGGTATCGCGCTGCTCGCGGCGATCGTGGCGCTCGCGGGACCGTATCGCGGATTCACACTCGTGCCGATCCTCTCGCGCGAGGTGAACCGCGTGCTGGTCATCGACGTCTCGAACAGCATGGCTGCCGAGGATGTGGGGACGTCGCGGCTGTCGGCGGCGAAGGCGGTCGCGAAGCGGCTGGCGGAAGCGCAGGATGGGCGAGTCGCGCTGATCGTGTTCGAGGCCTCGGCGGACGTGGTCTCGCCGCTGACCAGCGACACCGACGCCGTGCTCGCGCTGCTCGACACGCTGCAGCAGGGCGAAGTCGGGCAGCCGGGCTCGGACCTTGGCACCGCGATCTTCGCGGCGATGCGATTGATCGAAGCCGAGCCGATGCGCAACGCCGACATCGTGCTCCTCAGCGACGGCGAGGACCAGGGCGCGCGCGCGGAGGAGGCCATCCAGCGCGCGAAGTCGCGCGGCATCAGCGTGTCGACGGTGCTGATCGGCAGCGCGCAGGGGAGCACGATCCGCACGCCGAACGGGCCGCTGCGCGATTCGTCGGGCGAAGTGATCACGACGTACGCGCGCGCCGAGGGGCTGCGCGAGATCGCCAGCGGCACCGGCGGACGGATGCTCACGAACCCCTTTGCCGAGCACGCGCTCGATCCGCTCCTCGGCGGCGCGCGTCGCGCCGGCCTCAAGGTCACGCACGCGCGCATCCCCATCGACCGCTACCAGTGGCCGCTCGCGCTCGCCTTCTTCGCGCTCCTCGGCGGCTCGCTCGCGAATCGAGGCGCGGAGTGATCGTGCTGCTGCTGATCGTCGCCGTCTCCTGGTTCACCGAGACCAACTCGCACGCGGCGAGCGCGCGCGGCACGCGGGCGTATCAGAAGCAGCAGTACGCGGACGCGGTGCGCGCGTTCCAGCGCGCGCAGGATCTGAAGGCGTCGTCGCGGGGCGCGTTCAACCTCGGCACCGCGCAGATCGCGAACGGCCAGCGCGAGCAGGGCTCGTCGACGCTGACGGCGGCGATGAAGGATCCGTCGTTGCGCGCGGACGCGCTCTTCAATCGCGGCAACAGCGCGCTGGCGTCGAAGGCGTTCGATCACGCCATCGGCGACTACATCGAGACGCTGCGGCTGCGCCCGAATCACGCCGGCGCGAAGCGCAATCTCGAGATCGCGCTCGCGCGCCGTGAAGCCTCGCGCAGCGGCTCGAGCGGCGAGCATCAGAACAAGGCCGGTAAGAATCAGCAGCAGCAGAAACCGCAGCCCTCCGCCGGCGGACAGCAGAAGCCGCAGGGGCAGCCGGACCTCGAGGCGTTGCTCCGCAGCGTGCAGCAGCAGGAGCAGGAAGAGCTGCGGCGGATGAAGGCAAAGGCGGCCTCGGATGGACGGGTCGGGTGGTGAGAGCCCGCCTCTTTCTGCTTTCAGCTTTCTGCTTTCAGCTTTCGGCGTTCGCGAACGACATCGTCGTCGACCCGAAAAACCTGCAAATGAACGACTTCACCACCATCACCGTCTCCCTCGAAGGCCCCTTCGCGAGCGCGGACACGGTCAACGTGCCGCTCGACAACCTCGCGTTCGTGGGCGAGCCGTGGGTGTCGTCGGAGTTCGCATGGATCAACGGCGAGGTGGTGCGGCGCAAGGTGTTTCGTTTTCGCGCGCGGCCGCTGCTTCCCGGCGCGGCGCGCGTCGGGCCGCTGGTGCTGGCGTCGGGCGACGGACAGCGCGACACGTTGCCGGCCGTGGCGCTGCAGGTGAATCCCGACCGCATCGCCGGCACGAACGATCCGGAGGCCGTGCTGCGCGAGCTGCTCGCGACCGGCAGACCTCCGCTCTTTCTCATCGCCGAGGCGGACAAGCGCGAGGTGTGGGCCGGGGAGCAGGTGCTGGTCACCTGGTACCTCTACAACGCCGCGATCGTCGACAACTGGCAGATCGTCAACATCCCGAAGCTCACCGAGTTCTGGAGCGAGGAGATCGAGACGCGCTCCTCGGAAGCGGAGCGCGTGTTCGTCGGTGACCGGCAGATGCAGCGCGTGCGCATGCGCCGCGTCGCGCTCTATCCGCTGCGCAGCGGCACGCTGGAAGTCGCCCCGATGTCGGTCGAAGCGGGCGTGATGGAGCGCCTGCGCGGACCGTTCTCGATCTTCGAGGGCAACCTGGTCGAGACGACGTTCAGCTCCGCGCCGATTGCCATCGAGGTCAAGCCGCTGCCGCCCGGTCCGCCCGTCGATGCCGTCGGCGAGCTCGCGCTCGCATGCGAGCCGCCGAAGCAGAAGAACGGCGGTCCGGTCGTGATCGAAGTCACGCTCAACGGCAGCGGCAACCTGCGCGGCGCGTCGCCTCCGCGCTTCGCGCGCCCGCTCGCCGGCAACGTGCAGGTCGAAGGCGGCGAGACGAGCGTGACCAAAGAAGAAGGCGTCGTCGCGATGCGGCGCCGATGGCGCTTCCTGATCTTCCCGGAGAAAGCCGGCACGCTGGACATCCCGCCGCTGACGATGACCGTCTTCGCGCCGTCGCTAGCGTCGCGCAAGACACTCCAGTGCGAAGCGCAGACGTGGAACGCCGCCGTCCCGGCGGCTGGACAGGAGGCGTCCCGCCTCCCGGGCGGCGAAACGCCGCCCGCCCAGCCGGCGAGGACGCCGGCGTTCCTCGGCGCGCTCGCGGCGGTGCTGGTCGGGTTGCTGGCCGTGCCGAAGGTGCGGCGCGAGCTGGCCTTTCGGCGCGAGGTGCGCGAGATCGTGCGCTCCGGCGAGATCCGCGCGCGCGTCGACGCGCGGCTGGGCGTCGATGCGGCGGTGCTCCTCGCTGAGCGCAGCGATCGCGGCGACGCCTATCGCGCGCTGCGCTCGCTGCTCGACGCGATGGAGCGCGATCGTGATATTGGTATCGACGCGAAAAAAGAGATCGCGCGCCGCGTGTCAGAGGTCATCCGGAATGCGTCCCACACTTCACACTGAACGCCTCACCCTCCGCCCCTTCACGGCCGATGACGCGCCGGACATACAGCGGCTCTGCGGCGCGTACGAGGTCGCGTACAACACGCTGATGATTCCGCATCCGTATCCCGAGGGCGCGGCCGCGGAGTGGATCGCGAAACATCAGGAAGACTTCGACCAGAACCGCATCGTCCACTTCGCGCTCGACGACGGCCAGATCGCCGGGGCCATGGGGTTGGTGATGAAGGACGAAGGCATCGCCGAGATCGGCTATTGGGTCGGCGTGCCGTTCTGGGGACGCGGCTACGCGACCGAGGCCGCGCATGCGGTCATGCGCTACGGATTCGAAGAGCGCGGCCTGCAGCGCATCTTCGCGATGCACTACGGACGCAATCCGGCGTCGGGACGCGTCCTGCAGAAAATCGGGATGAAGTGCGAGGGAACGCTGCGCCGGCACCTGAAGAAGTGGGACGAGTACGTCGACCTCGTCTGCTACGGCATGCTGCGCGAGGAGTGGCCAGCGCTCAGCGCGGCAGCACGAACGGAATGATGAACAGCAGCCCGAGGATGAACGCGATCCATCGCTCCAGCCGGTAATTCGTTGTCGTCGTTTCCATCACCCGAGTAGTAAACGCGACGAATGTGGCGGAATTGAGGCGGAGTCAGGTCACTCTGAACCACGCCTCGCCCGCAGGGCGCCGCCGGCGAAAACGGCGATCACCACGAGAAGGGGATTGACTGCCGCGACCCACAGCGGCTCACGAGCCTTGAACATCGCCTCCGTGACCGGCAGCTCGACCGTCCGCGTCTCCACCGCGCTCTTGTCCCTGAGCAGCCCCACGAAAACGATCACACCGATCACCACGACGATGCCGGCCATGATCTTGACCGCACCGCTCTTCCCGATGAGCGCCGCGACATAGCCCCCGATCGCGGCCGCAATGATGCCGACGACCAATGCGCCGACGATCCACATCGTCGACGGCGCATAGTTGCCCGGAAGGAACAAGCGATCCGGTCCCAGTCCCACGGAGAACCCGGTGAACAAAAGGAACACGCAGAAGAAGTAAACGACATATCCGGCAACAGCACCCAGAACGTTCCGTATCATCGATTCATCTCCGTGCCCTGAATCCTTCCGCGGTTTCTTCGACGCGCTGAAATCCCGCCTCGGCGAGCGCCTCGCGCGCCGCATCGGTGAGCTCGCTGCCGATGATCTCGACATGGTCGACGTCGTGATGCAGCGCCACTTGCGCGAGCAGCGTACGCCAGTCGTGGTCGCTGCGGAACAGCGTCACGTCGATGTGCGGCCATTCGACGGTGCGCATCCACTCCTGTTCCGCGGCAGCGCGATTCTCCGGCGTCTCCACCAGCCACACCGGAGTGTGGAACGCGAGTTTCTGGAGACGCCCGGAGAAATCGGGATCGAGGACGATGGCGACGTTCACCAGCCGCAGCTCTTCCCCTTGTTCTGGGTATCCAGCCAATCCAGCAGCGGACGGAAGTAGTCCACGATCGCGGTCGCGTCCATCTGCCGCTGCCCGGTGAGTGCCTCGAGCGCGTCCGGCCAGGGGCGGCTCATGCCCATCGCCAGCATCTTGTCGAGCCGCGCGCCGGCTTCCTTGTTGCCGTAGATCGAGCAGCGGTTGAGCGGTCCCTGATAGCCGGCGATCTGGCAGAGCGAGCGGTGGAACTGGAACTGGAGGATGCGCGCGAGGAAGTAGCGTGCGTACGGCACGTTCGCGGCGATGTGATACTTCGCGCCGGGATCGAAGAACTCCTCGTTGCGCATGCCGGCCGGCGCGATGCCCTGATACTCGCGGCGCAGATCCCACCAGGCCTTGTTGTAATTCGCCGGCGTCACCTCGCCCGAGAACACCTTCCAGCGCCACTTGTCCATCAGCACGCCGAAGGGGAGGAAGGCGATCTTGTCGAGCGCGTCGCGCAGCAGCAGCGGGATGTCGGCCGACGCCGGCGGCTCCTTGGCGATCAGTCCCTTCTTCACCAGATACGCGGGCGTGACCGAGAGTGCAATCGTGTCGCCGACCGCCTCGTGGAAGCCATCGTTCGCGCTGTTCTTGTAGAGATACGGAAGCGTGTTGTACGCGCGCTGATAGAAGTTGTGCCCGAGCTCGTGATGGATGGTCGTGAAGTCGTCGGCGTTCTTCTCGATGCACATCTTCAGGCGCAGGTCGTCGACGTCGTCGACGTCCCAGGCGCTGGCGTGGCAGACCACGTCGCGGTCGCGCGGCTTGACGAACTGCGAGCGCTTCCAGAACGTCTCCGGCAGCGGCGCGAATCCGAGGGAGGTGAAGAAGCCCTCGCCGTAGCGCACCATCTCCAGCTCGTCGATGTCCTTCCGCTTCTGGAGAATCTGGGTGAGGTCGTAGCCGCGGCTCGTGGCCGGCGGCGCGACGGCGTCGTAGATGTTGCCCCACTCCTGTGCCCAGATGTTGCCGAGGAGATGCGCGGGGATCGGCTGTCCCGGCGCGACGACGTTCTCGCCGTATTTCTTGGTGAGGTTCCAGCGCACGTAGCAGTGCAGCGAGTCGTAGAGCGGCTTGACCTGGTTCCAGAGGCGGTCGACCTCCGCGCCGAACGCCGCGGGCGGCATGTCGTACTTCGCGCGCCACATCTCGCCGACGTCGCCGTATCCGAGCTCGTGCGCGCCCTGGTTCATCAGCTGCACGAAGCGCGTGAAGCGGTCGCGCATCGGCGGCGAGATGGTGTGCCAGCCGCGCCAGGCCTCGAGCAGCTTCTGCGGATCGCGGCTGGTGCGCATGATGTTCTCGATCTCGCCGATGTCGAGGCACTCATCGCCTTTCTTCCCCGGCGGGCAGTACTTGCCCGAGCCGTACATCGCCTCGAGCTCCGAGCCGATGCGGGCCATCTCCGCGGTCAGCGCGGGATCGGACGGGCCGGGCGAGGTCAGCGCGAGCTTGATGATCTCCAGCTTGCGGCGCGTGTCGGCCGGCAGCTCGAGCTTGTCGTAGCGCGCGGCCTCCTTCGCCATCTCCACGCCGGCGTTGATCAGCTTCTCGTTTTCCTTCGCCGCGATGATCTGCGTGTCGTCGGTGATGTAGGTCGACTGCACCCACGACGCGCGCTGCGCGTCGACGTTCATCGCCGCCAGCCGCGCCTCGGTTTCATTGACGAATTTCTCGGCGTCGGCGGCGGTTGGACCGGGAGGTGGGGGAGGTGGTTCGGGTGGAACGGATTGGTCGACCGTAGTGGCGGGCGCGGGCGTAGGAGCCGCGACCGGAGTCACCGTTGTCGAGCACGCCGCGAGCACCAGGACGAGAAACGCGAAGAGCTGACGCATGAAACCCTCCTGCTAGCCAAAACGTTGCCACGGGCCGATCCGTATCAAGATCGGTGGATGCTACTATCCGCCGAAACTTTTGCTGCAAAGAACTATCAAAGGAGACCCATGAAACTCGATTCCACCCGCGTGAAAGTCGCCGCCGCCGTGATGCTGCTGGCGGCGCTGCCGTCGCTCGCCGCACCCAAGCGCCGTGCGGTGAATCATCCCGCTCCGAACAATCCGTTCAACGTCTCGTTGTCGGGAACGGTCATCGATGCGACCACCGGCGCCCCCGTCTCCGGTGCGACCGTCACGTTCATCAACGCCAAGACCACCACCACGAAGGAAGGCAAGTTCGAGATCAACAACATCAACGGCTTCGGCACGAACGTCCCGCTCCGGGCCAGCCGCAGCGGCTACGACACCGTCACCGAGAACATCAACGGCAGCGGCACGAAAGTCGTCACGCTGCGCCTGCAGGGGCGTCCCACCGTCTCGGTGCGCCTGACCAACGGCAACACGATGCAGCTCGACGACGACAGCATCCGCATGGGCTACGTCCAGATCTTCAGCGGGTACATCTCGTCGACGACTCCGAATTTCTGCAAGAGCGACGGCACGAAGGCGGCCGTCAGCGTTACCGACATGAAGCGCATCATCGGCCCCGCGGTGCTGGTGAGAAACGCCAGCTGCTGCTCGCGCGAGGACCAGAATCTACAGCGCGTGAAACTCGAGCTTCGCAACGGCGAGTCGAACGACATGATCTTCACCGACACCTGCGCGGGCTTCCTCTACGATCTCCTCGGGCGCGATCACGCCAGCGGCGATCAGGTGTTCCTGAAGTTCTCGGACATCGCCGAGGTCGTCTTCCCGTAGCGGAACGCATAGAATTCCGCGGATGACCGCCGCGGCTGAAATCGTTCGCGCGCCGGCGTTCGATCGCATCGAACGCGTCTACCAACTCCAGCAGCAGAACCGCGCCGCCGTCAACTCAACGACGGCGGCGCAACGCATCGCCAAACTGAAGAAGCTCGAGCGCGCCGTGTTCGCGCGGCGCGCCGAGATCCAGGCGGCGATGTGGGAGGACTACCGCAAGCCCGCCGCGGAAGTCGATCTCTCCGAGATCTATCCGGCCGTGAGCGAGGCCAAGCACGCCATCCGCCACCTCCGCTCCTGGATGCGCCCGAAACGCGCCGGCATGCGCATGGCGCTCATCGGCGCGCGCTCGACGATCATGCACGAGCCGAAGGGCGTCGTACTGATCATCTCGCCCTGGAACTTTCCCTTCAACCTGACCCTCGGCCCGCTCGTCTCCGCGATCGCGGCCGGTAATTGCGTGATGGTAAAGCCGTCCGAGCTGACGCCTGCGTCGACGGCCTGCATGAAGCGCATCGCCGGCGACGTCTTCGACGAGAACGAAGTGGCGATCATCGAAGGCGACGGCAGCGTCGCCGAGGCGCTGCTGAAGTTGAAGTTCGACCACATCTTCTTCACCGGCTCGCCGGCGGTCGGACGGCTGGTGATGAAGGCCGCGGCGGAGCATCTGACGTCGGTGACGCTGGAGCTCGGCGGGAAGTCGCCGGTGATCGTCGACGGGAGCGCGAACCTCGACGAGGCGGCGAAGAAGGTCGCCTGGGGAAAGTTCTTCAACTGCGGCCAGATCTGCATCGCGCCGGACTACGTGCTGGTCGATGAGCGCGTGCGCGCGCCGTTCCTCGAGAAGCTGAAAGCGTCGATCGACTCCCTCGGCGACGCGTCGCGCGGCGTGATCGTCAACGAGCGGCACGCGACGCGCCTGCGCCGTCTGTTCGACAACGCCGTCGCGGAAGGAGCGGAAGTCGTGACCGGCGGCGCGTTCCACGGACGCGAGATCTCGCCGACGGTGCTGACCAACGTCGCCCCCGGCTCGGCGGTGATGCAGGAGGAGATCTTCGGTCCGATCCTGCCGGTGCTTTCCTATCGCACGCTCGACGACGCCTTCGCGGCCATCGCCGCGAAGGAGAAGCCGCTGGTGCTCTACATCTTCAGCCGCAGCCGGCGGATCGTGAAACAGATCCTCGCGCGGACCACCGCGGGCGGCACGGCGATCAATCACGCGCTGGTTCAGTTCTACCAGCTGAACCTCCCCTTCGGCGGCGTCGGTCAGAGCGGCATGGGGAAGGGCCACGGATACTACGGCTTCGAGGCATTCTCCAACGCCCGCGGCGTCTTCGACCAGAAACTGCGCTTCAGCGCGATCGAGATGCTCTACCCGCCGTACGTCGGAAAGCTGAAAGAGATGCTGATCGACTTCACGGTGAAGTGGCTTTAGTCCGGCTCCCCATCCACAGGAGCAGCGCCCCGATCGCGCAAGCCACGGGGCAGACCAGCAGCGCGGTGCGCAGCTGCATCGCGTCGCTCAGCTTGCCGATCAGCGGGGAGCCGAGGCCGTAGGCGAAGATGTTCACGGCCGAGAAGAAGATGCCGATGGCCAGGCCGCGCAGGTGCGGGCCGGCGATGTCGTGCACGTCCGCGGTCGCCGGGCCGACCCAGAGGATGGCCAGCGCGTAGAGCACGATGTTGATCGCGAGGAGCGTCGTGACGTTGCTGGCGAAGAGCAGCGCGATCCAGAGCGGCACCGACGCCAGCGCGGCCGAGGCGGTGAAGGCCATGCGGCCGCCGCCGATGATGCGGCTCACGCGGTCGGAGAAGTAGCCGCCGAGGATCATCGCCGGAATGCCGACGACCACGGAGATGATGCCCGCGGCGAGGCCGATCGTGGTCAGGCTGAGGTGGTGGACGCGGATGTAGAACGTCGGCACCCAGATGCCGAGGTTGTTCGAGGCCAGGCCGACGAACGCGTAGCCGAGGATCACGTAGCGAAGCGGCGCGGATCGCAGCAGGTCTCTCCAGGTGCCCTTCGTCTGCAGCGCCGCCGCGGATTCCGTGCGTCCGCGCGCCGGCTCGCGCAGGAGAAACACCAGCAGCGCCAGCGCGAGGCCGGGAAAGCCGAGGAGATAGAACGCCCAGCGCCAGCCGTAGGTCTGGCCGATCCAGCCGCCGAGGAAAAACGCCAGGCCGCCGCCGAGCGCGATCGCCGACGAATAGACCGACTGCACCGTCGCGCGCATCCGCGTCGGGAAGTAATCGCTGAGCAGCGACAGCGCCGCGGGACCGAGCGTCGCCTCGCCGACGCCGACCATCACCCGGCACAGAAAGATCGCCCAGAAACCGTGCGCGAAGCCGGTCAGGCCTGAGAAGAGGCTCCAGATCGCGAGCCCGATGGCGATGATCTTCGTGCGCGAGCTGCGATCGGCGAGCCGTCCGAACGGAATGCCGAGCAGCGTGTAGAAGATCACGAACGACGTCGTCCCCAGCAGCGCCAGCTGCAGATCGCTGAACGCCATCTCCTTCTTGATCGGCGTGAAGAGGATGTAGATCAGCGTCCGGTCGAGGAAGTTGAGGACGTAAACCGCCGTGAGGACGGCGAGGGCGTACCACGAGTAGCGGTTAACGACCGGCCGGTCGGCAATAAGTGTGTTGTCAGACACGGAGTTAGTGTAGCAGGCTACCTCTACCTCGTGATCAACATCTCCCTCCACACCTTCCCGCTCGCCTCAAAATCCACGATGGCGCGAAGGGTCAGCGGCTCCGTCGGGCGCCGTACGCTGGTCTGCGCGGTGGCGAAAACGGCCACGGTCTTGGTCTCGCCCGGCTGGATGGTCTCGCGGAACTGGCGGGTGATCGGGTAGATCCCGTACTGGACCATTCCGGGCGAGCTGAGCTCGACGCGGCGGAGCAGGATCGGGATGGTTGCGCGGTTCAGCACGGTCACGTCGATCGTCGCCGGCGCGGTGGAGCCGGAGCCGAAGAAGAGATCGTGGGCGAGCTCGACGTTCATGTCGGGCTTCGCGACCGTCGCCGGCCGCGCGCTGCCCGCCGAGCCGCAGCCGAGCGCGAGCAGCGTTGCGAGAACCGTCGCGAGCATCAGGGCGAGTGAGAGAAAGCGCCGCATCGTGAGCCTCCGTCGTTACAAAGTCGTGAACCGCAGATGACGCGTGGGGGCCAGGCGTGTTATGCAGCGGTCATGAAACAGCTGATCACCATTCTCGCGCTCGTTGCAACTGCCTCGAGTGCATTTGCTCAAACAAATCTGACGCGGCTTCTGCGCCAACCCGACATTTCCGGCGATACCGTCGCCTTCGTTTACGGCGGCGACATCTGGCTCGCCTCGGCGAAGGGCGGGGAGGCGCGCCGGCTCACCTCCGATCCCGGCATGGAGTACTTCCCGAAATTCTCGCCGGACGGGAAGTGGATCGCCTTCACCGGCGAGTACAGCGGCAGCCGGCAGGTCTTCGTCATCAGCGCCGAGGGCGGCGCGCCGAAGCAGTTGACGTTCTACAACGACGTCGGCCCGATCCCGCCGCGCGGCGGCATCGACAACCGCGTCCTCGACTGGACTCCCGACGGGAAGTTCATCCTCTTCAATCCGCACCGCCTGCCGTGGAGCGACCGCATGCCGGCGCACTACGTCATCCCCGCCGCCGGCGGCACTGAGACGAAGCTGGCCATCCCCGAGGGGAGCGCCGGCTCGTACTCGCCCGACGGGACGAAGCTCGCGTTCACGCACATCGAGCGGGAGTTCCGCACGTGGAAGCATTACCGCGGCGGGCGCGCGCAGGACGTCTGGATCTACGACCTCGGCGCGAACAAGGCCGAGAAGATCACCGACAGCCCGTACACCGACAACCAGCCGGTGTGGATCGGCGACACGATCTACTTCGTCAGCGATCGCGACAACGGCGCGCGCCTCAACCTCTGGGCTTACGACCTCGAGTCGAAGCAGGTGAAGAAGGTCACCAACCACACCGACTACGACGTCCTCTGGCCGAGCGGCGACCGCACGCAGGTGGTCTACGAGAACGGCGGCTACATCTACCGCTTCGACTCCGCGACCTCGAAGTCGGAGCGCATCCCGATCCACGTCTACGGCGACTTCCGCGGCACGCTCCCGTACTTCCGCAACGTCAAGGACAACATCGAGAGCTACTCGCTCTCGCCGAGCGGCGCGCGTGCGCTCTTCGTCGCGCGCGGCGAGCTGTTCACCGCCCCCGCGAAAGAGGGCGAGATCCGCAACATGACCCAGACCCCTGGCATCCGCGAGCGCGACGCGTCGTGGTCGCCGGACGGAAAGTGGATCGCCTATCTGAGCGACCGCGATGGCGGCGACTACGAAATTTATGTGCGTCCCGCCGACGGTGTAGCGACAGGCTTTCAGCCTGTCGGATCAAACGAACGCCAGGTCACCCACGACGCCAAGGCCTGGCGCTTCACGCCGATCTGGTCGCCCGACTCGAAGATGCTCGCGTACTCCGACAAGGATCTGACCCTGCGCGTCGTCGACGTCGCCAGCGGCAAGGTCACCGACGTCGACAAGGACCAGTACGGCGACATCACGCAGTATCGCTGGTCTCCCGACTCGAAGTGGGTCGCCTACACGAAGCTCAACGAGGCCCGTTTCTCGTCGATCTACGTCTACTCGGTTCCCGAGACGAAGGCGTACCGCCTCACCAGCGGCATGACCAACGACGGCGAGCCGGTGTTCGATCCGAAGGGCCGCTATCTCTACTTCACCTCGAACCGCGACTTCAACCTCACGTTCAGCGCGTGGGAGTTCAACTACCTCTACACCGATCCGACCCGCGTCTACGTCGCCGTCCTCGCGGCCGACGGCCCGGCGCTGTTCCTCCCCCAGAGCGACGAAGAAAAGGCCACCGCGCCTCCCGCCCCCGAAAGTGGAGCGGCGGGCTCTCAGCCCGCCGAAAAAAAAGACGCAAAGAAGGACACTGCAGTCGTCGTCAAAATCGACCCCGCCGGCTTCGAAAACCGCGTCCGCGCGATCCCCGGCCCCTCCGGCAACTACAACTCGCTGACGGCGCTGGCGAACGGGATCCTCTACATCAGCGGCGACGACGACGCCCGCACTCTGAAGTTCTACAACATCGACGACCGCAAGGAAGAGACGATCGCCGAGAAGGTGCGCGGCTACGACATCTCGCCGAACCTGGAGAAGCTGATCGTCCGCAGCGGCCCGAATTACTCGATCATCAACGCCAAGCCGGGACAGAAGCTCGCCGATTCCGTGCTGAAGCTCGACAACCTCGAGACCAAGGTCGATCCGCGCGTGGAGTGGACGCAGGAGTTCACCGACGCCCTGCGCATCCTGCGCGACTGGTTCTACGACCCGAACATGCACGGCCTCGACTGGAAGGCGATCGGCGAGAAGTACGGCCAGCTCGTGCCGTACGTGACGAACCGCAACGATCTCGACTACATCCTCGGCGAGGTCGCCGGCGAGCTGAACGCCGGCCACGTCTACGTCAGCGCCGCTCCCGGCTCCGGGATCGAGCGCAGCGACAACGGTCTCCTCGGCGCGGAGATCGTGCCCGACGCCGGCTACTTCCGCGTCGCGCACATCTTCCCCGGCGAGAACTGGCAGGACGCGTTCCGCTCGCCGCTCACCGAGCCGGGCGTGAAGGTTCGCGAGGGCGACTACATCCTCGCGGTCGACGGCACGTCGACGAAGGGCATCGACAATTTCTATCGCCTGCTCGAGAACAAGGCCGACCGCGTGGTGACGCTGCGCGTGAGCGCGAGCGCCGACGGCGCGGGCGCGCACGATGAGAAGGTGCGGCCGATCAAGAAGGAGACGAACGTCCGTTACCTCGACTGGGTCGCCTCGCGGCGCGCGTACGTCGAGAAGGCCTCGAACGGCCGCATCGGCTACATCCACCTGCCGAACACCGGCGCCGAGGGAAACCGCGAGCTGTTCAAGGGCTTCTATCCGCAGGTCGACAAGGACGCGCTGATCATCGACGACCGCTACAACGGCGGCGGCTTCATCCCCGACCGCATGATCGAGCTGCTCGACCGTCCGGTGCTGAACTACTGGGCGCGCCGCGGCACGAAGCCGGGCGCGACGCCGGCCTACGCGCACGTCGGCCCGAAGGTGATGCTGATCAACGGCTATTCGGCCTCGGGCGGCGACGCGCTGCCGTACTACTTCCGCAAGCGCAAGCTCGGCACGATCATCGGCACCCGCACCTGGGGCGGCCTGATCGGCCTCTCCGGCAATCCCGATCTCATGGACGGCGGCAACGTCTCCGCCCCGCAATTCCGCTTCCTCGACACGGAAGGGATGTGGGCGGTGGAAGGCGTCGGCGTCTCGCCCGACATCGAGGTGTACGACCGCCCCGACCTCGTCGCCGCCGGCCAGGACCCGTCGCTCGAGGCCGCGGTGAAACTGCTGCTCGACCAGTTGGCGAAGAACCCGCCGAAGAGGATCGTGGCGCCGGCAGTGACGGTGCCGTCTCCGCACTGACAAAAGCGGGCGCGTCTTGCGACGCGCCCGCTTCACGGGTCTACCAGGGGTCCTTACTTCACGGGATCAGTCGGCGCCGGCTTCGCCGGCGGCGTCTTTGCGGCCCGCTCCGCGGCCTTCGCGGCCCGCTCAGCCGCCTTTGCGGCCCTCGCCGCCTCCCTCTGCGCGACCGCTTCGGGCGACACTTTCCGGACGCGTCCCAGCGCCCGGCGCATGTCGGCGACGTAGGCAGCCAGGTGTGCGGTCTTGGGCTTTTTCGCCAGACGCTGCGCCAGGGAGTACGTCGTCAGCGCCTCGCTGCCGGCGAGATTCCGCGCGGCCGTCACGCTGTGCCGGAGGTGCTGCGCGAAGGCCTCGTGCTCGTCTACCAGCGGACCATACGCGTCCGCGTAGCTGACGAGGTCCCGGACTTCGGCCGGGGTGATGCCCTCGTTGCGCACCAGCGCCGGCTGGTTCGCGACGGCCACGTTCGTCAGCTCGATGAACTCGGGCGAGACCGACGCGGCCGGGATCAGCCGCCGGGTCGCGTCGATGGACGCCGGCATGACGAAGTGCGGGATCAGCTCCCGCCAGCGCCGGAGCTCCTGCACGCGCTGCTGTGCCGCCTCGGCATGGGAAATGGGGGTTCCAGTGGGTTCTACAGTACTCATGACAATCTCCTATCTTTCTTTTTCGATGCTTGCGGATGGTCAGAGCAGGCAGGTCGAAAAGAGAGGAGGAGCGCGGCCCAGGATGGCGCGCCGGGGTACTCGCAGAGCTGCCGGGCGGGGAGTCCGCCTGCGCCTGCGGAGAAGGGAAGCGATGCGGTCGGCCACGCGCGGCTGCCGGAGGATCAGGAACGCGCGAATGGGCACGGGGCGCGGGGCCAGGATGATGCGCGGGCGCGGGTCCGCGGGTCGCTCGGGGACGAGCGCGCCGGTGCGGAGGTCCTCGAGCACGGCCCGCCGGGCGCTGAAAACTCTGTCGGCGTTCTCGTTGAGCAATCCGGCCAGGAGCAGCCAGCGCTCGGTCGCCTCGGCGATGAGTTGCGGTGCGTCGCCCGCGTTCTCCGGCTCACGGGCGGCACGGGCGGTCGCTTCCTCGAGCTCCTGGGCCACCCTCATGAGCCGCAGGGAGGCGCGGATCAGCAGCATGGACGCTCCGTGCAGATCCCGCGACGCCCGGACCGGCCGCCAGGGCGCGCGGCGGCTGGAGGCGGCGGCGGTGCGCAGGCTGGAGCAGAGCAGGCGCACGGATGCGTCGATCGCATGGTTCACGCGCCTGAGCGGACGGACCCACGCCTCCTGCCGCCGGCCCTGCGGCCGGCGCCGGTCCCGGCAAGTGCCGGCGGCGCCCTTGAGCGCCTGAGCGTGGTTCCGTCTTCTCATCACAGACACTCTACCACGTTCAGCTCATTTTAGTTTCCATATGGATGGTAAATACCGCACAAAGTTCCGCGAAGCCGATGTTGAGTTCCGGACCACTCAAATTGAGTACCCGACCACTCAAATTGAGATGCGGACAAGTCAAATTGAGATCCGCCGACCTCAAATTGAGGTGCGGATATCTCAAATTGAGATCCGCCGACCTCAAATTGAGGCGCGGACATCTCAAATTGAGATCCGCCGACCTCAAATTGAGGCGCGGACATCTCAAATTGAGATCCGTCGACCTCAAATTGAGATGCGGACAAGTCAAATTGAGATGCGCCGATCTCAAATTGAGATGCGGACATGTCAATTTGAGATCCGCCGACCTCAAATTGAGATGCGGACAAGTCAAATTGAGATCCGCCGACCTCAAATTGAGATGCGGACATCTCAAGTTGAGATCCGCTGAGCCAACGTTGAGGTGTACCTACACATGTCTGGGCGAGTGAGCGACTTGCGCAATTCCGGGGTGATCGCCGAGTCTTCGATGATGCCGACCGGCATCCGCAGCCACGGCGGAGGGAACGCGAATACCGACCTTTATGTCCGTAGACGCGGATGAACTTCTTTCCTATATTCCATCGCGGGTTCGGTGAGGGTAGGCAGCTCTCCGAAGCGGATCTGACAAGTCGCGGGCCTGCGAACACACGCACTCTCTCTCTCTCGATCTCCCACGGCTGACTACACGACCCCCCACTAGGTCGTGACCATGCCACTTTTGCCGGACCCTTCTTCGATCTTCAACTCGCACGGACCGGGCGTGTCGGGCGCCCGGGCGTGCGGTGTGATCGACGAGCGAATTGTTACCTGCAGCACCTCGTACGTTTGTCTGGCGCCGGGATCGGTGGCGTCAGTTCGTCGCTGAACGGCAGGAGCCGCAGGCGTGCCTCAAGTAGATGAATCGCAGTTGAGAGTACGGATCCCGGCTTATCGGCACGTGGCTGCGAACGGGGTGGTGCGGCCGATGCCGAGGCAGTGACTGCGAGACAGATCGCGATGACAAAGAACCGTTGCATGCTGACCTCCGTTTGCACGGTCGGTCAGCTCTCGCGCGCATGGTAGCGCGAGACACGTTACATCCGGTGCAGAGGCATTGGCGGGATGAAATCCGTGGGGCGCTGTTGCGTGATGCGGTCGACGTAGTTCCCGACTGCTGCGGCGATCTCCGGTGTGAGCAACTCGCGTTGTGCAGCCTCGCGAAGATAGGTCACCGCCTCCGCTGTTAGCGTTCTGCGACGCGTGGAGTCGCGCTGGTCTAACCCGGAGGCCCGTGACGCAAGGTCACGCGCCAACTCTACGGCCTCCTCGTACCGCTGGGCTGCGGTCAGTGCGCGGAGCGAATCGATACCGACGCGAATGGACGTATCGCCATGCCCCCTTGCTTCGAAACCTCTCATCGTGTCGCGGAGAACCGCCACCGCTTCGTTCGGTGTGTCGCGCGCGAGCAAAACAACGCCACGCAGCCAGCGGTCGCGCAGAGCAGCAACGGCACGCCCTGCCCGCATGTCAGCGCTTTCGAGAGCTTCGACTTCCGCGAACAGCTCATCGTCTGCGAGACCACCACGAATCGCCGCCGCCAGGTAATTGCGAAGCGCATCTGCATGAGCGGCTTCACGTTCGCGAGGCGTGGCAGCCAGAACGTTGCGAAATAGCGAAGATGCCTCCTCATAGTTGCCGGCGCGATGCGCCAGCATTCCGCGGACAGTCCTCGTCTGCAGGAGTCGTTCGCGATCCCTGCGCTCAAAAACGCTTTCCGCGATCTGGAGAAGCGCGCCGCCTTCGGCCGGTTCCCATACATCGGGCTCGATCAGCAGCAGTGCGCATGACAGCGCCATGATCGCCTGACATACCTCTGGGTCGGTCGCATTCTCGGCAGCTTCGCGGGCAACGACGAAGGCCGCACGGCACCGATCGTATTGCCCCGTCTCCCGAAGGAGCATGGCGTGATACCGCCATGCGTCGAAACGAAGATCGACGATGTCGCGTGCGTCAGCCACGAATAACGCCTCGACGATCGTCGTAGCCGTCTTCGAATGCGTGAGAGCTAGCCGCGTATCGCTTTCACGTGCGGCCAGAGCTAAACCCAACAGTCTGCGCGCGACGGAAGCGCGGTGGAACCGCTGATCGTCGCGCACTAGACGATCCCAGCGTGCGGGCCGATCCGCAAAAAGCTCGGCGAGCAGCGCTTCGACTTCTCGGGCTTCATCGGCGATGTCGCCGATGCCTGCCGCAATGCATTCGCGGATGAATGCGACGTTCCTGCGGCAGTCTGCACAGATTTCTGCGTGCTCGCGATCGCCGGGCTCGACGAAGCTGTCGCCTCCGGCAATACGCGCGAGAATGTCGGGGCTTGGACAGGCGCTCATTTGCGGCTCCGCGCTCGCTTCATCGACGCACGCACGTGTCCCAGGGCGGCGCGGATCCTTTCATACTGCTCCGGAGGAAACGCCATCAGTTCATCGATCAGCTGCCGCTGTTCGGGCGTGAGCTGGCGAAAGCGGACTGATCGCGGAACGCTCTTGCGGATCGTCAGTCCAAGCTCGCGCGGCTTGACGCCAAGCGCAGCGGCCAAAGCCTCGGCGTTCTCGCCGGAGATTTCCTTCGAAATGCCCTTCTCGAGGTTGTACACCGAGTTGCGGTGCATCCCCGCGAGCTCTGCCAACTGCTCCTGCGTCAGCTCTCGCTTTTCCCGAAGCTCGCGAAGCCGCGAGCCGGCGGACAAAGTTCCTGACTCTCTTTTCTGGCCCGCGCGGGTGCGCGGCGAAGCACCGGCCATCGCCGCTCAATGTAACTGCTCGCCGTGCGTAACGCAAGAGTTCCGGAAGTAACCTTTCACAGATGTATTGCACCTTCGCTGTGAAACCAATTACACTCCCTCCCGGGTGCCGAACGGATGATTCTTCCGATGCGAATCAATCACCCCCGCCCGCCCCGACGCGGACGGGGGCGACTGACGGCGGGCACCGTCTATCGCGGAGAGCTGGACCGTGCAGGTTAGTAAAACGCGACGAGCAGTGCTGACGGCGATTCTAACGGAAGGAAAGCATCCGTTTCGGCAGCCCTGCTAGAAGCCGCGCAACGGAAGCAGACGATGTCTCGCTTTGCGATCGATCTTCAGGTGTCGGAGCCGTGACGCGTCGCGGCGAGGCATCGCGGCTGCGTCGCGGCGAGCACATCGAAACGCCGCTGCAGCGCCTGCTCGACGCGCGCAGCATTCCCTCGTCGCGCGTCGAAGCGAAATTGCGCGAGCGGATGGGCGAAGGCGCTCCGACGGAAAAGCAGGTCGGGCGATGGCGCCTTGGCAGGTCTGAGCCACGCCGGAAGAATTGGATACGCCTGCTGTGGGCGGTCCGCGAGGCCACCAACGATCCCACGATCAGAATCGAGGACATCGTTGATCTCGATCCTGACAATCCCGCCAATTGGATTGATTAAGGACTTTTATGTCCGTAGACGCATCGCCGGACATACGGCTAGACTGCGCGCGGTCTAGGCGGCAGTAGCCGCAAAATGGTCCTACACGCAGAGAGGCCAGAATGAACACTCGCGAGATTGTCCTAAGAACAATCGTGGTTGGCTTGTTCGCCGCTACCGTATCGATACCGGCAGCATCCGCCGCCGACCAGGTGCAGCGCTTTCACCGGGGATGTGCCGTCCAGAGACCTGCCGGTTGTCACCTTCTGACCGACGATCTGAGCACGCTACCCAGCGGAGCCGATCTTCACTTCATGCCGGCCGGCGAGACCATAACGTGTCCGATTTCGTTTCCGGAGCTTGTGGCGGGCAGTGACGTCGTCAAACAGGTCGCAATCGAGCTTCAAGTAGCACTGGACCCTGCCTCTTCCGGCACAGGCGTGCTTGAAGTGCAACTGAACGGAACGTCACTGGGCAGCATGACCATCTCTGATCCCACGAAGTGCTTCAACATCGGTACTTCGCAGCCGCCACAGTTCGTCGGGTTCACTCTCGTACGGCAAACATTTCGGAGCACGTTCAATCCCTCAGGCGTGCCAGGTTTCGTTTATGGGGGTGGGGCAAACATCGTCACACTTACGAGTGGCGGCTCGCCGATCAATGTCTTTCGTCTTCAGGAATACGACATCACATATGACCATGCTCCCTTCGCGGTCAGCTTTGATCTGGCGGACACGGCGTCTGAAGTGCAGAGACGTGTACTGATCGGCAAGGCGGAAGATGGTGATAGCTATTTTTCAGCCGATCAGCACGAAGACGGAAGAATGCAAATTAACGCCACCGTAACCGAGAACGGCGTGCCGGCAGCCGGCAAAATGATTTACTTTCGTGTCGTGGACCCTGCCGACTCTGCCGCATACGTTCCTCCACCCGAGAGGATCGCAGGAGACAACCGCGGCGGAGCAGGGCGTTTGAGCGTGATGCAAGCGACTTCCGACGCGACTGGCCGCGTTGGAACTGTTTTGACCGTCACCGGCCAGTACAGCGGCGACAATTACCAGGTTCTCGCGAGTGCGGAGCCGTCCGGCACCGACGGGCGTTTCCCATGTGAAACGGGCACCGGTCCCTGTCCCCATTCCGGCGTGCTGACCGCATGGAAGCGCATCTACCTCGAAAAGAAAAATATGTTCCGGCGAGGCGCATTTCTGGTTGACGATGTACCTGTCGGAGACCGCCGGGTCCCCGTTTCGGATAGCACTCCTTTCGCGGCAGGCCAGCGTGTGATGCTGATTCACGGCCCGAGGCTTCAACGCGTGAATAGCGCTTCGACACCGTTGCCCTCCCCTCCCGCCGATTTCTTCGTATCAGAAGAGAACGTCATTGACCATGTCGAGCCGGCGAGCGCCCCTGATCCCGCGTTTCTCGTCCTGCAGCGCGGCGTCGGTACGGCATACGGAATGGATCGCAGCTTTACGAGCTCGTCGCAATCCCCAGGCGTCCCATACCTCGCCGACGCCGTAGGAGTCATCACGGGATCACCGGGCGATTACTTCGTCGCAAACCCAGCCTACCTCAACACACCGTTTAACGCGGCTTTTGTGGACTACGTCAACGCTACACCGTTGATCCCCGCGATTCCTTATTATCAGCAAATGGATTTCAACATCGCCAATCGGATCGCACAGAAGTGGTACGAGAATTCCGTCCGCGGACTCAACGACTCGATTGCGAATCTTCCAAATCATCGCCAGCTTGTCGGCGGGTCGCGGCTGGCAGATGGGCCGCACAATGGCGCACGTCTCGGCGTGACGATCGGCGGGACGCACAACCCCTCCTGGGTCTTTGTGCGCAGAATCGAGCTTGGTGTTACAGAGTCACCTCAGCCGATCTATCAATTGGATCCCGACCGCGTCAATGGCGAGGTCACGACTCACGAGCTTGTTCATCAATGGCACGTCAACCCCGATGCGACACTCGCCGGCGCCACCGAGGGACATTGTCTGGAGCAGGACTACCGTGCCATAGGCGCGTTCTGCCTGATGCATGCGCCGTTCTATGCCGTAGCCCACAACGGCGAGTTCGGCGATGGGCTCGTCGTTCTTCACTACCGTAGGGTCACTGGCACCGTCGACAGCGAGTATGTCACGATCCGCGCCGCGGCCGATCCGCTGCCAAGACACTGAGGAGACGTCATGCGACAAGAGCTTTCGAAGTTTGCTTTAGCCGTCACCGTGCTGGTTTGGTGCAGCGCGACGATCCGGATGGATGCGCAGGTCACCGCGACATTTGAGGCTGTTCCGTCGCAGACTCTCCCGGGCATTCCGGTCGATTTTCGATTGACGCTGACCAGCGCTTCCGGTGATCCCATGACCTTGGAAAACGGCGCGCATCTCGAGGTCACGACCGAAGGCGGAGCAACGTTTTTCGCTGCACTCACCGACAACGGCGACCCGGTATGGCAACCGCTCGTACAGTCTCCCGCGCAGGCGTCCGATTCGATTCTCATCCCGGCCGGAACCACGCGAGACATCTACTGGAGGGTCGGCTGCGCGCTCGAGCAGCCGTACTTCGTGGACGCACGGTTGTCGCTGCCCGGTCGTTATTCGCTGCGAATGAAGCTCTTTCCTGCTGATCCGAACGCTCCCGCAATCTGGTCGAACGCCGTTACTTTCACGATCCAGCAGCCTCAGGGGGCCGACGCTGCGGTCTGGACGATGTTGCTTTCCAGAACAGCCCAGTTGCACCAAGGTTTCTCGGCGATGGACTGGGCAGCTCAGAATCAATTCGCAATCGCCGATGATATCTACAAGAAGTATCCGACCTCCCGCTATCTGCCATATGTCGCCTGCTTCAAACCCGGCGCGACTGAACAAGAGCGTCTACGTTTCATCCAAACGGCGCTTGCCTTGAACCCCGCAGGTCCGATCGCCGATCGACTTCGCTTGAGCATGGCCTCGGTGCACCAATTTCTTGCGAGCGACGCACGCGCGTCACTCGACGCTGATCTCGCGATTGCGGAGATGGCGACCGCCCGACAGATCGTGAAGGACGTTCAGACGCACTCCGAGTATGCCTTCATACGGGACGAGGCGACCGGCATCACGGCGAGCTTGTCCTCGGACGAGTACCTGCGAAAGTACGTCGCCGATTCACTGGCCGACCGGCTTGCTTCACCATCGCCCCAAGTGATTCCTCTCGTCGACTGCGTTTCCGTGCGGAAGGACGGTCAGCTGACGGCACGCTTCGGGTATCGGAACATCAAAGACAAGACCGATACCGTGGAGCAGGGATCGTCCAACGCGATCGATCCATCCGATGCCGCAAAGAAACTGCCGACGACGTTCCGGTCGGGTACGCACACCAACGCGTTTCATGCCACCAGCACCGGCCAGCCAATTACTTGGCGTCTACTCGGTTTCAACGCCGTTGCAACTAAGGATACCCGACCATGCGGTGGTAATAATTGACGAAATCGCTGCGCCGCGAGCTGGCCGAGCGGCCGGTCGCGGAGAAGTTGCGGATGCTGGAGGCGATGCGGGAGCGAGCCGTCGCTATCCGCGCTGGAGCAGCTCGCGCAACGCCGCGGTGAATCGCGGCGGGTCTTCGATGTAGGGGATGTGTCCTACGCCGTCGAGGACGACCAGCCGCGAGCCGGGGATCAGCGCGTGCAGCCGCTCGCCCTGCCAGAGCGGAGTCACCGTGTCGGTGCGGCCCCAGATGATGCCGGCCGGCATCTGCAGCTTCCGCAGGTTCGCGAAGTCGCTAGACAGCGAGCGGTCTTCAGCCACGGTGAGGACGCTGAGCCAGGCGCCGTACGCGGGCGTCGTTCCGCGCACGACCATCGGCTGGCGGATGATTGCGAGGCGTTGCGGTGTCACCGCAGCTTTGTTCGACACGAACGTGCCGAACATCTGCTCGAGGAACAGCGGGTTCGTGCCGTACGCGGAGATCACCGCGGTGCGCAGCGGCGGCGTCGTGAACAGCGTCCGTACCGCCCACGACGGGTGGTTCTGCTCGAAGTGCGGCGGGTCGCTGCCGTTCGTTTGAAACCCGAGGGCGGGGTCGATGAGGATCAGCCGCGAGATGCGATCGGGTGATGCCAGCGCGGCCTCGACGGCCGGACGCGCGCCGACGGAGTGAGCGACCAGCGTCACGCTCGGAACATGCAGCGCGTCGAGCACGCCAATCAGCCGCCGCGCTTGCGCCTGCCGCGTGTACGCGCGCGCATCCAGCGGCTTGTCCGAGTATCCGAACGGCGGCAGGTCGACGGCGATCACGCGATGATCGGCCGACAGCGCGTCGATCGTCTCGCGCCAGATCTCGCTCCACGTCCCGGTGCCGTGCACCAGCATCACCGCCGGCGCACTCGCCGGCCCCGACTCCTGCACGAAGATCTGCACGCCGCCCCCGTCGACGAACCGTCCCGTGCGCGGTGCGACATCGGCGGCCGTTCGCGTTTCACGCGCGCGGCGTTGCAGGTTGAACGCGATGATCGCCGCCGCGATGGCGGCGATGAAGACAAACAGGACGATCGCGAGGCGGCGCATCTTTAGACCTTTTTAACGCACTTTCATGCTACGTAGTAGCGCGTGCATTCCCGCCGCCGCGTCATCGCCTCGCTTCTCTCGCTCGCGGCCGTCGCCGCGGTGACGCTCGCGGGACGGGCCATGCAGTTGAACGCGAACACGGTCGGCTTCGCGTTTTTGATCGTGGTCCTGTTCAGCTCTTTGCGCGGCGGATTGCTCGTCGGCACGGCGAGCTCGATCCTGGCCACGCTTTGCTACAACTTCTTCTTCTTCCCGCCGGTTCACACGTTCACCATCCAGGACCCGGCGAACTGGTTCGCGCTGGCGGCGTTTCTCATCACCTCGGTCATCGTGAACCGCCTGGTCGTCGCGGCGCGCATTCAGGCGGCGCGCGCGGAGCGGCGGCGCACCGAGCTGGAGACGCTCTACGCGCTGAGCATCGATCTCTTCACCGCCACCAACCGCGTCGGCGCGCTCGGCGAGGCCGCGGGCCGGGCGCTCCTGCTCCTCGGCGCGCGGGCGGGCGGCCTGGTGCTCTTCGACGGCAGTTCGTATCGCCAGAACGTGGTCTGGTGGAACGGCGACAAGCCGGACGAGATCGAGGATCTCATCGCCGGCGTGGGCCGCCACAAAGAGCCGCTGGAGTTCCCGTCGCCGCTCGGCCGCGACGTCTACCTGCCGCTGCTCGTGGGCGGCAAGACCACCGGAACGCTGGTGGCGCGCGGCACCGAGGCGTCGCAGCAGGCGCTCGAGTCGGCGTCGCGGCTGGTCGCGCTCGCGGTCGAGCGCGAGCGCTTCATGGAAGAGAGCGCGCACCTGGCCGCGCTGCGCGAGAGCGAGGCCCTGAAGACGTCGCTGCTCCGCGCGATCTCACACGACCTCACGACGCCGCTGACGGCGATCACGATCCAGATCGAGGCGCTGAAGCGTCGAGCGGCGGTCGATACCGAGCTGCGCGACGCAGTCAGCGGCATCGACGACGACACGCGCAGGCTGCGCCGCCGCATCGACAATCTGCTCTCGATGGCGCGGCTGGAAGCGGGGAAGGCGAAGCCGCGGCGCGAGCCGACGCCTCCGGCCGATCTCTTCCGCGCGGTCCGCGAGAACCTCCCGATCGTCTTCCAGGCGCGGCCGGTGGCCATTCACGTCGCCGACGACTGCCCCGACGCCGACGTCGATCCGTCGCTGGCGCTGGAGATCCTCGTGAACCTGATCGAGAACGCGCATCGCGTCTCGCCCGCGGACGCGCCGATCGAGCTGCTCGCGAAGCGTCACCCGCTCGATGCCGCACAGGTGCGGATCGAAGTGCTCGACCGGGGACCGGGGCTGCCGCCGGTCACTCGGACGAGCGACGTCGAGCAGCGCGGGCTCGGGCTGGAGATCGCGCGCGGCCTCGCGGCCGCCAACGGCGGCAGCTTCGAGATCACACCGCGGCCGGGTGGCGGCACGATCGCGCGCGTCGATCTGCCGGCCGCGCTGCTGCGGGTCTCGGAGGAAGAGCCGGCGTGAGCATCGCCACGGTCATCCTCGTCGTCGACGACGATCCCTCGATCCGCGAGTCGCTCTCGTCCGAGCTGCGCGTGAACGGCTACACCACCGTGCCGGCGAGCGACGGGCAGGAGGGGCAGCGCGCGTTCGCCGCGCACGCGCCCGATCTCGTGCTGACCGATCTGGCCATGCCGCGCTCCGACGGCTTCGAATTGATCTCCGCGATCCGGGCGACCTCGCGCACGCCCATCATCGTGCTCTCCGTCCGCGGGAACGATCCCGACAAGATCCGCGCCCTCGACCTCGGCGCGGACGACTTCGTGACCAAGCCGTTCTCCGTCGCCGAATTGCTCGCGCGCGTCCGCGCGCAACTGCGCAGAACGGCGTCGGCCACGGCGGCGACGCTCGCGTTCGACGACCTCTCGATCGATCTCGAGCGCCGCAGAGTCGTGCAGGGCGGCCGCGACGTTCACCTGACGCCGACCGAATACGGCCTGCTCGAGCTGCTGGCCTCGAACGCCGGCAAGCCGATGTTCATCGAGCACATCATCGCCCGCGTCTGGCGCAACGCTCCCGGCACCACCGCCGACACCGTGCGCGTGCACATGAGCTCTCTGCGCAAGAAAATCGAGCCCGATCCGTCGTCGCCGCGCTACATCGTGACCGAGCCGTGGGTGGGGTACCGCTTCATCGCCGAGCCGGTGGCTTAACGCTTTCTTAACCCACCATTTATCCCTTCCCGAGCCGATCCTTCGCGCTTGTTAGCAACCGCGCGAGACCGGTCCTGTTGAAAGAGTCATGAACATGACTCGAAGTGCCTGCGTGGTGATGTTCTGGACGATGGCCGCGGGACTGGTGAGCGCCGCGCATTTCCGGCTCGATCGCGTGTCGCCGGTGGGCGGCGCGGCGGTGGAGATCGCGGTGCTGATCGGCGTCGCGTTCTGCTACATGCGGCTCATCGTGCCGTCGGCCACCGTCGATCACGCCTTGCTGGTCGGCATCATCTGGCTGCTGCTGACGATCGTCGCGGAGATGCTGGTCGGAGGCTTCGTCCATCACGGCTGGTTCGCGCTGCTCGGATCGCCCGCGCGTCCGATCCTGCGCAACGTCTTCCTCTTCGCCTGGATCTTCGCCCCGGCGCTGTTCGCGCGACGCGAGGCGATGGATTGATGGGACTGGCGTTCATCGTTCTGGCGCAGACCATCTCGTTCAGCGGCTTCATCGATCTGAATGCCGCTTGGAACGGCAACCGTCCGGCGAATCACGAGAGCTTCTACCCCGGCGCCGGCACGTCGGGTAAGCGCGCGAACGAATTCGCGCTGAACCTCGCGCAGGTGCAGTGGACGCGGTCCGTCTCCGCCGAACAGCCGGTCGGATTCACGCTCGGACTCGTCGCCGGCGAGGGCGCCGACGTCGTCCACGGCGGCGAGCCGGAAGGGGTAGGGAAGTTCCGCCACGTCTATCAGGCCTCGGTGGCGTACCGCCTTCCGAGCGGCGTCGTTCTCGAGGGCGGCATCTATCCGTCGCACATCGGCCTGGAAGGCTTCTACTCGAAGGACAACTGGAACTACACGCGCTCGATCATGGGCGAGTCGTCGCCTTACTACCAGGCCGGCGTCAAGGCCAGCTACGCGTTCAACGATCGCTGGTCGGGGCGCGTCGATCTGATGAACGGCTGGCAACTGATCGACGACGACAACGGCGCGAAGGCCGTCGGGACGCAGCTCGCTTATGGGAGCGGCGCGTTGAGCGCGTCGCTGAATACGTACCTCGACCCCAATCGAAAATTCGTCGATGTCGTCGTGGTCTACAAGCTCGGGCCGGGCGTGCAGCTCGGCGGCACGGTCGACGCCGGCCGGCAGGAGCCGGCGAACTGGTACGGCGCCGGCGTCCTGGTGCGCTATGCGGTGAACGATCGCAACGCGATTGCGATCCGCGCCGAGCGCTTCAGCGATCCCGACAATGGAATCACCGGCACCGCACAGCGTCTGCACGAGGCCACGCTCACCTACGAGCTGCGCCCGCACGACAACATCATCCTGAAGCTCGAAGCCCGCTACGACCAGTCGGATGCGGACGTCTTCTCCAGGAAAGACACGACCACCGATCGCCAGCTTCTGGCGATCGCCGGCGTCGTAGTGACGTTTTGAGGAAACCAACATGTGGGATGTGATCTTCATCGTGTTGACGCTGATTCTCCTGGCTGTGTCCGTCGCCTACGTGCACGGATGCGAGAAGCTATGAAGATCGCGCTCTACTTCCTGGCCATCCTGGCGCTGACCAAACCGATGGGCCTGTACATGCGCAGGGTCTTCAGCGGCGAGCGGACGTTTCTCGATCCGGTGATGCGTCCGGTCGAGCGGCTCGTCTATCGCCTCGGCGGCGTCGACGCCGGCAAAGAGCACGACTGGAAGCAGTACACGATGGCGATGCTCGTCTTCAACTTCGCCGGATTGCTGCTGACCTATGCGGTTCAGCGGCTGCAGCACGTGTTGCCGCTCAATCCCGACAGGATGGGCGCGGTCGCGCCCGATCTGGCGTGGAACACGGCCACGTCGTTCGCAACGAATACGAACTGGCAGGCCTACGCCGGCGAGGCGACGATGTCGCACTTCTCGCAGATGGTCGGGCTGACGTTCCACAACTTCGTCTCCGCCGCCACCGGCATCGCGCTGGCCATCGCCCTGATCCGCGGAATCGCGCGCACGTCGGCGAAGACGATCGGCAACTTCTGGGTCGATCTCGTCCGCTCGACGCTCTGGATCCTCCTCCCGCTCTCGCTCGTCGCGGCGGTCGTGCTGATGTCGCAGGGCGTGGTGCAGAACTTCAATCCCGCGGCCCAGGCCACGACGATCGAAGGGAAAACGCAGAGGATCGCGCAGGGGCCGGTCGCCTCGCAGGAAGCGATCAAGGAGCTCGGCACGAACGGCGGCGGATTCTTCAACGCCAACTCCGCGCATCCGTATGAGAACCCCACTCCCTTCTCGAACCTCCTCGAGATGCTGCTCATCTTCGTCATCGGCGCCGGGCTCTGCTACACGCTCGGATCGATGACCGGCAAGGTCCGCCACGGCTGGGCCGTGTTCTGGGCGATGTCGGCGCTCTTCCTCGCCGGCGCGTTCATCACGACGACGGCCGAACAAGCGGGCAATCCGATTCACCAGCGGATGGGCGTCGCGCAGGCCGGCGGCAACATGGAAGGAAAGGAAGTCCGCTTCGGCATCGGCGATACATCGCTGTTCGCGGTGGTCACCACCGACGCCTCGTGCGGCGCCGTCAATGGCATGCACGACTCCTTCACGCCGGTCGGCGGGTCGATTCCGCTGCTCAACATCATGCTCGGCGAAGTGATCTTCGGCGGCGTCGGCGCGGGGATGTACGGAATGATCCTGTTCATCGTGCTGGCGGTGTTCATCGCCGGCCTGATGGTCGGCCGCACGCCCGAGTACCTCGGCAAGAAGATCGAGGCCCACGACGTGAAGCTGGCCATGCTGGCCGTGCTCGTTCTCTGTTTCTCGATTCTCTTCGGAACCGCCGCCGCTTCGATCACGGCCGCGGGAACGTCGAGCCTCCACAACGCCGGCCCGCACGGCCTCAGCGAGATGACCTACGCGTTCACCAGCGCGACCGGCAACAACGGCAGCGCCTTCGCCGGCCTGAACGCCAACACGAAGTTCTACAACATCGGACTCGGCGTGGCGATGTTCTTCGGCCGCTTCCTGATGATCGTCCCGCTCATGGGCATCGCCGGTTCGCTGGTGACGAAGAAGAAGTCGATCGAGACGGTGGGCTCGTTCCCCGTCGACGGTCCGCTGTTCACGGTGCTGCTCATCGGCGTGATTCTCATTGTCGGCGCGCTGACGTATTTCCCGGTGCTCTCCCTCGGTCCGTTCGTCGAGCATTTCCTGATGAACGCCGGGAGGACGCTGTGATGCTGTTCCACCCGAAGATCGTCCGCCGTGCCATTCTCGATGCCTTCGTCAAGCTCCATCCGAAACACATGTGGCGCAATCCGGTGATGTTTCTCGTCGAGATCGGCGCGGCGCTGACGACGCTGCTCCTCGCGAAACATGTCACGTCGTTTCAGGTGCAGATCACGCTGTGGCTGTGGGCCACGGTGCTGTTCGCGAACTTCGCGGAGGCGATGGCCGAGGGGCGCGGGAAGGCGCAGGCCGACGCGCTGCGCAGGACGAAGACCGAATCGGTCGCGCGGCGACGTCTCAACGCGCACGAAGAACAGATCCCCGCGTCGCAGCTTCGCAAAGGCGACGTCGTGATCGTCGAGGCCAACCAGATCATCCCCGGCGACGGCACGGTCATCGAAGGCATCGCCTCGGTGAACGAAGCGGCGATCACCGGCGAGTCCGCTCCCGTGATCCGCGAGGCCGGCGGCGATCGCTCCGCGGTCACCGGCGGCACGACGGTGCTCTCCGATCGCATCGTGGTCGAGATCACCAGCGAGCCGGGACAGACGTTCATCGACCGGATGATCCGTCTCGTTGAAGGGGCGGAGCGTCAGAAGACACCGAACGAAATCGCGCTCGACATCCTCCTGGCCGGTCTGACGATCGTGTTTCTGTTCGCGACGGTGACCCTGAAGCCGTTCGCGCTCTACTCCGGCAGCGACGTCAGCGTGACTGTGCTGATCGCGCTCCTGGTGTGCCTGATTCCGACGACCATCGGCGCGCTGCTCTCGGCGATCGGCATCGCCGGCATGGACCGCGTGCTCCAGCACAACGTGCTGGCGATGTCGGGCCGCGCGGTCGAGGCGGCGGGCGACGTCAACGTGCTCCTGCTCGACAAGACCGGCACGATCACGCTCGGCAACCGCCAGGCGCACGACTTCATCCCGGCGCCGGGCGTCGAGCCCGAAGAACTGGCGGAAGCGGCGCAACTGTCGTCGCTCGCGGACGAGACACCCGAGGGGCGGTCGATTCGCGTGCTGGCCAAAGAGAAATTCGGACTGCGCGGCCGCGAGCTGCACGACCTCGGCGCGCACACCATCGTGCCGTTCACGGCCAGGACGCGGATGTCCGGGCTCGACTTCACCAGCGGCCGCGCGGTGCGGAAAGGCGCGGCCGATACGATCGCCGAGCACGTGCGAACATCCGGAGGCACGTTTCCGGACGACGTCCAGCGCGAAGTCGCGCGCATCGGCGGCGAAGGCGGCACGCCGCTCGTGGTCGTCGACACGAACCGCGTCCTCGGCACGATCTATCTCAAGGACGTCGTCAAGGGCGGGATGAAGGAGCGCTTCGACCGCCTGCGCATGATGGGAATCCAGACCGTCATGATCACCGGCGACAACCCGCTGACCGCCGCCACGATCGCGCGCGAGGCCGGCGTCGACGACTTCCTCGCGGAGGCGACGCCGGAAGACAAACTGAAGCTGATCCGCAAGGAGCAGGCGAAGGGCAACCTCGTCGCCATGACCGGCGACGGCACCAATGACGCGCCGGCGCTGGCGCAGGCCGACGTGGGGGTGGCCATGAACACCGGCACGCAGGCGGCCAAGGAGGCCGGCAACATGGTCGATCTCGACTCGAACCCGACCAAGCTCATCGAGGTCGTGGAGATCGGCAAGCAGCTCCTGATGACGCGCGGCGCGTTGACCACGTTCTCCATCGCCAACGACGTCGCGAAGTACTTCGCGATCATCCCCGCGCTCTTCCTGGCGACGTACCCGCAGCTGCAGGCGCTCAACATCATGCGGCTCTCGACGCCGCAGAGCGCGATTCTCTCCGCCGTCATCTTCAACGCGCTGGTGATCGTCGCGCTCGTTCCTCTCGCGCTGCGCGGCGTCAAGTACCGGCCCCTCGGCGCGGGCCGCATCCTGCGCCGCAATCTTCTGATCTACGGTCTCGGCGGCGTGATCATCCCGTTCATCGGAATCAAGATCATCGACGTGCTCCTGAATCTCGTGAGGCTCGCATGAAACAGCACATCGTCATTTCGCTGCGAATCACACTCGTCCTTCTCCTGCTTCTCTGCGGCATCTATCCCGCGGTGGTCTGGGGAATCGGGCAGGTCGCGTTTCGCGACAAGGCCGACGGGTCGCTGATCACTCGCGGCGGGAAGGTGATCGGCTCGTCGCTCATCGCTCAGGCGTTCACCGGCGACCGCTACTTCCATCCGCGCCCGTCTGCTGCCGGAAGCGAAGGCTACGACGCGATGGCGTCGTCGGGCAGCAACCTCGGGCCGACGTCGCAGAAGCTTCGCGACCGGATCGCCGCAGACGTGAAGAACGCCGGCGGCACGAACATCCCGGCCGACGCCGTCACCGCGTCGGGCTCCGGCCTCGATCCGCACATCTCGCCGGAGAACGCGCTGCGCCAGGTTGCGCGCGTGGCTCGGGCGCGCGGCATCGACCCGTCGCGGGTGCGCGCGCTCGTCGAAAAACGCGTCGAAGGGCGGTTTCTCGGCATCTACGGCGAGCCGCGGGTGAACGTCCTGCTGCTCAATCTCGACCTCGACGCGCGGGGCGTCATGCGACGATAGATCTGATGGCTGAGCCGGTGCGGCCCGACCCCGACGAGCTGCTGCGGCTCGCGCGAACCGATCATGCGGGGCGCGGACGCCTCAAGGTCTACCTCGGCATGGCCGCGGGCGTCGGCAAGACCATGCGCATGCTCGACGACGCGCACGCGCTGCGGCGCGGCGGCGTCGACGTCGCCGTCGGTCTGGTCGAGCCGCACGGACGCGCGGAGACGCTGGCGCGCATCGGCGATCTCGAAGTCATCCCGCGCAAGCGGGTCTCGTATCGCGAGGTGGTCATCGAGGAGATGGATCTCGAGGCGATTCTGAAGAGGCGTCCCGACGTGGTGGTCGTCGACGAGCTGCCGCACACGAACGCACCCGGCTCGCGCAACGAGAAGAGGTGGCAGGACGTCGAGGACATCCTCGCCGCCGGCACGTCGGTCATGACCGCGCTCAACGTCCAGCATCTCGAGGGCGTCCAGGACATCGTCCGCTCCGCGACCGGCATCGAGATCCGCGAGCGCGTGCCCGACCGCATCATCCGAGACGCCGATTCCGTCGTGCTCGTCGACATCCCGGTCGCCGATCTGCAGCAGCGGCTGCGCGAGGGAAAGATCTATCCGCCCGAACAGGCCGCGCGCGCGCTCGACAACTTCTTTCGCACGGAGATGCTGGTGCGGCTCCGCGAGCTCGCGCTGTTGCAGACCGCCACGTTCACCGGGCCTTCGTCCACGAACGAAGTGCGGCTGGCGGTGGCGGTGCCGTTCGATCCGGAGCTCGCGCGGCCGCTGGTCCTGCGCGCCTCGCGTCTCGCCGGACGGATGAATACGCGCTGGTACGCCGTCTACGTGCGGCAGCGGCGCGCCCATCCGCAGAACATCACCGCCGAGGAGCACCGGCAACTGAGCGAGAACGTGCAGCTCGCGATCTCCCTCGGCGCCACGGTCGTCACCCGCGAGTCGGAAGACGTCGTCGCCGCGCTGCTCGACTTCGTGCGATCCGAGCGCATCACGATTCTCGTCGTCGGACGTCCGACGCGCCACGGCATGGTCAGCCGCTTCGTTCCGAGCGCCGTGCACAAGCTCCTCGATCGGGGGCGCGGCTTCGATCTCGTGATCGTCGACCTGTCCGACGAAGAACCTTAAGAAACCATTAAGATCCGTGTTTTCAAATACTTCGAGCGCTAGACTCGTGTGCGATGACCACTGTTGCACCTCCCCCTGTCCCTGCCACCGACTCCGCCACGCCCGCACCAATCGAAGCACATCATCGCGCCGAGCCGACAGGCGGGCGTCTTTACGCGCTGGCGCTGCTGGCCATGGGCATCGTCTACGGCGACATCGGCACGAGCCCTCTCTATGCGGTGCGCGAGTGTTTCTACGGCACGCACTCCGTGCCGGTGACGCACGCGAACATCCTCGGCGTGCTCTCACTCATCTTCTGGTCGCTGATCATCGTGGTGACGGTCAAATACCACGTCTACGTCCTGCGCTTCGACAACCGCGGCGAGGGCGGGATTCTCGCGCTGATGGGACTCGTGGCCATGGACAAGGCCCGCGGCCCGCGCGCGCGCGCCGTGCTGATGGTCCTCGGCCTCTTCGGCGCGGCGCTGCTGTACGGCGACGGCATGATCACGCCGGCGATCTCGGTGCTCAGCGCGGTCGAGGGACTCGAAGTGGCGACGCCGTTCTTCAAGCCGTACGTCATCCCGATCACGATCGTGATCCTGGTCGGTCTCTTCCTCTTTCAACGCCGCGGCACGGCGGGAGTGGGCATCATCTTCGGGCCGATCATCCTGGCCTGGTTCCTCGTGCTCGCGCTGATGGGCATCCGCGGCATCCTGTGGGAACCGTCGGTGCTGACCGCGCTCAATCCGATGCACGCGTACCGCTTCTTCATCGCCAACGGCATGCACGGATTCCTGGTCCTCGGCGCGGTCTTCCTCGTCGCCACCGGCGGCGAGGCGCTCTACGCCGACCTCGGCCACTTCGGCGAGAAGGCGATCCAGATCGACTGGTTCAGCGTCGTCGGACCGTCATTGATGCTGCACTACCTCGGGCAGGGCGCGCTGCTGATCCGCAATCCGCAGGCCGCGCACAACCCGTTCTATCTCCTCGCGCCGGCCTGGGCGCTCTATCCGCTGGTCATCCTCGCCACTGCGGCCACGGTGATCGCGTCGCAGGCGATCATCTCCGGCGTTTTCTCCCTGACGAGGCAGGCCATCCAGCTCGGCTATCTGCCGCGCATGGAGATCGTGCACACCTCCAGCGCGGAGATCGGACAGATCTACATGCCCGCGGTGAACTGGGCGCTGGCGGCGGCGACGATCGCGGTGGTGCTCGGGTTCCGCTCGTCGACCAACATCGCCGGCGCGTACGGCGTGGCGGTGAGCGCGACCATGATCATCACCACGATCCTGGCGTTCATCGTGGCGCGCGACCGCCTCGGCTGGAGCGTCGCCACCGCCGGCATCGTCACGTTCGCGTTCCTCATCGCCGACGTCGCGTTCCTCGGGGCGAACTCCGCGAAGATCGCCGCGGGCGGCTGGTTCCCGCTGCTCGTCGCGGCGATCGTGTTCGTGGTGATGACCACCTGGCGGCGCGGGAGGCACGTGCTGGCCGTGAAGCTCCGCGAGGGCGCGCTCTCACCGGAGCAGTTCGTGCAGTCGCTCGCCATCCGGCCGCCGCAGCGGGTCGCCGGCACCGCGGTGTTCATGCATCGCAATCCGGCCGTGCTTCCCTCGGCGCTGCTGCACAGCATCAAGCACTACAAAGTCCTGCATCAGACCGTGATCCTGCTGACGATCGCGAACGAAGAGGTCTCCCATCTCGGCGAGGAGGAGCGTCTGCAGGTCGACAGCCTCGGCACGGGCATGTTCCGGATCACCGGCCGCTACGGATACATGGAAGACATCGACGTCCCCGCGCTCCTCGATCTCGCCTCGACGCGCGGCGGCCCTCCCGTGCCTCCGATGGACACGACCTATTTCCTCGGGCGCGAGACGCTGATCGTCACGAGCAAGGCGAGCGGGATGGCCCGTTGGCGGGAAAAGATTTTCGCCTCGATGATGCGCAACGCGGAAAGCGCCGCGCGGTTCTTCCGCCTGCCGCCGAACCGCGTGGTGGAGCTCGGCGCGCAGATCGAGTTGTGACGTCTACGCGCCGAACTGGCGGAGATGGTGGTCGATGTGCTTGTACATCAGCCGTCCCCACTCGTCGCCGGTGAGCTTGCCGAAGAAGGCGTGTGTCGCCTTTCCGGCAGGCTCCGGTCCGCGCTCGGCGAAGCGGCCGATCAGTTCCGTGAGCTTTGCCTTCTCGGCCGCGAAGTCGCGCTCGTCGGCGACGACGAACGTCGGATCGGTTGGCGAGTTCTTTCCGAACGGCATCTCGCCGAGAATCTTTCCGCGCACGAGCGGCGCCAGGAGCTTGCCGATGAACTTCTGCTTCATCGGCCGGTCGCCGGTGGCGGTCTCGATGGCGCGCGAGCAGTGACAGAGCATCTGCGCGGGATTCATCTTTCCCCACTGGCGTTCGCTGGAGGGCTGAAAGCTCGTGAGGCGGTCGAGCAGCGACTGGCGGTCGGCGGCGTCATACAGCGTGTTCATGGCGTGCCTATTATCCGCTCAGTTCCAGGTCTCCCCGCACTCCGCGCACTTGTTGCGGTCGGTCATGAGCAGCAGCAGGCCCGCGGCGAGGACGCCGAGGAACGCGGCGTCGCTGCGGTCGATCGCGAGGCCGATGCCGAGGATCAACACTGCCAGGACCGCGAATATGAGGGAGCGGGAGTTGTGCACGACGTCCGCCGCGCCGCAGGCGGGGCAGACGCCGTCAGCCGGCTCCTCGTCGGCCTCGCCGATCTCCTCGAGCGACTGGCACTCCGACTCCAGCACCTGGCCGGCGCGCAGCGCGTCGATGTTGCGCACGCGCAGCTTCACGCCACGGACGGCGTTCGCGTAGATCGTGGCCATGTTCTGGTCGTCGAGCACCGACTCGATGCCCGCCGCCTCGAGCGCGTTCTTCGCGAGCGTCGCGTCGGAGAGAAACCAGTAGCTGGCGATGGTGACGAGGAAGTCGGACATGGTCTCGCAGAAGGTTACGAACGGATCGACGCGCTCGGGTGTTCCGGGCAGAATCTTCGTCATGCACGCGATCCGAGTCACGAAAACCGGCGGACATGAAGTCCTGGAGTATGTCGAGGTAGAGAAGCCGGTTCCGAAGGAAGGCGAGGCGCTGGTACGGATCGAGGCGATCGGCGTCAACTTCATCGACGTCTATCACCGCACCGGTCTCTATCCGATGCCGTTGCCGTTCACGCCCGGCTCCGAGGCCGCGGGGGTCGTGGAGCAGGCCGGAGTGAATGTCACGGAGGTGAAGCCGGGCGATCGGGTGGCGTACGCGATGGTTCGCGGCTCCTACGCCGAATATCACGCCGTTTCCGCGGACAAGCTCGTGCCGCTCCCGCCGGGGATCGACGCGCGCACCGCCGCCGCGGCGATGCTGCAGGGCATGACCGCGCACTACCTGGCCGTAAGCACGTATCCGCTGAAGCCGGGCCACACCGCGCTGATCCATGCGGCCGCGGGCGGCGTCGGAGGACTGCTCGTGCAGATGGCGAAGCAGCGCGGCGCGCGCGTGTTCGGAACGGCGTCGACAGCGAAGCTCGACATCGCGCGCGGCGACGGCGCGGACGTCATGATCGATTACACATCCGAGGACTTCGAGGCGGTGGTGATGGAGGCGACGGGCGGCGCGGGTGTGGACGTCGTGTACGACTCGGTCGGCCGCACGACGTTCGACAAGAGTCTCAACTGCGTGGCGACGCGCGGACTGCTGGCGCTGTACGGACAGTCGAGCGGACCGGTGCCGCCCCTCGATCCGGCGCGGCTCGCGAAGCGCGGGATTTATCTCACGCGCCCCAGCCTCGCCCACTACATCCTCACGCGCGATGAGCTGCTCTGGCGCGCCCGCCAGCTCTTCGAGTCGCTGCGCTCGGACACCCTGCATCTGCGCATCGACCGCGTACTGCCCTTGCGCGACGCCGCCGAGGCGCACCGGCTGCTGGAGAGCCGCGCCACGGCGGGGAAGGTGGTGCTGGTTCCGTAACGCGGTTCACGCGGCGAAGGGGATGATCTCCAGTTCGGCCGCGGTATCAGCGGTCAGCGATCGCGCAGGGCGCGAAGGAGCAGGACGCCGCCGAGCACGCACGCCGCGGCCGCGAGCAGCGGCGCGCGGTTGATGTTCGCCGTCAGATGCAGGCTCGTATTCGTCGCGCGCGCGTCGAAGCGGCCGTGCGCGCCGTGGTCGCCGGGTAGGGGCTCCCACAGATTGTGCGGGCGTCCGGGCGTTTCCGGCTCGCCGGTCTGCTGGGACTCGTAGCCGTGTGTGCCGAGGTAGTAGTCGGCGAAGCCGGGGACGAAGTTGTTGCCGACGATCACTGCCGACGTCGGCAGGCCGACGTTCAGCTCGCGGCGTTCGTGATATGCGGCCCAGACGATCGCGTCCGCGGCGACTTCGGGCTGAAAGATCGGCGGCACCGGCTGCGCGCGGTTCGGGAGCTTGCTCAGCACCCAGTCGAACTGCGGCGTGTTCATGGCTGGCAGGTTCACCATCGTCAGCCGCACCTTGCTCTTGTCGTGAATGAGCTCGGCGTACAGGGAGTCGTTGAATCCCTGAACGGCGTGCTTCGCGCCGCAGTACGCGGCCTGCAGCGGAATGCCGCGGTAGGCGAGCGCCGATCCGACCTGCACGATCACGCCGCGGTTGCGCGGCAGCATGCGCCGCAGCGCGGCCATCGTGCCGTGCACCACGCCGAGGTAGGTGACCTCGGTGACGCGGCGGATTTCTTCCGGAGTCAGCTCGCGCACCGGCGCGAACACCGACGCCATGGCGTTGTTGATCCAGATGTCGATCGGACCGAAGGCCTCCTCGGTCGCGCGCGCGGCCGCTTCGACTTCGTCGTGATTCGCGACGTCGGCGCGCGCGACGATCGCCTCGCCGCCGAGCTCCTCGACCTCGCGCTTCGCCGCCTCGAGGCCGTCCAGGCCGCGCGCCACGAGACCGATGCGCGCGCCGCGCCGCCCGAATTCGCGCGCCACCGCGCGGCCGGCACCCGCGGAGGCGCCGGTGATCACGACCACGTCGCGTTTCATGTGCCGTTCTCCTTTCCGACCGAAACGTCGTCGTGCACGACGTCCTGCACGTAGAGCATCTTGGTGACGACGAGCGTCGCGGCGAGCAGCGGCTCGGCGATCAGCATGCCGATGACGCCGAAGACGATGCCCATCGCCGAGACGGAGATGATCGTCAGCACCGGCGGGATGTCGAGCCGCTTCTCGAGAATGAGCGGCGTGATGAGATGCCCTTCCAGCTGCTGCACGATCGTGTAGAGCACGATCACGCCGATCGCTTTCTGCGGCGAGTCGGCGGCGGCGATCGCGACGGCGGGAATCGCGCTCGCGATCGGGCCGAAGAACGGGATGATCTCCAGCACGCCGGCGAGGAGCGCCAGCGCGCCCGCGCCCTTGATGCGCAGCGCGAAGAGGCCGATCGCGGTGATCGCGCCGATGGCCAGCATCGCCAGCAGACGCGCGAGGAGCCACTGGCGCAGCATGTCGCGCAGCGTGTCGAGCACGTCTTCCGCGCGCGAGCGCGCGCCGTGCGGGACCAGGTGAAGGATGCCGTTGCGGTAGAGATCGGGCTCGATGGCGATGTACATCGCCAGGAAGAGGATGACGATGAGACCGCCGATCGCGCCGATGACGGAGGAGATGACCGGGAAGAGCAGGCGGGTCAGTCCGCGCAGCTCTTTGGCGAGCACCGGGCCGAGGTGCAGCCGCTGATCGAGCGACTGCATCGCCTTCGGCAGATCGCGCGTGATCTCGCCGGTCTGGCTGGTGATCGACGGAGCGACCAGCATCCCGACGAGCACCAACAGCAGCAGGCCGCCGAACAGCGTCGCCGGCGCGCCGAGCCCGCGCCGCACGCCGTGCGCCTCCAGCCAGTCGGCGGCCTTCGACAACCCGAGGCCGAGGAGGATCGCCAGAAACGCGACGAAGAAGATCGCGTGCGCGATCCAGAGAAACCGGAGCGCGATGAGCACGCCGAAAACGATCGCGGCAGTGCGCAGCGCGGTGCGGGCAGGAATGTCCACGCAGGCGGGCGGAGCAGGTGTTGTGCCGGTTACTCCCGGCGTGCCAGCACCCCATCCATCACCAGATACATATTCGCCAGCCGCTCCTTCACCGCCGGATCGGCGTTGGCGAGCTGGGTCATGATCTCGTCGCGCTGGGTGGCGTAGGCACTGATGGCGTTGCGGGTGCGGGGCTGATTGGCGAAGGCCTCGGTGGTCGCGAGCGTGCTGCAGCCGTCGAAGAAGTCGCGCGCCGCGAGCGACGCGTTTGCGAAGTTGTTCCGCTGCGCCTCCTCGGCGGCGATGCCGATGCGGCGGTGCAGCTGGGAGAGCCGCAGGTCGAGCTGCGCCGTCGTCAGCTCCGAATTCAGCCGGCGCGCGCGCAGCGCCTGCGGCACGTAGCCGCCGAGGAATGCGGCGGCGAGGAGCAGCAGCACGAGCAGGAGCCGCTTGAACGAGAAGCGGCTGCGCGCGACGGGAGGCGGCGGAGGCGTGACGGCTGGTTGCATGAGGAGAATGTACCGCGGCACGCAACCTGCTGCGCACGGAAAGCATGAGTAAGAGTCTTCCGATCCGCCTCATCGAAAAGCAGCGCTGGCTCGAGGATCTTGCCGGCAACGTGCAGCCGGCCGTCCTCGATCTCCTCGATAACCTCGGCGACGAGGTGAAGGACCTGCTGCACGGTAAATGGCTCGGGCATCCGCTGCATCCGGTGCTGACCGACATCCCGGTCGGCGCGTGGACGGCGGCGCTGGTGATCGACGCGGTCGAGCTGATGAGCGGCAACGAGAGCGTGGGCGATGCGGCCGATCTCGCGGTCGGCGTGGGACTCGCCGGCGCGGTCGGTGCGGCCGTCACCGGCGCCACGGACTGGTCGGAGACCGAGGGGCGCGCGCGGACGGTCGGGATCGCGCACGCGCTCCTCAACGTCGCGGCGACGGGACTCTATGCGACGTCGCTGGTGATGCGCCGCTCCGGCTCGCGGCGCGCCGGCATCGGCGTCTCGCTCCTCGGCTACGCGCTCGCGTCGGCGGCCGGCTACCTCGGCGGACATCTCGTCTTCAGCGAGAGCGTCGGCGTCGAGGGCACGGGCTCGGACGAATGGACGGAGCGCTTCCTGCCGCGCGAGTAGGCCGAGGCGTAGAATCGCGCGCGGAGGTATCCATGCGTCTGTCGCGGGTCCTCGTGTCCCTTCTCTTCACCGTCGCGATCCTTGCGGACGATCACTGCCGGCACTACGAAGGCGAGCCCTCGGGGCCGGACGCGCTGCAGGTCTCGTATCTCGTCGACGAACATGCCAGCCCGACCGACCTGCGGGCCTCGTTCTTCGAGAAGAGCGCGAAGCCCGGCTGGCGCATCGATCTGAAGGGATATCTCTGGCTGCCCGAGCCGCCGCGCAAGGCCCACGGCTATCCGGTGCTCGTCTACAACCACGGATACGAGTCGACCGAGCCGCCCTGCGCGATCGTGAATTTCTTTCGAAAGCACGGATTCCTGGTCTTTGCGCCGCTGCGGCGCGGCCAGGGAACGTCCACCGGCACGAACATCGATACGTACGCGACGAAGTGCGAGGACTGCGATGAGCAGGAGGTCCACGACTCCCGCCAGAACGTCTATCTGCAGAAATACAGCGAGGACATCGTCGACGCCGTCGAGTTCATCGCGAAGAACGACTACGCGAACCCCAACCGCATCGCGATCATGGGCCACTCCTACGGAGGCATGGCCGTGCTGTTCGCGAACACGCTGTTCCCGAAGCTGAAGAAGGGCGAGCACCGCGCGATCATCGACATCTCGGGCGGCGAGCTGACCTGGGACCAGAATCCGCTCATTCGCGTCACGCTCCCGCCGGCGGTGATCGGCGGCCGCTATCCGATCCTTTTCCTGCAGCCGGCGAACGGGATCTCGCTGGGGCCGATGTCCGCGCTGATGAAAGTCGCGCGGAAGGACGATCAGGGGCACATCTATCCGCCGATCCTGAAGCTCGATCCCAACGACGAGGACGACGACGTGCACTCGCACTTCATCAAGTCGCGCGATCAGGTGTTCGGCGGCGGCGACACGCCGGGATGGGGCGAGGACGCGCTGCGGTTCCTGGCGCGGCTCGAGATCAACTAGAGGAACGTTGCGCCCGCTGCTCGTGAGCATCGCTGTCGCCGCATCGTTCGCCGCGGCCGCGCAGGAGCGGCGGGGCGGGATTGCGTTTCACTACGCGACGCCGCTCTCGGCGCGCGAGCTGGCGTGGTATTCGCGCTTCGAGGTGCTGGTGACGCACGATCCGCTGCCGCGCGCGCAGGTCGACGCGCTGCACCGGCGGGGGACGAAGCTCGCGCTGTATGAGTGGGCGGTGGCGTTTTACGGGTCTCTGGCGACGCCGTGGCAGCGCGCGCTGCCGCAGGGCGCCCTCCTGAACCGCGCGCCGCTTCGCGGCCACCTCGGCGCGCCGGACGCCGACGCGTTTTACTACGACCCCGTCAGCGGCGAGCACGCGCGCGAGCGCGCGAAGACGATCGCGCAGAAGCTCGCGGGCATCGGATACGACGGCGTGTTCCTCGATGCGACGACGTCGGAGAGCGTGCATCCCGAGGCGCTGAAGGAGTTTGCGCGGCGCCACCCCTCGGGGGATTACGACGCCGCGTTCGCGGAGTTTCTGGGCGCGCTGCGGCGCAGCGTGAAGCTGGTGATCACGAATCAGGGCTACCGCAAGGCGGAGCACGTGCTGCCGTACGTCGACTGGGACGTGAGCGAGAGCCTGATCACGTATCCGCGCAGCGGGAAGTTCGTACTGCGGCCGTGGAACGATCCGCACGACCGCTGGAACAGCACCGCGTATCTGATGCGCAAGCTGATCGCGCCGGTGATGAAAAAGTATCCGCGCGTGCGCTTCGAGCACCTGAATTACGTCGATACGCCGGCGAGCCCGCTGGTGAGCGAGATCATCGACATCGCCCGTCGCTACGACGCGGAGGCGTTCGTGACGCTGCCTTCGCTCGCCGCCGCGATCGAGACCGAAGCGTATTTCGAGCGCCGAGGCGCCGGGACGGCGCCTGACCAGCCGGCGAGACGCCGGCGCTCCGGAACGCCGCCGTCCTCGGCGGCTGGACCGGCGGCGTCTCGCCGCCGAGGCGGGACGGCGCGGTGATCGAGATCCGGGAGGGGACGCGGGGCGATCGCGACGCGATTCTCGCGTTGCGCGCGCGCTGTTTTCCGGACGACGATCGCGAGAAGCAGGATCCGCGTTTCTGGGAGTGGGAGTTCGGCTCGGGCGGACGGTTCTTCGTCGCCGTGGACGACACGCGCGTCGTCGCGCACCTCGGGTTCGTGCCGCAGTTGCGCATGCTCGCGGTGGACGCGATGACTGACCCCGACTATCGCCGCCAGCACCTCTTCAGCCGCGTCGTCGCGCTCGCGCGCGACACGCTGCGCCAGTCGGTAGAGTCGAGCTGCGCGTTCCAGATCCGCGAGGCCGTGCTGCCGGCGATGGTGCGGGGCGGGTGGCGGGCGGTGGCGAGGGCGTACGTGATGGTGCGGCCCCTTTTTAGGAGTGCGGCGGCGCCAGCCGCCGCTCTGGAAAGCGGCGGCTATGCCGCCGCACTCCTAGATAGGTGGCGGTTTTTCGAGAACCCACTTTGGAAGTACGACGTTCATGCGAATGACGACGCGTACGTCGTCACGCGCCGCACGGTGCTGCGCGGGCTCGACTCCGTCGCGATCGTGGACCTCGGGTGCCAGCACAAGAAAGAGCGCGCCTTGCGGGCGCTGCTGCGCGAGGTTTTCGCGCGCGGCGGCGCGGAGGGGGCGGCGGTGGCGGCGGTGTTGATCACGCTCGGGCATCCGGCGTTGCCGACAATCGTGCGGTCGGGGTTTCTGCCGTCGCCGCACCGGTTCCGGTATCTCGTGAACGACTTCGGCAGGCCGGCGCGGCGCGGGCGAGTGGCGCTGACGTGGGCGGATACGGATCATCTCTGATGCCGCACGCGCTGTTCGTCTTCGCGCATCAGGACGACGAGATCGCGGCCGCGACGCGGATGAAGCACCTGCTGCGCGGCGGCTGGACGCTCTCGGCCGTCTACCTCACCGACGGGATGAATCCCGCGGTGCGCGATGAGGAGAGCCGTCAGGCGCTGGCCTGCATCGGCGTGGATCTCGCGCGCGTGCGGTTCGTCGGCTTTCCTGACGGTCAGCTTGTCGATCATCTCGATGGGGCGCTGGAGTCGGTCGAGCGCGTGACGGACGTCGACGCGGTCTACTGCCTCGCGTGGGAAGGCGGACATCACGATCACGACGCCTCGCATCTCGTCGCCGTCGCGTTCGCGACGCGGCGCGGCGTCCCGTGTTTCGAGATGCCGCTGTATCACGGCCGCGGCACGCCGGGTCCGTTCTTCCGCTCCCTGGCGCCCCTCGGCGACGGCTGGAGCGCGCGCAGGATCACCGCGCGTGAAGGTCTCGACGCCGCGCTGCTCTGCCGCTTTCATCCGTCACAGCGGCGAACGTGGCTCGGTCTGATGCCCGAGGGGTTCGTGCGGCTGGTGTTGCGCCGCCGCGAATGGACGCGTCCCGCGAGCGTCGAGCGGCTGCGCGCGAAGCCGCACGCTGGAAGGCTCTTCTACGAGCGGCGCTTCGGCGTCACTTGGGAGGAGTTCGAGGCGAAAGCTCGGTCGTTTGTTGCCGCGATCGCGCCTCCTCCTCGGTGAGGATCGGGCCGCCGTTGATCGGCTCGCGCGGGATGGCCTGCAGATCGAGATTCACCGCCGAGATCAGCAACTGTACGCCGAGGGTGATGAAGAGCGCGGACAGTACGACTGTCCCGACCGGCGCCGCGAGGTGGCGGCTCGTGTACCACCACCAGTGATAGCCGCCGTAAATGAGGCCGGCCAGCAGGAGCGGCAGTCCGATCGCGAGGTGGAACGACTCGAGGTTGAAGTCGTAGACGAAATTCTTCAGCGTCAGGCGGCGGATCAGCGACCAGAAGAGGCGTCCCGGAAACTGCATGCTCACCCGCGCGATGGAGAGGCTCGACGTCTCGCCCGCGTAACGCGCGGGCATCGGAATCTCCTTCACCACCGCGCCGAGGAGATAGAGATGGCTGAGCATCGAGGTCTCGAAGAAATAGCCGCGATCGACCTTGTCGAGCGGGATCTGCGAGAGGACGTCGGCGCGGATGGCGAGGAAGCCGTTCGCGGGATCGAAGCAGTGCCAGTAGCCGGTGGCGGCCTTGGTGAGGAAGCTGAGGACCACGTTGCCGAGGCGGCGGACGAGCGGCATCGAGCGGATGGCCTGGAGGTCGCGGAAGCGGTTGCCTTTCGTGTAGTCGGCCTCGCCGTCGACGAGCGGCTGCACGAGCTGCGGCACGAGCCAGAGCGGCATCTGCCCGTCGCCGTCGATCTTCACGACGATGTCGGCGCCGGCCTCGATCGCGTGCTTGAATCCGCTCACCATCGCGCCGCCGACGCCGCGATTGGCCTCGTGCCGCACCACGACGATGCGCGGATCGATGTCGGCGTAGCGCTCGGCGACCGCGGCGGTGTCGTCGGTCGAGGCGTCGTCGACGACGATCACCGTTGCGAAGAGCGCCGGCATCGCGCGCAGCACGTCGGTCAGCTCGCGCGCGACGTTGTAGGCCGGCACCACCGCGGCGACGTGCGCGGCGGCGCGGCGGCGGAGCAGCAGGCGCGTCACCGTCATAACGATCCTAATTGTGCACCGCGATCGATCATGTAGACGCGCACGTGCTCGTCGTCGCGGAAGACGTGCATGTCGCGGTGCTGGAGCTGGTAGAGGAAGCACCAGGTCTGCAGGCGCTGCTCGAGATCGGCGCGCGAGAACTTCGCGGCCCAGCTGTTGATCTGGAAGCGGTGCGGCGTTTTCTCGACGGCCACGAAAACGTATCGCGTGGGAATCCCGATCCGCCGCGCCGCCGGATCGTAGCGCTCGAGGAAGTCGGCGGCGGCGATGTGGAAGCCTTTGCCGAGGACCATCGGGAACTCCTGGCCGTACGTCACCAGCGTCCAGGTGAACGGCTCGAGCTTGCGCTGGATGTCGATCACCGCCTGCGCGGTGCCGCTGAAACCGGAGTAGTTGATGAGCTTTTCGTTCGCGCCGGCGATCGGGACGCGCCAGATCCACAACACCAGCAGCACTGCCAGCACCGGCTTCAGCGCGCGCGATCGGGCGAGCTCGCTCAGGGCGATGCCGGCAAGGATCGCCAGCGCCATCGCCAGCCACGACGCGTTGCGGCGCACTTCGACGATCTCGGGAAGGCCGAAGCGCGAGGCGACGTGCGTGAGGACGAAGACGACGACCGCGAGCGAGATCCAGTGGAGCGGCGGGCTCTCAGCCCGCCGAACTGCGAGGGCGACGGCGATCACGACGCACGCGATGAGGAACGGCGTCAGCGACACCCAGGTCGCGACGTGCGCGATGTCGCCGCTGCGGAGGAAGGGAAAGTAATACGCGGCGGTGGAGCCTGTGCCGCTCGCGCTGGCGACGTCCGTCGTCGAGCCGACGTGCGGGTAGGCGAAGTAGGCGAGCATCCAGGTCGAGCCGGTGAGGATGCCGAGCGCGCCCGCGGCCAGCGCGCGTTTGACGTCGATCCACGGAATCGCGATCGCGGACAGCAGCACCAGCGGAATCACCACGCCCGGATGCGTCGCGGCGATGGCGGCGGTGCAGAAGAAGTAGCCGGTGAGGTGCCACGCGCTCTTGCCGAACAGAAACATGACCGCGGGGAACAAAAAGACCAGCGCCAGCTCCTGCGGCAGCGTTGCGGTCTGGCGCTGGAAGACCGTCGCCAGCATGTCGACTTCGGCGCCTTCGGGAAGGAGGCGGTACGGCATCGCCAGGATCGATCGCGCCTCTTCGGCGTTGTCGGTGGCGACGCTGCCGCCCAGGAGGAAGTACTGGCCGGCGCCGCCGACCATCGTCGCGAAGACGAGTCCCGCAAGGAGGCCGGCGAGCGTGTTGCGCGAGAGACGGCGCGCCGTGTCGGCGACGGCGACGGTCATCAGCACGCCGGCGATCGGGCCGAAGAAGTTCATCAGCAGGTTCAGGTCGGCGTTCGTCAGCTCGTGAATCGCCATCAGCAGGAAGTGCATGCCGCGCGGATACGGGCCCCACGACGGATCGACCTGCTTCCCCTGCTCGAGGAGGCGCATCAGGTAGAGATGGACGTAGGTGTCGGAGAAGCCGAGGTTCGCGGTGGCGAAGGGGCGGTAGAGGCGGAAGGCGGCGGCGATGGCGATGAGGGAGGCCCAGAGAGTGCCGGCGGTAGTGACTCTGAGATGACTGCGGCGCCAGAGACGGCGGATGCGGCGCGGGACGTTCACGCGGCCTTCGAGCGTGTTGAGGGAGACCAGGACGGCGTTGCGATAGAGATCGCGGAGCAGCGTCGCCGGCGATTTTCCGGAGACGCGCGCGCGGACGACGAGCACGGCCGCGGCGATGACCAGCAGCAGCGACGCGGCGGAGTAGGCGTTGAGCAGCGTCAGCGCCTGCCCCACGAGCGTCAGCAGCGTGACGCCGGCGGCGAAGCACCACCAGAACCATTCCATCCGGTCCAGCTCGCGCGGCCGCGCGCGCATCATCGCCGGCACGGCCACGAACAGAAACGCCATCGCGGCGACGATGCGCAGGACCGTGTCGATGCCGAGCAGGACGTACATGGTCGAATCCTGTGGAGCGGTGGGCTTCAGCCCACCGGCCGTTTCGGCGGGCTAAAGCCCTCCGCTCCACTAGTACGCGGCGTAGTAGTAATAGTCGAGATCATTCAAAACCTTCTTCATCGAGCGGGAGGTGAGCAGGGCGAGGACGATCGCGCCGGCGAGCAGGCCGAGGACGGCGGCGGAGTAGTGGATGGCGCGGCTGCAGAGGAAGCCGACGGCGACGTTGACGGCGAGCGCGATCGCGACCGCGCGCACGGCCAGCTCGACGCGCGAGAGCGTCAGCATCATCAGCACGTTCTGCAGCGCGAACATGAACACGACGTAGGCGATCGCGGCGCAGGCGAAGACGCGCGTCGTGGTCGTGGTCAGCAGCGACTGGTGAATCGGAAGCGACGGCACGCGCCTCAGCAGCATCGCCACGCCGACAGCGGCCGCGACGGCGATCACCGAGGCGCCGGCCAGCGTGAAGAAGCGGCGGCGATGCTCGCGGCGCGAGAGGTCGAGGAACTGCGACGCGGCGACGCTCTTCACCTGTTTCTCGCGCGGCACGAGCGTCTCCGAGAAGCGCTGCGTCGCGTGCTCGACGATGCCCGAGAGCAGCATGACCACGATCAGCGCGAGATCCATCCCCAGCTCGTAGCGCACGTTCAGCCAGAAGCCGTACGGCGGGAAGTCTTCGCGTCCCGTCGCCGAGGTCCAGGCGATGACGCGGTCGGCGAAGAGGAAGGTGTTGTACAGCAGGCCGTAGAGAAAGAATCGCGAGGTGCTGTAGACCAGCACCGTGAGGCGCGGCGGATTGACGGCGGACTTGCGCGCGCTGCTGTTGGCGAGCGCGTTGAGGTGATACAGCGCGAGCGCGAAGCTGAGGATGTCAGCGACCGCGAGGCCGGCGGCGTTCGCGACGATCGGCGAGGCGTGAAACGTCTTCGCGGCGAGCAGCACCGCGCCGAGCGCGATCGCCGTCGTCACCAGGAACAGCCAGGTCTTGCGGACGAGATAGATCAGCGACCAGTTGAGCCAGAGGATCGCCAGCGCGGCGTAGTAGCCGGCGGCGATGATGACCATCGTCCACGGCAGCGCGCCGAAGATGGCGTTGAAGGCGATCGCCGGAAGCAGCAGCGCGAGGACGATCTGCAGCGCGCGCGTCCAGGCGCGCAGCACCGTCCAGCGCGCGAGCCATTCTTCGCCCTGATAGATGTAGAAGAGTCCCCGGCGCACGATGGCCTGCGTGAAGCCGCCGGTGATGATGTAGCTGCTGATGAAGCCGAGGGCAATCGCGCTGCCGGTGCGCTGATCCATCTCGATCGCGCCCCAGACGCCGTAGCCCCACACCAGCATCGCCGCCGCCTGCAGCGCCATCGGCAGCGAGAACGTGAGGCCGGTGACGTAGTTCTTGAGAAAGCGCAGCAGCGGCGTGGAGCGCTCGTGATCTTCGCCCTCAATGAACCAGCGGAAGCGGCCGTCCTCGAAGCCGTCGTAGATGCGCCGCGCGAGATCGAAGAGGTCGCGCGCGCCGTAGTCGCTGCGCGCGTCGGCGTCGCGCAACCCCATGACCTCGAGTTGCGCCGCGATCTCCCATTCATCCTTCGGGATGCCGAGCAGGTCGATGATCTGCTGGCCGAGCTCGTGGGCGCGGTCAGCGGGGAGGTCGGGTTGTGCGGTCATGCCGCGAGTCCCCGATACAACTCCAGATACCTCGCAATCGAATGATCCAGCCGAAAGTCCTCGATCACCCTCGCGCGTGCGCGCGTTCCGAGGCGCAGGCGCAGGGAGTGGTTGTCGAGGAGGCGGGTGACTTCGGCGGCGAAGGCGGCGTCGTCGCGGGGTTTGACCAGGACGCCGCAGCCTTCGAGGGCTTCGCCGACGCCGCCGACGTCGCTGGCGACGATCGCTTTCTCGCAGGCCATCGCTTCGATGACCGAGTACGGGAAGGCCTCGGAGATGCTGGTGAGCAGGACGACGTCGGCGTCGCGATAGGCCTCGACCACGTCATCGACGGCAGTCCCGAGGCTCACCGTCTCCTCGACGCCGAGGTGCTTGCGCAGCGCGAGGCAGCGCTTGTAGTAGGCGTCGTCCGCGACCGCGCCGTAGACGGAGAACTTCACGCGCGGGTGCGTGACCTTGATCCGCGCGGCCACGCGCAGCAGCGTCTCGATGTCCTTGAGCGGATCGATGCGCGCGGTGGCGACGACGTGCGGATCGCCGCGCAGCTTCGGCACGGGGCGGAAGAGGTCGGGATCGACGCCGTTGTGCACGACGCGGATCTTCTGTTGCGGCGTGCCGTGCGCGACCTCCCAGCGCGTGTTGTAGTGGCAGACCGGCGCGATGACGTCGGCGAAGTGGTAGTTCGCGCGCGCGATCGCGGTGATGAGGTTGAGCAGGAACTGCTTGCAGAAGAAGAGACGGCGGAAGCGCGAGAGAAAAAGGTACTGCTCGCGCAGGTAGACGCCGTGCTCGGTGAGCAGCATCGGCGTGCCGTGACGCACTTTGGCGGTAATGCAGGGGATGCCGCAGAACGCCGCCGCGGTCGCATGCGTGACCGAGACGCGCGGCACGCGGACGTTGAGGACGATGAGGAAGTGGTAGAGCCAGCGGAGGCATTCGGTGAGGTCGAAGAGGGAGGGGGATTTGTGCTCGTCCAAAGCGGTGGCTGGCGCCACCGCACTCCTAAATGTTTCCCAGACAGGGCGTGACTTGAACGTCTCGTTGTAGTCGTAGGCGCGGAAGTAGTCTTCCATCGCGGTGAGGACGCGGCCGAGGGTGGGGGAGTCGGCCTGGTCGACGCAGATGACGCCGAGGAGGTCGCGGAAGAGCGGCAGGAACTCGCGCTCGATGTCGGCGGCGGTGGTGCGGCGTTTGCGCTCGTAGAGCTGGGCGAAGGGGATGTCGGTGATGAACTCGGCCGGCTCTTCGATGCCCCAGAGCGGCACGCCGAGAATCCTGCGGACGTTCGCGGGCGGGTCGAACTTCTGCTCGATGTGCGGGTTCATCATCAGCGGCAGCAGTGTCCAGCGGATGTCGGGCGTGTTGCGCAGCAGCGCGTCGCACCACGTGCTCACGCCGCCCGCGCTGTAAGGATACGTCCCCTCGGTGGTCATGAGCACGGAGAGCGTCATCGTTCCCAGCGCAGCTGCTGCTCCAGCTTCCACCGCTCCACCCGCACCGCGAGCAGGTCCCCTTCGCGCCGCGCGATCTCGGCGGTCGCGTCGACGAGATCGTTCTCGGTGCGCACGCCCGCGCGCACGAGCCGCGTGACCGACTCCTCGCGCTGCCGCGCGACGCCGGCCGCCTGCGCGAGCAGCGCGATGCGTTTGTCGGCCGCGCTCATCGCCACGCGCAGTAATTCGGCGCGGTTCCGCTCCGCTTTCTCGGCGAGCGTTCGCGCCCGCGCCGCGTCGTCAGCCTCGATGCGTGCCTGGGCAATCCGCCGCGCCACCGCGCCATCGAACATCGGCAGCGAGAGCGTGAAGCGGACGCCGTAGAGTCCGAACGTGCCGTCGGTGACGTTCGCCACGCCCCCGAACGCGGACATCATCACCTGGGGCTTGCGGAGGGAGAGGGCTTCCTGCAGGGCGATCCGCTTGCGCTCCTCGTCTCCGTGTCCTGTGGAGCGGCGGGCTTCAGCCCGCCGGATTTCTGTCGGCGGGCTAAAGCCCGCCGCTCCACAGGAATCGAGGCAGACTTGCAGCGGCTCCTCGGACGTGTCTCCCATCAACTGCTTGAGGCGCGTCTCGGCGTCTAGGCGTTGCAGTTCGAGATCGACGAGCGTGGCCTGGGCGGCGAGGGCTTGGTCCTCCCACTGCGCGGCGACGTTGTTGGAGATCAGGCCGGCCTGGAGCATCGTCTGCGAGCGTTCCCGCAGCATCGCCGCGCGGTCGATCGTCGCGCGCAGCAGCTCGAGCCGCGCATTAGCGGTGTAGAGGCGCGCGAAGGCGTCGAGCGTCTCGCGGAAAATCTCGTCCGACTCATCGGCGGCGCGCTGGCGCAGCAGCTGGGCGTCGGCGCGAGCGGCGCTTTGGGCGAAGTCGCGATGAAACAGCGGATAGTCGACGGTGATCAGCGCGGTGTAGGCGTCGAAGCGGGTGACGTTGTGGGTGAGGAGATTGAGGTCGTCGGCGCTGCTGACGCCCGTCTCCGCGCGCACGGAGGGCAGATTGCGAAACGAAAACGACTCCAGCGTCTGCGCCTGCTGCTCGTAATGCGCCTGCGCGCCGCGCGCCTGAATCGCGCGCTCGAGCGCGACGGGGAACGTCAGAGTGGCGGCGAGCACGTAGACCAGCATCACCGCACCGTGATCACGGCCTGTTGTCCCGCCTGCAGCACGCCGTCGGGATTGGGGAGGTCGATGAGCAGCGTCGCGCCGCTCGCGGCCGGGACGATCGCGCGGACCGGTGCGGTGAAGCGGCGCGGCGGGACGGTGAAGACTTTCACCTGCAGCGGCATGCCGGTGCGGACGTAGCGCAGCAGCTCCGGCGCGATCGCCGCGCGCACCAGCGCCTTCGTGTTGTCGGTGATCTCGACGATGGTGTCGCGCGGGAACACGCTCTCGCCGACGCGGGCGTTGACGCGCGTGACCGTGCCGCCGATCGGCGCGGCGACGGTGAGCAGCGAGCGGCGGTCGTTCGCCAGCGCCTCTTCCGTGCGCGCCTTCTCCAGCTCCAGCTGCAAGAGGCCGGTGTCGGTCTGCGCCACGGTCGCCGTCGCGCGCTCGCGCTCCGCGAGCCAGTCGCGCAGCGCGGCGGAGTATTCGTTCTCCGCGTCCTCGAGCTCCTGTCTCGAGACGTCGTGCGTCCTGAACAACTCGCGGTAGCGATTTCGCTTGGCCTCGCGATTGGCGAGGATGGTCGCGCTGGCGCGCTCACGGTCGTCCGTGGCGCGGCGCGTGGCTTGGGGGCGCGACGCGATGGCGAGGCGCTGCTGCGCGAGGGCGACCTGCGCGCGCGCGAACGCGACGTCGCGTTCGACCGATGGATTGACGAGTGTGGCGATGACCGTCCCGGCCTGCACCACCGAGCCTTCGCGAACGGCCAGACTCGCGACCCGTCCGTCGACCGGCGCGATGGCGGCGGCGGTCTCCGCGGGCGCAATCTCGGCGCGCAGCTCCAGCTGCGGGACGCCGGCCGCGATGGCGTTAGGCTGGTCGTCGCAGCGCGCCGCGAGGAGCAACGCCACGAGGGCGAGGCAGATACGCATGGGCTAAGTTCTTGCAGGGCTCGCTTGCAAGAAACGTGTCAGTCAAACGATGAAAATCGTTCGCGTCGTCACCGTCATCGCGGTGGCAGTGGCTCTCGTTGTCAGTGGTGTAGCGTCGTGGACGATGCTGCGCGAGGCGCGCGCGAACGCGGCGCAGCAGGTCTCGGCGGCGCTCGCGGCCGGGAAGGTGCAGGCGGCGGAGGCGTTTCCCGCGGTTGACTCCGCGAAGTTGTACGGCAGCGGCGGCGCGCTGATCGAGCAGTATGTCCGGCCTCCGCGGCGCGTGCCGTTCGCGTCGCTCGCGGCGAGGCTCGCGCCTCCCGACGTCGCCTGCGGATCGACGGAAGCGGGCACGCTCTGCATCGAGTCGTCGCCGTCGGCGATCGCGCCGCGCATTCGCGACGCCGTCACGCTCATCTCCATTGCGACGCTCGCCGCGCTCCTCTTCGGCTGGCTCGCCGGCCGCGCGCTCGCACGCTCCGTCGAAGCGCCGCAGCGGCGGATGGCGGATGTCGTCGACAAGGCCGCGCGCGAGCATGCGTACTCGCTGCGCGTGGAGGAGACCGGCGCGCTCGCGTCATCGGTCAACGAGCTGCTCGCGCAGATGCAGGAGCGCGACGTCGATCTTCGCCGCCGTTCGACCGAGCTGGAGGCGGCGAACAAGGATCTCGAGTCGTTCGCCTATTCGGTCTCGCACGATCTGCGCGCCCCTCTCGGGAGCATCGACGGCTTCTCGTACGCGATCGAGATCGATTACTCCGATCGCCTCGACGAAACAGCGCGCGAGTATCTGAGCTGGATCCGCAAGGGCTGCGTGCAGATGCGCGACCTGATCGACGGGCTCCTGCAGATGTCGCGGCTGTCGCGCGCCGAGGTGCAGCGCGAGACGGTCGACCTCAGCGAGATCGCGCGCAACGTCGCCGGAGCGCTGCAGCAGAAAGAGCCCGCGCGGCCGGTCGACTTCGTGATCCGCGACGGCGTGCACACGGTCGGCGACGAGCGGCTGCTGCACGCGGTCGTCGAGAACCTGTTGTCGAACGCGTGGAAATTCACACGCGACCGCACGCCGGCGCGCATCGAGTTCGGCGCGTCCGGAGGCACGTATTACGTCCGCGACAACGGGGCCGGCTTCGATCCGGAGCACGCGTCGAAGATGTTCCGTCCGTTCCAGCGCCTCCATTCGATGAAGGAGTTCGAGGGGATGGGCATCGGCCTGGCGACGGTGCAGAAAATCATCGAGCGCCACGGCGGACGGGCGTGGGCGGAGGGTGAGGTGGAGAAGGGAGCGACGATCTACTTCACCACCGAGGGCTCATGAAGAAACCGCTCCGCGTGCTGCTGGTCGAAGACTCCGACCTCGACGCCGCGCATCTGCTGCTGGAGCTGCGCCGCGGCGGATTCGAGCCGCAGTTTCACCGCGTCGAGCTGGCCGAGGAGTTCGCGGCCGCGCTGCGCGAGGGGCCGTGGGACGCGATCATCTGCGACTATCACCTGCCGCGCTACAGCGCGCCGCAGGCGCTGGATCAGTACCGGCTCGCCGGCCTCGACGTGCCGTTCATCGTCGTCTCCGGCGCGATCGGCGAGGAGACGGCGGTGGAGCTGATGCGCGCGGGCGCGCACGACTACCTGCTCAAGCACCGGCTCACGCGTCTCGCCGCCGCGGTCGACCGCGAGCTGCACCAGGCCGAGTCACGGCGCGCGAAGCGGCGCGCGGAGAGCCTGTTCCAGGCGGTGCTGCGCGCGTCGCCGCTGCCGGGCATTCTCGTCGACCGCGCCACCGCGCGCGTCGTCGACGGCAGCGACAGCTTTCGCCGGCAGTTCCTCGACGGCAACGCCAACGCCGCGCATCGCGAGCTGTTCGATCTGATCGAGTTCTCGCAGCCGGAGCGCATCGAACAGCTGCTCGCGCGCGGCTCGGGCACGGCGTGGTACGCCGTCTACTATGCGAACGACGCCGCGCGCATCGCCAACCTGCGCTGCTACTCGGTCGATTACGAAGGCAGCGCATACGCGTATCTCGTCCTCGAGGATGTGACCGAGCAGCACTATCTCAAGGCGGCGTTCGACGCGGTGCCCGATCCGCTGCTCATCATCAGTTCTCAGCAAACGTTGCTCTACGTCAATCGTGCCGCCGAGGAATTGTTCGGCGAGCTCTATTTCGGGATGGCGGCGGCGCCGGTGCTGCGCCAGAACGCGCTCGCGGAACAGTGGTGGCGCGAGATCGGACGCTTCGACGAGCAGCGCATCGAGATCTCGGGCCAGCCGTACGACGCCGGCGCGGTGCCGTTCCGTTTCGCGGGCGAGGCGGAGACGTCGACGATCCTCACGCTGCACAACGTCTCGGACGAGGAAGAGCTGCGGCGCCTCGCGACGCACGACCCGTTGACCGGTATCTACAACATGCGCCACTTCAAGGGCGTGCTCGAACAGCATCTGCAGGACGGAGGCACGCTGGCGCTGCTCGATCTCGATTACTTCAAGCCGATCAACGACGAGCTGGGACACGCCGCCGGCGACGCGGCGCTGATGACGTTCACGAACGTGATCCGCTCCGAGCTTCGTCCTTCTGACGTCTTCGCGCGCCTCGGCGGCGACGAGTTCGCGGTGTTCTTTCCAGCGACCACCGCCGATGCCGCGATCGAGATCATCCGCTCGATCTTCGCGCGCCTCGCGCGGACGCCTTTCCGCTACGACGGCAGCGAGCGCCTCTTCACAGCGTCCTCGGGCATCGCCGTCGCCGGCGGCTCGGATACGCCCGACGCGTTACGGCGCCGGGCGGACGATGCATTGTACGACGCCAAGCGGCAGGGACGCGGGCGGTGGGTGGTGGCGGCTATGCCGCGAGAAACTCGCGCGCCTGATCCAGCGTGAGCGGCTCCGAGTAGAGAAAGCCCTGCATCAGCGAGACGCCGAGCGACTGCACGCACGCGGCGTCCTCGGGTGTGGCGACGCCTTCGGCGATCAGCTCCGCATCCGAGTCGCCGGCCAGCTGGTGGATCGCGGCGATCACCGAGCGGCGGCGCGGATCGGCGGAGCATCCGTCGACGAAGTAGCGGTCGAGCTTCAGGTAGTCGGGGCCGACGTCGAGCAGCATCTTGAAGTTCGACTGCCCGAGGCCGACGTCGTCGACGGCGATCTCGGCGCCGAGCCTGCGCAGCTGTTCGATCGCCGAGAGAAAACTGACGCTGTCCCAGGGCGGCGCATGCTCGACGATCTCGATGGTGACGCGGCTCATGTCGATCTGCGCGGCGTCGGTGGTCTTGCGCATGAAGTTGATGAATCCGTGATCGCGGCCGAGCGTCGACGCATGAACGTTGACGCCGAGGCGGAGATCGGAGGGCAGCAGCCGCGCGCCGCGCAGCGCCTCGGAGATGCAGGCGCGGTCGACCACCGATTCCTCGCGCTTGAGGCGCACGTACTCGAACAGCACGTCCGCCGACTCGAAGTTCGATCCTTTCGGACCGCGCGAGAGGCACTCCAGCCCGTACATTTGCACCGAGCCGTTGCCGACACGTACCACGGGCTGATAGACGGGAGTAATCCCGCCCGGCTGCAGGATGCGGTTCAGCGCGCTCTCGCCGTTCACAACTCGCTCGAAGCTACCTCTGCTCCAACAAGTTCATCGCAACGCTTGCGATCTCCATCATCGACTTCGGTTTATGGAGAAACGCGTCGGCGCCGCGATTGTACGACTCTCTTTCGATTTCGGGGGTTCCATACGCGCTGAGAAGAACGACGCGCGTGTGCGCGCAGCGCTGGTGGATGTCGGAGACGATCTGCAGGCCCTCAACGCCGCCGATGCCGGTGAGGCGGAGGTCGGCGATGACCAGATCGTACTGCCGGTTCGCGAGCAGCGCCTGCGCCTCCTCGAGCTCGTGGGCCGCGTCGACGCGATAGCCGAGTCCCTCGAAGTACTTCCGCATCGTGAGCACGATCAGCTCCTCGTCGTCGACGATGAGGACGCGCTCCGGCCGCTGTTGTGTACTGCTACTGATCATTTTCGGAAAACCGGGAACCTGACGGTAATTAGAGCACCGCCGTCTGCGGCATTTGCTGCACTGATGATGCCACCGTGCTCATCCACGACCCTCTGCACGATCGAGAGGCCCAGTCCAGTGCCGCCGCGCCGTTTGGTGAAGAACGGCTCGAAGACGCGGGGCAGCTCGATCGGATTGAAGCCCGGCCCGCGATCGCGCACGACGCATTTGATGTAGTCGCGCCCATCCTCGGACTCGGCGCGTGCGCTGACTTCGACGCTCTGGCGCAGGCTGGAATGCTGGATGGCGTTGACGATCAGATTCTCGAACGCGTGTCCGAGGCGCTGCCCGTCCATCAGCATCATCAGGCCGGGCTCGATGCCGGCGTCGATGGTCACGCTCGATTGTGCGGCGATCTGCCGGCAGCCTTCGACGACCGGCCGCAGAACCTCGTCGAGCAGTCCCTCTTCGAGCACGAGGGTCCAGCTCTTCCCGTACGCGAGGAGGTTTTCCATCAGGCGGTTCAGGCGTCCGAGCCAGCCGCGAAGCACCTGGAACAACTCGTTGAGCTCCGCGTCGTCGGGGATGATCTGCTGCAGCGCGTCGATGGTGATGCCGATGCCGAAGATCGGATTGCGGACCTCGTGGGCGACGCCGCCGACGAGCTCTCCGAGCGCGGCCAATTTTTCGCCGCGGCGGACGGACTCGGAGAGGCGGACCAGGTCGGTGGTGTCGCGCATGACGATGATCACGCGGTCCTCTCCGTCGCTGGTCGACGCGTACCACGCCGCGTTCACGTCCCAGTAGCGGTCGTTGTCGGCGATCTGCGCGGTGCAGGGCGTGCGGCTGTCGCGGACGGCGGCGACGGTGTCGGCGAGCGTTTTCCACGGCTCGTCTTCGCTGACGGCGATGTTGCGGCCGAGGACGTCGCGGAACTCGCCGCCGACCAGGTCGCGCGCGGCGCGGTTCACGCGCATGATCGTCCCGTCGAGCCGCGTGATGAACAGCGGCAGGGCGATGGCGTCGAAGGTCTGCGTCCACTCGTAGTTCTTCCGCTCGACCAGCTGCTGCATCTGCCGCCGCACGATGAGCCGCCCGAGCGTCTTGCCGGCGCGGCTCAGAGCGCGTTGGCGTTGCTCGCTCATCGGGCGCACCGGCCGGGTCATCAGCTCCAGCACGCCGACGACGCGCTGTCCGTCGTGCAGCGGCACCGCCGCCGCGGCGTGGAGGCCGGCGAGCGCGGTGATCTCGGCGCGCACGAATCCCGACTCCTCGAGGAGGTCGGGAACCCAGTAGATCTCGTCCTGCAACCAGGCCCTGCCCGGAATCCCGCGGCCGCGGCGGAAGCGAAGCTCGCGCACGTGCGAGTGAAAGTTCTCGACCTGGATGTCGGGCTGCGACCAGATCACCGCCGGCGCGAGCTGCTGGCCCTCCGGTTCGACGAGCCAGATCACCGCGCAGTCCCAGCCGTCGCTTTCGCAGACGAACTCCACGACCTCGCGCAGGACGTCTTCGAGCGGCTGCTCGCCGGTGAGCATGCGCGTGACGGCCAGCTCGAGCAGGTCCTCGGAATCGGTGCGCGCGACGTCGGTGACGTCCCGGGCGCTGAAAACCGCCCGCGCGATCGCGTTCCCGTCGATGACCGGATGCCCGGAGATCAGGAAGTATCGTTTGACGCCGTTGATGACCGGCCGGCGGTCGGCGGTGACGCTGCGCCCCGCCAGCACGCGCGTGAACACGTCCCGCCACCACGCATTCGCCACCGCGTCGCGCGCCGGATCGACGAGCTCGTCCAGCGCCACCGGCGCCTGCGGCCTGACCCCCACCAGCTTCTCGCACACCCGCACGAACGGGACGTTGAAGTCCGTGAACACCAGCTCGCGATCAATGATCCAGACCGGATCACCCGCGACCTGGAGGAAGGCGGTTACGAGAGGGTCCATAACTGGTTCGCTATAATCCCCCCGCCTTGCCCGAGCTGAAAGTTTTTTCCGGCCGTTCGCATCCGTCGCTCACCGAGGAGATCTGCGCGAATCTCGGGACGGAGCAGGGGCATGTCACGCTGTACAGCTTCTCGGACGGGGAGCACTACGTGCAGATCGACGAGAACGTCCGCGGGGCGGATGTCTTCGTGGTCCAGCCCACCTGTCCGCCGTCGGTGAACGATCACCTCATGGAGCTGCTGATCATGCTCGATGCGTTCAAGCGCTCCTCGGCGCGGCGCATCACGGCGGTGATTCCGTATTACGGCTACGCGCGGCAGGACCGGAAGAACAAGCCGCGCGTGCCGATCACGGCGAAGCTCGCCGCGGATCTGATCAGCGCCGCCGGCGCCGACCGCGTGCTCACGCTCGACCTGCACGCGGCGCAGATCCAGGGTTTCTTCAACATCCCCGTCGATCACCTCTTCGCCGCGCCGGTGCTGGTCGGACATCTGAAGACGATGGAGATGGACGACATCACCATCGTCTCGCCTGACGCCGGCGGCGTGGAGCGCGCACGCGCATACGCGAAACGGCTCGGCGCGTCGCTGGCGATCATCGACAAGCGGCGCGTGGCGGCGAATCAGACCGAGGTCATGAACATCATCGGCGACGTCGCGGGGAGAAACGTCTACATCGTCGATGACATCATCGACACCGCCGGTACGCTGATCCACTCCGTGCAGGCGCTGTTCGAGCAAGGCGCGAAGTCGATCTCCGCCGCCTGCACGCACGCCGTCCTCTCCGGCCCGGCCATCCAGCGCATCAACAACTCCGACCTCACCCAGGTCATCGCCACGAACAGCATTCCCACGCAGGAGAAAGAGGCGGATTGCCCGAAGCTCAAGACGCTCTCGATCGCGGCGCTGCTGGCCGAGGCAATCAAGCGCATCCACGACGAGGACTCGGTGTCCTCGCTGTTCGAGATGTAGGGGAATAACGCCCCGTTTTCAAGCATTTACCGGCTTCGCAAAGGAGCAGCACCATGGCTGAGGTCACGTTAGAAGTAGAACGCCGGGAAGCGACCGGCAAGGAAGTCGCGAAAAAGCTTCGCCGCGAGGGACGCGTTCCCGCGGTCGTGTACGGCGGACATCGCGAGCCGGTGGCGATCACCGTCGACCGGAAGTCGATCTCGGAGCTCCTCTCCAAGAGCGAGCACGGCATCCGCTCGGTGTTCCTGCTCAAGATGGCGGGAAGCGATCAGCAGCGGCACGCGATGATCAAGGAAGTCACCATCGATCCGATCTCGCGCAAGATGATGCACGTCGATTTCGTGCGCGTGGCGATGGACGAGAAGGTTCGCGTGACCGTGCCGATCCATCTGAATGGAACGGCGATCGGCGTGAAGGAAGGCGGCCTGCTCGACTGGCAGGTGCGCGAGATCCACATCGAGTGCCTTCCGAACGCGATTCCCGATTCGGTCGAAGTCGACGTCAGCCCCCTCGGCCACCACGAGTACTACCGCGTCAAGGACCTGAAGCTCGACGAGGGAGCGAAGGTGCTCGACGATCCGGAGCGCGTGGTCGTCGGCGTGACGGTGGCGCGTGCCGAAGTCGCTGAGACCGTGACGGAGGAAGTCGCGGCTGCGCCGGCCGAGCCCGAAGTCATCAAGAAGGGGAAGGTCGAGGCGGAGTAGTTGGCCTCCTCGCTCATTCCGCGATCTCAAAGCCCTGCGCGACGCAGGGCTTTTTCGTTTCTCGCGCTGCTGTTTTGCGCGGCGCTGGCGCACGCGGCGGAGTACAGCTTTCCGGCTGCCGTGCCGAACGTCGCCGCCGACGGGGCGGGCGGGTTCGTGATCAGTTACGTCGACGGCGACGCGTTCCGCTTTCTCACGATCCGCGATGGGAAAGTCTCCGCGCCGCGGCTGATCGCGAAGGGCAACCTGCTCGTCAATCGCGCGGACTTTCCGTCGATCGCCGTCGCGGGCAAGACCATGATCGCGCATTGGCTGACGAAGAACGGCCACGGCTCGCTCGTGCACGTCGCGCGCTCGACCGATGGCGGCGCGACCTGGACGAAGGCGCAGACACCGCATCCGAATCTGGTCTCGGAGTTCGGATTCGTCTCGCTGACGCCCGACGGCAGCGCGCTGTGGCTCGACGGGCGCACTCTGAAAGGCGGCCACGAAGGCGCGGGCGACATGGAGCTGCACTTCGCGGCGTTCCCGTTTACGAAGGACATCGCGCTCGATCGCCGCGTGTGCGACTGCTGCCAGACGGCAATGGTGATGACCGCGAACGGTCCGATCGTCGCGTATCGCGACCGCTCGCCGGAAGAGGTGCGCGACATCGCGGTCGTGCGGCGCACGGCGAGCGGCTGGACGGCGCCGAAGCTCGTGCACGCCGACGGCTGGAAGATACCGGGTTGCCCGGTGAACGGCCCGCAGCTCGACGCGAGCGGCAACCGCGTCGCGATCGTCTGGTTCACCGCCGCGAACCAGCAGCCGCGCGTCTACTCGGCGTTTTCGAATGACGCCGGCGCCACGTTCTCCGCGCCGTCGCGCGTGGACGTCCAGAAGACCGCCGGACGCGCGGACGTCGGGCTGCTCTCGGACGGCTCCGCGGCCGTGACCTGGGTCGAGCAGCGCGGCGACAAGACGGTTCTCTTTGCGCGCCGGATCCGGTCCAACGGTGTGATGGGAGCTCCGATCGAGCTCGGCGAGGCCAGCGGATTTCCGCGCATCGCGGTTTCGAAGGAGAATGTCGGGGTCGTATGGACCGCCGGCGAGCGCGTCCACTTCAAGACCATCGAGCTCAAATGAAAAAGATCGCCCTTCTCCTCGCATTCACCGCCGCGCTCGTCGCCTGCCGGAAGCGCGAAACGCCGGTCGCGGGCAGCACGACCGCCGCGGCGCAGGAAGCGAAGAAATCAGCGTCCGCGCAGACCCCGATCGGAACGGACGTCGGCTCGATGATGCCGGAGTACGCGTCGATGTGGCTCGACGGCACGAAGTTCGACGTCGCGTCGAAGCGGAACAAAGTCGTGCTGCTGAACCTCTGGGCGACGTGGTGCGGCCCCTGCCGCTACGAGATCCCGGAGCTCCAGCAGCTGCACGCCAGGTATCATCCGAAGGGATTCGAGGTCATCGGCGTGAGCGTGGACGAGAGCGGCGTCGAGTCGGTGAAGCAGTTCGTGGCCGAGCAGAAGATGACCTATCCGGTCGCGCTCGATGCCGACGGCAGGCTGGCCACGATTTTCCAGACATCCGTGCTGCCGACCTCGGTATTGCTCGACCGCACCGGCAAAATCGTCTGGAAGCACTACGGCGCCATCATGCCGGACGACCGCGAGCTGACGCAGGCGATCGAGAAAGCGCTCTGAGGCGCTAACCGTGGCGCCGATCGGGCGTTTCGCGCGCGACGCGCCGGCGCTCGCGCTGGCGCTCGATCAACTGGCGGATGTTGCGAGCCATCGTGCCCATCAGCAGCCGCATCGGCACGTACGCGATCGCCACCGACAGTGCCAGCGCGACGGCCATGGCTACGAAAAGAAGAATCACGGTCAGGGTCGACAAAGAGCTCGATACCTCACTTCACACGTACAGATAGCAAACGGCGCGCCGTGAGCGCGTCGCGGATGCACGACGACCGTGCTGGCCGGCAATTCCTGCGGCAGTGTAGTAAGTTCGCTTGGGCGTGGAGACTGTTCCGATCCCGGAGCGCATGGCCGAGCCGCTGCGCCGCACGCTGGGCGGCGGGACGGCGGAGTGGCCGGAGCTGTCAGGCCAGGAAGCGCGCGCTCTGGCGCTGCATGGAGTCGCGCCGCTGGTCTACGCGTCCACGCGCCTGCCGGCGCTGCGCGACTACGCGATGCACGCGGCGGCGATCGAGCCGATGCGGCTGGAAGATCTGCGCGCGGTGCTGGCGGCCTTCGCGGCACGCGGGATCACGGCGCTGCTGATGAAGGGAACGCCGCTCGCGTATGACATCTATCCCGCGCCGGAGCTCCGTCCGCGCGGCGATACCGATCTGCTGATCGGGCGCGACTCGATCGACGCCGTCCGCGAGGTCATGCTCTCGATGGGATTCGAGGAGCGCCTGACCAGCGGCGACGAGCACGGCGTGCGGCAGGTGACGTTCACGCGCCGCGACACCTTCGGCGTCGAGCACGCGTACGACGTGCATTGGGACGTTACGAACACGCCGCTGTTCGCGGAGACGCTGCGCTTCGACGAGCTGTGCGCGCGAGCCGTGCCGGCGCTCGGTGCGCTCACGCTGTGTCGTGTCGACGCGCTGCTGCTCGCGTGCATCCACCGCGTTGCTCACCACCACGACAGCGATCGCCTGATCTGGCTGGTCGACATCGCCCTGCTGCGCGACCGGATGTCGCGCGAAGAACACGAACACTTCTGGCATCTCGCCGCGGAGCGGCGCGTCATCGGCGTCTGCGCGCGATCGGTCGAGCTGGCCGACGAGTGGTGCGCGCGTCCCGCGCGACTCGGTGCGGCGGACTTCCTGACTCCCGACCAGCTCCATCGCCCCGAGCCCTCCCGCATCTATCTCGATCGCGAGCTCTCCTACGGCCGGGCCATGTTCGCCGACTTTCGCGCGCTGCCGTGGCGCGCGCGCGTGCGACGAATGTGGCAGCTGGCGCTGCCGCCGGCGGAGTTCATGCGCCAGAGCTTCCGCCCGCGCAGCCGCTTCGCGCTGCCGTGGCTGTACGTCTACCGCGGCGCGCGCGGCATCTTCCGTTTGTTCCGCCGGGCCGGCGCATGATCATCGCAACGCGCGACCCATTCGGCGTGAAGCCGCTGTACTACGCGCGCCACGACGGCGAGCTGCGCGTTTCGAGCAAGCTCGCGCCGCTGCTCGACGTCGTGCCGCACGAGCTCGACGCACAGTCGCTGGACGACTTCATGCTCTACGGTTTCCCGGTCGATCCGTCGCGCACCATCTACGCACGCATCGCGCGCGTGCCGCCCGCGCATCATCTGACCGCCGGCGGCGATGTCGAGCGCTACTGGTCGTTTCCGATCCGCGAGGAGCCGCTCCGCATCCGCGAGCGCGATGCCGTCGAGGCGTTTCGCGAGCATCTCCTGGCGGCGGTCAGGGATCGGGCGACGGGACCGGTGGTCGTCTCGATGAGCGGCGGTCTCGACTCGACGTCGGTCGCCGCCGCGCTCGTGCGCGCTGGTGCGGATGTCCGCGCACTGACGGCGGTCTGGGACGCGCTGATCCCGGACGAAGAGCGCGCGGCCGCCGGCGCCGCGGCCCGTGCGCTCGGCATCCCGATCGACTTCCAGCCGTGCGATGCGTACGCGCCGTTCGCGCGCTGGGATGAGCCGCGCGTGCGCGGACTCGAGCCATCGCACGAGCCGTTCAGTGCCGCGTTCCACGACTTCCTTGACCTGGCCGCGGCGCGCGGATCGGTGCTGATGGGCGGGTGGGGAGGGGATCCGCTGCTGGCGACGTCGCGCTCATATTTCTTCGATCTGTTGCGCCGTGGGCACTGGCTGCGTTTCGGCGGCGAGGCGGCGCGGTTCGGTATCACGCGGCGGGCGTTGCCGCCGCTGCTGTTGCGCTCCCGGTTTCTGCGCGCGATCGGAGTGCACAGAAATCGCGACAACCCTCCGCGCTGGCTGCGGCCGCATCTGCGCGAGCGGTGGCACGAGGCGATGCCGTCGACCGATGCGCGCATGCATCCGTATCGCCCGGACGCGTTCCGCGCCATCCACAGCAGTGCGTGGCAGGCGGTGTTCGAGAGCTACGACCACGGTTCGATCGAGTTTGCGGCGCCGTTCTTCGACACGCGCCTGCTCGAATTCGTGTTTTCGCTTCCGCCGATGCCGCATTTCGCGAACAAGGATCTGCTCCGGCAGGCGATGCATGGCTGGCTACCCGACGCCGTCCGTCTGCGTCCGAAGACGCCGCTGCGCGGCGATCCGCTGGCCGTTTTATGGCCGGAAATCGCGCCCAAATTCGTCGGAATGATTGATGCATGTGACGAGCTGGAGCAGCTCGTCGACAGAGGTATACTTCGCGACGAACTCCACTCAGGTAGCCAATCTCATGTCCGGCATCAAGCCCATGCCGTCGGCTTCGCCTACTGGCTCCGGTTCGAGCACGTCGCATAAGCCGTATCGTGCGCCGCGGCTCACCGTTTATGGCTCCGTGCGCGACCTGACGCTCGAAGGGGGCTCGCGACGGGACAAGGACGGCGGCAATAACGCCATCAACAATCGCACCTGAGCTGCGCTACCGCGTCTACGGTCTGACGCTGGAGTCGAGCGCGCCGATCGCCGGCCTCGTGCCTCTCGCCGGTGACGATCCGGCCGACATCCGCATTTACTTCGGCAGCGAGGAAGGCGCGCACGGGCGCGCGTTCGACTACGCCGACGCGCGCTTCGTGGTCTCGCCTGACGCCAGCGAGATCTGGTGTACCTGGACGTCGACCCCCGAGGACGCGGCCACGTACTTTCTCGGCCCCATCCTCGCGTACGCGCTGCGCCACCGCGGCACGCTCGCGCTGCATGCGAGCGCGGTCGTCGACGTCCACGTCGATGGCGGCACGGCGATTCTGATCGCCGGCGCTCCCGGCACGGGAAAGTCGACCGCCGCGGCGACGTATGCGCTGCGCGGCGCGACCGTGATCACCGACGACGTCGCCGCGATCGAGTGGCGCGGCGAGCGTCCGTTCGTCAAGGCGGGCTATCCGCGGCTGCGGTTGTGGAGCGACATCGCCCAAGCGTTGTGGGGGAGCGAGGACGCGCTGCCGCTGCTGACGCCGACCTGGACCAAGCGCTTCGTCGACCTGACCGCCGGCGACTACGCGTTCGCGACCGGCGCGCATCCGATCGGCGCGATCTACGTGCTCACTGGACGCGCCGCGGAGGCCTCGCTCCGCGCGATCACCGGCCACGAGGCCGCGATCGCCCTGCTGCGCCACGCCTCGGTCACGCACATCCTCGAAGACGAGTTGCGCGAAGACGAGCTGGCGCAGGTGGCGGGGCTCGCGTCCGCGGTTCCGGTTTTCGAGCTCACGGCGCGCGCGATGCTGCTACCGTAAATCGATGCTGCCCGAGCGCGTCGTGCGCGTTTCCGATGACGTGGTATTCAAGCCGGTCGGCGAGGAGATGGTGCTGCTCGATTTTCAGAGCGGCATGTACTACGGCCTCGATCCGGTCGGCGTTCGCATCTGGCAGTTGATCGCCGCGCAGCATCCCCTCGGCGACATCGTCGAGACACTGCTCGCCGAGTACGACGTCACGCGAGCGGACCTCGAGCGCGACGTCGATGCGTTGGTGGAGGAGCTCGAGCGCCGGGGACTGGTCAGTTAGCGTCGTGCGCGTGCGCATCGCGCACGTGCGAGACCAGCTGGGTGATGTCGAACGGCTTGGAGAGCACGCGAAACACCGGCTTGGCCGCCTTTGTCTCGCTGGCGCTCTGCAGATTCGCGGTCATGAGAATGACCCACGGGCACGGTGCCTTCCGTTCGGTCTCGAGATAGCGCAGCACGCCATGCCCGTCCACGCGCGGCATCATCAGGTCGAGCAGGACGGTCGCGTAGTCGTTATGCGTCAGTTTCTCGATGGCCTCATATCCGTCGCGCGCACCGTCGACTTCGTAGTGCTCGCGCGCGAGGACCCGCTCGACCATCGTTCTGATTGCATCGTCATCATCAACAACGAGGACCTTTTTCTTTTCGGGGATCGACAAACAGCTACACCTTTCTGGCGTACCCGTTAGCAAGCGTTTTGCCATCCGCTTCAGTGGAACCAGGAGCCGCCGTTGACGTCGATCGTGACGCCGTTGAGGTAGCTGGCCATTGGCGAGGCGAGGAAGAGAATGACCGCCGCGACGTCGTCGACGGTACCGACCCGGCGCAGCGGAATCTGGGCGACGATCTCGTCGTAGTGGCGCTCGAGCTCGGCTCGCGCGATCTCGGTGTCGACGAATCCCGGCGTGACGCAACTGGCGATGATGTTGTCCTTCGCGCAGGCGCGGGCGATCGAGCGCGTGAAATTGACGAGGCCGGCTTTCGACGCGCCGTAGTCGGCGAACTCGGTCTCGCCGCGCCACGCCGCGCGCGAGGCGACGTTGATGATCCTGCCGCCGCCGGTCCTGCGCATCGAGCGCATCGCCAGAAACGCCGCGTTCGCCGCGCCGAAGAGGTTCAGCGCGAACGTCTTCTGCCAGCCGCGCTGCCAGGCCTCGTAGTCGTTGCCGTCGAACGTGTTGAGCTCGTGCCAGCCGGCGTTGTTCACGAGGATGTCGATGCGTCCGAATTTCGCGACGACCGCGTCGATCAGCGTCTCGACCTCTGCCGGATTCGCGACGTCGGCCTGCACCGCGAACGCGCGATCCTCGCCGATCGCGCTCACGACGTCATTCGCCTCGGCTTCGCTGCGGTTGTAATTCACCGCGACGCGCGCGCCTGCTTCTCCCATACGCAGCGCCGTCTCGCGGCCGATCCCGCGCGACGCGCCGGTGATCAGTGCGACTTTGCCCGTCAGATCGATTGTCGTTTTGCTCATGCGGCGCGTAGTCTAGAGCGGCGCATGCTGAACGTCACGCTCTACACACGCCCCGGCTGCACGCTCTGCGACGAAGCGAAAACAGCGATTCAGGAATCGGGCGTGACGGCGCGGATCACCGAGGTGAACATCGATGAGAACCCGGTGCTGCGCGAGCGTTATACGAACGACGTTCCGGTGATCTTCGTCAATGGCCGGGAGGCGTTCCGCCATCGCGTCGATCCGGAGGCGCTGAGGAGACTGACGATGTCAAATCTGGCAACTGAGAAGTGCGTTCCCTGCCGCGGAGGCGTTCCGGCGATCAAAGGCGGCGAGCTGCGCGCGCTCGCCGAGGAGCTCGGCGGCGGCTGGAGCGTGGTGGACGAGCACCATCTCGAGAAGGAGCTCACGTTCCCCGACTTCGCCTCGGCGCTCGCGTTTACGAACCGCGTCGGCGCGCTCGCGGAGGAGGAAGGGCACCATCCCGACATCCATCTGGCGTGGGGAAAAGTACGAATCACCATCTGGACGCACAAGGTCGACGGGCTCACGCGAAGCGACTTCATCCTCGCCGCCAAAATCGATCGGCTGTAAATTGTTATCATGTCGGCGGGTCCAGACAGCTTGAACGCCACTTTAGAGATCAACGGGAGCAGTGTGTTGCAGCGATCGGCCGACGTCGTCTGCCGCCAGGTGGGCGGTGAGTCGATCCTCGTGCCGATCCGCCAGAACGTCGGAAATCTCGACTTCGTCTACACGCTCTCCGACGTCGCCGCCGACGTCTGGCAACTCCTCGACGGCGTCAAACCGCTCGACGCGATCGTGGATGCGATCTGCGAGAACTACGACATCGACCGCGCCACCGCGGCCGCGGATGTGACCGCTCTCGTCACCGATCTGATCGAGACGGCGCTGGTTTCGCAGGTAAGCTCCTCAAAATGATCGAAACGCTCACCTACACCGACTTCAGCCGCTCGATTCACCAGGAGGTGAACCAGCAGCGCATCCCGGTGAACGGAACGCTGGAGCTGAGCCACCGCTGCCCGCTCGAATGCGTCCACTGCTACAACAACCTGCCGATGGGCGACGCAGTCGCGCGCCGCGGCGAGCTGACGACCGCCGAGCACAAGAAGATCCTCGACGAGCTCGCGGAGCTCGGCTGCCTCTGGCTGCTGCTCACCGGCGGCGAGGTGCTGGCGCGTCCCGACTTTTTCGAGATCTACCGTCACGCGCTCTCGACCGGGATCCTGGTCACAGTCTTCACCAACGGCACGCTGATCACGGAACGCGTCGCCGACATGTTCGCGGAGACGCCGCCGTTCGCGATCGAGATCACGCTCTACGGCCGCACGAAGGCGACCTACGAGGCGCTGACCGGCATCCCCGGCTCGTTCGAGCGCTGCCTGCGGGGGATCAATCTCCTCATCGAGCGCAAGCTGCCGCTGAAGCTGAAGACGGTGGCGATCTCGGTGAACAAGCATGAAGTGAACTCGATGAAGCGCTTCGCCGAGGAGCTCGGCGTGCGTTTCTCGTTCGACGCGATGATGACGCCGCGCATCGACTGCTCGGCCAGCCCGCTGGCGGTACGTCTCACGCCCGCGGACGTCGTGACGCTCGATCTCGAGGACCCGGTGCGCGTCTCCGACTGGAAACGCCTCGCGGTCGAGCACGCGCCCCCTCCGCCGGTCGAAGGCGAAGTGGCGAGCGTGTACCAGTGCGGCGGCGGCGTGAACTCATTCGCGATCGACCCGTACGGCAACATGTCGATCTGCGTGCTCTCGCAGTCGGACAAGTTCAACGTGCGCGACCGCAGCGTGCGCGAGGGATGGGACACGTTTCTCAGCAAGGTCCGCGCTAAGCGCGCCACGCGCGTGACCAAGTGCACGTCGTGCGCTCTCAGCTCGCTTTGCGGGATGTGTGCGGCGAACGGGGAGCTGGAGAACGGAGACCCGGAGGCGCCGGTCGATTTCCTCTGCCGGACCGCGCATCTTCGCGCGGAAGTCTTCGGCGTGGATGTGCGGCCTCACGGTGATTGCGAGTATTGCGTCGGCGCGTCGCACCGGCACGAGATCGATCAGATGGTTGAAGAAGTACGCGCGCGGCATCGCGGCGACATCGCGGAAGTGATCGCAACGGCGCCGCTCGCAGCCACCGCGGAAGCGGGATGCGGCACGGGCGGTTGCGGATCGTGTAGCCTGCACTAGGAAGGATCGCGGATGGAAAAGACGACCCAGACCAAAAAGAAGCAGTACGAGAAGCCCTCGGTGAAGCGGTTTCCGTTGCGTCCCGAAGAGGCAGTGCTCGGATTCTGCAAGAACTCCAGCTCCGCGGGATCGAGCGGCGGCACCTGCTTCACGCCGACGGCGTGCATGACCATCGGATCGTAGCGTGCGCGCCGATTTCCTGCGCATTGCGGGGATGACGGTCGCGGTTCGCTGCGACGATCCGCGCGTCGCGTGGGAGTGGACCGGCGCGACCAGCCGCTTCCTCGTCCCTCCCGCCACACCCGACGTCGACCTCACCGTTCGCACCGCCGATGCCATCGCGCCGGCCGGCGGCGAGCTGGTGTTCGATTCGGGGGCGGTGTGGCGGCTGTTTCGCGAGGGCGACGGTTTTCGCATCGAGTGTCACTCCGAGGCCTTCCCGTCGAATCCCTACAAGATCGCGACGTTCGACAGCTCGTTCACGCGCGGCGAGATCGTGATGAGCGCGGCGGCGCGGCATCTCTGTCCGACCGACTATCCGCTCGATGAAGTGCTGGTCTCGCATCTCCTCGGGCGCGGACGCGGCGTGGAGCTGCACTCGTGCGGTGTGATCGACCGCCATGGCCGTGGACATCTCTTCGTCGGCATGTCGGGCGCCGGGAAGTCGACGACCGCGCGGCTGTGGGGCGCCGACGCCGCCGCGATCGTGAGCGACGACCGCGTGATCGTGCGCGAAGACGAAAGCGCGATGTGGATGCACGGCACGCCGTGGCACGGCGAGGCCGCGCTGTCGATGAACGCCTCCGCGCCGCTCGCGGGTGTCTATCTGCTCACGCAGTCGCCGCAGAACGCGCTTCGCGAATTGCAGCCGGCCGACGCGGTGGCGCGGCTCTTCGGCTGTTCGTTCCCGCCGTTTCACGATGCCGAGGCGGTCGCGTTCACGCTGGCGTTTCTGGAGCGGATCACGCAGCGCGTCCCGGTGCGCGAGCTCGCGTTCACGCGCGACGCCCGCGTGGTCGAGCTCATTCTTGCGGAGGCGGCGTGAGCGTCGCGACCGAGGTGATCGTCGATCTGCTCGCGCGCGGCCATGAGGTGCGTTTCCGCGCGACCGGCGACAGCATGCATCCGATCATCCGCGGCGAGGACTACCTGCACGTGATTCCCGCGCAGACGGTTCGCCGAGGGGACGTCGTGCTGATGCTCGCATCGCGCGGCCTGACCGTGCATCGCGTCGTCGAAGTCGCCGAGAACATGCTGGTCACGCGCGGCGACAACATCGCCGAGAACGACGCCCCGATCGACCGCACCAATGTCCTCGGCGTGGTCACGCACGCGGAGCGCAACGGCCGCAAACGGCGCGTCCGCTCGATCGCGCTGTCGCTCTACTTAGCGATTCGCCACGCGCTTCTCGACACGTCGCCGCACGCTCATCTCTGAGGTGTTTCCGGCGGTGTCGATCGCGATTGCGGAGAACGCGCGCTCGGACGGCTTGGCGCTGCGGAGCACGTCGTGGGCCCAGACGTCGGTGTCGCGTTCGACGTCCAGCGTCGCGCGTTCCGTCTCCTTCACAATCAGGAAGGGGAACGTCGCCTCGAACGTGCCGTCGGACATCGTGTTCGCCGCGCCGAGGTAGTTGAACTCGCCGATCGACGGCAGCGTCAGCTCGCGCTCCTGGTTCGTGATCGTCTCGGTCTCGGTCCGCACGCCGCGGATGCGCGGCATGTCGGCGACCTTCTCGCGGACCGACGAGGTGACGAAGGACTGATAGAGCTCGACGACCTGGCCGGGGCAGGCGCGCCCGCGGATGGTCACGCGCGGCGACGCGGTGTCCTCGCCGGCGAGCTCGGTGCTAGTGATGAGCGGCGCGGAGATGCCGGTGTTCGCCGCGTTCGCGACGCGGTCGCAGTTACCGGCGCGCGCGAGCGAATTGGGCTCGGCGTTGAGATTGAGGATGATCGGGCGCAGTCCGTTTTCGTCGTAGCGGTTCGCGCTGAAGCGGTTCTCGACCGGCACGGGCTTGTCGTCGAACGGCGCGACCGTGACGCCGCCGAGGCGGTTCCACATGATGTCGTTGCGCGTGATCGCGTTGCGCGTGGCGCCGGGTGAGAGCACGACACCGGCCTGGTTGCTGCTGATGGTGGAGCCGTCGATCACATTGCCGCTGACCGGATTGCGTCCGTCGGTCGTGCCGAGGACGATGCCGGCGCCGGAGTTGTCGCTGACGACCGAGGTGTGAATCTCCGAGCCGTTCGAGAGCAGCGCGATGCCGCCGCCGCTGGTCGGCTCGCCGCAGCGGCTGACGTCGAGACGGTCGCCCTGCAGCCGGCCCTTCGGTCCGACGGCGATGCCGAGGTTCGACTGCGCGGTGACGAGGACGTTGTGGGCGATGGTCAGGCCGTCGTCGATCTGCAGCCCGACCGTGCCGCGCGTGGCGGCCGGAGTGCCGTCGGGTGACGCGCCGATCAGCACGTGCTCGACGCGCGCATCGGCGCGCATGGCCACCGCGACCGGCGCTCCGCGCACGGCGAAGTCGCGCATCGCGCAGCGCGCGGCGCAGACGATTCCCTCCGAGCCGGTGACGACCAGCTCGAGCTCCGGTTTCTGCAGGCGGTCCGGCTTGAGGTCTTCCGGCTCGATCGTGCGCGAGTCGCCGAGGCGGCCGGGATGAACGTTCGCGACCGACGCCGACGAGAGGAAGTTGCGCGCGACGCCGTCGATCAGCGTGTCCCCGTCCTTGAGCTGCGGCAGGGGAGAGCCGAAGGTGATGGTCCACCAGTGCTGCGGCGTGCCCATGGTGGGATCGCGCTGCTCGGGCGCGTACGTGAGCGGCACGAAGCGCATGCGATCGGGGCCCGGAATCGCGTTCGCGTTCGAGAGGAACTGCCGGAACGATCCCTGGATGCCGTCGCCGTCGGCCGTCGTGGTGACGACGTCGAAGCTGAATGCGAAGTCGATGTTCGCCACCGGGCCGTCGAGCTTCACCAGCGCCACGTGCTCGGAGGTCGCGAGCGACGAGGGGTCATCGGACTTCGACGAACGCCCGCCGAAGCACGGTCCTTCCGACTGGTTGGCGATCGTCGTGCCGTCGGGACGCGCGCACTGCGCGCCGGCGGGACCGAAGGTCTGCTCGGCCCACGCGTCGGCGCGGATGCTCCTGGAGTCGACGGCGACGCTGTAGTCGCCGTTGCTGCCGACGCGGAACGCGTACAGCCCGTCGGCCTTGGTCCTGGTCGTGTCGACTACCGCGTTGTCGCGATAGAGCCTGACCGTGACGCCGCCGAGCGGGAGAAGGCTGGTGCGCAGCGCGAGCGCCGGACGGTCTTCGTAGACGCCGCCGGCAATCAGAAGCGTGCGCTGCGCGTGCGCCAGCGCGGGCGCGGCAATGACCGCGAACACCACCACCCATCGTTTGAGCATGTTGGACCTCGGCCTAATTATACGAGTCCTCTGTCGCGCAGCTCCCGCTTGATGAACGCGTACGCGATCGGCGCGAGGATGACCCCGCTGACTCCGAACGCCGCCTCACCCACGAGAATTGCCAGCAGGATCTCCCAGGCCTGGGAGTCCGTCTCGCTGCCGACGATGCGCGAGTTGATCAGGTACTCGAGTTTGTGAATGACCACGAGAAACAGAAGCGACGCCGCGGCCGTGCCGAACGAGACGCCGAGAGAGAGGATGGTGATGACGGCGTTGGAGATGAGGTTGCCGAGAACCGGGATGAGGCCGCACAGGAACGTGATGACCACGAGCGTGGTCGCGAACGGCACGTGAATGCCGCAGAGGGGCAGGAGGACCAGCAGATAGAGACCGGTGAGCGTGGTGTTGACCGCCGAGATCTTGATCTGCGCCGCGCCGATCTTGGCGAAGGCCTGCGAGAGGTGCTCGACTTTCTCGACGAGATGCCGCGCCAGCGGGCCGCGGTTGCTCTCGTCGTGCTTGGTGGCGTGGCGGAAGAAGACCAGCAGCGCGAGGAGACCGCCCATGACCATGTGCACCAGCCCGACGCCGATCCAGAGGCTGCCGGCGCGGAGCGTCTGCGCGTGTCCCTTCAGCCAGCCCATGGCCATCAGCTTGAAGTCCTCGGCATCGGTCATGACCTCGGGGATGAACTCTTTGCCGAGTCCGCCCAGCCAGAGCCGCATCGAGCCGAGGATCTCGGCCATCTGCTCCATCATGGCCGGCACGTTTCCCGCGCCGCGGCGGAGCATCAGCACGATCGCGGCGACGAAGGCGGTGACGATCGCGGCGGTGGCCGTGGCCACGATGAGCAGCGCCAGCGGCCGCACGATCCCCCGCGACATCCGCCCGTGAAAGCGGTCGGAGAGGCGGTCGAGGATCACGAACAGCGTGAGCCCGAACACCAGCGCCCCGACGAGGTGCTGCCAGAGCACGAACAACAGCCCCGCCACGATGATCGCGTAAGCGACGGCCTCTTCCCACGACATCCGCGGCCGCGCGGGCGTTTCCACGGGCGGGTCGACGGCGATGGGGACGACGGGGTTGGTGCTCACGTGTTGATTGTAAAGCGGATAGGCAGTTTGGTATTTCGGCGTCAGTCGGGACAGACGCGCGGAAGTATGTCGCCGATATCCGTCGGACTGTCCCAGGGACTCGCCGTTTCGTGGGCGGCTGAGATTGCGTTTCTCTTGAAAACACCATCGAAGTCGTGCTCCGCAAGACGCGGCTCGAGGAGCAGTGCGAATTCAAGAATCCGGGTGCCTTCTTCTTTCAACCCTTTCCGTAATTCAGCTTCGCCGAAAAGCTCAAAGTCCTGCGCGAGGCCGAAAATCTGGAGCTGATGTGCGAGCGTCCACGCCGCGGCCTGTTCGAGGCTCTGACGTGCAAGCAGCTTCTCATCACGTTGCATGACGCTGAACAGGCGGTTCGCCAACGTGCCGGCGACGCATTCAGCTTCGTCTTCATCATCTTCACATCGTTCCTGTTTGACCCGTGGCTTTTTCGAGTAAGCGACCAGTTGCCGCCATCCGTCCTTCGGGAATGAAGGGATGGTCACGCCCTGAATGCGCAGTGCGCAATCCCGCCATGCGACCGCTGTGCGCGGATCGGGTTTTGCCTTCGCGATGTCTGAAAGGTGGATGGCCGCATCCGGGCGCGCCCCGTCGGGCGCTCTTTTGTCGCGGACGATCTTCAGCAGTTCGCGTTGGGCGGTCGCTTTGTCGGTTATCGCAATGGTGCGAAGGTCGTAAAGGCGCGTCCCATAGTCCTGATCGACTTCGAGGAGCAGAGACACGGGACCGGTTGAGTCCTTTGCAAGCCGGAGATCGACGGTCCGTGCGGCAATGGCATGCGCGACCTGCCGGCAGTAATCTGCAGGTTGTTCGGCATCATCCGGGGCGCGACATTCGGTCAGAAGACCCGCCAATGGTTCGGGATCTCCGTTGAAGCGGTCGATCGTGGCGGCGAGCACGCGAAGATACGGACTCGCCGACTCTCCGCGGATCGCCAGCGCATTGCGGACGATGTCCCGGGCTTCTTCATAGCGCCCGAGCTCCACGAGCAATTCCGCCAGACCTTCCTGCCATTCGATCGCCGGCGCGCTGGCGCTGCCCGACCGTGCGCGTTCGCGATACAGTTTCTCCACGATCGCCGCGGTGCTCTCGTACCCCACGGAAATGCCGAGGTGCAATGCCTGCTCGGAATACTTGATGATCCATGTTGCTGCTTCGGTGTTGCGCGGCCAGATCACGAACCTGTCGAACGCTGTTCTCAGCAGTTGACGATCGGGATTTCCTCTGAGCACGATCGCGCTTTGCGCGCGACGTTCCTCAGGCGAGGCGTCCGTCTTTGTTTGCAAAGCCTCTGCGGCAATCGACTCGAGAGTGGATTTGATTTCACGCTGCGCCTTCGCCTCCATTTCCTTGACTTCGGCTTCAGTCGGAAACGTCTGTACCTGGGCGAGGCCGGGATATGAAATGACGCACACGAGCAGTACGGTCGTCAGCTTTCGCTTGGACATTGTGCGTCCAGCCTAACACGCGTCAATGGAAGTCGTAGCTCGGCACCTCCATGACGCCTTCCAGCGGGAAGAACCGCTCCGCGCGCACCGAGGCCTGTCCCTCCTGGTTCTGCACGATGCCTTCGACGATGAGGCCGGAGTTGGTCAGGATGATCGAGCGCTCCTCGGCGAAAAGCGGCGGGTTGACGATCGCCTGCGAGAGGCCGGTCTCGTCTTCGAGGGTGAGGAAGACGAATCCTTTGGCCGTGCCGGGACGCTGGCGGACGATCACCGCTCCGGCCGTCGTGACGCGGCTGCCGTTCGGCACGTTCTTCAGGTCCGCGGCGCTGAGAATCCCCTGCTTGCGCAACTGCGGCCGGAAATGCTCGAGCAGATGCTTGCCCGTCGTCAGCTCCATCGCCAGGTAATCCGCCATCGTCTCTTCCGTAGGCGACATCTCGCGAAGTGGAGTGGCGGGCTTTAGCCCGCCGTCCTGTTTCGGCGGGCTAAAGCCCGCCGCTCCACTTTCGAACAGCTCCCCCGCCTGCCGCGCCGCATACGACGCCTGCCAGAGGGCCGCGCGGCGCGTCATTCCGAACGACGCCAGCGCGCCGGCATACGCGAGCTTGGTCAGCTGATCGTCGCGCAGGCGCGCGCGGCGCGCGAGGTCGTCCGTGGATTTGAACGGCTGCGCCGCCTCGACTCGCAGCCCCGACTCCGCGCGCAGCCCTCTCACGAAGCGCATGCCGAGGCGCACCGCGCCGTCTTCCCAGCGGCACTGCCAGCCCGATTTGTTCACGTCGACCGGCAGCACGTTCACGCGATGGCGTTGCGCGTCCTTGATCAGCGTCGCCGGGTGATAGAAGCCCATCGGCCACGCGTTCAGCAGCGCCATGTAAAACGCGGCCGGATGGTGGGCCTTCAGATACGCGCTCGCGTAGGCGATCAGCGCGAAGCTCGCGGCGTGCGACTCGGGGAAGCCGTACAACGCGAACGAGGTGATCGACTTCACGATCTGATCCTGCGCCGGGGCGTCGATGCCGCGCTCGGTCATCCCCGCGCGCAGCCGCTTCTCGATCTCCACCATCCGCTCCATCGAGCGCTTGAAGCCCATCGCGCGCCGGAGCTCCTCCGCCTCGCCGCCGGTGAACCCTGCCGCGACCATGGCGATGCGCAGGAGCTGCTCCTGAAACAGCGGCACGCCGAGCGTGCGCTTGAGGATCGGCTCGAGACAGGGATGCGGATACTCGACCGGCGCTCTTCCCTGGCGGCGGTCGAAGAACGGCTTGATCATGCCGCCCATGATCGGGCCGGGGCGGATGATCGCGACCTGCACGACGATGTCGTAGAAACACTTCGGCGCGTTGCGCGGCAGCGACGCCATCTGCGCGCGGCTCTCGACCTGGAACATGCCGATGGTGTCGGCCTCGTTGAGCATCTTGTAGACGGGCGGGTCGTTCTCCGGCAGATGCGCGAGATCCACTTCTTTGTTTTCGCAGCGCTGGATCGTCGGGATCATCTCCTCGATCGCGGCGAGCATGCCCAGTCCGAGAAGATCGACTTTGATGATCCCGAGATCGGCGCAGTCTTCCTTGTCCCACTGGATGACCACGCGGCCCGGCATCGACGCCGGCTCGAGCGGCACGACTTCGTCGAGGCGCCCCTTCGCCAGCACCATTCCGCCGGAGTGCTGCCCGAGGTGCCGCGGCAGATTCTGAATCTGCATGTAAAGGCGCATGAAGTGCTGCATGCGCAGGTCCTGCGGATCGAAGCCCGCCTCCGCGAGTTGTGCGGGCAGGTTCTCCATCTTTTCGCGGATCTCGCCGAAGTGCCACGTACTGACGGTCTTGGAGAATTTGTCGGCCTGCTCGAGCGAGAAGCCGAGCGCCTTGCCGACTTCGCGCGCGGCGGAGCGGTCGCGGTAGGTGATGACGTTCGCGGTCATCGCCGCGCCGTGCTGTCCGTACTTCTGATAGACGTGCTGGATGACTTTCTCGCGTTGATCGCCCGAGGGGAGGTCGAGGTCGATGTCCGGCCACTCTCCGCGCTCCTCGGATAAGAATCGCTCGAACAGCAGTTCCATCTTCACCGGATCGACGGCGGTGATGCCGAGCGCGTAACACACCGCGCTGTTCGCGGCCGAGCCGCGGCCCTGCACCAGGATCTGCTCGCGGTTGCAGAACTGCACGATGTCCCAGACGATGAGGAAGTAGCCCGCCAGCGCGAGCTTCTCGATCATGGCCAGCTCTTTTTCGAGTTGCGCCTGCGCGCGCGCGGTGAGCGGGCGGAAGCGCACCCGCGCGGCGTTCCAGGTCATCTTGCGCAGGAACGAGTCGTTCGTTTCGCCGGGCGGCAGCGGGTAGTCGGGGAATTGGTATCCGAGGTCGCCGAGGGTGAAGTCGAGCGTGTTCGCGAGCTCCCACGCGCCGTCGAGCGCCTCGGGGAGATCGGAGAACAGCTTCGACATCTCGGCCGCGTTCTTGACGTGGCGCTCGCGATTGATGCCGAGCAGGCGTCCGGCGCTGTCGACGTGCACTCCTTCACGCACGAAGGTGAGGACGTCGTGCAACTCCTTGTCCTCGGGGCGTGCATAGCGGACGCCGTTGGTGGCCACGAGCGGCAGGCGCATCCGCCGCGCGAGATCGAGGAGGCGATTGTTGTGACGCTCTTCCTCGCGCACGAAATGCCGCTGCAGCTCGACGTGCGTCCGCCCCTTGAAGATGCCGCTGATCCTGTGGAGCGTTTCTTCGTCCGCGCGCGTGAGGCAGTGCAGCCCTTCGGCGTACTGCTCGACCTGCTCCCACGTGTACCGCGCCTGCCCCTTCGGATGCGCGAGCGCGCCGGCCGTGAGCAGCTTGCAGAGGTTCTTGTACCCGGTGCGGTTCTCGACGAGAAGCGTCAGCGTGCCCTCACCCGCGAGCCTCAACTCCGACCCGACGATCGCCCGCACCCCGTTGTTCTTCGCCGCCGAATAAAACCGCGGCGCGCCATACAACCCGTTCGTGTCCACGATCGCCATCGCCGGCAGGTCGTTCTGCACGGCGTGATAGATGAGGTCCTCCGGGAGGGAGGCGCCGTTGAGGAAGGAGAACGCGCTGGACGCGCGGAGCTCGGCGTAAGGGCGTGCCCTACTCATATCGCGCATCCACAAACCACCCCGCCTCGGTCGCGCCTTCGTACACGCGATACACCCCTCCACGGTCCAGCTCCACGTCCCAGTACTCGCGGGCGGCGGGGGCGTCGTTCCACCAGCCGGCTTCGAGGCGCCAAGGTCCCGACGATGTCCGGACGTTGCCGGAGAGGTCGCCTTCGCCGCGGAGCGCGGTGATCTGCGTCGTCTCGTCGCCCGAGCGTTCCGTCGTCACTTCGACGGGGATGGGGGGACGGAACACGCGCACGGCGGCGAGGCCACCGCTCTTGCGCGGCTTGTGTTTCATGTTCGGCGGGGGCGGAGGCGCGAAGTCGCCGATGGCGTGGCGCTCGGGGAGATAGCCGTCGACCGTCACCGGCATCCCGACGCGATCGTCGCCGAGGATCGAGATCAGGCGCGCGATCGTCGTCGCCAGTTTTTCCGGCGAGAGCGCGGCGGGGCCGAACAGCGACAGCTGCGCGCGGCGCGGGCGGTCGGGATGCGCGACCAGCGAGAAGCCGATCACCGGCGCGCCGGGCGGCGACTTTTCGAGATCGAGGCGCAGCAGCGTCAGCATCGTCTTCGTGTCGCGCGTCGGCGCCGGCAGATCGATCGCGCGGGCGTGGTAGCCGTCCGGCTCGAGCGCCATCGTCAGCTCCAGGCGCTTGCACGCGAATCCCTGCATCTCCATCCGCGCAGACAGGCGATCGAGCGCGTTGCTGGCGATGAAGAGAAACGGCTCGAGCGCGACCAGCGGCCACTCCAGCTCCATCCCCTCGCGAAACTCCGGCGGCAGCGCGCGCGGAATCAGCGGACGCGGATCGATGCCGCGCGCGGCGTAATGCAGCTCGCGTCCGAGCTCGCCGAGGCGCGCGGCCAGCTCGGACTCCGGGAGGTTGGCGAGCTCGCCGATCGAGTTGATGCCCCAGCGCTGCAGCGTCGTCGCCGCGTCGAGCTCCGGCGTGAGCCGCGCCAGCGGCAGCGGCGCCAGGAACTCCGCCTCGTGTCCGGCCTCGACGATCGTCGGCGACTTCGGCAGCTCCGCGGCGATCCGCGCGGCGAGCTTGCTCGCGGCGAGCCCGACGCGGGCGGGAAGGCCGATGCCGTCGGCGGCGCGTGAGGCCGCGTCGGCGAGCTCCTTCTCGCTCGCGAAGTGGCGCTCCATCCCGCTGACGTCGATGAAGACGATGCCTTCGCCCGCGTCCTCGACGCGCGGCGAGAACGTCTCCGCGACTTCGAGCAGCACCTCCTGCGCGGTGCGCTCGCATTCGGCGTCGCGCGCGCGGGCGATGAGCTTCGGCAGGATCGAGCGCGCCTGTGCGAGCGTCATCCCGGGACGGATGCCTTTGGTGCGCGCGCGCCGCGTGGCGGCGATGACGTGCGCGCCATTGCCGTTGCCTTCCACGATGACCAGCGCCTCGGTGAGCAGCTCCGGCTCGCTGCGCAGCCGCGCCGCGAGCGGGAACATCGGAACGTACAGACAGGCGATGCGCGTCACGACAGCACCTCGAGCGTGAGCGACGCGTTCGCGCCCGGTTTGAGGTGGCGGTGTTTCTCGAGCGTGAGCTCGACCGCGAGGCCGGCCAGGACGCGCGCTTTGCCGCGCCCGATCCACTTCGCGCGGCTTCTCTTCGCGCTCACGACCGCCTCCGATGCGGTGCCGGTGAGCGGATACGGCGTCGAGACCAGCATCGCCGCGCCGTGCGCTTCGGCCGAGCGTCCGAGGCGCACCCACGACGCGTCGGGAACGCGGCGGCCGGGCATCGGATGGAGTCCGGCGTCGAGGACGACGAGCTGGAAGCCGGTCGCGGCGATCATCTCCGTGGCCATTACCGCGTGCTTGAGCGTCTTCGGACGGATCCAGAGGAGGCGCCGCAGATCGACGCCGTTGGCTTCGGCGAGCTGCGGGTCGAGGTGATCGCCGAGGTCGACGAGCACCGCAGCCTCGCCCATGCTCGTGGCGGCGGCGAGCGCGGAGAGCACGACCGAGAAGCGTCCCGCGGCGCGTCGCCCGGTGAGCTCGACCATCTTGCCGCGCGGCAGTCCGCCGCCGAGGAGCGCGTCGAAGGGAGCGAGCGTCGTGGCGATCGACTCGTCGCGCCGCGCTTTCTCCAGGGCGCGAATCAGCTCCGTGCCGTTGGTCATCTTCGCCGCCGCGGTGCCGGCGAATGACGCGCGCAGCCGCGTCAGCGCGTCGGGCTCTACAGGCGGCAGATCGGGAACCGGAACAGGCCACGTCCGCGCTTCCGTGGGATCGAGGAGCGGGAAGAGAGTCTCGAAAGAATGCGCCGTTACCGACACGCCGGTAATGTATGGCGGTAACGCGGCGTAATCAATAAGAGGAGATGACGCCGATAGGTTCCGCCTCGGCAGGTAACATGTTGGCGTGTCTAATTTTAGACATAGCGTCTACTGAAGGAAGACTCTACCTGCTCTTAGAGCCTTCGACATGGAAATAGTGCAGTAGACGATGAATGAACGGCGCGGTGATGACGCCGGTGATGCCGATGAACACGAGGCCTGAGAACAGCGCATACAACCCTGCAAACGTCTTTGCGGCGAAGGTGTGCAGGGGGTCGATCGGGCCCATGCCGCCCAGAATCATGGAAGCGTTGAGGAACGCGTCGATCCAGGAGAGTCCGGCGAGGTAGCGGTAGCCGGCCATGCCGAGACCCAATGCAATCGCCGCCAGCCCGATGGACGCCGAGACATGCAGCGCCACGCGCTTTACGAAGCGCTTTCGTGGCAGCAGCGGGTGGTTCCTGCGCTCGTACACAGAGAAAAGTGTACGCCCCGGAGCCCGAACGTGATCGCCCCTCTCTTCGTATTCATTGTGTGACCCGCCTCCTCATCTTCATCCTCCTCCTCGCCATCGCCACGCCCGCCATGGGGACGACGGTCGTGCTGCAGCGCGACGGCGCAGCCGTCGCGGGCGGGGAGGTCTGCCGTTTCCCGGCGGGCGATCGGGTCGATCCGTTCAAGCGCTGGCTTGCATCGAAGGAGCTGACGTGCGTTGCGGCGGGGACGCAGGTCGAGTTTCCGCGCGGGGTGTGGAACGTGTTTGCGCGGGTGGGCGGGGCGGCGATGTCGGCGGAGCCTCTGCTCGTCGAAGGCGCACCGCCGGCGCTGTCGATCTCATTGCAGCCGGCGGCGACTGTCGCTCCGCTTTTGCCGGCGGGACGGCGCGGGGTGATCTACGTGCCGCGGCAGGGGAGCGCATTTCCGGCGGAGGAACGGGTCACGGTTCCGGCGGATGAGGAGCTGTGGTTGTTCGTGCTGGAGAAGTCGGTGCCGGTCGCGCTCTTTCCGATCGCGCCGCTCGCGGCCGGAACCGAGCGAAGCGTGGATGCGCGCGGCGAGGGGCCGTCGTCGGTCATCGGATGGCTGCAGATCGCGGAGACGGATCGCTATGCGATCGCGAACGCCACGGGACTTTTGTCTCCGGGAGTGCGCGCGTTCGCCGGTGTCGTGACGCGCGAGGCCGATCCGCTGCCACCGCTCCGGTCGTTGCATGGCGCGTTCGTGCGCGTGCGCGACGTGCCGGCGGGGAACGCCGAGCTGCGCATCGAAGGGCACGGATGGATTCACGACCGACGCAGCATGAAGGTCGCGTCGACGCTCAGCGTCGCGGCGCAACCGCTGACGCTGCGGGCGGCGGGAACGCTCGTCGTGCACTGGAGCACCAATGACGACCTCGAGGCGCTCGATCGATCCCTCGGCGCGTGCGAGGAGCCGGCGGGCAGCGTCGGCCAGTTGGTCGAGATCGCGATTGCGGCGTGTCCGCCACGGCAACGTGGCCCCGAACGCTCCGAGCCGCCCGAGTGCACGCCGGTTCGCGTGGAGAAGTTCGAGCCCTTTCCAAAGATGGGAAGCGTGACGCTCGACGATCTCCTGCCCGGCAATTACAAAGCGGAAATGCGCTTCGGGAAACTGCCGCCGGTGAGCGGCGATGCCGCGGTGTCGCCGCTGCTGTCGCGCGAGATCAGGCTCAGGGCGTCCTACGAGGAGGCGTACGGCAGCCTCACGCACGGAGGCGAGGCCCTCGGCGAAGCCGCGCGCATCGACTTCCCCGCCGGCTACGGATTCGGCGGTGAGGTGTCGGACGAATATCGCGCTGTGCTGCGCGAGCCTGTCGAAATCGACGCCCAGATCACCGTCACCGCGTGCGACGGCACGCCGCGCGCGGTCGTGGTCGCCGACACCCAGATGCGGCGCAACACGCGCTTCGACATCGACATCCCCGCGAACCAGCTGACGATCAACGTGACCGACACCTTCACGCGCGAGCCGCTCCGCGGTGCGACAGTGCGGTTCGAGGTGATGTCGGTGAGGAGGCGGGGAGCGGCGGTGCTGCAGGGGAAGCTGACGACCGCCGACGACGGCAACGCGGTGATGGAGTCCGTGCCGGTGAGGGAAATCCGTCTCACCGTGAGTCTTCCCGGCTATCAGAAACAGAACGTCGAGCCGTTCACGATGCCGCGAAGCGGGGAGCTGACGCGGGAGGTTCAACTGGTGCCGCTGCGCGGCAACAGCGGGAAGATCGTGTCGCCCCATCCCTTCGACAGCGCCACCGTGGTCTGGTTCTCGCCCGACGGGAGGGAAACCGAGCGCGCGGAGCTGGCGTCGGACGGGACGTTCATCTACGCGAACTGGCATGCGCCGAACGAGACGATGGCCGTGGTCTCGCTCTCTCATCCGCTGTGGGTGTCGTACTCGCCGGCGATCGGACGGCGCGAGGCGATCACGGTTCCTTTCCCCGCGGCGGCGGTCCGCGTCTTCAGCGTCGGGCTGGCGGCTGGGGGACAGCGGAGCTGGCACATCGGCATCATGATCGGCGGCGTCCGCGTGCCGCAGCCGGTGCTGGTGATGCATCAGAACCTGCGGCGCGAGCCGGCGGTGGCCCAACCCTCGCGGGCGATGCAGTTGCGCGACATCCTCGCCACCGGACCGATCGACGTGATCCTCGGGCCGACGACCGAGGAGATCACCGGCCGCACGGCGGCGATGGACTTCTTCGCCCTCCCGCAATTCGCCGCTCCGCGCGAGCGCCTCGAGCCGGACGTCAACAAGGTCGTCCTGACGCCAAAATGACGTTCTGATCCCGGCGTTCGTAGCCTGCTATAATCCGCCGCGACAATCGAAGGTAACCTTCTCGATGGACGCGAAATACGACTCGACCATCAACTCGACAGGCGTCGAGATTTTCGGTCAGACGTACCACGTTCGGGGAGATGGGGATCCTGACTACTTAACGGAGCTTGCGCGGTTTGTAGACACCAGGATGCGCGAGGTAGCGGCCCAGGTCGCTACCGTCGACCCAATGAAAATCGCAATCCTGGCGGCGTTGAACATAGCCGACGAGTTCTCGAGATATCGGAAACAGCGGGAGGATGCCGCGGGAATCTGGATCGAGAGAACGGAGGAAATATCGGATCGCCTCAGCCGGGTAATAGGTTGAGCAACGACAAAGAAGTTGTCATGTTTTCGGAGCCCCTGCAGAGTTCGTGATGCTAGATCAAGCACTTGAACCGTACTTCTTATCCCGGGTAGCTCGGGTCTCGGGTCGCGAGCACGCCTTCGTCCCAATGGGAGCTCAGAAGGTAGCCTAAACGGCACGAGTAGGGCGCCCACCTGTCATGTACAGGTTCAGGTAAGAATCACCCACACGGCTCAGGCGGGGTTCTCCGAAATCTTTCCTCACTGCGCAGGCCTCCCACGTGGAGGTGCAGTTTGAACATCATCCAAGTTTTGGTTGCGGTCGCCGTCGGAATCGCCGGCGCCGTCGTACTGGCCCTGATCTGGTCCGCGGTCTCCCGCAAGCGCGCTCAGGCGCAGCTCGAGGAGGCGCGACATGCCGGCGAGCGGATCGTCGACGACGCGAAGAAACAGGCCGCGGCCCGCGTCAAGGAAGCCGATCTGGAGGCGAAGGAAAAGCTCCTCCAGATGCGCTCGGAGTTCGACAAGACCGCGCAGCGCCAGCGCGATGAGATCAAGTCGGTCGAGCGCCGGCTCCAGCAGAAGGAAGAAAACCTCGACAAGAAGACCCAGCAGGTCGACTCGCGCATCGCCGAGGTCGAGAACCGCGACCGCTCGCTCGCCAACCGCGAGAAAAAGGTCGAGGCGAAGGAAGGGGAGCTCGAGGCGCTCGTCGAAGAGCAGCGGCACAAGCTCGAGCAGGTCGCCGGGCTCACCGCCGACGAAGCGAAGCGCGAGCTGATCCGCGGCATCGAGAACGAGGCCAAGATCGATGCGGCCAACATCATCAAGCGCATCGAGAGCGAGGCCACCGAGCTCGGGAATCAGAAGGCCAAGAAGATCCTCGGCATGGCCATCCAGCGCATGGCCTCCGACTATGTCGCCGAGAACACGGTCTCGGTCGTCGATCTCCCCAGCGAGGACATGAAGGGCCGCATCATCGGACGCGAGGGCCGCAACATCCGTGCGCTCGAGCTCGCGACCGGCGTCGATCTCATCGTCGACGACACTCCGGAAGCGGTGATCCTCTCCGGCTTCGACCCGATCCGCCGCGAGATCGCGCGCATCTCGCTCGAACGCCTGATGCAGGACGGACGCATCCATCCGGCCCGCATCGAAGAACTGGTCGAGAAAGTGCGGCAGGAGCTCGATCAGAAGCTGTTCGAGGAAGGTGAAGCCGCCGCGTTCTCGATCGGACTCACCGACATCAACCCCGAGGTTCTCAAGCTCCTCGGCCGTTTGCGCTATCGGACTTCGTACGGGCAGAACGTGCTCGTGCACTCGCTCGAGGTCGCGCAGCTCGCCGCGCTGATGGCGGTGGAGCTCGGCGTGAACGACACGATCGCCAAGCGCGGGGGCCTGCTGCACGACATAGGCAAGGCCATCGACCGCGAGATGGAAGGTACGCATCTCGAGCTCGGGCGGCAGGTGCTGGAGAAGTACGGCGAGAAGCGCGAGATCATTCACGCGATGGAGTGCCACCACGGCGACTACGATCCGACGACCGTCGAGGCCGTCCTGGTCAACGCCGCCGACGCGCTCTCCGCGGCCCGGCCCGGCGCGCGCCGCGAGATCCTCGAGAACTATGTGCACCGCCTCGAGCGCCTCGAGTCGATCGCGAATCAGATGGAGGGCGTCTCGAAGAGCTTCGCCATCCAGGCAGGGCGCGAGCTTCGCATCATCGTCAACGCGGAAAAGATCACCGACGAGCAGTCCATCTGGTTGTCGAAGGATGTTGCGCGGAAGATCGAGTCGGAGCTGCAGTATCCGGGGCAGATAAAGGTCACAGTGATCCGCGAAATGCGCGCCACCGAATATGCGAAATAGGTCACCCGGTCACCCGGTCTCCCGGTTACCGGGGGACTGGGCAACCGGGAAACCGGGCAACCAATGATCAGAGTCCTCTACATCGGCGACGTCGTCGGCCAGCCCGGCCGGCGGGCGTTGCATCACAGGCTCGAGTCGGTCACCGACCGCGAGAAGGTCGACTTCACGATCGTGAACGTCGAGAACGCGGCCGGCGGCTTTGGCGTCACCGAGGCGATCATGGAGGAGCTCTCCGAGCTCCCCATCCATGCCTACACCTCGGGCAACCACATCTGGGACAAGAAAGACTTCGTCGACAACTACGAGCACTACCCGCAGGTCGTGCGGCCGGCGAACTATCCCGCCGGCAATCCGGGCAAGGGTAAAGTCATCCGGCAGACGGCGGGTGGGGTGAACGTCGCCGTGCTGCAGGTGATGGGCAACGTCTTCATGCCGCCGGTCGACAATCCGTTCTATTGCGCCGACCGGGAGCTGGCGGAGATCGGCGACTCCGCGAAAGTCATCATCGTCGACATCCACTGCGAGGCGACCTCGGAGAAGCAGGCCATGGGGCGCTATCTCGACGGCCGCGTCTCCGCGGTCCTCGGAACGCACACGCACGTGCCGACCGCCGATGAGCGCATTCTCCCGAACGGCACCGCGTTTCAGACGGACGTCGGCATGACCGGCGCGTACGACTCGGTGATCGGATTCCGCCCCGAGGAGGCGCTGCATCGCTTCCTCATGAACACGCCGCGCAAGCTCGAAGTGGCGAAGCGCGACATCCGCCTGTCGGGCGCGCTGGTCGAGATCGACGAGACGACCGGCCGCGCGCACAAGATCGTGCGGATTCACGAGTACCTCGGGGAGTAGTGCGTCTCTCGATCGTCACCCTCGGCCACGTCCACAGCGAGGATCTCGCTCCGCTGACGACGAAGTTCGAGCACCTCGAGCAGCTCGTCCTCGACATTCCGCCGCGCGACTCACTGTCGGATCATCGCGCGGAGCTCAATCGCGCCATCGACGCTGCCACGGCGGACTGGCTGCTGATCGTCCGCGAGCGGGAGATGATCGACGAGGGGCTCGCGCAGGAGATCGCGAGCGTCACCGCGTCCGGGAAAGCGTGGGGATTCCGCATCCAGGCGATCGCGATCTACGCCGGCAAGCCGCTGCGCATCCCGCAGAACGACCTAGAGCTGCGGCTCTTTCATCGCCGCCACCTCCTGCGCCGCGGTGACCTCGCGGTGCAGGGAACGGTGGTGCGGATGAACGCCGCGCTGCACTCGATCACGTTCGCCACGGCGAACGAGCATCGCGAGCATCTCGCGAAAAAAGCGACGCGGCGTTCAATGGTGCCCCGCGTGCTGCTGTTCCTCCGCTATATCCTCGGCGCGCGGACGACCGACGCCAACACGCTGCGATACCTCTGGATCGAAGCGGGTTTCCGTTGAACGCTACGCCGTAGCCAATGTTGCGATCTGCGGACGGCGCGGCGCGCCGCGCAGATTTCCGTTCGCGCGGAACTGGCGCGGCGACATCCCGTAGCGGATGCGGAACTGCTGGCGGAAATAGTTCTCGGAGTCGAAGCCGCAGCGGCGCGCGACCTGCGAGACGCGCAGGTTGCCGCCCTTGAGCAGCCGCGCCGCTTTCTCGAGCCGCTTCTCCTTGAGGAACTGGCTCAGAAGGCGGCCGGTGATCCGGTGGAAGCGGCCGGAGATGTACTGGCGCGTGTAGCCGAGCTCCTTCGTCACTGCTTCGACCGTCACTTCTTCGTCGGAACGAAGACGCCGGCGCACTGTCTTGATGAGCGCTCGCAGGAGGCCGTCCATACGCTTCTCCTTGGACTGCGTTTCCACATTGATGATTCGGCGACCGAATGGCACCGCCACCCGGTTGACGTATCGTTCTTTTTTGGATGGAAGAATTGTAGCGCTAGGACTGCCTCTTCGTCCACCGGTTCGCGTCGCGCGCGCGATACTTCTCCATCATCGCGGCGAAGGCGCGGTCGAGATCGATCTCCAGCGAGTTCGCGAGACAGACCAGCACGAACATCGCGTCGGCGATTTCTTCGCCGGGATCGCCCGCCTCTTCGCCCTCTTTCGGCTTCTTCCCGCCATAGCGGTGCATCAGCACCCGCGCGAGCTCGCCGACTTCCTCGGTGAGGCGCGCAAGCATCGGCAGCGGCGGAAAATAGCCCTCTTCGAACTGCGAGATCCACTCGTCGACTTCCTGCTGAATCGGTGCGAAGGACATGGCCTTAGGATAAACTGGCTCAGCAATGGTCCTGCAAGGGCGCATGGTTGGTGCGGGTGTGGCCGTCCTGATGGTCGCGACGATGGCCAGCGCCGACGTCCGCCTCAAGGTCCAGAAAGACGGCACGAAGCTGATCTACAACGTCGGCCGCACCGCCGGCGGCGGGACCGATTTCTCGTGGCTCGCCAAGCGCCACGACCGGCGCTCCAGGTATGACCCGATCATCGAGCGCTACGCGAAGAAGTACCGCATCGATCCGACCCTCGTGCGCGCGGTCATCCAGGTCGAATCCGATTTCAATCCGGCCTGCGTCTCGCACAAAGGCGCGCGCGGCCTGATGCAGCTCATCCCCGCGACCGCGCGGCGTTACGGCGTCACGGCGATGCACGATCCCGATCAGAACATCCACGGCGGCACCCGCTATCTCGCCGACCTGATGGAGATGTTCGGCGACGATCTTCCGCGCGCGCTCGCGGCGTACAACGCCGGCGAAGGCGCGGTGCAGAAGCATGGCGGGATTCCGCCGTACGCGGAGACGACCGAGTACGTGCAGCGCGCGCTGACCGTGTATTACGGGCGGCCATATGGCGGCGGCGGAGCGGTGTCGTTCTCCGGAAAACGGAGCGGCGCGAAGCTGCGCGGCGGCTTCGGAGCCGCGGTCGTGCGCCCGCTCGCGGCCGCATTGTTACCAGGCGCGAAGTATCTCGGGACCAATTAACCGCTACAATCCGCCCGCATGCCTGAGAGGCAACCGGCGGTCGCGCCGCCATTCGATCAGGGCGTCTTCCTTCTGCACTACAACCGGGGGCGCGAAGCGTTTCAGGAAGGACGCTATGCCGAGGCGCGCCGAGAGCTCGAGTCGGCGCAGCGGCTGCGTCCCGACGACGCGGACGTGCTCAACCTGCTCGGCCTGGTCTATTTCAAGACCAACGCCTTCCCCGAGGCCGAGGTCATCTACCGAAGACTGATCCGCGAGAATCCGAACGTCTTCATCCTCCACTCCAACCTCGGGCTGATTCTCTTCAAGCAGGGCAAGCATGACGAGGCCGAGGTCTTTCTGCGCCGCGCCATCGAACTGCGCCCGAACTACGCCAAGTCGCACCTCTACCTCGGCCTGTTGTACCGCCAGAAGAAAAAGTTCGGGCTTGCGCTCGAGCATCTCAAGTTCGCCGGCGCCGAGAAGCTCGTGCGCGAGGTGGAAGCCGAGATGCGCCCGCCCGCGCCGCCTCCCAAGAAAGTCATCACCGAGAAAATCGCCGCGATCAAGGCGGACGACGAGGTTACGCGCGGGGCGATGGAGCACCGCACGCAGCCCGGCAAAGTCCCGACGCCCCCCACACCGGCTGTGACGCCGTCCGTGACGGCGGAGATCCCGAAGATCACGCTTCCCGATCCCGCGGCCATCACCGCCGCGCGCAAGCTGCAGGACGCGGTCGACGAGACCACGCACATCGACGCGAAGGTCATCGACGTTACGCGGAAGATCGAAGGCGCGTCGAAGACGTTCGCGCTGCACGAGAACGGATTCCTGGAGATCAACTTCGCGCGCAGCGTGCACGTGAAGCGCGGCACGGTCTCCAGCTACTCCGGCAACCTGAAGTTCGTCGCCGAGTCGCTGCTCCTCGGCACCACCGCGCAGACGCTGGTGAAGGCCGTGGGGCAGGGAAAGATCTTCGTCTACGAGAAGGGGCGCAAGACGTTCCTCCTCGATCTCAACGACGAGTTCATCTACGTCGAGGGGAGCAACCTCCTCGCGCTCGAAGACTCGCTGACCTACCGCGTCGAGCCGATCTACGACGCGTCGTATCAGAAGAAGATCGACACCGTGAAGATCTTCGGCAAGGGCTCGCTCGCGATCTCGACCTCGATCGAGCCGCTGACGCTGCGCGTGACGGGTGAGTATCCGCTGTCGATCTCCTCGAACGCGCTGGTGGCCTGGACCGGCAACCTGATTCCCACCGTCGTCGACGATCAGTCCATGGACAACGTCATGATCGAGACCGAGGGCGTGGTGGGATTCAAGATCCGCTTCGAGGGCGACGGAGTCGTGGTCAGCGAACAGTAGCTATTCGTGCGCGGAGCCCCACTCCACGCCGAGCCGGTAGGCCTCGCGCAGCTCCTCGTCGCGCTCCCAGTTGGCGAAGTACGGCCGCAGCGCGGGATCTTCGAACGCGTGCTCGAGGATGCCGCAGAGGATGCGGTTCTTCGTGGCGTCGTCGCCGCCGCGAAAGCTCTTCTCGAGATCGAGCGCGATGCCGCGCAGCGCCTTCGCCGCTTTGCCGCCTTCCGCGCGCCAGCGTTTCAGACACGACGCCAGCTCCCAAGCCGCCTGGTATCCGCCGAGGAGGTAGTCGTTCGAGGGCGGGTTCTCCTCGAGACAGCGCAGCAGATAGCGGCGCGCGAACTCGACTTCGTCGTCGCCGAGAATCCCGGGATGGCGTTGCGCGAGCGCGTAGACCGCGCCCCAGGTGAGCAGGTCGCCGGTATCGATCCACCGCCGCACGTCGTCGCGCGCGACCGCTTCGTCGGCGTCGAGACAGCGCAGCACCTCGACATAGGTCGAGATCACGTCATCCGCCTGCGCCGATCATCTTGAACGCGATCGGCACGATGACGAAGAGCTGCACCGCGTCGAAGACGCCGTGGGCGATGACGCCGGGGACGACGTTCTTGGTGCGATAGAACGTGAAGCCGATGATCAGCGAGATGATCGTCACACCGATCAGCAGCAGCGGGTTGCCGTACGTGAAGTGCGCGAGCGCGAAGAGGATCGTCGAGGCGATGAGGCCGATCCGCTTCTGCAGGAACGAGCGGAAGAACGCCTCCTCGATCGTCATCGCCGAGAGCACGATCACCGCTTTCTTCCAGAGCGGCAGCGCGGCCATCCAGCCGATCATCGGCGGCGGCTCGGCCGGCTCGGTGATCAGTCCCGCCGCGCGCAGCAGCAGCGCGACCATCAGCGCGGTGAGAATCGTGATGATCCAGCCGCCGACGCCGACGCTCACGCCGATCGCCACGACTTCCACCGGCCGCTCGTGGCGGATGTTCAGAAACTCGCGGAGACCGGGCCGTCCGGTCGCGAGCCACCAGCCGAGGAGAAAGACCAACAGGATCGCGTGCAGCATGAACAGCGCGTAGAACGGCGCCGCGGCGAGCTGCTTCGCCGTCGGCGGCGAGAGCGCAGATCCGGTCACCAGGAACGCCAGCACGATCATGAAGAGGCCCAGCCAGGCGTACGCGAAGAACTTCGCCGCGGGCGTCGGGAAACGATCGCAGCTGAGCAGGTTGTGCGTCTCGTTCAGGACGACGATGGCGATCCAGACGATCGACACGAAGCCGATCGAGAGGATGTACGGGAGGTAGCTCACAGGCGCACCTCCACGAGGTTATCGAAAAACGTCGCGCCGCCGCCGATGTCCGTGACCGCCTGCGAGGTGGTGTGGTTCGCGTTGCGGCCGTCTTCCGAGAGCTTCGCCCACCAGATCGACGGCGCGACGACGACGCCCGGCTTCACGCGATCGGTGATCACCGCCTCGGCGCTGAACGCGCCGCGGTCGTTGTAGATCGTGACGCGCTCGCCGCCAGCGATGCCGCGCGGCCGCGCATCCTCGGCGTGAATTTCCAGCGTCGGCTTTCCCGCCGCGCGGCGCAGCGAGGCGACGTTGACGAACGTCGAGTTGAGGAACGCATGGGCGGGCGGCGAGATGAGCGCCAGCGGATAGCGGCGCACCAGCTCGGGATCGCGCTCTTCCGACTCCCACGGCGGGACGTACTCGGGCAGGAGGTCGAGTCCGTGCGCGGCCGCGTTCTGCGACTCGATCTCGATCTTTCCGCTCGGCGTCGGCAATCGCGCGCCGCTGCGATACGGCATGTGCGGCGTTCCGAGATCGAGGCGGATCGAGCCGCGCTCGCGCAGCTCTTCCAGCGTGAACGGCATCGCGACCAGCACCTGGCGCATCAGCGTTTCGTCGCTTTCCTGGAGCTCGGGGAAATCGAGGTTCATGCGCGCCGCGAGCCGGCGGAAGATCTCGGTGTTCGGCAGCGCCTCGCCGAGCGGCGCGATCGCGCGCGCGTTGTACATCACGTAGATGTGGCCGTAGGCCTTGTGTACGTCTTCGTGCTCCAGTTGCGTCGTCGCGGGGAGCAGCACGTCGGCGTAGTCGGCGGTGTCGGTCTGGAAGTGCTCGAGGACGACGGTGAAGAGATCGTCGCGGCGCAGGCCGGCAATGACGTTCTCGCGATCGGGCGCGATGGCGCCGGGATTGGAGTTGTAGACCACCAGCGCCTTCACCGGCGGATCGTCGATCTGCGTCAGCGCCTCGCCGAGGCGGGACATGTTGATCGTGCGCGTGCCGGGAGGGGAGAGGTCCTGGCGGTGCAGCGCGGCGAGATTCAACTGCGAGAACGTCCCCGAGGCGGAGAGCTGATAGCCGCCGCCAACGTCGTTCCACGCGCCGGTGACCGCGGGAAGGATCGAGATCGCGCGCACCGCCGAGCCGCCGCCGGCGTGGCGCTGCAGTCCGTAGTTCATGCGGATGAACGTCGGACGCGTCGTCCCGTAGCGATGGGCGAGGCTCTCGATCGTCGTGGCGTCGAGGCGGCAGATGCGCGCGACGCGCTCGGGCGCGTAGTCGCGCAGCACGCGTTCGCGCAGCTTCTCCCAGCCGAGCGTCATCGCCTCGAGGTAGGCGCGGTCTTCGAGCTGATCGCGGAAGATGACGTGCATCATCGCCAGCGCGAGCGCGCCGTCGGTACCGGGCCGGATCGGGATGTGCTCGTCGCACGCGACCGCGGTGCGCGTGCGCAACGGATCGATGCAGATCGTGGTCGCGCCGTTGTCCTTCGCCTTCCGGATGAACGGCCAGAGGTGCGGATTGGCGCTGAGCGTGTTCGTGCCCCAGAGGAGGATCAGCTTCGCCTCGCCGACCGTCTCGGGATCGGTTCCCATGCGCGTTCCGTAGGTGACGTTCAGCGCCTCAGCGCCGGCGCTCGCGCAGATCGTGCGGTCGAGCAGCGACGCGCCGATACGGTGGAAGAAGCGGCGGTCCATCGACTCGCCCTGCAAAAGTCCCATGGTTCCGGCGTAGGAGTAAGGGAGGATCGCCTGCGCGCCGTCCGTGTCGATGATGCCGCGGAGCCGCGTCGCAATGAGGTCGAGCGCCTCGTCCCAGCTCGCGCGGCGGAACTTCCCCTCGCCCTTCGCGCCGGTGCGGATCTGCGGATGGAGCAGCCGGCCGTCGTGATACGTCCGCTCGAGGTACTTCGACACCTTCGTGCAGAGGAAGCCCTGCGTGAACGGATGGTCGGGATCGCCGGCCATGCGTACCGCGCGGCCGGCATCGTCGACGGTGACGAGCATCGAGCAGGTGTCGGGACAGTCGTGGGGGCAGACGGCGCGAATCACTTCCATTCACCGGGAGTTTAGCGCGATGTGACATCCATACGAGGAACCGTCTGGTGCAATATCAGCGCACCCATGAACCGACGATTTGCGCTCTTCACGCTCATTGCGCTCGCCCCGCTTGCACGCGCTGCAAACTGGCCCGAGCGCCCCACGCTGCACGCGGTGCGCGTCGCGCAGGCTCCGTCGGTCGACGGCGATCTCTCCGACGCCGCGTGGCAGAGCGCGCCGGAGTTCACCGGCTTCACGCAGCACGATCCCGAGGACGGCGCGGCGCCGACGATGCACACCAGCGTGCGCGTGGTCTACGACGACAAGGCCATCTACTTCGGCGCGAAGATGGACGATCCCGAGCAGCCGACCGCGCTGCTGGTGCGCCGCGACAACTTCGGCACCTACGACTTCCTCTCGATCAACATCGACTCGCAGCACGATCGCCTCTCCGGCAACGCCTTCACGATCTCGCCGGCGAACGCGCAGCTCGACTCGATCCTCTTCAACGACATCGGCGAAGACATCGCCTGGGATGGAGTGTGGGAGTCGTCCACGAAGATCGTTCCCGGCGGCTGGATCGCGGAAGTGCGCGTGCCGTTCTCCCAGCTGCGCTTCCCCGACAAGCCGAGCCACGTCTGGGGCATCAACATCACTCGGCGCACCGTGCGCAGGAACGAGTGGGTGCGCATCGTCAACACGCGCAAGGGCGAGACCGGATTCGTGTCGCACTTCGCCGACCTCGACGGGATCGAAGGCATCCATCGCGGACGGCCGTTCGAGCTGACGCCCTATGGAGTCGCGCGCTCCGACGTTCGCAGCCGCTTCGACCGCTCCAATCCGTTTCTCGATCAGCAGGCGCAGCGGGCCGACGCCGGCCTCGACCTCAAGTACGCGCTGACCTCGAACCTCACGCTCACCGGCACGATCAATCCCGACTTCGGCCAGGTCGAAGTCGATCCGGCGGTCGTGAATCTCAGCCAGTTCGAGACGTTCTATCCGGAGAAGCGGCCGTTCTTCACGGAAGGGCTGAACATCTTCCGCTTCGGCGACTCGCCGGCGTCCTCCCACTTCAGCTTCTTCTTCTCGCCGAGCGTTTTCTATTCGCGGCGCATCGGCCGCTCGCCGCAGGCCGGCGTCGATGCCGAGTTCGTGACCTCTCCCGAAGAGACCACCATCCTCGGCGCCGCGAAAGTCACCGGCAAGCCGGGCCGAGGCTGGACGATCGGCGTCCTCGACGCGCTCACCGACGCCGAGCGCGCGCTCTTCGTCGACGGCACGCGCAGCGGCCGCCAGCAGGTCGAGCCGATGACCAACTACTTCGTCTCGCGCACGACCAAAGAGATCGGCGCGAACACGCGCGTCGGCTTTCTCCTGACGTCCGTCAATCGGCGTTTGCCCGAGGAGCTGGAGTCATCGCTGCGCGAGAACGCCCTCACCGCGGGCGTCGATGGCTACACCTGGTTCGCGAAGAAGTCGTGGATCTTCGAGTGGATGGCGGCGGGATCGCGCGTCTCGGGCAGCGAAAGCGCGATCGCGCTGACGCAGGAGTCGGCGTCGCGCTATTACCAGCGCCCGGACGCGGGCCACGTCGAATTCGATCCCACACGCACGTCGCTGGACGGCTGGGCGGGCCGCGCGATGGTGTCGAAGCAGACCGGCCTCTGGCGGCCGATCGTGCAGGTGCAGGCCTACTCGCCGGGGTTCGAGACCAACGACGCCGGCTTCATGCAGCGTACCGACGTCGTGTCGTCGCACGCGCTGGTGCAGTACGTCAATCAGAACCCGAACAAGCGTTTCCGCGAGCGCAATCTCTGGACCGGCGCCTGGAGCAACGTCAACCTCGACGGCGATACGCTGGACAACGGCGTCTTCGCCGACGCCCTCGGCACGCTGGCGAATTACACGACCTACCGCGCGGCGCTGTTCGTGAACTCGGCCGGCTTTTCCGACCGCGCCACGCGCGGCGGCCCGCTGGTGCGGACCACCGTCGGCTGGAGCTCGGACCTCGAGCTCGGCAGCGACGAGCGCAAGCGCTTCTTCGTCAACGCCAATTCGCACCTCGAGGGGAGCCGCGATCATTCGTACTATCGCGGCGGCGGCATCGGTCTCAATTACCGTCCCGCCTCCAACCTGACGCTGCGCATGTCGCCGTATTACAGCCGCTCGTACACGTACGCGCAGTACGTCACCCAGTTCGCGGACGCGGCGGCCACGCAGACGTTCGGCCGGCGCTACGTGTTCGCGGGGCTCGACCAGCACTCGTTCGAGCTGAGCACGCGCGCCGACTGGACGCTCAGCTCGCGCCTCTCGCTGCAGCTCTACCTGCAACCCTTCATCGCCTCGGGCGACTTTCACGACTACCGCGAGCTCGCCGCGGCCCGCACCCGCGACTACATCCCTCTCGCCGCGCCGTCCTCCGACCCCGACTTCAATTTCCGCAGCGTCCGCGGCAGCGCGGTCATGCGCTGGGAGTTCCGCCCCGGATCGGCGCTCTACGTCGTGTGGAACGAAAACCGCGCCGACGTCGCGCCGGTGGGCAATTTCCGCATCAACCGCGATTTCCGCGCGATTCCCACCGCTCCTTCTCACGACGTGTTCCTGGTGAAGGTGTCGTACTGGCTGCCCTTATAAGCTGGCGGTAAAGCGCGCGGTCTACGGACAGTGGTGACGTCGCGGGGTGCATTACGCTTCCTGGTGAGAGATTCCCAGGTGCTCACGCGTATTGAACCGCTTCATCCGGTGCGCAGCACGGTCGTCCCTGTCGGCAAGCCGTGGATCTATGAGCTGAAGCTCGACGGCTTCCGCGGCGTATTGAACATCGAAGACCGCCGGCCGTGGTTCACGTCAAAGAACGCGAATCGGATGCCCCGCTTTCAGCCGCTTGCAGACGCCCTTGCGCGCCAGGTGCGGGTGCATGACGCGATCTTCGACGGCGAGATCATCGTCATGGGCGAAGGCGGGCCGGACTTCAACGCCCTCTTCATGCGGCGCGGCGAGCCGGCGTATGCCGCATTCGATCTTCTATGGCTGGACGGGCGCGACTTGCGCGCGCTGCCGCTGTGGCGGAGGAAGAAGATGCTCGCGAAGCTCGTGGACCACACGCCGATCGGCTACGTCGATCATGTGGACGATCCGGGGCTGTTCGCCGTCGTCGCGAAACGCGACATGGAAGGCATCGTCGCCAAGCGGCGCGGCGATCCCTACGCTCCCGGCACGCAGTGGGTGAAGGTGAAGCATGCCGGGTACTCGCAGCTCGAAGGCCGTCGCGAGCTGTTTCACGGAAGGCCGCGGCGGCCGATCGTCAGTCGCGGATCGCGTTGAGCTCGGCCTCGATCTCGCGGAGGCGCTCCTCGCGGAGATGGCGATCGGTCGCCCGTTCCCGTTCCAGTGCCACGACCTGCTCTTTCCGCCGCCGTTCACGCCGCCAGATGATGAGCACCACTCCTACGAGCGCCGCGCTGATGGCAATTGCGGCGACGGCGGTGCCGTGCGGCTTCGACTCCTTCAATCCGATCGCCGACAGGACCAGCGACCCGACGACGAAGAGGCCGAAGTAGATCCCGCAACAGCCGACAGGAGGAATGAGGTAGTCCTCGACGCCGCGCCCGTCGGCCTGCTTGATGCGCGTATTCCAGTCGTTTTCGCGAGCCAAAAGCTGCTCGCGCTCCGCTTCGAGCTCCTCGCGGGAAAGCGCACGCCGTGCGCGTGGAATCGCAACCTGCGTCCCGCAGAAACCACAGCGGATGAAATCCCTTACCCCATCGTCGCGAACATTCGCGCCGCAGTTCGGACAGTCGTACGTCGTAATCACCGCGCCAGTGTGCCGCAAGGATGTTGGTTGCGTCGAGAACGAACGTCAGGCGTCAATCTTCGGCCGCACGATCGCGCGTAGCGCGTCTTTTGGTTCTGGAGGAGTCTTGCTCCACACCATGTCCAGGGCCTGCGGTGGTAATTGCCATGAGTAGTCTCGAAGAAGGACGACGGCGAATATCGCCATGAAATAGGTCGCAAAGTCGAGTCCTGGACACCGGTGGCCGGTCATGGGTCCCGCTCCCTGCGGCACAAAAGCGTGCTCGTGACGTTTGTCCTCCGCGCGTTCGGGTGAAAAACGCTCGGGGTCAAATTTATCGGGGTTGGTATATACGCCCTGCGCCGCGTGACTCGGCCCCAACGCCCACATGATCGCCCATCCGGCCGGAACCGATATTCCCTCGAGCTCGAAAGGCTGCTTGGTCTTTCCAAAGACTACCGGAACGATTGGGCAAAGGCGTTTGACCTCATTGACGACCTGCAGAAGGTAAGGCATCGCGTTCAATGTTTCGAAAGTCAGGGCACGTCCGGGTGTCACCGTCGTAATCTCAGCGGCAAGCTTGGCGCGCACCTCCGGATGAGCGGTGAGCTGTTGCACCATGGCGCCGAGCTCCGCATAGACGATAAAACCGGCGATGACGATGTGATGGAGCTCGAGAGCCGCTTCGTCATCGCTCAGTGTCGTGCCGGACGCGGACGCTGTGAGAATGCGCGAGAGTCCGTCGTCTGTGGGCAGTTTGCGCCGTTCGCGCACGAGCGCCATGAGCGTCTGCAGGATGCGGTCGCGAGCCCGTAAAGCCCTGCGGTATCGCGTGCCGGGAAGATTGATGGGCAATGTGGAGAAACCATCTGTGAGAATGCCGTAGTCCCGGCGAAGGCTGTCCATTTCGGGACCGGGCTGCATCCCCATCACTGCAGTGCAGATGACCTCAATCGATAATCGCTTCATCTCTTCGAGCCAGCGAATCTCACCCGCAGTCGCCCATTCCGCGAAATAGCGTTCAACGGTTCGCTGCATGACCTGAAGGTAGGCGGCGATTGCCGGCCGCGTAAACGCCTGATTGACCAGTTGCTTTCTGATTCTGTGGGTCTCGCCGTCGAGCAGAGGAAGGCTGCGGCCGCCGAAGAGCTCCTGTACGTGCGGCGGCATAGATCCTTCGCGCATCACGACATTGGCATCGATGAAACGGCCGGCGGCATCAGGTCCTGCAACAATAGCCGTCTTGCGCCCGAGGATGCTGGAGCGGAAGACACGGCCATGGGCGGCCAGTCGATCCTCGATGAAGCGGAAGGGATTCTTGACGAACGTCAGCGTTTCCCCGAGGACGGGAATGCCATCGCGCCCTGGCGGCAGCGAGGTGTTCGTTGGCAGTGAGCTCATCTAACCCTCCGAGGATCCGTTCCGAAGATACGCTGGCCGGAGCCAAGTGGATTTGAGCCGCCGCGTCAATCGTGGCTTCGGTGACCGCCTGCGGGGATCATTTTACGGGTCCAGAAATCGGTGGCGGTGATGGGCTGATACTCGTACGCGCCCATGTCGACGATCGGCGCGGTGCCGGAGCCATGGTCGGCTACTGAGGGATCGTCGGTGAAACGGGGAGCACCCGCGAGATCGGTCGTGATCGCGCTGCTCGGGAAAGCGTCATTGTCGCCGGCATCGATCCCGGGTGAGCCCGCGAGCAGCCGATAGTCGTCCGCGAAGAAGGGGAGAGCGTTGATATTGCCGGTACCGCCGTAGCCCGATTCGACGTTGCTGAACGTCACCGAGGCGCTGGTGAGAAAGGCTTCCGACTCCACGATCTGCCGGCCGCTCGTGTTGCGCCGCACGATCGAGTTCGTGATCCGCTTGCGTCCCACGGCGACGTGAAGAGGCTCGGTCAGCGATCGCAGCTCGATCCCGTCACCGGCGTTGTCCACGACCGTGCAATTGATGAACGCAACTTCGCCGCCGGCGCCGCATGAAGTCGCGGACGCGCCGGCTCCGTGAGGCGCCGAGTTCCGGGCGAAGAGGCAATTCACGATCGTCGCGTAGCTGGTTCCGCCAGAGAAGACGTCCAGGCCGCCGCCGTAGAACTGGCCGTTCTCGTCGCCGTCGCGCTGGCAGGGCGAAATGACGTTGGCAGGCCCTGCGCGGGCGACGTTCTCCAGGAAGCGGCTGTTCGCGACCGTGACCCGCCCCGCACCCCCTTGGATTCCCGGGCTGATGTTGATGAAGATGCCGCCCCCGAATGACGCCTCATTACGGGTAAAGAGACAGCGCGCGACTTCGATTGTCCCGTGCTGCTGCGCAAGCGTGTTGGCGCCGCCTCCGAATGACGAACGGCCGTTCGTGAACGTGTTGTCGGTCAGGCTTGCCGTGGCGTCGTGCGACGCGTAAATGTTCGCTCCGCCTCCATGAGTCCCCTCGTTTCCGTCGAAATGGCAATGAGAGAGCGTCATCGACGATTTGCCGTAGAGAACGCCCTGGATCCCTCCTCCGAAGACCGACGTGTTCCCGATGAACGTGGACGACTGGATCCGAGCGACGTGTGTTGAACCTGCGGGCTGCGTGTTGTAGTAGATCGCACCGCCGCTACGGCCGTCATTGCCGCGAAACTGAGACCCCATCACCACGAGATCGGACTCGCATGCGTAGATGGCCCCGCCGCTCGCGGCAGGGCCGTTGTTCTCGAACCTGCAGTCGATCACCGTCAACCCCGCCCGCCGCACGTAGATCGCTCCGCCCAGACGGCCTGCGAAACCGCAGCCGTTCCAAAAGATGCCGTTCATCCCTTTGCCGTTGCGAAAGGTGAAGCCCTGCACGACGGTGGCGAGCGACTCGTCTTTGTACGCCAGGAGGATGCTCGTGTCCTGGGCCGCGCCGTCGAGAATCGTCACGTCCGGTCCGTCCGAGCTGCGCAGCGTGATCTTCTTGCCCAGCAGGGTCACGGCCTCGTTGTAGGTGCCGGGGGCGACGACGATCTCATCGCCGTCGATCGCAGCCACCACCGCGGCTTGAATCGTGCCGAATCCGTTCGGGACGTTCAGGACGGCCGCATGGATTGTTTGCGGCAGCAAGGCGAAGAGGATCAGAAGTGCGGGTCGGCGCATGCGCATCTCCTAATGCCTGACGCTCCGGCGTTTTTTCTGCTCGGGCTCCACGAGCACGAGATCGGCGCTGCTGACCAGAACCGCCCTTTGCGGCCCCTCGGTGACGTTCGCGCCGCTGACGCGCACGCGATAGGTGCCGACACCGGCATTGGCGATCTCGATCAGCTCCACGTTGTCGACTGTATTGACACCGTTGGTGGCATTGGCGCCGGGGTTCGACTTGTCCAGGACAAAGGGATGAATCACGTTGCCGTTCGGATCGACGACGCTGAGATCGAGGTCGTTCACCAGCGCCTTCGCTGCGATGACGGGATCGCTCGGGAAATAGGCGATGGCCGGGTCCGCCCAATTGAGAACCATGCGGAGTTTCTGCGGCTCGGTGAGCGTCACCGTGAGCTCGTGGGTGTATTGCTGCGCGACATTGAGGGTCCGAAGCCGGCGGCCTTCTCCTCGATCGGCGATGATGGCGTCCACGGAATTCCTCGCGTTCACGAGACCGAAGCCGTACGTGTAGTCGGGCCCGGGATTCCCGAGGTCGGTGGAGCCGAAAATGAGGAGCGCCTTGAGCTGCTCCGGCTTCGGATTGGCGCCTCCGAACGTCTTGCGCCACTGTTCGGCGAGAAGCGCGGAGATCCCCGTGACGACCGGAGCGGCCATGGATGTCCCGGAAAAGCGCTCGTATGTGTTGTCGGGAGTCGACGAGAGCACGCCGACACCGCGGGCGACGAGGTCGGGCTTGACGCGGCCGTCTTTGGCCGGACCGCGGGAGCTGAAGGACGCAATCGTGCCCTCATCCGTCAATGCGCCTACGGCGACGACGTTCTTAGCCGAGGCCGTGACGCTCATCGTGTCGAACGGATAGGGCGGCGTCGAATGGTGGCGCGCGATCTCGCAGCCGGCGTTGCAGGGAGCGGCGGGGCAATCGGTCCCGCTGCCATTGATCGAATAGCAGAAGACTTCGCCGCTGATGGCTTCGCCGGATTCATTCGCGTGCAAGTGCTGAGACCATTCCCAGCCGGCAGTGCCGAACTTCGACGGCAGATCGTCCCCGTCGTTGCCAGCCGAGTAGACGAAAAGCACGTCCCGATTGATGGAGATCTCGTCGAGCGGCGCGGCGAGCACGAGATCGTAGGCGCCGTAGATGTCATCTCGAAACAGAAAGACCGGCATGTCGTCCTGTGTGCGCCATCCCAGAATGAAGCCCCACGAGTTGTTGTCGGCGACGACTCCCGCCTTCTGGAGCTCGCTGTCGACGAGCTCGAGCCACATGGCGTTATCGAAACCACAGTGCGAGCACAATTGCAGGATGCGCACGGCCGGGGCCATCCCTTTCGCCTCGGGACGTACTCCGGACGCGCCGATCGTTCCCGATACATGCGTGGGATGGCGGGCGTATCCTTCTTCCTCGGGTACGGCATTGAGAGCGAGCCGCGATCCGAACTCGGGATGCGACCGATCGGCGCGCGACAGCTCGGTCACGGAGACGACGACGTCCCGGCCCGATAGTCCGAAGGGTGCCTCCTGCACCTCGGGGACGTGTGAGAGCGCGGCGGAAATGACGTTGTGCTCTTCTGCAGGAAGGTTCTGCAGGCCGGTGATGGCCAGAACGCGCTCGTCAGCCGCCAGTTCGTCCAATGAATCGGGCGAAATCCTTACGCGGATCCTCCTCAAGGGGGAGAAGCGCGTCGCAAACGGCTGCTCGATTCCCGCGCCGGCTTTGAGAAGGGCGTCTCGCGCGTCGGAAAACGGCACGTCGCGGTGGAACATGACATAGAGATCCGCCCACGTTTTCCCTCGCCCGATCTCGAGCAGCGCCGATTGAGACACCTTCAGCCGCGCCGTCGGCGTCTCGATCGATTTGATGCGCGGGTCGTCGAACGCCGCGTCGCCCGCCGCGCGCACCAGATACCGGCCGCCCGGCAGTCCGTGACGGATGACGATGCCGCGGGCGGCGAGGTCTGCACGATCGCGCTCGGTCAGGGGCGCGGCCGGCTCGAGCACCATGGTCCGGCCCGGCCGATCGTCGGCGACAATCGCGCTCGACAGCAGAAGGCAGAATGCCGCGACGAAACTGACCCGGCAAGACTCGATACGCATGTGCCGATGGTAGTCCCGCTCAATGTGCCCGGGAGCAGGGTCGACGACAGAATTCCCCGGTTCGTCACGTGGGCGATCGTCTCGACGCCTACTCCCGCTCCAGCACCATCGCCACGCCCATCCCGCCGGCGGCGCAGACGGTCACCAGGCCGTATTGCTGGCCGGTGAGCTGGAGCTCGTTGCAGACGGTGGTGACGATGCGGGCGCCGGTGGCGCCGAAGGGGTGGCCCAGGGCGATCGAACCGCCGGTGCGGTTGATCTTCTCGGGATCGATGTCGCCGACCGGTTCGCTGCGGCCGAGCTTCTCCTGGGCGATCTTCTTCGAGCCGAGCCACTGAATGTTCGAGAGGACCTGCGCGGCGAAGGCTTCGTGCATCTCGATCACGCCGATGTCTTCGAGCTTCAGCTTCGCGCGCTCGAGCGCGGTCGGGAGCGCGAAGACGGGGCCTTGCAGGAGCTGGTCGAAGGGATCGGTGGCGGCGTACGCGTAGCTCCTGATGAAGCCGATCGGCTTGATGCCGAGCGCTTTCGCCTTGTCCTCGGACATCAACAGCACCGCGGCGGCGCCATCGGTGAGAGGCGAGGCGTTGCCGGCGGTGATCGTGCCGTATTTGCGGTCGAACACCGGCTTGAGCTTCGCGAGTCCTTCCAACGTCGAGTCGGAGCGAATGAGGTTGTCGGTCTCGACGACGTCGTCGAACTGCGGCGGGACGACCACGGTCATCACTTCGTCTTTGAAGCGGCCGCTCTCCGTCGCCGCCGCGGCGCGCTGATGACTCTGCAGCGCGAAGCGGTCCTGCGCCTCGCGGCTGATGTGATTCTCCTTGGCCATCTTCTCCGCCGACTCGCCCATGGTCAGGCCGGTGGTGGACTCGGCGATCGCCGGCGCGTCGGGCGCGAGGTCTTTGATCTTGACGCCTTTGAATGCGCCGAGCTTGCCGCCGACCGATTTCTGTTTGCTCGACGTGACCAGCGCCTCGGAGAACTTTTTCGAGAAGAGAATCGGCACGTCGGACAGCGACTCCGAGCCGCCGGCGACGACGGTGTCGGCGTAGCCGCGCGCGATCATGTCCGAGGCCGCGGTGATGGCCTGATTTGCCGACGCGCAGGCCTTGCCGACGGTGTAGCCGGGAATCTTGCGGGGCAGTCCGGTGCCGAGGACGATCTCGCGCGCGATGTTCGGCGCCTTCACCGAGGGAATGACGTTGCCGAAGACCACTTCCTGCACGTCGGCGGGGTCGATGGCGGCTCGCTGCATGAGCTCCGCGACGACGATCTTCCCGAGGTCGAGCGCGGAGAGATGCGCGTAGTGCGTTCCCGATTTCGCGAAGGGGATGCGAAGGCCGCGGACGACGGCGACGCGAGGGGTGTATTGCCAGGTCATAGCCGCGCGAGCATAGCAGAGCGCTGCGACTTACAATGCCGCCGATGACCGCCGTCGTACTGGAGCCCAATCCCCTCCGCGAAGGGTTGGATCAGGAGCGCGTCCCCGAGCCTTCCTGCCTGGTGATCTTCGGCGCGTCGGGCGATCTGACGCAGCGGAAGCTGGTGCCGGCGCTCTACTCGCTCGCGCACGACGGGCTGCTGCCCTCGGGGCAGACGATCGTCGGGCTCGCGCGCGCGGAGATGACCGACGAGCAGTTCCGGGCGTCGATGCGCGAGGCCTGCGACAAGCACGCGCGCACGCGGCCGGTCGACGACGCGGTGTGGGAGAGCTTCGCGCGCGGGCTGTTCTACGTCCAGGGCGAGTTCGGCGATCGCGCGGCGTACACGCGCCTTCGCGAGCGGCTGGAGGGATTCGACAAGACGCGCGGAACCGGCGGGCGGCGCATCTATTACCTCGCCGTGCCTCCCGACTTCTTCGACGACATCGCGCAGCATCTCGCCGCCGAGGGGATGGTCAACGATCCCGAGAAGAGCGGACCGTACACGCGGGTCATCATCGAGAAGCCGTTCGGCCACGACCTCGAGTCGGCGCGCGCGCTCAACCACATCGCCGTCTCCACGTTCCGCGAGCGGCAGGTGTTCCGCATCGATCATTACCTCGGCAAGGAGACCGTGCAGAACCTGCTCGTGCTCCGCTTCGCGAACGGCATCTTCGAGCCGTTCTGGAACCGTCAATACATCGACCACGTGCAGATCACCGTCGCCGAGACCGTCGGCGTCGAGAAGCGCGGCAACTACTTCGACAGCGCCGGCATCGCCCGCGACATCATCCAGAACCACATGCTCCAGCTCCTGTCGCTGATCGGCATGGAGCCGCCGGTCGCGTTCGAGGCCGACGCGGTGCGCGACGAGAAGGTGAAGGTGCTGCGCGCGCTGCGGCCGATCGAGAACGCCGTGCGCGGCCAGTACGCCGCCGGCTCGGTCCTCGGCGAGGAAGTGCCGGGCTACCGGCAGGAAGAGAAGGTCAATCCGAGCTCGAACACCGAGACCTACGCCGCGCTGAAGGTCTACGTCGACAACTGGCGCTGGGCGGAGGTGCCGTTCTACATCCGCGCGGGCAAGCGGCTGCCGAAGCGGGTCACCGACATCTCGATCCACTTCCGCCTCGCGCCGCATCCGCTCTTCAGCCGCCTCGGCGTGAAGATGCAGCCGAACGTGCTGGCCATCCGCATCCAGCCCGACGAAGGGATCTCGCTGAAGTTCGACTCGAAGGTGCCGGGGCCGGCCGTGCGCACGGCGCCGGTTTCGATGGAGTTCCGCTACGCGACGTCGTTCGGCGCGGAGCCGCCCGAGGCATACGAGCGGTTGCTGCTCGAAACGATGCAGGGCGACGCCACGCTCTTCGCGCGCCGCGACGAGATCGAGACCTCGTGGGCGTGGCTCGATCCGCTGCTCGAACGCTGGACGAAGGATCCGCGGCCACCGCATTTCTATCCGGCGGGAGCGTGGGGACCGGAGGAAGCGGATACGCTGATCGAAGGGGACGGACGGCGATGGCGGAGGCCCTAAGTGGCTAAAGCAATAGACGGCGACGACGTCCGCGTCAACGCGCTCACGATCGAGAAGCGCCTCGCCGACATCTGGCGCGAGGAGGGCGAGGGCGAAGAGCGCGCGGTGACGCGCGCGGCCCTCTGGAACGTGGTCGCGCATACCTGGAACGCCGAGCAGCACGCCTTCGCCACCGGCATCCTCGGGCGCGCGAGCGCGGCGGTGCCGCAGCGCACGATCGTGATCCGCGCCGATCCGAGCGCGCCCGCGGAACTCTCGTCGTTCATCTCCGCGAACTGCCACATGATGGGCGGCGGGCGGCAGGTCTGTTCCGAGGAGGTGGCGATCATCGCCGGGGGCGAGCGCGTGCATCACGTGCCGCCGCTCGTGGCGTCGCTGCTGCTGCCGGACATGCCGGTGGCTCTGTGGTGGGTCGGCGATTTGCCGAGCGAGCAGGCCCAGTACATCGACACGCTGCTCGATCCCGCCGACCGGCTGATCGTCGACTCGTCGCACTTCGACAGCGCGGGGGATTTCGCGCTGGTCTCGCGCATCGCCGAGAAGACGATCACCGCGCCGGCCGACCTGAACTGGGCCCGCATCGACGAATGGCGCGCGGCGACGGCGGCGCTGTTCGATCCGCCGTCGATGCGCGCGCAGCTGCAGGCGATACAGAAGGTGCGCATCGTCAGCGGGCGAGGGACCGCGCTCGGCGACCTCTCGGAGGCCGTGCTGTACGCGGCGTGGCTCGAAGCACAGAGCGGACAGCGCATGCAGTTCGAGCTGATCAGCGAGGGCGGTGAGGCGGGGATCAACGCGATCGACATTCATTTCACCGATGGGGCGTCGGGGATGATCCGCATCGACCGCGAGCGCGGCGTGGTCGTCGCCACTTCCGACGGCATGAACGTCGCGCTCGACCGGATCGCGCGCGCGGGAACGCGCGAGATCGAAGACCTGGTGGTGCGCTTGCTCAAACGCCCCGAGGCCGACCGCGTCTATGTGAAAGCGCTGCGCATCGCCGGCGACGTCGCGGCGCGTATCGCCGCTTTTTAGTTTATCCCGCGCGCAGACGCGGGATCATTGGTTCCCCCGCCACAAACATTACGAAGGGCGAGATCGCAGCACCGCGAGGAACGATCCGCGACGTTCGTGACGATCGACGCGGGATCGCCGGAGATCCCGCGTCTGCGCGCGGGATAAACTAAACGCATCGCCGCATGAACCTCCGCATCTTCGATACCGTCGACGACCTGATCCGCGGCGCGGCGCGGACGATCGTGCAGCAGATCGACGCGCTGGAGACGCCGGTGATCGCGCTGTCGGGAGGTGGGACGCCGCAGCCGCTCTACGCGCTCCTCGGCAGCGCTTACCGCCACGAGCTGGCGAAGCGCGCGGTCACCTGGGTCGTCGTCGACGAGCGCTACGTACCGCTCGACGACCCGCAGTCGAACGCGGCGATGATTCAGCGGACGCTGTTCGCCGAGGGGATGCTGCCGGCGCACCGCTTCCTGCGATTCAAGACCGAGCTGAACTATCCCGCCGCAACAGCGCGCTTGTTCGAGGAGGAGTGGCGCTTCTACGGGATCGAGAAGCTCGACCTCGTGCTCCTCGGCATCGGCGACGATGGACACACGGCCTCGCTCTTTCCGGGCACGCCGGTGCTCGACGTCGAGGATCGCATCGCCGCTGAAGTGTTCGTGCCGCGGCTCGACCAGTGGCGCGTGACGATCACGAAGCCGGTGATCCGCGCGGCAACGCAGCGGCTGGTGCTGGTTGCCGGCGAGTCGAAGGGGCCCATCCTGCGCGAGGTGCGCGACGGCGCCGAGCATCCGATCGCGCTGGTGACGCGCGGCGTGGAGACGTGGTGGCTGGTCGACAAAGCGCTTTGCAGTACCATGTAGCGATGTCCAGCCCGGTCCCCATCCACGATCACGCGCTGAATAATCTGCGCTATATCCGCGATGCGATGGAGCGCGCCAGCGCGTTCACGTCGATTCCGGGATGGGGCGGCGTGGCGGTGGGGATCACGGCCACGGCGGCGGCGGTGCTGGCGCAACGCGTGGTCCATCGCCGCGAGTGGCTGTACATCTGGCTCATCGAAGCGATCGTCGCGGCGGTGATCGCCGGATGGACGATGGCCCTCAAGGCCAGGCGCGCGGGGGTGTCGTTCACCAGCGCGCCGGCCCGGCGCTTCTTCGTGAGCTACTTCGCGCCGATCGTGGCCGCGGGCGCCCTGACGCTGCTGCTGTGGCGCATCGGCTTCCGCGGCGCGATGCCGGCGACCTGGCTGCTGCTCTATGGCGCGTCGTTCATCAGCAGCGGCGCGTTCTCCATCCGCGTCGTGCCGGTGATGGGCGTCTGTTTCATGCTCCTCGGCATCGGCGCGGTCTTCGCGCCGCTTGCCGCCGCCAACGTGCTCCTCGGCGTCGGCTTCGGCGGGCTGCACCTGATTTTCGGATTCATCATCGCAAGGAGTTACGGTGGCTAAAGCATCAACTGCACGCAAGCTCACGGAAGCACGGCAACCGATCGAGACCAAGATCCCCGACTTCGACCGGATCATTCACGAGAAGACGCGGCTGGCGATCGTCAGCGCGCTGGCGGTGAATCAGACGCTGACCTTCAACGCGCTGAAGGCGATCCTGAAGACGACCGACGGAAACGTGAGCGTCCACGCGCGTAAGCTCGAGGAGGCCGGTTACCTCTCCTGCAAGAAGTCGTTCGAGGGACGGATGCCCAAGACGGAGTACTCGCTGACCGCCGGCGGCCGCCGCGCGCTGGAGAAGTATCTGTCGCACATGGAAGCGCTGATCAAGGTCGCGCGGGGCACGTAGACTTCGCCACGCATACAATCTGGCCGGACTCATGCACGAAGGCGAGGTTGAATGCCGTATCGAATATTGGTAATCGACGACGAGACCGGAATCCGGGAAGCCATCCGGATGACGCTGGAGTACGAGGGCTACAAGATCGACGAGGCCCGGTCGGGGCAGGAGGGGTTGGACAAGGCGTCGAAGGTTCCGTACGACGCGATCCTGCTCGACATCAAGATGCCGGTGCTCGACGGCATCGAGGTCCTCGAGAACCTGAAGGAGCAGCGCATCAACTCGCCGGTGGTGATGGTCTCCGGCCACGGCGACGTGCACACCGCCGTCGAATGCACCAAGCGCGGCGCGTACGACTTTCTCGAGAAGCCGCTCAATCGCGACAAGCTGCTGCTCACGGTCCGCAACGCCGTCCGCCAGCGCTCGCTCGAGGAAGAGAACAGCGAGTTCCAGAAGAAGGCCGAAAAGGAGTATCAGCTCGTCGGCGACGCCGCGCAGATGAAGGACCTGAAGTCGCAGATCGAGCGCGCCGCGCCGACCAAGGCGACCGTGCTGATCACCGGCGAGTCGGGGACGGGGAAGGAGCTCGTGGCGCGCGAGATTCACCGCCGCTCGTCGCGCGCGAATCAGCCGTTCATCCAGGTCAACTGCGCCGCCATTCCGAAGGAGCTGATCGAGTCGGAGCTGTTCGGCCACAAGAAGGGCGCGTTCACCGGCGCGATGCGCGACCAGATCGGGAAATTCGTGGCCGCCGACGGCGGGACGATCTTCCTCGACGAGATCGGCGACATGTCGACCGACGCGCAGGCGAAGGTGCTGCGCGCGCTGCAGGAGGGGGAAGTGGAGCCGGTGGGCTCGGCGGCGGTGGTGCGCGTCGACGTGCGCGTGATCGCGGCGACGAACAAGGACCTGACCGACGAGATCCGCGCCGGCCGCTTCCGCGAGGACCTCTACTACCGGCTGAACGTGATCCCCATCCGCACGCCGCCGCTGCGCGAGCGGAAGGACGACATCCCGCGGCTCTCGGAGCACTTCGCGAATCTGTTCGCCGAGGAGCACAACTATCACGTCAAGAAATTCACGGAGTCGGCGAAGCGGGCGCTGGCCGACGCGCCGTGGCGCGGCAACGTGCGCGAGCTGCGCAACATGATCGAGCGGCTCGTGATCATGGTGCCGTCGACCGACATCGACATCACCGACCTGCCGTCGGAGTTCTTCCGCACGCCGACCGACATCATCGCGTCGGCGATGCGCCTCTCGACGCTGCAGGAGTTCAAGGACGAGGCCGAGAAGGCGTTCATCGTCGCCAAGCTGCGCGAGCACGGCTGGAACGTGTCCAAGACCGCCGAGGCGATCGATACGCCGCGCTCGAATCTGTACAAGAAGATCGAGCAGTACAACATCAAACGCGAGGCAGGCGCGGGAGTCGGTGCGGCGGATGCCCCCGACGCTTAGCAACGGCGCGCGCCCGATCGGCGTCTTCGACTCGGGCGTCGGCGGGCTGACCGTCTTCCGCGAGATCTCCCGCGCGCTTCCGCGCGAGCCACTGGTCTACCTCGGCGATTCCGCACGCGTGCCGTACGGGACGAAGTCGCAGGCCACGGTCGTCCGCTACTCGCTCGAGGCCGCGCGGCATCTGCTCTCGCGCGACATCAAGATGCTGGTCGTGGCCTGCAACACCGCCACCGCGGCCGCGCTGCCGCAGCTCCAGGAGGCTCTGCAGATCCCGGTGATCGGCGTCGTGGAGCCGGGCGCGCGCGCGGCCGTCGAGCGTACCTCGGGCGTCGTCGGCGTGATCGCCACCGAGGGCACGGTGCGCTCGAAGGCCTACACGAAGGCCATCAAGAAGCTCGATCCCGACATCGAAGTGATCGAGTCGGCCGCGCCGCTCTTCGTGCCGCTCGCCGAAGAGGGGTGGGCGAACACGCACGTCGCGCGCGAGGTGGCCGAGATCTATCTCGAGCCGCTGATCGACCACGGCATCGACACGCTGGTGCTCGGCTGCACGCACTACCCGATCCTGCGCGCCACGATCGAGCAGGTAGTCGGCAACGCGGTGCACATCGTCGACAGCGCCGAGACGACCGCGCAATGCGTCCGCGAGGCCCTCGGCCGCTCGGCGGGCGTGCGCGATCCCGAATACCACTTCTACGTCACCGACGCCGAGGAGCGGTTCCGCCGGATCGCCGGCGAGTTTCTCGAGCACGAGATCGAGAATCTCGAGCTCGTTTCGCTGTAACGCATTTATACTAATAACCGATGCGTCCGCCGCTTCGGCTTCTCCTTCTTGTCCTTCTTCTTCTTCTGCTCGCGCTGCCGGTCACGGCTGCTGAGATCGCTCTCGCGCCGCCGGTGGAAGGCGAGACGCTGGGAGCTCAGTCCGTCGACAGCGGCGCGTCGAACGGCATTGACTATCTCTTTGTCTGGGGGGACCGGCGCGGGAGCGCCATCACTCCTCCGCGCCGCGCGGCGCGAGTCACCCGCGACGGCGTCGTCCTCGATCGCGGCGGCATCGCGCTTCCGTTCCTCTGGGAGACCAACAGCGTCGTCTGGACCGGCACGTCGTATCTGATCGTCTGGAACGAGCAGTCCGCGATCCGTGGCGTCCGCATCGATGCCGAGGGCAAGATCGTCGACGGACCGCGCGTGCTGAAGGCGGGTGCATGGCTCCACTCCGTCGCCAACGCCGGCCCGCACGTCGTTCTCGCCTATCAGCTCAAGCCGGGGAACGAAAAACGCGCGCTTTTTCTCGACTCCGAAGCCCGCATCGCCGCGGACGTTTTCCTCGACGATCCGTCATTCGACGAGATGAGCATCGCCTGCAGCCGGACGCACTGCGCGGCGATCTGGAAGGACTCCAACAGCACGACTCCGCCCCTGTCTTGGCTCGAGGGGGTTCGGTTCGACGTCACCGGCAGGCTCGATGCGTCTCCGCGAAAGCTGCTCCCCGACGGGATGTACTTCTCCTCGAAGCCGGCGATCGCGTCGGACGGCGACACCTTCCTCATGGTGACGAAGCGCGGTATCGACGCCGTCTTCGCGCGCCGCCTCGGCGCGGATCTCGACCTGATCGGGGCGCCGTTGCCACTTCCCAAACCCTATTACGAGTCGCTGGGCCGCTTCGGATACTCCAACCCGCTCCTGTGGAACGGATCGAACTATCTGATCTTCGACGACGACAGGCGCTCGATCACGGCGACGCGGCTCGAGCGGGACGGTTTGTTCGCCGGAAGCACGACCATCGAGAGCGACGTCTCCCTCATGTCCGCGGTGCCGGTGGTCAACGGCAGCGACATGCTCGTCGGCTGGACGTCATTCCTTCATCCCGAGTTCGAAGCTGAAGCCTTCGGAACGCTCCTGACCGGCCCCACGCTGGAGCGCCGGTCGCGCACGCTGCTCTCGGTGGGCCCGGTCGAGCAGCGGTGGCCGTCCATCGCCTCGGGCGGCACGAATCTGCTGGCGGTGTGGCGGGAGGGAGTGGAGATCCACGCGCGGCGCCTCGCGCCGGACGGGACGTTCCTCGACGCCGTCCCGCTGCGCCTGAGCACGAACGGCATCCCGGCCGAGGTGGTGTTTAACGGCAGCGATTACCTCGTCGTCTGGGCGGACATCATGCAAACCTGGACGGGAACTGTGGTGACGCGTATCCCGCGCGACGGACCGCTTCGCGTCGACGGCCAGACGGTGTTGCCGAAGGCGTCGCCGGCGACGGCCGTGAGCGACGGCGTCACGACGCTGCTCTTCTGGTGGGGATCCGGCGAGCTGCACGCGGGCAGAATCCTCGCCGACAGCTCGATCGACGGCGACATCGTTGTCATCGCCGACGGCGCGCTGACTGGCATGGCCGCGGCCGCGGGTGACGGCGCGTTTCTGGTTGCGTGGGAAACGCGGACCTTTTTCTCTCCCCCCGCCAATTACGACTATCAGATCCACGGCACGCGCGTGTCGCCGGAGCTAACCCGTCTCGACACGCCGTTCGACCTCTCGCCCGCCGACCCGACGCAGAAGGATCCGGGGGTGGCGTGGAATGGGCGCGAATGGCTCGTCACCTGGATCTCCTCGAGCAGCGAGCTTCGCGGGCGGCGCGTCTCACGCGACGGCGTTCCGCAAGGAGAGACGAGCGGCACGTTCATCGCGAGCCGCGCCGCTGCGCCCTCGGTGACGTGGGACGGCAACCGCTACTTTCTCGCATGGCACGAATCGCGTGTGGCCGGTCCGACCACGATCCATACCGCATTTCTCTCCGGCCTCGGCCAGCCGCTCGCCGGCGAATCGCAGATCCCTCAGAAGCTGTTCGACTGGGGCGCCCTGTCCATCGCGCCGCTCCGTCCCGGACTCGTCGCCGCCGCCTACACGCGCCTCATCTCCTTCGGCGCGTATGACGAAGCCAGGCTGGCGTTCGTGAATCTGGTCTCGCCGGCTATCCCGAAGCGCCGCTCGGCGCGGTGAGGGTGTTTCTCACCACACCTCGCACCGCTTCTCCGCCGGACGCACCATCGCCGTCTCGGTCTTGCAGCCGAACGCCCGCGCGAACTCGGGCATGTTCGAGAGCGGGCCGATGACGCGGTACTCGCCGGTCGGGTGCGGATCCCCCTGCACCATCAGGCGCTTGGCCTCGGCGCGGATCTCGTCGCCGCGGAACTGGCCCCAGGCGATGAAGAACTGCTGGTCGGGCGTGAGCCCGTCGAGCGTGGGCGCGGGATTGGTCTGCTGCGCCTTCTGGAACGCGAGGTAGGCGATCTTCGCACCGGCGAGATCGCCGATCGACTCGCCCAGCACCAGCCTGCCCTGATGGTGGATGCCCGGCTCGATGAAGTAGTTCTCGAACTGATCGGCGACGCACGAGGTCCGCTCGCCGAACAGCTTCATGTCCTCCGCGGTCCACCAGTTCTTGAGACGCCCCTCGGCATCGAACTTCGCGCCCTGGTCGTCGAAGCCGTGGCTGATCTCGTGTCCGATCACCACGCCGATCGCGCCGTAGTTCACGGCGTCGACCGCGTTTACGTCGAACGCGGGCGGCTGGAGGATGCCGGCCGGGAAGACGATCTCGTTGAGCGAGGGGTTGTAGTACGCGTTCGAGGTCGGCGGCGTCATGCCCCACTGCCCCCGGTCGGTCGGCTTGCCGACGCGCGCGCGGTCGTCGGTGATGTCGAACTTCAGCGCGGCCACCAGGTTCTTGAAATAGGCGTCGGGTGAGATGGCGACGCTGCTGTAGTCCTTCCATTTGTCGGGATAGCCGACTTTCGGATTGAACGTCGAGAGCTTGTGCAGCGCCTGCTGCTTCGTTGCGGGTCCCATCCACTCGAGGCCCTGGATGGTGTCGCCCATCGCCGCGAGGAGATTCCTGACCATTTCCTGCATGCGCGCTTTCGCTGCCGGCGGAAAGTAGCGCTCGACGTATTTCTGGCCAAGGGCTTCGCCGAGGAGCTGGTCCTCGGCCTCGACGCAGCGCTTCCAGCGCGGCTTCATCTCCTTCGAGCCGCCGAGGTATTGCTCGTAGAACGCGAAGTTCTGCTCGACGAACGGGTCGGAGAGGTGCGGCGCCGCGGCGTTGATGGCGTGCCAGCGGAGATAGTCGCGCCAGGTGCTCAGCGGCGCCGACGCCATCGCGCGCGCGACCGCCTCGATGTAGAGCGGCTGGCTGATGTTCACCTCGGTCTCGGTCATGCCGGTGCGGTCGAGATAGCGCTTCCAGTCGAAGTGCGGCGTCATCGCCTGCAGCGTGCGCAGTGTGTACTTGTGATCGGTGTTGTTCGGATTGCGGCGCGCCACGTTGTCGAGGTGCCACTTCGCCAGTCCGGTCTCGAACTCGAACACGGCGTCGCTGGCCTTTTTCGCCGCGGCCTTGCTGTAGCCGGTGAGCTCGAACATCTTCGCGACGTGCGCGCGGTATTTTTCGCGCGCCTCGGCGAAGCGCTTGTCGGGCTTGAGATAGTAGTCGCGGTCGGGGAGCCCGAGGCCGCCCGCGCCGACGTTCAGGATCGTCTGCGTCGGATTGTGGCGGTCGGGCGACGAGCCGACGCCGAACGGCACGAAGATCTCGAGGTCGTGCAGGTGCGTCATCACGCCCTGCAGCGCGGCCCGCGACTGGATGCTCCCGATCTCCGCGAGCAGCGGCTTGATCGGCGTGTAGCCGAGCCGATTGATCGTCTTCTCGTCCATGCACGAGCCGTAGAAGTCGCTGATCTGCTGCTCGATCGTGCCTTTGGCCCAGTCGTGCTTCTGCGAGATCTCGTCGACGATCGTGCGCAGCGCGTCCTTGTTCTGCTCGCCCGCGGCCCAGCGCCGGCTCCAGCGCTGCATCGTCGGCGGAATCGGATTCGCCGCGCGCCAGGCGCCGTTGGCGTAGTTGAAGAAGTTCGTGCAGGCGTCGGCGCTCTTGTCGATGTCTCCCATGAACACGCCGCGCTGCGGCGTTTGCGCTGAGAGGGTGAAGGCGGCGAGGAGGAGCAGAAGATAGCGGGCGCTTCGCATGCGCGGACTATATCTATAATCGCCCCCGTTAATGGGCGACCAGACCGAACGGGCGTTTGCGCCGGAGCCGCAGGGGACGGCGCGGCGGCGATTCATGATCGCCGGCGAGCACGTGATCCTGCGCGCGTTCGAGCGCGAGGACGCGGAGCGCTGCTATCGCTGGATGAACGATCCGAACATCGTGCGCACGCTCAAGACGCGCTACCCGATCGCGTTCCAGAACGAGATCGACTGGCTGGAGCGGGCCATGCGCGTCGATGAGGGCGAGCGCCACTTCGCCATCGAGCGCCGCGACGACCGCACCCACATCGGCAACGCCTCGATCCACGACATCGACTGGGTCTCCCGCGTGGCGGCGTTCGGGCTGTTCATCGGCGAGCCGAGCGCCTGGAACCGCGGCTTCGGCAGCGACGCCATCGGCACGCTGATGCGCTTCGCGTTCGAGGAGATGAACCTGCGCAAGCTGCGCATCCACGTCTTCGACTACAACGATCGCGCGAAGCACGTCCTCGAGACGCACGGCTTCGTGCAGGAGGGGCGTCTGCGGCGGGAGTTCTATCGCGAGGGGACCTATCACGACCTCATGATCCTCTCGGTGTTCCGCGACCCTCAGGAGAAAACGACATGACCGAACGGAAGATCCGCGTCCTGATCGCGAAGCCGGGACTCGACGGCCACGACCGGGGCGCGAAGGTGATCGCCCGCGCGCTGCGCGACGCGGGGATGGAAGTGATCTACACCGGCCTGCGTCAGACGCCGGAGCAGATCGTCGCCGCGGCGGTGCAGGAGGACGTCGACGCGATCGGCCTGTCGATCCTCTCCGGCGCGCACAACGTGCTCTTCCCCGAGATCATGCGCATGCTGAAAGAGGAGGGGGCGGAGGCGATCCTGGTCTTCGCCGGCGGGATCATTCCGGAGCAGGACATCCCGAAGCTGAAGGCGATGGGCATCCGCGAGATTTTCCTCCCCGGCACGCCGACGACGGCGGCCGTGGAGGCGATCCGGAGCGCGGTCGCGCGCTGAGGGTTCTTCCATGGGCGACCCAACTCCACCTGTCACGCCTCCTCCCGATCCGGAGCTGCAGCGCCTGCAGAAGGAGCTCGACCGTGCGACGCTGAGGGCGCAGATCGCGCAGCAGGAGCGCACCGCGCTGACGCAGTCGCTGCCCGAGACCGAGACGAAGGCGCTCGATGGGACGACCAGCGTCGACGCGAACGTCGTCATCGAGACGGAGATTCTCGCGTACCGGATGATGCGCAATCTCGCGGTGAAGATCGCCGACGAGGTGGCGCGCGCGACCGAGGGGCGCTCGATTTTGATTCACAGCGAAGCGGACATGAGCGCGCTGACGGCGTTCCGCGCGTTCGACCAGCAGCTCAGGCAGCTCGCCGCGGCGTTCGACGAGATCGCGCCAGTCCAGAACGCGGTCCAGGACGAGGCCGCGCTGTCGTCGGTGCTCATCGCCACGGCGGTGGCGACGGTCGCGGCGAAAACAGTGCTCGATCTGGTCGGGCTGGTCCGCAGCGACCGCGCGATCACCGGCGTGCTGATCACGATGGAGGATCTCGCGCTGGTGTCGGAAGTCGGCGGCGCGCTGGCGAAGAAGAAGCGCAAGGTCTTCATCACCCATCTCTATCCGCGCACGGCCCACACCGAGCGGATCGAGAGTGCGATGGACTACGTCCGCACGCAGGCGGCCGCGGCGCACGAGCGGATCGAGGCGCTGCCCGACGACGAGGAGAAGCGGCGCGCGCAGGAGCGCTTCTTCCGGCTGGAGGAGGGACGCCGCTCGTACGAGGACATGATCACCGGCGTCGTCGCCGACAGCTCCAACGCCCTCGGCGCGCTGGTGCGCGGCGCCGGCATCGACTCGCTGCTCGGCGAGGAGCCCGGCGCGAGCGTGCTGTATCTGAAGATCCTCCGCTCCGCCGGGACGAACGAGACCCGCCGCACGCTCCTCAGCTCCAACGTGCGCCGCAGCGGCGGCGTGATCGTGAACTACATCCTGTTCGACGCCGACGGCAGCATCCTGCTGTCGAGCACCGCCGACGCGTACTCGGGCATCGTCGAAGAAGTGAAGTCGTAAGGGGGGCGGGCCTCCGGCCCGCCGTCGTGGCGGGCTGGAAGCCCGCCCCCCTTGTTACGGCCGCACCGAGCGGCGCTTGCCGGTCTTCGGCTGTGTTCCCTTCCACGCCTGCAGCAGCGCGCGCAACGCCTCGGGCGAGTTCTGCGGGGCGGCGCGCCCGAGCTGATCGCGTGAGTTCACGCCGTGGCAGGAGCCGCAGACGCGCACTTCGCCGGGCTGGAAGGTGATCCAGTAGCGCTCGCGGACGACCGGCGTTCCGCCGGCGTCGAGCGTCTGCCAGCTCAGCGCGCGGCGCGCCGGGACGAGCGCGGCGATCGAGCCGTCGTTGGCGATCTTCGTCGTCGGTTGCACTCCGTCGCCGTGCATCGCGCGGGCAAGCACGCGGCGGCCGGCGCGGGGCGAGGCCGTGCCGCCGATGCCGCGGAGCTGATCGGCCTGGAAGAACTGCATGTTGGCGACGGCGTACTGCTTCGCCGACGTCGCGGACGGCGCGGTGCCGGCGACGCGGAGGTTGTAGGGCTGCTGCTTGTCGGCGGCGTCGCGGGTGGTGACGTTGCGCGTCACGACCACGGCCAGGTTCTTCGCCGCGAGGTCGCGCTTGAACGCGGCCGGGTCGACGCCTTCTTCGCGAAAGACGCGCGCCTCCGGCTCTTCGAGCGATGACGTGCGCGCGACCGGTTTCGGACGCGCGCGCACTTCGACGGGCGTGAGCTCCCAAAGCTCGCCGGTCCAGGTCACGAGCACGTCGGGATCCCAGTACGACACGGTCGCGGTGATGCCGGTCGTCAGCGTCTCGCCGCCGAGCGTCTTGATGCGGAACCTGTAACGCGAGGCCGGCATCGCGCGCGTGCCTTCGTTCTGGTCGTTGCGCGACTCGGAGGTATGCACGACCAGCAGGTTGCCGTCCGACAGCGGGAGCGGATCGCGGTAGTGGCCGTTCTCCGTCGAGCGCGGCGTGACGTATTCGATCTGCAGCTGATCGGCGGGCGTCGACGGCTGCGCGTCGAGGCGCACGATCTGTCCGGCGGCGTGCGTGTAGAACTCCGGCGCGTCGGTGCCGAAGTAGCGGCCGGGATGCGCGGGGTCTTCGCGGATCTGCAGCATGTTGTCGATGCGGTTGTGGTTCATGCGGCCGCTGGTGTCGGCGATGAACTCGCGCAGCGCGCCGTCGTCGTTGAAGCTGCGGTCGAAGTAGCCGTGCAGCTCGTGGCGTCCGATGTGGTTCAGCGTCTCCTCGGCGGTGCCGTCTTCGTTGATCTCCCACGGGAAGAAGTGATTGATCGTGAATCCCTCGAGATTCGCGCTCGCGTGCCGCGGCTCGGGGAACACCTCGACCTGCTGGCTCAGACGGGCGGCGTGCTCGCTTTCATCTGCGTAGTCGAACGTTCCGTAATCACCGGAGTCCGCCTGCTGGTCGCGCTGCAGGTGGTCCCAGCGCGTGAACACGATGCGCCCGTAGCTGTCGAGGAAGGGCGAGAAGACGCCCGACGGCGCGTGGTTGAGCAGGCGCAGATCGCCGCTCTCGGGATCGAGGCTCCAGAGGCCCGTCACCGTCGGCGCCTCTTCGTATTCATCGAGCTGGGGGTAGAGATGGCGCGCGCCGTCGCGCGGGCGGTCGGACGTGAACACGATGCGCTCGTCGGTGCCGTAGAAGGCGCTGACGTTGTTGTAATTCGCGGGCTGGTTCGGAATGCGGCGGATCGACGGGGTCTCGTTCTTTCCGAGGCCGGTGATCTCGTAGATCTGCCAGTAGTAATCGTTCCACTGATACTGCTTCGGCGCGCCGGTGACCATGCTGAAGAGCGCCTTCGTGCCGCTCCAGTGAACCGACGGCTCGCGCACCGCGATCGCCTTGTCGCCTTGCATCCCTTCGCTGCCGTAGCCGGCCACGCGGGTGAGATTCTTCACGGCGCCGTCGGGATACCGGATCCAGAGATCGCCGCCGCGCGGCGCCGAGTCGATCTGCCCGCGGTGATTGCCGAACGTCGACGCGACCGTCGTGAAGTCGCCCGGCATCGGGACCTGGGTCACGAACAGGATCGGGTTCGCGAGCGACAGCGTCGCGGCAAGAACGGCGAAGAGTTGCATAGGGAAGATGATTACTCTTGATCCCGATCACGACTGTGATCCGGAGCACGAAACAACCATCCCAAACACCCGCGCCCCGCCGCCTTCTGAATCGTCACGTCCTTTACGACCGGCTTGTGGCCGGCACGCGCGATGGTCACCGTTGCGGGGCCGGCGCGGAACTCGGTCAGCGGGATCTCGACGCGGCCGTTCGCGTCGGCGAGGACCTGGCGCTCGACCTCGCCCTGCTGCAGGTGGACGAACGTCTGCGTCCAGTTCCGCACGTACGGCTCGTCGAACCATGGCTCGGGCGGATCGGGCTCGTCGATGACCAGCCTGAAGGGGTCGATCAACACGAGCTCGGGGATGCGGAACTTGTACGGATCCCTCCACCAGAGCGGCATCTCCGGATCGCCCATGAGATTGAGCGCGAGCGTCGCCCACCGTCCGTACATGCCATCCATGTCCGCGAACGTCAGCGCCCGCGTGTCGAAGAGCAGGCCGAGGTGGGCGTCGCCGGCGAGCGAGGCCCACTCATGGAAGAAGCGGCGCTGGATGTCGTCGCCGTTGCCAATCCAGGAGAAGCGCGTATTGCCGACGTACGCCACCGCGCCGCCGTTCGGGTTGCGCAGGAGGTGCTCGCTCATCGCGTCGCCTTCGAACTGATTCGTGAGACAGGAGTCGGCGTAGGCGATGAACGTGTGCCAGCCGTTGGTCACCGTGTCGGCGACGTCGTAGCCGAGCTTGCAGCAGCCGCCCCAGTATCCATGTCCGGAGAGGCTGACGATGTGCGGGCCGCGATCGAGCTCGTCGTGCAGCCGTTGCGTCGTGATCAGCTCCAGCGGTGCCGCGCCGGCCTGCGCGGGTGTCATGTCCTGAATGTCCTCGTAGAGGCGGCGGAAGGAGTTGAAGCCCGGCATCTGCGACGCCAGCTGCTCGCGAAGCTGCTCCTGATCGGCTGCCGACCAGTCGAGGTCCACGTGGTTGAACTGATATTTCGGAGGATTCAGCTCCTCGGCGGTGCCGAAGACCGCGATCCAGTTCGAGATATGCGGCAGCGTCACCGTGCCGCCGCCCGGAAGCGGGATATGCATTGCGGCCGGGTTGAGATTGGTGGCGCTCGTCGCGAAGTACCAGCCGCGGCCCAGCGCTGGCGCCTCTGTGGTGTAGGGAAGCTCCCGGGCGTCGGCCTCGCTGATCGCCGCGATCAGCGACCAGTTGTAGTCGGGCGTGTCCTTCAACTTGATGATCGTGTGCGGTTCGCCGGCAACATGGCGGTATTGGTTGTCCCCGGGCGGATTGGTCGTGGTCGGCCAGAAGTCGATGCGTCCGCCCCAGTTTTCGGAGACCAGCAGCACGCGCCGCGGCCAGTCGCCGTCGAGCGCCGTGCCGTCGGGGCGCTCGTATTTTTCGTAGGCGATCACCTTGTTGACGAACACCTCGGCCTCCGCGGCGTTGCGCGCCGGCGCGCGGCCGAGGCTCAGGGTCGGGAGGTAGTTGATGCCATCGAGCTCGCCGTTCGAATGCTGGCCGTAGACGCCGTTGTCGAGCAGATCCCAGTCGTGCTTCCCCGGCTGGTCGTACTGCGGGCCGGCGAGGCTCGAGTAGTAGAGGTCCGTCGGGATGCTGTTCCACGCGTAGAGGAACTGCAGCAGGCCGCCGTTCACCTCGGAGGCCGGACCGTTGACGCGGATGAACTCCGTCGGCGTCGTCGAGCGCACCGCGTAGGTCTCGTCGGTCGTGAAGTACCAGCCGCGCGCCGTGGTGCTCGACGTTCCCGCGCTGTCGTACGGGATGAGCATGCCGGTGTCGTAGCGCACGAGCACGTTCATCGGCGAGTGCGCGAATCCCCAGAACGCGCCTTCCAGCACGTGCATGCGCATGTGATTGCCGGACCAGGCCATGGTGTTGTTGGGCGGCGGATCGGTGGTCTGCTTGCCGATGCCCCCTTCGATCGCGCCGGCGGCGAGGCGGATCGGGATGATGTCGGTGTCGCCGCCGAGGAGCACCCAGGCCACGCCCCAGTTCGAGTAGGCGAACTTCAGGAAGCGGCGGATGGTCTCCTGCAGGTCGCGGCTTCCGCTGCCGAAATTTCCGTAGCGGTTGCCGGCGATGTCGGCGACGGTGACGACGCGCGCGCGCAGGCCGCGCTGGCGCTTCCACTGCGCGAGCCGCCCGAAGGTGGCGAGGAGATCGCCGCTGGTGATGATCAGGTAGTCGGCGCCGGTCATCAGATACGGGTAGAGATGGCTGTAGTCGAAGACGGTCTCTCTGTTGATCACAGTCCGCTTCGTCAGCGCGACGTCGCGCTGCGCCTGGGCGCGGGAGTGGATGTGCGACGGCTTCTCGCGGAGCGTGTCGTCTTTCTCGAATTGGATGATCACTTCGATCTGCGACTGCAGCTCGAGCCGCGCGTCGGGCGTGAGCCGGACCGGGTTCAGCTCGACGGCGACGACCGGCGTGAGTCCCTGCACCTCGGCGTTGAGGACCTGCGCGGCCGGACGGCGCATCGCCTCTTCGTACAGCAGCGGGCTCGCCGGAACGAACGGCGGATTCGGATACGGCTCGACGGTCAGCCCCTGCTTGTCGTCGCGAGGCTCGTAAGTCGTGCCCGGACGCCGCAGCTGGAGCGGCGCGACCGGCACCGCGTCGCTGCCGATCGGCACGGTCGCGGTCGTGCGGGCCTCGATGCCGGTCATGCGCGTCCGCGCGGGCAGCGCGATGCGCGCGTCGTACTTCGGCAGCGCCGGACTTCCCGGCACGCCGGCAGTGCGGCAGTCGCGCAGATGAACGACCACGCCGATGAGCGTCTGCTCTAAACGGACGTCGGACGGATCGAAGCTGAAGACGACGCGCAGTTCGCGCTCACCAGGCGTTTCGCAGTGGACTCGCATATTCGCTCCTCGGTTCCTGATAGTGAACCGAGGAGCGAAAACGTTTCACGCGATGTTTACGGCTTGATCGGATCCAGCTTCTTCTTCACCAGCGCGGCGTTGATCGCGGGGAGCTCTTTCGCGGCCCAGGCGTCGAAGTCGTGGACGACGTCGCCGAGCTCGCGCTCCAGCGCGGAGGCGCGGTCGGTCTGGTCCTTGGTCGGCGCGCCGTCGTAGAAGACGACGTTGCCGTAGAGCGAGGTCATGAACTCGCGGAGGCGCTCCTCGCCGGTGATCATGCCGCCCTCCTTGGTCGCCACGATCCGCTTGCGCAGCTCGTCGACCTGGGATGACGCCGAGTGCAGCTTCTTCGCGAGCGCGTCAGCCGCGGGCAGCTTCGAGGCGCGGTCATCGAGCGCGAGGCGCGTACCGTTGATGCGCTCCACCGCCGCCGACATCTCGCCGAGCTGCGCGTGGAGCTTCATCGCCAGGTCGTACTGCGCCTTGCGATCCGCGGCGCTGTGCGTCGAGCGCGGGTCCTGCACGATCTCCAGCGGCGTCGAGTAATCCGTGCCGCTCTTGCTCAGGCGGACCGTGTACGTGCCCGGCAGCACCCGCGGTCCGCGCGCCGCGCCGAAGTCGGCGCTCGCCGCCGACGGCACCGTCGGCGCCTTCACGCGCATCGACCAGCTGGTGCGGGAGAGGCCTCGGCGCTTGCTGCTCGGCACCGTGCCGATCGTCTTGCCGTCCGCTCCGGTCACGTCCATCTTCATGTCGCCGAAGATGTGGCGGCGGCGCTGGTAGTAGGTGATGACGGCATCGCCCGGCGCCGTCGCGCCCGCGAACGCCGCGTCGCCGTTCACCCAGCCTCCGAACGCGCCCAGCTTCTGCTTGACCGGTCCGGTCTGGAGGAACACCACCTCTTTCGCCAGCACCTCGGGCGTCAGCGCGCGGAGCGGCGTGATGTCGTCGATGATCCAGATGCCACGGCCGTGCGTGGCGATGACGAGATCGTTGTCGCGCGGGTGGATGACCAGGTCGCGCACGGCCACGTTCGGCAGGTCACCGCCCTTGTACTGCGCCCACTGCTTCCCGCCGTCGAGCGAGATCCAGAGACCGAGCTCGGTGCCGAGGAACAGCAGATTCGGATTCACGGGATCCTGCCGGATTGTGTGCGCGTAGCCTTTCACCGCCGCGTCGCCCGCGATCAGCGAGGTCCAGGTCTTGCCGAAGTCAGTGGTCTTGTAGGCGTACGGCCGCATGTCGCCGAAGGTGTGAAGGTCGAACGTCGCGAAGAGCGTTCCCTCGTCGTGCTGGCTCGCGTCGACGTAGGACACCCAGGCGTTCTTCGGCAGGCCGGTGATGTTGCCGGTCACGTTCGTCCAGGTCTTGCCGCCGTCGCGCGTGAGCTGGACGTTGCCGTCGTCGGTGCCGGCCCAGATCACGCTGCCGTTCTTCGGCGACTCCGCGATCGCGTAGATGGTCGTGTGCATCTCGGCCGAGGAGTTGTCGACGGTGACGCCGCCCGACTGCTCCTGCCGCTGCTTCGCGGGATCGTTCGTCGTGAGATCGGGTGAGATGCGGTCCCAGGTCGTGCCGTGATCGGTGGAGCGGAAGAGGAACTGCGAGCCGAGGTAGACGGCGCCCTTCTGATTCGGGCTGACGTGGATCGGCGTGTTCCAGTTGAAGCGCAGCTTTCCTTCCTTGTAGCCCGGCAGCGGCTGGATCTGCCGCGCCTCATGCGTCTTGCGATTGACGCGTCCGATGAAGCCGCCCTGCGACTCGGCGTAGATGTAGTCGTTGTCGCTCGGATCGGCGAACATCCAGAATCCATCGCCGCCGAACATGTTTTCCCACTGCGCGCTGGTGATGCCGCCGGGATAGTCCGAGGCGCCGACCCACGAGCTGTTGTCCTGCAGGCCGCCGTACACGTGGTACGGCATGTCCATGTCCACGCTCACGTGGTAGAACTGCGAGACCGGCAGGTTGTCCGCTTTCCACCAGCGATTGCCGCCGTCGTACGAGTACCAGAGCCCGCCGTCGTCGCCGACGATCAGGTTGTCGGTCTTCTCCGGATCGATCCAGAGGTCGTGGAAGTCGCCGTGGGCCCCGCCGCTGATGTCGCTGAAGGTCTTGCCGCCGTCGGTCGAGGCGATGAAGCCGCCGCCCGGCTTGTAGATCTTGTTCTCGTCCTTCGGATCGACGATGAGGTTCGCGAAGTAGAACGGGCGCCAGATCATCATCTGGCTGCGGTCGCGCTGCTGCCAGGTCTTGCCGCCGTCATCGGAGCGGTAGAGCGCGTTTTTCGGCGGCTCGGCTTCGATCAGCGCGTAGACGACGTTCGGATTGGACGGCGCGATCGTGACCGCGACGCGGCCCCACGGCTTGGTCGGCAGCCCGCTCGCGGACTTCGAGTCGAGGTCGTTCCAGGTCGCGCCGCCGTCGGTCGACTTGAACAGACCGCTGCCGCTCGGCTTGTCGGGACCGTCGCCGCCGGAGCGGAACGTCCAGCCCTTCCGGCGGAAGTCCCACATGCCGGCGAAGAGCGTCTTCGGATTCTTCGCGTCGAGCGAGAGCATCGAGCAGCCGGTCGACGCGTTCGCGCCCTTGAGGATGAGGTTCCACGACTTCCCGCCGTCGGTGGTCTTGTACAGACCGCGGTCGGTGCTGTCGCTCCACAGTTTTCCGGGAACGCAGACGTAGACGGTGTTGCCGTCGGTCGGGTCGATCGCGATCTTGGTAATGCGCTCCGACTCCGGCAGTCCCATGTTCGTCCAGTTGTCGCCGCCGTCGGTCGATTTGTAGACGCCGTCGCCGATGGAGACGCTGTTGCGCGTCCACGACTCGCCGGTGCCGGCCCAGATGGTCTTCGGGTTCTTCGGATCGACGGCGATCGCGCCGATCGACTGCGTGCCCGCTTTGTCGAACACCGGCTTGAACGTCGTGCCGCCGTTGACCGACTTCCAGACGCCGCCGCTGGCGGCGCCGATGTAGACGGTGAGGCGGCCCTTCTCGTGCACCGCGTCGATCGCGGAGATGCGTCCGCTCATCGCCGCCGAGCCGATGTTGCGCGCGCCGAGGCCGGAGATGGTGTCGGAGTCGATCTTCACCGGGCGGTCGGCCGCGGCGGGCGGCGCCGACGAGGCCGTGGCCGGCTGCACCGGCGCGAGCTTGACCGAGAAGACGCCCGCGGCGTCGGTCGGCTTCGTGAAGAGCGTGTCATTGAGGTCGACGTTCGCCTCGATCGTGTCGTAGGTCGTGGTCGAGCGGTTCTGGCTTCCCTTGGCGTTGGTCTGAATCGAGTGCGGCAGGTACCAGCCGTTGACCTGCTTGTAGTCGCCGAGGTTCGTTTCGTACTCGCGCTCCGCGCCGCGCACCATCCGCTTCGTGTCGATCTTGATCGGCACGTAGTAGTCGGCATCCATGTAGTAGAAGCGGACGTCGCCGTTGGCCAGCGTCACCTTGAGCTTGTAGGTGTCGGTGCCGTCGACCGGCTCCATCCCGGCGTATTCGACCTTGTTGCCCTTCTGCTGGTAGTTGACCAGCGGCCCGTCGAAGTCGGAGTCCTCGATGATCGCCTTCAGCTCTTCCTCGCCGAGCGGCTCGACGTCCTTCTTGCCGCCGAAGGGCTGGAACTGCCAGCCGTTCTTTCCCTCGAAGGCCGTGACGCCGGTCATACCCTGGAACGTGAATTCCTGCCGTACTAGGTTCGGGCGCCGGTTGTACTCGACGATCGGAGCCTCGAATCCGCCGCCACCGGAGAACTTGCCGGTGCGGCGGAGCGACTTGACGGCCTGGATGCGATCCATGCCGCCCGCTGTTTGCAGGTACTTGGCGATGATCTCGTCTGCAGTCTGGGCTGAGAGAGAGGCAGTGACGAGGAGAGTGACGGCAAGAAGGACTCTGCGCATGGCGCGGATGGTACCCGACGCCGTCGCCCGCAACTTGTGACGGAATGCTAACAGCCGTTTCGTCACATAATTCTAGCTACGGAGGTTCGCCCATGTTTCGCAAGTTTGCCCTGGTGACGCTCTTCATGCTGATTGCGATTCCCGCGCTCGCGGAGAAGCGCCAGCCGTACTACGCGCACGGAACCGTCTCGCAGATGAAGCCGTATCGCAGCGGCTATCGCGTCTGGATCGACGGCGCGCGCTATCCGTTCTTCGTGCCCGGCTCGCATTTCCGCAACTATCCGTTCCGCGTCGGCGCGCCGGTCCAGCTCGGCGGCTACTACAACCGCCGCGGCTACTACGATTACTACTGCTACGACTGCTCCCGCTCGTATGACAAGCCGCGCTCGGAGCTGAAGTTCCGGTACGCGACCGTCCGCGGCAAGGTCGAGAGCATCGACGAGCACCTCGGCACGTTCATCATCATCGCCGAGGGGAACGACAGCCCGGTGACCGTGCGGCGCGGCAACGACCGCGGCCTCGGCGAGCTCCGCGTCGGCGATTACCTCGAAGTGGACGGCGAGTGGACGCGCACCGGCTACTTCGACGCGCTGCGCATCGACTACGCGGAGACAAAAAGGGACTAAACTCCCGCGCCGATGAAATGGGTCAAGGTAGCCCTTCTGGGGTTGCTCGTTCTCTTTGTGCTCGCGCAGCTCGTGCGCCCGTCGATGGCCAATCCGCCCGTCGATGAGACGCAGACGCTCTACGCGGCGGAGCCGGTGCCCTCGAACGTGCGCGCGATTCTCGATCGCTCGTGCATCGACTGCCATTCCAATCGCACGGCCTGGCCGTGGTACGCGCAGATCTCGCCGGTGTCGTGGTTCCTGATGGATCACGTGAAGGACGGGCGCAAGGAGCTGAACTTCGACGCGTGGGGCGGCTACAAGCCGCGGCGGCAGGCGCGCAAGCTCCAGGAGACGTGCGAACAGGTCGAGCGGTGGGAGATGCCGATCAAGTCGTATCTTCGCTTGCACCCCGATGCGTCACTTTCCGACGCAGATCGTCAGGCGCTTTGTGACTGGTCCAAAGCCTTCCGCGCGCGCATCATTGCCGCGCATCCCGAGGCCTTGAAAAGACCATGAGCCGTATCTGCGCGGGGATCGCGCTCCTGCTGGCGGGCTGCGTCTCCGCGGTCGTGCCGGACGTGCCGTACAAAGGCGCGCCGGAGGCGCGCACCACTCCTGGCACCACGCCTGGCACCACACCATTGGACGTCAGCGGGCCGGCCACGCTGGAGCGCGTCATCGACATCGCGCTCGAGAACAACCCGCAGACGCGCGAGGCCTGGCTGCGCGCACGCGCCGCCGAGGCGGCTCTCGGCAGCGAGCGTTCCGCCTACCTGCCCGAAGTCGACGTGAACGCGTCGCTCTCGCACACGAACACCAGTCACCTCTCCTTCGGTCCCTCGGTCGCGCTGACGTATCTGCTGTTCGATTTCGGCGGGCGCGAGGCGCGTGTGGAACAGGCGCGGCAGACGCTCATCGCCTCCGACTTCCTGCACAACCAGGTCATCCAGGACGTGATCCTTCGCGTCGAGCGGGCCTACTATCAATATCTCGACGCCAAGGCGCTCCTAGGCGCGCAGAAGGCGACGCTCGATCAGCGCCGCACGACGCTCGACGCCGCCGACGCGCGGCACAACGCCGGCGTCGCGACGATCGCCGACGTGCTGCAGGCACGCACCGCGCTGTCGCAGGCGCAGCTGACCTACGACACCATCGAGGGCAACCTGCGCGCGATCGAAGGCGCGCTGGCGACGGCGATGGGCGTCACGCCGACGACGCGCTTCGAGCTCGGCGAGCTGCCGGCTGAAGTGCCGGCCGACGAGATCAGCGGCGCCATCGACGAGCTGATCGCCATCGCCCAGAAGATGCGCCCGGAGCTCGCCGCCGCGCGCGCTGCCGCCGAGCGTGCCGACGCGCGCATCCGCGAAGTGCGCTCCGAGGGATTGCCGGAGATCACGGCGTCGGCGTCTGCGGGCGTGAACTTCTTCAGCGACGGCGACCACACCACGCCGCACGCCGCGGCGATCGGCTTGCGTTTTCCGCTCTTCACCGGCTATCGCAACACGTACGACATCCGCGAGGCGGAGATCAACGCCGAGCTCGCGCGCGAGCAGTTGCGCGATCTCTCTCAGCAGGTCTCGCTCGACGTCTGGACCAGCTACTACGCGCTGCGCACGGCGAAACAGAGGCTGGCCACGAGCCGCGATCTCCTCGCCAGCGCGCAGCAGTCGGCGGAAGTCGCCCGCGCGCGCTACCGCGAAGGCGTCGGCACGATCGTCGACGTCCTCACCGCCGAGGCCGCGCTGGAGACCGCGCGCGCCCAGGAAGTTCAGGCGCGGGCGGACTGGTTTCTGGCGGTTGCACAGCTCGCGCATGACACAGGAAGGTTGAATCGATGAGACGTCTCGCAGTGCTGACGATCGTGCTGGCCGTCGTTGTGGCGGCAATGGGCTGCACCGAGAAAAAAGAAAAGCCCCGCGACGAATCCATCCCGGTGACGGTCGCGCAGGTCGTGCAGAAGGACGTCCCGCTCGAGATTCGGGCGATCGGGAACGTGCAGCCGTTGTCGACCGTCGAGGTGCGTGCGCTGGCGAGCGGGCAGTTGATGCGCGTGTGGTTCAGGGAAGGCGACGACGTCGCGAGGGGCCAGATGCTCTTCACGATCGATCCGCGCCCGTATCAGTCGACGCTGCGGCAGGCGCAGGCGAACCTCGCCCGCGATGAGGCGCAGCTCCGCAATGCCGAGGCGCAGCGCGCGCGCTACGACGACCTCGTGAAGAAGGACTACGTCACGAAAGAAGAGTACGGCCGCATCGTCGCCGATGCCGAGGCGGCGCGGGCGGTGGTGGCGGCGGACAGGGCCGCGGCGGAGAACGCGCGGCTGCAGCTCTCGTACTGCGAGATCCGCTCGCCTCTAACCGGCCGCACCGGCGGCCTGCAGGTATACGCCGGCAATCTCGTGCGCGCGAACGACACCACGCCGCTGGTGGTCATCAATCAGATCGAGCCGGTGCGCGTGCAGTTCTCGATTCCCCAGGACCAGATGGCCGCGATCCGTCCGAAAGCCGAGGTCACCGCCGGCAACGCGCGCGGCACGCTGACGTTCGTCGACAACAGCGTCGACACCCGCACCGGCACGATCGCTCTCAGGGCCACGTTCCCCAACCGCGACCGCGCGCTCTGGCCCGGCCAGTTCGTCAACGTGTCGATGAAAGTCGATCAGCGCGACGACGCGCTGGTCGTTCCCGCCCGCGCCGTGCAGACGGGGCAAAAGGGGCAGTACGTCTACGTCGTGAAGCCCGGCAACGCCGTCGAGATGCGGACGATCTCCGTTTTTCGCACCATCGGCCAGGAAGCAATCATCGACAATGGTCTCGCGGCAGGGGAAACTGTCGTGACAGACGGACAACTGCGACTGACTCCTAAGAGTAAAGTGGAAATCAAGGGATGAACATCTCCGAGACCTTCATCCGCCGTCCGGTCATGACCACACTGGTCATGGTGGCCATCCTGCTCTTCGGGGCGATGGCGTACCGGCAGCTGCCGGTGAGCGATCTCCCGAACGTCGACTTTCCGACGATCAACGTGAACGCGTCGCTGCCCGGCGCGTCGCCGGAGACGATGGCCTCGGCGGTGGCGACTCCGCTGGAGCGGCAGTTCTCCACGATCGCCGGTCTCGACTCGATGACCTCGGCCTCGGGTCTCGGCTCCACCTCGATCACCCTGCAGTTCACGCTCGCGCGCGACATCGACGCCGCCGCGCAGGACGTGCAGGCGGCGATCGCCGCGGCGCAGCGCCAGCTGCCGCCGAACATGCCCTCGCCGCCGTCGTACAACAAGTCCAATCCCGTCGACCAGCCGGTGTTCTACATCGCGCTGCACTCCGAGACCATGCCGCTGTACGAGCTCGACGAGTACGGCGAGACGATGATGGCCCAGCGCCTCTCGACCATCCCCGGCGTGGCCCAGGTCAACGTGTTCGGCGCGCAGAAGTACGCGGTGCGCATCCAGCTCGATCCGCGGCAGCTGGCCACGCGCGGCGTCGGCATCGACGAAGTCGCGACCGCGGTCCGCTCCAGCAACGTCAACCTGCCGACCGGCACCATCAACGGTCCCTACCAGGCGGCGACGATCGTGGCGAACGGGCAGTTACTGAAGGCGGACGACTACCGCCCGATCGCGGTCGCGTACCGGAACGGCGCGCCGATCCGGCTCGGCGAGCTCGGGCGCGTGTTCGACAGCGTCGAGAACGACAAGACCGCGGCCTGGTTCCGCGACAAGCGCGGCCTCATTCTGGCCGTGCAGAAGCAGCCCGGCACGAACGTCGTCGAAGTCTCCGACCGCATCCGCGCGCTGCTGCCGAAGTTCCGCGAGGAACTGCCGGCGTCGGTGAACCTGGAGATCCACCGCGACCGCGCCGAGTCGATCCGCGAGTCGGTGAACGACGTCAAGTTCACGCTCCTGCTCACGCTCTTCCTGGTCATCCTGGTGATCTTCCTCTTCCTGCGGAACGTCTCGGCGACGGTGATCCCCAGCCTCGCGCTGCCGATGTCGATCGTGGGCACGTTCGCGGTGATGTACCTGCTCGACTACTCGCTCGACAACCTCTCGCTCATGGCGCTCACGCTCTCGGTCGGCTTCGTCGTGGACGACGCCATCGTCATGCTGGAGAACATCGTCCGGCACATGGAGCGGGGCGAGAAACCGTTCGAGGCCGCGCTGAGGGGCTCGAAGGAGATCGGCTTCACGATTCTGTCGATGACGATCTCGCTGGCCGCGGTCTTCATCCCGATCCTCTTCATGGGCGGCATCCTCGGGCGCCTGTTCCACGAGTTCGCGGTGACGATCGGCGCGTCGATCCTGGTCTCCGGCTTCGTCTCGCTCTCGCTCACGCCGATGCTGAGCGCGCGCTTCATCAGGCCGCATCACGGACGCCACGGCAAGCTGTACGAGATGTCCGAGGTCTTCTTCGAGAAGATGCTCGCGGTCTATGCGGCGGGACTGCGCTTCGTGCTGCGCCACAAGTTCGCGACGCTGATGTTCTCGCTGGCCATCCTCGTGGCCACCGGCTGGCTGTTCGTGAAGATCCCCAAGGGCTTCCTGCCGAGCGAGGATCAGGGACAGATCCTGATTCAGCTCGAGGGCGCGCAGGGCACTTCGTTCGAAGAACTGGTGCGCCATCAGCAGGAGGCGATGGCCATCGTCAGCCGCGAGCCGAACGTGGCCGCGTACTTCTCCGCGATTCGCGGCGTGAACAGCGGCATCATCTCGCTGCGCCTCGTTCCCCGCAAGGAGCGCAAGCTCTCGGCCGATGAGCTGATCGCGGTGCTGCGTCCGAAGCTGAGCGCGATTCCGGGCGTTCGCGCGTCGCTTCAGAATCCGCCGCCGATCCGCCTCGGCGGACGCGGCAGCCAGTCGCTCTATCAATACACGATGCAGGCCCCGGACACGAACGTGCTCTACGAGTCCTCGAACAGGATGCTCGAGAAAATGCGCTCGCTGCCGGGCTTCGTCGACGTCAATACCGACCTGCTGATCCGCAACCCTCAGGTCAGCGTGGACATCGACCGCGATCGCGCGGCGTCTTACGGGCTGACGGCGCAGCAGATCGAAGACGCGCTTGCCTCTGCCTACGCGGCGCGCCAGGTCTCGACGATCTACGCGCCGACGAACAGCTATCAGGTTGTGATGGAGCTCGCCCCGGAGTTTCGCGGCGATCCGAATTCGCTGTCGATGCTCTACATCCGCGCGGCATCGGGCGAGCTGGTTCCGCTGTCGGCGTTCGCGAAGATCACCACCAGCGTCGGTCCGCTGACCGTGAACCACTCCGGCCAGACGCCGTCGGTCACGATCTCGTTCAACCTCAAGCCCGGCCTGCCGCTCGGCGACGCGGTGAAGCAGATCAACGACGCGGCGCGCACGGCGCTCCCGGCGTCGGTGACGACGTCGTTCCAGGGCACCGCGCAGGCCTTCCAGTCGTCGATGCAGGGCCTCGGCCTGCTCCTGATCATGGCCATCGCCGTGATCTACATGGTCCTGGGCATCCTCTACGAGAGCTTCATCCACCCGCTGACGATTCTCTCGGCGCTGCCGTTCGCCGGTTTCGGCGCGCTGCTCACGCTGCTCGTGTTCGGGACGGACCTGTCGATCTACGCGTTCGTTGGCGTGATCATGCTCGTCGGCCTGGTGAAGAAGAACGGCATCATGATGGTCGACTTCGCGATCGAGACGCAGAAGGCCGGCATCACCGCCGAGCGCGCGATCTATGACGCCTGCCTGGTCCGCTTCCGCCCGATCATGATGACCACGATGGCCGCGCTGATGGGCACGCTCCCGATCGCGCTGGGCCTCGGCGCCGGCGCCGAGTCGCGCCGGCCGCTCGGCCTCGCCGTCGTCGGCGGCCTGCTCTTCTCGCAGATGCTCACGCTCTACGTCACGCCGGTGTTCTACGTGTACATGGACCGGCTGCGGAAGAAAGAAGCCGAGACCACCGAGGTCCACGAAGAGGTGTCCGAGGAAATGGCCGGCATCGCGACGTCCTGATTTCTTTCCGCCGTTCGGCATCGTCGCAGTACACTCCGGCGGTCATGACGACGATGTCGAATCTCCGTCGCGAGTCGCTGGCCGGTGGACATGTCAAAGGGGCGATGGTTCGCGCGCATCTGCAGTTCGTCCGCGACCAGCTCGGTGAGCCCGCCCTGGCGCGTTTGCTGGACGTCCTTCCCGCGCCCGTTGCCGCGGAGGTCCATGCGATCCTGCCGTCGACCTGGTGCGCGTTCGAGAGTCTGATTCTGCTCGACCGCGCCATCGTGCGGATCGCCGGCCGCAACGAGCAGGAGCTCATGCGCGAGCTGGGCCGGTACTCCGCGAAGATCAACCTGTCGACGATCTACCGCGCCTTTCATCGCGACGACCTTCACGAGTTCTTTCGCCTCAGCGCCACCCTGCACCGCCAGTTTCAGGATTTCGGCGACTGCGATTACGAGCACACCGGAGACTCCCGCGGCCGGATCAGCATCCGCAAGGCGGCCTGCTTCAGCCCCGCGTACTGCAGCAGCGAGCTCGGATATCTCGAGCAGGTGATCGCGACGCACGGCGGCACCGCGAGCGTTGCCGAGACGGTCTGCCAGTGTGCCGGCGGCGACCACTGCGAGTTCGAGCTTCGCTGGTAACGGCGAGGCCCTCTAGGCCCCCTAGGCCTCCGCGGGCGGCGCGGGCTTGGCGAGCTTGCGGTAGAAAAAGTCGTCGTCGGGATCGTCGTCCGCGCGGCGGATGCGGCAGTTGAGGCAGTCGACGCCGGGCCGCACGCTCTCGAATTCGGCGCGGATCGCGTTCAGCATGGGACCGTTCCAGATCTCCTCGAACGACTCCTGCGCGAGATTGCCGGCCGGCTCGCGCGACCAGGCCATGCAGGGATAGACGTCGCCGTTCGGATGGATGGCCAGCGTGTCCCACGGCTTCGGACAGATCAGCCGCTCGCCGGCGTCGGTGATGAGATCGATCTCGGTGTGGCGGTCGCGAAGAAATGCCGAGTCGCGGACGCCGGTGGTCTCGCAGAACGACGCCAGCGACGCGCGGATGCGCCGGACCTTCGACCAGAACGCGTCGCCGGTGCTCTCCTGCAGCAGCGCGTTGCTCATCCGCGAGATCGTGCGCACGGCGATCTCGTCGGGGCCGAGGCGCAGCACGAGGTCGAGGAAGGCGTCGAAGGTGTCGACGTTCAGCTCGGAGAGCACGTGGTTGATGCGCAGCGCGGGCAGTTGCGCGCCGAGACGCGCGCGGGTGTCCTTGAGCAGCTCGAAGTTGCGGAGGACGGCCTCGAAGCGCGCGCCGATGCGGATCCGCTCGAACGTCTCGCGGTTGCCGCCGTCGATGGAGATGATGACGCGCGAGAGTCCCGTGTGCACGATGGTCTCGCAGTCATACGGCGTGAGCAGCGTGGCGTTGGTGATGACTTCCGTGAACGGAACGCCGTACTGCGGCACGGCCCAGAGCCGCTCGACGAACCCGCGCGTCATGAACGGCTCGGTCATCAGCGAAAAGCAGATGTAGCTCGCGCGCGGAAACACCTCGGCGGCGATGCGGTCGAACAGCCAGCGCGGCAGGTCGTATTTATCGAGCGCCGCCACCCGCGCGTCGCTGAACCCGCACATCAGGCAGCGCAGGTTGCACTTGTTGTTCTGGTCCATGAACACCGCCACGAACCGCTCCGCGGAAGGACTCGGACCATGCCACCGCAGGCTCTGCGCGAGCTCGCGCAACTCCTCCGCGACCGTGCGTGGGGGCATGTGAGTGGTACGGAGGGTGGGGGCGGGGTGTCTACCGGGATGGCGGGGAGGGTCGGACTCCCCGCCACGGATCAAGACTGCTAGACTACGGCTACGGCGCCGGCTTCACGGATTTGTCGGGAGCGGGTACCAAAGTCGCCTTCCGACGTCCGCGCTTGAGCTTGCGCTGCATGTCCTTCACATGCGGCACGAGCTCGGCGCCGTCTTTTCTTTTCGCCAGACGCTGCGCGATCGCGTAGACATCCAGTGCGCTCTCGCCGGCGGCTGCCTTTGCCGCGCGAATCGAGTGAGCGAGCATGCGCCTCAGCGCCTCGGCCTCGGGGAGAACCGCCTCGAAGGCCAGCGCGTACGCGGATGCGTCGCGCATCGTCGCGGCATTGGTGCCCGAGGCGCCTTCGAGTAACGCGGACTTCTGCATCAGGGCTCTCGCGGACTCGAGAAACTCCTCGCTCACGGAAGCTGCCGAGGAAAGACGCTGTGCGTGTTTCGGCCCGAGCGGCGTGAGACGCGGAATCTCCGCGATCAGCGCGCGAACCTTCTCGGCCAGCGTCTTTGCGCTTTCTGCATGGGGGTTGGGGACAATCACTTCATCAGCCATGAAAGAACTCCTTTCGTTCTTGTCGGTTCGGGTGAATGAGTCAGAAGTGGAGCGGCGGGCTTCAGCCCGCCGGAATGCAGATCCGGGATCGTGGCGGCGCGCGGCTCCGATGAAGCCTTCGATCCCTCGGATCGCGGCTCCGAACTGTCGAATCGCGGTTCGGATCTGTCCGATCTCGGTTCGGATCTGTCGAATGGCGGTTCCGATCTGTCCGATCTCGGTTCCGAACTGTTGAATTGCGGTTCTGATCTGTCCGATCGCGGCTCCGATCTGTCGAATTGCGGTTCCGGTCTGTTCGATCGCGGTTCCGATCTGTCGAATCGCGGTTCCGATCCCTTCGATCGACAGATCGCTGCCTCCGATCGACCTTTCGAAGCCTCCGATCGACCTTTCGCTGCGTTGCGGCCTCAGCCGCCCGGGTTCCGTGCCTCATCATGGTGCAGAGACTACCGAGGTGATCTATGAGTGTCAAGAGAAATTTGTGCTTAAAAAGATAAATGTGATACATTCGACCCATTATGGAAGCTATGAAGCTGCACGAAGAGATCCGTCGCGCCCGCAAAGAGCTGGGGCTGAGTCAGGGAAGGCTCGCCGAGCTCTGCGGCATCCAGCGCCGCCAGCTGTCCGTGCTCGAACGGGGCGGCAACGTGACCCTCAACACCCTGCGCAAAGTCATCGCCTTTCTCCCGAACCTCGAGCAGTTCACCTTCGAGCAGGTCCGGATGAAGCCGACCTACATCGACCACCCGCCGTTCGAGTGGACGCTGTTCTACCTGCACATGAGCCAGTTCCAGGAGGCGCTCGAAGAGCTGAATACGACTCTGAAGACCTGGCTCGCCAACCCCCCGTCGAAAGAAGTCCCCCCGGAACTGCTCGAGCGCCGCACCGAGACCATCGCCACCGAGATCCTGAAGACCTACGCCCGCCTTGTCGACCCCGAAGGGAAGGAGCTCAAGCAGGAAGAGGAAGAGCTCGCGCGGGAGGAAGGGGAGGGGGAGGTTGTGGAGGAGGAGGCGATCGAAGAGTGAAGGGGGGTGGGCGGTCGACCCCGTCGTCCGGTGCTATCCTTACTTCCACTCCGGAGTAAGGAGGCGTCATGGATGTTCCTGCAACAGTGTCCTCGAAGGGACAAGTGACACTGCCCAAATCGGTGCGAGATGCCCTTGGACTCAAGGCGGGAGACCGCGTGCTCTTCCGCGTTCATCGAGGACGAGCGGTGCTCGCGAAGGTCGAGAATTTCCTCGATCTCGCTGGAAGCGTGAGCGTACCGCCGGAACGGCGAGGGGCTTCCTGGCCGGCGATCAAAGCGAAGGTGTGGCAGAGGCGAAGTCCATCCCGGAAATGAGGGCACTTCTCGACACTAACATTCTGATTCGCCATCTCACCGGCGATCCGCCGGCGCAGGCGAAGCGTGCGACTGCGTATCTCGGTGCTGACCATGAGCTCGTCCTGACCGATCTGGTGCTCGCCGAGATGGTGTATGTCCTCGAATCGTTCTATGAAGTTCCTCGCACGGAACGCGTCGAGCCGTAGCAGTCCCGAACCCAGCCGTGCATCAACTGCCCGCCGCTCGCGCGGAGGGCGGTCAGCTAGCCCGGAAAATGTAGCCGCGGCCGTGCACGGTCTCGAGCATGCGTGGTTCGGCCGGATCGTCCTCGATGATCCGGCGCAGGCGCCACACGTAGGTGTCGAGCACGCGCATGGAGATCGTGGCGTCGTTGTCCGCCACGACCGGGCGCAGCTCCTCGCGCGTGACCAGCCTGCCGGGCCGATGAAGAAAGTACGAGAGGATGTCGAAGTCGCGCCGGGACAACGGCAACGCCACGCCGTTCTTCGATGCGATCCGTCCCGCGAGATCGACAGTGATGCTGCCGAGCTGTACGACCGCGGGCGACGGCCTGGGCATGGTCCGGCGGCGCCGCACCGAGTCGATCCGCGCCAGCAGCTCGTCGAAGGCGAACGGCTTTACGATGTAGTCGTCGGCGCCGGCATGCAGGCCGGCGACGATGTCCAGCTCGTGACCGCGCGCAGTGAGCATGATGATCGGAGCAGCCGGCCAGCGCGCGCGGATCCGCTCGCACACCTCGCGTCCATCCATCCCCGGAAGCATGACGTCGAGCAGAATCACGTCGACGAACCCCTCGATGGCCAGACGCAAACCGTCAGGACCGTTGCCGGCCATCACGCATTCGAATCCCTCGCGTGTCAGCGACGCCTGTAGCGCGATCGAGATGGCGCGGTCGTCTTCGACCACCAGGACCCGGGTCATACGGTCCCCGTCCGAAACCGCGCTGCCGGCAGACGGATGGTGAAGGCGCTTCCGCCTCCGTGCCGCCCGGCGACGGTGACCTGGCCGCCGTGAGCCTCGACCGCGGTTCGCACGATCGCCAGTCCGAGACCGCTTCCGTTCACCCTGCGCACCATGTCGTCTTCGCCGCGGAAGAAACGCTCGAAGATGCGCTCACGATCCGACGCAGCGATGCCGATGCCACGGTCGCGCACCGTGATTTCCGCGCCGCCGCCCTCGGCACGCAGTTCCAGCTCGATCGCGCCCTCATCCTCGTGCGAGTAATGGATCGCGTTTTCGATGACGTTGGAAATGGCCGAGGTCAGGCTCTCCGCGTTGCCGGCGACGAACAGCGGAGCCTCGGGGAGATGGGACTGCAGTTCCAGACGGCGGGAGCGCAGCAGCTCCGAGTGGCGCGCCAGGGCGGCTCGAACCGCAGAGCGAAGATCGAATGTCGTGAACGGTTCGCCGGCGTGACCTTCCAGCCGCGAGAGGGCCAGCACATGCTCGACCATCCTGGAGAGCCGTTCGCTTTCCTCCTCGATGTGTCCGGCGTAAGTCACGGTTTCGGCGTGCGTGGCCTCGCCTCCGGTCCGAATCAGGCGTGCGAAGAGACGAATCGATGACAGCGGCGTCCGCAGCTCGTGCGTGACGTTCGAGATGAAGTCGTTCTTCATCGAGGCCAGCCGCATCTGCGTTCGCGCCGAGCGGATGGTCAGAATCGCGCCGGCGACCGCGTTGACGGCGATGAAGATCATCAGCCCGAGGTTCAGAACGAAGCTGCGTGAGGCCAGGGCGGCGGCTGTCGTGCCGTCGCCATAGATCTCGAGGATGTTGTCGCGGAGTGCGAAGCCGAGCGGCAGACGGGCCAGCGGGCGCTGGTCCCCGGAGGGCGCCGATCCTTCGATGACGCCCGTGCCCGTCTCGCGCACCGCGACAGACAACCCGCTCCACTTCGGATCGCGCCGCGTCCGCTCGATGAGCGAAGGAACCAGAACACGGCGCACGTAATGGTCATCGATGACGAATCCCACGGCGCCGGCGAATTCATCGGCGACTCCCACCGGATGGAGCGCGGTACGATTCTCGCGGTCCGCGTTGGAGAGATCGAGATTGATGTTCGCCGCCCGGTTCGTCGTACGTGGAGGCAATCCGGCCAGCCGCTGCGGCCGCCGCAATATCCGGCGCCGCCCGGGCGAGCTCCACGCGTACAGTGCGAACTCGATCGCCGGCATCGACTTCGCGTCCGGACGCTCGACCAGTCGCGCGTTGGCGCGGTCATAAAGCAGCACGCTCATCCGCCCTGCGGGATCGAGACGGGCGACGAAGAATTCGCGCGCGCCCTGGAAGTCGTTCTTTCTGAGACGGGCGATCACCGCCGCCGAGTCGTACAGCTCCTCCCGCGTGACGTCGAGGCTCGCGTCGGCGTGAATCCCGAAGTATTGCGCGATGCCGGTCGAGATCTCGCCGGCGAGCAGTTCCGCCTGCCGGGTGCGGGACTCCAGCGACGCGTTCCGAAGGCGGCTGAGAAGCCGGTACTGAATGATCGTGAGCAGGGCCACCGCGATGGTGAGGATGGATCCTCCCACCCATAAGAGGCGAGCTCGGGACGCGCGGACGTCAGGCATTCGGCGATCTGAAGTCTAGCGTCTCCGATCGCGGCGCGGGCGCCGGACGGCGCGCTTTGACAAAGTCGTTCAAGGACATTCGCACGCTTTCGAGAAGCGGTGTGCGGCGCGCGCCGATACTGCCCGGCATGAAACGAGTCGCTGTGACGCTCTTATTGGCGGCGATCGCCGCCTCGAACGCATCCGCGCAGTTCGTGGAGACGAATGTCACCGTCCTGCGGACGATTCCCGGGCCCTCCGCCCGCGCGAATTTCGGAGCGTGGATCAATGACGCCGGCGACACCGACGGAGACGGCGTTGCCGATCTCATCGTCGGCGCGCCCGACGTCGCCGCATCGACGGGTGCCGCGTATCTCTATTCAGGGAAAACGGGAGCGCGGCTGTTCACGTTCACTCCCGATCTGACCGGAGGTCATTTCGGGGTTTCGGTGTCGGCTGCCGGCGACATTGACGGCGACGGTACTCCCGATGTCGCGGTCGGAGCGCCGGACGTGCGATCGAGGACCGGTGCCGTCTATCTCTATTCGGGCCGCAACGGAGCTCTGATCCGGCGGCTCGATGGTGCCGCCGCCGGCGGCGAATTCGGATTCGCACCCGCTCCCATTCCCGACACCAACGCCGACGGCAGGCCCGATCTGCTGGTCGGCGCGCCCGGAGCCAACAGTGGAACCGGCGCAGCATATGTGTTGTCCGGGCGCGACGGATCCGTCCTTCGCACGATGACCGGCCGCAATGCCGCCGAGCGGTTCGGATCGGCGGTCAATGCGCTTCGTGACATCAATGGCGACGGCAAGGCGGAAATCCTGGTGGGGGCGATGGACCGGCCTCCTTCTGCGCGCGGCGGGGGCGATGTCATCTCCGGCGCCGGCGATCAACGGTTGTTCGAGATTCCCGGCGATGCGTCCTCGCACGATCTCGGCTGGGCCTACATCAGCGACGCCGGCGACGTCGATGCCGACGGCAAAACCGACATCCTGGCCGCCGACTTCGGCTATGACGGCGCGGTACCGGGCCAGTTCGCCGGCAAGGCCTGGGTCTACAGCGGAGCGGATTTTCACCTCCTGCATGCGTGGGACGGGACGCCGCAAAGTGGTCTCGGCGAATGCCGCGCCGCCGGCGACGTCAACGGCGACGGATACGGCGATCTCTTGATCGCTGCCTACAATGACCCGTCGCACGCTCAGAACGGCGGCCGCTTCTCCGTTTATTCAGGACGCGATGGAGCCGAATTGTTGCGGCTGACCTGTAACGTGCCGGGCGATCAATTCGGCGTCGACGTGGCCGCAATGGGTGACGTCAACGGCGACGGCTTTGCGGATTTCGCCGTGTCCGCACCGGGCGCCGACGGAACCGCCGGTCCCAATCAAGGCGCCATCTATATCGTCAGCGGTGCCTCCATTCCGCAGTCGCCGGTTGGCAAGCCTCAGGACCTGCTCGTTTCCTCGCGCTTCAGCAACAACATCCTGCGCTACGACGGCGCCACCGGCGCATTCCGCAACGTGTTCGCCAGCGGCAATGGTCTGGCGAATCCCAATGGCATCGCCTATGGCCGCGACGGCCGCCTTTATGCCGGTCTCGGAGATCAGGGCAAGGTGCTGCGCTTCAACGGGCAGAGCGGGCAATTCATCGACGCGTTCGTGCAGGACGATCCGGCGACGCCGGCCGATGAAAGCGGCGGGTTGTCCGGTTCCCGCGGCATCGCATTCGGCCCCGACGGCGACCTGTATGTAGACGATGGTCCGCACAACCGGGTCCTGCGCTACGACGGAGTCACGGGCCGATTCGCCGGAGTGGCCACCGGGACGAGCGAGCTGCGGGGACCGGTCGGTCTCGCGTTCGGTCCGGATGGAACGATGTTCGTGGGCGGCGGGACGAGCGCTGCTGCCTTCGCGTTCCGCGACGGCGCCTTCGTACGGCGCTATGCCTGTCCCGGCCAGACTGCGATCACCGGTGTTTTGATCGGCGCCGATGGCCGTCTCTATGCGGCGGATCCCGGCCGGGACACCATCTATCGTTTCGATGTCGCCAGCGGTGATTGCCTCGGCGCATTCGCGTCCGGCGCGGGCGTCAGCATTCCCATCGGCCTCGCCTGGGCGCCCGACGGAAATCTCCTCGTCGGATCCTTCAATACCAGCAGCGTCGTCAAATTCGACCGAGTCACCGGATCGTCACTCGGAGCCTTCGTGCAGCCGGGCTCGGGTGGATTGTCGGGCACGCACAATTTCGCCTTCGTTCCCGCCGCCAGTCCCGCTCCGACGCTCACTATTACCTATCCGGCGTCCGGCGCGACGATCGCCGCCCACGGTCAGCTGTTTCTGCAGACCACCGGTTTCGAGCTCGATTGCGGCGCCGGCGCAGCGAACGCGGCCGGCCATGGGCGCGTGCGCGTGGATGTCGACGGGCAGTTCGACGGCGAGACGTGCGAGCGCACTGTCGTTCTTGCGAAGTCCTATGCCGCCGGTGCCCACCTGGTGACGATTTCTCTGGTCAACAACGACGGCACGATTCTCTCCCCGCCGGTATCAGCCGCCGTCACCGTCAGGATCGCGCCCGATGTGCCGTTCGTGACGCGGCTGGCCGTTCCCGGCGTCGGCAAGGTGAAGGGCGTCGGCGGCTCTTTCTTCCGCACCACAATGTGGATGACGAATCCCGAGGCGGCTGCCATTCTGGTTCGGCTGCGTTTCGTCGCCACAGGCGGTTTCCCGGATGGCACGACCGAGCGGGTCGCGTTCGCGGAGCTGCAGCCGAAACAGATGATCCGCTTTGGCGACGTGGTCACGGATGCTTTCGGGTTGACGATCGATGTCGCGGGAGTGGTTTCGATCGATACGGAAACGCAGTCTCTGCCGATCGTGGCCGCCCGTACGTTCAATGACACCGAGGGTGGGACCTTCGGTCAATACATCCCCGCGGTGCCGGTCGGCGACGGCGTCGCCGCGAGCCGCCTGCATGGCCTGGCCGGCGACGCCGCCTCGCGTACGAACGTCGGCGTTCTGAATGTTTCCGGAGTGCCGCTGCAGGCAACGCTCACATTATGGGATCCGGCCGGCAAGCGGCAGGGCTCCGAGGTCGAGGTCACGGTTGCGCCGTGGTCGTCGTGGCAGGTCAACGCCTTCAATCGGGCGGCCGGACTGGAGGACGTCAGCGGGTTCAGCGTGCGCATGAACGCTTCCAGTGCGACGGGTTTCCTCTATGGCTCGAAACTCGACAACAAGACCTCCGACCCGATTTTCATGTCTCGGGTTCCATCACGGTCCACCCAGTGGCTGGACGGGGTCGGAGCGGTTCGCGGCGAGGGCGGTTCGTTCTTCCGCTCGTTCTTTTCGCTGGCCAACGAAAATGACATCCCTGCGCGCGTCTCGATTGCCTACACGCCCCGCGGCACGACGGCGGTAGCCAAGACGGTCGAAGTGGATCTGGCGGCCGGCCACAGCACGTCGTACGCCGATGTCATGAACGAGCTGTTTCAAACGAGCGAAACGGCCGGCACGCTCAAGCTCACCACGGCGGAGGCGACCCCGGTCAGTGTCTGGGCCCGCACCTACAACGATCGCGGCGCGACAGGAACCCTCGGACAGTTCATTCCCTCGTTCGGGTCCGAGAACCTCATCGGAGCCCGAGGCGCGCTTCTGCAAGGTATCTCCGAGAATGAAGCAATCCGTTGCAACCTCGGCCTGATCAACACCAGTACCGTGGCAATCGATTCGGAAATCACGGTTTACAGCAGCGCGGGGACGCGGATTGCCTCGAAGACGTATCACGTCGAAGGAGGGCAGACCCTGTTCATCGGTCACATCCTGCTCGACATCGGAGCGGACTCACAAAGCGATACCTATCTCATCGTTTCGTCCTCGCTGCCGAACGCGCTCTATACCTGGGCCTCGTTCATCGACAACAAATCGACCGATCCGACGTTCGTCCGTCCGTTCATTCTGCGATGAGGGTCTTGAACCGCGGATCGGATCGCAGGGCGAAACTCTGACCGAATGTGAACGGGCGCGGCGTAAACTCTTGTGGCCATGAGCCGTGACCAGATCCTGAAGACGATCGCCGACCATCGCGACGCACTTCGCGCGCTGCATGTACGCGAGCTCTCTCTCTTCGGGTCACATGCTCGCGGGGAGGCCACTCCAACCAGCGACATCGATTTCCTCCTGGAGCTCGATGAAAAGACGTTCGATGCATACATGGACGTGAAGGAATACCTCGAGTCGCTGTTTCAGACGCGCGTCGACCTCGTGCTCAAAAGCGCGTTGAAGGACCGCCTGCGCGATGCGATTCTGAGCGAGGCTGTGCGTGCAGCGTGACCCGCGTGCCTTTCTCGGGCGGCCAAGAAGATTCCTGACGATCTTCGGTTCCGGATGACGAACGTCGACTGGCAGAGAATCGCCGGCCTTCGTGATGTTCTGATCCATCAATATTTCGGAATCGACCTCGACATCGTGTGGGACGTCGTGCGCACGAAGGTTCCTGCTCTGCGCGCGTCCGTCGTGGCGTTCCTCGGTGAAGATCGCGGGGCGCATTAGAATCCCACGCATGAAGCGCCTCATCGCACTCGCACTGTTTCTGCTCGCGCTCTCCGCCGCCGCCGCCGAGAAGCAGCCGTTCTCGATCGTCGAGGCGACGATTCCCGACATGCAGGCGGCGCTGAAGTCGGGGCGGGTGACGTCGCGCGAGCTGGTTACGCTGTCGCTGATCCGCATCGCCACGTACGAGGACAGGATCAACGCGATCCTCACCGTGAATCCGAACGCGCTCAAGGAGGCCGACGAGCGCGATCGCGAGCGGAAGGCCGGCAAGGTGCGCGGGCCGCTGCACGGGATTCCGGTCGCGCTGAAGGACAACATCCACACCACCGACATGCCGACCACCGGCGGCGCGCTCGCGTTCGAGGGGCTGGTGCCGCCGTACGAGGCGACGGTGACGAAGAGACTGCGCGATGCCGGCGCGATCATCATCGCCAAGACCCAGCTCACCGAGCTCGCGAACTGGGTCGCCGGCGCGCCGACGCCGATGCCGACGAATTACAACGCGCTCAACGCCTACGGCTTCAATCCCTACGATCCGCGCCGCGATCCGCGCGAGGCCACCGCCGACGGACGTCCGGCGCTCGCCACCGGCGGCTCGAGCTCCGGCACCGGCACGGCGCTCAGTTTCTGGGCCGCGAACGTCGGCACCGAGACCTCCGGCTCGATCCTCAGCCCGGCGAATCAGAACATGCTCGCCGCGGTGAAGCCGACCGTCGGGCGCATCAGCCGCTACGGCGTCATCCCGATCACCGCCGACCAGGACACGCCCGGTCCGATGGCCCGCACGATCACCGACGCGGCGATCCTCCTCGGCGTGCTGGAAGGCGACGACTCGAACGATCCAGCCACGAAGAACTGCGCGCCGCAACGCGACTACACGCAGTTCCTCAAAGCCGACGGCCTCAAAGGCGCGCGCATCGGCATCCCGCGCGCGTTCTATTACGACAAGGTCAAGGCGCCGGGATCGGATCGCGACCGCGGCGGCCTCAATGACGATCAGAAGAAGCTGATGAGCGAGGCCATCGAGGTGCTGAAGGCGCAGGGCGCGGTCATCGTCGACCCCGCCGACATCCCGAGCGTCGTCGACAAGGACGCGAACAACAACCTGCTGCTCTACGGCGTCTGCACGAGCATGGACGATGTGAAGGAGAAGAAGTGCTCCGTCGATCTCGCCTACGGGATGGAGCGCGATTTCAACGCCTGGCTCGCGTCCCTCGGCGACAAGGCGCCGCTGAAGTCGCTCAAGGACTTGCGCGAGTGGAACCTCGCGCATCAGAAGCTCGGCGCGATCAAGTACGGCCAGTCGCTGCTCGACATCTCCGACGCGATGGATCTCGAGCTCTTCAAGGCGCGCTACGAGGCGGACCGCGCGAGGGACATCTACCTCACGGCCACGCACGGCATCGACGAGGTGATGAAGGCCAACAAACTCGACGCGCTGCTGTTCCCCGGCGGGACCGGCGCGAACGTCGCCGCGCGTCCCGGTTATCCGTCGGTGATCGTGCCGTTCGGCTTCGTCCCGAACGCGCCGACGCCGGCATTTCCGGAGTCGTTCAAGGCGAAGCCCGCACCGCTCGGCGTGACGTTCACCGGCATGGCCTGCAGCGAGCCGTCGCTGCTGCGCATGGCCTACGCCTTCGAGCAGGCGACGAAACGCCGCGTACCGCCGCCGGGCATGCCGTAAATCCGAAGGCATCGCCCGCGCGTAAAATCACCGGAATGCTCAAAGCCCCGATCCCTCCCAACGAGCCCCAGCGGATGCGGACGCTCCGCGAGTACGCGATCCTCGATACGGCGCCCGAGGCGGTGTATGACGATATCGCGCACGTGTGCGCGGGCGTGTGCGACACGCCGATCGCGCTGATCACGCTGATCGACGGCACGCGGAACTGGTTCAAGGCGCGCGTGGGAGTGGGCGAGGAGCTGACCGAGTCGCCGCGCGACATCTCCTTCTGCGGCCACGCCATCATCGGCAACGACATCTTCGAAGTCACCGACGCGGTCCAGGATGACCGTTTCGCGGACAACCCGCTCGTGGCCTCGCAGCCGCTGATCCGCTACTACGCCGGCGCGCCGCTGATCACGCCGGACGGCTTCAAGCTCGGGACGATCTGCGCGATCGACGTCCGCCCGCGCCGCCTCAACGTCGCGCAACGCGACACGCTCACGGCGCTGAGCCGGCTGGTCATGCGCCAGCTCGACCGGCGGCGGCGCACACCTGCGAATCCCGGGTAGGGATTCGCCGTCCTGACGGCTCTCCTCAGCGCATGCGAAAAAAACTGGCAGTCCTCTGCGCGCTCGCCGTCTTGTTCGCCGTTCCCATGAACGCCTTCTTCGAAGACATCTGCATTCCCCGAAAGGGCCAGAAAGGGCCGCTCAGCTGGTGCATCAATCCGAACTGTCTGAGCCCGGTCAACACGCCGAATCGTGTCTGCCCGCAGCAGGCGCTCGACTTCTTCACGGTCCAACCCGGCCGCAGCATGATTCACGCGGACTCGACGTACTTCATCGCCCAGGCCCTCGGATACCGCGCCGACGTCGCGTACTGGATCGCGGCCTATAACGAGGTGACGGACTACGGCCTGTACAACCCGATCGATCAATGCGGCAAACAGGCCGCGAGCAGCAACTCGGGGAAGAACTACATGGCCGCGGCGTTCGACGGATTCCGGCGCACCAACACCAACACCGACGGTCCGCTCGACCACTACACGGCCTCGTACTCGCCGAACGGACAGGGGACCGACGTCCACGGCGCGGGCGGCGTGCAGGCCGTTTATCCGCTGCACTATCCGATTCCCGGCTATCCCGAGCACATCGACGACACGTATCAGAAGACGCTCGCCAATCTGCGGGGCTGGGGGATGCTGGCCACGGACGACCCGGGGATTCTCTGCACCGTGGGCATGACCTCGTCATCGACCCAGAGCGGCTGCCTCGAGGCGACGATCAGCGGAACCGTTCCCTTCCTGAGAGTGTCGCAGAAGATCGGCGTGCCGATCAGCGTGGCCGCCGGCAGGAAGGTTCTCAACTTCGGCAACGGCACCACGGTCGACTACTACGACAAGCTCCAGGCGTATCTCGACGATCCGTCGAAGACTACCGGGACGCTGTGGATGTCGCCCACGCCCGGACCGGTTCCGGTGCAGCTCGCGCGTCTCGGTCTCTACCTGCACGTGCTGCAGGACACCTCCTCGCACGCGACGTATTGCGGCGATGACGCGCCGTCCACTCCCGGAGGCATCGATCCCGGCACGTACATGTACCTCGACGCGAATAACAACGTGAAGTTCCTGTTCGGCACCGGCTGCGCGAACAGCGCGCATCTCGCCGGACATCTGCAGGAAACGGGAACTGGCGCGAGCGCGCTGCCGCTGCGCGACTATGTCGCCCTCAACAACACCGTCGACGAGTTGATCCTGTTCGGCAACTCGGTCGCGCTGCAGAACGGATGGATCGCGAATCGCGAGCTGCTCCCGCCCGATCTCGCCGGCGGCAAGAGCGCGCAGGGGATGAGCGCCGCCGATCTGAAGGAGAACCTGGTCGGCAAGATCGTCGGCGGTACGCCGGCGTACACGCGCGGCGAGATCTACCAGTCGGGCATCATCACGCTGCAGTTGCAGCAGACGGACGCGATGACGCGCCTCAACTCGCTGAACGGCGCGCTCGGCGCATACGGCGACGCGGTGCGCGCGCGCTCCGCGAATCCGTCGGCGTTCGTTCCGTTCCAGCCGATGCCGGGGAACTCGTTCACGGCGGGGGATCAGAGCGTCTGCTGGAAGTAGCTCAGTCGTAGCGCACGGCCGGGCTTCCGGCGGGATAGAACACTCCGAGCAGCCGCAGATCGCGGCTGCTCGTGTTTTCGACGCAGTGCATCTGTTTCGGCGGGAGGTAGATGCAGGAGCCGGTGGAGATCGGCGCGCTCGATGCGCCGGCCCACATCCTCCCTTCGCCATCGAGGATGCAGAGCATTTCCTCGTAGAGGTGGTAGTGATCGGGCGCGCGGCCCGGCGGGATCACGCCGACGAACTGCGTGACCTCCCCCTGGATCAACTCGCGATACCAGCGGTCGCCGGTGCGTTGCAGCGGGCGTTCTTCCAGCGTCACGACGAGCGTGTGCTTGGCGCTCGACGTCGCAGGCGTACGGACGCTGATCAGCGTCATCGCGCCGTCGAGGACCAGCTCGTGCCGTACCGGCAGGTGAATGGCGATGTCGTCGCCGAACTGGTACAGCACTTCCTCCTGGTCGGCGTTGTACAGCTCTACGCGGCCGTCGCTCTCCAGCTCGAGCACGCGCAGCGAGACCTTGTCGCCGCGAAAGTGATCCCACACCCGCAGCGCCCCCTCGCGCCGCGGCTCGCCGTCCTTCAACCCCGTGACCTGAACGCCGCCTTCGAGCTGCATTTCGTGTGCTCTTCAGTTTATCCCGCGCGAAGACGCGGGATCATCGGTGGCACCGCGCCAGACCGAGCCACAGGCGGTGCATGTGCAGCTGGCATCGGATCTATCCTGCCGGTGTAACCCGTGATCCCGCGTCTTCGCGCGGGATAAACTGCAAAACTGCAAAACCGAGACACATGGAGCAGAAGACCAATCAGGATTTCATCCGGTACGACCAGGTCGAGAAGCGGCAGACCTATCACCTGGCCGAGGGTTCCGAAGGCATCGAGGAGTTCGACGACGCGTTCTTGATCCGCACCTGCGACATGCGCGCTCCCGGCTTCGCAGCGCAGCTCGGCGACGCGCTGCGCGAGATCGGCTTCGCCATCCTCGACGGCCACGGCGTGGATCCCGCGCTGTACGACGAGGCCTTCGCGAAGGTGAAGGAGTTTTTCGAGCGGCTCACGCTCGAGGAGAAGATGCGCTTCCGCGCGCAGCGCTTCGGCTCCGTGAATCAGGGCTACTTCCCGATCAAAGAGACCAGCAACATGCATCCCGACCTCGTCGAGGGATGGGTCTTCTGCCGCCGCGCGTTCGAGACTCCCGGCGCGTTCTGGCCGCTCGCGGAGTACGCGCCGTTCTTCGAGCAGATCGTCCGCGCGCACGAGCGGCTGATCCTGCCGGTCATGCAGGCGATGCTCGCGTATCTCGGCTGCGATCCGCATCTCTACGACGCGAAGCTGACCGGCACGAACTTCGGCCTGCGCCTCAACTACTACCCGCCGGTCTCCGCCGCCGATGACGCCTCCGGCGCCGCGCGCCTCCTCGGCCATGAGGACATCGATCTCTTCACGTTCCTTCCCGCGCCGCAGGTGGAAGGGCTGCAGGTGCTCAACCGCCGCAACATGAAGTGGGTGCGCCTCTTCGCGCCGCCCGGCACGATCGTGCTCAACACCGGCGACTACATGCAGCGCATCAGCAACGACATCTTCCCCTCGACCACGCACCGCGTCAGCAAGCCGCGCGATCCGCACGCGCGCCGCGAGACCCGAACCTCGTTCCCGATGGCGGTCTACCTCTGGGAAGACGAGATGCTGGAAGTGCTGCCCTGCATTGCCGAGCCGAAGTACCCGCCGGTAAAGGCGATCCACTTCCACACCAGCATCACGAGTAAGTTCTACGGGGACGACTACGCGGTGAAGTGAGGGGGGAAGCGAGACGCTTCCCGTCCAGCCGGCGGGGACGCCGGCGTTCCGGAACGCCGCCGTCACGGCGGCTGGTCAGGCGGCGTCCCGCCGCCTTGCGCGTGCGGTGAACAAATACAGTGCCGCGCCGATTGCGGCCCAGAATCCCATCAGCTTCATGGTCTCGAGGTCGCGCACCATCAGCACGATCAGGGTGCCCATCGCGATCACCGACAGCAGCGCGCAAAGGAGCTGCAGGCCGCGCGGCATCGGCAGCGTCACGCTGCGATAGAGCTCCCGATTCGTGATCGGCAGGTAGATCAGCGCGATGCTGTGCAGGAAGTAGAGGACGACCAGGGCGAAGACGGCGATGTTGAGCGCGAGCGAGACGCGTCCGCTGCCGAGGAGCAGGAGCGCGGCGACGAGTGTGACGGTGAGGCCGTTCACCGGCGTGCCGGTCTTCGGCGAGATCGCGCCGATCCACGCCGGCGCGAGTCCATCCTCGGCGAGCATGACGCCGATGCGCGACGGCACGAGCATCGTCGCGTTGACCGAGGTCGAGAGCGCCATCACCGCGCCGAACGTCACGAACCACGCCGCGCCGATCGGGAGGTAGCGAGCGCCTACTTCCGCCATCGGCGCGGCCGCGGCGCGCAGCCGCTCGCCCGGCAGCACGCCGAACGCGACGACGGACATGAGGAAGTAGATGACCGTCGTCGCCAGAATTCCGCGCAGGAAGATGCGCGGCAGGCGGCGGGTGCTGTCGCGCACTTCGCCCGCGGTCTGCGCGAGCGCCTCGAAGCCCGCGTAGGCGAAGAACAGCGGCGGCAGCGCCTCCGCGAATCCGCCGAGGCCGTGCGTGAAGAACGGGCGGTAGTTCTCGACGCGGATCGCGAAGAGGCCGGGGACGATGAGCACGAGCAGCGACATGCCGAGGAGCGCGCACATCGCGACCTGCAGCCGCCCGAACCAGCGCACGCCGATGACGTGGATCACGTAGAAGAAGAGCAGGCTCGCGATCGCGAGGGGCATCGAGGATACTTTCAAATGCAGCAGCTCGATGAGGTAGTCGGCGAACGTGATCGCCAGAAACGCCAGCGCGCCGATGTACGAGATGATCTTCAGCCACGCGCCGATGAACGCGAGGCCGTAGCCGTGGAACGTGCGAGAGAGGTGCGTGTACTCGCCGCCGGGCTCGCGGCCGAGCGGCGTCGAGAGGAAGACCGAGTAGGCGACCGAGGTGGCGAGGATGGCCGGCGCGAGGACCATGTATCCGAGGATCACGCTCGGGCCGGTCAGCTCCCAGGCGTAGCTCGTGACCTTGAAGATGCCGGCGCCGATCAGGATGCCATCAGCGCGGCGTAGGACTCGATCGTGCCGAGATCGCGGCGAAGGTTGCCGATGCTCATTCGGTGATGAAGGCTCCGTCCCACTCCGCGTCGGGCTCCGGCGGCGGGTTGCCCGTCCACTGCGACGAGCGGAAGCGCGACTCGGCGGTGTCGTTGCGTTGTTTCCAGCGAGCGATGTCGCGCTGCAGGCCGAGCGCGTTGAGCCACGGAATCTCATCGTCGCGCAGCCGCGGCGTGGGACTCTTCAACTCGTTGCGCAGCCAGTTGCGCGCGCGGATCAGCCGGCCGTCGCCGCGCGGAGCGTTGTTGGCGAGGATGGCCTTGTACGCGCCGAGGAACGCGATGCTCATGCCCGCGCTGGCGTAGAAGCCGGGCGGCGTCGACGCCGCGAAATGCGCGGCCACGGCGATGCCGGTGAAAATCGCCAGCGGGATCAGGAGGAACGGCGCGTTGAGGAGCGACCCGCGGACGGCCTCGCGGGTGATGCTGTCGGGCCAGATGTTGTACAGCATCACCGAGGCCATCAGCGTCGCGAAGAGCATCGCCGGCTCGCGGTTGTAGCGCACCAGCTCCTGGATTCCGACCACGAGGCCCACGCCGATGAGCGCGAACGACGTAAGCCGCGAGTACCACGGCGCGCTCTGTTTCTTCGCCCCCTCGGCGGCCGTCTTCTGCACGGCGAGGTTCAGCACGCGCTCGGCATCGAAGTTCTCGTTCTCGCTGCGCCGGCGGATCTCCTCGCTGGTCGTTTCCCAGGCATCCCGCATCAGGATCTGGATGCCCAGTCCGTCGTACGGCGTGAGCTGCTCGCGCGGCACGAGCAGGCGCAGTGTGGCGACCTCGTTGTCACCCATGCTGATCGCGACCTTGCGCTCGCGCTCGAGGCGGCGCAGGAACTGGTCGATCGTCACGTGCGGCGCGCGCCCGCTCCACTCCGCCTCGACCTTCTCCGGCGGCTGGCGATAGACCACGTCGCGCACGAGCTGCTCCGCGTCCTCGGAGCCGCGCGGCCTGCGCAGGAACGCGATCAGGACGAAAAGCAGCCAGAGCAGCAGGCCGGCGACCGGCAAGCCTACCAGCGACGCCATGCGGATCCCGTGTCGCGCTTCGTCGACGCTCGTCAGCAGGTGGCGGCCGTCTTCTTCGAAGAGATGCTGCAGGCGATAGCGGTCGGGGTTGGCGAAGTCGCGCGCGATCGGTTGCGCGACCGTGTCGGGCGTGATCTCGTGCACCGGCTTCCAGCCCGGCGGCCAGTAGATCTGCAACTGGATCGACGTGCCGGCGATGCTCGGCGGCGGCATGTTGAACTGATAGTCGACGACGTAGCGATGCCGCGGATTCTTCAGCGCCTCGCGCCAGAACGGGATGACTTCGCGCAGCCGCTCGCGCGGATCGCCCAGGCGGCCGGCGCTGTCGTCGCTCAGCACCTTGCCGCGCGGAATGCTCCACGCCGGGATGACCGCGTCGCTGATGTGCGACTCGATCACGTACGTCAGCGTGCGCGTCTCCGCGGGGATGTCGGCCTTGTCGCGCACGCTCCAGACCACGCGGCCGGGCCAGTCGTCGTCCTTGAAATGGTGCGCGCGATCGAGGTCTCCGCTCTCCTCGAGCTTCACCGTGCGATCGGTGTCGTAGAGCGTGATCGCGTCGAAGGTGACGATCTGTTCCGCATCCTCCCAATACGTCCGCTCCACCCGCTGTACCCCCGGCAGCACGTTGACCGTGACCTGCTCGGTCATGTGCAGCCGGCCGTCCGCGTCGATATCGAAGCGGACGATCACCGCGACGAAGTCGGGGTCCGGGCCGACGCTGTCGGCGGCGCGGGCGACGGCCGCGATGGCGAAGAGAGCCACGAGAGCGATTCTGCGAAGCATGCGGACCTTTGAGGCCTATTATCCACATCCGTGAAGCGCGTCTTATCGGTCGCCGCCCTCACGCTCCTGCTGCTGATCGTGGCGCTCGCGATCACGTTGCGCGTCCGCTACGGCGGCGCGACCACTCCGTTTCCCGATCGCACCACGGCTCCGATGTTCACAAACCTCGAGGTGGTTGCGACTCTCCCTGAGCCTCCGGGCAACATCGCCGTCACGAATGACGGCCGCGTTTTCTTCACCTATCACCCCGAGGCGCGGCCCGAGCTTCATCTGCTCGAGCTGGTGAACGGGAAGCCGGTGCCGTATCCGAGCGCGGAGTTTCAGGAGCGGTTCGTCACGCCGCTGTCGGTGCGCGCCGACCGGCAGGGAAGGCTGTGGGTGCTGGACATCGGCTTTCACGGCATCCGCGGCGCGCGGCTCCTTGCGTTCGATCTGCGCGACGGCAGGCTTGTGCACGAGTCGCCGGAGCTCGCGGGCTTCGGCTCGTTCGTGCAGGACTTTCAGCTCGATCCCGAGGCGCGGCGAATCTATCTCGCCGATCTGAGCATCCTCGCAAAGCATCCGGCGCTGCTCATCTACGACACGCAAACGCGCGGCGTGCAGCGCGTGCTCGAAGGGCATCCGTCCGTCAGCGATCATCCGTATCGCATCGTCGCCCGCGGGACTCCGATGGAGTTCCTCGGCGGTCTGTACAAGATGCATCCCGCGCTCGACTCCATCGCGCTCGATCGCAACGGCGAGTGGCTTTACTACGGCGCGATGTCGAACGACACGCTGTACCGGTTGCGTACGCGCGATCTGCACGTCGAGGCGTACGGTCCGAAGCCGCAGACCGACGGCATCGCCATCGACGACGCCGGCAACATCTACATGGCCGAGGTCGAGCACGGCACGCTCGCGTTCCTCGGCGCGGATCGCAAGCTGCGCACGCTCGTCCGCGACGACCGCCTCCGATGGCCGGACGGACTCGGATTCGGCCCCGACGGGTCGCTCTACGTCACCGACAGCGCGCTGCAGCACGTGATCCTGAAGAGCCGCGCGAACGTGGCGAAGCACGCGCCGTACTTCATCTTCCGGGTCAGAGCAGCATCCTCGTCACCAGCGCCCCGATGATCATGTCGGCGCTGAGCTCGGAGTCGACGAAGCGGCGGATGCGCGGGCGCTGCGAGGCGACGACCGCGCGGAGCACCGCGACGTCGTCGGCGTCCGCGATCAGCTGAAACATCACCGTGGCGTCGCGAAGGACCGTGGCCAGATTCTCGTCGTCCTGAGTCGCGAGCGGCTCGATGGCCGCGGCGACGAGAATCCCCTTGGTCGGCCAGCGGCGGTAGATCGTGGTCTTGGCGATGCCGAGGCGCTCCGCGATCTCGTCGACGTTCAGGTCGCGATAGCCCTTCTCGCGCAGCATCTCCAGCGCGACGGCGAGGATCTCCTCGTCCGTTCCGGCGCGCCTGGGACGGCCGCGCCCGCGCTTCATTGAGGCGCCTCCGGTGGACGCGCGCGGAAATACGCGCGCACCTTCGGACCGTCGCCCGGCGACAGCGCGGTGAGGAGACCGACGACCACCGTGTTGTCCGCGGCCCAGCGATCGAGACTCGCATCGGCGATGTTGAACGCGTCGCCGCCGATGACGCGCAGCGACTCGATGGTGCGATCGCCGCGCACGCGCGCGGTCACGCCCTCGTTCTGATCGGACAGCAGCGACACTTCGACGACGTCTCCGTCGCGCCGCACGCACGAGCGCGTCAGCGGCACGGTCTTGCCGTTCACGGTCATCTTCCCGCGCGCCTGGCCGTATTCGAGCTCGATCACCGGCTCGCCCTGACCGATCATCGAGCCGAGTCTCGGCCGCACATTGCGCTGCACCCAGCGCTCCGCCTTGACCTCCGGCCACGACGGATCCTTCTTCGCGAACTGCTGTTCGATCGCGTCGAGAGGCATCAGCGCGAGGCCGAGGAGCGCGCCGGCGATCACGGGGAGCAGGCAGCCGCAGCCGAAGAACAGCTCGAAGACGTTCTTGGCGCAGCCTCGCTTCGCGAGCGCCGCCGGCTCGCCGGTCGTGATCTTCACCGGCTGCAGCATCGCCGTCTCGTCGGGAACGAGCGCGTTCTTCGCCGCCGAGTAGCGGCCGACGGCGACGACGTGCGTTCCGGGCGCGAGGATCTTCTCCTTCATCTGCAGCGTCGAGACGTTGATGTTCGGATCGCGCTTGATGTCGTAGCGGATGCGCCCGTCGTCGTCGGCGACGACGGTCTTGAGGTGCGCCATCTCGCGCCTGATGTCGATGCCGAAGTGCTGGAGGAACTGCGTCTGGGCGATGTACTCGGAGAAGTTGTCGTAGAACTCGATGCGCGACGGCGAGTCGAACGGGAAGTCGAGCTCCGGCACCGCGAGGAGGCGGATCGCGCCGCGCGGGCCTTCGATGGTCGCGGGCGTCAGCGCGAAGCCTTCGATGACCGCGGAGTCCTGGGCAGTCGGCGGAATGCCTTTGTACTCGTAGGCGACGCAGCGCTGCCGCGTCATCGGCGACTCCAGCGTCTCGAATGACGAGCCGATCGTGCCGACCACGGCGATCTTGTCGCCGTCGTTCGGCCGCTCGCCGCTGATCCCGCGCCGCATCATCCGCGCCTCTTCGTTCCGCGTGCGGATGCCGAAGACGTAGCCGATCGCGAACCACACCAGGATCGCCGCGCCGAAACCGCACCCGAGCGCGAGACCTGTTTGCGGCACTCGCTGATAGACGAGCGCGGACAAGGCGAGGCCGAGGAAGACGTAGAGCAATCCCCAGCGGAGGCAGCTTTTCTTCAGGGAGTGCATTGGAGGGGGAAATGTATCAGTCTTGCAGGGGAGGTTCCCATGCAACGACGCAAACTGGGCAATCAGGGTCTCACCGTCTCCGCCATCGGTCTCGGCTGCATGGGGATGTCCGAGTTCTACGGCACCTCGAGCGAAGCCGACGGCATCGCCACGATTCAGCGCGCGCTCGACCTCGGCGTCGACTTTCTCGACACCGCCGACATGTACGGGCCGTTCACGAACGAGAAGCTGGTCGGCAAGGCCATCCGCGGCCGCCGCGACAACGTCGTCGTCGCAACGAAGTTCGGGAACATGCGCGGCGAGCAGGGCGAGTTCCTCGGCATCAGCGGGCATCCCGACTACGTCCGCAAGGCCTGCGACGCCTCGCTGCAGCGCCTCGGCGTCGACGTCATCGATCTCTACTATCAGCACCGCGTCGACACAAAGACGCCGATCGAAGAGACCGTCGGCGCGATGTCCGAGCTGGTGAAGGCCGGCAAGGTGCGCTACCTCGGATTGTCGGAGGCGGCGCCGGCGACGATCCGCCGCGCGCAGAAGGTGCATCCGATCAGCGCGCTGCAGACTGAGTACTCGCTCTGGAGCCGCGATCCCGAGGACGAAATCCTGCCCACGGTGCGCGAGCTCGGGATCGGCTTCGTCTCCTACAGCCCGCTCGGACGCGGATTTCTCACCGGCCGCTTCCGCTCGATCGACGACCTCGAGCCGACCGACTTCCGCCGCCGCGCCCCGCGATTCCAGGGCGAGAACTTCCAGCGCAACCTCGACCTCGTAAAGCGCATCGAGGAGATCGCGAAGGAGAGGGGCGTGACGCCGTCCCAGCTCGCACTCGCCTGGGTCCTGCACCGCGGCGACGACATCGTGCCGATCCCCGGCACGCGCCATGTACGCTATCTCGAAGAGAACGTGAAAGCCCTCGACGTCGCGTTGAATGCCGAGGACATGGAACGCATCGACGAAGTTGCGCCGAAGGGCGTGGCAGTGGGGGAGAGGTATCCGGATATGAGCTCGGTGAATCGGTAGCGTTCGTACGATGCGCGAATTCATCGAACGCCTCCCCAAAACAGAGCTCCACCTCCACATCGAAGGCACGCTCGAGCCGGAGTTGATGTTCGAGCTGGCGCGGCGCAACAGCGCGGCGCTGGCGTATGCGTCGGTCGACGCGCTGCGGCGCGCGTACGACTTCAGCGACCTCCAGTCCTTTCTCGATATCTACTACCAGGGCGCGGGGGTGCTGCAGACGCGCGAGGACTTCTACGACATGACGCTTGCGTATTTTCGCAAGGTGGCGTCGCAGAACGTGCGGCACGCGGAGATCTTCTTCGATCCGCAGACGCATACCCATCGCGGCATTCCCTTCGCGACGGTGATCGACGGAATCGCCGACGCCCAGCGCGCCGCGGAGCACGAGCTGCACGTCACGTCGGGGCTGATCCTCTGCTTCCTGCGCCACCTCGATGAAGATGACGCGCTGAAGACGCTCGACGAGGCGCTCCCGCATCGGGACAAGCTCATCGCCGTCGGGCTCGACTCCGGCGAGCGCGGCAACCCGCCGCGCAAGTTCGCGCGCGCGTTCGAGCGCGCGCGGGATGCGGGACTGTTCGCGGTTGCACACGCCGGCGAGGAAGGTCCGCCCGAGTACATCTGGGAAGCGCTCGACATCCTCGGCGCGCGGCGCATCGATCACGGCGTCCGCTGTCTCGAAGACCCGAAGCTCGTGGCGCGCCTCGCGGCCGATCAGATCCCGCTGACGGTCTGTCCGCTGTCGAACATCAAGCTGCGCGTCTTCGACACCATGCGCGACCACAACCTCCGCGCCCTCCTCGACGCCGGCCTCAAGGTCACCATCAACTCCGACGACCCCGCGTACTTTGGCGGCTACATCAACGAGAACTACATCGCCGCCGCCGAGGCGCTGAACCTGACGGAAGGCGAGCTGGAGCAGATCGCGCGGAATTCGTTCGAGGCGAGTTTCATGTAGCGGTTGCCCAGTCACCCGGTTACCCGGTTGCCCGGCGTCACTGGGCGACCGGGCAACCGGGCGACCGGGCGACCGGGCAACCCTCTTATACTGATCTCCGTCCAGGAGACTCCATGATCAATTCGCTCCTTCCTCGCGGCCGGATCTCTCGTGCGCGTTTCTGGCTCGGCGCCGCCGTTCTCATCCTTGCGTTCGCGGTTCTCTTCGCCGGCATCGAGGCGCTGTTCGGGCGGCAGCTGACCTGGATTCTCTATCCACCGCTGCTCTGGCTCGGGTTCGTGCTCGCGGCGAAGCGCTATCACGACTTCGATCGCTCGCCGGTGCGGCTGCTGTTGCTCGTGATCCCGATCGTCGGGCCGATCCTCGTGGGGTTCGATCTCGCGTTTCGCAAGGGCACCGAGGGGAGCAACCGGTTCGGCGAAGACCCGCTGACGGCGGGGATCGACTATCACACCGTCAAATTGCCGCTGCTCGACGCCGACGGACGCGCGATCGTCAACGACGTCACGGCGATCAACCCGGTGCGCGTCGCGGCGATCGTTGTTCCGACCTCGGTCGACGAGCTGCGCGAGGCCATCCGGCGCTCGAGCGGCGCGATCTCGGTCGGCGGCGGGCACTTCAGCATGGGCGGACAGACGGCCAGCGAGGGGAGCCTGCACCTCGACATGCGCCGGCTCAATCAGATCCTCCGCTTCTCGCCGACCGAGAAAACGATTCGCGTGCAGTCGGGCGTGCGCTGGTGCGACCTGCAGCGCTTCCTCGATCCGCACGGCCTCGCCGTGAAGATCATGCAGACGTACGCGAACTTCACCGTCGGCGGCGCGCTCAGCGTCAACTGCCACGGGCGCTACGTCGGGCTCGGGCCGCTGATCCTCTCCGTCCGCGCGATCACGCTCTGCCTCGCGGACGGGACTCTGGTCGATGCGTCACCCGCGCAGAACGCGGATCTCTTCTACGGCTCGATCGGCGGCTACAACGCCCTCGGCGTGATCGTCGAGGCCGAGCTCGCGCTTGCGGACAACGAGCGCGTCGAGCGCGTCGCGAAGAAGCTTCCGACGTCGAAGTATCTCGATCACTTTCGCCAGACCGTGCGCGGCTCGAAGCAGGCCGTGTTTCACAACGCCGATCTCTATCCGCCGAACTACACGCGCGCGCGCTCGGTGACCTGGCTGGAGACGCAGAAGGCGGCCACGCAGCACCGCCGGCTGCAGAATCCGGGTGGCCTGCACCTCATCGAGAAATACTTCATGTGGGCGATCACCGAGACGCCCCTCGGCAAGTGGCGGCGCGAGTTCATCGTCGATCCGATTCTCTACTCGAAGAAAGCGGTGCACTGGCGCAACTACGAAGCCGGCTACGACGTCGCCGAGCTCGAGCCGGTGTCGCGCAAGGCCACCACGTACGTGCTGCAGGAGTACTTCGTCCCGGTGGCGCGCTTCGACGAGTTCGTGCCGAAGATGGCCGAGATCCTCCAGCGCCACAAGGTGAACGTCCTCAACATCTCCGTGCGCCATGCCTACGCCGATCCTGGCTCGTTGCTGGCGTGGGCGCGCGAGGAGGTGTTCGCATTCGTGCTCTATTACAAGCAGCGCGTGCGCGAGAACGCGAAGACGCGCGTGGCGATCTGGACGCGCGAGCTGATCGACGCCGCGCTGAGTGCCGGCGGCACGTACTACCTCCCGTATCAGCCGCACGCCACGCACGAGCAGTTCCACGCCGCCTATCCCCGTGCGAACGAGCTGTTCGCGCTGAAGCGCAAATACGATCCGCAGTTCCGCTTCCGCAACGTGCTGTGGGACAAGTACTACGTCGAGCAGCCGTCGCCGCGGGTCGTGCTCGCGGACTCGGAATTCCATTCGATCTTCAGCAACGTGGCCTCGTTCGACGCGTTCTATCTGTTCCTGCAGAACGTCTATCACCTCTATCCCGAGGACCGGTTTCAGACGCTCATCAAAGACGCGTGCGCGGAGGCGAAGACCGATGAGGAGATCTACCGCTACATCCAGCAGCGGCTGCCCGACATCAAGCCGGCGCTCGCGGACGTCTCGTACGCGCTGCCGGCGCTGAAGAAGCAGAAAGAGGAGATGGCCGAGCAGACGCTGAAGGTCCTCGGCGACCGCAGGAAGATCAACGGCTACGTCGAGATCGGCTCGACGGGGCGCTATGTGAGCGAGCTGCGCGATCACATCGAGATCGAGGATCCGATCTACGTGATCCACGACGCGGCGCCGACGAACTCGCCGGTCGACATCGCCGAGCGCGGCGGCATCGCCAAAATCGGGACGTTCCTGCCGCTCGACGACTACGCGCCGCTCAGCGCGGAGATCGCCGATCACAGCATCGACGTGGTGACCTGCTTCATCGGACTGCATCACGCGCCGCCGGCGAAGCTCGCCGCGTTCGTCGACTCGATTCACCGCGTACTGCGTCCGGGCGGCCTGTTCCTCGTGCGCGATCACGACGTGAAGACGCCGCAGATGGACGCGTTCGTGTCGCTCGCGCACACGGTCTTCAACGCCGGCCTCGGCATTCCGTGGGATACGAACGCGCGCGAGCTGCGCCACTTCGCGCCGATCGAGCAGTGGTCCCGTTATCTCGCCGAGCATGGATTCAGCGACACCGGCGCGCGCATCCTGCAGGCGCACGATCCGTCCGCGAACACGTTGATGGCGTTTGGACGATGAAGAACCTGCTCGCCGCGCTGCTCCTGACCACGGTCGTCTCGACGCCGAAGGAGCACGTTCGTCCCGCCGACCAGACCTACCTCACGTATCCGGAGTGGTTCCTGGTCTTCAGTCCCGCGGAATACGCGACGTTCACGCGCGACCACAATCCGAGCGACTTCCCGTTCATCGGGCACACGCGCCAGTTCTGGCAGGGCTACAACGCGGTGTGGCAGGCGACGCGCGGCAAGTACGCGTTCAACGGCGGCTATCACCTGATGATCATGGTCATCGGGACGAGCACGAGCGTCGAGTACCTGATGCGCAGCGGATACGAGACCGTGGTCGGTCGGCTCGCGGAGATGACCCGCCGGCACGGGCGGACGCAGGAGGAAGTGCTGGCCGCGCGCGTGGCGCAGGAGTACGTCGACTTCATCCGCGTGCTGCCGTGGTACGAGTTCGATTTCACGGCGCGGCTGAAGCAGCTCTGGACGACGACCGACCTCTGGGGCCGCGATCCGATTCGGAAGTGGGAGCGCAAGTACTTCCTGACCAGCGAGTACGGCGTGAAGGCGGTCTACGGCTGGATGATCAGGAAGGCCACCAAGGCAACCTACGAGGACCCGCTTCCGGTGACGGTCGTGATCGACAGCCGCGGGCAGCTTCATGAGCTGCCGCGCTACGAGGCGTTCATGAAGAGCGCCACCGCGCTCGCGAAGCAGGGCGTGGAGTTCCGCGAGATCGCCGGCAACCGCGGCGACATCCTCGTGAGCGTGATCGTGCCGGTGGCGTCGAAGGCCGATCACGTGATCTTCCGCCAGCCGATCATCACCGAGGAGGGGAGAGAGCGGCTGCTGCTTTCAGTGCCGGTCGCGCGGCTGTCGGAGACGCTGCGCCGGTACGACGCCTCGGTCGAGCACGTCTTCGACTTCTAGGTCTCTAGAACGACTCCAGCAGCTTCGTATCCACTCCCTCCACCTTGCCGAGGAGCGCGAAGTCGACGTGGCGCGCGTACTTATCCATTGCGCGGCGTACCTGTTCCGGCGTCACTTCGTCGAGCTTGCGCAGCGTGGCGTCGAACGCGGACCAGTCGCCGGCCTCGAGCTCCCATTCGCCGATCGAGCCGGCGATGTCGTTCGCCGACTGCATGTTCATCAGCATCTGCGTCTTCATCTGGCGCAACTGGTCCTTCAGCTCCTCCTCGGAGACCGGCGACGTGCGCAGTTTCTCGACCTCATCGCGGATCACCTTCACCGCGGCGTTGGGATCGGGGGTCGTGACGTAGAGCTGGCCGATGTTCGCGCCGCGGCGGCGCAGTCCCGCGAACGCGGCGTACGAGAGATTGCGCTTCGTGCGCACTTCCTCGAAGAGGCGGTCGCTGAGGATGTTCACGCCCACGAGCGCGGCCGCGTAGTCCTCGCTCCCGATGTTCGGCGCGGGAAAGAATCCGCTGACATAGACCGTCGGCAGATCGCGGGCGACGAGCTTCGTCGCCGCGCGGTCGGCGTTCGGAATCGCCGCGACGGCGGACGGGCGATAGTTGCCGGCCGGCAGATCCTTCACGACCGGCTTCAACACCGCCTCCAGCTCCTCGCGAGTCACATTGCCGACGACGACGAGCAGCAGGCGTGAGCGGTTGACGCTCGCCGCGTGCAGGTCGGACAGCTGTTTCGCCGTGGCCGCCTTCACCACCGCCTCGGTGCCGAGGGGATTCGCGGCGTACGGATGGTCGCCGTACGCGGTCTCCATCGACAACCGCTCGATCCAGGCGTCGGGGTTGTCTTCCTCACTCTTGATGGCGGTCAGCCGCCGTTCGCGCGCGAGCGCGAGCTCGCTGTCGTTGATTAGCGGATGCACGAGCGCGTCGAGGAAGATGCGCATGCTTTCGGCGAAGCTGCGGCGGAGCGCGGTCAGCGTGAACGTCGAGTAGTCGGCGGCGGTGTTGCTGGCCAGTTGCGCGCCGAGGCGCGTCAGCTCGCGGGCCATCTTCTCCTTCGGATAGTGCACGCTCTGCTTCTCCGCGATCTCGAGCAGCAGCAGCTCCAGACCCGCGCGCTCGCGGCCGGCCCATCCGAGTCCGCCCTGCAGGAACGCCTTCGCGCTCACCGTCTCGCTCGACGGATTCCTGCGCAGAATGACGTGCAGCCCCTCGACGTCGAATTCCTCGGTCGGCGACGCCGCGGTCTCCGCCTTCATCGCCGTCGCCGAGGTGCCCTTCACCGGACGCACGACCTCCGCGTTCTTCAGCAGCGCGACCTTCGCGCGGCCCTCGTCCGACACCAGCACGCCCGTCACCGACGGCTTGCCGGCGATGTAGCGGCGCACGTAGCTCTGAATATCGGCGCGGCTTACCTTGCGGAGGTTGTCGAGATAGTTGCGGTAGTAATCGAGTCCGCCGGTCGACCACCAGAACGAGACGCTGTGGACGAAGTCGGTCGGGCGCTCCCGGCCGTAGATTTCCGAGACTTCCAGCTGGTCCTTCGCGAAGGCCAGCTCTTCATCGGTGAAGTAGCCGGGATCCGTGAAGTGGCTGATCTCGTTGAGCAACGCCGCGTGGGCCTTGTCGAGGCGCTCCGGCGAGGTCTGGCCGAACGCGTTGATCGGTCCGGTGTGAACCTGCGAGAAGTAGAAAAGACTGACAAAGTCGAACAGGCCGCTGTCGACGAGGTTGCGGTAGAAGCGGGAGGTCGGCTGCTGCAGGATGAACGACAGCGTGTCGGCCGCAAACGTCGACGGCACGTCGTCCACCATCGACGGTCCCTGCCACGCGATCTGCAGCGTCGCGGTATTCACCGGCTGGATCACGGCGATCGTCGAGCTCTGCTTGAGAGGCGGATGCGCCGGAACCGGATAGAGCTTGTGCGGATCGTCGGTCGCCTTCCACTCGCCGAACAGCTCCTCGGCAAGCGCATACGCCTCGTCCGGGCTCACGTCGCCGGAGAAGAGCAGCGCCGAGTTGTTGGGGACGTAGTAGCGGTCCTTGAGCGCCTGCATCTTCTCGCGCGGCGTGGTCACGATCATCTCGCGGTCGCCGATGACGTCCTTGCGCGAAGGGTACTGGTACCAGAGCTTGCGATCGATCTGGCGCCCGAGGTGGAAGACCGGGTTGGCCTCGTTGCGGTCGAACTCGCCGAGAACCACGACGCGCTCGCGCTCGAGCTCCTTCTGCTGGAACAGCGGATAGAAGAGCGCGTCGCGCATGAACACCGAGCCCTCGCGCAGGTTCTGCGAGGGGATGGTGAAGTAGTAGTTCACGCGCTCGGTCTGGGTCGTGCCGTTCCACGACGCGCCGAGCTCGCGCAGGCGTTTGAGGTAGGCCTCCTGATTCGGAATGGCGCGGTTCCCCTTGAAGAACATGTGCTCGTAGAGATGCGAGAGCCCGCTGAACTCGGGCGACTCGACGAAGCCGCCGCTCTTGACGGCGATCTCGATCGTGACCAGCGGCACGGCGTGGTTCTCGATCACGATCACCTCGAGGCCGTTCTTCAGTTTTTTCGAGCTGAGGCCGGGGATGTCGCCGGCGTGCATGGATGTGGCGAAGAGAAGGAGAGCCGCGAGGATGGTCCGCATGCGCCGGATTATAGGTTTCGGCGCTGGTGCAGGAGCCATGGCCACAATTCTGTTTCAGCGTAGGCCCGGTCCCAGGAGTTGTGCGTGACGCCGGCGTACTCGGTGTAACGCACGTCGCCGCCTGCGTCGCGCAACGCGCGCACCATCCGCCGCGACTGTTCGACGGGGACGATGTCGTCGGCGTCGCCGTGAAAGACCCAGTGCGGGATCGCGGCGATCCGTTTCGCGGCCTCGCCGATCGGCACGTCCGCGATTCGCTCGTCGAAACCGCCGCACACCGGCACGATCGCCGCGAAGCGCTCCGGCTGCTGCACCGCTAGGTGCCATGTGCCGTAGCCGCCCATCGAGAGGCCGGTGAGGTAGACGCGGGTCCGGTCGACGTCGAAGGTTTGCACGACGTCTTCGAGCGCCGCGACGGCGGCGTCGAGGTTGACGCCGCGCCAGCCGAAGGTCGAGGACTGCGGAAAGACCACGATCGCCGGAAAGCGCTCGCGGTTGCGGCGGATCGCCGGGCCGATGCCGACGGTCGTCTGCGCCAGGCCGTCGTTGCCCGACTCGCCGCGGCCGTGGAGAAAGAGGATCACCGGCAGGGGCCCCTTCATTCGCGGCGGCGCGTAGACGCGGTAGATCGTGTTGACGCCGCCCACCGCGACCTCGCGTTTGCGAAACAGCATGCGGTGTATTGTGAGGCCATGCGCAGGTGCGAAAACTGCGATGCGCCCGTGCCGGCCGGCGCAGCGACCTGCCCCGAATGCGGTGTGTACGCGGGCGATTACGTCGAAGGCCAGGCCATACAACCCGCCAAGCCCCGCTATGGCCTCTGGCTCTCGCTGCTCGCGGCCGCCGCGGTGATTGCCGCGGTCTCGTATCTGCTGACAAAGCAACTGCCGGCGCGCGAGGCCGTGGCGCGAAAAGACACGACGCCGGTGCGGGTGGTGCGCGACCGTCCCGGCGGCGCGTACCGCGCGAAGGGCGCGGTCATCAGCGAGCCGGAGGCGATCATGCTGCTCCGCCGCAGCTTCACCGACCTCAAACCCGAATGCGTCGCCATCCTCAGCAACGGCTACCGCGACGGCGCCTACCTGATGACCGTGGTCAACGGCTGCACCGGCACCCGCCTCGGCAAATGGCGCGTTGACGGCAAGACCAGAGAGGTGAGCCCCGCGTCGCCCTCCAGCCGCGTACAATGAACCCTCCCGCACAGGAGGAAGGACGGGCGTTGGACACCTACCCTGACGAGTTGCAGGCGGCTCTCGTCGACATTCAGCGGTATCTGCTCGATCAGATTCCGCCGCTCACTGCCAGCGAGGCGGTGGCGATGTTGTTGACGCAGCCGCCGCAGATGCTGATCCGGGAGATCCAGACGTGGGCGATGGAGCAGAGCCGGCTCCAGAACGCGTCGATGAGCGATTTCCTCTTCCACGCGCTCCGCAAAGTGCATCTCGTCAGCGCGCTCAAGCTCCTCGACCGCGCCTCCGTCGACGCCTATCTCACCTCGGTGATCCCGCTCGCGCTCGACGCCTGTCCGCCCGACGAGCGCGAGCTGCTGAAAACGAACCTGGTCACGCTGCGCGACGCGCGCGAGATCAGCTCCACATCCACGGCCGTCCACCTGACGTCCCGCTCCGGCGATACCGCGCCGGGGCTGGTCAAGCCGTCAGCAGCAGCGGCGGCCCCGGCCCCCGCCGGCATGATGACGGAAGACTCCGCGCGCACGGCGCGGCGGCTCTCGCTCGTCGTCGACCGGCTGGCGCATAGCATGGCCGGCGGCGCGGCGCCGGCGGCGTTTCCGGTCGAGCACAACGCACAGCTCCTGCAGATGGCCGCGGCGAGCGCGACCTCCGAGGCCGAGCTCGAGGAGTACATCCGCACGCTGCAGCCGTACACCGGCGAGTCGGATCCCGACAAGCTCTTCAAAGTCCTCGCGGACGCGGTGCCGAAGTGGGAGATCGCGCTGCCGTCGACCGCGCGCCCGTCCGCGTCGATCGAGGCGATGCACCGCATCATCACGCTCACGCCGAGCACGATGGGCGCGGCGAAGCGCTTCCGCGAGCTGATGGCCGAGGCCATCGCGCAGTTCAACAGCGGCTCGCTGCCCGCCGCCGTGGCGATGCTCGAGCTCGCGGACATCGTGATCGCCGAGAAAAAGCTCGACAACTCCGTCGTCGATCGCGTGCGCAGCGACTGCGTCGAATCGATCAGCTCCGAACAGCTCCGCAGATACGCGGAGAACAAGGCCAAGCACATCCTGCTGCGTAAGGTCCTCGGCTTCTTCCCGACGCTCACGCGACAGAGCCTGTTGCAGGAGCTGCGCGGCGAGGCGCGTCCCGAGCGGCGCCGCGCGCTGCTGGGCCTCCTCGAGGCCTACGGTTCGGCCGGACGCATGGCCGCCCTCGCGGACCTGGAGATCGAGATCGCGCGGCCGCCGCAGGAGATCGACACCTACTACCTGCGCAACCTCATCTACCTGCTGCACCGCATTCCGCGCGAGTCCGACGAGGACGCGCAGAAGGAAGTCGACCTGCTCAGCAAGGCCACCTCGCGCGGCCAGAACATCTACGTCGTCAAGGAGGCGTTCATCCCGCTCGGCCAGATCAAGACCGAGGCCTCGGTGAAGCTGCTGGTGACGCGCCTCGCGGAGTTCGAGGCGCTGCTGGTGCGGAAGGACACCTCGCTCTATCCGATCGACGAGATGCAGAAGACCGTCGATCGGATCGTGACCGCGCTCGCGCGCATCGCGACGCCCGCAGCGCTGCTGGCGATCGCACGGCATGGGATGAAGCCGAATCCGCTCCTCGGCGACACGCGCGCACGACTCGCAACGCTCGCGCAGCACGATCTCTCGTTCGACGAAGAGACGGTGAATCTGATCGTGAAGACGATCCGCGAGGATCTCCCGAACAAAGTCTTCGGCAAAGTCATCGTGACGCGCCAGCCGCCGCTGCGGCTCATCGAGGCGCTTTCGAGCACGCGCTCCGAGGTCGTGGAGACGATCTTCGCGGAGATCGTGGAGAAGTTCGGAGACCACGACGTCGGGAAAATGGCTGCCGCGGCGCTCGCGAATCTCGCCACGGTCGGCAAGACGAAGACGCGCGACGGACAGGCGGCGACGCTCACCGGCGACCTGGAGTTCTTCTCGCTGCCGTCGCTGATGCAGTCGCTCGCGGAGACGCAGGCCACCGGCATCGTCACGCTCAGCAACAAGGTCGGGCAGACCGCGGGCAAGCTGCTGTTTCTCAGCGGAAAGTTCGTCGATGCGCAGAGCCAGCATCTGCGCGGCGTCGATGCGATCTATCAGCTGCTCGAGCGTCCGGTGGCGGGCGTGTTCGCGTTCGTGCCGCAGCCGCCGCTCCACGTGAAGACGAAGAGCGAGCCGATGGACATCATGCCGCTGCTGTTCGAAGGCATCCGCCGCCACGACGAACTGCGCCAGTTCGTGATCCTCGTGCCCGACGATCTCGTGCTGCAGCCGACGTCCGTGAAGCCGACGCCCGATCCGGACGAAACCGATCCCTCGGTGATCCGCGAAGTGTGGGTGAAAGCCTCGCGCGGCGCGCCGCTCAGCGAGTGGGAAACGCAGGTCGGCGCGGACGCGTTCCGCATCCGCCGCCTGATGATGCGCTGGCTGGAAGAAGGCGCGCTGCAGCCGGTGGTGTCGTCCGCTACCTGATCCCGATCACCATCGAGTCGGGTCCGACCAGGTGCTCGACGCGCATGTCGCGGAAGCCGGCCTCGCGCATCCAGCCGATGCAATCGGAGCCGGTGTAGTCGAAGCCGCCCGGCGTTTCGATCAGCATGTTGAGGCTCATGAGCAGGCCGAACGTGTTCTGCGAGCGGTCGTCGTCGATGATCGCGTCGTAGACGATGACGGCGCCGCCCGGGGGAAGCGCGCGGTAGGCCTTGGCGAGGAGCATCTTCTTCTCCTCGAGCGTCCAGTCGTGGAGGATGTGGCCGAAGACCAGCACGTCGGCGGTGGGCAGCTCGTCGTTGAAGAAATCGCCGGCGTGAAACTTCACGCGGTCGCTCACTCCGTTCGCGGCGACGTAGGCCTCGAAGTGCGGCTGCACGACCGCGAGGTCGAAGCCGCCGCCTGTGAGATGCGGATGCTCCCGCGCGATCGTCGCCGGCACGCAGCCTTCCGCTGAGCCGATGTCGACGAAGCTCTTGTAGTCGCTCCACGGGAACTTCGCGGCGATGGCCATCGCCGAGCCCTTCGAGACGCCGGTCATCGCCTTGAGGAATCCGCGCAGCCGGCCCGGATCGCTGTAGATGCCCTCGAAGAGATCGCCGCCGGTCTTGACCTCGTTCTGCGGTTGCCCGGTCCGCAGCGCCTCGGTCAGCGAGCCCCAGAATCCATACAGCCGGGCGTTGAGCATCTCGCAGAGGCCGCCGATGTAGCTCGGCTTGTCGCGGTCGAGGAAGACGTCCGTCGAGACGGTGTTCGCGTACTTGCCGCCGCTGTCGCGGCGCAGCATGCCGAGGGACACGAGCGCGTCGAAGAAATCGCGCGCGCTGCGCGGGTGGAGGGCCAGGTTCGCGGTCAGCTCCTCGGCGGTCAACGGACCCTTCGCGAGCTGGGTGAAGAGTCCGAGCTCGACGGCTGAGAGAAAGGTCTTCGAAGCCCAGAATGCCATCCCGAGCTGCAGGATGGGCTCGGGATTCGGCTGCTCGGCTTCGCTCACTGTCATTCCTGTTCCGGCTCCTTCGTGACGGCGACGAATAGTACCAACAGCGCTGCGATGATTCCGAAGGGTTCCATTTGAGTCGATCCTTTACGCGCAGTTTTCACATTCCATCGCATCGGAGCCGGCCAGCTGTTCCAGCAGGTCGGCGCCGCGGCTGCCGGCGTCGAGGCCGGACATCTCGTAGCCGATGGCGTTTGCCCGCGCCCGGTAAGTCATGTCATTCAATACGCGCCGCACCGCCTCGCGGATTTGCTCTTCGGTCGGGATGAGCGCTTTCACGCCGACGCCGACGCCTGACCATTCGACGCGATTCGCGATCTCCGGTTTCTCTTCGGTCTTGCCGATCGCGACCACGGGCACGCCGTGCGAGAGCGCGATCTGGATCGAGCCGTAGCCGCCGTTGGTCACGAGGAGGTCGACCTTCGGCATCAGCTCGGAGTAGGGGATGTATTGCTCGACGATCACGTTCGGCGGCAGCGGATCGATGCCCAGCGCCTGCGGCGGCTTGCTGCCGGTGGTGACGACGACGAGCACGCCTTCGTCCGCGAGCGCGCGGATGGCCGGGCGGATCAGCTGGTCGTAATCGTTGTTGATCGTGCCCTGCGTGACCAGGACCACGCGGTGATGATCGAGCTCCTTCCACCAGGCCGGAGGAGTCCAGCCTTCCGGCGCCTGCGGCACCGGCGCACCGATGAACTCGATGTTCGCGGGCATGTCGGTGCGCGGATATTCGAACGACGGGACGCTGCCCTGCAGATAGAGATCGGCGTCGCGCGCGAAGTCCATGATGCTCTTTCCGAGCGGCGGTAGATTCAGGCGGCGGCGCAGCCTGGCGTTGTGCTGATTCGCGGCGCCGAAGATCACGTTGTCGACGATCTTGTTGAGCATGCGGTTGCGGAGACGTCCCATCGACGTCCGGCTCGGCGGCAGCGCCAGGCCGAACGGCGCGGTGTCGCGGCTCGACATCGTCAGCACGCTGATGCCGTACACCGCCCAGGCGATGTCGTAGCGCGCGTGCACCGCCTCCGGCGCGGCCGCGGCGCTGTCGCCCACGATCACGTCGGCCGGCTCGCGCTCCAGCTCCACGCAGAGATCGCGCAGCGCGCCCGGCATGAACTCCACGAAGATGTTCTTGACGTCCCAGCGAAGCTGCGCGATGCCGCCCGATCTGGGACGGTTGAGGAACATCTCCTCGAGCCGCTCCTCGTCGAGCGGCATCGCGTAGTAGAAGGGGGTGTAGCGCGCGCCGATGTTCTCGATCGCGCGCTGAAAGCGGGGAGTGGTGTACCACCGAACGTCGTGACCGCGCGCTACGAGCTCACGCGCGATCGGGATTCCCGGGTTGACGTGCCCCGAAAACGGCATCGGGGCAAACAGGAAACGTGACATGAGAGAGAGCTCCGTGGTTCAGCTGTTGGCGGGAGCCGCAGGCGGCGCCGCGATCACCGGGTCAGGAACTTCATTGCGGATCGGCTTGACGGTGCGCAGGTACGCGAACACCGCCTTCAGATCGTCATCGTTCAGGTTTTTGATGCTCTGCCACGGCATCGGCGGCAGCAGCGGGCGCGAGATGCCCATGTGCCGTCCGGTGCGCATGGTCTTGACGAACATCTCCTCGGTCCAGATTCCCAGACCCGAGACTTCGTCCGGCGTGAGGTTGCGCGAGTAGCTGATGCCCCACGGACCGGCCCACGCGGTCATCGTTCCGGAGACGGTCGCCATCCACGGACCTTCCGTTTTCGGCGGAGGCGTGACGACGAGGTCGTGCGGGTGGCCCGAAAGCGCGCGGCTCATGTCGGGCTCGGGACCCTTCGGCCCCATTTTCAGCGGCGTATGGCAGTCGTGGCAGCCGCCGAAGTTGACGAGATACTTGCCCCGTTCGACCTGCTCGGCCTTCGACGTGAACTGCATCGGCTTCGCGCTCACGTCGTCCGTGCAGGCGGCGAGCAGCGGGATGATCGCCAGCAGGAACAGGGTGATGACCAGGCGTTTCATGAGATTCCTCCGTCTCAACTGCCATCAAGGTAGGCAGGAGCTCTTACGGAGTGCTTACTGAAACCGCTTACATTCCCATAAATCCGGGCTTTTCACCGATTTCCAGCAAGGCCTCGGCGTGCCGCCGGTAGACGCGCGCCGCCCCCTCGCGATCGCCGCGCTTCGCCAGCGCCTCGATCAGGTTCTTCGCGCTTTCCTCATTTGTCGGGTCGAGGACGAAGAGCCGCTCCCAGGCACCGGACGCGCGCAGGATTTCCGCGTACAGATCTCGCAGCTCATCGCGCAGCTCTTCGTGCCAGCCGGCGGCGGAGGTGTTTTCCATGAAGTCGCCGCGATAGAGCGCGGCCGTGCGCGCGATCCGCGCCGCGTCGCCGCTGCGGATGGCCGCGCGCGCCTCGGACTGGAACGCGTCGACGTCGAAGTCGACGTTCTTGCGGTCGATGCAGTACACCTCGTTCTCGATCGAGATCCACTCCGCGCCGCCGAGCATCTTGCGCAGCCGGTGCAGCGTGACGTGAAAGTTGTTGCGCAGCCGCGCGGCGTCCGTGCCGGGCCAGAGCGCGGCGCCGATCTGCTCCTTCGTCGCGCCTTTCGGCTGCGTCAGCAGAAACAGCAGCAGCTCGCGCGCGCGGCGCTCGCCTTCGACCGGCTCGCCGTCGCGCTCGATCTCGACCGTGCCGAGCGCGCGGACGCGCAGCCGCGCCGCGGGCGGAGTCGCGGCGAGCCGGTCGAGCTGCTCGCGCGCGAGAGCGACCGTCGCGTCGTACGGCATGGCCGCGCCGGAGGCGAGGACGACGCGCAGGCGGATGTCGCCGAGGGCACGGCGGATGCGGCCGTCCTTCTCGTACTCGAACTCCGCGTCGCGGCCGGGCCGCGCGCCGAGGTTCAGCCACGCCGCGGACGCCGCGGCCATGAGCCGCGTCCCGGTCTCCGCCTCGCCGTCTTCGAGCAGCAGTAGGCCGACGCCTTCGATCACCTGGGTGAGCCCCCAGCGATCATCCACCCGCGCGTGAATCTCGAGCGCGCGGCGGAAGCAGTCGATCGCCTCGTCGCGCTTCTTCTCGTGCAGCGCCACGAAGCCGAGGACCGTGTTCGCGTGGGCGATGGCCGGAGGAACGCCGCGCTGCTCGCCGATATCGCGGCACTCTTCGAGCTCCGCGCGGGCGACGCTCCAGTCACCGCGGAGCTGCGCGGTGACGCCGGACCAATAGCACGCCAGCCCGAGTCCGCGGCCGTGCCGCCTCCCCATTTCCTTCGCCTCGGCGAGCGTTTTCGCGGCCATGTAGTCGTCCTTGTCCGCGAACGCGTAGGCGGTGCCGAGGAGCGTCAGCGCCACCGAAAGCACGGAGAGATCGCTCGTGCCCCGCAACGTTGCCACCGCTTCCTCGAGCGGCGCGCGAATCGCTTTCCAGTCCGCCTGCCACACGGCGACGTTGCCGAATGCGATCTGCGCCCGCGCGCGAAGAATCGGGTCGACGTTTTGCGCGCGTTTCAATGCCTCATCGGCATGCCGCCGCGCTTCGTGAAAGTGTCCGCGCGCGAACCAGTACCAGTGCAGCGCGTACAACATCCGTAGCTCGATCTCCGCGCGCGACGCGTTCTCTTCCGCCCAATCGAACGCCGCGCGCACGTTCCCGATCTCTTCGTCGATGCGCGCGAGGGTCGGCGCATCGATCGTGCCCGCGAAGATGCGCGGCTCCGCGGCCTCGATCATCTCCAGGAAATGACGGGCGTGGCGCTCGCGCAGGCGCTCGCGGTCGTCCGCGCTGAGCTTTCCGAGCGCGAACTGCCGCACCGTTTCGAGCAGCCGGTAGCGCGCGTCGAAATGCACCAGCGATTTGTCGACCAGCGCGGACAGCAGCCCGAGAACGTCGCCGCCGCAAATGGCTTCCGCCGCTTCGAGCGTGAACGTGCCGGCGAAGACGGCCAGGCTGCGGAAGAGCACCTGCTCGTCGCCGGAGAGGAGGCGATAGCTCCAGTCGATGGTCTCGTAGATCGTGCGATGGCGCGGCACGGTGCGCGAGCCCGTGGAGAGCAATCGGAACGCGTCGGAGAGCCGCTCGCCGATCTGTTCGACGGTGAGGACTTTGACGCGCGCGGCGGCGAGCTCGATGGCGAGCGGAATGCCGTCGAGTCGCGTGCAGATGCGCTCGACCGCACCGGCGTTCTGCGCGTCGATCGCGAACGACGGCGCGACGGCGCGGGCGCGCTCGGCGAAGAGCTGCGTCGCGTCGTGCACGGAGAGCGGCGGCACGAGCCAGGCCTGCTCCCCGGCGATGCCGAGGGCCTCGCGCGTGGTGGCGACGATCGCCGTGCGCGGACAGCCGCGCAGGATCGCCTCGGCGGCGACGGCGGCGGCGTGAATGACGTGCTCGCAGTTGTCGAAGACCAGCAGCGCGCGGCGGTCGCGCAGCTGGTCGATGATCACCGGCAGCGCGCCCGCCGCCGGCGCCTCGCGCACGGAGAGCGCGTCGAGGATCTGCTCGTCGACGAGTGCCGGCTCCGCGATCGGCGCGAGCTCGACCCAGTAGACGCTCTCGAAGTTGTCCGCGCGATGGGCCAGCTCCAATGCGAGCCGCGTCTTGCCGCTGCCCCCCGCGCCGGTGATCGTCAGCAGGCGCGTGGTCTCGAGCAGACGCGACGTCTCCTCGAGCTCCCGCTCCCGGCCCAGGAGCGGCGTGAGGGGCGTGGGGACCATCAGCGCGATGATACGCGCGGCGATATCAGCGCGGCCAATACCACCAGTACAGGCCGACGATCTGGTACAGCGCGACCTTGTGGTTCTGGATCGCGGCGTACAGGTCGCTCTCCGGAATCACGCCGCTCGTGACCGCGTCGGCCCACAGCTTCCCACTCGTGGCCCGCTGGCGCGCGAGGAGAAAGTCGAGCGTCGGATTGCCGGCCTTCGCCAGCGGAATCAGCGACGGATCGCCGGCATCGGAGCGGCGGTTCCAGACGTACGCGCCGCCGGCGTCGCGGGCCATGTACGTTTCGTACTTGCGATAGAGCTCGAAGAAGTTGTGGTCCAGCTCCTCCGGCGCGTCGCGCCCGGTCATGCGATACGGCAGCTCCGCTTCCTGCAGCAGCTGCAGCGTCGCGATCGTGTAGTACGGATTCCCGGCGATGTCGTGATTGCTGAGCTCCAGCTCCTCGGTGACGGTCGTGGTCTTGATGCCCTCGAGATCGGGCGGATCGGACGGCCGCGTGATCGCGTCGTACGCGAGCTGCCGCGCCTTCCGCTCCCACAACTTCGCGTTCGGATGATCGGGCAGGAACACCGCCGCGGTCGTGAGCAGCGACGCCTCCCACGCGAACTCCTCGGCCTGCGTGTCGCCGCGCGTCGACGAGTCGTACGGCGGGAACGGCATGTTCCAGACCAGGCGCACGTCGGCCTCGAACATGGTCATGTCGAGCGCGCGCTGCCAGAGGATCTCGACCCGGTTGCGGATCTCCGGCGAGAGATCGCTGTAGCCGCGCATCCGATGGACGGTGAGATCGAAGAGATTGACGACGCTCGCGGTGACCCAGCTGTGTCCCCACTGTTCGTGGCGGTCGATCGCGAGCTCGAGCTGCTCGAGCGCCTCGACGACGAGCTGCGGATCGCGAATCTCGCTCTCGTATTTGACGGTCAGCGCGGCCGCGCGCGCGACCGGGATGCAGATGTAGAGCGGATTGACGGCCGCCGCCGGCTCGTCGTCCATCTTCTTCCAGGCCACCTGAAAGTCGGCGTGCTCGTACGCGCCGAGCACGTTGTTGACGATGGTAACGATGTGCGCGCGTGTGGCATCCGTGGACGGCGAGACGGAGGCCGAGCGGCGGCGCGGCGCGGCTGCGGCTTCGAGAGAAGCCGTGACGATCAACATCGCGAGGAGAATTCGCCGCATCGCTGAATAGAATCGTAACCGTGACAACCGATTTTCGCTCCGACAACACACTCGGCGCCTCGCCCGAGATCCTCGAGGCAATCGCGCGGGCGAATCACGGCTCGATGACTTCGTACGGCGGCGACGAGATCACCGCGCGTCTTCGCGCGCGCTGCCGGGAGATCTTCGAGACTGACCTCGAAGTCTTTCCCGTCGTCACCGGAACCGCGGGCAACGCGCTCGCCATTTCCGCGCTCGCGCCGGAGACCGTGGTCTGCCACGAGGACGCGCACATCGTGCGCGACGAAAACGGAGCCGTCGAGTTTTTCAGCGGCGCGAAGTTGGTGACCGTTCCCGGTGCGCACGGAAAGCTGCAGCCGCCGATCGAGGCCGAATGTCTCAGCATCACCAACGTCACGGAGGCTGGGACGATCTACACGCCGGACGAAATGCGCGCGCTGAGGGGGGCGGGCGTCCCGCCCGCCAGGCGGGCTGGAAGCCCGCCCCCCATGCACGTCGACGGCGCGCGCTTCGCGAACGCGCTCGTCGCGCAGACCTGCTCGCCGGCCGAGCTCTCCTGGCGCGCCGGCGCCGACATCCTCGTCCTCGGCGCGACGAAGAACGGCGGCCTCACCGCCGACCTGATCGTCGTCTTCGACCGCGAGCTCGCCGCGCCGCTCGCCGGGCAGTGGCATCGCGCCGGACATCGCCCGTCGAAGATGCGCTTTCTCTCCGCGCAGCTCGAGGCGTACCTCACCGACGACCTCTGGCTCCGCAACGCGCGCCGCGCGAACGCCGCGGCGGCGCGGCTGGCGAAGGGACTCGCGACGATCGCCGGCGTCGAGATCCTGCAGCCGGTCGAGGCAAACATCATCTTCGCCCGCTTCCCGGCGCCCCTTCCGGGATTTCAATTTCAGGAATGGCCGATCTTCGGCGAGGGCGCGCTGCGCATCGTGACGGGGTTCGCGACGACGGACGAGGACGTCGATGCGCTGATCGGCGCGGCGGCGCGTTAAGGGATTCTCAGGAACTTCCGCAGGACGGCCAACGCCTGCCCGAGATCTCCTGCACCATTGGCGATCTGGAAGAGCAGGTCCGAGCTCTCGTGCGCCACCGCTCCCGGCTTGACGTCGACTTCGAGCGGCTTGATGCACCGTTCGAAAATCTCGTTCACGATGCAGTTGACCTTCTGCAAATCGCTGACGGGCTTCGCACACTCCGCGGCGATGATTGCCCTCGCCAGCTTCACGATTTTCTTTCCCTTGCTCGACGACACGCCCGATTTCGCGAGTTTCGCATCGAGATCCGCGATCGAGATCTGGCCCATGTCGAGCGATTCGACCCACTTCTTCAATGGCGCCGCAAACGAGTTGATCGAGACGTTCTCTCGTCCGGGACCGAGCCAGAGATTCTGCTTCACGTTGTTGAGCGCGCAGGCGAGCCACAGCAACTGAAAATCGGTCTTGCTGAACCTCACCCCGCTGCGCAGGATCCATTGCGTGATCTGTTCACTCACCTCGGCAGGGACGTACGCCTCGGCGTCCTCCGCGAGCTCGACAAGCACCTCCACGCCGAACTCACCGGTGATCTGGTTCAGCACGTCCTGAATGGTGTGATGCGCGGACTCGTGCCGCAGATGCCGTCCCGGCGCTCCCGATTCTTCGAACACACCTTTGACGAATCCGGGCCGCCCGCTGAATTGCCCCTCGTCCGAAATGGCCAGCTTGCCGAGGCCGCCGAAGACATTGCTGGGAGCGGCGGGGCGCACTCCGAGCAGGTACTGCATCAGTTTGACCTGGTTGGTTTCCTGGCCCTGGCCGTAGGTCGCCAGAATCATTGCGGCGAACACGTGCCGCGACTCTGCCAGCCCCCAGTCCAGCTCCGCGTGCGCGAAGCGCCTGTGAAGTTCTGCTTCGACGGCGCGGACGACGTCCAGTTGCTCGCCGGCAGGCACGTGTACGTAGCGATTCGGGTGAGCCAGCAGCGCGGCCACCGTGAATTTGGAAGCGATCATGCGCTGGATCGTGCGCGTGGATGCGACGCGCTGCGCCATCCGCTCGGCCTCGGCCTCGAGCGCGTAGTTCTGAACCACGGCCACGCCGCCGCCGCCGAACGGATTGGCCACGCGCCCGGAACGCTGCTGCACGACGTGCGCGAGCTCGTGCGCAATCAGGCGCCGGCCGTGCGGCGTGGCCGGGTCGTACTGGCCGGGTGCGAAGTGGATCTCGTTGCCTCGCGTGAACGCGAGCGCGCCGAGGGCGCGAACGTGCGGGCCGCTGTGAATCGTGACGCCGGCGAAGCTCGTCCCGAAGAGCGGCTCCATCAGCTGGCGTACGCCCTGCGCGAGCGGTATTCCGCGGCCCCTGCCGAAGTCCGCGAGATGCGGCGGCACCACGACGCTCGTGCCGGTCGGTGACTGGCGCGCCGCCTGCTGAACCGCGATTCGCTGCACCGCATGCGGCTGCGCCGGGCGTGCGTTGATGGACCGGGTGACCCATTCCGGGGTCGCGCGCGCGGTCGGAGCGGCAACCGCCGTCGGCTGTAGAAGCCGGCCGAGCCCCGATGGGAAAAAGCCCTGAATCACGGAACCCGATGCCATGACTGCTTGAACGCCTGAAAGGAATGGTACGTCACATTTCGGCGCGCGGCGAGACGACGGTCGGCATCGGCTCCATGGCGACCGCGCTCGCGTAGCGCGGCAGGTGAATGACGAACGACGAGCCCTGGCCCTCTTTCGACCGCACGTCGATCGTGCCGTGATGCATGGCCACGAAGTTCTTGGTCAGCGAGAGCCCGAGGCCCGTGCCGCCTTTCTTGCTCCGCTCGGCGACCTGGTAGAACTCGTCGAAGATGCGCGCGAGCTCCTCGGGCGGGATGCCGATGCCGTCGTCGGAGACTTCGAGGCGCAGCGTCTCGGTCCCGAGCGGCGAGAGCGCGTCGCCGAGGAGCGTCACGCTGAGGTGGACGAACCCGCCGCGATGCGAGAACTTCACCGCGTTCGACAGCAGGTTGAGCAGAATCTGCTTCATACGTCCCTCGTCGAGATAGACCTCGGCGATCGCCGGATCGACATACGTCACGATGCTGACGTCGCGCTCCGCGGCCATCCCCCTGATCACGCGGTCGACCGTGGCGATGGTCTCGTTCAGATCGAAGCGCTCCGGTTCCAGCTGCAGCTTGCCGGCCTCGATCTTCGCCAGGTCGAGGATGTCGTTGATCAGGTCGAGCAGATGGCTGCCGGCGGTCTTGATGTTCTCCACGAACTTGAACATGCGCGGCGGCAGCACCGTCTGCGTCGCGTTCTGCAGGATCGACGAGAAGCCGATGATCGCGTTGAGCGGCGTGCGCAGCTCGTGGGACATGCTCGCCAGGAACTGGTTCTTCGAGCGGTCGGCGGCGAGGAGGCGCAGGTTGGTCTCGCGCAGCTCGTTCGTCCGCTCGTGCACGCGATGCTCGAGCGCGATATTGAGTCCCTCGAGGTCCTTGTAGAGCTGCGCGTTCTCGATCGCCGCCGCGGCCTGATTCGCGACCGCGGTGAGCAGGACCATGTCGCCCTGCGTGAAGGCGTGTTTGTCGTAGCTCTGCACGGAGATGACGCCGATGACGTGATCGCGCGCGATCATCGGCACGCCCAGCCACGACTCCGTGCGCACGCCGTCGTCATACGATGTGACGCCGAACTTCCGCTCGTCGATCGAGCTGCCGATCAGCAGCGGCCGGGCGTGCTCGAACACCCACGAATTGAGGCCGCTGCCGACGGCCAGGCGCAGTTTCGGCCGCAGCTCGCCGTTCTCGATGTTCAACTCGAACGCCAGCTCGTGCGACGACGATTCGTACAGCGCGATGCTGAAGAGCGTGGCGTCGAGGACCGCCGTGCATTCGGTGTAGACCTTCATCAGCAGCTCGGGCGTCGTGCAGTTGAGCGAGATCGTCTTGCCGATGTTGGTGAGCGAGGTGAGACGCTGGATGAGGTTTTCGCGGTCGGCGCGGATGGCCGCGAGGTTGCGGGCCACGGCGTTGGCGATGACCAGCGTGAACGCGGCCGCGAGGACGCCGCCCCAGCCGATCGCGCCGTACGCGAACGTCGTCAGGATCGCGTACGGAATCGTGACGAGGTAGATCGAGTGGTCGATCGCCGCGGTCTTCAGCGTCGTCGCCAGCGAGTAGCCGTACGCCATCTCGACGCGCGTGACGATGAGGTTGTTCGTCAGCACGAGCACGATGCCGCACAACGCAATCCGCGCCGCGGCGACCGGCGCCGGCTGCAACTGCGGAATCGCGCCGCCCAGGAGCTGATAGAGCATCGTCGCCACGATCACCGGGATTCCGTATGTCGCCAGCAGCGACACCGTGCGCGCGGTCTCGATCGGGAGATCGCGCCGGTCGATCTTCACCGGCCCGATGTGCAGCATGCCGAGGAGGCGGGGGATGGCCGCGGTGACCACCGCGATCCACGCCGACATCACCGTGCCGAGGAGCGGGAACATGGCGATGTATGCCGTCACCGCCAGCGACACGAAGATCTCCTCGGTGAGCTTGAACTTCAGCAACGCCAGGATCGTCGCGAAAAAGAAAAACAGGGTGATCAGCAGCGGTCCGGAGTCGCCCAGCGCGCGGATGATCTGCACCGGCTCGTCGCGCAGCAGAAACGTCGTCGCCAGCAGCGCGAGCGCTCCCCCGACGCCGTGCTGAACGTAAACGGCGAAAACGCGCCTTCGCGATGAAGGGTCGTGCTCCGCAGCGACGAGAGCCATATGTGGATCTCTCTACTTTACATCCACTTCCCCGATCAACACGTCCGCCGCCGGCCTCTCCTTCTGCAGCCGCGCGGCCACGGCCTCGGTCTTCTTCATCACCCGCAGCACGTTCAGGCCGGCCAGCTTCTTCAGCTCCTCGTCGCTGTGGCCGCGGCGGATCAGCTCTTCGAACAGCTTCGGGTAGTCGGCGACGCTCTCCAGTCCGGCCGGCGTCGTGTCGATGCCGTCGAAGTCGCCGCCGATGCCGACGTGGTCGGGGCCGGCGACTTTCATCACGTGCTCGATGTGATCGGCGACGTCGCCGATGGTCGCGCGCGGCGCCGGATTCGCGGCCACCCACGCCGCCACTCCATCCTTCACTTTCTGCGGATCGCCGCGGTAGAGATCCTTCAGCCGCGCTTCTTCGGCCGACTGATTCGCGTTGTATCCACGCACTTTCTCCGACAGGAAGCCCGGCACGAACGTCACCATCACCACGCCGTCGCTGTCCTTGAGGCGCCGCAGCACGTCGTCGGGAACGTTGCGCGGGTGATCGACGAGCGCGCGCGCGGCAGAGTGCGTGAAGATGACCGGCGCGAGCGACGCGTCGAGCGCGTCGTGCATCGTTTTCGGCGAGACGTGGGAGAGATCGATGAGCATGCCCAGGCGATTCATCTCGCCGATGACGGCCTTCCCGAACGGCGTGAGTCCGTTGTGCCTCGGAGCGCCGCTCTCGGAGTCGGCCCAATCGGTGCTGCTGGTGTGGGTGATGGTCATGTAGCGCGCGCCGAGGTTGTAGAGCTGGCGGAGCGCGGCCAGGGAGTTGCCGATCGAGTGGCCGCCCTCCATGCCGATCAGCGACGCGACCTTGCCGCTCTTGTGGATGCGCGTGATGTCGTCGGCGGTGTAGGCGAGGGCCAGCGCGTCCGGATACGTTTTCGCGAGGCGCTCGACGACGTCGATCTGCTCCATCGTCACCAATAGCGCGTCGGCGCCCTTGAGCTCGACCGGCACGTAGACCGACCAGAACTGCGCGCCGACGCGGCCCTGCCTGAGGCGCGCGATGTCGGTGTGCAGCGCGCGGTCGGCGCCCGGCGGCTTCGACTGATCCTGCGCGATGTCGATCATCGCCAGATGGTTCTTCACCCGCTCGCGGTACTCCCACGGCAGATCGTTGTGCCCGTCGATGAGCGGAACCTCTTTGAGGATGCGGTCGACGCGGGGGTCGGTTTGCGCGGAGGCGACGGTGGCGAGGAAAAGGACGAGTACCGACAGAACACGCTTCATGGCGGGCATTGTAAGAGTCTCAAAGTCTCAAAGTCGCAGAGTCTCAAAGGACACCGCCAAGCGTTTCCTTTGCGACTCTGAGACTTTGCGACTTTGAGACTCGCAACTACCATACGCGTCCCTATGACCCTCGCCTTTTCCCACGACAAACAACATCCCATGGTCGCGGCCCTTCTCCGCACGCGCGTGCCGCGGTGGGAGCAGCTGAACCGCGCGATCGACGAGCGCGACGACATGCTCGACTTCGCGATGCAGCTCTTCGAGCGCGACCGCGACGCCGCGCTGACGAACTACTTTCAGAACGGCCTCGAGCAGTTCAACGTCGTCAAACACGTCGCCTCGTGGCGCGGGCGCCCGCCGCGCACGATGCTCGACTTCGCGAGCGGCTACGGCCGGCTCACGCGCTTCCTCGTGCACCAGCACCTCGCGGACGAGATCACCGTCTCCGACATCCTCGAGGGAGGGATGGAGTTTCAGGCGCGCGAGTTCGGCGTGCGGACGATTCTCTCCGCGACCAATCCCGACGATTTCGCGGCGCCGTCGAAGTACGACCTGATCTTCGTCGCCTCGCTCTTCACGCACCTCCCGCCGGCGACCTTCACGCGCTGGCTGCGGCGCCTGGCGACGCTGCTCGAGCCGGAAGGGATGCTGCTCTTCAGCGTGCACGACGAATCGATCGCGCCGCTGAAGGTCGAGGAGGGGATCGCGTTCGAGACCACCAGCGAGAGCCGCGTCCTCGACACCAGCGAGTACGGCTCGACGTGGGTCACCGAGAGCTACGTGCGCGAGCAGGTGGCGTCGATCGATCCCGGCTTCGCCTGCGTCCGCCTGCCGCGCGCGCTCAGCGACTGGCAGGATCTGTACGTCATCTCGCCGTCGCCGCTCGATGGAGCTCCGCGGCGTTCACCGAAAGGCTTCTTCGAGCGCTGCGAGATCGTGCCGGAAGGCGTCCGTTTCGCCGGATGGGCCACCTCGATCGACGAGGAAGCCGACCGAGTGGAAGTGCGCATCGAAGACGACGTCGTCGCCAGCACCACCGAGTTCCGCCCGCGCCCCGACGTCGGCGCGTTCTTCAACTCCGACGCCGCGACAAACTCCGCCTGGGAATTGATCGTCCCGCACGACAGGATCCAATCCTTCCGCTACCAGACCGCCACGCTCTCGGTCTTCTCCCGCCAGCACGTCGAGCGCATCCTCTTCCTCGGCACCATCGACTCCGCCACAGGCTTCGCCGCCAAAGAACGCGCCCGCGCGATCGAAAAAGAGCTCGAGCGCGCCGCCGTCATCATCAACGGTCTCGAGGAGCGCCACGCCGTCCTAGATCACCAGCGCGCCGAGCTCGAACGCCTCGTCGCCGCGATGAAGCAGAGCCGGTTCTGGAAAGCGCGCGATCAGTGGTTCCGGCTCAAGGGCGCGATCCCGTTCCGCGGCCGAACGGACTGACGGGCATCACTTCGAAGCCGCGCGCCGGAACAAGATGGTGAAGCCCACGGCGCCGATGAGGCAGGCGCCATTGAAGACATCGGCAATCCAGTCCTGGAGACCGAGGAGCTGAAGGCCCGTGATCCCCACCGCAAGCAGGTAAATCGCCACCAGCGTTCCCGCGACGTTGAAACGCCCCAGCTTGATGGCCGAGGCTCCGAGGAACGCCGCGGTGATCGGCTGCAGCAGGTACGTACTGCCGGTGGACGGAGAAACGGCTCCGAGCAAGCCGGCGTACAACAAGCCGGCCACGGCGCTCAACGCGCCCGAGAAGATGAAGGCGCCCTGCCGGAACGCGTTGACGCGCAGGCCCGCCAGCTGTGCCGCGCCCCGGTTTCCGCCGATGAAGAGCAGGTACCGCCCGCAGGGGGTCCACTCGAAGATGTACCAGAGCGAGAGCGCGATGAGCCACCCGGCCCAGACCGGAGTTCCGAAGCCGAGGAACCGATAGGCGGCGAAGACGGTCAACTGCGATGGGATGCTCGTGATCAAGGCGTTGCTGCTGATCAGGCCCGCGAGTCCGCCCAGGATCGTCATCGTCCCGAGCGTGGCGATGAAGCTGTCGATCCCGAATCTCACCACGAGCCATCCGTTGATCGCCCCGACGGCAGGGCCGATGAGCACGGCGAGGAGGCAGGCGATGACGACCGGGTAGCCGTGCGCGGTGAGCACGCCGAGCGTGATCCCGGTCAGGATCATCACCGCGGAGATCGAAAGATCGAAGTCGCCCGCGCGCAGCGGGACGAGGACGGCCAGGGCCAGGAGGACGATCGTGGCCTGGCCGCCGATCATCACCCGGACATTCGCGAAGGACGCGAACGTCCGAGGGGCCGCGATACTGAAGGTGATGAACAGGATGGCCAGCAAGAGCGGCACTGCCCACGGACCGGCCGCGGACCACTTACGCATCGGCCCTCCGCGCCTCGCCGGCGAGCGCGCGTTGCGAGAGCGAAAGGATCCGCTCCTCGGAGACTTCGCCTGGCTCGAGCGTCGCGGAGACCGTTCCGTAGCGCATGATCAGCACACGGTGGCACAGTTGGGCGACCTCTTCGCTGTCGGATGAGAACACGACCACCGCGGCCCCCTCGTCGGCGGCGCTGCGCACCACGTTCAGGATCTCCTTCTTCGCACCCGCGTCGACGCCCTGCGTCGGCTCGTGGAGCAGGAGGACGCGCGGTTTCTGGCGCAGGATGCGGGCGAGAACGATCTTCTGCTGATTGCCGCCGCTGAACTTCGGGATCTCCAGAGACGGCGACAGCGGGCGCACCGAATACAGCCGCATCTCCTTCTCGGCGAGCTCGCGTTCCCGTCTCGAGCTGATTCGGAGCCCTTTCCACAGCTTGCCGAGATGAGGCAGGGTCAGGTTCTCCATCGCTGTCCCGCCCAGCCAGAGTGCATCTCGCTGCCGGTTGCCGGGAACGAGCTCGATCCCGGCGCGCCTGGCCGACCTCGCCGAGCCGTCGACACTCGTCCCGTCGACTCGGACCTGGCCGTTCAGCCGCGTTCGTCCGCCCGCGATGAGATAGGGGAGGTCGTCCTGGCCCATGCCGGCCAGGCCGGTGATGCCCACGATCTCGCCCACGTTGGCGCTGAACGAGACCTCGGAGATCGCACCGTGGGTGAGGTCTCGAACCTCGAGGCGAACGGCTTCGTTCGTGCTGACGTGCTTCTCCGGGTAGAACTCGCCGAGGTCGTACCCGAGCATCAGATGCGCGATCTGCGACTCGTTCGACTGCGCGGCATCTCGCGTCGCCACCAGGGAGCCGCTGCGCAGAACGCTGATCCGGTCGCAGACGCTGAGCACCTCGTGCATCCGGTGGCTGACATACAGCACTGCGGTTCCGTTGCGCGCCATCCTGCGCAGCAGCTCGAGGAGCCGGATCGACTCGCCGCGCGGCAGGGCCGCCGTCGGTTCATCCAGCACGATCACATTCCCGCTGCTGCCCTCTCCGAGTTGCCGGAGCGCCCGCAGGATCGCGACGACGGATCGCTCGGCCGGGGAGAGCTCGCTGACCAGGCACTCCGGATCCAGCGAGATCCCGAACTTCTCTGCGAGAGAGCGCACGATCCCGGCTTCGCGGCGGCGGCTGATCGGAGCCGCCAGCCTGCGCTCGAAGCCGGTCGAGATGCCGACGTTGTCGGCGACGGACATCGACTCGACCAGCGCAAGGTCCTGGTGGACGATCGCCAGGCCGTTGGGCCGCTGCAGCCAGATCTCCGAGCCCCGGTCGGGTGTGTGCACCCCTCCGAGAATCTTCACCAGCGTCGATTTTCCTGAGCCGTTCTCTCCGACCAGACCGTGAATCTCGCCGGGGAGGATCGATAGATTGACGCCCTGAAGCACGGTGACGCCGTCGAAGCTCTTCGAGACGTCTTTCAACACCACGACCGGGCTGTTGCTGCTCAATGCCCGCCGCCTTCGACCCCCCATGCCGCCTTGAACGCAGCCCGCCAACGGTCGAGATCCGGGAACTGCCGATGAACGTCCCCGCTCGTTCCCCAGTTCGAGGAATCCACCAGACGCACCGGGGTCACCTGGTTCTGCGGCACCCCGGCCGCCGCACGCAGGATCCCATCCGCATAGATGTAACCCATGATCTCCGACGGAGGCCAGAGTGTGGCTGCCACCAGGCCGTTGGTCCCCTGCATCGCGTTGGCAAGGCCGTCACCCTGCGCTCCTCCCACGATGGGAAGTTGACGGTCCACGGCCCGCATGCCCTGGAGGATGAACGGCGTGAAGAAGTCGGTGGTGGTGATCCAGTAGTTGAGGTCCGGCGAGCGTTGCAAGGTCGTCTTCACCTGGCCGGACAGGTCCGTGATGAACGTCCCGGGGTCGACTTCCAGCTGTTGAATCGAGCAATCCGTCGGGCAGAGCTTTTTGATCGTCGACACCGCTCCGGCGGCCATGTTCAGGGTGATGGGCGCCCCGCTCACAGGCATCGTCACCGTGTGAAGCCGGCAGTTCGTTTTGGCGAGTGCGTAGCTCGCCTGGAGCGCACCGACCCTGGCGGCATCGACCGCGACCCAGGCGACCACGCCCGGCGGCTCAACGGGTGTCGTCGTGCCCGCGCCTACGTCCAGTACCGGAATCTTCGCTGCCGCGGCAGCAGCGACGCCTGTTTTCACGAGGTCCATCGCGAAGCCGTCGGCGATGATGCCTGCAACATCCTGCGCGATGGCCGAGTTGAAAGCCTGCAGGATGACGTCAGGCTTCCCTTTGCCGTCGAACATGATGAGTTTCGCGCCGACGCTCACCAGTGCTTCGTTCAGCACTTTGGCGGTGGCGTTCGAGACCGTATTTCCTTCTCTGGCGAACTGGATCATGGCGAACGTTTTGCCCTTGCTCGAGGACGTGTCGAACGGGCCCAGCGGCGTGATCTCCATGGGCGCCATGCCGGCCTGGAAATCGCGCGTCGCGGTCGCGACACAAACGGAGGGCGCCGTCGAAGCAGCACGCGCGGCGCCTGCACCCGGCGTACGTTCGGAACGCTGACACGCGGTCAGCAGGACGAGCATGACCGCGGGGACGCAGTGCAGGAGCGAGGCGCGCCGCGTCAAAACGTGTACCCGATCGTCGCGCCGTAGGTCGCCGGCGCCGCGAACGACACATTGGCACCGCCGGAGCCCAGGATTGTGCCGAGGATGACCCGGGTGCCGGTCACGTTGTTCCCCCACACGGACGCGGACAGATGCGGCATGCTGGACGGCCGGAACGAAGAGCGCAGAGCAAGAGTCGCGTAGCCCGGCTGGGAAAAGACGTTGCCGACGTCGTAATACATCCGATCCGACCCATAGCCGGTGGCCTGGAACGAGAACACTCCCAAAGGCAGGTAGCTGGTCCAGGTCCCCGACAGACTGAGAGTCGCCCTCGGCGCGCGCGGCAGCCGGTTGCCGGTGGCCGAACTGGTCGGCGCCTGGACCATGCCCACGCCGCCCGGAGCAGGCACGGACCAGGAGGCATTCTCATAATCGGAGAATTTCGCGTCGAGCAGGGAAAGCCCGGCCCCGACCTGCAATTGACTGGAGACCTGGGCGTCCAGATTGAGCTCGGCGCCATACATCCTGCCGGCCGCGGCGTTCGTGTATTCGCTGAGCTGCACCAGCGGATTGGGCGGACAGGGCTGCTGCAGACAGACGTTTTCGTAAGACTGGATCTGAATCTGGGACAGTTTGTAGGCGAAGAGGGCCGCGTCGAGGTGCAGCCACGACCGGGGCGCCGATTTGATGCCGCCCTCGAAAGCGGTGATCGTTTCCGGCTGCAGGACCGGCGGGTAGAGGCAGCTGCCGGCCTTGGCCGCGTTCGCCGCGTCGCATTGAGCGGGCGTCACCCCGAACGGGATGCTGGTGGGGATGAAGTTTCCGCTCTTGAAGCCGGTACTGTAGGTGAAATAAACGTTGGTCTTCGGTGCCGCATCGTAGAGCACGGACACTCGCTGCGTCACGCGGTCGAAGGTGCGGCTCCCCCAGTCATAGAATTGACCCGTAGGCTGGATTCCGGCGACCACCGATCCCGTCGCGCCGCTTTCTTCGTTGCTGTATCGAAGGCCGCCGATGATGCTCAGTTTGTCTGTGAGCTGATACGTGGCTTCACCGTAAAGGGCGTACGCCTGCGTCGTCTGGCCCGCGAAGATACTGACGTCGAATATATTTCCGGGAATGTTCTGGAAGACCTCGAGCGGATTCCATTTGGCGGATTTATCGTAATAGTTCACACCGGAAATGAAGCTGACCTTTCCGAATTGCCGCGATGCGAAATTGATTTCTCCCGTCCAGGCCTCGGCGCGGTCATTCACGTTGGCTTCAAGCCCCGTGAAGGGCGCGGGGTACGCGGCCGCGACGAGAGAAACCGGCCCCGTTGATTTCGCGAGGCTCCAGGCGCCGATGACGCTGAGCTCACCCGCCGAGGTGGTCCGGCTGAACTGAATGCTCGCACCATTGTGGTTGACCTTTTCGAAGGTCGGGACGTCTGTGGCGATATCGTAAGGTTTGGTGGGAATGATGGCACCGGGAACGCCTCGGGCGATCGTAATGCCGTCGAGCGGGAAATACAGGATGGCTGCAGGGTCCCTGCGCTGATCCGTGCTGGCGCTGAACAGAATTCGGGTATCGTCCGCGGGCGTAAACAGGAGTTTTGCGCGAACAGAGGAATTGTGAACGTCCTGCCGGGGAACGTCCGGCGTGAGATTGTGGTAATAGCTGTCCCCTGTTTCGTTGTAGCCCGTAATGCTGGCCGCAAGTTTTCCGGGAATGATCGGGCCTGAAAGATAGCCTTTGAAGACAGTCGTGTCGAAGTTGCCGTAACCGAGGCTGAAATCACCGCTCAATGTGGTCATTTGAGGGTCTTTGGTGAAGATCCGGATGGCGCCGCCCGTGGCATTGCGGCCGAACAGCGTCCCCTGCGGACCCTTCAGCACCTCGATGCGGCTGATGTCCGGCAGATTGAAGGTCGATGAATTGCCCGACGATACATAGACGTCGTCGATGTACATCGCCACGTTGTTGTCCACGCCGACGTTTGTCACATAGGACGAAACGCCGCGAATGGCGGGGATGGTGCTGCTGCCGACGCGGTCGATTTTGAGACCGGGCACCACGGCGGGTAGCTCCAGGCTGTTCGTAACGCCGGCATCTTCGATCTGGTCTCCCGTGAGCGCCGTGATGCTGATCGGCACGTCGCGGATATTTTCAGACCGCTTCTGTGCGGTCACGATGACTTCCTCGCCGAAGACCGGCGTTGAAGAAGGTTCAACCCGGAACTTCAGGCGCTCCGTCCAGTCCGTCACGCCCTGCGCGACGCGGGCCCTCACCGACCACGCATAATTGCCGGGACTCAGGCAGCGGTCCGCCGAAGGGGTCCATGAAGTCGTTGATCCCGGAACCGTTTCTCGCAGAGAAGGCTCTGTCGCGGGGAGCGGCACCGGGTCGGCTTCGCCGAAGGCATAAATCGCAAGTTCATAGTCCAGGGCACCCTGTACCGGAGCCCAGTTGAAGGTCGGGCACGCATTGTCGATGCTCACGATCTGTGAGACCGAGCCGGGTGCCGCGGCCAAGGCCGAAAAAGTCACAAGAATACTGATGAGGACCAGAACGAGGTTCTTCACGCAATTCCACCTGCCTGCTTTACGGGTATTTCCCGAAAGAAAGACTACCATAGCCGGGCGTGGAAGCTTGACAGCGTCGCCGCGGCGACGTTACGGTTCAGAACAGAGGAGGCGGTATGCCCGTGAGCGTCGGACAGCGGGTGGCGCGTGACGTCACCGACGAGGAAGTCGCGGCGTACGTCCGTGACGGCTGGGTATCCCTGCCCGGCCTCGTGGATCGGGAAGTGGTCGCCGATCTGCTCGCCGCCTCGAAGTCGCTGATGGGCGAATCAGGCGTGGATGCCTCGCCGCGGCCCGGGCTGGACGTCGACTGGCAGAACTGGCACGACCGTCATTTCATGGCCCGCGAAGGGATCGAGCCGTTTCGCACCGTTTCTTATGCGCCGCAAATGGGCAAAGCGGTGCAGCGCCTCAATGAGCGCGATGTTGCCGTGCGTCATTATGCGGACATGATCGCTGTCAAGCCGCCGGCGGGAGCAAAATCCCGCGCGCGCGCAACGCCGTTGCACCAGGACTTCCCCAACCGCCCGTTCGATCGGGTCGGCAATGTGTCGTTCTGGATCGCACTGGAGTCCATGCCCGCCGAGCGCGGCACCATGCGTTTTCGTACCGGCTCGCATCGCCTGGGGTCGCTGGGCCGTATCTTCGGACGTGACGGGCATGACCTGGATGTGCACGACGTCTACCCATGGCTGGCCGAGCGCTGCCCGCTCTCCGAGCCGCGCGACATGCAGGCCGGCGACGCCACCGCGCACCACGGGCTGATGCTGCACACCGCCCCGCAGAACGCCACCGGCGTGCCGCGCTGGGCCTACATCTCGATCTACATTCCCGCGGACACGCTCTGGATCGGAGCTCCCATTCATGGCACATCGATGGACGACCTCGTCGTCGATCAGCCATTCGATCACCCCAACTTCCCGGTCGTCTACCCGTGAGCGGCGCAGCGGACTTTCCCCGGCAACCCGGGATGCTCACGCCCGTGTGGCTCACCGGGATGCTCCGGACCGCGGGTCAGCTTACCGAGGATCAGGAGGTCCGTAGCTTTTCGGTTCAGGCCATCGGACACGGCGTCGGGATGGTGGGAAGCACGCTTCGCTTCGAGCTCGAGTACCAGGGTGACGGCGTGACGGCCCCTGCTTCGCTGGTGATGAAATTTGCTCACGAAGTCGAGGCACGCAGGGCCGTCGGGATGAAGCTCCGCCTCTACGAGACGGAGGTCACCTTCTACAACCGGATTGCCGAATCCGTGGCCGTACCGAAGCCGGCCTGCTACTTCGCTGCATTCGATCCGGAAACCGGCGAGTGTCTCATCGTGCTCGAGGATATGCGCCGGTACAGACAGGGCGACAGTCTGGCCGGCGTCGGCCTCGCCGAGGCAAAGCACGTGATCGATGCGGTTACACCGCTGCACGCCGCTTACTGGGACAACACGGGTCAGGAGTTTCTCCGGAACGCCATGCGCGTGGATTCCACCTGGAAGGAACCGTACATGGAGCTCGTCGACGGAACCTGGAGGAACTGCATCGCGCAATTCGGTTACTGCATCCCCGCGGAGGTCGACGCGTCCATGCCGTCGTATGTGGGAGGGCTCGGCCGCCTGCATGGGATCATGGCCGACCGGGCGCAGACCCTGTCACATGGCGATCCGCGAATGGACAACATGATGTTCAACGACGGAGGCGAGGGCCCTCCGGTCGTGCTGCTCGACTGGCAGACACTCATGGTCACCAACCCGCTCCACGACCTGGCGTACATGCTCAGCCAGAGCGCCACGATTGAAGCTCGGAGGGCGATGGAGGACGAGCTGGTCCGGTACTACCACGCGAAACTGACCGAGCTCGGGGTGACGGGTTACAGTCTCGAACAGTGTTACGACGATTACGATCTGGCGCTGCTCTACATGATGACCGTCGCCCTGGTCATGGGCGGCGCCTTCGATCCTGCGAATGAGCGCGGCAAACGCCTGGCGGAAGAAACCCTGCGTCGTTCCTGCGCGAGCGTTGTCGATCGAAAACTGCTGGAGCGGATTCCGGCGTAGCCGGCCGCTCCATGGAGGTGGTCAGTGCGTTGCCGTAGTCGCCGCGCTGGCTTTCCGGCGCGTCTTCTTTTCCGATAGCTCTGCCTGGGCTTCCGCGGTGAGGTCCTGAATGTCCTCTTTCGCTTCCTCGGCGAGCTCGTGCAGGTACTGACCGGCGGCGAGTCCGGTTTTGACCACTTTGCGTGCAACGGGCCGCACGATGGGTTTGATGAACGGCGCCGCGACGACGCCGGCGATGATTCCGATAGCGAATCCGAACATTGGTTTAAGCCTCCCTCAGGTTCCGTGGGTCAGCATACTCAAGGTATGGAAGTGCGTCAAACAGGAGCGGCGGACTCGCCGAGCTGCGTGAGCCAGAGCGACCGGTAACGCCCGTCGTGTTCGAGCAGCTCGTCGTGCGTTCCCTGTTCGACGACACGGCCTCGCTCCAGCACGTAGATCGCGTCGGCGTTCTTCACCATTGCCAGCCGGTGGGCGATGACGATCGTCGTGCGGCCCTCGAGCAGCGGCTGCATCGCGTTCCGGAAGTCGACTTCGGTATTCGAGTCGAGCTGCGCGGTCGCCTCGTCGAAGATCATCACTTGCGCGTCCTTGAGCAGACCGCGGGCGATGGCAATCCTCTGCCGCTCCCCGCCCGAGAGCGCGACGCCCTCGTTTCCGAGGATCGTCTCGTACGACTGCGGCAGGCGGCCGATGAACTCGTCCGCCTGCGCCATTCGGGCCGCATGGAGAACGTCCGCTTCCGTCGCCTCCGGCCGGCCGAGGCTGATGTTCTCGAGGACGCTGCGATTGAAGAGAAAGATGTCCTGACTGACGACCGACACTTCATCGCGCAACTCGTGACGCGGGATCCGGCGGATGTCCACGCCGTCGAGCTCGATCGCTCCTTCCTGCGGCTCGTAGAAGCGCAGCAGGAGCTTGATGAGCGTGCTCTTGCCCGCGCCGGTGAGTCCGACGATTCCGGTGAACCGGCGCGGCGCGATGCGCAGAGACAGTCCGCGGAAGACGGGCGCGGAGGACTTCGGATACGAGAAGACGACGTCGCGATAGACGATCTCGCCGGCAATCGCCGGCGTGAGCGGCACGACCGGCGCGAGGGCATCGACGGGCGGCTTCATCCGGAGCTTCTCCCGGATCCTGGCCATGGCCGCCAGCCCGCGCTCGAGGTTGTCGACATGCGGACCGATTCCGATGAGCTGCACGAACGAATGGCTGGAGAGCTGGTTGAGGTTCACGAAGGTGCCGATGGACATCGTCGCGCCGCCCCCGAGGCGGCTGCTCACCACGTACATGATCGTCTGCGCGGCGAAGACCGTCCCTTCGAGCAGGATCGGCAGATACCCGGTCGCTTCGAGCGCGCTCTGACTCTGCTGCCTGTACGTGCCGCTGACGGCGGCGACGCGCTGCTCCTGATGTTCCTCGGCGGTGAAGCTCTTGATCGTGGTCACGCCGTCGAGGCTCTGGCGCATTTCGTCGCTGAGGCGCGTCGCGGCGTCGCGCACTTTCTGCGACCAATCGCGCATCCGCGGATAGAAGGCCAGCGAGAGGCCGACGATGATCGGCATCGGCAGCAGCGTCACCCACGCGACCTGGGATGCGATGTAGAAGACGCCGGCGAGCATGATCGCGCAATAGACCACCGCGTCGAAGAGGTACCACGCCGCGTCGAATGCCTGTTCGACGTGGGCCAGGTCCGCGGTCAGCCCGGAGAGGATCTCGCCGGTCGACCGCGATTCGAAGTAATCGACCTCCATCTGCTGCGTCCTGCGGTACAGCGACATTCGCAGCTCGTGCTGAAAATCGCGCGCCGCATCGCTCCAGATGACGCGGCTCACGTTCTTGAACCAGCCGCGGAAGGCAATGCTGGCCAGCGCTCCGGCACACAGGAGGACGGCGGTGCCGGTCGCGCCGATCGCAAGACCCGGAATGGTCCAACCGCTCATTACGGCGTTGATCGCGCCGCCCAGCATGGCCATGCGCGCAGCGCCGAACAGTCCGGCCACGAAGTCGATGCCCATGGCTTTCTCGAAACGAGCGCGATGCTTCCGGATCCCCTCGGCGAATACCGCCGAATCCTGTTCGGCGAGGCCGATCTCGGACGTGATGCGACGATGCAGGCGCTTGCCGAAATACCACGCCGCCCCCGACACGACACCGATGCCGATCGCGGTCGCGGTTCCGACGGAGAAGAGCAGGCCGACGCCCGCGCCGGCGACGGCGGCACCGACGCCCTCCATGATCTGCCGGTTGCGGTCCGACTGCCGCTCCTCCGGCAACTCGTCTTCGTTCGGAGCGACCGACGACTGCGCGGCGTCCCGCACCGTGCTGGCGATGATCTCCGGCGGCAGCTCGGGATCGAAGTGCACGAGCACGCGGCCGGTGGCGACGTTCACGACGACGGACTGAATCCAGTCGCTCGCCGCGAGCAGGCTTTCGAACAGCGCCCCGGCGGCGACGTTGGATCGCAGACCGGCGATCTGCCATCGGATGCGGCCGGGAAGGACGGACAGCGGCGTGAGGAGGTTGTCGGCAAGCACGTCGCAACTGTACCATCCGGCATTCCGTCAGAGAGGAGCTCCGCATGGCCATGGAAGACGAAGCGCTTCGCGCTCCTCGGTCTGGCCGCGGGCCTTGCGGCCGGCGCAGTGCTTCCGCTCGCCTCGGCGGCTGAGCGGTTCCTCTCCCTTATCGTCGGAGCGTACTCGACGATCGCGCCGGTCGTGATCTTCCTCATCCTCGCGCCGTCGCTGGTGAAACTGCTGCGCGCCGAGGGGTCGATCGCGCCGGTCCTGGCTATGCGGACCGTGGCCTTTTTCGTCACGCTGCGGATCTGGGCGTCGGTGCTGGCCATCGTCTGCGTCGTCCTCGCCTTCGGTCTGCCGCTCGTGCACCCCGGCCCGTCGACGCTCGCCGCGGCGCTCTCGCCGTCGCTGCGCGACCTCGTGCGCCTCGGATTGCAGAGCCGCTGGTTCGCCGCGCTGGCGGCGTCGATCGCCGTGGCTCTGGTCATCCATCGCAGCCAGCACCCGGCGGTGCGCGCGTTCATGCGGATCCCGGATCTCGTCGAAGACGCGGGAGCGCTGATCACGCGCACCACGCCGCTGTTCCTGTTCCTCATCGGCATTTACGTGGCCAGCCTCCCCGAGGCGATCACCGGCTACGTCGCGCATACCTCCCGGTCGCTCGCGCCGGTGCGCCTGCTGGGAGTCTCCATCGACACGTCGACGAACCGCGGCATCCTCGCGGCCTATGTCGCGCTCGCGGCATTGACGGGCATCGTCTGCACGCTGTGGCACGCGCTCCTCGTCGCCGCGGCGCGGGCGCGGATCGAGCGGCTGTCGCTCCGCCGGTACCTCACCGGCTATGTGTCGCAGGTCTATCCGCTGGCGTGGTCGACGTGCTCGGAATCGCTCGCCACGCCGGCGAACCTCGACGCGATGCGCCGCAACTTTCCGTGGGTTGCTCCGGCCTTCCGGCAATTCGCGGCCGGCCTGTCCACGAACATCAACATCAACGGCACGATCATCTGCGCGTTCATCATGATCGCGGCGGTCGCGCAGATGACCGGCGTTCCGATCAGCGCGGCGTCTCTGCTCGCGTGTGCTCCGGTGATCTTCCTGATCGGCTTCGGCGTGCCCGGGATGCCCGGCGAGCTCCTGCTCTTCGCCGGCCCGATCGCGGCCGTCCTCGGCGTCCCTCCGCAGCAGCAGGACGCATTCATCCTCCTTTATGTCACACTGCAACTCGGATTACCCGACTCGTTCCGAAGCGGGGCCAACGTCACCGACTCCGCGCCTGCGATTCTGTTGATCCACCGCCGCCTGCAACTCTCCGGAGGACTCGATGCCGAAGACGATCGCTCGACGTAAGACCGACGGGATCGCCCGCCTGAATCGCTGGCGCGTGCACAGCGAGACGCCGGGGCGCATTCGTGCGGCGAATCCGGCGCTCGCCGAGTGGAGCGCAGCCCGGTCCCGCGTCGAGTCGGAGCTCCTCGGAATCAACGGCGTCATCTCCTTCGACGTGAACCTCGTGACGTCCCGGGTGCTCGTGCGCTTCGATTCCCAGCGCCTGGCGAGCGACGCCGTTCTCGACGCGCTCGCGCGGGCGACCGACAATCTCGAATCCGCAAACGTCGAGCCCCTGCCGCCCTCGGACCGCGCTCCGAGCGGAGCCAGCCTGCACCTCTACGCGTCGACGCTGAATGCCGCGTTCGTGGTGGGGACGATCGGCATGCCCGCTCTTCTTCCCTTCCGCATCGCCGCGACCGCAGTCGTAGCCGCGCACCTCGTCTTCAGCGGCCTGCGCGCCATCATCGTCGAGCGCAAGCTCCGCGTCGACGTGCTCGACTCTTTGGTGATCACGCTGCTCCTCGTCTTCAAGGTGCCGGTGGCCAGCGCGCTCATGACCTGGGTCGTCGACTTCTGTAACGTGCTGCTCGAGTCCACCGCGGACATGTCGCGGAAGCTGCTGACCAGTCTCTTCGGCGCGCAGGTGGCCCGCGCCTGGGTGCTCATCGACGGCGTGGAAGTCGAGATGAGCATCGACCAGGTCGCCCCCGGCGCGCTGGTCGTGGTCCGTGCCGGCGAGCAGGTGCCGGTGGACGGGATGATCGCGGAAGGGGAGGCGCTCGTTGACCAGCACGTCCTCACCGGCGAGTTCGTGCCGGTGGAGCGGGGGCCGGAGGAGCGCGTCTTCGCGATGACGATCGTCCTCGCCGGGCGCATCATCGTGCGGGCCGAGCAGGTCGGCCACTCGACTCAGGCCGCGAAGATCGTCGAATACATCAACCGCTCGCTGGCGCACAAGGTCCGGGCGCAGACCGAGACCGAGCGCTTCGCCGACAGGATGGTCGCGCCGACGCTGCTTCTCGGCGCGGTCGGCGGATTGCGCGGCCGCGGCACGGCCATGGCGATCATCAACGCCGACTACGGAACCGGCGTTCGCATCGCCGGCCCGCTGGCGCTGCTGGCGTCCCTGGCCCGCGCCGCGAACCGCGGCATGGTCATCAAGGACGGCGCGGTGCTGGAGCGGCTCACGGAAGTGACCGCGGTCATCTTCGACAAGACCGGGACGCTCACCGAAGACACGCCGGTGGTCTCGCGCGTCGTTTCGACGGACGACAAGTTCTCGCCGGACGAGCTGCTGGCCATCGTGGCCGCGGCGAAGCGGCGCTCCGCGCATCCGATCGCACGCGCGATCGTCGCCCACGCCGCCGAGCGCGGCCTGGAGCTTCCCGACGTCGCCGACCACACCCATCGCATCGGCGCCGGCGTGGCCGTCCGCATCGGCCACCGGCAGATCCTGATCGGCAGCCGCCGTTTCCTCGATCACGAGGGAGTGCGCGTGGGAGAGGACATCGAGGCGCACATCCGGCGCATCGAGAAGGCCGGCCGGACGGCGGTCTACGTCGCCTCCGGCAAGCGCGTCATCGGCCTGGTCGAGATCAAGGCCAGCGAGCGCCCCGAGGCGCGGCGGATCGTGACCAGATTGCACGAGCGGAACATCGACGTGCACCTCCTGTCCGGCGATCGCAAAGTAGCCACGCGAACGCTGGCGGAGTCGCTGGGCATCGAACACTACGCCGCCGAGGTCCTGCCGCAGCACAAGGCCGACTACGTGCGCGAGCTGCAGCAGAAAGGCCACGTCGTGGCCATGGTCGGCGACGGCATCAACGACTCCGTCGCCCTTTCGGTGGCCGATGTTTCCATCTCCCTCCGCGGGGCGTCGGACATCGCCATGGACGTCGCCAACGTCATCCTCATGAGCGGCGACCTGGGACGACTCGATGATCTCTGGACGATCGCCGAGTCGCTCGAATCCAACGTCAAACGCAGCGTGGGCATGGTGCTCTGGTCGAACACGGCCGTGATCGTCGGCGCCCTGGGCGGCGTCTTCGGACTGGCCTCCTCGATCGTTCTGAACAACGGCGTGAACCTTCTCGCCACCCTCAACGGATTCCTGCCCTACTACTCCGTCATGATCGCCACCCGCCACCGCGAAATCGAGAGTGGAGCGGCGGGCTCTTAGCCCGCCCCACTCCGCCGGCATAGCTTTTCTCTTCGCCGGCAGAGGTTTTTACTTCGCCGGCAAAGCTTTTCTCTTTGCGGGCTGTCGGCAAAGCTTTTCTCTTTGCGGTCAAAGCTTTTTGCTTTGGCGGTAAAGCTTTTTACTTTGCGGTCAAAGCTTTTTACTTTGCCGGTAGAGCTTTTTGCTTTGGCAGTAAAGCTTTTTGCTTTGCGGTCAAAGCTTTTTGCTTTGCCGATAAAGCTTTTTACTCTGTCGTTAAAGCTTTTTACTCTGCCGGCAGAGCTTTTTACTCTGCTGGCGAAGCTTCGCTCGCCACCTAAATGCCGGTAAACGCTGAGCTTGCGCAGCGTCAGCGCGATCCGGACTTTCGACCGTGACCCCGGGGCGGCGCTTTCGAGAACGCAGGACGTTTGGCGCCGTATGGCTTTGCGCCGTAGGGCGGCCTCGGCTTGTCCTCCCGCGGTGGCGGCGCCTTCGTGGCCACGCGCAGGTTTAGCGCTCGGCCGCGGAAGCGTTTCTTGCCGACCTTTGCCAGCACGGTCTCGACGTAGCGCTCGGGGATGCCGACGTAGGTGATCTCGTCGCGGATCTCGATGGGACCGATGTCGCGGCCGGGGACGTTGGCTTCGTTGGCGATCGAGCCGACGACGTCGGCGGGGCGGATGCCTTCGCGGCGGCCGACGCTCATCGAGAGGGTGATGGTCTTGTCGGTGAGCGGCGGGCCGCCGGCGCGTTCGGCGCGTTCGGCGGGCGCAGGCGCCGGCGCCTCTTCTTCCTTCGGCACCACCAAGGTGCGCGAGGCGTTGGCGATCCTCGCGGCGGCGGCGGCGATCTCGGCGATGTCGAACGGGCCTTCCTCGACCAGCTGCTCGACCAGCTCCATGTAGAGATCGAGGTCGCCTTCCTGGATGGTCTTGCGGACCTGCTCCTTGAACACCTGCACGCGCTTGGCGGCGAGGTCGGCGCGGGTCGGCATCTTCATCGGCTTGATGGCCGTGCCGGTGTAGCGCTCGATCTCGCGCATCATCTTCCGCTCGCGCGGCGTGATGAACAGCGTGGCCACGCCGCTGCGCCCCGCGCGGCCGGTGCGGCCGATGCGGTGCACGTACGCCTCGACGTCGTACGGGATGTCGTAGTTGATGACGTGCCCGATCTGCTCGACGTCGAGGCCGCGCGCGGCGACGTCGGTGGCGACGACGATGTCGACCTGTCCCGCGCGCAGACGGCGGATGACGCTCTCGCGCAGCGGCTGGGTCATGTCGCCGTGCATGGCCACGGCCGCGAATCCGCGCGCCTCGAGCTTCTCCGCGAGCTCCGCCGATCCGGTCTTCGTCCGCCGGAAGATCAGCACCGCCTCCGCCGGCTCGAGCTCGAGGATCTTCGTCAGCACGTCGAGCTTCTGGCCCTCGGAGACATTCAGGAATCGCTGCTCGATCGCCGGCGCATGGATGGCCTTGTGCTCGATCTCGACGCGCTCCGGATTGCGCAGATGCTTCCGGGCGATGCGCATCACTTCCTCGGGCATCGTGGCGGAGAAGAGCGCGGTCTGGCGTTCGGGTGCCGAGGCGGAGAGGATGCGCTCGACGTCGTCGATGAATCCCATCTTCAGCATCTCGTCCGCTTCGTCGAGCACGAGCACGCGCAGCTTGCTGAGATCGAGACTCCCGCGGTCGAGGTGGTCGATGATGCGTCCCGGCGTGCCGACGACGATGACCGCGCCGCGCTCGAGGCGCTTGAGCTGCGGGACGATCGGCGCGCCGCCGTAAACCGGCAGCACCGAGACGTGTCCGAGTTTCTGCGAGTACGTGTGCACGGCCTCGGCGACCTGCATGGCCAGCTCGCGCGTCGGCGTGAGCACGAGGGCCTGCGTCTCGCGCGCCTTCGGGTCGATCTTCTCGAGGATCGGCAGCGCGAACGCGGCGGTCTTGCCGGTGCCGGTCTGCGCCTGGCCGATCAGGTCGCGTCCCGCCAGCAGGCGCGGAATCGTGCGCTCCTGGATCGGCGTGGGGGCCTCGTACCCGAGGGCGACCAGGGTTTCGACTAACTCGCGGCGAAGACCGAGGATCTCAAAACTGCTCATGCCGCGCATTCTGATGCAGGTTTCGCGCGCAGGCTCCATGGAATTGCCGACGCGATCGCGAGAGCGAGCATCGGCCATGCGATCCACGGTTTGAAATCGTGGAAGCGGAGCAGCCAGAGCCAGGCGAAGAAGATGACCGCCGGCGCGATGGCGCGCGCGAAGCGGCGCTCGAGCAGCGCGTGCATCATGGCCGTGAACGGCACGGCCGCGGCGAGATCGACGAAGTAATGCTCGCCGGTGCCCATCGTGCCGAGGAACGTGCCGATGACGAAGATCGCGGCGACGGAGGCGGCGATGCGGCCGAAGCGGCGCGCGTGGATGTACGCGATGAGAGCGGAGGCCATGTGGAGCGACGGCATCGCGTTGCGGGGTGCAGGCGGCGCGGCCATCAGCGTTCTCGCGACGTGCGCGGGAACCTCGTGCGGGAAGCCGGGGAAAACGAACTTCGGACCGCAGGCGGGGAGTAGGAAGTAGAGCGCGTAGCCGGCGGCGCCCATGAACACGAGCGTCGTCACGATGTCGACCGGCGGCGGTTCTTTCGCCTTCGCCTGCAGCGCGTAGACGTAGATCAGTCCGGGCGGCGGCGCGAGGTAGATGCCGGTACAGATCGCGCCGATGAGCGGATAGGCGGCGAACAGGCGGCCCACGCCGAAGCTCACCGCGCCGCCGTATCCGAGGTCGGCGGCGTAGAGGAACGCGTCGTAGGTCAGCGGCGGGTAGGTCGAGATGATCTGCAGGAAGAGCGAGACCTCGAGCGTGAAGAAGAGCGCGATCAGCGACGGCAGCAGGAAGAGCCAGTTGCGGCGGATCGCGAGAATGATTGTGCTGGCCAGGCCGAAGCCGATGACCCACCGATGGATGAGAAGCGAGATCGCGATGCCAAGGAGGAGCATCGCCAGCAACTCTCTCCATCGCGGCAACGAGCTGACATAAAGCACGACCGGCGCGCCGAAGCCGATGGCGAAGAGCGGATTCGTGAACAGCGCTTGCAGCGGGAGCGGGCGCACGCACAGCGTCGCGGCGAAGATGAGAACGATCGCGCCGAGAAGCCAGACGAATCGCCGGATGGACATTGTTCTCACATAATGACGCACGCGTGTCGTCCTCCGCACCCGGTCCAGGCATCGGCGTCATCGCGCATCTGCCGCGGCTGCGCCGCGATCCGCTCGGAACCATGCTCGCCTGGCATCGCGAGTACGGCGACGTGGTCCGTCTCGGCGACGGGCCGCTGACCGCGCATCTCCTCGGACATCCGCGGCATGCCGAGCACGTGCTGCGGCGGCGTCACATGGATTACGACCGCCAGACGCGCAGCGCCGGCGCCGTGCGGATCGTGACCGGCGAGAGCCTGCTCACGAACGACGGCGAGCAGTGGAAGCGCCATCGGCTGCTGATGCAGCCTCTCTTCAACAAAGACGCCCTCGGCTCGCTCGAGGCGATCGTGAGAGAGGCGACGCACGCGATGATCGACGACTGGCTCGCGCGCGGCGACGTCGACATCGCCGCGGAGATGACCCGGCTCACGTCCACGATCGCCTCGCGCGCCTTCTTCGGGATCGACGTCGATGAAGACCTCGCCCGCCTGATGCCGGCCATCCTCGAGGAGACCTACGCGCGCGCGACCTCGGTCTTCGGCTGGGGACGGCCGTCGCGGACGTTCGAAGAGGCCTGCACGGAAGTGCGGGCGGTCGTGGAGCGCATCGTCGCGCGCGGAGACTCCCCGCTCCTCGAGCACCTTCGCGAGCTGCCGGCCGACGAGCTGCGCAATGAAGCGCTGGCGCTGCTGCTGGCGGGGCAGGATACGACCGCGAACGCGCTGGCCTGGACGTTCGCGCTGATCCGCGATGACGACGAGCCGGCCGCGGCTGTGCAGGAGGCGATGCGGCTCTATCCGCCGGTCTGGATCGTGGAGCGGCGGGCCGTGGAAGACGACGAAATCGACGGCTACGAGATCCCGGCGGACTCGTACGTATACGTCAGCCCGTACGTTCTCCACCGCCATCTGGAATTCTGGAGCGATCCTGAACGATTCGATCCGCGACGGTTTCCAAACTCAGGTCGTAATCTCGCGTATCTACCATTTGGGTGTGGTCCACATGCGTGCCTCGGCGCCGCGTTCGCGATGATCGAGGCACCGCTGGTCGTGACGATCGTGAGAGAGCGTTGTACGATTTCAGTGAAGAAGGAGAGGATCGAGCCAAAGGCGTGGGTTACCCTGCGACCGCGAGACGGAGTCTCGGCCCGGATCGTCGCAAAACGTTGATTCTCCACTTGCTAGGCTCATCCGTTATGATTAGTTCATGCCCTCGTTGACGTTCAAGATCGCCCGGGAACCGCGTGAACTGGAGCAGATCCACAAGCTCCATTACAAAGCGTTCGTGGAAGAGATCCCGCAGCACACGCCGAATGCCGACCAGCGCCATATCGACCGCTTCCACGACGAGAACACCTACGCGGTCGCTCTCGACGGCGAGCGCGTGATCGGCAGCCTCGCCATGCGCAGCCAGCGGCCGTTCTCGCTCGACGGCAAAATCCCGAACCTGGACAGCTATCTCCCGCCGAACCACAACTTCTGCGAAGTCCGGCTCCTGAACATCGCCAAGGAACATCGCACCGGCAACGTCCTTCCGGGATTGATCACCGCCGTGTGGGACTACGTGAACCTCGAGAATCACGGCGGCGCGATCATCTCCGCGACGCCGCGGCAGATGAAGCTCTACAGCCATATGGGCTTCGTGCCCTTCGGTCCGCTGGTCGGAACCGCGGACGCGCCCTTCCAGCCGATGTACCTCACCGTCGAGCGGTTCCAGGAACGTGCGAAAGAGATCTCGTCGCTGCCGCCGGCAATTCGCGGCGCGGTGGTGAACCTGCTCCCCGGCCCGGTGGCGATTCATCCCGACGTTGCCGCCGCGTTCTGCGTGACGCCGGAGTCGCATCGCTCCCCGGCGTTCGACGAAGACCTGCGCACGGTGAAGTCGCGTCTCTGCGAGCTCGCCGGCATGCGCCACGTGGAAGTGCTCCTCGGCAGCGGCACGCTCTCGAACGACACCGTGGCCGCGCAGCTCTGGCTGCACGGCGGACGCGGCATCGTGGTCAGCAACGGCGAGTTCGGCGAGCGCATCGCCGACCAGGCCACGCGCGCGCACCTCGATTACCAGCAGATTCGCTTCGGCTGGGGCGAGCCGATCGACATCGACGCGGTGCGCAAGGCGATGGACGAGACCGGCGCGAAGTGGGTCTGGGCGGTCGCCTGCGAGACCTCGGCCGGCATCCTCAACGACGTCGTGGCGCTCTCCGAGCTTTGCCGCGAGCGCGACGCCAAGCTCTGCCTCGACTGCGTCAGCGCGTTCGGCGCGGTGCCGCTCGATCTGTCGGGCGTGTGGCTGGCCACCGCCGCCAGCGGCAAGGCGCTGGCCGCCTATCCCGGCCTGTCGATGGTCTTCCATCAGCACTCGATCCCGGTCAGCAAGGATCTCCCGCGCTATCTCGACCTCGGCATGTACGCCAAGGACGGCGTGCCGTACACGCATTCGTCGAACCTCGTGCGCGCGCTGCGCGTGGCGGTGGAGCGGGTGGAGTGGACGTCGCGCTTCCAGCAGATCGTCACCAACGGCGCGTGGCTGCGCGGGCGTCTCCGCGCCGCCGGCTTCACGCTGATCGGCGATCACGCGACTGCCGCGCCGCACGTCGTCACGATCCAGCTGCCGCAGCACATCCGCTCGGATGAAGCCGCGCGGTCGCTGGAGCGCTCGGGATTCCTGCTCAGCTACGCGAGCGGCTACCTGCTCCAGCGCAACTGGATCCAGATCTGCCTGATGGGCGAGGTCTCGCGCGACGTGCTACCGCCGCTGATCCGCGAGCTGCAGCGGATCATGGGCTGACGGATCATGGGCTGATCGCCCGTCCGCGCGGCGGATCACCACCGGATCGCCGGAGTCGACCTGAACGTTCGTGCAGTCGTTCGAGGCCGCGGTGCGCGGCGGCACTCCGTCGCGGGCGATCGGACGCACGGTCTCGGCGATCGACGACCCACCCTCGTCAGGCATGGCCATGGCCATCCCCGCGGTCTCGCGTCCCGTCGGCGTCGAGCGGCGCGCGTAGACCGGCGCGCGGATGGTGACGTCGATCCCCGAGCGGAAGTACTTCGTCACCTGGTTGGCCGGCAGCCGCAGCATCGGCGCACGCTCCTCGACCTCCGGGCCGCCGGGATTGTCGTCGTGTTCGACGACGAAGACGAATTGTCCGTCGCGGTCGTGATTGAGCCAGGTCGGGCGGAAGTAGAAGCGGAGATCGAGCACGTTCTGCGGGCGCCGCGGCTGGCGGGTGCGGATGATGGTCGAGAAGTACTCCACGCATCCGGTCGCGCCGACGTAGCGCGGATCGGTTCCCGTCCCTGCCAATTGGCTGATCGTGCCGCGGAAGATGCGCAGGCGCAGCGGCCCCTGCGGAACGTCCGCGCGGAACTTGCAGCGGTCGCCGCAGCGGAACGGCGCCGGCGAGCCCGACACCGGCACGACGCGAAGGACGGTGTCGCCGAGGGTGCTGAAGGCAACGGCGATGAAGGACAGCAGAGCGACCGCGATTCTCATCACTTCCCTCCTGGAAAACGGTTGGCTCGATCCTGTGGGTTCACTTCGGGCGTGCCGATCTGCTCGGTGAAGGAAACCTGAAGGACATCCTCGTCCATCGTGATCTCGGCGTTCCGCGGCTCGGGGCCGGCGCGCTCGATGGTGTCGGGGGGCACATAGGCGTAGCAATCGCGCCGGTTGACGCAGAGCTGGTAATAGCAGCCGGCGTCGTCGGTGCAGACTTTGCGCGGCTTCATGCTCCGCGCGGTGCGTGAGTAGGCGTAGGGGAGGCCGATGATGCCGATGGCCAGCGCGATTCCCGCGCCGCCGAGGGCGGCCCGCCGCCAGATCGGCGGCAGGTTCCAGGCGAGGTTGCGGCTGGGCAGAATCAGCTTGGTGATGACACGCGCGCCGATGGACCAGAGCGCGAGCGTGAAGAGCACGTCCAGCAGGAAGCGGCCGTAGAGGTTCTGCAGGTGCACGCGCGGCGGCGCGTCGCCGCACATCGCGCGGATCCGCGGATCGTCGAGGCTGCCGACGCGCGAGCAGACCACCGACGTCCACATCGTCCGGGCCCGCGGCTGGATCAGCGGCGGGATGTCGAACGAGGACATGTCGTAAGAGCTCTTGGTCAACACGTTGTCCAGTTTCAGCGTCGGCACGTCGTACCAGAACACCTTCGCGATCGCCAGCGCCATCAGCAGCGGCACGGCGACCACGGGCTTGTACAGGAGGGTCATGCGCTTTCGCCAGCGCACGACCGCGTAGACCACCAGTCCGGCCGCGACCAGCACCGCGATCAGGCCGAGCGGGTTCAGCGTGAGGTACTCGATCAGGATGACCAGCGTGCGGCCGATGAATTTGAGGCCCTCGTACGTCCATTCCTGGACCTCGCTGATGGGGTGCGTGCGCGGCGCAGGGAGTCCGTAGAAGAGGCGCTGCGATTGACGGGCGATGATGCCGACCGCCGCGAAGGCCGCGGCGATGGTGAGCGCGATGCCGATGATGCTGCGCCGCATCCGGTCCCAAAGCGCCGGCGGCGGCTGGTCGATCAACGTCTGGATGACCTCCGGCTGCTCGGCGTTCTTCGCCGCCCACTGCTCGTAGTCGCGCAGCCCGTTCTTCAGCTCCGGAACGTTCGGATACATCTCGTCGGCGATGGTGACCAGCTCGCGCAGCTTGTTCTGGGCGATGGCCTCGTTGACGATGTTGGTCCAGTTGAAGAGCGCGCGCTGGTCGAAGGCGATCACCGTCGCGTCCATCTCCGCGCGGTCCACGACGAGGCGCGAGGACTCGATGTCGACGAAGAGCCGGGCCAGGGCGTCGATCAGCTTCGACAGCGCGATCGGCCGCTTAGGCATGCAGCACCCCGGCGGCGCGGAGGTCGTCGATCACCGTGGTCACGGCGATGCCTTCGTTGCGGTAGAACGAGCTCTTGGTGCCGGGCTCGCGCAGCATGCCGCCGCTGTGATGCAGCGCGACGACTCGCCATTGATCATCGAACACCGGCGCGCCCGACGAGCCGGGCAGCGTGTCGGTCAGATATTGCACCCGCCCGTCGCCGACGTAGGCGACGGTGTTGTGATACAGGCCGATGTGCTTCGGCCCTCCGCCGGGATGCTGGATGATGTTGACGAAGGCGTCCTTGGCCGTCGTCACCGGCTCGAGCGCGAGGGCGCCCCAGTCCTTTTCGGCGGCGGGGTCGATGCCGATCGCCGTCCAGTCGTTCTCTTTGCTGGTGTGGAAGCGCGCGGGATCGAGCGCGTAGCTCTTGATCGCCGCCGCGAGTCCGTCCGCGGTCAGCTGATAGTTGAACTCCGCCTTGGCCGCCTTCGCGGTCTCCGCATCCGGCAGGACGTGGTTGTTGGTCAGCATCCAGTTGCCGGGGATGAGGAATCCGGTGCCGCTGCTCTGATCGGCGCGCACGATGCGCGCGACGGAGCGCGAGCGCAGCATCCCGATCTCGAGGAAGTTGATCGGCAGGAGCGTGCTCTGCCCGCCGATGATTTTCTCGAGATGCTCGCCCCCCTCGCCGGCCGCCCACTTGACGTCGGGCCCGCGCGCCGGCGGCTCATTGCGCTTGAGCGCGAGCAGGATGTCGTGGTCCGGATAGTCGGCGAGCGCGCAGTCGAGGACGGCCTGCTCTTTCTTGCTCTTGGCCGCCTCCTCGAGGATGTTGAACCAGTTCACCAGCGCGGCGTTGTTGTACTTCACCATCGCCGAGCGGATGCCCGCGCAACTGACGATCCGCTTCGAGTCCTCGACCGTCGGGTAGAGATCGGCGAGGGCGTCGTTGAGGTTCTTCGTCCACTGCGATTCCTTCATGAAGGAATGATTCTACGCTGGTGAGGAAATCGGCACGTTGCGTCACTCCTTTGTGTATGGACGAAACGTACCGGGTTGCACCGCCACGAGCCAGCGGGCCGCCTCGCCCCGGGAAACGGGCAGTCGAAACCCGCAAGCCGGGGGAACCACGACCGCGGGCCGTGTTCATCGCCCACGGCATGGGACAACAGGTGCCGTTCGAGACCCTGGACCAGGTCGCGCGCGGACTGTGTAAGCGGATCGAGAGTCCCGGCACGACGGTGGCGCGGACCGCCCGAACCGTTCGCGTCGGGTGCGAAATGCTCCAGCGGTTAGAGCTCGATGTGCGGTTCTCGGAAGGGAAACGCCAGGCGATCCATCTCTACGAGGCGTACTGGGCGCCGCTCACGGAAGGAGTGGCGGGACTCCGGCAGGTGCTCCGATTCCTGCTGAGCGGAGCGATCAACGGTCTGCGCTCGGACGCGAGACTGCATCGATTCATGTTCGACAGACCGCGGCAGTTTCATGTCAGCCGGTGGCACCTCGTCCTCCTCGGGGCGGTTGTCATCACGCTGATCGGAGTGCTGATCATCGGCGGAACGATCTCCGGCGGGGCGATCGCGCGATTGCTCCTGCCGCACAACGGACTGGTGGATAACACTCTGATCGCAGATCTCTCGTCGCTCTTCGAGCTCCTGCTGGCGGTGGTTGCCGGCGCCGCGGCTGTGGCCGTGGTACTCGTCGCGGTGAGCCGCGGCGTCCGTTCACGCCACCTCAAGCGGATCAGCGCGTTGACGGCGTTGCCGGTGCTGTTGGTCATGTTCGCGATCTGGCTCAGCGCCTATGTCGCCATCCCGGTGATCGTCGCATTCAACGAGAAGCCGTTCATCGATGCCCACCAATGCAAGTGGTGTCCGGATTTCGTCGCGGGCATTTCCGGCCCGATCGCCGCGGCTGCCGCACGGCTGGCGAACGCCGCGCACCGGTTGGTCGATATCGTTCTTCGTTGCGGGCGGCCGGAATTTCTGGTGTGGCTCGCGCTCGCGGGCGCCGGAGTGGTGTGGCTCGTCTATGCGGTGCTGGCGCTCCGCTCGCCCAACGGCGCTCCGCGGAGGCGGGGCGGACGGCTGACCGCGGTCGTGCTGGCGCTCCTCGCGCTGGCCGGCATCTTGACCATCTGCGGTCATGGCGATGCCCTGGCGTATGTGACGTGGCTTCTGCTGTTCGGCGCGGTGCTGTTCGTCCGCTTGTTTCTGATCCAGTTCATCGGCGACGTCGCGATCTATGTATCCCCGCACAAGGTCGACCGCTTTTTCGATGTGCGAATGCGCATCAAGAGCGTGGTCCGGCGCACGGCACGGGCCGTCTTTGCATGCCGCGATGACGAGGGCCAATTTCTCTACGACGGCGTGGTCGTGGTCGGCCATTCTCTCGGTTCGGTCGTCGTCTACGACGTGTTGAACCGTCTCATCAACGAAGATGGGCTCTCCGACGGCGCGACGCCCGTGATCTGCGATGACGAGCCGATCGAGGACCTGCAGATTGCTGAGCGCACGCGGCTCCTCCTCACGTTCGGTTCGCCGCTCGACAAGACGGCCTTCGTGTTCGCGCAGCATGATCTGGCAGCCGAAAGCGAGCGCGATACGCTGGCCACAGCGTGTCAGCCGCTGATTGCGCACGAACGGAAATTCGATTGGGTGAATCTCTGGAGTCGGTTCGACATTCTCGGCGGTCATCTCGACTATTACGACACGCCGGATCGGCCGAACGAGCCGGAGCCGAATCAGAGACGCGTGTGCAATCGCGTCGACCCGGACGCGATCACGCCGTTTGCGGCACACACGGAGTTCTGGAACAACACGCTGCTCTACGACGAGATTTATAAGGCGCTGTGATCGCCTACGCTCTCAATGTCACCCGTTCTCCGAACTGCTTCACCACCGACGCCATCATCGCCTCGGTGGCGGCGTTGATCGTCTCGCCGGTCAGCGCGTCTTCGGAGAGGTATTCGAGCTCGAACGTGACCGCTCGTGCGTCGGATAATTCGAAGAGATCGGTGATGCGGACCGCGCGCAGGAACGGCGGCGCGGCCGCGAGCAGCGCGTTGCGCACCTCGGCGGCGGTGATGCCGAGCGGGATGGCATAGGCCACGTTGCGCACGATCGGCTGGCGCGCGGGCGGCTCGGTGAATACGCGCGGGAACGGCGGCATGAGCAGCGGCGGAACGTCGAGCTCGAGGTAGACCGGACGCTGGCGCTTGATGCCGAAGCTCTGCACCAGCGTCGGATGCAGCTCGCCGAAGATGCCGGCGAGTTTGCCGTCGACGTTGATTCCGGAGCGGCGGCCGGGGTGGAAGAAGCGCTCCAGGCGGTGCCCGTCCGCCGGTCCGAAGTCGAGGTTGATGCGCAGCTCGAAGCGGAGCTGCTCGAGGATGCCCTTGAGATAGATCGCGTCGGCGGGACGGCCCTTGTCGCCCCAGAACGGGCCGCGGTCGCGGCCGTTGGCGAGGAGCCAGAGCGTCTCGCGCTCGGTCAGGTCGGCCATGTAGACCCGCGCCCACTCGTAGATCTTCAGGTTCGCGGTCTTGAGGTTGACGTTCGTGGCCAGCGCGTCGAGCGCCTGCGCCACGGTGTTGTTGCGCATCAAGCCGTAGTTGCGCTCGATGGAGTTCTGCATCTCGACGTGCGGCCAGAGGGCGTCGCCTTCGCGGATGCCGAGGCGCTCGCGCGTCGCGCGGGCATAGAAGCTGTCAGTGAAGATCTCGTAGAAGCCCTCGGCGACGAGCACCTCGCTGGTGCGCGACAGGACGTTCTCGCGATGCGACGGCAGCGCACCCATTTCCACGCGCGGCAGCGTCGCCGGCGTGGAGTTGTAGCCGGCGGACTTGAGCAGCTCCTCGGCGAGGTCGGCTTCGAACTGCACGTCCCAGAGGCGGCGCGGCGGAACCGTGACGGTCAACTTGTTGACCTCCGGCTCGACCGTGAATCCGTAGCGCGTCAGCCGCTCCGCCATCTCCAGATGCGAGAGCTCCACGCCGGTGAACTTCCGCGTGCGCGCCACGTCGACTTCGATCGCGCGCATCGGGTTCTGCCAGTCGCCGGCCGTGTAGGCGTTGCCGACGCGATAACCGCAATGCTCTTCGAGCAGCTTGGCCACGCGTCCCGCGCCGACCAGCGGCAGCGTCGGATCGCCGCCGCGCATGAACCGCGCCGCGGCGTCGGTCGGCAGGTTGAGCGTGCGCGAGGAGACCCGCACCGCCACCGGATCGAAGCACGCCGACTCGAGCAGGATGCGCATGGTCTCGCCGGTGATGCCGGAGTCGGTGCAGCCGATCACGCCGGCGATGCCGAGGATCTTCGAGTAGTCGGCGATGACCATGATTCCTTCCGGAATCTCGATCGCCTCGGGGGTGAACAGCAGCCACGCCCGCTCGCCCTTCTTCGAGAGGCGCACGATGATCGGGCCGTCGATCTTGTCGGCGTCGAACGCATGCGTCGGCTGCCCGAGGTCGAAGTTCGTCAGGTTCGAGGCATCGACCGGCGCATTGATCGAATGAATGTCCGCCGCAGTCAGCGGCGCCAGCACATCCGAAGGCAGTGGAGCGGCGGCCGCTCCGGCCGCCGGCGCAAACAACTCCGTCACCGTATAAACAAGACAAAGCGGCGTATCGATGCGCACGCGATCGTCTGTCGCCCGCTGCGCCTGCAGCGCCTTCACCGGCGGATATCGCAGCTCGCCGCCCGTCCGCCCGCGCACTTCGCGCGCGACGCCTTCGTAGCAGTAGTGATCGCCGCGATTCGCGAGCAGCTCGCAGTTGAAGACCGTGCCGGCGTCCGTGGTCTCGGAAGACTTGACCTCGATGCCGACGTCGTCGAGCAGCTCGCGCACGTCGTGCGTCCGCTCGGGGAGATCGGTGAAGGTCCGCAGGTGTTCGACGAGGAACTTCACAAGCCACCCCGATGCACCGCGCGATGGACGCGAAGGTCCTGCTCGTACAGCGGCTTCAGCGCGGGGATCCCCGCGGCCTGCGCGGCGATGCGCGCGGTGCCGATGCCGAAGGCGATGCCGCTGACCTTCGTGTGGTCGTAGCCGAACTCGATGAAGACTTTGGGGTGGATCATCCCCGAGCCGAGGATCGTGATCCAGCCGGCGCCGCGGCAGCCGGGGCAATCGTCGTCCTTGCCGCGGCAGACGGTGCACTGCAGGTCCATGCCCGCCGACGGCTCGGTGTACGGGTAGTACTTCGGCTTGAAGCGGAAGACGCTGTCGTCGCCGTAGACCGACTTCGCGATCTCGATCAGCGTTCCTTTCAGATCGCCGAACGTCAGCCCCTCTTCGACCCAGATGCCTTCGAACTGATGGAACATCGCCAGGTGCGTGGCGTCGACGGCCTCGTTGCGATAGACGCGTCCCGCGGCCACGACTTTGATCGGCAGGGGAGGACGCTGTTCGAGGACGCGCGCCTGCACGGTGGTGGTGTGCGAGCGGAGCAGGCGGCCGCCGGAAACCCAGAACGTGTCCTGCATGTCGCGCGCGGGATGGTTCTCGGGGATGTTGAGCGCGTCGAAGTTGTAATACGGCAGCTCGATCTCCGGTCCTTCCTCGAGCGTGAATCCGAGCCGCCGCATGACGTTCATGGCCGACTCGTGGACCTGGGTCAGCGGATGAATCGCACCGCGCTCCTGCGCGATGCCGGGCAGCGTGAGGTCCTGCCACTCGCCGGCGATCTGCTTCTCGGCCGCGCCTCGCGCCACCCGCTCGGTCGCTTCGTCGAGCTCCCGCTCGATCAGCTGCTGCGCGTCATTGACCTCTTTCGCAAACACCGGCCGCTCCTCGGCGGACATCGAGCCAAGCGACTTGAGCGCCGTCTTCACGTAGCTCTTCTTGCCGAGGTACTTTGTGCGGAGGTCCTGCAGGTGCTCGGGCGTGGTGGCGGCCGCGAGCTCGGAGTGGAAGGCGGTTAGGGTTTCGTTGGTGGACATAGAGTCTCCCAGTCTCCCAGTCTCCCAGTCTCCCAGTCTCCCGGCCTCCTAGGAGACTAGGAGACTAGGAGACTAGGAGGCTAGGAGGCCAGAAGGCTACGGTTCCGCCTCCTCCTCCCCCTCCGGCCGCATCAACGGAAACCAAACTACATCCCGCAGGTTCGGCGCGTCGGTGAGCAGCGCGACGAAGCGGTCGATGCCCATGCCCCAGCCGGAGATCGGCGGCATGCCGAACTCCATTGCGGTGAGGTAGTCCTCGTCCGGCGGCATGGCTTCGTCGTCGCCTTTCTTGCGCAGCTCGGCCTGTTCCTCGAAGCGGCGGCGCTGGTCGAGCGGGTCGACGAGCTCGGAGTAGGCGTTGATCACTTCCCACGTGTCGACGACCAGCTGGAAGCGATCGACGGCGTCGGGGTTCGTGTCGTTGCGGCGCGCGAGCGGGGAGAGGTCGACCGGATGGCCGACGATGAACGTCGGCTGGATCAGCGTCGGCCGCGCGGTGCGCTTGTAGAGCTGATCGATGAGGCTCCCGCGTCCCGCGTTCGGATGCTCGAGCTCGACCCTCTTCGCGATGATCGCCGCCCGCAGCGAGCCGGCCTCGTGATGCGCGTCGATGTCGATGCCGCTGTGCTCCAGGATCACGTCGCGGAGTCTCAGGCGCGGCCACGGCTGCGCGAAGTCGATCGTTTTTCCGCCGCGCTCGATCTGCAGCGTTCCCACCGCTTCCTGGATCGCATGCCGCAACACGCCCTCGGTGAAAGTCATGTTGTCTTCGTAGTTCCAGTACGCCGCGTAGTACTCGAGCATCGTGAATTCCTGCAGATGCGACGCGGCGAGGCCTTCGTTGCGGAAGCAGCGCGCGAACTCGTACACGCGGTCGTAGCCGCCGACGATCAGGCGCTTGAGATACGTCTCCGGCGCGATGCGCAGGACCAGATCGATGTCGAGGGCGTTGTGATGCGTGAAGAACGGACGCGCGAGCGCGCCCGACTGCTGGGTGTTGAGGATCGGCGTCTCGACCTCGGTGAAGGCGTTGCGGTTGAGATAGTCGCGGATGGCGTTGACGGCGTTGACGCGGATGCGGAACCGCCGCCGGGTCTCTTCGTTCGAGACGAGGTCGAGGTAGCGCTTGCGCCAGTTGGTCTCGATGTCTTTGACGCCCTGGTACTTGTTCGGCGGCGGCTGCAGCGTCTTGCCGAGATAGACCCACTCATGGACGCGGATCGTCAGCTCGCCCTTGTCGGTGAAGTACATCTCACCTTCGACGCCGAGGAAATCCCAGCGATCGACGCCTTTGCCGAAGAGCTCGTAGTTCGGCGTCTCGCCGCGCAGGAGCGCGAGCTGGATGTGCCCTTCCATGTCCTCGAGCGTCGCGAACGTCAGCTTGCCGAACTTGCGCAGCTGCCCGATGCGCCCCGCGGTGCGGACCTTCTCGCCGGGCTTCGCCTCCATGGTCTGCCGAATGGTGTGCGTCCGCTCGAAGCGCTCGGGATGGATCTGGATGCCCTCGGCTTCGAGGAGCTTGCGTTTCTCGATTCGGACATCACGTAGGGACTGTTCTGCCATAGTTGGAGCGGGAGAATACATGAACATCAACGCAATTCGTTCCCACTTCCCGGCCCTCGATCGCAGGTACAACGGGCTCCCGGTCGCGTACTTTGACGCGCCTGGCGGAACGCAGGTGCCGCGGCAGGTCGCGGAGGCGATGAGCGACTACCTCTTTCATCACAACGCCAACACGCACTGGATGTATCCGACCAGCGCGGAGACCGACGCGATCATCCTCTCCGCGCGCGAGACGCTCGCCGATTTCGTGAACGGCGCGCCGGGCGAGATCGCGTTCGGCGCGAACATGACCACGCTCACGTTCCACCTCGCGCGCACCCTCGGGCGGATGTGGAGCGCCGGTGATGAGGTGATCGTCACCGAGCTCGATCATCACGCCAACGTCGCGCCGTGGCGCGCGCTGGAGATCGACCGCGGCATCGTCGTCCGGACGGCGCGGATGCAGTGCGACAGCGCGCAGATCGACTACGAGCATCTCGAACAGCTGGTGACGCCAAAGACGAAGCTGATCGCCGTCGGCGCCGCGTCGAACTCCGTCGGGACCGTCAACGACCTGGGGCGCGTGGCGGCGATCGCGCGCGCCGCGAACGCGCTCTTCTTCGTCGACGCCGTCCATCTCGCGCCGCACGCGCTGCTCGACGTGCAGGCCATCGGCTGCGACTTCCTGGCGTGCTCCGCCTATAAGTTCTACGGCCCGCACATCGGCATCCTCTGGGGCCGCTTCGAGCTCCTCGACACGCTCCCGTTCCCGAAGCTCCTCCCGGCGCCCGACACCGCGCCCGAACGCGCCGAGACCGGAACGCAGAACCACGAAGGCATCGCCGGCGCCGCCGCGGCCGTCGACTTCGTGGCGTCGTTCGGCGACGGCGCCACGCGCCGCGAAAAGCTCGCGCACTTTTTCGCGGGCGCGCACCAGGAAGGCATGCGGCTCACCGGAATCCTCTGGAACGAGCTTTCCGCGATCGAACGCCTCCGCCTCTTCGGCCCCCCGCCCACCGCCCTCCGCACCCCGACGATCTCGTTCACCGTCGAAGGCCTCCATGCCGACGACGTCTCCCGCGCCCTCGCGGCGCGCGGAGTCTTCGCCAGCAGCGGCGACTTCTACGCCGCCACCGTCTGCGAGCGCTTCAACGTCGACGCGCTCCTGCGCGTCGGCTGCGCCTGTTACACGACGGAGGAGGAGGTGGGAAGGCTGGTGGAGGGGGTGAGGGCGCTTTGAGGCGTGAGAGCAATTGACGTGTGATGTAGGATCGCCTCCGCATGGCCACGAAGAAACGACACGAACCCGAGTCACCCGCATCCTCGCGTACCACGCTGCTCGTCCTCGCGGTCGGCGGTCTCGCCGTCGCGGCGCTCGTCGTCTGGGCGCTGACGCGCACGGTCGTGACGCGAACCGACAACACCGCCTCGGCGCCGGTGACGTCGTCGACGCCCGCGATTCCGGCGCCGTCTCCGTTGACGACCGGCTCGCCCCTCGCGGCGACGCAGACGCCGCCGGGTGCGCCGTTCGCGCAGACCGCGCCGGCGGAAGACGCGCATGCGTCCGTGCCGCGCATGTCCGTCGAGGACCTGCGCGAGCAATGGAAGGCCGGCGCCGTGACCGTCGTCGACGTCCGCGACGACGCCGCGTTCGCCGCGGGCCACATCCCCGGCTCGGTGCACATTCCCTTCGCGCGCGTCGAAGGGGAGATGTCGACGCTGCCGAAGGACAAGCCGATCGTCCTCTACTGTACGTGACCCGCCGAAGAATCGAGCGCCGGTGCGGCGCTCATCCTGCAGCGCGGCGGTTTCACCAACGTCCATGCTCTTTACGGCGGCTTCAACTCGTGGAAGAACCTGGGCTATCCCGTGGCAAACGGCACGCAGTAACTTGTTCGAGCTCGTGCCGCACATCGCCGACGTCCGCGTGCGCGTGACGGCGGATACGCTCGAAGACCTCTTCCTTGACGCGATGCGCGGCATGTACGCGGTCATGCACGCGCAGGCGGGTCACGAGCGCGTCGAGCGCCAAATCACCGTGCAGGACTCCGCCGACACCACGTCGCTCCTCGTCGACTTTCTCAACGAAGTGCTGGGGCGCGCGCACATCGGCCGCGAAATGTTCACGGACGCGGTCTTCACGCGCTTCGATGCGACCTCGATCGAGGCGACGCTCACCGGCGTCACTCCTGCATCGTTCGACGAAGACGTGAAGGCCGTGACGTATCACGAGGCGGAAGTACGCCGCGACAAACGCGGCTGGACGACGATGCTGGTTTTCGACATCTGATGCAGAAACGCGATCTCGAGAAGATTCACGACCACCTGTGGGAGATCCCGCAAACGCACCGCCCCGACATGCGCGTGCCGGCGCGCGTGTATGCGAGCGAGGCGATGCTGGACTCCATCGTGCGCGACCGCTCGCTGGAGCAGCTCGTCAACGTCGCGACGCTGCCGGGCATCCAGAAGTACGCCATCGCCATGCCGGACGTGCACGAGGGCTACGGCTTTCCGATCGGCGGCGTCGCGGCGATCGACGCGAAGGACGGCGTGATCTCGCCGGGCGGCATCGGCTACGACATCAACTGCGGCGTGCGCCTCCTGCGCTCGCAGAAGATGTTCGCCGACGCCGAAACGCTGCTCGCGAGGCTGGTGCACTCGATCGCGCGCGAAGTGCCCTCCGGCGTCGGCCGCGGCGGACGCGTCAAGTTGAAGGGCGCCGATCTCGATCTCGTGCTGCGCGACGGCGCGAAGCGCGCGGTGGAAATGGGCTTCGGCGAGGCCGAGGACCTGCTGCACATCGAGTCCGGCGGATGCCTCGACGGCGCCGATCCCGCGCTGGTCTCGCCGGGCGCGCGCGAGCGCGGTCACGATCAACTCGGGACCATCGGCTCCGGCAACCACTTCGTCGAGATCGACCGCGTCGACATCGTTTACGACGACGAGGAAGCGCGCCGCCTCGGCATCGTCAAAGACGGTCTCGTGATCCAGATTCACACCGGCTCCCGCGGCCTCGGCCACCAGGTCGCCACCGACTCGCTCCGGGTGATGACCAAGACCATGGCGACATACGGAATCACCGTTCCCGACCGCGAGCTCGCCTGCGCGCCGCTCTCTTCATCCGAGGGACGCGACTATCTGCATGCGATGTCGGCGGCGGCGAACTTCGCGTTCGCGAACCGGCAGCTGATCACCGCCGCGATCCGCCGCGCGTGGCTGCACGAGTTCAGCGACGACCGCCTCGACATCGTCTACGACGTCGCGCACAACGTCGCCAAGGTCGAGCGCTATCCCGACGTAGGCGAAGTGGTCGTGCATCGCAAAGGCGCGACGCGCGCGTTTCCGGGACAGCCGGTGCTGATTCCCGGGAGCATGGGCACGGCGTCGTATCTCCTAGCCGGCGCCGAGGCGGCGATGACGCAGAGCTTCGGCTCGAGCTGCCACGGCGCGGGACGGATGATGTCGCGCACGAAGGCGCGCAACGAGATCAACGCCGACGAGCTGCGTGCGCGGCTGCGCGCTCAGGGCATCATCGCCGAGGCGGGATCGTCGAAGGGGCTCGTCGAAGAGGCGCCCGAGGCGTACAAAGACATCGATCAGGTCATCGACGTCGTCGCGAAGGCAGGGATCGCGAAGAAGGTCGCGCGATTCAAACCGCTCGCCGTCATAAAGGGGTAACGATGCGTCATTTCTTTCTGGCTCTTCTCATCGCGCTGCCGCTGGCGGCGCAGCCGTTCACGCTGCGCAGTCCCGCGTTCACCGAGGGGCAGCAGTTGCCGGACAGCTCCGTGCTCAACGCGCTCGATTGCCGCGGTGAGAACGTCTCGCCGGCGCTGGAGTGGTCGAATGCTCCGGCCGGAACGAAGAGCTTCGCGCTGGTGCTCGACGACTACGAGGCGCGCGGCGGCGACGGCTTCGTGCACTGGGCGATCTACAACATCCCGGCGCGAACGATGTCGCTTCCCGCGAACGCCGGCGCGTCCGGCGTCGACCTGGCGTCTGGTGGCCGCCATGCGTACAGCGATTTCCTGCAGCGCAGTTACGGCGGTCCGTGTCCGCCCGAGGGCGCGCCGCACAAGTATCGCTTCACGGTATTCGCGTTGGACATGCCGCCGATCGACGACGCCGGCACGCCGATGACGTGGCGGAAGCTGCGCTTCATCATCCGCGATCACATCCTCGGTCAGGCGTCGCTGACGGGACTGCGCGGCTACTCCGGTGTGAAGGCGCGCGTCGCGCGCGTGTGGCACGGACAGGTACCGGCGAACCGCGGCGACGAGTACGAGAAGTACCTCTACGAGAACGGCGTGCTGAAGCTGCGCTCGATCCCGAACAATCTCGGCGTGCAGCTGTTTCGCCGCGCCGCTGGGGACCGCGCCGACTTCGTGGTGATCTCCTACTGGCCGTCCGAAGACGCCATCCGCGCGTACGCCGGCGAAAACATCACCAGGACGCGCCCGCTGCCGCGCGATCCGGAGTTCCTGATCGATCCGGAGCCGGAAGTGAAGCACTACGTCATCGCGGCGGACGAGATGCCGTGACGCGCCAGATCGTCGATGACTAACCGCGCCTCTTTCGGATCGAGGCCGGCGCCGAAGCTGATCGTGTTCGCCTTGTAATTGAACGCGATGGTCCCGTTCTGGAAGGGGCCGGGTCGATTGCTCGACCAGAAGAAGTCTTCCTCCTGCCGCGCGACCCGCAGATTGCGGATTTCCGTGACGGCGTAGCTTCGCGGCCTTTCCCATCCGGAGATGTCGCGCTGAATGGAGAGAGTGCCGGGCGAGATCGTGACGATCTCTTTGCCCGCGACGAAGGCCAGGAGCTGGTACATCGCCCCAATTCCGCCGATCGTCCACGCGACCAGCCACAGCTTCATGTGAATGCCGGCTGACTCGCCGTTCCACATCCTCCAGATCGTGCTGATCTCGCCGGCCGTCCACCCCACGAGCCAGATCGTCAGAAAGACCGTCGGGAACGTGCTTTTCCGCGGCGGAAAGGTATAGCGGACGCCATCGGCGAGCTCCTCGACGGACGACCGCGGCCGCAGACCTCGCATTTACGGCCTCCGCTGTGCGGCGATCCAGCGATCGACGTTCGCCTCGAGCACGTTCAGCGGCACGGCGCCGCTGCCGAGGACGACGTCGTGGAACTCGCGGCGGTCGAAGCGCGTGCCCAGCGCCTGCTCCGCGCGTTTGCGCAGCTCTTTGATCTTCAGCTCGCCGAGCTTGTACGCCAGCGCCTGGCCGGGCCAGGAGATGTAGCGATCGATCTCCGTCTCGACTTCGTGCAGCGGCAGCGCGGTGCGCGTGGCCATGTAGTCGATGGCCTGTTGCCGCGTCCAGCCCATCGAATGGATTCCGGTGTCGACGACGAGGCGGCAGGCGCGCCACATCTCGTAAGACAGCCGCCCGAAGTCGGAGTAGGGATCGGTGTAGAAGCCCATCTCCTTGCCGAGCCACTCCGAATAGAGGCCCCACCCCTCGCCGAACGCCGAGATGTACGAGAAACGGCGGAAATTCGGCAGGTTCTCGAGCTCGCGGCTGAGCGAGATCTGGAGATGATGCCCGGGCACGGCTTCGTGCAGCGTCAGCGCCTCGAGGTTGTACAGCGGCCGGCTGTCGAGCTTGTACGTGTTCACCCAGTAGATGCCGGGCATGGTGCTGCCCTGCGGCGAGCCGACGTAGCGGCCGGTCGTGTATTTCGGCGCGATGTCGGCCGGCACCGGCTCGACGGTGTACGGGAGGCGCGGCAGCGTCTTGAATTCCGAGGGGAGCTTGCCGTCGATGCGCTTCGCGACCCACGACGCATACTGCAGCAGCTCGTCGGGAGTCTTCGCGTAGAACCGCGGATCGGTGCGTAGAAAGCGGAGGAACGCCGCGAAGTCGCCCTGGAAGCCGGCCTTCTGCATCACCACGTGCATTTCCCTGGTGATGCGGTCGACTTCGCCGAGGCCGATCTTGTGGATGGCCTCGGGCGCGAGGTCGAGCGTCGTGAACTCGCGGATCTTCAGTTTGTAATACGCGGATCCGTTCGGCAGCTCCGACGCGGCGAGCGTCGCCCGCGCGCCGGGAAAATATTCTTTCGTGAAGAAGTCGAGGAACTCGCGATAGCCGGCGATGGCGCCGTTTGTGACCGCCGCGCGGCCGGCCGCGCGCAGGCGATCGTGCTCGGACGCCGGCACCGACGCGGGGAACGCCGCGAACGGCTCCCAGAACACGCTCTTCGTCGCGTCGTCGACCACGTGCGTGGCCATCGTTCCTTCGTATCCGATGAGCGTTGCACGCGGCACGGTCATGCCGCGCTTGAGGCCCGTGCGCATCAGCGCGATCTGCTCGCGCACATAGCGCGGCCAGGCGTTGAGCCGCGCAATGTAGTTCTCGTAGTCCTTGACCGTCGCCAGCGGCACGTCTTTCGGCAGCCGCGAGAAATCGGTGTGAAAGCCGGAGTCGGCGTTGATCGGCATCTGCTCGTCGCCGAACTCGTGCTCGGCGATCGCGTCTTCGAGCTGGCTCCGGAAGATGTCGTAGTTCTCCATCTCCATCGCCGGCAGTTTCGAGCGGTCGATGCGCAGCAGCTCCGCGAGCGCGTCCTTCCGCTGCGCATGCTGCCGCTCGAGATCGGCCGGCGTCGCCGAGGGCAGGCGGTCGTCGTACTCGTGGCGCCCGACCGACGTCGCGAAGAGCGGACTCTCGCGCAGCCGGGTCTCCCACTCCTTGTCGAACAGCGCGTGCAGCCGCGCCACTTCGTCCGCGGCGAAGAGGGGAAACGCGAAGACGAGCAGGAGCAGAACCGGCAGGCGCTTTTTCATGACGGCGAAGCTTAGCGCGTCAGGCATGATGGCGCGTGCAAAGGAGCGGCAAATGAAGACCCTGATCGTCACCGGCGGCACGGGCGGCCTCGGCACGACGGTGGTGGAGCGCCTGTCTTACGACTACCAGTGCGTGCTCCTCTCGCGCCACGCCGGCGAGCGCACGATCCAGGCCGACCTCGGCGATGAGAACAGCGTCCGCGGCGCGATCGCCGAGGCGGTGAGCCGCTACGGCGCGCCCTACGGCCTGCTGCACATGGCCGGCGGTTACGCGGGCGGGCACGTTTCCGAGACGTCGACGGAGACGTGGCAGGAGATGATCGGACTGAATCTCACCAGCTCCTTCATCGTCATTCGCGAAGTGCTGGCGCAGATGCGTCGCGATGCCGCCGGACGCATCGTCGCCATCAGCTCCGAGGCCACGCTGGGAAAGTTCGCGGGGGCTGCGGCCTACACGATCTCGAAGACGGGACTCAACACGCTGATCGAAATGACGGCGGCGGAGCTGCGCGGAACGCCGGTCACCGCAAACGCCCTGCTGCCCGGCACGCTCGACACCGAGGCGTCGCGGAAGGCGATGCCCGACGCGAAGCGGGTGCCGCTCGATCGCGTCGCCGATGCGGTCGCGTTTCTACTCTCCGACCGCGCGGCGAGCATCAGCGGCGGGCTCATTCCGATGCGCTAGATCGGGCCCCTGCGCTGGATCGGGCGCGGGCGGTTTGCGCGCCCAGCGCGTCAGCCACCGCCAGCGCTCGACCAGCTTCTTCCGTCCCTCGGTATCCTTGATCAGCGTGATCGAGCGCATCGCGATCAGCATCAGCAGCGCGGCTCCGAGCTGCATCTTCCAGCCGTAGGCCCGCAGCGAGTCGCCGAGGACCGCGCTGAGGCCGACCAGGATCGGCGTCCAGACGAACGCCGCGATGAGGAAGAAGACCGAGAAGCGGATGAAGCTCATGCCCATCGCGCCGGCGGCCATGTAGGCGGGAACGCGGGTGCCGGGGAGGAAGCGTGCGGTGAAGACGGCGGTGGTGCCGTTGCGCTCGAACCACTCCTTGCCGCGCTGCACCGGCTCGGCCCAGCGGCTGGCGGCGCGCGCTAGGAGCGGCGTGCCGACCATGCGCCCGAGGCCGTAGTAGAGCAGATCGCCGGCGTAAATCCCGGCGATGCAGGCCATCGTCGCGGCCGCGAAGGATTGGCGGCCGCTGGCGATGAGGAGGCCGGCGGTAATGCAGGCCACCTCTTCGCTGATGATCGTCCCGAGCGCTAAAGTAAGCAGTTCGAGCATGTTTGGCTGGCGTAACTCTCGAAGCGCGCATGAAAATCCTGCCGGGGTGTAGGTTCCGGCTCTCGCGACACTCCTCGAATAGGGTCCATCCAATCGATGAGAGCGGGACGTCGCGCGCTGTTGACGGCAGTTGTGTTGTTGACCGGCAGTATCGCGCTCGTCTTCACACTGCGGCATCGCGGAGCGCCGATCGCGGAGTTGATCGCGCACGCGCCGAGGCAGCGTCTGATCGAGCCGCGTTTGTCGGGATTCCGATGGGCGCCGCTGCGCACGCCGTCGCGCGGCGCGACGCAGCGCGATACGTCGCAACTGAAACTGGCCGGCGTCGTCGGCGGTGTGCTCGAGCGGACGGATGATGCGCACGCGCGCGGCGTCGCCTATCTGCTGATCGATCGGAATTCGGATGCGGTCACCACTCTCGAATCGGAGACGTCGTCGGTCGACGCGCGCCTCTGGAACGACCTCGGCGCGGCGCATCTGAGCGTCAGCGGCGAGCGTCCGTCCGAGCTGCCTCTCGCGCTGGCGGCGGTCGATCGCGCGTTGCGGCTGGACGGCGAGCTCGCGGAGGCGCGTTTCAACCGCGCGCTGATCCTCGAGCGGATGTCGCTGAGCGACGAACCGCGGCAGGCGTGGCGAGAGTACCTCGATCGCGATCGGGCCGGCGATGGATGGACTGCCGAGGCGCGGGAGCATCTGCGAGGTCTCCGTAGTCCACCGGCGGCCTTCGATGCGGATGCGCTGCAGCATGCGGCCGGTCGTGCGGCGGCGGTGCGGCGTTTCCCTCAGGAGGCGCGCACATGGGGCGAGGGGCCGGCGCTCGCCGGCTGGGCGGATGGGAAGCAGGATCTCGAGGCGGTGCGCGCGGTGGCTTCGGCGCTGCGCGAAGGGAGCGGTGAGCGGCTGTTGGACGACGCGGTCGCGGCGATCGATCGCGCAAAAGGCGGCGCGCGGAGCGGGCTCGCCGAGGCGCATCGTGTCTACCGCGCGGCGCGCATCGACTACAGCAAGCGCAGCGCGTCCAGGGCGGAGCCGCAGTTCCGGCGCGCGGCGGAGCTGTTCCGGCGCGGCGGAAGTGCGATGGAAAACGTCGCGGCCTATTTCGCGGCCGCGTCGGCGTTCGATCAGAACCGGCCGGCGGCGGCGGATCTCGAGCTCGAACAGCTGCTCGCGCGCATCGATCCCGCGCACCGCGCGCTGGCCGCGCAGATCCACTGGGAGCGCGCCCTGATCGCGAATCACGCCGGCGATCCGGGACGCGCGGTACGCGAGGCCGATGCCGCATCGGCGATCTTCCACGCCATCGGCGAGCGGGCCAACGGTGCGATGGTCGATGGAATCGGGGCACTGGCGCTGGAGCTGATCGGCGAGCGCGATGCGGCGTGGACGCGGCGCATGCGCGCGCTCGGCGCACTCTCCGAGCCGGCGCGTCGCGCGGCGATTCTGCGTGGAGCGGCGATGGCGGCGGTGGTGGGCGGACGGGCGGATGGCGCGCTGGCGCTGCTCGACGTCGCGCTCGTGAACCGCCGCGACGACGATCCGGCGCCGCTCTGCGCCAATCTCGCCGAGCGCGCGCGTCTCGCGGAGCGCGCCGGCGATTCCGCCAGCGCGCGGCAATCGCTCGCCGGCGCACGCGCCGCGGCGGCGCGTATCGGTGACGCCGCACTGCACGAGACCATGATGGCGAAGATCGATCTCGCCGATCCCGGCACCTCGATCGCCGGCCTCGACCGCGTGATTGCGTCTCTGTCGAGGGGGCAGGCGGGCCTGTTCCTGCCGGAGGCGTATCTACAGCGCGCGCGGGCTCATCGTGCCGCGGGCGACGACGCGGGGGCGGCCGCCGACTATGAAGCCGCGCTCGAGCAGATCGAGGCGCGGAAGGCGGCGGACGCAGGCGGCGACCCGCTCGGGTTTCTCGACGTCGCCACGCAAGTCATCGAGGAGAGCGTCGATCTGCAGCTGGGGCGCGGCCGAACCGCCGAGGCGTTCGCGATCGCGGCGCGCACAGCGGCTCCGGCCGCGCCGCCTCGCACCGCGATCATTCTCTATTCGCTCCTGCCGCACGACGTCGCGCTCTTCTGCATCACCGGCAGCGGACTGACCGCACAGCGGGTCCGCATCGAGCGCCGCGCGCTCGACGCGCGGATCGAGGCGCTGGCAGAGGCGCTCCGCCTTCGCGCTCCGATCGGCGAGACGCAAGCGAGGGCCGAGGCGTTGCATCGCATCCTGATCGCTCCGCTGCGCGAGCGTCTCGCCGGCATCGACGCGCTCGCGATCGTCGCCGACCGCGAGCTGAACGACGTTCCGTTCGCCGCCCTCTGGAACGGACGCTATCTCGTCGAGGACTACACCATTCGTTTCGCGCCCGGACTGACGGCCGTTCCGCCGGTCCACGGAGCGTTGTCGCCGGCGCTCGTCGTCGCCGATCCCCCCGCGCCGCCGGCGCCGCGTCTGCCGAGCAGCCGCGTCGAGGCGCAGAGCATCGCGGAGCTGCACGGTGCTGAATTGCTGGATGGAGCGGAGGCGACGAAGGGCCGGTTCATCGAGGCCGCGCGGCGCAGCGCGCTGATTCACTACGCGGGGCATGCCAACAGCGATGCCAGCTCGTCGTACGGCGCGCTGCTCTTCGCCGACGATCTGCTGTCATCGAGCGAGATCGCGCGGCTGACACTGACCAGGCAGCCGCTGGTCGTCCTCGCCGCCTGCGGCACGTCGCGCGGCAAAACGCACGTGGCCGGGATGTCGAGTCTCGCGCGCTCGTTTCTGACCGCCGGCGCACGATCGGTGATCGGAACGCTTTGGGAGATCGACGACGACGTCTCCGCGACGCTGTTCTCCGGTTTCCATCAGCACCTGCACCGCGGCGCATCGCCGCCCGCCGCATTGCGCGCCGCTCAGCTCGAGCTGGCGCAATCCGGAAATCCGCGTCTCAGTCATCCCGCGTCGTGGGCGTCCGCGCTCGCGATCAGTCCCATGCAGGAACCATGAGGAGAACGACATGAACGCATTGCTCGCCGCTGTAGCCGTCGTCCGGGTAGTCGGCATCGCCATGGTGACGAACCAGGTACCGAACGACCCCGGGATTCACATCATCCTGCCGGCGATTCACGGCCCGATGGATCCGAACATGAATTTGCAGGCGCAACCAATCTCGCAGCGCTTTCCGATCAATCCGAAACCGGCGCCGACCGTGGAGGCTCACAAAGCCGTCCTCATTTTCCGCGCGTGCAACCTGGTCGCGGCGCCGGGATGGAAGGTCGAGACGCTTCCTGGATTTCCGGACGTCAGGTATGTCGATCTCGCGGGCCAGGTGCTGCAGTTCGTCGGGAACAAATCGAACCCGTCCGCGACGCTCGCCGGATTGAAGCTTCCCCATTTGCAGTTCGACCCGGTCAATTGCAAGCAGCTGACGGAGCTGTCGGCCGGATACCAATGGCCCTACCGGAACGTCAACGCGATGATCGACGTCCCGGCCGGCCAATTGAAGGCCTGTCGGGCAACGTCGTCGGCCAACGCGTCACGCATCGATACCTTGTTGACGATGAATTACGACACGTTTTTCATCGCGTCCACGGGTGTGATGAATTCCTACAAGGAGCTGCGTCTCAGGAATTGTCCCAACGACGACTTGCAAGTCGTGGTCTACCATGGACCGTGGCGCGTTTTCGAGGGCAAGCCGGGGCCGGCATCGGGTAGCGCGGCCGACGGCGCTCCGCATTTTCAGGCTTACTATTGGATGACTTCGACGAATGCAGGCGGCTGCTCGGCGCCCGCGGCCGTCGATCCAGGTTGCCAGATTACGACGCCGTGGCTGAGAGCCGGAGTGGGGAAGAACGAGCAGCCGCCAGAAGTCACGCAGGTCGATTTCGAATGCTCCAACACGCAGTGGCCTTGAGGAGCGTCTTCATGGGTGTCGCCGCAGTGCTTGCGGCGTTCGCGGCGCAGGCCTGCGACGACGTCCCGTTTCGCTGGACTCCGGGTCAGATCGAGCTGCAGGTGTCGGTCAACGGAGGCGCGCCGGTCTGGTTCATTCTCGACAGCGGCGCCGAGTATTCGATCGTCAGCACCGCGCTCGCGAAGGAGCTCGGGTTGAAGACGAGTTACCGCCTCGGCCGCGACTTCGCGAACGAAGTGACGTTGCGCTTCGGACCGGTGACGCTGGCGAATCAGACGGTGATGGTGATGCCGCTCGACAACTTCAAGGCCCAGCGCCGCGACATCCGCGGACTGATCGGCTATGACCTCTTCGCGCGTTACGTCGTGACGATCGACTACGCGAAGAAGATCGTGAGGGTCTGCAATCCGAAGACGTACAAGCGCAACCCGCGCGCGGCCGTCCTTCAGCTCGATTTCTCCGGGCGTCTGGCGGTGGTCCGAGTGAATCTGTCGGTGAAGGAGTACCAGACGATCTCGCTGCGCGCGACGCTCGACACCGGCGCGCAGGCGCCGCTGGTCATTCGCTATCCGTTCGCGTTCGCACAGGGCCTGCTGCCGACGACGCTCCGGGCGCTGCCGCAGGCAACCGTGCAGGGACCGCTGACGTTCGCCCGCATCCCCGCGCGCAGCATCACCCTTGGCCGCCGCACCTTCCCGTTCGAAACCGTTTCCGCCTTCGCCACCCCGCGCGGCTCCGGCGGCTCCGCCGACACCGACGCCCTGATCGGCAACGACCTACTGCGCAATTTCCGGGTGACGTTCGACTACTCGCGGAAGGTGCTGTTGCTGGAAGACCAGTAATCGGTCCAGCAGCGGCGTCGTCATCGCTGTGGTGACCAGGGCCATGAGCACGGCCATGGTGAAGAGGCTCTGGGAGATGACGCCGATGTCGCGGCCGATGTTCACCACGACCATCTCCATCAGGCCGCGGGTGTTCATGAGGACGCCGATGGCGGTGGCGTCGCGCCAGGAGAAGCCGACGGTGACGGCGCTGAGGGTCGCGCCGCCGAGTTTTCCGATAATGGCGACGGCGAGGAACAGCGCGAAACAGAGCCAGAGCGCGGGGCTTTGCAGGAGGCCGACGTTGGTGCGCAGGCCCGTGACGGCGAAGAAGAGCGGGAGGAAGATGATGCTGATGCCCTGCAGCTGCTCGGCGAGTTTTTCGTCGCGGGGCATGATCGCGCCGGCGAGGAAGGCGCCGAAGAGGGCGTGGATGCCGAGCTCCTCGGTGCACCACGCGGATGCGAGGGCGAGGACCAGCGCGGTGACGAGCGCCGGTTTCTTGAGCAGCGGGCGCACGACAAAGAGCATCACCACGGCGTAGACCACGAGCAGCGCGAGCTTGATCCCGAGCGTGGAGATGTTCTCCGCGCGCGCGAGCATGACTACGAACGCGAGGATGCACCACGCGGTCACGTCGTCGACGGCGGCGCAGCCGATGGCGGTGCTGCCCATCCTGGTGCGCAGGAGATCGCGGTCGGTGAGGATGCGCGCGAGCACGGGGAACGCGGTGATGCTCATCGCGGTGCCGAGAAAGAGCGCGAAGCTGCGGAAGCTCACCGAGGGATCGGAGACGCGCGGATAGAGGTAGACCGCGAGCGCGGTGCCGAGGAGAAACGGGACGATGATGCTGACGTGGCTGATGACCACGACGGTGTGCTTGCGCTCGCGCAGCAGCTCCGGCGCGAACTCGAGGCCCACCAGGAACATGAACAGGATCAGCCCGATCTGGCTGAGCGACTGCAGCGTGGGAATGCTCGCCGCCGGGAACACGCGTCCGAAGAGATCGGGCGCGAAGTGGCCGAACGCCGAGGGGCCGAGGATGATGCCGGCGGCGATCTCGCCGATCACCGCCGGCTGCCCGAAGCGCTTGAGCAGACCGCCGAACGCGCGTGCGCAGACGACGATGACGATGATCTGCAGCAGGGTGACCGCAAGCGTCACGCGGCCTCCTCGCGGTACGGACGCAGCGCCTCGCGCAGCTCCTCGGGCACCGGCACGGCGGCGGTGCCTTTGAGACAGGCGATCTCCATCTCGCCGCGCGCGACGACCGTCTCGCGCGTCTCGCCGCGCTTCACGTAGGTGAAACGCAACGTCATGCCGCTGGGCTTCAGGGTGCCGAGGGACATGCGGACGGCGACGCGGTCGAAGGCGAGCAACTCCTCTTCATATTCGCACGCCACGCGCACGGTCGCGAGCTTGAGGCCGTTGGCGATGTCTTCGAGCACGCCCGGCGCGTGGTCGTGGAGGAACATCTCGCGGCAGCGTCCCTGCCACGAGAGGTAGTGGACGTAATAGACGTTCCCGATCAGGTTCGTCTCCTGGAAGCCGACGGTGTGCTCGTATTCGTAGTACCTCATCACGCACTCCTCTCTTTGGCGACCGCGACGACGCAGTCGCGCATCACGAACGTGTCGATGCGATGCGCACCCGCGCGGAATGTGACCCGGCCATGCGTGCCGGCGGTGTCGAGGACCAGCGGCACCAGCGCGTCGCCGGCGAGCTTCTTCATCGACTCGCGCGCCGACCAGACGCGCGCGGCGGAGAAGCGGCGCTCGCCGCCGGAAACGCGCGTGCAGACGTCGGCGAGCGGGCGGTCGTGCGCGCCGATGATCGTGTCCCACGGCTCGCCGTTGACGTGCTGCACGTCGACGCCGACCGGCGTGTGGTGCGTGACGGTCAGCGCGATGCCGGCGTCGTGCGAGCGCGAGATGTGTCCGTGCGCGACCAGCGGCTTGCCGTCTTTGCGATGCAGCACGGCCAGCTCCGTGTCGCCCACGTGCACGCGCACGTCGAGCTCGCGCTCGAGGAACGGTCCCCACAGCGCGGGCGCGAGGTCGTCGACGCGCTCGCGGCGCGCGACGATGGCCAGACGCAGTCCGCGCCAGCGCTCGAAGAGGCGTCCGTCGGGCGCGGCGATGTCGACGTCGTAGACGAAGCCGTCGGCGCTGCGCGCGGTCTCGTGCGCGACGACGATCGCGTCGCCTTCGACGCGCGCGAACAGCTCGACCGACTCGATGCCCGCGGGCAGCACCGTCGCCTGCGGGACGCAGCCCTGCAGCGCGTGGATCGCGGCGTCGCGGATCGTGGCGTCGCCGAGGATCAGGTTCGGCGGGAGATAGCGATGGAACAGCGGCTGGTCGAACGGCGCGATCTCGGCGATGCACTCCGTCGCGGTGAGACGGCGGTAGCGCTTCACGCCCTGGAAGCAGCCGGTGTGGAAGAGCAGCGGTCCATAGAGATCGCGCTTCGGTTCGAGGTCCACGCTGCCATCGGCGATATCGATGCGCGGACGCTCGCCGCGCGTACCGACGTGGACGCGGGCGCGGAAGTGATCGAGCTGGTATTGCGTCGATGACGAGCGGATGGAGACGTCGACTGTGTTGTCCTTCACCAGCGAGGCCACGCGCATCGTTGCCAGCGTCACCGGATGCAGCAGCTCGACATTGTCGATGCGCGTCGGCATTTCGCCGGAGACGGTGCGCGCGATCTGCGACATGGCCTCGAGGCCGACGACCGCGGGCAGCAGCGGCTCGCCGCTGAAGGCGTGATCGGTGAGGTAGGGATCGTTGCGCAGCGAGATCTCGGAGTCGGCGACGAGCTCGACGCCGGGGATCGAGAAGCGCGGCTGCTCGAGGAAGCGATAGAGCGGCAGCGGCTCGTCGGCGAAGCGGATGGTCGGCGGATCGCCGAGGCGGCCGCAGGCCATGACATGCGGCGCGGGCGGCGCGGCGGCGAGTTGCCACATCAGCTGCACGGCCTCGTCGGGCGCGATCGGGGTGATGCCCTGGCGGCGCAGCGCATCCATCGTGCCGAGGCGCTCGCCCATGCCCATGCCGGACCAGACGCTGTACTCGATGCAGATGGCCTTGCAGTCCGGATGCTGCGCGCCGAATTCCTCGGTTCTGCGCGCGAGCCATTCGTTGGCGAACGCGTAGTGTGCCTCGCCGCGCATGCCGGTGCGGGCGATGACCGAGCCGAAGGTGACGAGCAGCTTCAACGCGTCTGCATTGACAGCGTCGAGCACGTTCTGAAGGCCGTCGAGCTTCGGCGCGGTGGCGGCGCGGAACGCGGTTTCGTCGAGCGCGTCGAGCAGCGCGGGGGAGTTCGTGCCGGCGGCGTGGAGGATGGCGGTGACGTTCTCGAAGCGCGGCAGCGGTTTGGTGACGTCGGCGACGACGTAGTCGTAGGCGATGCTCGCGGCGTCGAGGCGCGCGAAGTTCGCGCGCAGCTCCTCGTCCTCTTTCGAGCGGCCGAGCAGGATCAGCTTCGCGCCGCTGGTCTTCGCCAGATGCAGCGCCGACTCGAAGCCGATGCCCTTGCCGCCGCCGGTGACCAGCAACACGTCGTCCCTGTGGAGCGGCGCGCTCTCAGCGCGCCGGGTTTCTGCCACCGCGATGCGCGGCTCACAACGCACCCCGCCCTCGCTGTATGACGCTTCGCAGAAATCCCCATGCGCCTCGGCCTCGGCGATGATCGCGCCGGCGTCGAACGCCGCGAGATTGACGATGCGGACCGAGACGTCCGGCTTCTCGATGAACAGCGTGCGCGCGAAGCCGGAGCCGCACGGCGCGTACTGCACGATGACCAGGCGCTCGCTCTCGTCTCTGCAGGCGAGCAGCATGTCGATGCAGGCGTTGGGGTCGTCTTTCGGAAGAACGGCGATCGTGCCTTTGCCTTTCGGCAGACGATCCGAGGGGTAGTCGCCGAGGATGCGCCATTCGGATCCGGAAGCCTTCTTCTTCGCGCCGATCTTCACCGGCACGTCGTCGATGCGGAACGCGCGCAGCCAGTTGGCGACGCCTTCGGGGATGCGCGACTCGGACGGCGGGGCTTCGACGCCGCGCAACGCTTCGAGTGCGGCGGTCGCTTCTTCGATGGTCGCGTTGGCGAACGACGTTGGATCGGTGAGCGGAGGCACGCCCATCGCGCGCGCGGCGTCGGCGAGGAGGCGGGCGACGGTGATGGAGCTGAGGTGGAGGTCGCTCAGGAGCTTGCTCGTCGGGAGCACGAGGTCGAGGGAGAGGTCGACGTGTTTGGCGACCAGTTCGCGAAGCGAACCTTGGAGTGCGGCGACCTCAGTCGCCGCTTTCGGCTCCGGCAGCGAAGCTGGCGCTTCGCTATAGGAGAGCGGCGGCCTTGCCGCCGCAGTCCAGACGGATTCCGTGGGGCTGACGATGAACGTCGGGCGCACGTCGAGGGAGAACTCGCGCGCGAAGCGGGCTTCGAAGAGGGCGTCGAGGTCGACGTCGGCGCCGGCGTTCCAGGCCGCGGCGACTGCGTCGAGGATGCGGTCGGAGGAGACGACGGGGACGTTCGCGAATGAGGCGAGGTTGGTGAGGACGTGGGCGGGGCCGACTTCGATCAGGAGGTCGGCTTGCTTCGCGACGGCGTCGACGGCTTCGCGGAAGCGCACCGGTTGGGTGAGCTGGGTGGCGAGGAGATCGGCGAGCGAGGTTTCGGGGCGCAGCCAGTCGCCGGTGACGGTGGAGAAGACGCCGCGCACCGCGGGACGCGGAGCGAGATTCTTCACATAGTCGCGCAGCGGCCACGCGGCGGGAGCCATCATCGGGGAGTGGAACGCGGCGGCGACCGGAACTCTGGTCGCGTTGATGCCGCGCTTCTTCGCGCGCTCGATCGTGCGGTCGACGGCGGCGCCGGGGCCGGAGATCACGGTCTGCTGCGGGCCGTTGTAGCAGGCCACGACGACGTCTTCGTCGAGCAGGCTGTCATCGGGCGCGCACGAGAGCGCGGCCATCGCGCCGTCGCCGGCGAGCTGCTGCATGGCGTTGCCGCGGAAGGTGGCGAGGTCGATGAGCTGCTGCTCGTCGATCGCGCCGCTCCAGTGGAGCGCGGTGAGCTCGCCGAGGGAGTGGCCGATCGCGCAGTGGGCCTCGATGCCGAGGCGGCGCAATTCCTTGAGTCTCTCGATGGACGCGCGGACGATGGCGGGTTGGGCGATGTCTGTCGTTACGTTGGGGATGGAGCCTTGGCCGCTGAACAGGAAGGCGATTTTGGGGCGGCGGGACGCCGCCTGACCAGCCGCCGAGACGGCGGCGTTCCGCAGTTCGTCCGGAGTTGACGCAAGAAACGCGGCTCGGTAGGCGCGGCTGGTGATTTTTTTGCGGAGCGCCGACGCGAGGTCGGTGAGCTCGGCTAGGGAGAGATGCGGCGCGCGTTGCGCGACCGCGTCGAGCGTTGATTGCAACTCTTCGGGAGACGACGCGCCGAAGAGGAAGAGCTCTGCCTCTCTTGGGCGCAGGACCGGGACCGACTTCGGGCGGCCTTCGCCTTCGAGGATGACGTGGGTGTTGATGCCGCCGAAGCCCATCGCGCTGACCGCGGCTCTCCGCGGCGCGTTCTCGGGCCAGGCGATCGGGCGCTGCGTGACTTGCAGCGGCGCGACGTTGCGCGGCTCGGTGCAGCCGGTGATCGGCGGAATGACGCCTGTGTTCACGGCCATCATCGCCTTGATCATTCCGGCGATTCCCGCGGCGGCTTTCGTGTGTCCGATGTTCGCCTTCACCGATCCGATGAAGCGCGGCGCGTCATTCGATAGCAGCGAGGTGACGGTCGAGATCTCGATCGGGTCGCCGACCGGCGTGCCCGTTCCGTGTCCCTCGAACAGCGTCACGCTGTCGATCGGAATCCCGGCCTTCGCGTAGGCGCGCTGGAACGCCAGCCTCTGTCCGCTGGCCTCGGGGCGGGTCATGCCGCCGTGGCCGTCGGACGACATGCCCCAGCCGAGGAGCGTCGCGTAGATGTGGCGGCCCTGGGCGATCGCGTCTTCGCGGCGCATCAGCACCACGAAGCCGCAGCCTTCGCCGGGGAGGAAGCCGTTCGATTTCTTGTCGTAGACCCACATCCGCTCTTTCGCGAGCGCCGTGACTTTCGCGAAGCCGATCAGCTCGAACGGATCGAGACTGAGGTCGACGCCGCCGGCGAGCGCGACGTCGAGCTCACCCGCGGCGAGGGCGTTGCACGCGTGGATCACCGAGAGGAGCGAGGACGAGCAGGCGCCGTCGACGGTGTAGCCGCCGCCGTGGAATCCGAAGTAGTTGCAGATGCGGCCGGCGATGGTGTTCGAGAGTCCGCCGCTGAGCGTGTCCTCGCCGACGGCGGCCAGCGGTCCGTTGAATTCTTCCTCGAGCTTGCGCAGCGCGTCGCCGGTGATGCCGGCGTTCATCGCGGCGCGGCGCACGTAGGGCCAGCGCAGCCGCAGGCCATTGGCGCGCGAGTTGTCGCCGGTCAGCGTGTTGCCGAGGATCACGCCGGTGGTGTCGGCGGGCGGCTCGAACGCGGCGTCGCGCAGCGCGGCGTCCGCGACTTCGAGCGCGAGCCAGTGCGCGAGATCGGTCGAGTCGAACGTCGAGCGCGACACGCGGTACTTCGAGCGGTCGAAGCTCCAGTTCGTGATCAGCGCCGCGTTCTTCGAGTACGTGCGGTCGGGCGTCGATGGATCGGGCGAGTAGTAGTCGTCGAGCGGAAGCCGCTCCGCGGGCATGCGCCGGAATGCCTGGCGCTGCGCGAGAACGTTTTCCCACAGCTCGGTGGGCGATGCGGCGTCGGGGTATCGGCAGGCTGCTCCAACGATGGCGATCGGTTTCGTCATGACTTGACCTCCCATGCACCGTGAAAAGGAAATGGAATTGCGTGATCGAACCAGATGCGGGCGACCGGCCCGTCTTCGGCGCGCTCGGCGTCGATGACCGCGACGTAGCTCGCGTCGCGCGTGCCGTCGTAGACGAGCGAGAGAATGTGTTTCCCGACGACGACCGGCTCGCTCGGCACGTCCTCGGGACCGAGCGGCACCGTGCGCATGTCGCGCGTCGCGGGATCGAAGCGGCAGAGCGCGGGCGGCAGGCCCTTGTCGAGGCAGAGGAACCAGACCCGGTCGTGCCATACGCCGGCGTCGTCCGGATGAATCGCGGGGAACTCGCAGAACGCGGTCGAGAGAATCTCGACGTCCATCGTCTTCGCCGCGAGGTCGAGCGTCGCCCGCGCGTAGCGCGACGCCGGCGGCGTCGTGGGCGGATCGTACGGCGCGCGTCCGAACCAGTCGTTGGTCTCGAAGTCGTCGTACGGGATGTAGTCGACCTTGAGGACGCCGGTGCGCTCTTCCCACGCGTTGACGAAGTGCCACTGGAAGAACGGCGGCACGGTGAAGCGGATCGGGTTGTCGGGGCCGTCGAGCGGGACGACGACGACCTCGGTGCCGTGCTGCGGCTCCCAGGCAAGGTTGTCGTCGAACGGCGTGAAGCCGGCCAGCAGGCGCGCGACGCGCAGCCGGATCGGCGGACAGAAGAAGATGAGATGCCGCTGCGTGGCGATGAAGTCGTGGATCAGCGTCGGGCGCGGCAGCGGCAGCGAGCCCAGACGATGGGGGGCGGGCGTCCCGCCCGCCAGGCGGCCGAGACGGCCGCCCCCCTCACCAAACGCGTAGAGATCGAGCGTGAACTTCGCGCCGTAGCGGACGCCGAAGTTGAAGAGAGTGCCGGCGACGCGGTGCGGATGCGCGGAGAACGTGGGGCCGATGCGGCCGTCGAGCGTCGTCTCGCCCTGCGTCTCGAGCGTGTCGCGATCGAGCGCGATCGGCAGGCCCGCCTCCCACAGCGCGAGAAGCTGGCCGTCCCACGGCATCACCGAGATGTTGGCGGGGTTCTTCGGCAGCGTGAGCCAGCGCCGCCAGCCGCGACCGAGCTGCGCGTAGCTGCGATAGAGCTGGCGGTTCGCGGCGCGCTCGGTGCGCAGCCAGCGCGTTTCGACGACGCGCGTAGCGCCCTCGACGCCCTTCTCATTCCCGAAGCGCACCGCGGTGACGGCGCCGTCGGCGTCGAACCAGTGCAGGTACGGCTCACCGCCGATGGAAAAGCGCGCCGGGCCGCAGCGGTAGAGCGTGCCGTGCACGCCGTCGGGAATGCGGCCTTCCACGCGGAGCGGCTCGAAGCCATGCTCTCGCGGGAGGTCGCGGAAGATTCCGCGCCAGGTCGAAGTCGGCTGTGCGGATTTCATTTTGCGATCGCGATTGGAGTGGTATGCGTCTCCGGCGCGTCTTCAGGGCGCGCCGGAGGCTCGCACCACTCGTGATACCGGCCGTGCGCGCGCAGCGCGTGTGGCGTGTATCGCCAGTCGTGGTTGTTCGCGAAGAAAACGTCGCGGAATGCGGTCAAGAAACGGCGGCTGTTGTCCACGCTCTCGCGCCCGAGGAAACGCGCGACGTAGCCGGCGTACGTCAGGAGGTTGAAGCTCGCGTAGTCGCGCCACTTCGGATCGCCCTGGAAGCGATACCAGAGCACGTGGCGCGCGCCCGCGGGCAGCGTGAACGTCGACGGCGCGCGATGATTCGGATCGCCGAAGCCCATGTACTTCGGCACGAACTCCAGCGCTCCGAGGCGATCGAAAATGCTGCGGCTGGCCTCGGCATGCGTCACACGTCCCGCCAGCGCTGCCGCGATGTCGTCGCCCGACGCGTCCATCGCCGCGCGCACCTCGGGGAGATGGCTGGAGAGCACGCCGATGCGTCCCGGCTCGGTGGTCATCTCCAGGAAGCGGTTGTTGCCGGTCTCGAGATACTTCAGCAGCAGCTTGAAGGCGCCGAACGTGCCGAGGAAGTTGCCGAGGACCCAGTTGCGATTCCAGGCGTTCCAGAGGTCGTAGCTGGCGAAAGAGTCGAACGACTTCGTCACGATCAGGTCGTAGTGATCGAAGCCGGTGTTGACGACGTCTTCGACGCGTTGGAAGCGCTCCTTCGAAAACTCGTTGTCGGCGAACGCGCGCAGCATCGCGTCGGCCATCAGGTCGATGGCCACGGTGAGCACGGACATGCCGCTGGAGAAGAGCGGATCGACGAAGCAGGCCGCGTGCGGCAGCTGGATGTAGCGGTCGCCGACGCAATGCGCCTGCGAGTACTGAATGCGCCCGCTGCCGACCCACGGCCGGACCGCGCGCGCGTCGGCGAAGTGTTTGCGGATTGTCGGGAAGCGGCTGATGATCGCGCGGAACTCGTCCTCCGGCGCGCCCTGCGGCGTCGGATACTTGCGGCGGTCGAGCATCATCCCGATGCTGGTCAGCGGGTTCGTCGCCTCGCGGTGGTTGTTGAACGGGATCACCCAGATCCAGCCGCCGTCGAAGATGTGATGCATCGTGGCCTGGCCGAGCGGGGAGGGGAGGCCGTGATCGCCGTCCACGAGCATGTCGGCGGGCTTCACGTCCATCATGTGCGTGTAGAGAGCGCGCGTGTTCGTGCGGAAGCGCGGCGTCTCGTCGCGCAGGTTGAACTGCGTGGCGATGTGCGAGCGCATCCCGCCGGCGTCGATGATGAAGGCGCAGAGGATCTCCTCGCCCTTGTCGGTGGTCAGGCGGATCTGATCGGTCTCGAAGTCGAGCTTGGCGATCTTGGTCTGCTGCCTGAAGTGCGCGCCGTACTTCACGGCGATCGAGGCGAGATAGGCGTCGGTGTCCTGGCGGAAGAGGTGCGAGTCGGGTCCGAACGGCGGCGTCAGCGTCGGCAGCTGGTTCGTCTCCTCGGCGCGATGCTTCTCCCCTTCGCGGTGATACATGAACGCGAAGGAGCGCTTCACGCCGCAGTTCGAGCTGACGTTGTCGCGCAGCGCGTGGAAGCTGCCGATCCAGCCGATCTCCGGGACGCCGTGCTTCTCCGCGAGGATGCGCAGCCGCACGCCGGTCTCGGGGATGAGCGACTCGCCGATGGTGAAGCGAGGATGAGCGAGCTCTTCGATCAGCAGCGTCGACAGGCCGTGCTTCGCCAGGATGCAGGCGAGCATCGAGCCGCCGATACCCGAGCCGAGAATGGCAACGTCGTACTTTCGCCGAAAGGCCAAAACGATTTCCTCCTGGCCGGAAGCCTGCGAGCTCTCCGGAAGCAGATGCGGATCTGCGCGAAGCCTTCAAAATGTGTCGGTTACGGAACTGTGGCCGTGATCCGGGTCACGTTCTGAATCGCTGGTGCTGGCCTCACGTTTTCCGCGTGACATGCCAGTAGTGACGAAAACGCGGAAAGCGTTTCATGCGCGGCGATGAAACGTTTGCGCTTCCCCGGTCACTACCTCTGTCAAGGAGGAAGACCCATGCGTAAGCCTCGTTTGTTGATCTTCGGAGTGTCCGCGGTGTTGCTGCTCGCGGCGATCTGGCTGGCGGCCCAGCCCGTCGTGACCCGGCCGGCGCCGCTGCAACCGGAACAGGTCGCCGCGCGCAAGGCCGTGCTCGATCTGAATGAACGGAAGCGCATCGACCTCAGCAATCAGCTGGAGTTCGGCCCCGCGCTGAAGCCCGCACATCTCTTTCACTTCTGCTTCCTCCCCCCGGCTACCCCGGCCGCGGCGATCGATCCGCACCGCTCGCTCTTCGTGCACGACCGCGGCACGCTCGACGGCGCCAACTTCACGCTGAGCCGCACGCTCACGCAGATCGCCTCGCAGGTCGCGCCGGCGGTGCCGGGCACGACCGCCCTGACGATCTTCCGCCAGCTGTGGGACACGCAGAATCCGGCGCCCGGCGTGACCAGCGGTCCGCACTGCTCCGACGCCGGCGGCACGATCAACGGCTTTCCGATCACCTGCCCGCGTAACGAGGGCAGTGAGGCGATCGGCCCTCCCGCCGACATCGCCGCGCGCATCAATGAATATGCGGTGCTGGCGCTGGTGAACCGCATCGACCTCGCGCACAGCGGCTGGCGCAACTGCGGCGAGCACCGGATCATCTACGGCAAGCGCGCGGCCGCCGGACGCGGCAAGAACCTGATCATCTTCGAGGCGGTGCTGCCGAATCCGCGTCCCGGATGCCGCGAAGGCTGCGTGCCGGTCGCGGAGTTCTGGAAGTCGCTCTCGTCGATCAACGATCCAATTCTCCGCGCGCGAGAGCTGGAGAGGTTCTACTACAACGGACTGCCGGGCTTCCGCCCGGTCGTGCACGTGAATCACTACAGCATCAACGGCGTGAGCACCGGCTACGGCGGCTCGGGCAGCGGCCAGATCCGCACGAACCAGTTTCTGCAGACCGGCTCGTTCAATCCGTGGCTGCTGAAGGAGTTCAAGACCGTCATCAACTGCAGCGGAGGTCCGTGCACGTTCAACATCGTCCCGGTGATGGTGAAGGTGAATCCGCACGGACCGCTCTGGAATGAAGACGATCCGGGGCCGGTCGGCCCGACGTTCCGCGCGGACACAGTCGCGCAGCTGGCGCGCCTCTCGGACAGCGACATGATGAAGATCGGCTACGAGGTCAATCTCAAGGCCGACGCCGGACAGAGCATGTCGCTGCCGGGCATCGGCTTCGTCGACAACTACCGGACGGAGATGAACACCGCGGTCTCGCCCGGCTTCCGCGCCGCGCTCGGCGCCGGCGCGCTGACCGCCGATCAGATCGCGAACCGCGCCATAACGCAGAGCTGCGCCGGCTGCCACCAGCCGTCGACGTTCGGCATCAACGTGCCGGGCAGCATCGGCACCGTGAACACGCCGCCGGGAAGCATCGTGCCGACGACGGACCGCTGGCCGGACGTGGTGCCGGCGGGCTTCGTCCACGTCGACACGCTGCCGCCGAGCGTGCGGCCGGAGCTGGCCGCGAATCCGGCGGCGTTCGGAGCGGGCATCGGACAGGTGATCTCGCCCGCGCTGCTGAACTTTTTCCTCCCCGACCGCAAGAACTTCCTCCTCGGGCAGCTCAACGACGCGCGCTGCCTCTGCCTCAACCGCTTCCGCTTCCTCCCGATCGAGCGCCGGCAGCTGGCGTTCGACATCCAGGAGCGCGTGCACAAGCGCTTCGCGGAACGCCTCGAGTCGCTCGAGCAGAAGCTGATCGAGATCGAGGGACGGGACGAAGGCCGCGAGGGGATCGGAGGCCTGCTGAAGGAGCGCGACACGCTGATCGCCGAGCGCGACCGCATGCTCGCCTCCGAGCTCGAGAAACAGGGCATCAGGCTGCCCGAAGCGGACATGCTCGACCTCAAGCCGCAGGCGGTCAAACTGCGCGCTGGAAATGCTCCGGCGGAGATCGCCAAAGAAGTGAACGCGATGCTCGCGGAGGAGCCGCCGCGGCGCACCGTGACCGGGACGTTCCGCGTGCACTGAATTCTGAACGGGGCGGCGGGCTGAGAGCCCGCCGCTCCACAGGGACGGAACGGGTGTAAAGTTATGTCCGGTCCAAGAACATGCTCCGGCTCAAAGTCCGTCTCCTCGGCGAGTACTCCGCCATCGACTTCCATGGCAACGCTCTGTCGATCGGAGACCTGCGGACGCAGGCGCTGGTCATCTACCTCGCGCTGAACATCGACGGCAAGACCTCGCTCAAGGACCTCGCGGAGCTCCTCTTCGATGACCGCGACGCGGTGATCCAGGTGCGCGGCGTGATCCGCAATCTCCTGGCCGCACTTCGCTTTCTCCCGCCGGACATCGTGCTCGACGAGGGCTCGACGGTCCGCTTCAATCCCGCCACCGTCGAGGTGGACACGCAGCGCTTCAATCAGTTCATCTCCGTCCCCTCGGTGAAGAGCACGCGCCGGGCGACCGAGATCTACCGCGGCAATCTGCTCGAGCATCTCTCGACCGGGTTCCCGAAATTCGACGCCTGGCTCGAGGCGCAGCGGCAGACGTTCTGGCGCGCGGCGCTGGTCGCGTTCAGCAGCCTCCTCACCGCGCAGATCCGCGCGGGGTGGTGGGACGATGCCGAGGAGACCGCGGGACGGCTGCTCGCGCTCGATCCGTCGCAGGAAGTCGTGCACCGCACGCTGATCCGGATGCAGCTCGAGCAGGGACGCCTCGACTCCGCGCTGCGCCGCTATCACGAATGTGCCGAGATCCTGCGCCGCGACTACGGCAAACAGCCGGGCGAGGAGAGCCAGGCGCTCTACCGCGAGATCGTCGACGCCATCAAACGGGCGCCGCAGGTGCGCGAGGTCAAGCCCGACCGCTCGTATCTGCCGGTGCTGATCCTCGTGCTCGAAGACGATCTCGTGTCCTCCGCGCTGATCTACGGATTCCTCAGCGAGGCCGACTACGAAGTCGTTGGCGTGACCGACGGCGCGGACGTGCTGCTCGAGCTCGGACGCCGCAAGTTCGACCTGCTGATCCTCGACGTGAACGTGCCGACGCTGAATGGACTGCAGGTGTTCGAGGTGATGCTGCAGCGCCACATCGAGACGCCGGTGCTGTTCATCAGCGGCGTCGCCGGCAGCGACGTCGAGACCCAGACTCTCGAGATGGGCGCGGCCGGATTTCTCCGGAAGCCGATCCGCAAAGACGTACTGCTGCAGCGCGTGCGGGCAGTCCTGCATGGCGCGCAGCGCTCGGCCAACGGGAGCTAGATGTCCGGTCTCAATCCTGAGGACCGCCGCGCGCGAACCTGGCGTCTCGCCGCGATCGAGCTTCCGCTCGTGCGCGCCCTCGGCTCGATCCTGCTGATCGTCGGCGCGTACATCAACAACCGCTATCTCGCCGGCGCGACCATGCGCGGCTGGCTGATGGCGGCGATCGTCGTCGCGGCGTACGCGATCGGGTCGTGGCTCGCGGTCGTCTTCTTCCTGCGCCGCGATCGGCCCCGCGACCTGACGGTGCTGACGTTCGCGGGCGACCTGGTGGTCTGGACGTTCGTGATTTACCAGACCGGCGCCGAGGCCAGCTGGCTGTTCTTCATCCCGCTGCTGCGCGTCGCCGATCAGACCCAGACCACGTTCCGCCGCGCGCTGGCGTTCGCGCTCTTCGGCACGTTCTGCTTCGCGGCGATGCTCGGCTGGGTCGTCGCCGTCGACGGGCGGCCGATCGCCCCCGCGGCCGGGATCGTGAAGACGGTGTTCATCCTGATGTCCGGCATCTACATCTCGCTCGCCGCCAGGACGGCGGAGGCGCGGCGCGAGCGGCTGAAGGAAGCAGTCCGGATCTCGCGCGAGGCGTACGCGCGCGCCGAAGAAGCCAGCGCCGCGAAGAGCGAGTTCGTCGCCAACATGTCGCACGAGATGCGCACGCCGCTGCAGGGCGTGATCGGCATGCTGCAACTGGCCATCGACGACGAGCCGTCGAGCGCGCGGGTGCGGCGGCTGTCGATGGCGCGCCACTCCGCGGAGATGCTGCTGGCGCTGATCGACGACGTCCTCGACTTCGCGCGCATCGAGGCGCGCAGGCTCGAGCTGCAGCCGGTCTCGTTCCCGATCCGCCGGATGGTCGACGACACGATGAAGGCCCTCGGCGTGATGGCCGCGTCGAAGCAGCTGACGCTCTCCTACATCGTCCGCCCAGAGGTGCCGGAGATGGTCTGGGGCGATCCGGTGCGGCTGCGCCAGATCCTCGTCAACCTCGTCGGCAACTCGGTGAAGTTCACGAAAGAAGGCGAGATCTCGGTGCAGGTCTCGCGCGGCGCGGACGCGATCCGCTTCGACGTCTGCGACACCGGCATCGGCATTCCACCGGCCGTGCGCCAGCGCATCTTCCAGCCGTTCATGCAGGCCGACACGTCGCACGCGCGCCGCCACGGCGGCGCCGGCCTCGGCCTGGCGATCGTGGCGCGGCTGCTCGAGTCGATGGGCGGCACGGTCGAGGTGAAGAGCGAGCAGGGCACCGGCAGCATCTTCACCATCACCATCCCCGAACAAAGTGGAGGACAGGCGATCCCGCCTGTCCAGAAACCGTGGGAGCATCAGCTCGCCGGCCAGCTCGTCGCGATCGTCGAGCCCTCGGTGATGGCGCGCACCACGATCGCGCACGTGCTGCGCGCGCGGGGCATGTTCGCGAGCGCCTTCGCGACCGCGGATGAAGTGCACGCGGGCCGCTTCGCCTGCGCGGTGACCAGCGACCCGCGTATCGCGGTGAAGCCGCAGGTCGTGATCACCTCGCCGCTCGATCAGAAGGAGTATCCCGTACAGGTGTCGTGGCCGGTCTCCGAGCGTGAGCTCGTCGACGCCGTCGGCGAGGCCCTCGGCCTCGTCACGGCGTCCGCGGAGAAGCCGCGCGACGTGCCGCTGCACGCGGTGCGCTCGCTGCGCGTCCTGTTCGTCGAAGACAACGAGGTGAACCGCGAGGTGGTCGCGGAGATGCTCGGCCGGCTCGGGCATCAGGTCACGATCGCCTCGGACGGCGAGAGCGCGATCGCGCGGCTCGAAGGCGGAAAGTTCGACGCCGTCTTCATGGACGTGCAGCTGCCGGGCATCGACGGCCTCGAAGTCACGCGCCGTTTTCGCGACGGCGGCGGAACGACGCCGGTCATCGGACTCACCGCGCATTCGTCGCGCGAGAGCCGCGACCGCTGTCTCATCGCCGGCATGAAGGCGGTGCTCACCAAGCCGGTCGACTCCGCGCAGCTCGCTGCCGCGCTGCGCTCGGTGACGGAGATCGACGACGCGCTGCTGGAAGTCGCGGGCGGGAGCCCGGCCATCCTCGAGCGCGTCCGCGAGGCGTTCGCGCGCCAGACTCCGGAGATCCTCTCCGCGATCCGCGACGGCTTCGCGCGCGGAGACGGAGCCGCGGTCGCGCACCACGTGCACACGCTGAAAGGCTCGCTCAGCCACTTCACCTGGAATCGCGGCGCCGAGCTCGCGCGCGAGCTCGAGTCGGCCGCCGCCAGAGGAGACCTCGTCGGCGCCGCCGCGCTGATGCCCGATCTCGAAGCCGCCGTGGCCGAACTGCACGCGGCGCTGATGCGCGTCGGCTAGAATCCGCTCATGCGCAGGTTCTTGATTTTGCTTCTCCTCGCCACGCGTGTGTTCGCCCAGCATTCTCACGAGGCCGCTCCGCAGGCGGCGATCGCGATCAATCCGGGCCTCGGCGATCTGCACTGGAAAGTCACGACCGCGAATGCCGAGGCGCAGAGCTTCTTCGATCAGGGGATGCGTTACACCTACGCGTTCCATCACGACATGGCCATCGCGTCGTTCCGTCGCGCGGCGGAGCTCGATCCCGATCTGGCGATGGCTCATTGGGGCATCGCGCTCGCCCTCGGTCCGAACATCAATCTCGACGTCGATCCCGATCGGGAGAAGCAGGCCTACGACGCGGTGCAGACCGCGCTCGGGCATCTTGCGAATGCGTCGGCGAAGGAGCGCGACCTGGTCAACGCGCTGTCGAAGCGCTATTCGAACGATCCCGCGGCCGATTTACACGCGCTCGCCGAGGACTACAGCCGCGCCATGGGCGAGGTGTCGAAGACATATCCCGACGATGCCGACGTCGCGACGCTGTATGCCGAGAGCCTGATGGATCTGCGTCCGTGGAAGTTCTGGACGCACGACGGCAAGCCCAACGAGGGAACCGAGGAGATCGTGCGCGTGCTGGAGTCGGTGCTGGCGCGGTATCCGAAGCACCCCGGCGCGAATCACTACTACATCCACGCGGTCGAGGCGTCGCCGCATCCGGAGCGTGCGGTTGCGAGCGCGCAGCGGCTGCACACGCTCGTGCCCGCGGCGGGCCATCTCGTTCACATGCCCGCGCACATCCTTCAGCGCACCGGCGACTTCGCCGGCGCCGCGCGGGCGAACGAAAACGGAGCGCGCGCCGATCGCGAGTTCATGCGCGTGCATGGAGCGGAAGGCGTCTATCCGCTGATGTACTACAACCACAACCTGCAGTTCGGCTCGGCGTCGTACGCGATGGAAGGGAACTACACCGATGCCCTGCGGCTGGCCGATGATCTGGCGAAAAATGTCGCTCCGATCGCGAAGGAGATGGCGATGGTCGAGAGCGCGGTCAGCACGCCGGTGCTGGTGCGGCTGCGTTTCGGGCGCTGGACGGACGTAATTGCGACGCCGCTGCACGAAGGCGCGGGACCGCTCGGGAAAACGATGTGGCATTTCGCGCGCGGGGTGGCATTCGCGCGGCTCGGCAACGTGCTGGGTGCCCGCTCGGAGCAGAAGGACTTCGAGGCCGCGCGCGCCCAGGTGGCCGACGACAATGCGATGTTCCAGAACTCGCAGCAGCGCATCGCCGAAGTCGCCGCACGCGTGCTCAGCGGCCGCATCGCTGAGGCGAGCGGAGACACGGCGGCGGCGATCGCCGACTACGAGGCGGCGGTAACCCTCGAGGACGCGCTCAACTACAACGAGCCCGCCGACTGGTTCTACCCGGTCCGCGAGACCCTCGGCGCGGCATTGCTGCGCGAGAGCCGCTTCGCCGACGCCGCGCGCGTCTTCGAGCGCGACCTGCAGCGCAATCCTCACAACCCCCGTTCGCTATGGGGACTCGCCGCCGCACGCCGCGGCGACAGGAAGCTCACGGCTGAATACCGCCGTTGCTGGAAAGGCGCGCCCCTGACCCTCGCGAGCTTCTAAGCGAACGTTCCCTCGACACAACGACACCTCCGTTCGACACAAGTGACACTCCTGTTGCGTAACAGTTGCGTCCAATCGACGCAATTATGCCTCCGTGTTACGCATGGACAGGTCCCATGGAGGCAACAACCTGTCCAACGGACGCAACAACCTGTCGGACGGAGGCATCAACCTGTCGGATGAAGGCAACAACCTGTCGGATGGAGGCAACTATCTGTCGGATGAAGGCAATTATCTGTCGGATCGAGGCAATTAACTGTCGGATCGAGGCATCGATCTGTCGGATGAAGGGATAGATCTGTCGGACGGAGGGATAGATCTGTCGATGAACGGATAGATCTGTCAAATGGAGGCATCAACCTGTCCGATGAAGGGATAGATCTATCCGATGGAGGGATCTATCTGTCCGATCGAGGCGTCAACCTGTCGGACGGAGGCATCGATGTGTCCGGTCTCCCTGCGCCAAACTTCCAGTCCGGAATGCGTCCCGCCCGGAACCGGAAAGACGCTCACGGCGATGTACATCGCCGGACAGTCGCCGGACCGAACCGTCATTCTGCTCACCGGCCGCAGCCTCGGCTTGATCGTACAGTCCTGCGCGATCGCTCGGATGCTACAGCCGGCCACGATCATCATCGAGGACGTTGATCTCGTCGGCGAGGAGCGCACTCACCAGCATCAAGCGTGCAACACGGTGCTGTTCGAACTGCTCAACCAGATGGACGGACTGGCCGACGATGCCGACATCCTCTTCGTGCTGACGACCAATCGCCCCGACATACTCGAGCCGGCTCTCGCGGCGCGTCCCGGCCGCATCGACCAGGCCATCGAAGTGCCGCTCCCTGACGCGGAGTGCCGCCGTCGGCTCTTCGACCTGTACGGCCAGGGCCTGACGGTCGCGCTCTCCGATGCCGAGTCGTTCGTCCGTCGCACCGAGGGAGCGAGCGCGGCCTTCATCCGCGAGCTCCTGCGCCGCGCCGCGCTGATCGCCGTCGAAGAGAGCGATCCGATCGTCATCAACGACCGCCACCTCGATGAGGCGTTGCACGAGCTCGTCGTGGCCGGCGGGGAACTGACCAGGAGTCTGTTGGGGGCAAAGAACCCGCGACCTCCGGCGTGAGAAGGTGGGGGTCGCGGGCAATAGAGACGAAACGCTCGACGGGCGGGACCGGGAAAAAGGATCGGCGTCGGATTCAAGTGAGTTTGCACTAGTCGCGCGCCGACGGAGAGTCGGCGATCGCGCCGACAAGTCTCTAAGTGTCGTAATCCGGCGAGTACGTCAGCAACTCGGTGAGAAACGTCGACTTCCTTGCTGCTGCGGCATCGTCCACTTCCAGCAGATCGCGGATCGAGATCATTCCGACCAGCTTTCCGTCATGGACGATGGGGAGATGCCGTGAGCCGATTGCGTGCATCTTTTGCAGCGCCGAATCCAGATTGTCGTCCGGCTCGGCAACCACTATGTCCTTCGTCATCACAGCGGCGACTGAGGTGGTGTCGGGATCGAGGCCTCTTGCAACCACGCGCGACATGATGTCGCGCTCTGAGAAGACGCCAGCGAGTATGCCTTCCTCCACCACTGCCACCATGCCGATGTTGCGCTCGACCATCCGTTGTGCGGCTGTGCGTACTGTCGAGCCGGGCGCGACTACCGTCAAGGTCTGCCCCTCGATGAGATCAGCAATCCGATGGACCCGCCGCGCAGGAGCGTCATTCCCAGGGATGAAACGGAGACGAGTAGCAGGTCCCGTCTGCTCCTGCAGGCGGTCCAGTGCACGAGTAATCACGATGTCGAGCCGCCCGGTGACACGCTTTTCGACGGCCGCGCTGAGCTCCCCCACGAGTTGCGCCAGAGAATTCGGCCGCGCGATGGGCGGTGCATCCTCGATCGAAAATGTTGGCACTTCGCGCGGGACCTCGGTCGCAACTGACGTCGGCCGGCCGGCCAATTCATCGGCCAGCAACTCGGCAACGATTGCCTCACGCTCTTCACGCGACAATGTCGGCGCAACATCGAGAAAGAATCGCTCGACTGACTCATCATCGGAAGAGTCGACTTGGTACCGCTCGGCGATTCTTGCGTACGCGTTGGCGCTCATGTCCTCTCCATTATGACCTACCTGCAAAAGTCTAGCCGCCGTGAGGCTGCAAGTGCTGTGTCTTCCGAATGATAGAAGTAGCGGCCTTGATTGGGAGCCATCACTTTGCGAAACCCAAACGGCAGTGCCACGTCGTGTGGCAAACGCACCATCCCACAGTCGTGCTCGTATTTTCGTATCAGAAGGTCCTCGCCTGCCGGTGCAGCATGCAGACCGATTCGGCCCTCGTGTCCCAGATCAAAAGAGTGCGTGATGGCAATGTCCACCGCGATCTGCATCAGAAGTTTGGGAAGTGCATCGTCCCCGGCGTGAAGAGCAGTGCGCAGATAAGCGTCAGGAGCGCGAGATAGAAACCAGACGAAGAGGCTCGACTTCGTATGGTCGGCCAGATATGGGTAATCCTCCACCATTGACATGATGATGCACGGGACGAACGAGCGTTCGTCCGGCTGAACGCCCACGACGAAGCCGCGGGGCTGTTGTCCGAAGAGACCTCCTATGAGCACCGTCTCCGCCCACTTCCACGGCCATCGCCACCCCTTGTCGGCCTGTGGACCGTCGACCCCATTCACGAAAGGCTGTACCCACCGGTGCCACCGGCGAGTCCATTCCACGGTCAATTCCGTGATACGCACCGGCAGGCCGATACCGGACTTTGTCGGCGCACGACTGACGTGATCCACTCGCTGATTCTAGCTTTGCCCGCAGTGGATCAGCAGGGGAGTTGTGCGTGTTCGGCGTCGGGCCAGGCGAGAGGCACCGGCGAAGCCAGGGATGGCGGCGGAGAGCTCTGGGGCTTTGGCGCTGGCGACGCCGCGCGGCGGCTGCTGACGGGCGCGTTGCTGCTCGGCTTGTAGGTAGTGGAGCATAGCGAGGTGATGGCGCCCGGGGCGGACGCGGAAGTCCGGCGGTGCCGCTCCCGCTCCAAGTCACAATTCAGTGCTCACTGTCGCATCTTTTCCGTGGAACATTCACGCCGGAACGTGAAACATCGCACGCATTCGGGGCGGTTTCCGTTGCAGTTTTGGCCTTCCATATATGCCACCTTGCGAGTGACCTTGCGAGGCTACGACTTTCTAAGCGACCCACAGAAAACACAAAACGCCGCGAAGTCGCGGCGTATGAGTGCTTTAGATTGGCGGCGCCGACCGGCTCGAACCCGCGACCTCCGGCGTGACAGGCCGGAGGGCTTATCACGTGGACGGTGGCGTTCCCCGGCTACTTCCAGTCCGGAATCCTTCCTGGCGTCCAGGGCGCGCCGCGTTCGTTCATCTGCTTCTCGACGGCGGCGAGATCGACTTCGATCGTGCGCCGCAGTTTCTCCAGGAGCGGGCCGAACTGCTTCTCGGCGATCGCCAGCGACTCCTGGTGCGTCGCGGTCGGCGCGGAGGTCGTGGTGAAGCCGTTGACGGCCGTGGTGATGCGCTCGACGAGCGAGGGCGGGGAGGCTTCCTGGCGGGAGCGCAGCGTGGTATCGCCGTTCAGCTCCTGGTCGATGTCGCGCAGGGTCTTGTCGATCGCGTTGACTTGGGCGACGAGCTTCGGATCGGGGCCGTCGATCTCATCGAGCCCCTTGCGGATGTGCTGCACGCGCATCAGCGCGTCGCCCGTCACGCGCGCGGCGCCCATCACCGCCTTCTGCAGCCGCGACGCTTTTTTCTGGAACGCGAGCACCGCGCCGCGGTCGCTCTCGTTCATCACCGAGAGATAGAGCGGGACGACGTTGAACGCCTGCGGCGAGCCGATCGCGCTGTCGACGCCGTCGATGCGCTTGACCAGCCGCGCCGTGTACTTGCCGGGAACGACGAGCGGGCCGGCCGGCGGCGGTGAGAACGCGTCGACCTCCGGCTCGGTCAGCTCGATCGGGGAAGGCGGCGGATAGCGGAGGTCCCACGCGACGCGATGGAAGCCGGCTTTTGTCGACGCGTTCACGCGGCGGATGACGTTGCCCTCGTCGTCGGAGACGACCAGCACGACCGCCGGCTCGAGCTCGCGATCCTCGGCGCGCACCTGTTCCCACGTCGGATACGGAACCGGCGGGATCTCCTTCTTCGGCTCGGTGCCGATGTCCTTCTCGATCTTCGACTCCGCTTCCGCACGCTGTTTCCTGCGGCTCTTCAACTCGTCCTTGAGGTAGTAAGTGAAGACCGCCCCGTAGGGAGGATTCGGCGCCGTGAAGTACGCGTCGCCCTGGAAGGCCTTGCCCGGCAGTCCGAGCGGCGCGCGCTCGACGTACAGCTCCGCGTCGCGCGCCGCGAACAGCGTGGCCTCGGCATCCGCGACCGCGGGCGTCATCGCGCGCAGCGGCTTCAGGTCGTCGAGGATGTAGATCCCGCGGCCGAACGTGCCGACCACGAGGTCATCGCGGCGCTTCTGAATCTGCAGATCGCGCACCGGCACGGTCGGGAAGCCGCCCTTCAGCTGGATCCAGTTCGTGCCGCCGCTCTGCGAGAAGAAGAGGCCGAACTCGGTGCCGGTGAAGAGCAGGTTGCGGTCGATCGGGTCCTCGATGACGACGTAGGTGCTGCCGCGCTGCGGCAGGTCGCTGGTGATCGCCTTCCACGTCGCGCCGCGGTCGGTGCTCTTGAAGACGTACGGCTTGAAGTCGCCGGTCTTGTGGTTGTCGAACGCGGCGTAGACCGTGTTCGCGTCGTGCGCCGAGGCCTGCAGATGCGAGACGTAAGTGAATTCCGGCACGCCGGGGAAGCGCTCGATTTTCCTCCAGTGCGCGCCGGCATCCTCGGTGACCTGAATCAGTCCGTCGTCGGTGCCGATGTAGATCAGGCCCTCCTTCAGCGGCGACTCGCTGAGCGAGACGATGTTGCCGTAGAGCGACGTCGAGACGCTCTTCGACACCGCGTCGATGCCCCACACCCGGCCCATCACCGGCAGCGTGTTGCGGTCGATGTGGCGCGTGAGATCGCCGCTGATGGCCTTCCAGCTGTTGCCGCGGTCGTCGCTGCGGAAGAGGTACTGCGCCGCGAAGTAGAGGCGGTTGCTGTCGTGCGGACTGATGATCAGCGGCGAGTCCCAGTTCTGGCGCAGCGGATCCATGCTGCCGGTCTGCTGCGGCTGGATGTCGAGCACCTCGCCGGTGCGCTTGTCGTAGCGCCCGAGGACGCCGTACTGCGTCTCGCCGTAGACGATGTTCGAATCTTTCGGATCGGCGATCGTGCGGAAGCCGTCGCCGACGAACGTGGTGTACCAGTCGTTGTTGACGATGCCGTGCGAGGTGGTCGTGCGCGACGGGCCGGCCAGGGCGAAGTTGTCTTGCGTGCCGCCGTAGACGTTGTAGAAGGGGAGGGCGTCGTCGGCGCTGATGCGGTAGAACTGCGTGACCGGCAGGTTGCCCTTGAAGTACCAGGTCTTGGTGCGGTCGAAGCTCTCATACAGGCCGCCGTCGCAGCCCATGATCACGTGATCGCTGTTCGCGGGATCGATCCAGATCACGTGGTTGTCGACATGCTTGGCGGCCTCGCCGATCTTCTTGAAGGTCTTGCCGGCGTCGTCGCTGACGCGCGCGTACACGTCCATCGCGTAGATGCGCTCGGCGTCGTTCGGATCGATGAAGATCTCGGCGTAGTACTGCGCGCCGCCGCCGGTGTAGGAGCTCATCTTCTCGAAGTTGCCGCCGCCGTCGGTGGAGCGGAAGAAGCCGCCCGATTTGCGCGCGGCCTCGATGATCACGTAGAGCGTCTTCGGATTCTGCCGCGGGATGGCCAGGCCCATGCGGCCCATCTGCTCTTTCGGAAGGCCTTTGGTCAGCTTCGTCCACGTCGAGCCGGCGTCGAGCGACTTGTAGAGCGCCGACTCCGGACCGCCGTTGATGATGGTGTAGACGTGGCGGCGGCGCTGATACGAGGCCGCGTAGAGGACGTCGGGATTCGACGGATCCATGACCACGTCGGTGACGCCGGTGTTCTCGCTGATCGTCAGCGACGGCTTCCAGGTCTTGCCGCCGTCGGTGGTCTTGTAGAGACCGCGGTCGCCGCCGGCGTTCCAGAGCGGTCCCTGCGCGGCGACGTAGACGACCTTCGAGTCGCGCGGGTCGACGATGATCCTGCCGATGTGCTCGGACTTGCCGAGGCCCACGTTCGTGAACGACTTCCCGCCGTCGGTCGACTTGTAGACGCCGTCGCCCCACGAGACCGCGCGCTGGCTGTTGTTCTCGCCGCTGCCGACCCATACAGTCAGCGAGTCGTTCGGGTCGATGGTCACGCAGCCGATCGAGGCCGATGCTTCCTCGTCGAAGAGCGGCGTGAACGTCGTGCCGGCGTTGGTGGTCTTCCAGACGCCTCCACCCCCGGTGGCGACGTACCAGACGCGGGTGTCGCGCGGATCGACGGCGAGGTCGATCACGCGCCCCGATACGAGCGCGGGGCCGATGCCGCGCAGCTCGAGTCCGGCGAAGATCTTGTCGTCGTACTTCGGAGCGGCGGCGGCGGTCAGGGAAAGGCTGAGGGCGATCGAGAGCGCGCAGAAGTGCTTCATGGCGCGCAGCATCCTACTACCTGGCCGGTATCATGCTTTTGCCATGTGCATGAAACGCTTCACCGCCGCCGCTCTGCTCGTCGTCTTCGCCGCCGCCTGCGCGTCCAATTCCGCCTCGAAGGTCGCCTCGGTGAGCATGCGTACGCACTCCCTGCCGTTCTTCGGCTCCGGCACCTCCGCTCCGGTGAATCTCGACATCACCGTCACCAACATCAGCAACGCGCCGCTGACCGTCCGCTCGATCCGCGTCACCTCGCTGAACATGCTCGAATACGAGGTGGCGTCGGTGGAGAAGCTGTTCAACGAGACCATCGCACCCGGCGAATCGAAGACGGTCCCGTATACGACGACCGCGATCCGTACCGCCTCCAACGACAGCGCCGACGAAGACCTCTCCCTCCGCGCCGAGATCGACTTCGAAGCCGCCGGCGGCAAACGCACCCGCGAGGTGTTCACGTTTCCGCGGGTGGGGACGTAGGTCTACCGCGCCATCGCCGTCAGCTTCACGAAGTCTTCATCCTCTTTGATCGACGAGAAGACGTAGTCGACGCGGGCTTCCCACATCTCCATCGCCCGCACGTCGTCGTAGCGCTCGTACTTGTAGAAGTGGCGGTGGAGCATTTCCATCGCCTTCCCCTTCTGCCCGAGGAGCGCGTAGATGGCGGCGAGGTTGTAGGAGGCGCTGAGGAGGTGCTCGTGCTCTTTGGCGATGCGCAGCGCTTCTTCGCCGCGGCCGCTGTCGGCCATGTAGGTGGCGGCGAAGATGAGGTTGTAGGAGTCGTCGGGATCGAGCGCCAGAGCCTTCTGCACATAGGCGTTGGCCTTGTCGCGCACGCGCTCGGAGTTCCAGTAGACGGCGAGGTTGCGGTAGGTGAGCGCGAGCGGATACGCGGCGATGGACTGCTCGAAGAGCGCGAGTCCCTTCGCCGAGTCACCCGTGTGAATGGTCATCTTGCCGAGGCCGTGCAGCGCGACGGCGCGCGAGAGCGGGTCGGGCTGGAGGGTCAGCAGGTGCTCGAACGTCTGCCGCGCGAGTCCCCACTCGCCGGTGTGATGGCGATAGAGCTCGCCGAGGAAACGCTGCGGGACCGGATCGGCGGGATCGAGCTTCGCCGCGGCGGCGTAGAGCGTCCGCGCGCGTGCATAGTCCTCATCCAGCTCGGCCTTGAACGCGCGGTTCATGGCCGCGGTCATCCGCTCGTTCATCCGCGGCGTGTCAATGGGATCGATCGTACGCAGCTGCGCGTCATTGACGGTCACGCCGAGGCGCGCCAGCGCCTTCTGCGCGGCCCGGCCCTTCTTCGGCGCGAGGCAGCGCTTGTCCCACACCTGCTGATACATCGCGACCGCGCCGTCGTGATCGGCCTTTTCCTTGGCCTTGGCGTCATCGAGCAGCTTCTCGAGCGCGCTCTCCCGCGCCTTCAGCTCGCCGCGCACCGCGTCTTCGATCTTCCCGAGCTTCAGCCGGCCGTTCTCGCCCTCGATGCGCGTGACCGCCGCGCCGTCGGCGGTGAGAATCGCCGCCGGGAGCTTGTCCGCGACTTCCCACTTCGCCAGCGTCGCCGTGTCGCCGGGCACGACCAGCTGCATGCCGACGCACTGAGAGGACGCCAGCGTCAGCGCGCGCGACGACATCAGGTCGCTGCCTTTGACTTCTTCCTTCGTCGCCGGGAACCAGTACAGGATCAGCGGCGCGCTGACCGCCGGCTCATCGGGCCGCAGGATTTTCCACGGCACCACGTACGCCTCGGCGCGGGCCATGCCCGACGGCATCGTGCCGCCCATGCCGCCTCCGCCTCCGCCGCCGCAGGTGGCGTATGCGGAAGGCAGAGCGAAGACGACGACGAGCAGCAGGACGACAAGACGGCGCATAGAGCTCATTCTCCTACGGCAATGCCACGTTGGTGAGCACGAAAGGGTAACGAACGATGTTTTTCGGGGTCTTCATGCTCACCCGCAGCTTCCAGTCGGCCTGCGGCTTCTCGCCCCAGGTCGAGAGCACGGTGTAGCCGTTGCCTTCGTCGCGCATCATCGCGCGTTTGACCTCGCCCTTGCCGTCGACGTAGACCATCTCCTGGATGCGCTTGTTCGGATCCTTCACGCGCATCGGCACGTCGGCGTCGTCGAACTTGAGCACCGACTCCATGTAGTCGGTCATCGCGCTCTTGAGCGACTCCTCGTCGTAGCCGGCGTCGGTGAGCTCTTTCTTGTGGACCTCGCCGAGGCGCTTGCGCTCGACGGCGAGCTGCGCCTCGCTGACCGGCGTGATCTCCACGCCGTTCGCCTTCAGCGCCTTGTGCGAGAGCGTCTTACCCGACTGCGAGGCGAACTTCGCGATCTCGGCGACGCTGTTCGGATCCTTGCCGGGCATGAACAGCTCGATCTCGCCGCTGACCTGTTTCACCGTCGTCGACTTGCGCGCGGGATTCTTCAGCGTCACCGGGATCGCAACCGGCTCGGCCTCGCCGCCGTAAGAGCCGCGCATGTTGGTTTCGAGCTCCGGCGCCGCCGCCTCGGCATCGATGAGCGTTTGACCGGAATCGTCGACGGCCGACGACACGAGCACGCGCGAGGCCGCGACCTCGGAGTTCTTCAGTTTCGGCAGCTCGACGGTGATCGTGAGCTGCGAGAACGAGCCTTTCGTCCGGCGGTCGTTCACCTGCTTCACGTTGACGTCGAGCTTCGGCTGCGCGAACAGCGGAAGAGAGAAGAGCGCGATCGCGAGGATCTTCTTCGTTGTGTTCTTCATGGCAGCGTCACCTTCAGGTCGAACGGAAACGAGAGCTGCGATTTGGCGGTGATGACCTGGAGCTGCAGCGCCGCGTTCGCGGGCGGCGGCTGGTTCGGCTGCATGGTCATGATCGAGTCCTCGCCGCGCGTCGAGGTGCTGCGCGCGCCGACGTCGACCGGCTTGCCGTCGTCGCCGAGGATCTCGACGCGGTAGATGCGATCGAAGTCGCTCTTCTTGCCGGAGAGGACGACCATGCCTTCGGTGGGCTCTGTGTCGAGTCCCTCGAACGCCTTGGCGAGCTCGATCATCTTGTTGACCTCGTCCTCGGGGACTCCGCGCTTCTTCCCCTCGGCGCGGATCTCTTCGATCTTCTTCTCGTCCAGCTTCCGCGACTTCATCGTCGCCGCGTAGCCCTCCTTCGAGAGCGGCGTGAGCGAGATCTTCGCGGCCTTGAGCGCGGTCGAGCTGAGCGGCGCGTCGAGCTTCGAGAGCGCCTTGCTGACCTTGATCGTGGCGCTCGGATCGCGCGACGGCACGTACAGCTCCACCGTCCCCTTGAGCCGCACCGAGCTCGCGGCCCGCGCCGGCTGCCGCACGGAGAACGTCATCAGGCCGCCGTTGTACTCGCGCCCGAAGAAGTCGGGCTTGTCGCCGCTGCCGTCCGCGAGCACGGTGCCGCGATCGTCGCGCGCGTCCTTGACGATGATGCGCGCGGCCGTCGCCTTGTCGAGACCGGAGCCGGTGAGCTTCACCCGCAGCTCCAGTTGTCCGACGAAGCCGCCGGCCGAGACGCGGTTGTCGGTGACGTCGTCGAGCTCGACGCCGACGTTGCTCTGTGCGGCAACGCTCGCCGCCATGGAGAGAAAGATTCCGAGGAACAGTCCCGCGCGCATCATTCACCCCCCACGGTGCTTGTGGAGCGGCGGGCTTCAGCCCGCCGAACAACAACCGGCGGGCTAAAGCCCGCCGCTCCACTGGATCCCGTGAGGATACGCTAACCGCGGCGCGCGGCGAACAGGCCGGCGATGCCGAGCGCGACGCTGAGCAGCGCGAGCGCGAGCGGCGAAAGCGTGGGCGCGTCGCCGGGACGATTCACCGCGGCGGTGGTCGAGGCGCTGGAGTTCTGGGGCGTCGGATCGGCGGTCGTCGAAGCCGCGGACGCGGTGTTGGTGATCGAGCCGCGCGCGTCCCCGGTCACGTGGATGACGAATTCGAACGTGGCCGTGCTGCCGGGGGCGAACGACGCGTTCGTGCAGGTGATCGTGGTGGCGTTGTTGACACAGTTGAAGACCGGGCCGGACGTCTGATTCGCGGAGACGAAGGTCGTGTTCGCGGGCAGCGTGTCGGTCAGCGTCGCGTTCGCGGCGTTGGAGGCGCCGTTGTTGGTGAGCGTGACGGTATAGGTCACGTTCGATCCGCCGGTGACCGTGGCCGGGCCGGTCTTCGTGACCGCGAGGTCGGCGGTCGGGGCGACGGTGGCCGAGGTCATCGAGGAGTTGTTGCCGCCATTCGGATCGGAGGCCGATGACGAGACCGTGGCCGTGTTCGTGACCGTGCTGCCGTTCGGCAGCGCCGGCGAGACGTTGAACACGAACGTGAACGTCGCCGTCGCGCCGAGAGGGAACGCCGCCATCGTGCAGGTGACGGCTCCCGCCGCGAACCCGCAGCTCCCCGGCGGTCCGCTGTTCTGCGTCGCGGAGACGAAAGTCGTATTCGCCGGCAGCGTGTCGCCGACCGCGACGTTGGCGGCATCGGTCGGCCCGTTGTTGGTGACGCTGACCGTGTAGGTGATGTTCGTGCCCGCGGTCACCGCGGCCGGGCCGCTCTTCGTCACCGCCAGGTCCGCGGACGGGGTGATGGTCGTGGTCGCGCTCGAGCTGTGATCCGCGGAATCGGGATCGAAGCTCTCCGTGCCGATCGTGGCCGTGTTCGTGACCGACGGCGTGTTGCCGGCGGCGATCGTCAGCGTGAACTGCGCCGACGCGCCGTTGCCCAGCAGGAACGAACAGACCACGTTGCCGTTCGTACCGGGCAGGGGAGTCTGGCAGTTCGCGACGGGACCGTTGTCCTGCACCAGCGAGACGAAGGTCGTGTTCGCGGGGAGGACGTCGGACCAGGCCGTTTCGGCGGCGTCCGGGCCGGCGTTCGCGGCGGTGATGGTGTAGCTGAACGGCGTCCCGGCGGCCGCCGTGCCCGGTCCCGCGTTCACTTTCACGATCGACACGTCGGCCGACGCGACCGTCAGCGTGGTGTCGCCGATGTCGTTCTCGGCGTTGGGATCGTTCGTGGCCGTGACCGTGGCCGTGTTGTGGAACGTCGTCCCCGCCGGCGTTCCCGCGGGAACGTGCGCGGTGAGCGTGAACGTCGCGGCCGTATTCGCGGGAAAGCCGTTGAGCGAACAGGTCACCGTCGGGCCGGTCGTGCAGCCCATCGTGGGGCCGCTGTCCTGCGTCAGCGACACGAACGTCAGCGTGCCGGGCAGCGTATCGGTCCATGAAAACGACGCGGCCGCGTCGGGGCCGCTGTTGGAGACGCTGATGGTGTAGACGACGTCGGTATCGGGTCCGGCGCCCGAAGGCCCGCTCTTGGTGATGCCGGCGTCGCTCTGCGGCGGCGGGGGAGTCGACGTGGTCGCGGTCGAGCTGTTGTTCTCGTCGTTGGGATCGATCGCGCAGGCGACCGTGGCGATGTTCGTGAAGAACGTGCCCGGCGGCGTCTGCGGGCCGATGTGGAAGACGAACGTGTAGACCGCGCTGTCGCCGGCCGGGAGCGATGCGATCGTGCAGGTCACGGTGCCGGGATCGCCGATCGCGGGCGTCGTGCAGCCCGTGGGCGACGCCGAGACGAAGGTCATCCCCGCGGGGATGTTGTCGGTGAGGGTGACGTTCGTCGCGGCGTCGGGGCCGAGGGAGGTGACCGTGACGGTGTAGGAGACGTCGCTGTCCGCCGCCGCCTCTTCCGGTCCCGTCTTCAAAACGCTGACGTCCGCTTCCTGCCCGAACGCCGCCGTTGTACAGAGAATGATCGCTGCAATGACGAAAAGTTTTCGGGCCAACCGTTACCTCGGCGGTGCTTGTACGCGTTCGCGGCGGGTTATGCAAGCGGTTACATTCAGTGTGCGCTGGAGGAAGGTCGCGTCCTTCACCGCCCGACGCCCCGGCGGAGGTCATTGACGTAAAGGAAAGAGCGGCATACGTTTGTTGAAGCGGAGGACAGGAACGCTGTCCCGGGCGGCACTAGTAAAGATGGATCCGAAAAGCGTCTTGAGAGAAGAGCCGAGGCCACCGCTGGACCACGAGCGTCTGCAGATCCGCGAGCTCATTGCGCTCACGCCCGCGGAGCGCGTGAGATTGATGGTCGACTCGGCGCGCAACCTGATGGCGCTACTCGAGAATACCCGCCCGAAATGACGCGAGCGTTTGACCCCGTCGGCGCCATTCGGGTTCTGAACGAACATGCCGTCCGATTCATCGTCATCGGTGGCTTTGCCGGCAACATCCTGGGATCGCCGGCGATCACGTACGATCTGGACATCTGCTATGAACGAAGCCCTGCAAACTGTGAAGCCCTGGCCCGGGCGTTGCGCGCGCTCGGCGCGACGTTGCGTGGCGCCCCGGCCGGCCTTCCGTTTCAGCTCGACGCACGAACCATTCTGATGAGCGATTCTTTTACCTTCGATACGACCGCCGGCAGTGTCGATTGCCTGGGTACTCCCGCCGGCACGAAGGGATATGCGGATCTGCTGGCAAGTGCGCGGGAAATGGAGATCGAAGAAGGACTTCGCGTGCTTGTCTGTTCGCTGGACGACCTCATGCGGATGAAACGCACCGCGGGGCGCCCGAAGGATCTATGGGCTGTGGAGATTCTGAAGACGGTCAAAGAAGAGCGCGACCGCAAATCGTGATTTCATAGCGCCGCCTTGCTCCTCCTCATCTACGCCCTCACGGCCGCCCTCCTCCTCTGGCTCGTGCACCGGTTCGTGTGCAGGCTCTCGTGGCCGGCGGCGGCGTTTCTGTTTCTGCTGCCGTTCGTGTTCGTGGGGCAGGCGCTGGTGGGGAACCGGGTGTATGCGCCGGTGGACAAGCCGTTCATGAGCGAGCCGCTGTCGGTGGTGAAGGCGAAGCATGGGATCGGCGGGGAGCCGCACAACCCGGTCACGGCGGACATCTTCGCGCAGATGATTCCGTGGCGGCACGTGGTGCGGGAGTCGTTCGCGCGCGGCGAGTGGCCGCTCTGGAATCCGTACATCCTGTCGGGGGACATCCTCGCGGCCGCGGCGCAGCCGGCGCCTTACAGTCCGTTCACCTGGATCGCGATCCTGCTGCCGGCGGCGCTCAGCTTCACGTTCACCGCGGCCATCACGTTTCTCGCCGCCGCCGTCTGCGCGTTCGCGTTTGCGCGCGAGCTGGGGTGCGGGGAGTGGGCGGCGGCGGTGGGGGCGGCGGGGTGGACGTACTCGGCGGGGATGGCGCTCTACGTTCTCTGGCCGCTCGGTCTCTGCTGGGCGCTCTTTCCCCTCGTGCTCCTCGGCACGCGCCGCGCGATTCACGATCCGTCGGTGCGGTCGTGGGCGCTGCTGACGGTCGCGTTTACGCTGCTGATCCTCGCGGGACACGGGGAGTCGGCGCTGCACATCGTGGCCCTCGGCGCGGCGTACGGCGTGTTCGAGCTGGTCTGCGTGCGGCGCAAGGTGCTGCGCGCGATCGCGACCGCGATCGCCGCGGGCGCCGTCGCGCTGCTGGTCTGCGCGATCTATCTCCTGCCGCACGCGGAGGCGATTCCGCAGACGGCGGAGTACGCGTTCCGCAATGTCTGGAAGGCGAACGCGCGCTTCGATACGACGCCGCAGGTGCTGGCGTCGGTGGCCACCGACGTTTTTCCGTTCCTGCACGTGCGCCGCTGGGTCGAGCCGCCGATTCCGGGAATCAAGGCGGAGACGCCGGCGGTGGGAAGCATCATTCTCGCGCTGGCGATCTACGCGGTCTGGCGTGTGCGCTCGAGGACGACGTGGTTTTTCTTTGGAGCGACGCTGCTGTGTCTCGCGGCGCACGCGGCGTGGAAGCCGGTGGCGGTGCTGCTGCATGCGCTGCCGTTGTTTGATATCACGCTCAACGAGCGGCTGGCGTTCGGGGCGGCGTTTTTTCTGGCGATGCTGGCGGCGCTCGGGGTGGAGAGGGTAGAAGAGGCGCGCCGGAGGCGCGCACCACTCGTGGTCACGCTGGCGATCGTGCTGGTCGTGCTCGCGGTGGGGACGTTCTGGATCACGAGGACGTTCACGCTCGATCCGGGGCCGCGCGACTGGGGGAAGTATTCGATTCACGCGGAGTTGGCGCTGCTCGCGGCGGCAGCACTCTGGACTGCGGCGGCTGGGCCGCCGCTTTCGAAAGCGGCAGCGAAGCTGCCGCACTCCATAGGGTTGCTGGCGCTGCTGCTGGTGCAGCGCGCGGTCACCGAGGGGGGCGTGCACAGGTCGTTTCCGGCAAAGGATGCGTATCCGCACATGGCGATCTTCGATGCGATGAAGAACGCGCGCGATCCGTTCCGGATCGTGGGGCAGGGGTGGGCGCTGATTCCGGCGACGGGCGCGCTGTACGGGCTCGAGGATGTGCGCGGCTACGAGGCGATGACGTTCGCGCCGTACATGGAGACGTACCGCCTCTGGTCGGTGCCGCAGACGGTGTTCTTCAACCGCGTCGACGATCTCTCGAAGCCGTTCCTCTCGCTGCTCAACGTCCGCTTCGCGTTCGCGCACGCGTCGATTCCGCCTCCGCGCGGCTGGCGCCTCGCCGCGAAGCAGGGCGAGGCGGTGCTGTTCGAGAACCCGAACGCTCTGGAGCGCGCGTTCGTGCCGCACACGGTGAAGCTGGGGATGGGGGGCTCGCTCGCGATCAACGACATGGCGCTGGCGACCGACTTCCGCGAGCGCGCCTGGCTGGAGACGCCGGGCAATGTCTCTGAACGCGCGAACGGTCCCGGCAGCGTGACCATCAAGCGCGCGCGCGACGGCTACGAGCTCGACGCGGCAATGGAGGGCGACGGCTGGATCGTCGTCTCGATCTGCGACTGGAAAGGCTGGCGCGCCTCGATCGATGGCCGCCGCGTGAAGACGCAACGCGCCAACGCCGCGTTCATCGGCATCCACACGCCTGCGGGGAGGCACCAGGTGCGGCTCGTGTACCGGCCGGGGTCGTTCGTGGCGGGGCGGGGGATTACGTTGGGGACGCTCGTGGGGCTTGTCGGGTTTGCTTTGATCCGGAGGAGAGTCTCCAAGTCTCCCAGTCTCCGAGTCTCCTAGGAGGCTGGGAGACTGGGAGACTGGGAGACTATGATTCCGCGCCATGAAACGCATCGCGATCCTCCTCACGCTGATTCTCGCAGCAGCAGCGCACGCGCAGAAACTCGATCCCGCCCAATTCAAACCCCTCCAGTGGCGCGAGGTGGGGCCGTTTCGCGGGGGGCGGGTGGCGGCGGTGGAGGGGATCGCGTCGCAGGCGAAGACGTATTACTTCGGCGGCGTCGGCGGCGGGGTGTGGAAGACGCTCGACGGGGGCGAGACGTGGAAGAACGTCTCGGACGGTTTCTTCGGCGGGTCGATCGGGGCGATCGCGGTTTCGGACTGGGATCCGAACGTGGTCTATGCCGGCGGCGGCGAGGTGACGGTGCGCGGCAATGTCTCGCACGGCGACGGGATGTGGAAGTCGACCGACGCCGGCAAGAGCTGGACGTTCATCGGTCTCAAGGAGTCGCGCCACATCCCGCGCATCCGCATCCATCCGCGCAATCCCGATCTCATCTATGCCGCGGTGCTCGGACACCTCTTCGCGCCGAGCTCCGAGCGCGGCGTCTATCGCTCGAAGGACGGCGGCAAGACGTGGGAGCGCGTGCTCTTCGCGAACGACAACGCCGGCGCGGTGGACCTGGCGATGGATCCGACCAACCCGCGCATCCTGTTCGCGTCGACGTGGCGCGTGCGGCGCACGCCGTACAGCCTCGAGAGCGGCGGCGACGGCTCGGCGCTCTGGAAGTCGACTGACGGCGGCGACACCTGGAAAGACATCAGCACGAATAAGGGCCTGCCGAAAGGCACGCTCGGCATCATCGGCGTCTCGATCTCGCCGTCGAATCCGCAGAACGTCTACGCGATCATCGAGGCCGAGCAGGGCGGCGTCTATCGCTCGAAGGACGGCGGCGATACGTGGGAGAAGACCAACGAGAGCCGCGACCTGCGCCAGCGCGCGTGGTACTACACGCGCATCTACGCCGATCCGAAGGACGAGGACACGGCCTACGTCGTCAACGTCCGCTTCCACAAGTCGAAGGACGGCGGCAAGACGTTCACGACGATCGCCACGCCGCACGGCGACAATCACGATCTCTGGATCGCGCCGAACGATCCGCTGCGGATGATCGAAGGCAACGACGGCGGCGCGAACGTCACCACCGACGGCGGCCGCAGCTGGACCGGCCAGGACAATCAGCCGACCGCGCAGTTCTATCGCGTCACGACCGACAACTCCTTCCCCTACCGCCTCCTCGGCGCGCAGCAGGACAACAGCGCGGTGCGCATCCGCCATCGCTCGACCGGCGCCGGCGTCGGGCCGCGGGACTGGGAGGAGACGGCCGGCGGCGAGAGCGGCCACATCGTCGCGAAGCCCGACAATCCCGACCTCGTCTACGGCGGCTCGTACGGCGGCTACCTGACGATGTACAACCACGCCACCGAGGAGTTCCGCGACGTGAATCCGTGGCCGGACAACCCGATGGGCTACGGCGCGGAGGGCGCGGCGGAGCGCTTCCAGTGGAACTTCCCGATCCTCTTCTCGCCGCACGACAACAACACGCTGTACGCCGCGTCGCAGCATCTGTTCCGCTCGAAGGACGGCGGCACGAGCTGGGAGCGCCTCAGCGACGATCTGACCCGCAACGACAAGTCGAAGATGGGCTCCTCGGGCGGCCCGATCACGAAGGACAACACCTCGGTCGAGTACTACGGAACGATCTTCGCGGTCGCGGAGTCGTCGCTCGAGGCGGGCGTGCTCTGGACGGGCTCGGATGACGGACTGCTGCACGTCTCGCGCGACAGCGGGAAGACGTGGAAGAACGTGACGCCGAAGGACGCGCCGCAGTGGATCATGTGGAACAGCATCGATCCCTCGCCGTTCGACAAGGGCACGGTCTACGTCGCCGGCACGAGCTACAAGTCCGACGACTTCCGGCCGTATCTCTACAAGACGAGCGACTACGGCGCGACGTGGACGAAGATCGTGAGCGGCATCGCCGGCGATCACTTCACGCGCGTCGTCCGCTCGGACAAGTCGCGCAAGGGATTGCTGTACGCCGGCACCGAGCGCGGGATGTACGTCTCGTTCGACGACGGCGCGAACTGGCAGTCGCTGCAGCTCAATCTGCCGATCGTGCCGATCACCGATCTCGCGGTGCGCGACAACGATCTCATCGCCGCCACGCAGGGCCGCGCGTTCTGGATCCTCGACGACGTCACGCCGCTGCAGCAGTGGACCGGCGACCTCGCCGCGAAGCGCGCGCATCTCTTCACGCCGCGTGCGTCGTGGCGCATGGGCGGCGGCCAGTCGGAGCGGCTCCCCACCGGCTACGGCAAGAATCCGCCGCCCGGAATCATCGTCGACTACTGGCTCGGCAAGGACGTGAAGCCGGGCACGAAGGTGAAGCTGGCGTTCCTGAATCCCGACGGCTCGGTCGTCCGCGAGTTCGAGGGCGAGCTGCCAACGGCCGCGGACGCAGAGAAGGCGAAGAAGGACGAAGCCGACAAGAAGGCCGCCGCCGCGAAAGAGCCCCCCGAAGACCCCGCCAAGAAAGTCGGCGTAAAAAGCGAAGGCGGCCAGAAAGAAGCCTCCGGTGGAGCGGCGGCCGCCTCGGCCGCCGAACCCGAAGAAAAAGACCCCGCCGCCGAAAAAGAAAAAGAGCAGAACAAGATCAAGGAAGTGAAGCCAGGCTTCAACCGCTTCAACTGGAACCTCCGCTATCCCGAGGCGAAGAAGTTCGAGGGACTGATCATGTGGGCGGGCGACGGCGACGGGCCGCGCGTCCTGCCCGGCAAGTACGGCGTGCGCCTCACCGTCGGCGACGACGTGCTGACCTCGAACGCGGAGCTGAAGCAGGATCCGCGCACCACCGCGACCGCCGCCGACCTGAAGGCGCAGTACGACTTTCTCGCCGCCGCGAACAAGAAGCTCTCCGAGATCAACGGGCAGATCGAGAAGATCCGCAACACGCGCAAGCAGCTCGACGAGCTGCGCAAGCATGCGAAGGAGAACAAGGCCATCGTCGACGCCGCGAAGGCGCTCGACAAGAAGATGACCGCGATCGAAGAGGCGCTGTACCAGACGAAGAACAAGAGCCCGCAGGATCCGCTGAACTATCCGATCCGCCTGAACGACAAGATCGCGGGCGTGGCGTCGTCCGCCGATGCCGGCGACTTCCCGCCGACCGCGCAGCAGCGCGCCGTCTACGCGGAGCTCGCGGCGAAGGCGGATGCGGAGCTGGCGAAGCTGAAGGAAGTCTGGGAGAAGGACGTGCCGGCGCTGAACAAGATGGTGAAGGAGTCGGATGTTCCGGCGATCAAATAGCGGTCTCGAACGGGATCGTTGATTCCCGGCCGCTTCGCGCGCTCTCTTCGAACGCGCGGAGCATCTGCTCGTACTGGATCAGCCAGACGTCGGCCATCGTCTTCGCCTGCGCGATGAGCTGCGCGGCGCGCGCGTAGTCACGGCGCGCGTAGGCAAGGCGCGCGCGCATCATCGTCGAGCGGCCGTTGACCTGCCAGCGCTCGCCGCGCACGATCGCGCGCTCGGCCTCGGCGAGCCGGCCGCCGCGGATCAGCGCGTAGGCGACGCTGAGCTGCACGTCGCGATCGACTTCGGGATCATTGATGCCCGCGTTGCGCGCGACCGCGGCATCGTTGTGCCGCTTCGCCGCCCCGAGGTCGCCGAGCTTGGCGTAGGCGTATCCGAGGTTCGCGTGGATCACGGCCTCCACGCGCGGATTGCCGACCTTCGCCGCGACCAGCGCGCCTTCCTCGGTCACCTTCACGGCCTCGGCTTCCTTTCCCTGCGCCCAGAGGTACAACCCGAGGTTCACCAGCGCGATGTTCAGCGTCGCCGTGTCGCCGATCTCGCGGGAGAGCGCGACCTGTTTGCGCGTCAGCGCCTCCGCGCGCCCGAGATTGCCGTGCCTGCTCTCGACGATCGCGTAGTTGCCGATCACGGTCGTGGCCAGGAAGCGGTCGTTGATGCGGTCGGCGATTTTCAGCGCGTTCGCGAGCGCCGCCTGCGCCTCGGCGCCGCGGCCCGCCGAGTCGGCGAGCACGCCCAGGTTGTTGTACATCTCGGCCTGCTGCCGCGGATCGCGCAGCGCGACGTACATCCGCAGCGCGTCCTTGAACAGCGGCCTGGCGCGCTCGAGCTGCCCGCTCCGCCAGGCGGTCTCACCGAGAGACGACGTGGCACCGGCGATCAGCTCGCGGTCGCCGATCGCCTTTCCGATCGCCAGCGCCTCGCTCGCGTCGCGTTGCGCCCCGGCATAGTCGCCGAGCTCGATGTTCCATTGCGCGCGCGTCACGAGGCCGCGGCTGACGAGCTGCCGGTCGTTGCGCGCCCGGGCGCGCGCCAGCGCCTCGGCGAGCAGCTGCTGTGCGCGCGCGTTCTCGGCCATCCGCTTGTGGCAGTCGGCGAGCTGCATCTTCGCCGCGACGAAGTCGGGATCGCGGTCGAGGCAGACCGTGAAGTAGTGCGCGGCGACGCGCGGACCGCGCACGCGCAGCTCCTGCATGCCCATCGCGTAGAGCATGTTGGCAACGTTGTCGAGCGAGTAGCGCTCGCGCACGGAGGCCGCGCTCGCTGCGGGATCGACGCGTTGCAGCAGCTGCACGCTCATCTGCTTCGCCGCTTCGACCAGCACCGTCGACGTGGCGTCGCGCGCGCTCTCGGCGCGATCGGCGGTGAGCGCCGCGTAGCGGATCGTGTACTTCCCTTCGTCCGCGACGACCGTCGACGCGATCAGGACGTCGGCGCCGGTGGCCGCGAGCAGCGCGCGGCGTTGCGCTTCCGAAAGATCGTTGCCGCGCAGGCCGAGGTTCTTGATCGCGCGCAGGACCTCGCCGGGCGGCGCGATCTCCACGCCGCGCCCGCGCCGCACCGCTTCGTATACCAGGTCGGCCAGACCGGTCTCCGTCCATTGCAGCGAGGCATCGTGCGTCGCGTTGTGAAACGGCAGGATGGCCAGCTTGCCGAGCCGTTGCGGACGGATGACGTTGCGCGCGACGTACAGCGTTCCCGCGATCGCGAGCAGCAGCGCCGCCGCGCCGAGCGCGACCATCAGCCGCCGGTGCGCGCGCGCCGGCCGGTCGCGGATGCGCTCGAGCGTACGCACGACCTCAGCGGCGTCGGGACGATCGGCCGGATGGAGCGAGAGCATCTTCCGGAGGAGCAGGTTGAGCGCGCGATCGTGAAAGTCGAACGGCTGGACGTCGGCGCGCCGTACGCGGGTCAGCACGTCCTGGGGGATCAGCAGCTCGCCGTACGCGCTGCGCTCGCCGGTGAGCATCTCGCGCAGGACGATGCCGAGGGAGTAGATGTCGCTCGGCTCGCTGAGCGGAAGACCGCGCGCCTGCTCGGGCGACATGTAGTGCATCGTCCCGACGAGACTGCCGGCGACCGTGTGCGTGAGATCGGGCGCGGTGGTCATCGCCGCGCGGCCGAGGACCGCGGTCTTCTCGTAGTCGTCGGCGACGAGGTCTTCGAGCGAGAGCGGCGGACCATGCTCGCCGCCGACCGTGCGCGCGAGCCCGAAGTCGAGCACCTTCACCTGCCCGTCGGGCGTGAGCATGATGTTGTCGGGCTTGAGGTCGCGGTGGATGATGCCGCGCGCGTGCGTCGCCGAGAGGACGCGCGCGACCTGCAGCGCGATCCCGATGGCCTCGGCTTTCGGGATCGGCTGCTTCAGCTTCAGCAGCCGGTCGCGGACGGTGACGCCTTCGACCAGCTCGAGCACGAGATAGTCGCCGTCCTCGCGCTCGAGCACGTCGTAGATGCGGCTGATGTTCGGATGGTCGAGCTTCGAGAGCATCCGCGCCTCGCGAAGGAAGCGCGTGCGCATCGCGGCGCTGAGCCGCTTGTCGCCGTGAATGACCTTCAGTGCGACCGCGCGCTCGAGCTTTTCGTCGAAGCCGCGATAGACCTCGCCCATGCCACCGGCGCCGAGAAGGGCGTCGATCCGGATGCGGCCGATGCGGCTGCCGGGATCGAGAGGCATGGATGCGATTGTATGCCGCGCCTTAGAATGCGCCCCACATGTGGACTGCCCGACGAATCCTCAAAGAGCTCGCCGACTCCGACAAACGCCGCGCGATTCTCACCGCGTTCTGGAAGTACGGCGACGACCACGCGAAGCTGATGGCGCAGATGCAGCTGGCCAAGGCGCTGCACTTTCGCGATGAGACCATCCGCAAGATGCCGCCGGAGAAGAAGGCCGACCTGCTGGCGTCGCGCATGGCCTCGCACGAGTTCGACCAGTTCCTGGAGATGGCGCTGATGGCGTATCACACGCGCGAGAAGAGCGCGATGCTGGGAGCGTTCCTCGACCGCTGGAACATCCCCCACGAGAACGGCTCGATCGAGGTGGAGGAGTATCCGACGCCGACGAGCGATCAGGTACGCGAGGCGGCGAAAGAGCTGGGCGGCGAGTATGACCGCGGCGACATCAGGCTCTATCTGGCGACCGCCGGCCTGCTGATGGCCGACGCCTGGCGCGATGCCACGTGGCCGGTGGTCGAGGAAATGTTATCTTGAGCATAATGCCTCGCCGTTCCGTGCAGCTCGCGCTCGCTTTTCTCGTCGCATTCGCCGCTGTCGCCGCGGAGTTTCCCGTCTCCGACATCGTGCTCGGTACGCCGCCGGGCTCCGCCGCGTACCCTTCTGCCGCGAGTGACGGAGACGGTTTTCTCGTCGCGTGGAGCGACGGCAGAGGTGTCGAGTCGCAGTTGCTCGCCGCACGCATCACACGGGGTGGGCAGATCCTCGATCCGACCGGCATCCTGCTCGAGCGCGGCAATGCCGGACGGCCGCAAGTCATCTGGAACGGGCAGCGCTATCTCGTCTTCACCGGCGGCAAGGTCATCGAAGTGAATCGCGACGGCACGGCCGGCGCGCCGCGCGCGTTTCTGGACAACACCAGTTTCTTCTTTCCCGGGACGACGATCGCCACCAACGGCTCGCGCATCGTTTTGGTTTACGGCGACGTGCCCGGGGCCAGCGGGTTTCCCGACAGGCTGCACGCCGGCGTCTTTACGATGGACGCGACGCCGGTCGGCGAAACGGTCGTCGAGCAGGCCTTTGGTGATCTACACCGCATGTCGCGACTCGCTCCCTCGGTCGCCGTGAACGGCTCGCAGTTCGCGGTCGCATGGAACCTCCCGTCGCCGGATGGCCAGTTCGAGCTGAAGGCGGTGCGGCTCGCGTCCAACGGCAGCGTGATGGACGCGCCGGCGCGCGCCATCGGCTCGTCGGTCTTCGACACCGCGATCGCGGCGAACGGGGCTGGCTACGTCGCCGTGAACACCTTCTACTCGTGGGGCGTGAGCGGAGACCTGGGCACGGTCACCGCGCCGGCGGAGCATTCGTTGGCGTTGGGCGATGGCGCGGTCGTCGTGCAACGCAGCGGCCACGCGACGCTTCTCGGCACGCAGCAGGAGGGAGAGAACGTCGTGCTGTCGGCCTCCGACTTCGACGACCAGGGGCACGGCGCGGCGCCGAAAGCGCTGGCTGTCGCCACGGAGGGAGCACTCGCGGCCGCATCGAACGGGAGCGAGATCGCAGTGATGGGGTTGGTGTATGAAACGGCCGGGGATGTGCCGGCCGCGGGGATCGTCTCCACGATCGTGAGCGCGTCGACGATGCAGCGGCTCACCGAGGCGGTACCGCTGACGCGCAGCGCCTCGCGCCAGTCGACTCCGGCGATTGCGGCCAGCGGCTCCGGCATGCTCGCGGCGTGGCTGGAGTCGGGCGACGTCTATGCCGGGCGGCTGCTCTCGAATGGCACGCGTCTCGACGGCCGCGGCATTCTGCTCAGCAGCGGCGAGCGCGACGGATTCCCGAGCGTGGTCTTCGACGGCCAGCGCTACGTCGTCGCCTTCACGCATTACAAAGGCTTCCGCGACACCGAGGTCGTGGTGCGCTTCGTGTCGCCGCAGAGCGGCCTGCTGCCGAACGAGATTCGCATCCCGTCAGCGGACGCAGGCTACGAGCTCGCGCTCGCGAAGGGCAATGACGCGGTGCTGCTGGTATGGATGGATGACATGCGCATGCTCGCGTCGCGCATCAACGGCGCGATGCAGGCGATCGATCCACCGGTCGAGATCGCGACCGACGCGGCCTCACCGGCCGCCTCCTGGAACGGAACGGAGTTCCTGATCGCCTGGCGCACCGTGGACTTCGGCAGCGAGGACGTGTTCTACCGGGCCATCAGCGGCATGCGCATGAGCGCGAGCATGACGCCGATCGACACCGAGCGCGTGCTCGCGCAGGTGCCCGATCGCCAGCACGTCAGCTTCTCCATCGCGTCGAACGGACCGCTTTGGCTGATGGCATTTGCGACGCGGTCGCTGTTCCCGACCGGGCCGGACGAGATCCGCGCTGTCGCGCTGAACGGCGGCATTCCGGTTGGCGGCGGCGCGACGTTCAACACGATCGCCGGCGCCGGCTTCTTCCCGCAGCTCGTCACCGCCGGCTCGCGCACGTGGCTGGCCTGGAAGGAAGGGACGAGCGAGCGCGCGCTGCGCGTCGTGCCGCTCACCAGCGCGGGTCAGGTCGACCCGTCGGCGGTGCAGCGCTTCGCCGCGCCGACGCCGGTCGGTGTGGAGTCGCAGTGGCAGGAGCGCTTCGGACTCGCCGCAAACGGCTCGCAGGTGCTGCTCGCCTATCCGCGCTTCGCCGGCATCGAGGCGGGGTACGTGCCGCGCGTCTATGTGAGCTCGTTCGGAGAAACGCCGGTGGCAGGGAAGAGACGCTCGGCTAAGTCGCCGTAATCTTCAGCACGCGCCACTCGCCGTTCTCGCGGAACAGCGTCGCGGTGGCGTTGTGCGTGCCCTCATATTGATTGCGGAGGAACGACGAGCCGACTTCGTTCGCGAGCCAGCGCCAGGTGAAGTCGGCGGAGACCGTGCCGTCGCCGTTGGCGCGGACGGCGGCGACGCCGCCCATCTCCTTCTTCGCCAGCGGGACGATGTCGAGGAGGCCGTTGGGCCGGAGGAGGAAGCGCTTGTCGGTGCGCGACTTGTCGCTCAGCATCACGTCGCCCGCGCCGTCGAGCGCGACCCATCCAGCCTGCGCGAGCGCCTTCGCCGCCGCGCGCTGCGGCTCGTTCATCGCCGAATGCGACACCGGCAGCGTGTAGGCGGCGTCGGTGAACTGGAACTCGCCGAACTCCATCGACGACTGGATGATCTTGCGCGCGTCGTCCGCGCTGGGAGGGTGGAGCGGCAGGCTCTTAGCCTGCCGACTGTCGGCGGGCTGAGAGCCCGCCGCTCCACCGGTTTCGTGACGCGAACACGCAACCAGCAGCATCGCGATCGCCAGCAGTCGTCTCATGCTCATGCTCCTCGCAACTTTCGCACCTCTTCCGCGGTCAGCTCGCGCGTCGTGCCGGGCTCGAGGCCGCCGACCGCGATCGGCCCGATCGCGATGCGCACGAGCTTCGCGACCTTCGCGTTCAGCGCCTCCACCATCCTCCGCACCTGACGGTTGCGTCCCTCGGTGATGGTGATCTCGAACTCCCGCTCGCGCAATCGGGTCACGAGCGCCGGGCGCGTCGGTCCGTCGCGCAGCTCGATGCCGCCGCGCAGCCGGTCGAGATCTTCGTCCGACAGCTTCCGCGTCGCCTTCACGAAGTAGGTCTTCGGCACCTTGTACTCCGGATTCGTCAGCCTTTCCGCGAAGTCCGTGTCGTTCGTCAGTATCAACAGGCCGCTGGTGTCGAGGTCGAGTCGGCCCACCGGGAAGAGATAACGCTCCCGGTCGGGCAAGAGGTCGTAGATCGTTTTCCGCCCCTGCGGGTCGTGGTACGTCGTCAGAAATCCGGCAGGCTTGTGGAGCAGCAGATAGGTGCGCGCTTCCTGCGCCAGCGGCTTGTCGTCGACGGTGATCGCGTCGCGCTCGAGGTCGACCCACTGGTCGGGATTGCCGGCGACTTTCCCGTTGACCTTCACGCGTCCCTCGCCGACCCATCGCCGCGCCTCGCTGCGCGATCCGAGGCCGGCCTTCGACAGCACGCGCTCGAGAGTCTTCAGCGGGCGGTCGCCCGGCGGGGGAGCTTTGACGGCCATTTGCAAAAACGTTGACGACGTACGGAAGTGCGAATGCTACTCTGACGTCAAGGATCGGGACATGCGCAAAAACTCGTGGTGGTGGGTGGGCCTCGGGCTGGTGCTCGGGTCGTTTGTGTACGGCGTCTACCGCGTTCCGTCGCGCAAGATGGAGCTCGCGAGAGCCAGCGCGTTCGCGGCCCCGTCGCGTCCCGCAAAGCCGCTGGTCTTCTATCCCGAGGATCCCGAGAGCCTCATCGCCGCCGAGCCCTCCAGCGAAGTGCCGACGCTCGTCGAGGAGAGCGAAGAGCGCATCGAAGTGCGCGTGAAAGCGCTGGCCCACGAGATGGCGGATATGTGGACGCGCAATCCCGAGGAGCTGGTGGTCGTGATCGACGACGCCGCGCGCTCCATGCCCTCCGCTCCCTCGGTCACGCTGCTCCTGGCCATCGCCCACGCGGAGACGAACGGGATGATCCTCGACGTCTCCGAGGCCGGCGCGGTCGGGCTCGCGCAGGCGACGCCGGTCGCCTATCACCAGGAAAAGTTCGACGGAAAGCTGTTCGTCACCAGGGACTACCTGGTCGGCGCGCGCGCCTACATCATGAAGAAGCCCCTCGGCGACGCCGACACGATCGCCACGCTGATCGTCGACAAGGACAACGCCGCGACACGCAAGCGCGCGCGCAAGCTGCTGCGCTCGGCGAAAGACCTCCGCCGCGAGGGCATCGACGAGCTCGAGCTGCTCGATGGCTACGCCTCGAAAAAGTACTACGACGAGATCAAACGCGCCGACGACCACAATCGCGCGACGCTGAAGCGGCTGGAGAAACTGATCGAGAAGGGCTCGCGCGCCGAGCTGCGCGCGTTCCGCAACGAAGTGCGCAAGGAGTATCGCGCGCTGAAGGAGACGCAGGTCGTCACCTGGGCGCGCTATCAGAAGGATCTGATCGCGAAGCGCGACCGGATGCTGGAGAAGCACTTCCACATGGATCCGAAGACGGTGAAGCGGACGATGGCCTACGAGGCAAGCGAGTATCTCGGCGAGAACCTCGACGACCGCTTCTCGGCGAAGAGCATGGCCAGGTTCCTGGTCCGCCATCTCGACCGCAAGACCACCGAGGCGCGGAAGCTGGCGAAGAAAGAGAAGGATGTGGAGCGCATGACCGCCGCGCTCTACAACGGCGGCTCGCACAACGTGAAGCGCATGCTCGCGGGACTGATTCGCACGCTCCCCGAGACCGAGAAGTACATGCGCAAAGTGCCGGCGACGCGCCGGCGGCTCGACGGCGCTATTGCGGGGGAGATGCGGACTCTCCGCTAGCGCCCCACTTCCGGCCGGTGATGAGTCGCGCGCCGCGCTGATACGTGACGTAGGCCCACGCCCACTGCGTGATCACAAGGAAGCGGTTGCGGAAGCCGATCAGGAAGAAGATGTGGATCGCCAGCCAGGCGAGCCAGGCCAGGAAGCCGCTCATCCTGAATTTGCCGAAGTCCGCGACCGCCGCGGCGCGGCCGATGGTCGCGAGCGAGCCTTTGTCGCGGTAGCGGAACGCGCGCAGCGGCTGTCCCTCGAGCGCGCGGTCGAGGTTGTAGGCGACGTGCTGCCCCTCCTGAATCGCCGCCGGCGCCACGCCCGGAACGAACGTGCCGTCGCGCTGCTGCACCGCGGCGAGATCGCCGATCACGAACACGTCTTTGTGTCCGGGAATGGTGAGGTCGGACTCGACCAGCACGCGTCCCGCGCGGTCGAGCGGCACGTTCAATGACTTCGCGAGCGGCGAGCCCTGCACGCCGGCGGCCCAGAGCACGGTGCGCGTGGGGATGACGCGGTCGCCGAGGCGCACATCGTGATCGCTCACCTCTGACGCAACGCCGCTGGTGATCACTTCGACGCCGAGCTTTTCGAGCTGCCGCTGTGCGCTCGCGGAGAGGGCGGCCGGGTAGGGCGGGAGCACGCGGTCGCGCCCTTCGACGAGGATCACCCGCGCGCTGTCGGAGCGGATGCGGCGGAAGTCGCGGACCATCGTCTGCCGCGCGATCTCGGAGAGCGCGCCGGCGAGCTCCACGCCGGTCGGCCCGCCGCCGACGATCACGAACGTCAGCCACTCGTGCTGCTTCACCGGATCCGCCTCGCGCTCCGCGGCTTCGAACGCGATCAGGACGCGGCGGCGGATCTCCAGCGCGTCGTCGATGGTCTTCAGCCCCGGCGCGTGACGCTCCCACTCGGGATTGTTGAAGTATGAGTGCGTGGCGCCGGTGGCGATCACCAGAAAGTCGTATGGCAGCTCGCCGTCGGCGAGCTGCACGACCTTGCGGTCGGTGTCGACGGCGACGGCGCGGCCGAGGATCACCGAGACGTTTTTCTGGTGCCGCAGGATCGCGCGGATCGGCGCGGCGATGTCGCTCGGGTTCAGCGCCGCCGTCGCGACCTGGTAGAGCAGCGGCTGGAAGAGATGGTAGTTGTGCTGATCGACGAGCGTGATCTCGGCTTCGGCGTCCTTGAGAGAGCGCGCGGCGTAGAGACCGCCGAAACCGCCGCCGATGATGACGATGCGAGGAGTCACTGCAGGCGCAGTGTATTACGCGGCGTTCCTACGTGTTGAGGGTGCCGAAGCGCTCGGAGAACGCGTGCATGATGCGGCGCATGTCGTCGAGGAAGTTCGGTTCCTGGGCGATGCGCTGCTTCATCGCCACGAGGAACGGCACGTCGGAGTCATCGCCGGTGTTTCCCCAGCGCACGATCGCGTCGAGCCACTTGTCGGGATCGCCGTCGAAGACGGTCATGAGGATCTGCAAACGCGCGAAATTCGCGCTCGCGCCGGAGAAACCCCAGCGCGGAGTCCACTCGATGACTTCGACCGCTTCCACGGTTTTTGGGGACGCAAACGCCACACTTCACTCCTTCAAGAGAACACTCACTAAAGGAGTGACGGAGAGAGGTAATTCCCTACCCGGAAGAGCGTTTATCATCTTCCCAGCATGAATCCGGCAGGTGTCCATCTGGCTCTGAATCACTTCCCGCCGATCCTCGACTTCGCCGCCCTGCTGGTGCTCGCGGGAGGGCTGTTCTGGCGAAACGCCGCGGTCATCCGCGCCGCGCTCGCGCTCTTCGTGCTGGCGTCGCTGATCGCGATTCCGGTGTTTCTGACCGGGCAGCGGTCGGAAGACATCGTGAAGGATCTCGAGGGAGTCAGCTCGGTCGCCATCGAGCCGCACGAGGAGGCCGCGGAGTGGGCGCTCGGGCTCTTGTGCGCGCAGGGCGTGATCGCGCTGGCCGCGCTGCTGATGTTCCGCACGCGCCCCCTCGCGCGCTGGGCGATCGCGGTGATCGTGATCGTCGCGGCGATGTCGGCCGCGGCCGCCTTCCGGACCGCGTACCTCGGAGGGCGGATTCACCACCCCGAGGCGGACATGAATCGCTAGCCCTTCCCGATTTTCGCCAGCTCCGGTTTGCCCACCCAGCGCCCCCACGAGAAGCAACGGACGCAAGTGAAGGTGTAGTCGGTGATGCCGGTCTCGCGGTTCTCGATGGCCTCGGTCTCGACCTTGGACTGGCAGCGGTAGCAGAGGATGGCGTCGCCGCGCTGGATGTTCTCGACGAATCCCTCCACCTGCTGGTCGTAGAACTCCATCTGCTTCGGCCGCTGCGGGATGGTGATGGCCTGTTTGTCGCGCGGGCAGGTGAGGAAGATGTGATCGGCGAAGGTGGTCTGCACGAAGCTGCCGGTCATGGTGATGGTGGGATGCTTCGGGCAGTGGACGGGTTTTCCATCCCAGAAGGTGCGCGCGAGCTCGCGGAGCTGTTCGACTTCGGTCGGCATGCGCCGCTATTGTACCGGGCGTGACGTGGACGACATGGCTGCTGTTCGCGCTGATGGAGACGCCGCTCTGTCTGACGCCCGGTCCGGCGGTGCTGTTCGTGTTCGCCCACGGCCTGCGCTACGGCGGCGCGAAGTCGCTCTGGGCGAACCTCGGCATCCTGACCGGCAACGCGTTCTACTTCGTTCTCTCGGCGACGGGCCTCGGCGTGCTGGTGAAGGCGTCGCATGAGGCGTTTCTGCTCGTGAAGTGGGCCGGTGCCGCGTACCTGATCTTCCTCGGCATCCGGATGATGTTCAGTAAGTCAGCTGTGTTCGATGCGGCTGCACCAGTACCTGACGTGCGCGGAACGCACATCTTCGTCCGCGGCATCCTGCTGCAACTCGCCAATCCGAAGGCGCTGATCTTCTTCACCGCGTTTCTGCCGCAGTTCGTCTCGCCGAACGCGCCGGTCGCGCGGCAGATGCTGATCCTCGGCGTGACCTCGACGGTGATCGAGTTCGGCGTCCTGGCCGGCTACGGCTGGTTCGCCTCGCGCCTCTCCGGCCGGTTCGCACACTACATCAACCGCACCGCCGGCGCGATGCTCGTCGCCTGCGGCGCGGGACTGGCGCTCACTTCGGAGCGCTAGCGCGTTCCACGTCCTCGAACACGCGCATGAAGTTCCCGCCGAGCACTTTCTCGACGTCGCCTTCGCTCATGCCGCGCTCGAGCAGGCAGGCCGTGAGCGACGGCAGCATCGACGCGTCGGTGAGACCGTTCGGGAGCGCGGGGACGCCGTCGAAGTCGCTGCCGATGCCGACGTGGTCGATGCCCGCCACCTCCGCGGCGTGAAAGACGTGGTCCGCGACCTGGTCGAGCGTCGCGGCAGGAGAGCCGAGGCTCCCGAACCACTTGAGAAACGCATCCCAGTCGGTGCGGTCGTCGGGCATCTCCTCGGTGCCACCGGTGCCGGACGGGGGCCTCTCCATCTTGTCGCGCTTCGCCGCGTGCATGATCACCTCGGCGACGGCGTCGCTGATGAACGCGGAGAAGAAGTTGATCATGCAGACGCCGCCGTTCTTCGCGAGCGCGCGGAGCATGTCGTCGGTCATGTTGCGCGGATGGCGGCACAGCGCGCGGCAGGAAGAGTGCGTGGCCACGACCGGCACGCGCGAGGTCTCGATGACGTGGAAGAAGGCCTTGTCGGAGATGTGCGAGACGTCGACGATCATGCCGAGGTCGTTCATCGTGCGGACGACCGTGCGCCCGAAGCCGGTGAGGCCGCCGTGGCGCTCGGCATCGCCGGACGAATCGCACCAGTTGTTGGTGTTCACGTGCGTCAAGGTCATGTAGCGCGCGCCGCTGCCGTAAAACTCGCGCAGGATGTCGAGCGAGTCTTCGATCGCGTGACCGCCTTCGACGCCGATCATCAGCGCGAGCTTGCCGTCGCGTTTCGCCGCGCGGATCCCGGCGCTGTCGGTCACCAGTGAGACCGCGTCCGCGCGCCGCGACGCTTCGCCGTGGATGACGTGGATCAGCTTGCGCGCAAAGTTTGCCGCACCGCGGTTCGCATACGCCGGCGGCACGTACGAGACGAAGAACGACGCGGTGATGCCGCTTTCCTGCAGCGTTTTGAGATCCGCCTGCGCCTCGGGATCGTGCTCGTCGACGTGCACGTTGTGGCGGAAGAGGCGGTAGGGCGTGTCGCAGTGGCCGTCGACGATGATCGCGCGGCGATGGACGTCAGGTACTGAAATACTCGGCATTAAAATACTCATCTAGCCGGTCGAGCTCCTTCACCATCGCGCCGATGTCGGGGAACAGATACTCCGCCTTCGCGAGTTGCTCGCGCGGGAATCCGCCGCTGAGCACCGCGACCGCCGGCAGCGGGATGCGATGCGCCGCGAGGATGTCGTACGGTGTGTCTCCCACGGCGAAGGTCCGCTCCGGATTCGCGCCCGTGCGCTCCAGCGCGGCCTGGAAGATTTCCGGCGATGGTTTCGAGAACTGCGCATCCTCCTTCGACGTCGATCCCTCGATCATTTCGGCCGCGCCGAGAAGCTCGACATAGTACTCGACCTCGTCGGGGTTCGATGACGACGCGAACGCGAGCTTGAGGCCGCGCTCGTGCAGCGCGCGCACCGCGTCCTTCGCGTGTGGAAACGGCTGCACGGTTTTCATATAGCGCTTCTTCCAAAGCTCCCCGCGATATTTCTTCAGATCCTCGCCGAACTTGCGCATCTCGCGCGCGTTGAGCGTGTCGGGGACGAGGAGGTCGCCGCCCTTCCCGATCTGGACGCGGATCTCGCTCCATTCGACGTGCCTGCCGAAGTGCGCGAAGGCCTCGACCCAGCAGTCGACGTGCTTGTCGTTGGAGTCGACGAGCGTGCCGTCGATGTCGAGCAACATGGCCTCGGTGCGGAGCATCCGAGGCCATGTAGCAAGAAGCGCGCTACCTATCCGCGGACGGAGCGCCGTTTCGACGGCGGCGGCGGAGTCGTCACCGACGACGTGCTGCCCTGATCGTGCGGCACCGAGACCGTCACCGAGCTCACGCTGCGGTTGCCGGCGCTGTCGATCGCTTCCACGTGAATCGTGTAGATGCGGCCGCTGCCATCGCCGTTGCGCGATGCGCGAAGGTTGACGCTGAGCAGTCCGGTGACCTCCCAGTCGGAGGCGGGGAGCTGTTCGTTTGCGGTGACGTTGTAGATGCGGACGAGCGGCGTCGGATCGGCGTCGTCGTGCACGCTCGCCGTCACGGTCACGCCGACGAGCTGGTTGTTCGGCGGCGAGAGCGTATTCGGTGTCGCGCTGAGCGAGAGGATGTCCGGCGCGACGATGTCGCTGCCGGTCACTTCGACGACGAAACTGCCGCCGGCGGTGTTGGAGTGTGCGTCGGTGGCCGAGCACTGTACCGTCGACGAGCCGATGGGGAACGTCGAGCCCGAAACCGGCGTGCAGCTCACGGCGACGTTACCGTCGACGAAATCGTTGGCGGTCGCGTTGAAGGTGACCGCCGCGCCGTTCGCGCTCGTCGCGGTCTGGGTGATCTTGTTAGGTAGTGAAAGCGTGGGCGCGGTGGTGTCGACGACGTCGATGATCAGCGTGACGGTCGAGCAGTTGATGATCGTCCTGCCGAGGGGGAACAGCGTGCCGGAAGCGGCGGAGCAGGCGCCGGCGGGACGGCCGTTGAAGTCGTCCGGTCCGTTGCCGGAAACGGAGAACGTGACGACCGCGCCGTTCGGGCCGGTCGCCTCGGCGGTGATGGTCTGCTCCGAAGGCGGCGGCGGTGGCGTCTGTTGCGCCAGCACGGTGATGTCGAATCCACCGCTGGAGACGTTGAACGCGGAGTCGGTCGCGGAGCAGGTCACGTGCGTCGTGCCGATCGGGAAGGTCCAGCCGGAGGCGGGGGAACAGGTGACGGCCAGAGATCCGCTGACGACGTCGGAGGCAGTGGCGTCGTACGTCACGATGGCGCCGCTGATGCCGCTCGCATACAGCGTGAAGTCGCGAGGCAGGTTGAGGTGCGGTCCCGTGCTGTCGACGACTTTCACGGTGAACGAGCCCTGCGAGCCGTCGCTGCCGGTGCAGGTCACGGCCGTCGATCCGAGTGCGAACAGCGATTTGGGTGCGGGAGAACACGTCGCCGCGACGAGCGGCCGCCCGTTTTCATCTTCCGCCGTGCCGGTGACGCTGGCGCTGTAGTCGACGATCGCGCCGTTCGGGCCGGTGGCCTCGGTGGTGAGATCGGACGGCAGGTTCAGGATGGCGAACGCGGGGACGGCGAGCGTCAGCAGGAGCACAGCGGATACGACGGAGCGTAGCGACATGGATCCTCCCTCGGACGGAAGTCTACCCTTGTTTCTGTGCGGCGATGTAGACGGTGTGGCCGGCCGGCAAGCGCCTCGCTCCGTACGAGCGGCGCGTGCGGACGCCGAAGCCGGCGGCGCGCAGCATGCCGGTGACGTCGTCGCGGTCGTACAGCTCGAGCGTGTGCACTTCCTCATCACGCTGTGTTCTGCCGCCGATCTCGCGAAACGTCAGGACGCGCCGCGTGAGCCGCTCGCCGTCGCTGTCTTTGATGGCGATCACCGACCAGTCGTCGCCGCCGGTGCGAACTTCGTCGTGCGCGGGATACGAGCCACGCTCGGCGATGTCGAAGACGAGCATCCGTGCGCTCTTTGCGACACGCTCGAAGAATGCCGGCAGCTCGTCGCGGCGCCCGTAGTTGAGGACTTCGCCGATCGCGACGACGGCGCTGCACGGCGGGATGTTCGCATTCGCGAACGTGCCGGTTTCGAATCGCGCGTTCGGTGCGGTCTCGCGCGCCAGCGCGATCATCGACGGAGAGGCGTCGATGCCGAGGACGCCGAAGCCGGCGCGGACGAGCTCGCGCGCGAGCACGCCGCTGCCGCAGCCGACGTCCACGACCAGGCCGCGCGGCAGCGTCTCGATCAGCCACGGCGCGGCCGATTCGGAGAACTCGCTGAAGCCGGTGTGATGAATCCAGGCCAGGTCGTCGCGATACCAGCTACTCAAACCAGATCTCGATCTCGTATCCGTCCGGATCCTCGACGTACGCGTACGGATAGCCGGGCGCGAACTCGCCGCGGCGCAGCAGCTTGCCGCCGGCGGAGACGACCGTGTTGACAGCGTGATCGATGTCGGCGGGATCGACGAGGCGGAAGCCGAAGTGATCGACGCCTCCGCGTTTGCCAGCGCGCTCCGGCGCGAGATCGAACACGAAGATGTCCATCGTCTCACGCCCCTTCGCCTGGACGCTCGTCTCGTCGCGGTAATACTCCTCGACGCCGAAGCACTGCTGGTAGAAGCGCAGCGAGCGGTCGGGATCGGCGACGCGAAGACTGATGTGCGTGAGGCCGTGCGTTCGGATCATCGATTCACGTCGAGGAGCACGGCGCGTTACGCCACGTCGTCGTGGGCGCGGAGGAAGGTCTGCGGCTTGGTGAACGTGCGCGCCATGCCGAGGCCGTGGTTCACGTCCTTCAGCGAGATCTTGCCGGTCAGCACCGCCGCGCCGAGCTGCACGTAGGTCCGCACCTTGCCGCGGTAGCGATAGCGCACGTCGAGCGAGTGCTGCCAGAGGCGCGAGTACTCGGAGTAGAACTCGTCGAGCGGGAGCTTGGTCGGCAGCACGGCATGCACGATGTCGTACATCTCCCAGCGCTCCGTGGTGACGCGGTTCTTGTCATGGTCCCAGAGGTCGGTGCCGGGCAGGGGCGTGAGAATCGAGAAGCCGCTGTTGTACGCGCCCATTTTCTCGATCCAGTCGCGCAGGCGCGTGAAGTCGTCGTGATCCCAGGCCGGATCGACGATGAAGTTGGGCGTGAAGCCGACGCCGAGGTCCTTGAGGATCTGGATCGCGCGGACGTTGTTGTCGGCGGTGTTCTTCTTATTGACCGCCTTGAGGCCCTCGTCGGTGACGGACTCGAGGCCGAGGAAGATCGCCAGGTTGCCGCAGTCCTTCCACATCTCGATCAGATGCGGGAACTTGCAGATGATGTCGGTGCGGGTCTGCACGGTGAAGTACTTCTTGATGCCCGCCGCCTTGATCTGCCTGGCCATCTCCTCGCCGCGCTTGACGTTCATCCAGAAGATGTCGTCGGTGATGAAGATGTTCGGCGCGGTGATGTCCTGCAGCTCCTCGACGACGCGCGCCGGCGATTTCTCGCGGAACGTCGACTCGTGAAACTTCCAGACCGAGCAGAAGTTGCACTTGAACGGGCAGCCGCGCGCCGTTTCCATCAGCGCGAGCGGCTTGCGGAAGTTGATGTAGTAGTGATCGGCGTAGCGGGCGATGAGATGCCGCGCCGGCTTCGGATACATGTCGAGATGCGGGCGTGCAGGGGCGTGGCCTGTGAAGAGCCAGCCGCCTCCGTCACGCACCTCGAGGCCGGGGATCTTGCGAATGTCGCTGCCGTCCACGAGAGAGTTGACCAGCGGCGGCATGACTTCCTCGCCGTCGCCGATGGCGATGTAGTCGATGGCGTCGTGGTGGAACCAGTCGGGATCGCGCGAGGCGTCGTGCCCGCCGATGACCACCAGCGCCTTCGGCATGTCGCGCTTGATCCGCTGCGCGAGCCGGATGGTGCGGTTGCGCTCGGTGGTGAAGTTGCACTGCAGCCCGACGACGTCAGGATCGAACGCGATGCAGTCCGCCAGCCCTTTTTCCTCGCCATCGATGCGCAGGTCGATGACCTTGCAGACATGCCCATCCTGCTCGAGACACGCCGCGACACAGATCGGCCCGAGCGGCTCGACGAACGTGAGCATCTCCAGCCCGAGGATGCCCCCCACCGGAGGCTTGAGAAACGCGACTTTCATGCTGCGGCGAACAGTAGCAGAGTTTGTGTTATGCCGGTGGGCGCTCAGGTGCGCAGCCGCGGATCGAGCTTGAACTGCTGCGAAGCCCCGATGTCGATCGACTTGAAGTCTTCGTGTTCGGGATTGAGGAGATAGTTGACTTCGCGATCGATGATCGCGCTCGGCACTTCGAGAACGGCGGAGCTCCGGCCGGCCAGCCACTCACCTCCGATTCTCTGGAGCTCGGATGGAGCGGGATATTCGCGCCAGTTTGCAGGCAACCTCGTCCGATCCACTGTTTCCAGGAGCGCCTCGGGAAAATAACAACGGATCACGACATAGTCAGGAACTCGCCTTTCGCTTTCCAAGTGAACGAGCAATTCGAGAGTGGCGAGCGCGATGCTGGATGACGTGTAGACGACGGGCATCCCTTTCGAATGCCAGCGGCCGTCGTAGCGGCGCGAACCTTCGCCGTCGAACGCGTTGTCGGCGAATGCCGCCTCGACGATGCGCCACCCCTCGATCACTACGAAAAGATGCCGTGTTGCAGGCGGCCGATCAGATTGTCGACTTCCGCGGCGCCGATGTCAGTTTGCGCGAGCTCCAGCGGAACGGCACCGCCGAGCGCAATCTTCCGTTTCGTCAGCCACTCCGTGGCCGCGTCGTGATCTCCGTTGAAAAGCTCGAGCGCGCGGGAAAACAAGCGCGCCAGGCGCAGCAGGCGGTCCGATTCGTCCGGCCGCAGGCGTCCTTCAGCCTTCCGACGAGCCAGAGTGCGCCGGGGGATGCCGACGAGATTCGCAATGTCTTCGGCGCGCAGCCCGATACTCTTCACGAAGCGGTCGAATGCGCTCCAGGGCAGGCCCTTCTCGATCATCTTCAACAGCGCCGGCCATTCGAGCCGGTTGATTCCGAGCAGCAGCGCATGCGCGTATGGTGGCCGCGCGCGATCCTGCAACAACTCCTGGAAGCGGCGGACATCTTTGCTGGGCTCTGTCGGCGTGTCGAACATCTGGCATCAATATCGTGCCATTTGGCACATCCGTCAAGGACCCGATACGCTCCACCACAACGCGTTGAACACCAGCGGAAACGTGGCGTGCGTCTGCCCGCGATGCTGCGGTCGGAAGCCGAAGAGGACGATCTTGCCCTTGCCGTAGGTCGTGGCGACGGCCGCGGCTTTGCGGGTCAGGCGGTCGGCGCCGGCGATCCAGCCGGACAGCAGGACGTCGCGCTCGTCCGCAGGGTAGGTCGCGAGGACCCAGCGCTGGACGTCCGTCGCGGGGGCGGTGGTCTCGAACGCGATCGCCTCGTCGAGGAACGCCGCGGTCTCCGCGGGCATGCCGGCGGTCACGGGGTGGTCGGGGCGCAGTTTGATGCGCACCAGCGACCCGGGGTTCGCGTAATCATCAGCACGCACACCGGCGAGCGCGTTGCGCACCGGGATGTTGAACTCGTCGATGACATACTCGCACGCGGCTCCGAAGGCGATCAGCGTGCCGCCTTCATCGACGAACTTTCGCAGCGACTCCGCGCCGGAGCGTTCTAGGCCGCCGCGGTATTCGGGCGGCATCTCCTCCTCGTACTTCATCCGCGTGTCGCTCGGCTTCTGCCGCCCGGTGGCGAGGACGTCCTTCGACTGATCCGCCAGGATCAGCGCGTCGATGCCGGTGATGCCCTTCTGAATGTCCTGCGCGGAGAGCGTCTTCACCTGCACGCCGTGGGTCTCGAGGACCCAGCGCGTCCAGCCTTCATCCATCGACGCCTGCCACGACTTGTACGTCGCCACGCGCGGCTTGCGCGCGAGCTTCTCGCCACGCGCGATCACTTCCTTCTTCGCGGGCGTGATCTCCGTGACGCGCGCCGTTCCCGCCGGCATCGCCGCGCGCTCCACGGTCACGCCCATCTGCAGCGGCAGCGTCCAGGTCGCGATGTCGTACGGACGCAGAATGTCCTTGCCCGCCTGCAGCCGGATCTCCGGATAACGCTGCGGCTCCATCATCTCCTCGACGAACTTCGAGTACGGCTGCGCGAGCGGAATCCAGTAGTCGCCGTTCCCGGCCTGCCGCACTTCGACGTTGTGCTCATTCATCAGCCAGGCGAGATACTGCGCGGTCGGCCAGTCGTGTTGCTGGCGCGGGATGCGATACGCGTCGGCACCGCCGTGCGCGATCGCGGCACGCGCGCGCGTCAGCACGTCGCGCAGCAGATCCTCGCGCCGATCGGCGGCGGTCTCGAGGAGGGCATCCGAGGCGATGCGCTCGTAGTCCATGACGTCGCGGAGGCGCCACCAGCCGCCCTTCCACGGATTCGGATGATTGATGGTCGGCTTGTACTCGACCAGGCCCTTCTGGCCGCCGCGCAGCTCGCTCGGCTCGACATACGTCGGCGTCGCGATGCGCGGCGACGCGGTCTCCAGCAGCAGGCCGGTGATGTTCTTCCACCAGCCGGTGTTGCGCGTCCCGCCGAGCCAGTAGGCGTCGAACGAATAGCCGTAAATCAGTCCGCTCTTGTTGGCCTGCTCGAGGCGGAAGGCCATGTTCGAGCCGACCAGGTTCGCCTCGCGCCAGATCAGCGGATGCACGTCGGGATCGACGGGATCCGCGAACGGCGGGATGAACATGCGCGGCCCTTCGGAGCCCATCTGGTGCTCGTCGACGAACAGCTGCGGGTTCCACTCGCGATAGATCGCGCGGTTCATGGCCCGCGTTTCGGCCTGCGTGAGCATGTACCAGTCGCGGTTGTTGTCGTGGCCGACGTAGTGGTGATAGAGCCACGGGATCCGCCCGCCCTCGTACTTAGTGCCGAGGTACTTGCGGTACCACTCCGTAACCATGATCTGGCCGTCGGGATTGAGCGACGGCACGAGCAGCAGCACGACGTTGTTCAGCCGCCGCTTCGTCTCGGCGTCGTTCGCGGTCGCGAGCGCATGCGCCCACTCCATCGCCATCTGGCTCGACGCGATCTCGGTCGCGTGGATGTTGCAGGTGACGAGGACGAACGCTTTCCCTTCGTCGATGAGCGTCGCCGCTTCGGCATCGGAGAGTCCGCGCGGATCGGCGAGGCGCTTGGCGATCTCCTGCAGGCGCGCCTTGTTGCGCAGGTTCTCCTCGGACGAGATGACGGCCATGATCATCTCTTCGCCGAGCGTGGTCTTGCCGAGGACTTCGATCTCGATGCGCGGGGAGGCCTTGTCGAGCGCGCGGAAGTAGTCGCGCACCTGCCGGTAGTCGGCGAGCACGCGGTCCTTCCCGACGTCGAGCTTGAGATAAGAAGCCGGCGACGGAATCTGTGCGAATATCGGAAGCGTGATCGCGATGATGAATAGCAAGCGTTTCATGGCCGCGGGATTATTCATCCTTCTGACAGCCTGCGCCACCGCGCCGAGCCGGACGGCCCACTTCAAGATCCTGCAGATCAACGACGTCTACAAGATCGAGGGACTCGAAGGCGGGCAGAGCGGCGGGCTCGCGCGCGTGCGGACGCTGCGGAAGCATCTCGAGTCGGACGGCACGCCGGTGTTCGTGCTGCACGCCGGCGACGCGCTTTATCCGTCGGTGATGAGCAAGTACCTCGAGGCGAAGCCGATGGTCGACGTGCTCAATCTGCTCGACGGCGATCCCAACGCGGTCGACAACAATCTCATCATCACGTTCGGCAATCACGAGTTCGACAAAAGCGATCCGGCGATCCTGCTCGCGCGGCTGAAAGACTCGCAGTTCAGATGGGTCTCGACGAACTCCGACTACTGCAATCCGGAGTGCAACGAGAACTTTCCGGACGTCCCCGACCTCTACGAGATCGAGGCGGACGGCGTGAAGGTCGGCTTCATCGGCCTGCTGTATCCGCTGCAGAACAAGTACGCGCGAACCACCGACGTGATCGACGCCGCCCGCGACGCGGTAACGGCGGTGCGCGAGCAGCGAGACGCACGCGTCGTCATCGCCATCACCCACGAGGACATGCCCGACGACGTGAAGCTGCTCCAGGCCGTGCCCGGCATCAACATCGTCGTCGGCGGCCACGACCACCTCTTCATGCAGCAGCGCGTCGAGTACACCTGGATCGCAAAAGCCGACGCGGATGCGAAGAGCGTGATCGTGTGGGATGTCATCGTGCCGCCGAGCGGGCCCGTGATGACGACGCCGTTGCGGGTCGTGCTCGACTCGACGGTTCCGAAGGATCCGACCGTCGACGCGGCCGTGCAGCGCTGGATGGGCGTGCTCTCGGAGAAACTCGGCGGCAACGAGACGATCGGCACCACGAAGAATCTGCTCGAAGGCGTCGAGCCGGCGGTCCGCGGGCGCGAGACCGCGCTCGGCAATCTCCTCGCCGATGTCACCCGCGCGCAGATGCAGACCGACGTCGCGGTGATCAACGGCGGCAGCATCCGCATCAACGACAACATCCCGCCCGGTCCGATCACGAAGTACGACATGGAAGGGATCTTCTATTACACGAACACGCTCGTCGCGACGACCGTGACCGGCCAGCAGCTGCTCGACCTCCTTCGCAACTCGGTCTCGCGCGTCGACGCCGGCGACGGCCGCTTCCTGCAGGTGTCGGGGTTGCGCTTCAAATACCACCCGCAGAACGGCGCCTTCGTCGTCAACGCCGGCGACGTCGAAGTCGCGGGCCAGCCGCTCGATCTCAACAGGAGCTACACGCTCGGCCTGATCGACTACATGTACTTGCGCGGCACCGAGGACGGCTACACGCTCTTCGCCGACGCCACGCGCCCGCCGAAGGTGAACACTGACCGCGAGGCGGACTTCCGCACCGCAGTCGAGCGGGCCATCAAACAGGCGGGGACAGTGGAGACGGACATCGAGGGAAGGATCGTGCGCGCGCAATGAACCTCTCGCGCCACATTGCCTGGCGTTACCTCCGCCGTCCGACCGACGCACTCGTGTCGGCGGTCGGCCTAGTGTCGATCTTCGGCCTGGTGATCGGGGTGATGGCGCTGGTGATCTCGATGGCGCTGATGACCGGCTATCGCGACGATCTCCAGCGAAAACTGCTCGGCGGCAACGCCGAGATCTTCGTCTACTCCGTCTCCGAGCCAATGCGCGATCCGTCGCGCGTCGTCTCGGTCGTGAAGGGTATCGAAGGCGTAGAAGAAGCGTCGCCGGTGCTGTTCCAGCATGCCGTGGTGACGACGGAAACGGCCACGACCGGCTCCGAGGTGATGCTGAAGGGAATTGAGGCGGGACGGTGGCGGAGCTCGCCCATGCTCGCCAAAGTCCTCGGCCCGTCGCGCACGTTCGAGACGCGCGACGGCGAACAGGGCGTCGCGGTCGGGAAGTATCTGGCCACGAAGCTCGGGGTGAAGGCCGGCGACGCGCTGAGCGTGACCGTGGCGTCGTCGGACGAACAGGGGCCGGTGCCGCGCACGGCGACGTTCGTGGTCACGAACGTCTTCTCCACCGGTTTCTACGAGTTCGACGCGCGCTGGCTGTTCATCGATCTCGCCGAGGCGCAGGAACTGATGGGGATGCTGAACTCGGCGAACCTCGTCGAGGTGAAACTCGTCCCGCGCGCCAACCTGAACCGGGTGATCAGCGAGATCGAGCAGCGCACGCAGCGGCGTTTCGCGGTGAGCGACTGGCGGGAGATGAACAAGCAGCTCTTCTCGATGCTGCAGTTCCAGCAACTGGTGCTGTTCATCGTCATCGGCCTGATCGTCTTCGTCTCGACATTCAACATCGTCTCGACGCTGATCATGACCGTGCATGAGAAACGCCGCGAGATCGGGATCCTCGCCTCGATGGGAGCGGAGGGCGCGATGGTGCGACGCGTGTTCATCTGGTACGGGACGATGGTCGGCGTGGCCGGCACCGCGACCGGCGTGATCCTCGGCTGGCTGATCTGCTGGATCATCACCCGCTTCGAGCTGGTCTCGTTTCCCCCGGAGATCGCCGAGGTCTATTTCGTGTCGTCGATCCCCTTCGTGGTGCGGCCGTTCTGGCTGGCGATCATCGCCGCCTTCTCGATCGTGGTGTCGTTCGTCGCCACGATTATCCCGAGCATGCGCGCGGCGCGGCTGAATCCGGTGGAAGCGCTGCGGTACGAGTGACTTTCGCGCATGGTACGATCCGCCGCGGTTCATGACGGCGGCCAGGCTCGTTCTCGAAGACGGTACGGTGTACGCGGGGGAGTCGTTCGGCTCGACGGCGGACGCGATCGGCGAGGTGGTTTTCAACACCTCGCTCACCGGCTACCAGGAGATCGCCACCGATCCCTCCTATCGCTTCCAGATCGTGGTGATGACCTACCCCCACATCGGGAACTACGGCGTCGAGTCCGCGGTGGAACAGAGCGAGGAGCCGCAGGTCGCGGGATTCGTCGTCCGCGACGCGATCGCCGAGCCGTCGAGCGCGCACGCGCAGATGTCCCTCGGCGACTACTTCGAGCGCAACCGCATCTCCGCGATCGCCGGCGTCGACACCCGCGCGCTCACGCGGAAGATCCGCACCGAGGGAGCGATGCGCGGGATGATCACCACCGATGAGGCGCGGTCCATCGACGCGATCGTCGCCGAGCTGCTGAACGCGCCGGCGATGGCCGGACTCGATCTCGTGCAGCGCGTCACCGCGTTGCGTCCCTATCCGTTCGAGGAGCGTCCGCACGACCAGCGCCGCCGGGTCGCGGTCTACGACTTCGGCGTGAAGCGCGACATCCTCCGCCAGCTGACCAGGCAGGGCTGCGACGTGACCGTCTATCCGGCGACGACGCACGCCGACGAGATCATCAACCGCGGCTACGACGGCGTGCTGCTCTCGAACGGTCCCGGCGATCCCGAGCCGGTGACGTACGCGCAGGAGAACATCCGCCACCTCGTCGGGAAGCTGCCGATCTTCGGCATCTGCCTCGGCCACCAACTGCTCGGACTCGCGCTCGGCGGCAAGACGTACAAGCTGAAATTCGGCCACCGCGGCGGCAACCATCCCGTGAAAGACCTCCGCAGCGGGCGGGTGGAGATCACCGCGCAGAATCACGGCTTCTCCGTCGATCCCGACTCGCTCAGCGAGAACGACGTCGAGTTCACGCACATCAATCTCAACGACCAGACCCTCGAAGGCTTCCGCCATCGCCGCGAGCCGATCGTGGCGGTGCAATACCACCCCGAGGCCGCGCCGGGCCCGCATGACTCGTTCTATCTGTTCAGCGACTTCATGGACATGATGGAGGAGTGGAAGAAGCGCTAAAACCCCTGCTCGGTGTGCTCCCCGAACGTCCGTTTCAGGGTGGCCACGATCTCGCCGACGGTGCATTCGTTGCGCACGGCGTCGACGATGAAGGGCATGAGGTTCGCGGTGCCGCGCGCGGCGTCGTCAAGCGCTGAAAGCGCCGACTGCCAGTCTCGCGTGCGTTGCCCGCGGAAGGCGTTGAGCCGCGCGACCTGATCGCGCTCGACGCTCTCGTCGATCGTGAGGATGGGCAGCGTGTTGCCCCCTTCTTCGACGAAGTCGTTCACGCCGACGACGATCGCCTCCTTGTTTTCGAGCTCGCGCTGCGCGGCGTACGCGGAGTCGCCGATCTCGTGCTGCATGAATCCCGACTCGATCGCGGCCATCGCGCCGCCCATCGCGTCGATCTTCTCGATGAGCGTGCGCGCGGCGCGCTCGATGTCGAGCGTCATGGCCTCGATGGCAAACGAGCCGGCCAGCGGATCGGCGGTCGACGCCACTCCGGTCTCGTGCGCGAGGATCTGCTGCGTGCGCAGTGCGATCTTCACCGACTCCTCGGTCGGCAGCGCCAGCGCCTCGTCGCGGCTGTTGGTGTGCAGCGACTGGCAGCCGCCGAGGACCGCGGCCATGGCCTGGTAGGCCACGCGGATCACGTTGTTCTCAGGCTGCTGCGCGGTCAGCGTCGAGCCGGCGGTCTGCGCGTGGAATCTCAAGGCGAGAGAGCGCGGATCCTTCGGCGCGTAACGCTCCTTCACCAGCGTCGCCCACAATTTGCGCGCGGCGCGGAACTTAGCCACCTCTTCGAGGAAATCGTTGTGGGCGTTGAAGAAGAACGAGATGCGCGGCGCGAAGCTGTCGACGTCGAGCCCGCGCTCCACCGCCGACTGCACGTACTGCAGGCCGTTGGCGAGCGTGAACGCGACTTCCTGCACCGCCGTCGACCCCGCCTCGCGGATGTGGTAGCCGGAGACCGAGATCGTGTTCCAGCGCGGAACGTGCTTCGCGCAGAACTCGAAGATGTCGGTGACGATGCGGAGTGACGGCGCGGGCGGGAAGATGTACGTTCCGCGCGCCGCGTACTCCTTGAGGATGTCGTTCTGAATCGTGCCGCCTAGCGTTGACCAGTCGGTGCCGCGGCGCTCGGCGACGACGAGGAGCAGCGCGAGCAGGATCGACGCCGGCGCGTTGATGGTCATCGAGATGGACACGCGGTCGAGCGGGATGGCGTCGAGCAGCATCTCCATGTCCGCGATCGAGTCGATCGCGACGCCCACTTTGCCGACTTCGCCGCGCGCGCGGGTGTCATCCGAGTCCATCCCGATCTGCGTCGGCAGGTCGAACGCGACCGACAGCCCGGTCGTGCCGCGCTCGAGCAGATAGCGGTAGCGCCGGTTCGACTCTGCGGCCGTCGAGAACCCGGCGTACTGCCGCATCGTCCAGAGTTTTCCGCGATACATCGACGCCTGCGGACCGCGCGTGTACGGGAACTTACCGGGCTCGGCGAGATCGCGGGTGGGGTCGAAAGCGCGCTCCCGGAGATCCGCATCGGAGTAGAAAATCGGGCGATCACTGCTCATCGCGCGCAGTTTACTGGTTGCTGAGTTACTGAGTTGCTGAGTTGCTGATTGGTTCTCAGCAACCCAGCAACTTAGCAACCCAGCAACCGCTATAATCGGCGACCCTTCGATGGCCCTGTCCGGCAACCTCAAAACGATGCTTCCCGGGGACCTGCTGCAGTGGCTGAGCCTCGGGCAGAAGACCGGCACGCTCGTGATCTCGAACAAGCGCGTCGAGAAGAAAATCTTCTTCCGGAAGGGCCGGGTCATCTCCTCGGCGTCGAACGATCCGCGCGAATACCTCGGGCAGTTCCTCATGAGCCACGGCTACCTGACCGAGCCGGAGCTGAAGAAGGCGATGGAGGTGCAACTGCACTCCGGCATCCTGCTCGGGAAAATCCTGGTGATGATCGACGTCATCAGCGAAGAGGACCTGCAGCGCCTGATGCGCCGCAAAGCCGAGGAGGAGATCTACGACATCTTCCTCTGGAACGACGGCGACTTTTACTTCCTCGACGACGAGCTGCCGCAGATGGAGATGATCCCGCTGCAGGTCGACGTCACCGGCATCATCATGGAGGGGACGCGGCGCGTCGACGAATGGGGCCGCATCCGCGAGCTCGTGCCGAACCAGGCCATGATCCCGATGCAGGTGAAGGAAGTCGACTACTCCGAGCTCGAAGAAGTGGAGGAGCCGATTGTGCGCGCGATCGACGGGAAACGGACCATCGCCGACATCGTGCTGGAGAGCCGTTCCTCGGAGTTCGTGGTGTCGTCGACGGTGTATGCGCTGGTGCGCCACGGCTACGCGACGCTGATCGATCCCGACACGCAGAAGATGGCCCGCATCACCGAGGAGATGCTGGCCGCGGCGATGGCGGCGCCGGCGGAGTTCAGCGAGAGCGACGAGATCCAGTCGCTGCTGACCGCGGCCCAGGCCGCGCTGAAGCTGCGCGACTACGAGAAGACGCAGCGCCTGCTGCGCGCCGCGCAGAACCTCGATCCGAATCACCCGAAGGTGCGCTCGGCGATCAAGGGCGCGGAGACGGTGATCCTCGGCGAGCTGCGCACGCAGGGCGTGATGGACTCGAAGGTGCCGAAGGTCGCGCGCTCGCTGGAAGACATCACCCAGATGAACTTCTCGCCGAACGAAGGCTTCATCCTCTCGCGCATCAACGGCCACTGGGACATCGGATCGCTGATCAAGATCAGCCCGATCCGCGAGACCGACGCGATGCTGATCTTTCACAAGCTGTGGCGAGACGGCATCATCGCCTTGGAGTAGCTCTTAGGTGAACTACCTCCACGCGGCGTACATCGACCTGCGCCTGTTCCTGACCGGCAAGCGCGAGAAGGGTCTGCCTCCGCTGCGATTACGCGACGTCGGCGGCGGCGATTTCAAGCGGATCGGCGAGGAGCTCGCGGCGCTGCTGATCCGTCATGGACTCAAGCCCGGGCATCGCGTGCTCGACGTCGGCTGCGGCGTCGGCCGCGTCGCGCTCCCGCTCACGCGCTACATCACGAGCGGTACGTACGACGGCTTCGACATCGTCAGGCGCTGGATCCGCTGGTGCCGCCGTCACATCACGCCCGCCCACCCGAACTTCCGCTTCACGCACGCGGACGTCTACAACTCGCACTACAACCGCCGCGGCGTGCCCGCGTCGCAGTTCCGCTTTCCGTATCCCGACGCCTCATTCGACTTCGTCTTCGCGACCTCGGTCTTCACGCATCTCGATCCCGCCGCCGCGCGCAACTACCTGCGCGAAGCCCAACGCGTGCTCGCTCCCGGCGGGACCTTGCTGGCGACGTTCTTCATCCTCGACGAAACGCTCGAAAGCCCGGCACTCGATTTCAAAGTCGACCGCGGCGATCACCGCCTGCTGAGCGAAGACGATCCCGACTGGGCGATCGCCTTCACGCCGCCGATCCTCGATGGGCTGCCGCGCTACACGCTCGAGCGCGGCGCGTGGCGAAACAAGGGAGGGGAGCAGTTTCAGGACGTCGTGGTCGCTCGTTGCTGACGGCGGCGAGGACGCCGCCGGGCCAGCCGCCGAGACGGCGGCGTTCCGGGCTCGTGCCAACAGCGGAACGCCGGCGTCCCGCCGGCTGGTCTGGCGCCGTCTCGGCGCCAAGGCGCCAGCGTTTCGTCAGGCCAGCCCGACGAGCGCCCTGACCTCGACCTCGAGGCAGTTCATCTCGCCGCGATCGGTCTCGTGATCGTGACCCAGGGCGTGGAGGATGCCGTGCAGGATGAGGTAGCGCACCTCGGTTGCGAGCGAGTGCTTCTCGGTCGCGGCCTGGCGGCGGGCCTGGTCGAGCGAGATCACGATGTCGCCGAGGAAGCGGTCGTCGCCGGGGAAGGTGAGGACGTCGGTGGTCTTGTTCTTCTTGCGGAACTTGCGGTTGAGGCCGGTCATGGCCTCGTCGTCGATCAGCGCGATCGACACCTCATCGACCGCGCGCTCGAGGCGGTCGAGCTTCTCGATGGTCAGCAGCACCTTGCGCGTGAACTCCGCCATCTCGCGGCGGGTGAATCGGGGGACCGCTGCGCCGGTGACTTCGACGTTCGTCACGCCGTCCCTTCCGCGGCTTTCTTCTCGCGGTCGATCCGGTCGTATGCCGCGACGATCTTGCCGACCAGCGGATGGCGCACGACGTCCTTGTCGCTGAAGTCGAAGAAGCGGAGTCCGGGAACGCCCTCGAGAATGCGACGCACTTCGCGCAGTCCCGACTTCTTTCCCTCGGGGAGATCGACCTGGGTGATGTCGCCGGTGACGACGGCCTTCGAGCCGAAGCCGAGGCGGGTGAGGAACATCTTCATCTGCTCGGGCGTCGTGTTCTGGGCCTCGTCGAGGATGATGAACGAGTCGTTGAGCGTGCGGCCGCGCATGAACGCGAGCGGCGCGATCTCGATGATGCTGCGCTCCATCAGCTTCTCCACTTTCTCGAAGCCGATGATGTCGTAGAGCGAGTCGTACAGCGGGCGCAGGTACGGGTTCACCTTCTCGGCGATGTCGCCGGGGAGAAAGCCGAGGCGCTCGCCGGCTTCGACGGCGGGACGGCAGAGGATGATGCGCTTCATCTGCTTGTCCTGCAGCGCGGCCGCGGCGGCGGCGACGGCGAGGTAAGTCTTGCCGGTGCCGGCGGGACCGATGCCGAAGACGATGTCCTCGTCCTGGATGGCCTGCAGGTAACCCTTCTGGGCCACGTTGCGCGGCGTGACGATGCGGCGGATCGACGACGGCACGGCCTCGTCGGTGAAAAAGTCGACCAGGTTCGTCTCGGGCTTGTCGCGCACGACGCGCACGCCGGTCTGCACGTCCGACTTCTTGAGCGGATAACCCCGCTCGATGAGCTGCTGCAATTCGCCGAAGAGCTTCTGCACGGCGGCGGTGCTCTGCGGTTTGCCGGAGACGAAGATCTCGTTGCCGCGCGAGGAGATCTTGACCTCGAAGGCGTCTTCGATGGTGCGGAGGTTCTCGTCGTGATTGCCGAAGAGAGTGTGGGACTGCTGCTCGTCGAGGGTCAGGTCGATGCTCGTTTTTTCTGCCATGCAACCTCAGGTCGTGAAAATTGTGATCCACACCTCGCCGTATTCGGCGCGGCGTGAGAGTTTGAGTCTGTGGAGCGGCGGGCTCTCAGCCCGCCCAAAAGGCTCGCTGCGCCGCCGGTGCTCGATGGCGACGATCGCGTCATCGGCGAGCGTGAGGCTGGTGTCGATCGACATCAGGAGATCGTCGTACCGATCGTACTCGTAGGGCGGATCGGCGTAGATCACGTCGAAAACCTCCCCGCCGAGACGCTTAATCCCGTCAAGGGCGTCCGCGGTCACGGCGCGCACCGCGGCGCCGAGCTCCCTGGCGGTCTTTTCGATCGCAGCGGTGTGCGCGCGCGACGAGTCGACGGCCACCGACTCCCTCGCGCCGCGTGAGATCGCCTCGAACGAGAAGATCCCGCTGCCGGCGAAGAGGTCGAGGAAACGCGCGCCTTCCATGCGCGCGCCGGCGATGTTGAAGAAAGCCTGCCGCGCGCGCTCGGAGGTCGGGCGGACCTCGCCGCGTGGGACGGGAACGCGCCGGCCGCGGAGCGTTCCCGTGGTGATCCGGAGCGATGTCACTGCGCGACGTGCTTCCCGATGAAGTACTGATGCAGGTCCTGCTTGGCCACGTAAATCGTCGTCGGCGCGGTGAGGCATTTGAGCTCGACGACGGTGTTCCCCACGACGCGCATCACGCGATAGACGTTGTGATCGTCGGACACGAGCTCGTCGCCCGGCTGCGGCTCATACCCGGCGATGCTGCTCGTGACCTGGCGATCCTCGGAGATCGCGCGCAGCAGATCGCGCAGCGGCGTGATTGCATCGCCGAGGGCCTTCGGCAGCACTTTGCCCGGATGGAAGACGCGATCGACGTAAGTGCCGTCCTTGCCGTACACGCGCAGCTGCGATCGCCGCTCGGGCTCCACGACGGCGAGCCAGCGCGTATCGATCGCGCGCAGCGAGTCGATGGTCGTCGCATTCGTGTAGGCCGCGAGCGCGTCGGGCGGAATGATCACGCGCTTGAACAACGTCGATGCGCCGGTCATGTTGATCACGACCAGGCCGCCTTCGAAGATCGAGACGCGCTGCTGCACGCCGCCTTCGCGGCTGAGATAGTCGATCAGCGGCCGGGGGAGATGTCCGTCGATCAGCTGGGAGCCGAGGGCCTGCTGCGCGCCGGCGAGATCGGGAATGTCGTACTTCCTCAGCATCCGCTCCTGCGCCTCCGGCATCGGCGTGGCGATCGCCGAGTCCGGCGGCGCCGGATCGACCTTGCTGATGTCGTGCTGCGCCAGCGCCGGAAGCGCTAGCGCGAGAATCAAGAGCGTGCGGCGCACGGTAACGATGATACGCGCTTTAGAATGAGCGCCGATGTCCGACACGCTCTCGATCCACGGCTCGCTCTCCGAGACCACCGTGCCCGATCTCTTTCGCTCGGTCGTACGCGGCGGCGAGACCGCGGTGGTCTCGCTCGACTCCGGCGGACGCAACGACACGATCTATTTTCACGACGGCCGCATCGTCTCGGCGTCGAGCACCGATCCCGACATCGGACTCGCGGAGACGCTGCTGCGGATGGGGGAGCTGAACATCCAGCAATACAACCACGCCATGGAGCGGCTCCTCGTGGCGCGGCGGATGGGCGGGCTGCTCGTCGAGCTCGGCTATCTCAAGGCCGAGGACCTGACGCGCGCCGCGGAGCGGCAGGCCAGCGCGATCGTGCTCGACGCCATGTCGTATCGCAACGGCAGCTACACGATCGACTTCGTCTCCGAGTTCTCGGACAACATCATCACCCTGCCGCTCTCCACGGAGCGGCTGATGCTCGACGGCGTGCGGCACATCGAGCACTGGTCGCTGATCACGCGCGGCATCGGCCGGCTCGATCGCATGCTCCAGCAGGTCCCCGGCGCCGACACGCGCACGTTTCAGCTGGAGCTGAACGACGACGAGAACCACGTCCTGTCGCTGCTCTCCGATCCGCAGACGATCGAAGACCTCTGTTCGCGCGCGTACCTTTCGCACTTTCAGACATGCCGGACGGTCTGGGGCCTGCTGGCGGTCAACCTCGTGCAGGACACGGAGACGACCGCGGTCGACGAGAAGCGCTCGGCGGTCGAGAGCGAGTACGAGCTGGAGGCGGTGGTCGAGCGCTACAACGGCGTCTACCAGAGCATCTTCGGCGTGGTCTTCCAGAAAATCGGCGATCACATCTACGACTTCATGGACCGCGTCGTCCTGCACGTTTCAGCGGAGATGCTGCCGTATCTGTCGGGCATGACCTTCGTGAACGAAGGGCGCCTGGACTTCGATCAACTGCTGAACAACCTCTACGCCTCCGGCTCGCGCGATCACGGCGCAGTGGTGCAGAGCGTCCTGAGCGAGCTGCTGACCGGCTGGATGTACGAGATCAAGACCGAGTTCGGCCCGGCACTGGAGCCCCAGATCAACGCGATTACGGCGACCTTGAAGCGCTAGGTGGAGCGGCGGGCTTTAGCCCGCCGGCCGCGTCGCATTTTCCACGTACGCGATGCCGACCGCGTTCTTCGTCGACGACTTGACGCGGTACATCGCTGCGTCCGCCTGGCGGATGAGCCCTTCCTTCGTGATCGCGTGCGCCGGATACGTGGCGATGCCGAAGCTGGCGGTGATCGAGACCTCGATCTCGGGATCGATGCGCAGCGGGGACGCGGAGACGTTGCGCGCGATGCGCTGCGCGACGGCGACCGCCTGGTCCTGATCGGTCTGCGGAAGCACGACGCAGAACTCGTCGCCGCCGAAGCGGACGACTTTGTCGATGCCGCGCACCGCGCCGAGGATCCGCTTCGCGACTTCCTGCAGCGTGCGCGAGCCGCTCAGGTGTCCGTAGAGGTTGTTGACCATCTTCAGGTCGTCGAGATCGAGAAAGATGATGCTGAACAGCGTTCCGTAGCGGCGCGAGCGCTCGATCTCTTCATCGAGATAGGTCTCGAAGAAGCGCCGGTTGTAGGCCTTGGTCAGGTCGTCGCGCATCGCCAGGTCGCGGCTGCGGGTGAGCTGGTAGATGTTGCTCAGCACCTGCGCGACCGCGCCGAGGTAGCGGGTGATGTTCTCCGAGGCGAGGTCGTCGACGCCGTCGCCCTTCGCGAGCGGCACGCGGATCACGCCGAGGAGATCCTCGCGCACCTGCAGCGGCAGCGCCATCAGCCCGCTGCCGTCGCGGCCGCGCGCGATCGCGAAGAGCTGCGGCGACGCGAGCGCCTTCTGCAGCAGGTCGTTCGGAATCCCGGGAAGGAACTCGCCGGTCTCGCGATATCCCGGATCGTTGCTGAAACTCACGACGTAACGCTCGAGCCTCGGGTCGTGCAGAAAGAGCGTGCCGTGCGGCAGTCCGAGAATCTCCAGCACCGTGTTGGTGATCCGCTCCGACACCGCTTCGGCATCGGTCATCGTCATCAACTCGTGGATCTGCCGCAGATACGACGACTCGTGCTCGAGCTGTGCGGCGTGCAGCGCCGCGTCGGCGAGATCGGCGGCGAAGCCGAGGTAATCGCCGGGATCGCGGAGGAACAGCTCGCGATTGACGCGCAGCTCGCCGTGCTTCCGTTCGGGCGGCACGGCGCCGTCGGTCAGCATGATGCGCACGAGACTCTTGCCGGACGGCCGGTCGGTTCCGGTGTCGACGATCGCGATGCGGCACCCGTCGCGTTCGGCGGCGAGCGCCGGGAAGGACCACGACGGACAAGCCGCTGACAGCCGGCTCATCAGGTCGGATCGGTCGCTATAGATGCCGGCGCTTTCGCTGCTCATCGCCGTAAGTGCCTTATTGTACGTTCGATGCGGGTTGCGCAAGTGATTCTTCCGGGCGTATCCGAATACGAGCGCAAATCGCAGCGCATCGACCGCGCCTCGCTCGCGGCCTCGCACGAGGTGATCGTGGTGTCTCCGGAGGAGGCGAGAAGGAGCGGCGCGGACGTCGCGCACGTCTACACGAGCGGCGAGCTTCCGAGCGCGCCCTTCGTCCGATTTCCCCTTCCATACGTCGCCTCGGCCGACGTGCGCCGCACGCGCTGGCCCTGGCGCCGCCCCACCGAACCCGACTACGTCGTGTCTCCTGTCATCGAGAAAGTGGAACAGAGCAGGTATCAGCCGCTCAGCGAAGCGGTGGAGGACGACTACTTCCGCGCAACCGCGCAACTGCGCGACCGCGCAACCATCATCGGAACTTTCGCCCGCGCGGACGTCCATCCCATCGTGGAGCAGACGCTCGCGAGAATCGCACGCTTCCGCGAGGACGTGACCTGGCATCTGTTCGATCGCGTTCCGTCGCCCGACGACCTCGCGAGCGTCAGCGTCTGGGTCGATCCGGCGGTGAGCGAGAGCGACTTCGACGGTTTCGTCGCCGAGGCGGCGGTGAGCGGCCTGCCGGTCGTCGCGTCGCGGACGAAAATCAACGCCCAGCGGCTCGAACAGGGGAGAACCGGCTTCCTCGTGCCTCCGCGCGATCCGAACGAGCTCGCTCATGCGATACTAGCCGCCCTCTTCAAGCCCGAGGTAGCGGGCATGAAGGTGAACGCGGCGCGGCAAACCGCGTCGAAGTTTCGCGCGAAGCAGCGTCTGCGCGTTCTCGTTCACATGTACGAAACCATCGCCCCATGAATCGTCTGCTCGAATTGCCGAACTCGCAACGGCGTGCGATCGATGCGATCAACGCCATTGCGGCGGAGAAAGACCTGCGCCCCTTTCTGGTCGGCGGCCCGGTCCGCGACCTGCTGCTCGGACGCCGGTCGATCGACATCGACGTCACGCTCGAAGAGGGCGCGTCGACGCTCGCCCGCGCGCTGGCCAAACAGATCGAAGGCCGCGTGCGCTCGTTCCCGCAGTTCCTTACCTACAAAGTGACGGCGGACGGCTTCCCCGAGATCGACATCACCAGCGCGCGCAAGGAGCGCTACCGCACCCCCGGCTCGCTGCCGGCCGTGACCGCGGGAAGGCTGAAGGACGACTTGCTGCGCCGCGACTTCTCGGTCAACGCGCTGGCGCTCGACCTCCTCGACGGCACGCTGCACGATCCCTCGAACGGGGAGGCGGACGTCCGCGACAAGCTCATTCGCGTGCTGCACGACCAGAGCTTCGCCGACGATCCGACGCGGATCTTTCGCGCGGTCCGTCTCGCCACGCGGCTCGGTTTCACGCTCGAGCCGCACACCGCCGCGCTCATGTGCGCCGCGATCGAGGCCTCGGCGCTCGGGACCGTCTCGCGCGAGCGCGTCTGGCGCGAGCTGTTCCTGGCGATGGACGAGCACGACGCACCCGCCGTTCTGGCCGCGCTGCACGAACGGGGCGCGCTCAGCGTGCTTTTCGGAGCGCGGCAGGTGGGCGATGTGCGGTCGGCGCTCGAGGGCGTGCGCGACCGGATCGAGCGCGATCCGAATCTCGACCGCTACGTCATCTACACCGGCCTGATGCTGCGCGGCGACGCGTCGCCGATCGACTTCGAAGGCGCGGGCTTCTCGCAGAAGCGGGCCCGCGGAATCATCGAGATCGCCAACGAGCTGCCGCGTTTCAGCGAGGCGCTCGATCGCGTGACCAGCGAGCGGCAGCGCTTCCGTCTCTATCGCGGCGTCTCGCCGGAGATGCTGACCGTGGTCTCGGTCGAGCGTCCCGAGGAGCAGCCGCGCATCGACCGCTGGCGCGAGTTCAAGCAGTTCACGATCCCACTGCGCGGCAATGACCTCGAAGTGCCGAGCGGGCCGCACATCGCCAAGGCGTTGGAGCGGACCCGTGAGGCCGTGTTCAACGGCGAGATCGAGCCCACCGAGGCGCGCGCGTATGCGCGGGCGATGGCGAAGCGGTACCTCGAGCGCGAAACGCCGGCGTGATCACCATTCGCATCGCGACCGCCGGCGACCTGCCCGAGATCCACCGGGTGATGCGCGCGTCGATGGAGGCGCTCGGAGCGAGCTTCTACGACGAGTCCCAGCTGCGGGGAGCGGTCCGCTACATCAGCAATCCCGATCATCAACTCGTCGACGATGGCACGTACTACGTCGTCGCCGATGACGACCGCGTCGTCGCCTGCGGCGGCTGGAGCCGTCGCCGGAAACTGTTCACCGGTACCAGCGAGCAGGAGGCCAGCACCGGCGACGTCGACCCGTCGCGCGATCCGGCGCGCATCCGGGCGATGTTCGTCCATCCCGGCTACGCGCGGCGCGGACTCGGCCGCCTGATCCTCGAGACCTCCGAGAATCACGCGCGCCGGCTGGGCTTCACGCATTTCGAATTGATGGCCACGCTGCCGGGCGTGCCGCTGTACGAGGCCTGCGGCTACGAGCGGGTCGAGGACGTGACGCTCGAGCTGCCGGACGGCGTGAGGCTCGACTGCGTGCGGATGGTAAAATAACTCCCACCCAGATGCGGAAATCCCTGATCGCCCTCTTCCTGCTCGCTGCATGCACGCCCGCGGGACCTCCGACGAAACCGAACGACCGCGAGTGGAGCCTGCTCTCCGCCGACTATCAGTGGATCCAGACCCTGCGCGACGCGCAGAAGGCGCCGCCCGCGAACGCGCCGCGAAAGGCGCAGATCGAGGCGGCGCTCGAGAACCAGCAGAAGCTCGCCGCGCCGTACAACGCGTTCATCGCCAAGGTCGAGGAGTACTACGAGCGCACCACCGACCCCCGCGCCGCGGCGCTCCTCGCGCGCGAGAAGATCCTCCTCGGCGATAACTACATGAACGTCCTCTCGCGCTACGAGAAGGCGCTGGAGATGTATCGCAAGGCGCTGGAGTTCGAGCCCGAAAACGCCGACGCGCAGGCGCGCATCGCGCTGGTCGCGAAGCGGCGCTACGTCGATATGAACGCCTTCGCGGGCGTGAAAACGGGGATGAACGAGGACACGGTCCGGAAGGCCGTCGGCTCTCCGCGCGAGGACTGGATCAAGCAGGTGGTGCAGAACAACCGCGTCTATTCAGTCTGGATTTATCCGAAAGCCGACGGCGGCGCCTCGGCGATCTACTTTGACAACGGCGTCGTTTATCACACAAACTGGAACGCGGCGGCATCGCCCGCCAAATGATCTAGTGCGTTCCGGGAGGGTGGCAGGATGGAAGAACAGCACCACACCGACGATCAGTCTCATTACGAGATTTCACTCACCGCAGGCCAGGCCTTCATCGCTTTCGTGCTGCTCCTGCTCTCGCTCGCGGCCTCGTTCGCGTTCGGCCTCATGATCGGAAAGGGCCAGGCCGACGAGCGCCTCGTCGTCCGGAAGGAAACGCCGGTCATCACCGAGGGCGCCTTGATTCCGTCGAAGAAAGAGACGGAAGGAAAGATCGTGGAGCTGCCGGCCGAGGAAGAGGAAGCGCCGGAGACGGAAACCACGGCGGCGACCGACACCAGCGTGACCGCGCCGGTGATCGAGGAACAGCCGCAGGCGCCCGCGACGGCAACGACCGCCAGCGCAGCGACGGAGGTTGTCGGCGGGACGCCGACGGACCAGCCGGCGGGGACGCCGGCGCTCCGTGTGCCGCATTTCGCGCAGCTCCTCTCGACCAGCGATCAGAAGACCGCCGAGGTGCTCGCGGCGCGCGTGATCGAGCGCGGATTCTCGTCCGCATACGTCGAGCGCGGCGCGAGCGACAAAGGCCCGATCTACCGAGTCCGTGTAAAGTTCCCCACGGAGGCGGAGGCGAGGGCGGCCGAGCCGCGGCTCAAGGAGTTCTCCAAAGAGGTTTGGATCACTTCTAAGTAATGGCAAACCAGCGCAAGCGCAGCAACACCACCACCCCGGAACTGGAAGAGCTGCGCAAGGCCCAGGCCGGCAAGAAGCAGCCGGGCGTCGATCCGACGCACATCCTCGACAAGGCCATCTACCAGCTCTGGGACACGATCAACGACCTCGACCAGATCCAGCCCGAGCGCGTCGAGCACTACCGCGTCTCGATCTTCGGCAGCTCGCGCGTGCGGCGCGGCGATCCGATCTACGAGGAGGTCAAGCAGCTCAGCTTCGACCTCGCGCGGATGGGCGTCGACATCGTCACCGGCGGCGGTCCCGGTCTCATGGAAGCCGCCAACGCCGGCGCGGTCGACGGGCAGATCGAGTCGAAATCGCGCTCGTTCGGGCTGGCGATCCATCTGCCCACCGAGGAGTCCGCGAACCCGTTCGTCGACAAAGTGTTCCGGCATCGCACGTTCTTCTCCCGGCTCCATCACTTCATCCGTCTCTCCTCGGCATTCATCGTCATGCCCGGCGGCATCGGCACGGCGCTCGAGCTCTTCATGGTCTGGCAGCTTCTGCAGGTCAAGCACATGAAAGAGCATCCGCTGATCCTGGTCGGTACAATGTGGCCCGGTCTGATCGACTGGATGCGCGCGACGATGATCGAGCGCGGCCTGGTCGGCCCGTCCGATTTCGAAGTGGTCAATGTCGTCGGCTCCGGAAACGAGGCCGTGCCGATCATTCGCGAGTCGTACGAGCGATGGCTGGAACAGGAGAAGGCGAATGCCCACGCAGGAGCAGGTGCTCGAGGCGCTGAAGAAGGTTAAGTTTCCCGGCCTCTCGCGCGACATCGTTTCATTTGGATTCATCCGCGACCTCCAGGTCGACGGGACGACGGTCTCGTTCACGATTCACTTTCAAACCGAGAACCCCCAGATCGGCGAGCAGATCGCGCGCGATGCCTACGCGGCGGTCAAGGCGCTCGACGGCGTCGGCGAGGTCCGCGTCAAGCTCGACATCGGCGGCCGCACCGGCGCGACTTCATCCTCCTCGGGACAGATGACTCCGAACGCGCTCGACGGTGTGAAATACCGCATCGCCGTCGCATCCGGAAAAGGCGGAGTCGGCAAGTCGACGGTGTCGACGAATCTCGCGCTCTCGCTGCGCGCCCTCGGCTACTCGGTGGGACTGCTCGACGCCGATATCTACGGTCCCTCGCAGCAGATGATGCTCGGCATCGAGGGACGCCCGCAGATCGACGAGCACGACGAGAAGATCATGCCGATGGAGCGCCACGGCATCAAGACGATGTCCCTCGGGTTGATCACCGAGCCCGACACGCCGGTGATCTGGCGCGGGCCGATGGTGATGAAGGCCATCGACCAGTTCCTCACCGACGTGAAGTGGGGCACGCTCGACTTCATGATCATCGATCTCCCTCCCGGCACCGGCGACGCGCAGCTGACGCTGACGCAGAAGGCCGGGCTCACCGGGGCGGTGGTGGTGACGACGCCGCAGGACGTGGCGCTGATCGACGCGCGCAAGGGACTGGCGATGTTCCGCAAGGTCAACGTGCCGGTCCTCGGCATCATCGAGAACATGAGCTACTTCATCTGCCGCCACTGCGGCGAGCGCGAGGAGATCTTCGGACACGGCGGCGGCAAGAAGACCGCGGACATGCTCGGCGTGCCGTTCCTCGGCGAAGTGCCGATCGATCCGAAAGTCGTCGTCGGCGGCGACACCGGCCAGCCGATCGTCGCCTCGGATCCGGCCTCGCCCGCATCCATGGCCTTCAAAGAGCTCGCCCGCCAGGTCGTGCAGCAGGTCGAGTCAGGCATGGCCGGCCATACGCACGACGCGCACGATCACGATCACGAACACGACCACGCCCATACGCACTGAGGCGGAGCCGGTACTCAGCCAATGATGCGAACAGGGCTCGTAAAGTGATTCAAAGCTTCGTGCTTTTGCCGGCGGCGTGATCGGCGCGTGCCGTAGCAAACAGTTTGTCGAGCTTACCGTTGGCCGAGTCTCGCTCGATTTGCCGGTCCCACTCTGCCCAATCGTGCTCCGCGAGCCATTCCCGAAGTTCGGAAAGCTCTCCTGGCGAAAGCTGTTTGATCTGTTCTTCGATCACTTGAACTTTGGTCATGAATGCCTCGAAGAGTAACACCCACTGCTCGATCTGCAGACTGGCTAAACACCCGGCCGCCACCGTCTCGCTCGCTTTTAGAATGGGTCGATGGCGCGTCCGCGCAAACAGCTCACGCAAGAGCGCGTCCGCGCGTTTCTCGAGCGCCATTTCTTTCTGCGCGTCCACATGTTCTTCATCCTCGGCGGGACGTTCGGCGCGGGGCTGCTGGCGACGAAGGGGCTGCTCGCGCTCGGGGTGAACCGGCTCGCGCTTCGCTACGCGCTCGCGGTCTCCGTCGCCTATCTGGGCTTCCTGCTGCTGATCCGCGTCTGGATGTTCTACGTGCGGTTCGCGCGCGGCGGCGTCGACTTCACCGGCGAGGGTCTCGACTGGGGACGCGCCTGGCAGTCGGGCGACACGAGCGGCTTCGGCGCGTCGGGCGGAAAGTTCGGCGGCGGCGGTGCGTCGGGCTCGTGGGGGAATGCGCCCCTGAAGTCATCAGCATCGTCATCGTCATCGTCATCGTCATCGTTCAGCTTCGACTTCGACGGGGATGAACTGCTGGTGGTCGTCCTCGTCATCGCCCTCGTCCTGTCCCTGCTGTTTGTCGCCATCTACATCATCTACACCGCGCCCGCGCTGCTCAGCGAGGCAGCCTTCGAAGCCATGCTCGCCGCGGCGCTCGCGAAACGCACCAGGCAGATCGACCGTCCCGGGTGGATGGGCGTCATCTGGCGCGCCACGATCTGGCAGTTCCTGCTCGTGCTGGTCCTCTCCGTGGCCCTCGGCTGGGCCGCCCAGCGCCGCTGCCCGGAGGCGAAGAAGCTGCGCGACGTCTTCGACTGCCCGAAGCCCGCGCGCATGCAGTGAAATATGACTTTTCCGAGGCCTTAGGCCTTAGGCCTCAGGTTCGAGGCCCTAGGCCTCAGGTTCGAGGCCTTAGGCCTCAGGTTCGAGGCCCTAGGCCTCGGGTTCGAGGCTTTAGGCCTCAGGTTCGAGGCCCTAGGCCTCAGGTTCGAGGCTTTAGGCCTCAGGTCCGAGGCCTTAGGCCTCAGGTTCGAGGCCTGAGGCCTCAGGTTCGAGGCCTTAGGCCTCACTTCCGAGGCCTGAGGCTCACGACAGGTCGGTGGTGACTTCCTTCCAGGTCTTGTAGTCGGCGACCGCGGGGTCGCCCACGCCGTACGGCGGCTGCGGCTTGTATTGAATGGCCAGCTCGATGTCGCGCCCGATCTGTTGGCCGGCGATCTCGCCCGCGAGATAAAGCGCCTCATCGATTCCCGACGAGATCCCGCCGCCGGTCATCAGCTTGCCGTCCCTGACGAAGCGCGGGTAGCCGTTCACGACCTGGATGGCGGGGTAGCGCTTTCGCAACTCGTCGAGGAACATCCAATGTGTCGTCGCGCGTGCGCCGTTCAGCAGTCCCGCCTCGGCGAGCACGAACGCGCCGGTGCACACCGACGCCACCCATTTCGCATCCTCAGCATGATCGCGAATGAAATTCAGGAGATCTGTGTCCTTGCGGGTGGCGTCGATGTAAGAGCCGCCGCCGCCGGGGACGAAGACCACGTCGAGTTGCACGTCCTCGAGCTTCGCGAATGAGGTGTGCGTCTTCAACGACGCGCCGTTGAATGCCGTGACGGCGGCATCGCTCTCATGCCCGACGAGCAGCACCTCCAGCTCCGCCCCCGCATCGCGCCAGAACGGCTTCAGCCAGCAGAAGACCTCATACGGATTCGCGACGTCCATCAGATCGAACTGCTCGACGATCGGAATACCAATCCGGAATGCGGCCATGAAGCCCTCCGGAGGGAGTTTAGTTCACCTTCCGCAGGGGAAAACGGCATTGGGCGGCGGGACGCCGCCCGTCCAGCCGGCGAGGACGCCGGCGTTCCGAGCGAGAGCGCTGACCCCCGAAGGATCAGCGCTGACTCCCCCGGTCTCAGCGCTTGCCCCGAGATTTAGTTCGCGCCGGGCCGCTCGACCGTCACCAGTGCCACGTCCTGCCATCCGGCGTCGCGGATTGCTGCGAGAACGTCCACGACTTCGCCGTACGTGACGCGCTTGTCGCCGCGCACGCCGATGGGGCGCGACGCCGCCGTCCCGCGCAGCCGCTGCAGCGCGGCCGGAACCTCGTCGTGGCGGACGATGAGCTGATCGAGGTAGACCGTGCCGTCGGCTTTCACCGTGATCGGAAGCATTCGCTTGTCGGCATCCGCCATCTTCTTCGTCTCCGGCAACTGGACCGCTACGCTGTTGCCGGTGAGCGCCGGCATGAAGAGCATGAAGATGATCAGCAGCACTAGGCAGACATCGACGAGCGGAGTGACGTTGATCTCCGCGTTGAGGGACGCCGTACGAGTTGCGCGCATGAAGTGCCTCCTGGTGTTTGGACACCGGGAGGGGGCGGGCGCGAAACCGGTTGCTACTCCTCGCTGAACACGTCGCTCAACACGCGGGCGAACGCGTTGGCGGGCGGGAGGCCGAGGCGATAGACCTCGTTCGGGAGCTCGTAGCTGAAGACCACGCGGCCGTTTTTCGTGACGGTGCCGTGGCCTTCGCGGACCTTGCGGCCGCGGCCGATGCCCTCGATTTTGCCGTTGAAGCGAATGACGACGTTGGCGTTGTCGGTGATGTTGATGAAGGGGACTTCGTCCTTGAGCGCCTCGATCAGCACCTGATTGAGCGCCCCCCCTTGCACTTCGACGCTCTTCACGCCGCGCAGCAGGTTGCGCGCGCGCTGGAGCGCGCGGTCGTTCGCATCGGAGTCATCGCTGCCGTCGACGTATGTTTCTCCGCTGTAAACGGGCGGCGGTGGCGGCGGGTCTTCCTCACGCGTCTCTTTTTTGATCGGCGGCGTGACGGTCTCGGTGACCTGCACCGGCGGCTTCTTGATCACCGGAGGCGTGACGACGACCGGCGGCTTGTTCTCGATGATCGTCGCGGTCGTCGCCGTCGTCTCGGTGATCTGCGGCGGCGGCGTGCTCGTGGTCGTGACCACATTCACCGACGCCTCGGCGATCTTCGCGGGCTCGGTCGTGGTGGCGGCGGTCGTGGTAGTGGGCGGCGGCTCCGTCGTCTGCGTCTGCGTAATGGACGCGGTCTTCTTCGCGAGGAATCCCTTCACCTTCGGCCAGAGCAGGAACCCGCCGCCCGCAACCGCGGCAAATGCGATCAGCACGACGAACAGCACCACCCAGACCGGCTTGACGCCCTGCTCCATCTTTGGCGCCGGTGCGGCCGCGAGCGCCGGATCGTACAGAGGCGCCGCCGGCGGCGGCGTGTTCGGCATCGGGAGAGGAGTGAGGATCGTCGGAGGCGCGGCGAACTGTTGTTGCTGCTGCGGCGGCGGCGGTGGCGTCGCCCCGGGCGCCGCGGTGCGCAGCGTCTCGCGATGCAGCGTGTCGATCTCCACGGCCTGCGACTTGAGGCGCATCGTCTCGTCGCCGTCGAGCGCCAGGGCCATCGTCGGCAGCGAGCGCGGGTCTGGGAGCGTGCGCTCGATCTCCTCGAGTGCCGCGGCGAAGTCGCGCGCGCTGGCGAAGCGGAGGTTGCGTTCGCGCGCGAGCGCTTTCTTCAAGGCGTCCTGCAGCGCGGTGCTGCCCGGCATGTCGCCCGGCAGCGCGCCGATGGCCGCCTCCTGCTCGCGTGTATGGATCAGGAAGTACTCGTGGGGTGACTTCGCCTCGTACGGCGGGCGTCCCATCAGCAGCTCGTACAGCACCATGCCGGCCGCGTAGACGTCGGCGCGGCCGTCGATCTTCTCGCCTTCGTTGAGGATGCCGAGCTGCTCGGGCGACGCGTAGCGCAGTTTGCCGACGAAGATACCGGTGCGGGTCGCGTTGACTTCGCTGACGTCGTCGACCTTGGCCACGCCGAGGTCGATGATCTTCACCGTGCCGTCGCGCGTGAGCATGATGTTCTCGGGACTGACGTCGCGGTGCACGATGCCGGCGCGGTGGATGGCCTCGAGGCCATTGAGCGTCTGGATGATGATCCGCAGCGCTTCCTTCGGCGGCAGCGTGCCGCGCGCGCGCAGCTTCTGCGCGAGGTTCTCGCCGTCGATGAACTCCGAGACCATGTAGGTCGAGCCGTCGGGCAGCGCGGCGAAGTCGTACATCGTGGCCACGTTCGGGTGCGTGACCTTCGTCGCCGCGCGCGCCTCGCGGAGGAAGCGGTCCTGCGCGTCCTTGTTGTCCGAGATCTGCGGATGCACGACCTTGATGACGCGCGTCGCGCCGAGGTACTTGTGCGTCGCCTTGAAGACCTGGCCCATGCCGCCGGCGCCGAGCCGCTCCACGATCTCGTACTTGCCGTCGAGGAGGTTGCCCGTGTACTGGCGGGTGAACTCGGTCACCACTTCCCCGCAATGCGGGCAGGCGCGAAAGGCCGAGTCGATCTCTGCTTTACACCGTAGGCATCGGAAGGAGGACATGATTTTGGATGATAACCGCTACTTCGCGAACTTTATGACAGCCGCGTAGTAGCGATCGCCTTCGGTCGCCGGGATCTCGCAGTGGCCCGCGTCTGCGGTCAGCATTTCCTTCGGCACGCGCAGCTCGTCGTAGAGCTGTTTGCCGAGGGAGTAGGGGATGACCTGGTCGCGCGTTCCGTGCATCACCAGCACCGGCAGGCCGGCCTCGTTGAGCCACCGCGAGGTGCGCAGCGCGAACGGCGCCGTCCAGCCCATCTTGTAGAGCGCGTTGCCGAGGGCGAGGAGGGAGGGGAAGGAGTTCTCGATGATGACCGCGTGCGCGCCCGTGCGCTCCTTGGCGACGTAGGCTGCATACGGACCGCCGAGGGACTCGCCGTAGAGGACGATCCTCGCCGCGTGAGGCTTGACGTAGTCGAAGGCCGCGAGCGCGTCGCGATACAGCCCCGACTCCGACGCGCGCCCCCCGCTCTTCCCGTAGCCGCGCCAGTCGAAGAGCAGCACCGACACGCCGCGCCGCGCCAGCTCCGCGGCCATCTCCGCGCGCCCGGTGAGATTGCCGGCGTTGCCGTGAAACCAGATCAGCACCGGCGCCTTCGCATCCGTCGCATGGAAGAACCACGAATGCAGGCGCACGCCGTCGCTGGTGGTGATCCACTGCTCGGTGGGAACGACCGACCATACTTTCGTGTCCCAGCGCCCCGAGGGGAAGCGCTCGGGGAAGAACATGCCCGTTTTGCGGATGAAGAAGGCGAAGCCGTAGACGGCCAGAACCAGGACCAGGACGAAGGTCAGGCCGTGAGCTTTTCCCAATCTCCCTCCGGCGCGTCGATCGCCAGCGCCAGGCCGCCGTCGCTGCCGATGAACACCGGGTCCTCCATGGAGCGCACTTTGCCGCCGCCGACGCCTTTCAGCGCGGCCTCGAGCGCGTCGGAGAGGCCGCGTATCAGGCCGCCGCCGCCGGAGAGGATGATGTTCGTGCGCACGCGCTCCTGGAACTCCGGCTCCACGCGCGCGAGGAGATCGATCATGGTCTCCACGACCGGCGGGAGGATGGTCTCGCAGGCCGTGCGCATCTCGCTGGTGATGTCGATCGAGGTCGGCACGCCCTTCACCGGCGCGGTCACGACGATCGGCGACTTCGGGTTGCCGACGAAGCTGTGCTTTTCCTTCCAGTCGCGGACCATGAACACGGTGACGTTCGCGTTCGGATAGCGCTCTTCGATCAGCTTCAGGAGCTGCGTATCGATCGAATCCCCCGCGACGGTCAGCGTCCGCTGGTCCTCCTCGGTCGGGTAGCGGCCCTTCATCACGCAGAAGTCGGTCGTCCCCGCGCCGATGTCGATGATCATCGTGTGCAGCAGCGCGTCGAGTCCGTACGCCACCGCGAACGGCTCGGAGACGATCAGCAGGCTGTCGACGATTCCCTTCATCGAGTTGCGGAGGTACTGCTTGTTCGTGCGCAGCGCCGCCGCCGGCACGCCGACGACCGCGCGGACGCTCTGCGCGTCGGTCTTGCCGTTCACGCCGACGAGGCGGAGGAGGTGCTTGAGCAGCTCGCGCACGGCCTCGACGTCCTTCTCCGAGCCTTCCTTCAGGAGGCCGCGCTCGAGCGGGCGGTGGAGGTCGAGCATGGTGCGGTTCGACACCGCCTCGTGTCCGATCAGCACGTCGCGCTTGAGCACCTTGCGCGCGACCATGTCGAGGGGCCATCCGACGAAGCTGTCGACGACGAACCGCTCGCCGTTCGACGCTGAGATCGCGCTTCGCGACGTGCCGAGGTCGATGCCTACGTGGAGGATGTCAGCCATGGTTCGCGATTCCTTTCTTCTTCGGTCCATCATTGGCGCTCGCATAGGCGCGAATGCCGTGGAAGAGCGCGTCCGCGATCTTCTGCCGGTATTCCGGTCGCGCCAGCATTGCGGCCTCCTGTGCGTTGGAGAGGCATCCCACTTCCGCCAGCACGGCCGGCATGTCCGTGGCGACGAGGACGATGAACGGCGCGCGCTTCACCCCCCAGTTTTCGAGGCCGGAGTCGCTCGCGCGCAGGGTGGTAAAGAGCTGCTGCTGGACGGTCGAGGCCAGTTCGTGCGACTCGTCGCGCCGCGCGTCGGCGTAGACGCCGTCGAGCAGCTTGCGCATGTCGCCCAGCGAGTAGCCGGAGACGCTGTTCTCCGCGGCGGCGAGCTGGGTCAGCTTCGGATCGCTGGTCGGGCCGAGGTAGTAGGTCTCGATGCCGCGGCTGGCGGTGTGCTTGGTGATGGCGTTGACGTGGATGGAGACGAAGATGTCGCTGCCGGAGTCGTTCGCCAGCCGCGCGCGGTCTCGGAGCGCGATGGTGCGGTCGTCGGCGCGCGTGGAGACGACTTCGAAGCCGTCGCGCTGGAGCAGCGAGCGCAGGCGGTGATTGATGTCGAGCGTGATCGCCTTCTCGGCGACGTTCGCGGCGGTGGCGCCGGGATCGGAGCCGCCGTGACCGGCGTCGAGCACCACCCGCCGCACGGCGAGGGGGAAGGCCGCGGAGGTGACGCGCTCGATGGAGGTGGTGGTGATCTCCAGTGGAGCGGCGGCCGCTCTCGGCCGCTCGAGGTCCGTTCGCCCCAACACGGCAGCCGAAGCGGCCGCCGCTCCACCGATCTCCGCGTCACCGCCGCGCGAGAGGTAGGCGCCGAGCGCGAGCGGCAGGAGGAGATACGGCGCGCGTCGCAGCCAGATGCGCGCGAGGCGGTTGCCGGTGCGGACGGCGCGCGGGGGCGCGCCTCGAATCACATCGAGGTTTTCCGCCACCGCCTCCCGCAGAACGCGGCGTTTCACCCGCTGGACACTGGCCGCTCTCATCGCATTGCACCCAAACTTGTGCAGACGACCGATAACGCATTCTAAACGAGTTACAAGTCGACCGCCGCCGGCTCCGGGATCTCGTGCAGCAGCTCCACTCCCTCCGAGCGCGCCACGTACGTGGCGATGGTGAGGTCGCCGGTCACGTTCAGGACGGTGCGGCACATGTCGAGAATGCGGTCGACGCCGAGGATGATCGCGATCAGCGCGGGGTTCACGCCGATCTGCGCGAGCACGAGAATGATGAACGGGATCGAGCCCGACGGCACGCCCGCCGTCCCGACGCCGCCGAGGATCGCCAGGTAGACGACCATCAGCTGCTGGCCGAGCGAGAGATCGACGCCGGCGAGCTGCGCCAGGAAGAGCACCGTCACGCCTTCGTACAGCGCGGTCCCGTTCTGATTCGCGGTCGCGCCCACGGTCAGCACGAACGAGTTGATCTCGCGCGGCACGCCGAGGTTCTCCTCGGAGACGCGCAGCGCCGTCGGCAGCGTCGCATTCGACGACGACGTCGAGAACGCGGTGATCATCACCGTCTTGATGCGCCGGAAAAAGTCGAGCGGATGGATCTTCGAGAGAAACCAGACCGATGCCGAGTAGACGCCGAACATGTGCAGTGCCAGTCCCAGCAGCACCGTCGCGACGAACCAGCCGAGGCTCAGCAGCAGGCCGAAGCCGAAGCGCGCGGTCATCGTGAAGAGCAGGCAGAAGACCGCGTACGGTCCGATGCGCATCACGATCTGAATCCCCGCCTCGGTGGCCGCGAAGACCGCCTCCAGCACCTTCAGCAGCGGCGCCGCGGTGTCGGTCGGAACCATGGTCAGGCAGATGCCGAAGAAGAGCGCGAAGAACATCAGCCCGAGCATGTCCGGGTTCTCGCGGCTGAGGGAGTTGAAGATGTTGGTGGGGATGATCGTCTTCACGACTTTCAGCAGCGGCGCGTCCTCCGACTTCGCCGTGCCGACCGCATCCTCGACGCGCTTGGAGGCGTCCTTGCCGTATTGCGCCTCGAGCCTGGCCGCGACGTCGGGCGAGACGCGCTTGCCGGGCTTGATCGTGTTCGCGAGCGTGAGGCCGATGGCCACGCTGATCGCCGAAACGATGAGCGTGTACACGAGGCTCTTCACGCCGATCCGGCCGATGCTGCGGAGGTCGCCGAGCCCGGCCACGCCGAGGGTGAGGCTCGAGAAGACGAGTGGGATCACCAGCAGCAGGAGCAGGCGCAGAAAGATCTGGCCGATGGGGTTGGTGATGTTGTCGGCGATGAACGTCAGCTGCGGCGCGCCGGCGCCGAAGATCGAGTTCAGCGTACCGCCCACGATCGCGCCGGCGACCAGACCGATCAGAATCTTCGTGTGAAGAGGGATCCCGCGCCGCGCTTCAGCCATGGCGCGAGATGGTACACGAGCATGTGATGCGGATCATTGCGCAATCGGCGGCGACGACGTACATTAGAGTCGCCCCAAAAAACGACTGCGGACGCACCTCTTAAGGAAAAGGAGAGTAAATGAGCTACGCCCTTGCCCTCTTGCTTCAGGAGCAGCCCACCCCGGAACAGATGGCCGCCGCCGGCGGCGTCGCCACCGTCTTCATGGTCATCTGGCTGGCTATTGCCCTGCTGATCGTGGCGTCGATGTGGAAGATCTTCGTGAAGGCCGGCGAGCCCGGATGGGCGGCGATCATCCCGATCTACAACTTCATCGTCCTGTTGAAGATCGCCGGCAAACCGGCGTGGTGGATCATCCTGTTGCTGATCCCGGTGGTGAACTTCGTGATTCTGGCGATCGTCTGTATCGCGCTGGCGAAGAACTTCGGCAAGGGCGCTGGCTTCGGTCTCGGCCTGCTGTTCCTCTCGCCGATCTTCTATCCGATGCTGGCCTTCGGCGACGCCCGGTATCAGCCGCAGCCGCAGGGCTGATTCGAACGACGCGTCCAACGTGGAGCGGCGGGCGTGGGGCCCGCCGCTTTTTTATTGCTCCGCGAGAGATTCTTCCCGGACGACCTCGTCCAGGATTTCCTCGTCGGAAGACGGCTTGTCGTCGTTCTTCCGCTCGGCGCGCCGGGCCGCTTTCAGCTGCTGGCGCTCGCGCTTGGCCTGCTCGCGCTGACGTTTTGCGAATGAAACCTGAGGTTTCGCCATGAGCCTCCCATGTAAAAAGAAAGGGCAGGATCGCTCCTGCCCTTCCGGAACTAATCGAGAGTATACCGCTCGATCAGACGGCCATGACGTTCGCCGCCTGCAGACCTTTCGGTCCCTGGACGACGTCGAACTGGACGGCCGCGCCCTCAGGAAGCGAGCGGAAGCCGCTGCCCTGGATGGCGGTGAAATGAACGAAGAGATCTTCGCCCGTCTCGCTGGTGATGAAGCCGAAGCCCTTGGCGTCGTTGAACCACTTCACAGTGCCGGATGTTTTCATCGGTGAATCTCCTTTCCGTGCTGCCTTCGGAGATTCAAACCTGCGTTCATCGTCTCGGAGGGGCAAATCACTTGTTGCAGTACGCAACGGGGGGAGGGGTGCCGTCATTCCCGCAGGTAACGCTCGCGCACGGTTCGCAGGTGATGCAGCTCGTGTCCGGCGATGTGAAAGGCGAGGCCGCGCACGGACGCCTCGTATCCGTTGACGATCCCTCGGCGCAGCCACTGTTCGTCGCTGAGCGCGTCGAAGAACGCGATCGTGGCTTGGCGCACGATGCGATATTCGTCGAGGAGGCTCTGCATGCTCCGCGCTTCGAAGCCGGCCGCGGCGACGTAGTCGTTCTCGTCGAATCCCGGCAGCGGCCGGACGTCGGCGCGCGCGACGCAGAGCGCGCGGTAGGCGAAGATCCGCTCGTCGTCGATCAGGTGCCCGAGCACTTCCTTCAGCGTCCACTTGCCTTCGGCATACGCCGGAACGTCGCCGGCGTTCGCGAACAGCGCGGCCGTGTCGCGTCCCTGCGCTTCCAGCGCGGCGACAGCGTCATCGCCGGTGACGTAGTCGATGTCGCTCTGCGCGTACGACGCAAACTCTCCAGCGGCTGGACGTCCTGAGCTGCTCATACGCACCTACTCAGTATCGCGTTCATGGCTCTCGGGCGTTTCGGGCGTCGCCGTCGTCTCGCCCGGAAGCTGAAACGACTCGCGGATGTCGGTGGTGGTCATGTAGTGCAGCCGCGAGTTCTGCTGATAGCGCGTGGCGTCGGTGACGAGGCGGTTGAGCGTCCGCGCGTGACGCCGCTCGTGCGTGAAGCGCTTCAGGTCGGGATAGACGAATCCGACCCCGGCCAGGAGGAACGCGAACATGGCCTCGAAGATGGGGACGAACGGCAGCTCGATCAGGATGCTGCCGATCAGCAATCCGAGGAGCGCGAAGAGCAGGCGCGCGCCGACGTCGCCGCCGCGCCACACGCCGAAGGCATTGCGCTCCAGCCGATTCATGTCGGCGGCCGCGGCGACGTATTGCGGCATCGCCGTCTCCATCACCTCGGTCTCGAGCGATTTCCAGTACGTCGGCGATCCGCCGAACTCGTCGTACGCGGACCTGATCTTCGCCAGCTTCGCCCGCGCCGCCGCGAGCAGCTCCGATTCGAGGTCCTCATCGTCGTATCCGCGCCGCCGGTGCTCGCACTCCTCGAGCACGACGAACACCACGCTGCCGAAGTCGTACTCCGGCCCCGCGATATTGAGCACCATCTACTGATTCGGCTCCTGCTGCTGCTGATATTTGATGACGCCGAGTTGTTCGAGCAGCTTGTTGCCGTCGATGATCACGTTTCCGTTCGGCAGCTTCGGAATCTGGCGGATCTCTTTCTTCTGCAGCGCATCGATCAGCTGCAGGCTGACATACGCGTCGCCGGCGCTGCCATTGAGCGCGGCGCGCTCCTTGCGCACGCCTTCCGCGACCGCGGTCTTTTCCGCGAGCACGGCCTGCGCCTCCTGGTTCCGGCGGACGAGATAGGCATCGGCCGCGGTCTTGGCCTGCTGCAGCTCGCCTTGTGCGCGGGTCAGTTGTTCCGTCAGCTCGGCGATCTTCGTCTGCAGGTTGGCCTTGTTCGATTCCAGCGTCGCCAGGATCTGGGCCTCGAGTTTCTCGGCCTGTTTCTCCGCCTCTTTGCGGCGATTGATGAGGTTCTGATAATCGGGCTTGAACGAGAAATCGCCGAGGATGACCTGCTCGACGATGATGCCGTACGGCAGCAGGTGCGCGGAAAGCGTCTTCGTCGCGTCATTGGCCGCACGGAAGCGCAGGTCGGGGTTGTAATACTCCTCGGAATCGAGGCGATTGAGGACGTCGCGGACATACGACCGCGCCTGCGGCCGGACGAAGCGTTCCTTGAGCGCGCTCGTCGACGGCGCGGATTGCTGCCAGATCTGGGCGGCCTTGCTCCCGTCGATGCGCCAGCGGACGGTGACGTCGGTCTCGATGTCGTTGCCGTCGCGCGTCTTGAAGCGGAGGTCGTCCTTTTCCTTCCGGTCGCCGCCTTCGACCCTGGCCGACATCACCAGGTTCTGCGTCGAGACGTCGAACACCGTCCAGTCGTTGACGAACGGCGCGAAGAAATACGTCGCGCCCGGCTGCGTGATCTCGGTCGTGCGCGTGATCTTGCTGAACCTCACGCCGACTTCCGTCGCCGCGGTCGTGTGCGGGGTGCAGGCCGCCAGGGTTGCGATCGCTGCCGCGCTCAATGCAATCAGAATTTTTTTCATGGCGGCTCCTATTGGTCCCGCGAGAGGCGTATGAGGTCGGTCGGGTCGTCGTTGATGTAAATCGGACCCTTGATGCTGTTCAGGAGCGCCAACCCTTTGCGCAGCTTGAGGAGCTTGTCCGACCCCGGACCTTCCATGGAGCGGTTGATCATTTCCGATCCTTCCGCCTCCGCTTTGCGGACGAGCAGATCGGCCTCGGCATGGCGCGAGCGCTCGTACAGCTCGCGCTGCGCGTTCAAGTTCGTAATCTCCGCCTGAAACTCCGCGGCTTTGACGTTGATGGAGTTGAGCCCTTCCTGGGAGACCTGCTTGAGCCGCGTGTCGACCTCGGCCTGCTTGGCGAGCGCGCGGTTGGTCAGCACCGACTGGTCCTGCAGCTTCTTCTGTTCCGTCAGCGCCTGGAAGGTGTCGGGATAGTCGTACTGGCGGATCAGGACGTCGAGCAGCTGCAATCCGTGCGCGGCGAACCGCTCCGCCAGCGCGGCTTTCATCTGATGGGCCTTCGCCAGCCGCTGGTCGCGATAGAACTCCTCGGCCCGCAGCTCGCCGAGGAATTGCTTCACGATCGGATCGGTGAAGCGGATCACCACATTGTCTTCATAGGCTTTTCCGAAGCCCGACTTCGAGACCACCAGGAACGGATCGGCGATGCGGTACAGAACGGTGATGTCCACCGCCACCGGATAGCCGTCGACGGTCGGCACATTGATCGAGCTGACGGTCCGGTGGTCGGGGCTGCGCTCGGACTGATCGTTCGTGAACTCGACGATCTGGATGTTGCGCGGAAACGTGCGCACGGTCTCGTAGCTGCGGATCTGGCGGCGGTATCCGGGCCGGACCAGCGTCTTCTGAAGGCCTCTGGCGGAGCCGAACGAGATCTGCCGCAGTCCGATCTCGTCGGGCGGCACGTAGGTGATGAGGCACGCGCGCAGAAAGATCAGCGGCGAGATCAGGAGCAGGATCTTCGCGGCCGCGCTGAGGCAGCCGCCGCCGCGGAACGAGAACTTGGGCATCTTGAAAGGGAGCCGTGCCGAGAAGCGCGGCTTCGTCGTGGACGTTTCGAACATTGGGCCGCCTTTGATCGCGATCTGGATCGGATGAACGATTCTACCGCGTGCGGTACAATTCGCGGTCCTGCCAACGCCAACCTTAGGAGTGATCAGTGACTGCAACCCTCGAATTGACGCATCAGTTTGACTCGGCGACTGCCGCCGGCCGCCTGCCTTACAAGGTCAAAGACATTCGCGAGGCCACGCTCGGCCGCGCCGAGATCCGCCTCGCGGAGCACGAGATGCCCGGCCTCATGGCCGTGCGCCAGAAGTACGGGAAAGAGAAGCCGCTGCAAGGCGCGCGGATCATGGGCTCGCTGCACATGACCGTGCAGACGGCCGTGCTGATCGAAACGCTCGACATCCTCGGCGCCGACGTGCGCTGGGTCAGCTGCAACATCTTCTCGACGCAGGATCACGCCGCGGCCGCGGTCGTGGTCGGGCGTCCGGACACCGGCGGCACCATCGACAATCCGCGCGGCATCCCCGTCTTCGCATGGAAAGGGGAGACGCTCGAAGAATACTGGTGGTGCACGTCGGAGGCGCTGATGTGGCCCGACGGCAACGGACCGACGCTGATCGTCGACGACGGCGGCGACGCCACGCTGCTCGTGCACAAGGGCGCTGAGTTCGAGGGCATCGGAAGCGTGCCGGAGTTCAATCCGTCCGACGATCCCGAAGAGTGGGGCGTGATTCTCGACCTGCTCCGCAATGAGATCGCTCGCGACAAGCAGCGCTGGACGCGCGTCTCCAAAGCCATTCGCGGCGTGTCCGAGGAAACGACCACCGGCGTGCATCGCCTCTATCAGATGCAGGAGGCGGGAACGCTGCTGTTCCCCGCGATCAACGTCAATGACTCGGTCACCAAGTCGAAATTCGACAATATCTATGGATGCCGTCACTCCGTGGTCGACGGTCTCAATCGCGCGACCGACGTGATGATCGCCGGCAAACTGACGGTCGTCTGCGGCTATGGCGAGGTCGGAAAAGGATGCGCCCACGCGCTGCGCGGACAGGGCGCGCGGGTGGTAGTCACCGAAATCGATCCCATCTGCGCGCTGCAGGCGGCGATGGAAGGCTTCGAGATCAAGACGCTGGAAAGCGTCGTCGCCACCGCCGACATCTTCATCACCGCGACCGGCAACAAGGACATCATTACGGCCGACCACATGAGCCGGATGAAGGACAAGGCCATCGTTGGAAATATCGGCCATTTCGACAACGAGATCGACATGGCCGGTCTCAAGAAGATCGACGGCGTGAAACGGGTCAATATCAAGCCGCAGTACGACGAATGGGTTTTTCCGGACGGCCATTCGGTGCTGATCCTGGCCGAGGGACGGCTGTTGAATCTCGGCTGCGCGACCGGGCATCCGTCGTTTGTGATGTCGGCGTCGTTTACCAACCAGGTCCTGGCACAGCTCGCTCTCTGGGCGAATAAGGGCGAATACGACAAGCAGGTTTATGTCCTTCCAAAACAATTGGACGAGGAAGTGGCGCGCCTGCACCTGGCGCACCTGGGCGTCGAATTGACGGTCCTGACGCCCGAACAGGCGAAATATCTCGGCATTCCGGCGAGCGGTCCTTACAAACCCGACCACTATCGCTATTGAGTCTCTATTGACAATTCTCCCTTATTGCACAAGACTTTGTGCGACATAAGTCACCAGTGCAGTTCGAAGGAGGAATTGGGAATGCCTAGACCGAAATCGACAGGTTCTTCGTCCTACAGCTCCGGTCAGGCTCATTACGTTCTGGATCGGCTGGTTTCCGAACGGCGGATTTCGCCGGGCGAGATCAATCGATACGTTTCTGAAATGGGCCGCGAAATCAGTGATCTCGAATCGCGTCTGCAGCGCCTGCGCGAAGCGCACGGCGGCGGTACCAGCGGCGGCGGTGCCGCTGCCGCGCCTGCGCGCCGCGGTCCCGGCCGTCCGCCGGGACGCCGTCCGGGTCGTCCGCCCGGCCGCCCGCCTGGCAGCGGTACAGGCCGCGGCCCCGGCCGTCCACCGGGACGCCCGCCCGGCCGTCCGCCCGCTTCCACACAGGCCGCCGCCAGTGCGCCTGCAAAGGCCGCCGGCAAGCGTGGCCGCAAGAAACGCTCGGCCATTACGCCCGAGCAGCTCGCGTCGCGCCAGCTGCAGGGACGTTATCTCGCTCTCGTGCGCCAGTTCCCCGCGAACAAGCGCGCCGCATTCGCGAAGACCGCGAAGGAAAAGGGACGCGAGGCCGCAATCAAGGACATGCAGGACGGGCTCAAGAAGTAGTCGCGCGTTTCGCGCGGCTGGATAGGGCGCACGCGAGTGCGCCCTTTTGTTTTGTATGCGAAAGATCGTTCTACTGCTGCTGCTCGCCGCGTTGCCCCTTCACGCGGCGACCACTGTCACGCTGCTGCATTTCTCCGACTATCACTCGCACGTGCTGCCGTACTACACGGACGAGGGGGAGCACGGCGGTATTGCGCGCGCGGTCCGCTATCTCGCCGGCGAGAAGCAGCGCGGCGCGCTGGTCTTCAGCGGCGGCGACACCATCAACAAAGGCGCGCCGGCGTGGTCGGACAAATACGGCTGCGTCGAGTGGCCGTGGTGGAACGGCATCGTCGACGCCATGGCCTTCGGCAATCACGACGCCGATTACGGTCTGCCGGCGTTCGAGCAGTGCAAGCGCTCGGTCACATATCCGATCCTCAGTGCGAACACAGTTGGATTCAAACGCTACGCCGTGTTCACGGTGAAGGGAATCCGCATCGGCGTCTTCGCGCTGGCCGGCTCCGATTTCCCGACGCTCGTGCACGTCGAAGGTCTTTCGTTCAGCGATCCCTTCGCGGCCGCGCGCGACGCCGTGCGTGACCTGCGCAAGAAAGAACACGCCGACGTCGTCGTGATGATCGGACATCAGCACGCCGAGGCCGACTACGAAATGGCGCGCAAGGTTCCGGGGATCGATTTGATTTTCGGCTCGCACAGTCATCTGAAGCGCGACCTGACCCGCATCGAGGGCACACGGACCTGGTTCATCTCCCCGTGGCAATACCTCGGCTACGTCAGCCGCGTGCAGCTGACGTTCGAGCGCAGGAAGCTGACCGATGTTCGCGGCAGCCTCGTTCCGATCGACGACAAGCTCGCCGAGGACGAGGCAATCGCCGCGCGCGTGCGAACGATGCAAGGCGAACTGGAACGCGATCCCGCTTATGCCGACTTGTTCAGAACCATCGGCACGCTCGATCGCGCAATGAGCGTCCGCGACGTCGCGACGTACACGCTCGACACGGTGCGCAAGGCCGCCAATGCCGACATCGCACTGTCGACGGTCAGCAGTTTCCGCGCGGCGCTTCCGAAGGGTTCGATCACATTCGAGAAACTGCGCGACGCGCTGCCGTATGAAAACGAGATCGTGGTCTGCACCATGGACGGCGAGAGCGTGCTGCGGCTCATGGATTACAGCAAGTCGCGCGAGGGCACCGATTCAGAAGCGTACTTCTCCGGCGTGCTGCCGCAACTGACGAGAAATCCCAACAGGCAGATCTATCGCGTCGCCGCGACCGACTATCTCGCCAACGTCGCCTGGCGCGACGCGTTCAAGTGTGAGAAAGAGAAAACCGGCAAGCGCGTGCGCGAAAGCGTCAAAGCCAGCCTTTCTCCCTAGCGATGCGCGCGGCTTCGACGCGATTGCCCGCTCCGAGTTTGCTGATCGCCTCGGAGAGATAGTTGCGCACGGTGCCCTCCGACAGATTCAGCCGCGAGGCGATGTCGGCGCTGGTCTGTCCTTCTCCGGCCATGCGCAGCACCTGGCGCTCGCGATCGGTCAGCGGATCGGGCTCGCTCCACGCTTCGGCGGCCAGCTCCGGATCGACGACGCGTCCGCCCGCGTGCACGCGCCGCACCGCGTTCGCGAGATGCTCGGCAGGGGAGTCCTTCAATAGATATCCCGACGCGCCGGCTTCGAGCGCGCGGCGCAGATAGCCGCCCCGCGCGAACGTCGTGAGGATGATCACACGCGTCGGTAACCCCTCGCGCTTCACCGCGCTCGCGAGCTCGAGCCCGGTCATGCGCGGCATCTCGATGTCGGTGAGGAGTACGTCCGGCCGCACGCTGCGGCAGATCGCCAGCGCGTCGTCACCGTCATGCGCGCGTCCGACGACGTCGATGTCGCCCTCGATCTCCAGCAGCGCCGCCAGCGCGCCGAGGACCATGGCCTGGTCTTCGGCGACGACCACCCGAATCACGCGCTGCGCTCCTCGGCGCGCGCCGATGTCAGCGGCAGGGTGACCACGAGCGTCGTGCCGCTGCGGCCGTCGCGCATGAGCGTGCCGCCGAGGACTTCCACGCGCTCGCGCATGCCGCTGAGGCCACTGCCGAAGGGCGCGCTGCCGCCGCGGCCGTCGTCGGAAACGCGCAGCGTGCATTGCGCGGGCGTCGCGTGCAGCGCGATGCGGCAGCGGCGCGCGCCGGCGTGGCGGACGATGTTCGTCACCGCCTCGCGCAGCGCCAGCGCGAGCACCGCCTCGTGCGCCGGCGGCAGTTGAGTCTTCGAGGTCTCCGTTTCCAGCGCCACGCCCGCCGTCGCGAGCGCGTTGCGCGCGTGCGTGATCTCGTTCTCCAGGCCCCCGCTCCGATAGCCGGACACCGCGGAGCGCACCTGCGCCAGCGCGTCGCGCGCGATCCGCTCGACGTCGCGGATCTCCTCGCGCGCGCGCTCGGGATCGCGGTCGGCGAGCTTCGTCGCCAGCTCGCTCTTCAGGATCACCAGCGAGAGCGTGTGCCCGAGGAGATCGTGGAGATCGCGTGCGATCCGCTCGCGCTCCGCGACCTTGGCGAGATGCTCGATCTCATCATGCGCGAGGCGCAGCCGCGCGTTCGAGCGGCCGACCTGTGAGAAGTGGATGTTGATCGCTCCGACGATGATGCTGAACACGAGCGGCCAGGCGGCGTTCCAGATCGCCATCGGCAGCAGCCACGCCTCGACCACCACGATCAGCGTGACCATGGCCACGCCGCGCGTCGCGATCTTCGTCGACTGGTGCGTCCCGATGCTTCCGGACGCATAAATGAAAAACGCGCCGGCGCCATAAGCGACCGGCCAGAGCGCGATCCCCATCGCCAGCATCGCCGCCGCGACCAGAATCAGCTCGCGCCCCGTCACCCAGTAGCTCCGGAAGTAGAGCGTGAGGAACACCGCCGTCGCGCTGAGGAAGAGCGCCCATCCGCCGGCCGTCGCATATCGCGACACGAACAGCGGCGTGATCATGAACGGGACGATGTAGATCACCCACGCGTAAGGCGTCCAGCCGAGGTCCTCGTCGTGGGGGATGAGACGCATCAGAGTCAGTTTAGCCGTACATTTTCCCTTCGTCGCGCCGGTAGCCGATGTAAGCGACGGTCGAGAAGAGGATCGTCGCGACGGCCAGCGCCGCCACGTGCAGCGCCGGGGAGTCGCCGCGCGACGCGCCGACGATGCCGAGGGCCAGTTGCGAGAGGTGATACGGCGGCAGCCAGTACGCGAGCGACTGAATCGACTCCGGCAGGAAGCGCAGCGGCATCCAGAGTCCCGACAACACCGATATCGGCAGGTAAACGAGGTTGACGACCGGCGCCGCGGAATTCGGGCCGACAAAGAATCCGAGCGCGAGGCCGAAGGCACAGAACGGAATCGCCCCGGCGACCTGGATCGCGAAGATCGACAGCATCTTCGCCGGCGGCAGCTGGACATGCGCGCCGACGGCCGCGGTGACGAACAGCAGCACCACGATGATCGCGCCGAACGTCATGGCCATGGCCATCTTCGCCATGAAGTACGCGCTGATCGGCATCGGCGTGGTTCGTTTCGCTTCCAGCCAACCCTGACCGCGCTCGACCGCCACCGACACACCGAACCCGAACAGGGCCGCGCCGATCACGCCGAACGTGCCATACGTCGCGAGCATGTACTCGGCAACCTGCGGGCCGTTTCGACTCCCGAACACGACTCCGAAGAAGGAATAGAAGACGACCGGAAAAAGCAGCGTCGGCAGCGCGTACTGCGGCATGCGGAGGGCTTTTAGGAACTCGTATTTGATTTCGAGTAGGTGGATGCGTAGGGGTCTTGGCATGTTGGCTCCTAGCAATAGTTGCTGAGTTGCTGGGTTACTGGGTTGCTAGCAACTCAGCAACCCAGCAACTCAGTAACTCTCTAGCTGACCATCTCCACAAACGCATCCTCCAACGTCGCCGCGTCGCCTTTGATCTCGCGCGGGGTTCCCTCGGCCACAGCGGCCCCGCGGTTGAGGACGACGACGCGGTCGGCGAGGGCTTCGGCTTCGGCGAGGTAGTGCGTGGTCAGGAGGACCGAGCGGCCGCGGGCGATGAAGGCGCGGATCTGTTTCCAGAGCGCGCGGCGCGCTTCGACGTCGAGGCCGGTCGTCGGCTCGTCGAGGATCAGCAGGTCGGGATTGCCGCAGATGGCGAGCGCGAAGAGCGTCCGCTTCTGCTGTCCGCCCGAGAGCTCGCCGTATTTGCGCTTCTCGAGTCCCTGCAGCCCCGCCGCCTCGATCACGTCGCCGATCGGCATCGGGTCGGGGTAGTAGCTGGAGAAGAGATGGATGTGCTCGCGCACGCGCAGGGTCTCGGGGACGCGCGCGATCTGGAGCATCGCGCCGGCGCGGGTGCGGCTGGCGGCGTCGCGCGGATCGTTGCCGAAGACGCGCGCCGTGCCGGTGGTCGGCGCGGCCAGGCCGAGGAGCAGGCGCACCGCGGTCGTCTTTCCGGCGCCGTTCGCGCCGAGGAGCGAGAGCAGCTCGCCGGGGCGAATGGTGAGATCGAGGCCGTTCAGCGCGACGACGTCGCCGTAGCGCTTGGTCACTCCGGTGAGCTGGGCGGGAGATGGAACGAGTTGCATGTGCACACGATGCGTCGCGCCGCGCGCCGCGCCCATTGCAGAACGTCACTCTGAGGGGATGACGAGTGTCACCTCGAACGTTATGATGCCCGGCGATATGACGTGGCTCGCGAACTTCTACCGCTCCGCCCTCGGCAAGAAGGCGGTCATGGCGGTCACCGGGGTGATCCTCTTCGGCTGGGTCTTCCTGCACATGGTCGGCAACCTCAAGTTGTACCTCGGCCCTGTGCATCTCAATGAATACGCGCACTTCCTGAGGGCCATGGGCACACCGGCGGTCCCGGAGTCGGGCGCGTTATGGATCAGCCGTCTCGTCCTGCTCGTCTGCGTGCTGCTGCACATTCACGCGGCGACGATGCTGACGATCATGAACCGCGAGGCGCGTCCGGTCGGCTATCGCGACCGCGAATACGTCCGCGGCACCTACGCGGCGCGGACGATGCGCTGGGGCGGCGTGATCATCGCGCTCTTCGTGATCTACCACCTGCTGCACCTCACCACCGGCACCGTGCATCCGAGCTTCGTGAAGGACGACGTCTATCACAACGTCGTCACCGGGTTTCGCGTGTGGTGGGTCGCGGCGGTGTACATCATCGCCAACCTCGCGCTCGGCCTGCACCTCTATCACGGCGTCTGGAGCATGTTCAGCTCGCTCGGCGTGACCAGCCGCCGCGTCGACGCCTGGAAACGCGCCTTCGCCACGACGTTCGCGGTCCTCATCACCGTCGCGAACATCTCCTTCCCGATCGCGGTGCTGACCGGGATCGTCAGGTGAACTCAATGCAATTAGAGTCCAAGATTCCTCCCGGCCCGCTCGAGAAGAAGTGGGAGTACGCGAAGGCGCATTACAAGCTGGTGAATCCGGCCAACAAGCGCAAGTACGACATCATCGTCGTCGGCGCCGGACTCGCGGGCGCGTCGGCCGCGGCGTCCTTCGGCGAGCTCGGATACAACGTCAAGTGCTTCGTCTACCACGACTCGCCGCGGCGCGCGCACTCGATCGCGGCGCAGGGTGGCATCAACGCGGCGAAGAATTACCGCAATGACGGCGACAGCATCTACCGGCTCTTCTACGACACCATCAAAGGCGGCGACTATCGCTCGCGCGAGGGCAACGTCTATCGGCTCGCCGAGCTGTCGGTGAACATCATCGACCAGGCCGTCGCGCAGGGCGTGCCGTTCGCGCGCGAGTACGGCGGCCAGCTCGAGAACCGCTCCTTCGGCGGCGTGCAGGTCTCGCGCACGTTCTACGCGCGCGGACAGACGGGACAGCAGCTGCTTCTCGGCGCGTTCCAGGCGCAGGAGCGCCAGATCGCCCTCGGCACGGTCAAGCAGTACAACCGGCACGAGATGCTCGACCTGGTCGTCGTCGACGGCCACGCCAAGGGCATCATCACCCGCAATCTCGTCACCGGAAAAATCGAGGCGCACGCCGCCGACGCCGTGGTCCTCGGCACCGGCGGCTACGTCAACGTCTTCTATCTGTCGACGAACGCGATGCAGTCGAATGCGACCGCGATCTGGCGCGCGTACAAGCGCGGCGCGGCGTTCGCCAATCCCTGCTACACGCAGATCCATCCGACCTGCATCCCGCAGAGCGGCGACTATCAGTCGAAGCTGACGCTGATGTCGGAGTCGCTGCGCAACGACGGCCGGATCTGGGTGCCGAAGACGCAGGGCGACAAGCGCCCGCCGCGCCAGATTCCGGAGAGCGACCGCGATTACTACCTCGAGCGCAAATACCCGAGCTTCGGCAATCTCGCGCCGCGCGACATCGCCTCGCGCGCGGCGAAGGAAGTGTGCGACGACGGCCGCGGCATCGGCGCGAGCGGCCGCGGCGTCTATCTCGATTTCGCCGACGCCATCAAGCGCCTCGGCAAGCCGGTCATCGAAGAGCGCTACGGCAATCTCTTCGAGATGTACCACGACATCACCGCCGAGGATCCTTATGAGGCGCCGATGCGGATCTATCCGGCGCCGCACTATTCGATGGGCGGATTGTGGGTCGACTACAACCTCATGTCGAACATCCCCGGTCTGTATGTGGTCGGCGAGGCGAACTTCTCCGATCACGGCGCGAACCGCCTCGGCGCGAGCGCGCTGATGCAGGGACTGGCCGACGGCTATTTCGTCGTGCCGGTGACGATCGGCGACTATCTGGCCACGCAGTTCGGCAAGAAGGTCGCGGCCGATCGTCCGGAGTTCGCCGCGGCGCTCGCGGACGTCAACGATCGCGTCGGCAAGCTGCTGTCGGCGAAAGGCACGCGCAGCGTCGACTCGTATCACAAAGAGCTCGGCTCGATCATGTGGGAGTACTGCGGCATGGCCCGCAGCGCCGACGGCTTGAAGAAGGCGCTGACGATGATCCGCGAGCTGCGCCAGCAGTACTGGCGCGACGTGCGCGTCACCGGCGCGGGCGAGGAGCCGAATCAGGCGCTCGAGAAAGCGGGACGCGTCGCCGATTTCTTCGAGCTCGCGGAGCTGATGTGCATCGACGCGCTGCATCGCGAAGAGTCGGCCGGCGGCCACTTCCGCGTCGAGTACCAGACCCCGGACGGCGAGGCGAAGCGCAATGACGACGAATTCCTCTACGTCGCGGCGTGGGAGCACAAGGGCGAAGGCAACGAGCCCGTGCTGCACAAAGAACCGCTGGCGTACGAGGACGTGAAGCTGGCGGCGAGGTCCTATAAATGAACCTGACACTGCACGTGTGGCGGCAAAAAGCGCGCGAGAGCGAAGGCGGATTTGTCGAATACAAAGCGAACGGCATCAGTCCCGACGCGTCGTTCCTGGAGATGCTCGACGTCGTGAACGAGGAGCTCATCGCGAAGGGCGACGAGCCGATTCACTTCGAGCACGACTGCCGAGAGGGCATCTGCGGCTCGTGCGGCATGATGATCAACGGCACCGCGCACGGACCGATGGGCGGCACCGCCACCTGCCAGCTGCACATGCGCCACTTCAAGGACGGCGAGGACGTGTGGGTCGAGCCGTGGCGCGCGCGCGCGTTCCCGGTCATCAAGGACCTCATCGTCGACCGCAGCCCGCTCGACAAGATCATCCAGGCCGGCGGCTTCATCTCCGTCAACACCGGCAGCGCCGTCGAGGCGAACACGCTCCCGATCCCGAAGCAGGTGCAGGAGCAGTCGATGGACGCCGCGGAGTGCATTCAATGCGGTGCCTGCGTCGCGCAGTGCCCCAACGGCGCCGCGCAGCTGTTCACCGCCGCGAAGATCTCCCACCTCGGCCTGCTCCCGCAGGGCCAGCCCGAACGCTACGACCGCGTGCTGAAGATGATCGAGACGATGGAACAGCACTTCGGCAGCTGCACCCTGTTCCGCGAATGCGAAGCGGTCTGCCCGAAGGAGATCTCGACGGACTTCATCACCCGGATGAACAAGGACTACCTGGTCGCCACCGTCAAAGCCCGGTAAAAAAAGTGGGGGACGGGCAATCCTGCCTGGCCTTGCGCCGTACCATTGGTCCGTGCGCATCCTCATCGTCGAGGACGAGCGCTCGCTGCGCGAGGCGCTCGTCGACCTGCTCTCCGGCCGCGGATTCGCGGTCGAAGCCGTCGCCGACGGCATCACGGCGGTCGAGCGCGCGACCGGCGGCGAGGTCGATCTCGTGCTGCTCGATCTCGCGCTCCCGCGCCTCGACGGCGTCGAGGCGTGCCGGCGCATGCGGATGTCGCGGCCGGCGCTGCCGATCCTGATTCTCACCGCGCGCGGCTCGGAAGAGGATCGCGTGAAGGGACTGCAGGCCGGCGCGGACGACTATCTGACCAAGCCGTTCGGCAGCGCGGAGCTCCTCGCGCGCGTCGACGCGCTGCAGCGCCGCGCGGCCATCGCGCCGTCGGACGCGGAGCGCGTCGAGATCGACGGCTGTGTCCTCGACCTCGGCCGCTGTCTCGCGCATCGCAACGGCGACGCGGTGCCGCTCACCGCGCGCGAAGTCGGCATCCTCCGCTGGCTGCACCGCCATCGCACGCGCGCCGTCAGCCGCAACGAGCTGCTGCAGACGATCTGGGGAGCGCCCGCCAACGCGGCCGACGAGCTCGAAACGCGCACCGTCGACATGACCATCGCCAATCTGCGGCAGAAGATCGAGCGCGAGCCCGCCGAGCCGCGCATCATCGTCACGGTGAAGGGCGTCGGCTACGCCTGGGGTGACGCGTGAAGCGCGCGGTCATCGCCGCGGTCATTCTGCTGATCGGCCTCGGCGGCTTGTGCACGGCCTGGTACGCCTCGGCGCAGCGCGCGCTCGCCGCCGAGCTGCACGAGCGCGCGCAACGCGCGCTGACCGCGTCGGCCGATCGCGAGCGCGCCATCGCCGAGGACCTCGCGCGGCGGCTCGAGGAATTGCGCCGCGACGAATCGCAGCGCCCGTACTTTCACTATCAGAACCTCTATCACGATCCGAAAGGCATCTCCGAGGGGCTGTCGGTCGTGCCGTCGCCGCTTGCGAGCGGATCGGGGAATCCGCTCGTCGCCGCGCATTTTCAGATCGAGCCGCGGGGACGGGTGACGCTGCCGACGATCAACGAAGAGTTGCGCGAGCTGAACGCGCCGAACGCCGCGGAGCAGGTCGTGATCCGCGACTCGCTCGCACGTTCCTCGGCCGCTCTGCGCCAGGCCGCCGAGCCGCTGGTCGCGGCGCTGACCGTCGACGACGAGAAAACGCGCGAAACCGCCGCGCGCATCGCCGAGCTCGAAGAGCGGCTCGCCGCATCGCAACGTGCCGCCGCGGCAGCAGCCGCAGCGCGGCGCGAACCGCCGCTGCAGCCGCCGCAAGTCGCCGCGGCGAAGCCGGACCCGATCAAGGCGAACACCCTCCCGCAACAAAGCCAGATGCTCGACCCCTCCGTCTTCGCGCAAAACGCGAGATCGAACGACGTCTACCGCGAGCTCAAGTCCCGCGCCGCCGTCCCTCAAACAACGACCACCACCGAACCTCAGACCTCCACCGTCGAACCTCGAACCTCGAACCTCGAACCTCCAGCTCCGTCCCCAACTCCGGCCCCCCGCCCTCGCCCCTCCCGCCCTCGCCCCATCGAAATCAAAACCACCGACCTCCAATGGCACACCATTCCCGTCGATCAAAAACCGCGGCTCATCGCCCTGCGCGGCGTGCTCACGCCGGAGGGGAGTCTCGTGCAGGGCATGCTCACGCCGCTGGCGGAAGGGGAGGCGTTCGAGGGGGGAATCATGAGGCGCGCGAAGGGCACTTCGATCGAAGGCACGGGCTGGCGCGTGCAGCTCGATCCCGCCTCATCGCTCGCCGCGATCCGGCGCGATCATGCGGGCGAGGTGCAGCGCTTCCAGCGCACGTTCGCCGGAGTCAGCGCACTGCTGTTGCTCGTCGTGGCGGGAACGGTCTGGATGGTCTCGCGTGCCGAGGCGCTGGCGCTGGAGAAGACGCGCTTCGCGGCGACCGCGGCGCACGAGCTGCGCACGCCGCTGGCGTCGCTGCGGCTCTACAGCGAAATGATCGCCGACGAGCGCGATCCCGCGCGGCGCGAGCGCTACGCGCGCGAGATCTCCGGCCAGACCGAGCGCCTCGGCCGCCTCGTCGCGAACGTCCTCGAGGTCACGCGCATCGAGCGCGGCACCTTCGCGCTGCGGCCGCGCCAGGGAAACATCGGGCCGGCGGTCGAGGCGTGCGTCGAGAAGCTGCGCCCGCAGATGGAGGCGGCGGGATGCCGCGTCGACCTGCACGTCGAGTCCGATCTGCCGGTCATCGCCTTCGATGCCGATGCGCTGCACCAGGTCGTCGACAACCTGCTCGACAACGCCGAGAAGTACTCGCGCGACTCGCCGGAGCGCAACGTCTCGGTCTCGGTCGCGCCCGAAAACGGCGGTGTGTCGATCACCGTGAGCGATCACGGTCCCGGATTGCCGGCCGGTCTGTTCAACGATCCGCGTCCGTTCCGCCGCTCCTCGTCCGCGACGAGCGGTGGCCTCGGCCTGGGATTGTTTCTCGTCGACCGCATCGTGCGCGCGCACGGCGGCGCGATCCGCAGCGCACCCGTTCCGGACGGCGGCGCGAGCGTGCAGGTCTTCCTGCCGGCTTTTTACAAAGCTTAGACGGACAACGCGCGCGGCCGAACGCACCTTGAACATCGAAGGAGACGACGATGTTCAAGTTCTGCATTTCCCTGTTGCTGGCGGTCGTGGCGTGCGTGGCGTCCGCGGATCAATTCGAAGTGGATCAGCTGTACGCGCGCGTGAAAAAGGGCGAGGCCACGGAGGCCCAGCTCGACAAGGCCTGCGCGCAGAAAGACTGCGTCGCCTCGCGGCTTTACTGGTACACCGACTTCGAGGAAGCGAAGCGCGCGGCGGAGCAGACCGGCCGCCCGATCGTGGCCCTGCATCTCCTCGGCCGCCTCGACGAAGAGCTGAGCTGCGCCAACAGCCGCTTCTTCCGCACCACGCTCTACTCCGACGAGTCGGTCGCCTCGCTGCTGCGCGACGACTTCATCCTCTACTGGCACTCGGTGCGCCCGGTGCCGCGCATCACGATCGAGTTCGGCGACGGCCGCAAGATCCAGCAGACCATCACCGGCAACAGTGCCCACTATCTGCTCTCTCCCGACGGCGCGGTGCTCGACGCGCTGCCGGGACTCTACTCGCCCGCGGAGTTCCGCGAGCAGCTCGTGCGCTGGAGCCGGCTGCACCACGTGACCGATCTGCGCGGGTATCACGCGCAGCGCATCGAGGAGTTGAAGCTGCGCTGGGCCAGGTTGAGCGCGCGCAGCGGCGTTCGCGCGCAGTCATTGCGCGTACCCGGAGCGATGACCGCGGAAGCGGCGACGGCGATCACCGCAAGCAAGGCCCTGGTCGACCGCCCGCTCCTGGCGTCGATGCAATTCGCGGCGACGCTCCGCTCGCTGGCGCCGTCCGACTGGACGCGGGTCGCCGCCTATGAAGCAGGCAACGTGCAGTTCAGCGTCGCGGCGCTGCAGCTGATTCAGCGGAAGCAATTCGGCGGGGCCGAGCCGAAGGCGGGGGAGATGGAAGCGCTGCTGATGAATCTCCGCAACAGCGTCGCCGCCGACACGATCTTCAACGAATGCGAGCTGCACGCGGCCATTCACGGGTGGTTCGCGAGAGGCGAAGTCACCGACCTCGCCTCCCTGAACACGCGTGTCTACGACGAGCTGTTCCTGACGCCGGAGTCCGATCCATGGCTCGGGCTCAAGTCGCCGACGATCTTCACGGGCATCGCGGCGAACTAAAGCTTGCTCGACACCGTTTGCGCCAATGCCAAATGCTCTTTCAGCGTGGGCAGGGTCTTTCCTGCCCACGCCCTGACGTCGGCATCGGTGGCATTGGTCGACGCTCGATCGAACTCGTCGACGTCCTTGATGTGATCTTCGACCATGTGCTTCATGTAGGCCTTGTCGAACTCGGCCCCGCTCAATGAGCTGAGATGTTCCAGCGCGGCCTTGTGATCGCCGGCGAGCTCCGTCGGCAGCGCGGCGCCTTTCGAGGTCGCCAGGTGCGCGAGCTCGGCGTTCGCGTTGGAGTGGTCGGTGACCATGCGCTGCGCGAACGCCTTCACGCCGGCGCTCGCCGCTTTGGAGAGACCGAGGTTGCCCATCTGCACTTCGGCCAGCCCGCCCATGCCGGCCTTGCTCACGAACTCCTTGTCCTCGGGGGAGAGCGCGCTGCTCGTGCCGCCGGTCACGCCGGTCGTCGTCGCGGTCAGGGTGCCGGTCGCCTCGACCGACTGCGGGGTGCCGGTGGTCTCGGTGTCGGGCTGTCCGGGCCTCTCGCCGCAGGCGGCGACCATCAATAGTAATGAGAGTGCTGCGATGTATTTCATGAACCGCGGCTATGCGAGTTCCGTGCGCAGGGCCCGCGCGAGTTTCGCGTAATCCTCGATCGAGTTGTACAGCTGAGCCGAGATGCGGAGCACGCGCTTCGGCGGATGCGGCCACGGCACGAACGGCACTTCGATGCCGTGCTCGAAGAGCAACTTGTCCTGCAGCGGATCGCCATAGAGTGGCGGCGCGGAGGTCTGGGTTCCGTCGGGCAGCGGGAAGGCGGCCATCGAGCCGAGCATGGCGTCAGGCGCCGGCTTGTCGATCTGCAAGGTCTCGCAGAGAAGATCGCGCGCCTCGAGCGCCAGCGCGCGATTGCGGCGCATCACCTCCGGCCATCCGCCTTCCACGAGCGAGGCCATCGTGCGCAGCGCGTCGGGGACGCAAAGCCACGCCGACGGATCGAACGTGCCGGTCCAGTCGAACTCGATCAGGAAGCGGCGGCGATCGGTGCGCTGCGAGTTCGCGCCGTGGCTGATCGCCGCCGGCCGCACGCTCGCGCGCCGGTTCTCGCGCACGTAAAGAAAGGCCGCACCCTTCGGCGCGCAGACCCACTTGTGCAGATTGCCGGTGTAGTACGCCGCGCCGATCGCGCGCAGGTCGAGCGGCAGATATCCCGGCGCGTGCGCACCGTCGACGAAGGTGTCGATGCCGCGCGACTGCATCTCCGCGACCAGGCGCTCCACGGGAAAGATCAGCGCGGTCTGGCTGGTGATGTGATCGATCATCAGGAGCCGCGTGCGGCTGGTGACTTTCTCCAGCACGCGCTCGACGACGATGTCGGGCGAGGCGATCGGAAACGGCACGTCGGCGAGCACGATCTTCGCGCCGGCGACTCCCGCGACGTACTCGAGCGTGTTGCGCACCGCGTTGTACTCGTGCGTGGTGACCAGCAGCTCGTCGAACTTGTCGAGATCGAGCGACCGGAGCACGGCGTTGAACCCGGCCGTGGCATTGGTCACGAACGCGAGTCCCTCGGCATCGGCATTGAGAAACGCCGCGAGCTCCGCGCGCGCCGCGTCGAGCAGCGGCTCCAGCTCGCGCACGAAAAACCGCACCGGCTCGCGCTCCATCTGCGCGCGAAACACGTTCTGCTTTTCCAGCACCACGCGCGGCGTCGCGCCGAACGAGCCGTGATTGAGGAACGTGACCTCGGGATCGAGCGTCCAGTGCTGCTTCACGCCGGCATCATATCCACGACCCGCGCGATGCCTTCGCGGAACACTTCTTCCCGCGTGAGCAACGACACGACGAGGTACCCCTCGGCCGCGAAATCGAAAAAGTAGCCCGGCTGCACCAGCACGCCGCGATCGAGCAGCGCCAGCGCGAGCTCGTCGTCGGACATCATGCGCGGCACGCGGATCACCGCCGACCACCCGCCCTCGACCGGCAGCACGTGCGCCGAGGGGGCGCGCGTGAATGCCTCGCGCAACGCTCGCAGGTTCGCGCGCGTTCGCGCGCGAATCGCGTCGCGAATTTGCGGCGCGATCCGCAGCAGCTCCGGCAGCGCGGCCTGCACCGGCGTCGCGACGGAGAGAAAGTTGTCGGCGATCAGCTCGAGCGCCTCCAATGCCTCGCGCTTCCCCGGCCCGCTCACCCGAATCCATCCGAGCTTGAAGTGCGGCAACCCCGCCGACTTTGACAAACCTCCAAGCCTGAACGTGAGCACTTTTGATGATGGTGGTGTTGGTGTGGTGCCATCGAGCGGATAGTCGAGAAACACCTCATCCGAGATGACCGGCAAGCCGCACGAAGCAATCCTCTCCCACTCCGCCGCCGTCACGAACGACCCCGTCGGATTGTTAGGATTCACCACCACGATTGCGCGCGTCCGCTCATTCACCGGCAGCTCGTGAATCTCCCACCGGCGATGAAACTCGAGCATGAACGGCCGCAGCTCGACCAGCTCCATCGACGCGAGGTGCTCGAGCAGCGGATACGACGGCGCGGGCGTGAGTACGTTATCGCCGGGATCGGTCAGCAGCTTGAAGAGGAACGAATAGGCCTCGCTCGTCGACGCCGTGAGGATGACGTCGTCGGGATCGCCGAGCGCTTCGCGCGCGGAGCGGAGTCCGCGGGGATCGGGATCGTATGGGGCACGCGCGCCTCGCGCTAGCGCCTCGGCGAGCGCGTCGTGCGGATAGTCGATGCCGGCGCGGGTCGGATTCGTTTCGGTCAGATCGAGCAGGTCACCGCGTTTGCGGCGCTCGATCGTGAGCCGGTTCAGCGGGGTGTGCCACTCGGCGCGCCTGGAGAACACGCCGCGATGTTACTCGCGGCCGCTTCGATCTCCGCGCGCTCGGTGGCGCGATTCTCCGGCACCGCCTTGATCGCGTCGCGGAAGGCCGTCCTGGCCTCGTCGCAGTTGCCGCGCGCGACGAGGATCCGTGCGAGCGTGTCGAGGCGCATCCAGGAGTCGGGCGCCGTTGCCAGCGCCGCTTTTCTCGCGATCGGCTCGGCCTCTTCGACGCGTTTCTCCTCGTACAGGAGCCAGGCGAGGTTGTTCAGCGTGTCGGCGGAATCGGGCTCGAGCTCGAGCGCCTTGCGGAAGGCATCTTCCGCGGCGGCGTTGCGGCCGAGGCGCATCTCGGCGTTGCCGAGGTTCGTCCAGGCCACGATCGACCTCGGGTTCTTCTCGAGGATCTCGCGGTACGCGTGCGCGGCCAGCGCGAGCTTGCCCTGATCCTCCAGCTGCACCGCGGCGCGCAGTGCGGTGGTTGTCGGATCGGCGGGACGGATGAGAATGGCCGCGTGTTTGGTCGGCTTCCAGGCCGGCTCGAGGCGCTTCATCGTGGCCCAGCGCGCCTTCGCGTCGCCGAACTGCACGCGGAAGATGTTCTGCACGGGGTCGTAGCCGTCGATGACCACGTAGTGGAAAAAGTCGTACTCCTTGCCCGGCGCCTGAATCACCTGCAGCATCAGGATGACCGGGTGTCCGTCGCGCACTTCGCCTTCGATGACGGTGGGGTCGCCGGTGACGAGGCGGGCGTCGAACCCGCGCTGCCGCGCGGCGAGCACGAGGTCGATCGACATCACGCCGCCGCGCGTCTTCGGCAGCGTCGCGTCCCACTCTTTCATCGAGGTCGGATCGCCGTAGTGCTGCAGCACCGCCGACAGCGAGCCGGCGCCGCACGACTTGATGTCCCATTTCTGCATCGGGACGTCGGGGACGATCGAGGCGGAAGGGGAGGGACGGCGCGAGACCGGCGTCCAGTAGACGCACGACGTCGTCAGAAAAAGGAGGGCGAGTCCGGTTAGGACTCGCCCCGAACGAAAGCCCGCGCCGGGAAGTTGCATCAATCCGCCAGCGCGATGACCAGGATCAACGCCGCCAGTGCGCCGATTCCGATCCAGATCCACTCCTGTTTGGTCATACCGGCAGGCTGGAGCTGTTCGAGATTCTGCGCGAGCTGATGCAGATCCTGCGGCGACATCTGTGCGAGCCGCTGGTCGATCTGCTCCTGCGTGAATCCGTGCGCGCTGAGCACGGCCGAGACCTGCTCGTTCGCAGCGATGCTGCGGACGGCCGTGAGATCGGCATCACGCGAGTCGAGGCTCTGATTCGCCGCGGTCTTCGAAGGGACCGGACCGGCGAATGCGGGGATCGCCGCAAGGGTCAACAGAAGGGCTACGACGAAGAACAGGGACAACGAAAAACGTTTGGACACTGTACATCCTCCTTCATTTTTCCCGGCGCCTCGGAACGGCCACGCGCCGCCCGAAACGGCTTCGGTCCACGGATCAGCACGTACCGTGCCCACCACCCAACCGTGGAAAGGTACGGAACGCTATACTCGCCAGAACCACGATGATCAGGTTCGAAGACATCCTCGACAAGGTGGAGTCGTACAAGCCCGACTTCGACGAGGAACTGCTTCAGAAGGCCTACATTTTCTCCGCGCGCGAGCATCGCGGGCAGGTGCGCAGCTCGGGCGAGCCGTACCTCGTGCATCCGCTGAACGTGGCTTACATGCTCGCGGATATGCGGCTCGATGAGACGTCCATCGCCGTCGGACTGCTGCACGACGTCCTAGAGGATACGCTCACCACGAAGGAAACGCTGCAGGAGCTGTTCGGCGACGACGTCGCGGAGCTGGTCGACGGCGTCACCAAGATCTCGCGCTACGCCTATGTCTCGAAGGAGGAACAGCAGGCCGAGACGTTCCGCAAGATGCTCCTGGCGATGGTCTCGGACCTGCGGGTGGTGCTGGTCAAGCTCGCCGACCGCCTCCACAACATGCGCACGCTCCAGTTTCTCCCCGAGGAGAAGCGGATCGCGGTGGCCAAAGAGACGATGGAGATCTACGCCCCGATCGCCAACCGCCTCGGCATGGGCCGCATCAAGGCCGAGCTCGAAGACCTCTCCTTCCGCCATCTCCACGCGCGCGAGCACGAGGAGCTGCACAAAGCGGTCGAAGAAAAGATGGCGGTGTCGGGCAACGTCGTCGAGCGGATCAAGAGCACGCTCGACGAGAAACTGAAGGAAAACGAAATCGAAGGCGAGGTCTACGGCCGCGTCAAGTCGATCTTCTCGATCTGGACGAAGCTCGGCCGCCAGGACATCGACATCGGCCAGCTCTACGACTATCTCGCCTTCCGCATCATCACGCCCAGCGTCAAGGACTGCTACGCGGCCCTCGGCATCATCCATCAGATGTGGCGTCCCGTCCCCGGCCGGATCAAGGACTACATCGCCATGCCGAAGCCCAACTTCTACCAGTCGCTGCACACGACCGTGGTGGCGGAGAAGGGGCAGCCGTTCGAGGTGCAGATCCGGACGCGGGAGATGGACCTCATCGCCGAACAGGGCATCGCCGCGCACTGGAAATACAAGGAGGGCCGCGTCGGCGCGCATCCCGACGACAAGAACTTCCTCTGGCTGCGCCAGCTCGTGGAGTGGCAGCACGACATCAAGGATCCGCGGGTCTTTCTCAACTCGCTGAAGATCGACCTCTATCCCGACGAGGTCTACACGTTCACGCCCAAAGGTGACGTGTTCGCGTTTCCGCGCGGCGCGACGCCGCTCGACTTCGCGTTCCGCATTCACACCGACGTCGGCAGCCATTGCGTCGGCGCGCGCGTGAACGGGAAGCTCGTGCCGCTGCGCACGCACCTGAAGAACGGCGACATCGTGGAGATCGTCACCAGCGCCACGCAGACGCCGAGCCGCGAGTGGATCAACATGGTCGCGACCTCGCGCGCGAAGCACAAGATCCGTCACTGGCTGAACACCGAGCAGAAGCATCGCTCGATCGAGCTGGGGCGGAAGCTGATCGAGCGCGAGGCGAAGCGCTACAAGGTGCAGTGGCGGAAGCTCGTCGCCGAGAACGCGCTCGACGGGATCCTCAGCGAGCACGGTCTGCCGCGCCTCGACGATCTCTACGCCGACGTCGGCTACGGCAAGATCGCCGCGCGCTCGATCGTGGAGCGCTTCGTCACCGACGAGCAGAAGGAAAAAGGACCGGCGGTCGTGCAGCCGCCGGGCGTGATCGAGCAGGCGGTCCGGAGGATTTTCCCGTTCTCGTCATCGGCGACGATCAAGGTCAAGGGCTACGACGACCTGCTGACGTATCTCGCCAAATGCTGCAATCCGCTGCCCGGCGAGCCGATCGTCGGCTATGTGACCCGCGGCAAAGGCGTGGCCGTCCATAGCGCGAATTGTCCGAACGTCAAGAACCTGATGTTCAACCCCGACCGCGAGATCGGGGTGGAATGGGCGGACCAGCGCCAGGCCCAGTTCCACGTCGAGTTGGAGATCCTGATGGAAGACCGCCAGGGCATCCTCGCCCGCGTCGTCCAGGCGATCGCCAATCTGAAGACCAACATCCGCCAGATGGAAACCCGCAGCGGCGAGGGGAGGGCCACCGTGGAGCTGTCCCTCGAGATCTCCGACCTCAAGCACCTCGAGCGGGTCACACGGTCCTTGTCGACCCTCGAGGGCGTGATCCGCGTCGACCGCAAGTACAACATCCGCCACGCGACGGCATGATCACCGCCGACCCGCTCGCGCTCCCCTGCGAACGAACCAAAATCGGTTGCAATCGAACTAAAATAAGCTCCGATCGAACTAAAATAAGCTCCAAGTGAACTTAAATAAGCTCCAAGTGAACTTAAATAAGCTCCGATCGAACTTAAATTAGTTCGGATCGAACTAAAATAAGCTCCGATCGAGCTTAAATAAGCTCCGAGTGAACTTAAATTAGTTCCAATCGAACTAAAATTAGCTCACTTGCAAGCAAAATTTGCCACGAGCGAACCATTCTTTGTTCGCCGGTAACCAAAGTTGGTTCATCTGCAACCAATTTTGCCTCAGTTGTAGGTAAATTTTACTCAGCTGAGAGCGATTTCGCCTGGTTTGTAGCGTTACCCCGCCTTGCAACTCGCTTCAATGACCACAATGCGGGCAGGTACGAGCCGCCGCCAGACGCTTGTTCATGCAACTCACGCAATTCACGAGAAAACCCTTCGGTCGTGACATGAGATAGATGAACAGCCCGAAGATGCCGGTGAAGAAGACCAGCAGCATCCAGATCGCGGCGCCGTCCATCCCGCGTGCCTTGGCATCCCGCGCGACCCACACGAGCAGGCCGACGTTGATGACCGCGACCGCGACGATCAGGAAGAAGAACGTTCCGCAGCATGCGAGGCCTGCCGCGTCGTCTCCTGAAGAGGTTTGCATGAACGCCAGCATCCACATGCTCGATCTCCCTTCGTGAGACACCGGGTACTGAGGTTTGTGGCGTGCATCTCGACGAGCCGGTTCTACCGAAGCGGATCGCTACGCGAGAGCCTTTCGATACTCCAGCAACTCCATGCCGAAGAAATCGCCGATTCGGCCCGTGGGAACATAGCCGTTGGATTCATAGAAGCGGATCGCGCGTACGAGCGGCCGGGTCGTGTCGAGAGTGACATGATCGCAGTGGTTGCGCCGCAGCTCCGATTCCGCGGCCGCGAGCAGTTCCGCCGCGACATGGCTGCCCTGCCAGGCGCGGCGCACGGCCATTCCCCGCAGATGGCCCTCTCCCTGTGAGGCGATGCTGCAGCCGATCGTGCCGATGACGTCACCTTGTGGTGTTGTTGCCACGAGGACATGCATTTCTGAAAGGCGCCGAGCGATCGTTTCCGGCGTCAGCACTGTGTCCTTGAACCCGTCCGCCGAGTAATCGCGCTCGTACGGCGCGAAGGCCTCTCTCAGGCAGTCGAGCATGCCCGGTGCGTCGTTGAGCGTTGCCTGACGAATCGAAAACGCGCGACTGTCAACAGACCCTGGCGTCATGAAGCTGACGGCAGTCTAATGATGTTGCCGGTACAATGTGCTCGTGACGCGGCACGTTCTGATCGCCGGACTGATCCTGCTCGCGGCATTCCTGCCGCTGGCGGTTTTGCCGCTGGCGATCTTCGTCCTGGTATCGCCGCTCGTCCTCGCCGGCGTCGCGCCCCTCGTCCGTGAGAGCTCGCGGCCCGTCACCGTTCTCACGCTCGAGTACCTCCGAGCCCCTCCTTCGCGCTGAGCTCCCGCTCACCTGCCGCGAAAAGGAGGAGTCATGTCGCTCAAGAGGACTCTTGCGAGGCTGCTGGTCTTCGGCATCCTGCAATTCGGCGCGTTGGCCGGCGTCCCGATGGATCCCCAGAAGATCGAGCAGCTGATGAACGTGATGCATCGGACCAGGATCGAGCACGTCGTCAAGAAAGACGATCCGCCATAATCGCGGCATGAACGTGCGTCCGGCCGGAACCGGCGATTGCAGTGACGTGGCGCGCATGCGCGCGGCGCTCTGGCCCGACGGCAGCGTCGAGGAACATGCGCGCGACCTGGTAGAGATGCTGGCCGGCGCGTGGTCGGCGGCGTACCCGTACGTCGTGCTGGTCGCGGAGACGGATGACGGGCGGCTCATCGGGTTCGCCGACGTGACCGTGCGCTCGCGGGCGGACGGTTGCGATCCCAAACGCGCGGCCGGCTACCTGGAAGGGTGGTATGTGGCGGAAGACCAGCGCCGGCGCGGCATCGGCGCCGCGCTGATGACGGCGGCGGAAGAGTGGGCGACGGCGCAAGGCTGCGTCGAAATGGCCTCCGACACCTGGATCACGAACGAGGGCTCGCAGCGGGCGCACGAGGCACTCGGCTTCGAGGTCGTCGACCGCGTCGTCACCTATTGCAAGCGGCTGGCGTAGGCGTTATCGTCGGGGTGCGAGAGCTGCCACGGGAACTCGCCCGGCGACGACGAGGTCGTCGTGGGTGGCGGGGTTGTGGCGTTGTTCGGAATCCACTCCACGAAGTACGAGGAGTTGAGGACGACCAGTAGAAGCAGGAATCGCATGGGGACTCTCTCCAGTGTCTACAATGTACGTCTCCACACAGTGTCAAACGTTACGGTGAGGCAAACTCGCGCGGCCGCTGTATCAGCGTGGGAGCGCGCCGCCGCTCCCTCCTCCATAATGCGCCGGCCATGCGTACGATCCTCGCCGCGCTCATTCTCGCGACCGCCGCGTCGCTGCTCGCCCAGCCCGCGCTCTTCGAGCCGTCGCTCTCGCCTGACGCGAAGACCGTTGCCTTCGTCTCCGGCGGCGACATCTGGACCGCGCCGGCGGGCGGGGGAGAGGCGCGGCTGCTGGTCGCGCATCCCGCGTACGACTCGCGTCCGCTCTTCTCGCCCGACGGCAGATCGCTGGCGTTCATCTCCACGCGCACGGGCAACGGCGACATCTACATCGCCGACCTGACCACCGGCCAGACCCGGCGGCTCACCTACGACGACGCGCGCGACTCGCTCGACGCCTGGTCGCGCGACGGCAAGTGGATCTACTTCTCCTCGATCGGCCGCTCCGGGGACACCGGCGCGAACGACATCTATCGCGTGGCCTTCAGCGGCGGCACGCCGATGATGATCACCGACGAGCGGATGACCAATCAGTACCACGCCGCGCCGTCGCCGGACGGGAAGTCGCTGGCCTTCGTCGGCTACGGCAGCGCGTCGGCGCAGTGGTGGCGGCACGGGCACAGCCACATGGATGAGACCCAGCTCTGGCTGCTCGAGGATCTCGCCGGCCGCAGATACCGCCAGCTCGCCGGCGACGGCGCGAAGCAGATCTGGCCGATGTGGACGCCCGACGGCAAGCGCCTCTTCTACATGTCCGACCGCAACGGCAACGAGAACATCTGGACGATGTCGATTTCGGCGGCCGATGCGGCCGCCGCTCCACAGGATGCGAGAGCGGTCACGAGCTTCCGCGACGGCCGCGTGCTCTGGCCCTCGATCTCCGCCGACGGCTCCACGATCGTCTTCGAGCGCAACCTCGGCATCTGGCAGCTCGACACCGCCAGCGGCAAGGCGAGCGCGATTCCGATCGCCTTGCGCGGCGTCGCCGCCGCACCGGCCATCGAGCACCGCAGCATCAGCGACCGCTTCACCGAATACGCGCTCTCGCCCGACGGAAAGAAGTTCGCGTTCATCGCCCGCGGCGAAGTCTTCGCGGCGCCGTCGAAAGACGCGGACGACGCCGCGCGCGTCACCAACACTGCCGGCGCCGAGTACCACCTCACCTGGGCGCCCGACAGCAAGTCGATCGTCTACGCATCCGATCGAGGCAACGGCTCCCATCTCTTCCGCTACGACTTCGCCACGGAGAAGGAGACGCAGCTGACGTCGGGCGACGGCTCCGATCTCATCCCGCGCTTCTCGCCAGACGGCAAGCTGCTCGCGTTCCAGCGCAATCAGCGCGAGCTCGACGTGCTCGATCTGGCCACGAACCAGGTCAGGACGCTGGCCACGGGGCGCTTCGAGCGCCGGCCGTTCATCAGCACGCGCTCGTACGACTTCTCGCCCGACTCGAAATGGATCGCCTATCTCGACAACGACGCGGAGACGCTGTTCGCCAACGCCTGGGTCGTCCCGGCCGCGGGCGGCATTGCGCCGCGCGCGGTGTCGTTTCTCGCGAACGTCAACAGCGACTCGCTGGTCTGGAGCCGCGACGGAAAGTTCCTGGCCATGGTCACCGGCCAGCGCACCGAGACCGCGCGCATCGCGCGGGTCGACCTCGTGCCGACGACGCCGAAGTTCCGCGAGGAGCAGTTTCGCGAGCTGTTCCAGACGAAGCCCCCTGAAGAGAAATCGACTGAAAAACCGGCCGAGGGGAAGCCGGCCGAGAAAAAGAGCGTGAACGTCGAGATCGAGCTCGCCGGCATCCGCGATCGCGCGCGGCTCTTCCCGATCGCGCACGACGCCGGCGAAGTCGCGGTCAGTCCGGACGGCAAGTGGATCGCGTTCATCGGCGACGTCGGCGACGACGAGCAGGTCTACGTCTACTCGATCGACGAGCTGGCGAGCGAGCCCGCGGCGCCGAAGCAGCTCAGCTCATCGGGCGGACGCAAGCGATCGCTCCAGTTTTCTTCGGACAGCAAAGAGGTCTGGTACCTCGACGGCGGCAAGGTCGCCGCGGCGACGATCGATCCGGCCAAGGCGCGCACCATCGGTGTCAGCGCGGAGATGGACGTCGACTTCGCGCGCGAGAAAGAGGAGGCGTTCGCGCAGGCCTACACATTCCTGCGCGACAACTTCTTCGACGCGAACATGAACGGCGTCGACTGGAAGGCGCAGCGCGACCGCATCGCGCCGTACGTGAACGCGGCCATGACCGGCGACGAGTTCCGCCGGCTCCTGCTTTTGATCATCGGCGAGTTGAACGCCTCGCACACCGGCGCGAGCTCGCCCGCCGATACGGTCCGCCTCACGACGGGACGCATCGGCCTGCGCTTCGACCGCGACGAGTACGAGTCGCGCGGCGCGCTCAAGGTGCGCGAGGTCATCCCGCTCTCGCCCGCGCATGTCGCGAAGATCCGCGCCGGCGAGTACGTCGTCGCGGTCGACGGCACGCCGGCCGGCGCGGCGACGAACTTCGACGCGCTGCTCGAGCACAAGAACGGGAAGCGCACGGTCGTCACCGTCGCCGCGTCGCCCGACGGCTCGGCCAAGCGCGACGTGATCGTGCAGCCGATCCAGCAGACCGCCGAGCGGCGGCTGACGTACGGCGCGTGGGTGAACGCGAACCGCGACTACGTCCATCGCGTCAGCGGCGGGAAGCTCGGCTACGTGCACATGTACGACATGTCGTTCGACTCGCTGCAGAAGCTCTATCTCGATCTCGACGCCGAGAACCGCTCCCACGCCGGCGTGGTGATCGACATTCGCAACAACCACGGCGGCTTCGTCAACGTCTACGCGATGGACGTCTTCGCGCGCCGCAGCTACTTTACGATGACGCCGCGCGACTTCGAGCAGCCTTCCGGCGCTCGCACGGTCCTCGGCCAGCGCGCGCTCGAGAAGCCGACCGTGCTGGTGATCAACCGGCACACGCTCTCCGACGGCGAGGATTTCACCGAGGGCTACCGGACGCTGAAGCTGGGGAAAGTGGTGGGGGAGCCGACCGCGGGCTGGATCGTCTTCACCAGCGACATCGCGCTGATCGACGGCACGTCGCTGCGCCTGCCGAGCGTTCGCATCCGCGACACGCGCGGGCAGGACATGGAGATGAATCCGCGTCCGGTCGACCGCTTCGTCGCCCGCCCCCTCGGCGAGACCTACGCGGGGAAGGACTCCCAGCTGGATGCGGCGGTGGAGGAGTTGCTGAAGGACTTGAGGTAGGGGAGGAAGGTTGCTGGGTTGCTAAGTTGCTAAGTTGCTGAAAAGGCTTCAGCAACCGAGCAACTCAGCAACTCAGCAACCCGTGTTACCGCGCCGCTTTCTTGACCGCGCCGGAGCGGATGCAGCGGGTGCAGACCTGCATGCGCTTGACGGCGGACCCGACCATCACGCGAACCTTCTGGAGGTTCGGCATCCAGCGGCGGCTGGAAACGTTGTGGGCATGGCTGACTCGGTTTCCGAACACCGGCGCCTTGCCGCAGACTTCACACATCTTCGCCATTGTTGACTCCCTAGCTAACCGAAAGGCTGTGGATTCTAACCACCGGTCCGATCCTAAGCAACCTCCGGGGCGGCTGAATTCCCCGCAAACGCGCGTAACCGGGCCACTTATCTAAATCCTGTACAGTTGACACGTTAAATTAAACGTTGTAATTTCGCTTCACCTTTACACATCCCGGTGCCTGAGAGAAGTGAGTGAGATGGATGGGGTGAGCGGTGTTCTTCTCAAAGAGCAAAAATGTCGTCGGCCTTGATATCGGCTCCTCAGCGGTCAAACTCGTTGAGCTGAAGGAGAAGAAGGGCGGGCAGTACGCACTCGTGAAACTGGGTAGCGAGCGCCTGTCGCCGGAAGCCATCGTCGACGGTTCCATCATGGACTCCTCCATGGTGGTCGAGACGATCCAGCGGCTGAACATGGAGCGCGCTGTCAAGAATTCCAATTACGCGACCTCCCTTTCCGGCCACTCGGTCATCATCAAAAAGATCACGCTCCCGGCGATGTCGCCGGAGGAGCTCTCCGAGTCCATCCAGTGGGAAGCGGAGCAGTACATCCCCTTCGACATCAACGACGTCAACCTCGACTACGTGCCGCTCACCGCGCCCGGGACGGGCGACAACATCGACGTCATCCTCGTCGCGGTGAAGAAGGAAAAGATCAACGACTACACGTCGGTGATCGGGCAGACCGGCAAAACCCCGGTGCTCGTCGACGTCGACGCGTTCGCGGTCCAGAACTGCTACGAGGTCAACTACGACGTCGAGACCGGCAAGGTGCTGGCGCTGGTCAACGTCGGCGCGTCGGTGACGAACGTGAACGTGCTCTCCGGCGGCGCGTCGATGTTCTGGCGCGACATCACCTTCGGCGGCAACCAGTACACCGACGCGATCCAGCGCGAGCTGAGCCTCTCCTTCGAGCAGGCCGAAGAGCTCAAGCGCGGCAAGGCAGTGGCCGACTACACCATCCAGCAGGTCATCCCGATCCTCAACTCCGTCTCCGAAGACTTCGCCGGCGAGCTGCGCAAGACGCTCGACTTCTTCACCGCGACCTCGGGCGCCGACCGCGTCGACGAGATCGTGCTGGCCGGCGGCGGCTCGGGCGTGCTCAACCTCGACGCGATCCTGCGCGACAAGTTCGGCATCCCGGTCTCGATCATGGATCCGTTCCGCAGAATCAACGTCGACGAAAGCCAATTCAACCCCGAAGAGCTGGCCGAGATGGCGCCGAGCATGGCCATCGCCGTCGGTCTCGCCATAAGGAAGTTGGGGGACGCTTGATCAAGATCAATCTGGTGCGGGAAGGGCGGGCGGTCCGGAATACCGGAGCGGCTCCGGTTGTCGCCGTGGCGCCGATGGCGGGGGCGACGGCACCGACGCAGGTCAACAACATCATCGTCGTGGCGCTGCTGATCCTCGGCCTCATCGCCGGCGGCGGCTACTTCTACTGGTACAAGAGCCAGCTGACGCAGCGCCAGGAGCTCGTCGATCAGAAGACGCAGGAAGCGCAGAAGCTCGAGGCCATCATCAAGGAAGTCGAGGACTACCAGCGCCGCAAGGACAGCCTGCAGCAGCGCATCGACCTGATCAATCAGCTCAAGCAGAATCAGAAGGGTCCGGTCCGGATCATGGACCAGGTCAGCAAGGACCTGCCGGACCTGGTGTGGCTCGACTCGATGGACATCTCCGGCGGCCGCATCTCGCTCAACGGCCGCGGTCTCAACCCCAACGCCATCGCCCTCTTCATCGAGAACATCAAGCAGGATCCGTATTTCGAAGAGCCCGCGGTCGGAACGGTCGCGCAGATTTCGTCCGTTCCGGTCGTGTACTCGTTCGACATGAACTTCGCGTTCACCTACGCGCCGAAGGCGGCCACACCGCCGCCGGCTGGCGCGCCGGCGACGACTACCGCGGCCCCGGGAGCCGCACCCGCGGCGCAGTAGCGAGGAGAAGTCGATGGCGATCACACTGGACGACAAACCGAAATGGGTGGGGTTGCTGGTCGGCCTGCTCCTCGCCGGAGGCGTGCTCTTCGGAGTCGAGTACCTCTGGGTCAAGGACATCAAGGCGGAGATCCGCGAGGCGGACACCAAGATCGGCGAGCTGGAAGAGAAGATCCAGCAGGGCCGCGCCGCGGAGCGCAAGCTGCCGCAGTTCCGCGAGGAAGTGAAGCGCCTCGAGCTCGAGCTCGAGAAGCTGCGCCGCATCCTGCCGTCCACGCGCAACACCGAGGAGATCATCAAGAAGGTGAAGTCGCTCGTCGATCAGGGCGAGTTCACGCTGCGCCGGCTGTCGTTCCCGCCGATCAATCTCAATTCCTCCGATCCGTACACGGAGTGGCCGATCTCGGTCGCCGTCGACGGCCGCTATCACGATCTCGCGATCCTCTTCAATCGCCTCGGCAACTTCTCGCGAATCATGAACGTGGAGAACATCGTCATCCGCGCGACCGCAAACCAGGAGACGAAGACGATCACCTCGGACTTCGTGGCCAAGACGTTCGTCTACATCGAGCCGAAGGCGCCGGAGCCGGCGCCCGCAACCAAGCCGGGCGGGGCGGGGTAGGGGGAAGACGGTGAAGCTTTCGAATCTCGCTTATTCGCTGCTGATCGTCGTCGCCGCCGTGGCGACGGTGGTCGCGCAGGCTCCCGCGCCGGCAACGGCAACGACGCCGGCAACGACGGCGACGGGCACCGGAGACACGGCCGCGACGGGGACGTCGTCCGAGGTGCAGAAGACGCTCGAGGAAATCCTCGAAGAGCCGACGACCACGGATACGTACCGCTACGACCCGCAGGGCCGCCGCGATCCGTTCCGTTCGCTGATCGGACCGACGCCCAAGCTCGAGCCGGGCCAGCGTCCGGCCGGCGTCCCGGGATTCATGATCGATGAGGTCAAGCTGCAAGGCATCTTCAAGACGCGCGCGGGACTGACGGCGATGATCAACGGTCCCGACAACAAGGGCTATACCGTTCGCGTGGGAGAAAAGCTTCTGGACGGAGAAATCATCCGGATCACCGCTACGTCGGTCGTGTTCCGGCAGGAAGTCAACGATCCGACTCGCATCGAGCGTTACCGCGAGGTGGTCAAGGATCTGTCGCCTGCGGGAAAGAGGTAGGGGCGGAGTGGAGGCAGGGTGGAGGGCGAGATGGTGAAGGTGAGAAGTATGAGAAGAGCCAAGCGACTCCTGGTAATGGCTGGCGCGCTTCTGCTCACGGTGAGCACCGCGGAAGCCCGGCTGTGGGGATCGAAGAAGGCGCCCCAGGCGCCGACCGAATCCGCACCGATGCCGAGCACGATGTCGCTCACGACCGTCGAGATCGAGGGGTCGCGCGTCCTCCTGAGAACCACGGGCGCTCCGGCCTATACGTCGTACAGTCCGTCGCCCGGAGTCTTCGTCGTCGATCTCACCGGCACCTCGAAAGACGCGGGCGTTTCCGTCCCCGCCGCCCTTCCTCCCGCCGTTGCGTCACTGACTGCCGAAGACGTCGTGGAGATGGGCAGCCATCTCACGCGCATCACCTTCCGCCTCACTGAATCGCTGCATCCCGAAGTCACGGCCGTCGACAAGGCCGTGGTGGTGACCGTCCCGGCGACCGCGATCGCCATCGAGTCCGCCGCTCCGTCCTCGGTCGAGCCGCTGCCGGCAGTCGTCGCAGCCGCCGAGCCGCAAGCCGAATCGGTGTCCGTACCGCAAGCCGAGCCGGTGGCCGAGAACATCGAGCCCGCGCCGGCTCCTGTTTCGCTCCCCCGCGCGCGCATGGTCCGCGGTATTTCGGCGAGCAGCGCCGGCGGTGCGGTGGAAGTGCGCATCGCCGCCGACGGCGCGCTGAAGTACAAGGCCTTCCGCCTCGAACAGCCGTCGCGCCTGGTCATCGATCTCGATGGCGTGAAGAATGCGGCGAAGAAGAACGCGGTCATGATCGACGACCCGGTCGTGCAGCGCGTGCGTCTCGCGCAGTTCCAGCCGACGGTCGCGCGCGTGGTCATCGACCTCGCGCACAAGACCGAGTACACGATCAATTCCGATGGCGACGAGTTGCGAGTGTCGTTTGAAGGAGGGCGGGCGTCCCGCCCGCCGGCGGGCGAGACGCCCGCCCCCCAGATCGTCGAAACCGTCGAACAGGTGCCGGTGATGATCGCCGAGAAGGTCGCGCCGCCGCAGCAGCAGCAGCCGCAGTGGAAGGTGCCGGAGCCGGCTTCGAAGGGCGCGAGGAAAGTCATCAGCGCGCCGATGGATCAGGCGCCGCCTCCGACGCAGACCACGACCTCCGAGGATGTGTTCGGCGATGCGCAGGTACAGGCGCAGGCGCCGGCCGCGGTGCAGAACCTCTCGGGCTCGCGCACGCTGAGCGGCGGTCCGCGCGTGTTCACCGGCGAGCCGATCTCGCTGAATCTCAAGGATGCCGATCTCAAAGACGTGCTGCGCACGTTCGCCGATCTGACCGGCCTGAACATGGCCATCGACCCGGGCGTCGGCGGCTCGGTCACGGTCGACTTCCAGGACGTCCCGTGGGATCAGGCGCTGGACATCATCCTTCGCCAGAACTCGCTGACGTTCATTCTCGAAGGCAACGTGATGCGCATCGGCACGATCGATCGCATCGCCGCGGAGACGGCGGCGCAGCGGCGCCTCTCCGATGAAGAGCGGCTCAACGTGCCGCTGACGACGCTGAGCTTCAAGCTCTCGTACGCCCGCGCCACGGAAGTGCAGGCGCTGCTCCGCGACATCGCCTCCCCGCGCGCGCGCATCATCGTCGACGGGCGCACGAACCAGATCATCATCAGCGAGATCCCGGCGTATCTGCAGACGATGCAGAACCTGATCACGACGATCGACATCCCGACGCGCCAGGTCATGATCGAGGCGCGGATCGTGGAGAGCTCGCGCACGTTCCTCCAGCAGTGGGGCTTCAGCTGGGGCTTCAACGGCGATCTCGATCCGGCGCTCGGCACGGGAACGGGGCTGGTGTTCCCGAACCGGGTCGGCTACACCGGCGGTCCGTTCAACTTCTCGGCCGGCGATCCGGTGCTCTCGTTCCACTTCTTCGACGTCCTCGGCTCGTTCTCGCTCGATCTCGCGCTCAACGCCGCCGAGGCCCAGGGCTACGCGAAAGTGGTCTCCGCGCCGCGCGTGACCACGCAGGACAACACTCCCGCGCAGATCCAGAGCGGCTTCCAGATCCCGTATCAGACCCGCGTGAACTTCACGACCACGGTGCAGTACCTCGACGCGACCCTGCAGTTGTCGGTGACGCCGCAGATCACCGAGGCCGGGACCGTGATCATGGACATCAAGGTGCAGAAGAACGAGCCGGCGCCCGGTCTGTCGATCGCGGGCGCGGCCGGTACGCCGCTGACCACGCGCCAGGCCAGCACGAAGCTGATGGTGCGCGACGGCGGCACGGCGGTGATCGCCGGCATCTTCCAGACCAAGGACAACAATGCCGTCAAACGCATGCCGTTCGTTCACAACATTCCGGTGATCGGCGCGCTGTTCCGGACGCACGACATCAACACATCACATGACGAGCTGCTCATCTTCATCACGCCGCGCATCGTGAGAGGAGGATGAGGTGAGGGAGGGCGTTTTCATGAACATGCTGAACAAAACGAAAGCGATCGTCGCCGCCACGGCGCTGGCCGCCGCGGTCTTCGGATGCAGCGGCGAGCTGACCGACAACGGCTCTCCCGTCGAGCTCGTGGTCACGAACTCGCAGACGATCTCGCAGATCGATCTGGCCGGAGGGACCGGCTGCACCGGCACGCTCGGCACGATCAACATGCAGGTCATCCCCAAGAACTCGAGCGCCAGCAGCGACTTCACGCAGGTGCGCGTGACGCGCTACCGCGTGTCGTATCAGCGCACCGACGGCGGGACGCAGGTGCCGAATTCGTTCGTCCGTTCGACGGACCAGCTTCTGTCGGTCGGAGCCTCGGCGGCGGCGCTGAGCAGTTTCACCATCATCGAATCCGATGCCGTCAACCAGGCGCCGTTCGTGGCGCTGCTGCCGATCAACGGCGGCCGCGACCCGGTGACCCAGCGCCCGGTGGTGAAGATGGATGTGATCGTGGAGATTTTCGGTGAGACGCTGGGCGGCGACCGCGTTTATGACGCGACGCGCTTCCCGCTCGACTTCTGCTATCAGTGCAACGGCTGCCAGTAAGACGCTCTTTTTGAGTGAGCGTGGGTGTGAGACGTTACGGGGGTTCTTGACATGACCAAAATCAAAGAGCGGAAATCCTGGTTCGCGCTGCTGACTCTCCTGCTGTTGCTGGCAGCGTGCAAAGGCGAAACGCCGACCGCACCGCCCGTGACCGGCACGCCTCCCGGCGGCTCGATTCCGCCGACCGGCGCGACCCTCACCGTCACCGCTTCCAACACGTCGCCGATCATCGACTCCACGGTCGTCGTGACCGCGACGGTGACCCAGAACGGCACGGCCGTTCCGAACGGCACGGCGGTCGAGTTCACGACCACCTCGGGCACGTTCACCGACGTCACTCCCGGAGTGACCTCGATCATCCGCACGACCACCAACGGCGTGGCCACGGTGAATCTCACCCAGTCGACGCCCGGACTCGCGCGGGTGACCGCGACGGTCAACAACATCACCCGCAGCGTCGACGTCACGTTCCGCACCGAAGCGCCGTGCGTGCCGCCCGATCCGCGCTGCCCGGTCAGCACCGCGCCGACCATTACCTCGGTCACTCCGTCAGTCGGAAAGCCGACCGGCGGGGAGACGATCCGCATCACCGGCACGAACTTCATCGGGCCGCTGCGGGTGCTCTTCGACCTCGGCACCGGCACTCCGGTGCAGGCCCTGATCACCAACTCCGGCGCGAACTTCATCGACGTCATCACTCCCGCGGTCACCCTCGGCGCCGGCAACACCCAGCAGATCGCCGCCGACATCATCGTCATCACGCAGGTCGGAAGCGCGACCGAGGGACGCGTCGTCGCCGCTGACGCATTCACGTTCCGCAACACGATCCTCACGCCCATCATCTACTCGCTGACGCCGACCTCGGGACCGATCAACGGCAGTACGCGTGTGGTCATCGTCGGCGAAGGCTTCCAGTCGCCGGTCCAGGTGTTCTTCGGCTCCGCCGAGGCGCAGGTGGTGAGCGTCGACTTCTCGCAGATCATCGTGATGTCGCCGGATGCACGGTCGACCAATCCCAACGGCTCGGGCACGGTCACCGGTCCGGTCGACGTGCGCGTGGTGAACATCAACTCGAACACGCGCGGCTCGTCGCCGGAGCAGTTCCGCTACGTGGCCAAGATGCAGATCACGGCCATCAGTCCGCTCGTCGGACCGGCGGTCGGTGGAACGGATGTCACCATCGACGGCGTCGGCTTCGACGCGCCTGTCCAGGTGCTCTTCGGCACGGCTCCTCCGACCGAGGCGCAGGTGATTCGCGTGTCCGGCACGCAGATCCTCGTTCGTACTCCGTCGCTCGCGAATGCCTGTTCCGGCGGTGCGGGCGGCATCACCGTGACGAACATCGAGAACGGCGACAGCGCGACCTCGTCGAACGTCTTCACGTTCGTCGGCGTGCAGCCGCAGATCCTCAGCGCGACCTCGCCGGTCACCGCCGGCAACAACATCACCGCCGTCGTCCAGAATCCGGGCGTCGGGCCTCTCGGCTCGGCGACGATCCGTTTCGTGCTCGGCAACGGTACGGCTTCGGGAACGTTCACCATCATCCCCAGCCCGTCCACGATCACCGCGGGCAACGGCAATCAGAACTTCAGCGTCGCGGTGCCGCTCACCGGCTTCACGTTCCCGACCACCTCCTGCACCACCGGCGGCGGATTACCGGGCACGATCCTGACCGGTATCGACGTGCCGCTGACGTTCAGAAACGTGACCACTGAGTGCACGGACACGGTGACGGTCCACGTCGACCCGGCCAGCCCGGTCTGCGTGGCGGCGCCGCCGCCGCAGGCTCAGGTGACCGCTCCGGCCACGGGCTGTGCGTTCGCGGTCTCGCCGTTCCCGGGCACGGGCGGCACGACCGTGACGTTCCGGAACGGCGCCGCGGCGGGTAGCCGGTCGCTGACGGTGACGCTGGGCGCCAACACCGGCACGAACCCTGGCGACTTCACCACGACGCCGCCCTCGACCACGATCGCGCCGGGATCGACCGGCAATTTCTCGGTGACGTTCACGCCGGCCGCGGCGGGACCGCGCAGCGCGACGCTGAACTTCACGACCAACGATCCATCGAATCCCTCGTTCGCGATTTGCGTGCAGGGCGATCAGACAGCGCCCTGACGCCTCAATAACTTGGAAGTTTGCGAACCGCCCCCTCCGCGGGGCGGTTCGCGTCTGGTACAGGTAGAATTCGGGTCCGAGAGATGGCTCAACCGGGGACGAATCCGAAGATCGAGGAGCTCCGCATCCGTTTGAAGGCGGATCCGAACAGCCGTCTCTTCTTTCCCCTCGCCGAGGAACTGCGCAAGGCCGGGCAGATCGACGAGGCGGAGCAGGTCCTGCGCTCGGGGCTCGTCGCGCATTCGACGTACCTCTCGGCGTGGGTGAGCCTCGGGCGCGTGCTGCGCGATCAGAAGAAAGACGGCGAGGCCGTCGACGCGCTCTCGCGCGCGCTGCAGCTCGATCCCGGCAACGTCGTCGCCGCGCGCCTCCTCGGCGACGCGCACCTCAGCCTCGGCGACAAGGTCGAGGCCATCAAGAAGTACAAGCTCGTGCACGCGCTGATGCCGTCCGACGAGGAGCTGCTGGCGACGATCGCCTCTCTCGATCGCGATCTGAATCCTCCGGCCGCAGCACCTGAGCCCGCGCCCGAGCCGGCGGCCGAAGCGGCCGCCGCTCCACAGTTCATGGAGGAATCACCCTTCGATCGGACCATGCCGCCGTTCGAGGTCCGCGAGGAAGAGGCGACCGGCGACGCCGAGCCGATGTACGCGGCGCACGAGGAGAGTCCGTTCGAGGAGCCGGTCGATGACTACACCGCGGCGGCGATGACCGTCGAGGCGCCGGCCGGGATGCACATCGAGGAGCCGCCTGCTGCCGAGGGTTCCAATCCAAAGATCGCGCGCCTCGAGGGCTGGCTCTCAAAGGTCGTGCGCAAAGAGGGCTCGAATGTTTAGAGACGTGCTCGCCGGCGTACAGGAGCGCGTGGAAGGCGCGATGGCGGTGAGCCTGATCGGCCTCGACGGAATCGCCGTCGAGACCATCAACGATCACGACGTGCCGCTCGACATCCTCGGCGCGGAATTCGGCAGTTTCATCAAGTCCATCCGCCACGCCAACACGGAGCTGAACACCGGCGAAGTACTGCAGTTCTCGCTTGTCACCGAGAAGTACATTACATTCCTCTCCGAAGTCACGCCCGATTACTACATCCTGCTCGTCCTCCTGCCCGCCGGAAACTACGGGCGCGCGCGCTTCGAGCTGTCGAAGGCGAAGTATTTGCTTCGCGACGAGTTGATCTGAGAGGTAGACATTTGAATTTCAAAGAGATTCTCGAGCTCATCGACAAGGTGGCCGAAAGCGGCATCTCCGGAGTCGAGATCGAGCAGGGCGGCACGAAGGTGCGCGTCGAAGGAAAGTCGTCGCATCCGAAGGTGTTCGCCTACGCGGGCGAGGTGAAGCCGGAGCCACGCGCGCTGCCGATGGCCGAGCTGCCCTCCGCACCGCCGCCCGAGACGCCGCAACAGACAGCCGCGCGCGTGGCGGCCGAGGCCGGCGACGCCGGGCTGCACATCATCAATGCGCCGATCGTCGGCACGTTCTATCGCGCCGCGAATCCCGAGGCGCCGCCGTTCGTGAACGTCGGCGACCGCGTCTCGAAGGGACAGGTGCTCTGCATCATCGAGGCGATGAAGCTGATGAACGAGATCGAGTGCGACGTCGACGGCGTCATCGCCACCGTCTATCCGCAGAACGGACAGCCGGTGGAGTACGGCGAAAAACTGTTCGCGGTGAAGGTGTAGCCCCTTTCCATGTTCTCGAAAGTCCTGATCGCCAACCGCGGCGAGATCGCCCTTCGCGTCATTGCCGCCTGCAAGGAGATGGGTCTCAAGACCGTCGCCGTGCACTCCGAGGCCGATCGCGACTCGCTGCACGTCCGTTACGCCGACGACGACGTCTGCATCGGTCCCGCGGCCTCGAAGCAGAGTTACCTCAGCATTTCCAGCATCATCGCCGCCGCGGAGATCACCGGCGCCGACGCGATCCATCCCGGCTACGGCTTTCTGTCCGAGAATCCGCATTTCGCGGAGATCGTGAGCGAGTGCGGACTGACGTTCATCGGACCGCCGCCGCAGGCGATCCGGCTGATGGGCGACAAGGCGCGTGCGCGTGAGACCGCGAAGAACGCCGGCGTGCCGATCATCCCCGGCAGCGAAGGAGCGGTGAGGACGGTCGAGGAAGCCGCGGACGTCGCGCGCTCGATCGGCTATCCGGTGATCCTGAAGGCCGCCGCCGGCGGCGGCGGACGCGGGATGCGCATCTGCTGGCAGGAGAGCGACCTGCAGAGCCAGTACGACACGGCGCGCAACGAGGCCGAGCGCGCGTTCGGCGACGGCGCGGTCTATCTCGAGAAGTATCTCGAGCGCCCGCGCCACATCGAGATCCAGGTCTTCGGTGACACCCACGGCCGCGTGGTGGCCCTCGGCGAGCGCGAATGTTCGATCCAGCGCCGTCATCAGAAGCTCATCGAAGAGTCGCCGTCGCCGGCGCTCGACGAAGAGACGCGGAAGTTGATGTGCGAAGCCGCGATCAAGCTTTGCCAGGCCGTGAACTACGTCAACGCCGGTACGATCGAGTTCCTTTATCAGGACGGCGCGTTCTATTTCATGGAGATGAACACGCGCATCCAGGTCGAGCATCCGGTGACCGAGGAAGTGACGGGGATCGATCTGGTGAAAGAGCAGATCCGCGTCGCCGCGGGCGAGCCGCTCTCGGTGCCGCACGGCGAGTTCCGCCTGCGCGGACACGCGATGGAGTTCCGCGTGAACGCCGAGGATCCGGTGACATTCGCGCCCAATCCGGGAAAGATCCGCGAGCTGCATCTGCCCGGCGGTCCCGGCGTGCGCGTCGACACGCACGTCTATCGCGACTACATGGTCCCGCCGCACTACGACTCGCTGCTGGCGAAGCTGGTGATCCGCGGCAAGGACCGCAGCGAGACGCTGGCCCGCGCGCGCCGCGCGCTCGAGCAGTTCGTGATCGAGGGTGTGAAGACCTCGATTCCGCTGCACCGCGCCATCCTCAACAACGAGAAGTTCATCCGCGGCGACATCTCGACGCGGTTCATGGACCACTTCTCCCTGTAAACTGTTTCCCCTTCAGCATGAAGATTTACCTGGTGGGCTTCATGGGCTCAGGCAAGACGACCATCGGCCGCGAGCTCGCGGCGCGCATCGACGCGCCGTTTTTCGACCTCGACGAGCTGGTCGAGGCGTCGGAGAAGCTGTCCATCCGGGAGATCTTCGCCGAGCACGGCGAGCCGTATTTCCGGAAGCGCGAGCGCGACGTGCTCCGCTCGACGAAGCACCTCGAGGCGGCGGTGATCGCCACCGGCGGCGGCACGTTCACGTTCGACGACAACATCCAGTTCATTCAGTCCGAGGGGCTGTCGGTGTATCTCTCGGCGCCGTATTCGCTGCTGCGGACACGCATCGACACGAAGGGCGACCGCCCGCTGTTTCGCGACGACCTCTCGACGCACGAGCTGTTCGCCAACCGCATCCGCTACTACCGCATGTCCGACCTGACCCTCGAGATCCGCGAGGAGGAGACGCCCTCCGAGATCGTGGAGCGGCTGGTGCTGGAGCTGCCGAAGAGCGTGCTCGACTCGGCGCGCAAGTCGGCCTGGAAGCCCGCTGGGAGACGCGCGTGAGGGCGCTGGTCGTCAGCGATCTGCATTCGAACGTCGAGGCGTTGCGCTCGGTGCTCAATCGCGTGCGCCGCAAGAAGTTCGACACGGTGATCTGCCTCGGCGATTTCGTCGGCTACGGCGCGCAGCCGAATCAGGTGCTCGACACGATGCGCACGCTGCGCGGACGCAAGATCTACATCCGCGGCAATCACGACCGCGTGGCCTCGGGGCTCGACGACGCCGACGGCTTCAATCACGCCGCGAAGGCGGCCGCGCTCTGGACGCGCGATCACCTCAGTCCCACCAACCGCCGCTTCCTGCGCGATCTCACCGTCGGGCCGACGCTCGCCGGCGGCGTGCTGCTCTGCCACGGCTCGCCCTACGACGAGGACGAGTACGTGTTCAACGTGCACCACGCCGCGCAGGTGCTGGCGCTCTACGAGGCGCCGTTCATCCTGTTCGGCCACACGCACCTGCCGGCGGTGTTCTCGATGAACGACGAGCGTGCGGTGAAGGGCTTCGCCGTGCGCGGCGAGGCCACGGTGCGCCTCGCGGCTGACGAGCGCTACCTGATCAACCCCGGCTCCGTCGGCCAGCCGCGCGACCGCAATCCGCACTCCTCCTGCATCATTTTCGACTCCGACAAGCGCACCGTGCAGTTCTTCCGCGTCGAGTACGACATCGACAAGGCGCAGGCGTCGATCCTCCGGGCCGGCCTGCCGGACATCCTCGCGCAACGGCTGCGTTACGGAACGTGACCTGCTCTCAGGACGCCGTTCTCCAAATCAGGACACAAGAGCGTCGAACGCTGCAGCTAAGTCATTGAAAGTAAAAGCGGAATACTCATCCGTGGCTGGCATCCGGCCCGCAACCGAAGCGCCCTCGATTGCAGGAGAAGGTCGTCATGAAAAAAGCCTGGTTGCTCACGTTTCTCACCATCGCGCTCGCTGTTCCCCTTCGCGCTGAGAACGACCGCCACCAGTCGTACGTCTCGTACGACGAAGGTGGCACGGTCCTTCGCGCCGGCGAAGACGGAAAGCAGATGGATGTCCAGCGGAATCTGCCGGTGTATCCGGGGGATGAGCTCACCACCGGCCGCCGCGGACGCTCCGAGGTGCATCTGTCGGACGGCAACATCATCGGGATCGATCGCGCGACGTCGCTCCGGTTGAAATCGATCCTCGACAGCTACGACGGCGACTCCAACGAGACCGTCGCCGAGCTGCGCTACGGCAAAGTGGCCGTCCAGCGCACCGACATCGGGGAGGATCACATCCGCCTCGACACCGATAACGCGAGCTACGTCGCGAACCGCGAGGCGATCTACTCGGTCGAAACCGACACGCGCGGACGCGATCGCGTCACCGTGTTCGAGGGCAACCTCGAAGTGCGCACGCAGTCGCGCACGAGCCGGCTCCGCGCCGGCGAGTCGGCGTCAGTCGACGATCGCGGACCGTTCGATCTCATCGGCGATCAGCGTTACGCCGCCGACGACTTCGAGCGCTGGTTCCTCAAGCGCGCCGAGCGCTTCGGCTCTTACACCAGCAAATACATGGATCGCCGCCTCTCCTACTGGAACGACGATCTCGACGATCACGGCCGCTGGGTCTTCGTCACCGGCATCGGCTGGTCGTGGCGTCCGTTCGTCTCCGTCGGCTGGCGTCCTTACTACAACGGCTACTGGTCGCGCCGCCACAACTGCCTGACCTGGATCTCGTACGACCCGTGGGGCTGGGGCACGTATCACTACGGCCGCTGGGCTTACGACCCGGGTTACGGATGGGTGTGGGTGCCCGGCTACGGCTACTCGCCGGCATGGGTCTACTGGTGGCACGGCCCGAGTTACATCGGCTGGGCGCCCGCGGGCTGGTGGGATTGCCATCGCGGCTATTACGACTGGGCCTATCGCCCGTATCGCCACAGCGGCGTGAGCGTCGGCATCGGCTTCGGCTTCTACGGCCGCGTGCGTGCGCGGGAGATGGATCTCCGCCCCTGGACGTTCATCGACTCGAACACGATCGCCTCGACGCGCATCGATCGCGCCGCGCTGACCACCGACGTCATCAAGCAGCGCCTCGGGCGCACTGATGGCGGCTACGCGACGATCTCCGGCGGACCCGCGCGCATCACCGGCGACAAGCTGCGCGATCCGGCCGACGAGATCCACCGCCGCTCCCTCGGCGGCGACGCCGGCATGGTGGCGGGAACGCCCGCCGATCTGACCGGCTTCTTCCGCCGCGACCCGCAGGTGCCCGCGAACGTGCGCGACCGCATCGTCCGCTCCCGCGGCGACGTGAACACCGGTAACACCGGCAACGCCGGCCCGTCGCGCAACCTCGGCGGCGGCAACCTTGGCGGCGGCGGCTCGATTGCTCCGATCGGCGGCGGCAGCGTCGCTCCGATCACCGGCGGCAGCCCTGCGCCGATCACCCGCGGCGGTGTGGCTCCGATCGATGGCGGCTCGAACGACGGGCAGACGCGCACGCCGGTCGTCCGCACCATCGGCGGCGGCGAAGGCCGCGACCGCGATACGACCAACGATCGCAACGGCACCGAGCCGCGGACGCCTCAGGTGTGGCGCGGCCGCACCGGCGGCGATCCCGATCGCGGCAGCAACCCGGGCGTCGACCGTCCGTCGACGATCGCGCCGTCCGAGCCGGCTTCGCCGGAGCCGGCGCGCTCGGGCAGCGACTCCTGGCGCCGCCGTGCACGCGAAAACGATCAGCCGTCGGCGGGTACTCCTCCTCCTGCCAGCGGCTCGAACGACACTTCGGCGCGGGGCAGCGATGTCCCGCGCCGGGTGATCGACCGGATCGTGCCGCGCGAAGGCGAGTCCACGGGATCGCGCGCCAGCGGGTCACGTGACAGCGGATCGCGTGACAGCGGATCGCGCTCCCGCGACGCCGGTTCCCGCGACAGCGGCTCCCGCGATCGCGGCAGCAGCAGCGCCGATCGTCCCAGCCGCGGCAACGACGGCGGCTCGTCGCGTTCCAGCTCTCCGCCTCCGCCGCCCCCGCGCGACAACAGCAGCAAGGACTCCGGCAATCGCGAGAGCGGCGGCCACATCAAGCGCGACCAATAGCAACTCGAAGAAACGGTCAGGTGGAGCGGCGGGCTTTAGCCCGCCGTTTCCATTTGGCGGGCTACAATCCCCGCGCGAATGTCCTTGCCTCTGTTCTTCGCCCTCTACTGTCTGGAGGCGGGCCTCTTTTTCACCATCGTGCCGTGGACGCGCGTGTGGGCGGTGAATCCGTGGCTGCACCATAGTGCGGTCGTGGCCTTGTGGGCGGACAATCCGTTCGTGCGGGGGTTCATCTCGGGGTTCGGCGTGATCCACCTGATCGTCGGCGTGCGCGACATCATCGGCGTGATCCGGGCGCGGCGCGGGAGCAGCGTGCAGTGAACCGCTCGCGTCTCTATCTGCCGCTATTCCTCAGCATCCTCTTGTTCTCGGTGGTCTATTTCGAGGGGCAGGGCACGCTCTACCTTCCCGGCTCCAGGACGAGCGAGGTGCTGCTGTTCGTCGCCTTCGTCTCGCTGATCTTCTTCGCTGTCCGGGCGTTCGATCTGGTCGTCTTCGACATGTTCGTTTCGCGCCGCCGGAAGGTACGCGCACCCGTCCTGCTGCGCGAGATCGTGTCGATCGTCCTCTACGCTGTCCTGCTTGCCTCGGCGATCTCGAACATCTTCGGGTATAGCATCACGGCCCTGCTGGCGACCGGCACCGTCGTCGCCGCGGTGCTCGGCCTCGCACTGCAGGAGACGCTCGGCAACCTCTTCGCCGGCATCGCGCTGAGCCTCGAAGACAGCTTCGAGGTCGGCGACGTCATCCGCACCGGCGAGACTCTCGGCGTCGTCGAGTCGGTGCGCTGGCGCGGCACCCACCTGCGCACGTTCAACAACAACATCCTCATCGTCCCCAACTCGGTGCTCGCGCGCGAGCGCCTGGAAGTCTTTCCCCGCAAGAACCTCAACGCGCGCATCCTGCAGATCGGCGTCGACTACAACGTGCCGCCGGCGACGGTAATCGGCGTGCTCGCGCAGGCGGCGTCGAACGTGGATGGCGTGTCGCGCGACCTTCCCTGCTTCGCGCGCGTCGGCGGCTTCGCCGAGTCGGCGGTGACGTACGAGATCAAATACTTCACCCACGACTACTCGCAGCGCGACCGCATCGACGCCGACGTCCGCAAGGCGGTCTGGTACGCGCTGCGCCGCAACGCGATCTCGATTCCATATCCGATGCGGATGTTCCAGCGCTACACGCCGCCGGAGACGAAGCATCATCCCGACACCTCGAAGATGCTCGAGCGGCTGCAGGACGTCGACATCCTCTCGCCGCTGCCGCCCGAGGCGCATGAGGCGATCGCCGCGGCGGCGCGCGTACGGGTCTACTCGAAAGGCGAGACGATCCTTCGCCACGGGGCGGCCGGCGACTCGATGTTCATCGTGCACGAGGGCATGGTCTCGGTCCGCGTCGGCGGCGAGGAAGTCGCGCGCCTCGGCGAAGGGGAGTTCTTCGGCGAGATGGCTCTGCTGACCGGTGAGGCGCGCGTGGCCGACATCGTTGCCGTCACCGATGTCGTCGCGGTCGAGATCACCAAGGCCGCGCTGCAGCCGGTGCTGCAGGACGTGCCCGATCTCGCCACCGCGATCTCGTCGAAGGTCATGGAGCGCCGCGGCACGCTCGACTCGCTGCGCGACGGCGCGCACGAAGAAGAGGAGAAGTCGATTCTCTCCCGCATCCGGTCGTACTTCGGCCTATGAGACGCTTCGGCTTATGAAGCGTCTGCTCATCGTCGAAGACAAGGAGTCGCTCGCGCACATGCTGCGCGAGAGCGCCGAGGCCGACGGCTTCGAGGCCGACGTCGCGTCGTCGGGCAGCGAGGCCATTCGCCGGCTCGCCGAGGGGCGCAAGTACGTGGCCGTGCTCACCGACCTGCGGTTGCCGGGCGCGGACGGCATCGCCGTGCTGCGGCAGGCGAAGGAGAGCGATCCCGATTGCCCGGTGATCGTGATGACGGCCTTCGGCACGATCGAGAACGCGGTCGAGGCGATGAAGCTCGGCGCGTACGACTTCATCCAGAAGCCGATCGACGTCGATCATCTCTCGCTGCTGCTGCGCCGCTGCCGCGAGCATCGCGAGCTGCGCTACGAGAACCTCCTGCTGAAGGAGGAATTCCAGAAGCGCTACCGGCTGCCGGCGATCATCGGCGACTCGCAGCCGATCGTGGAGGTGGGGCAGGCCATCCAGCGCGTCGCGCCGACCGATTCGACGGTGCTGCTGCAGGGGGAGTCGGGGACGGGGAAGGAGCTGTTCGCGCGCGCGATCCATCAGCTCTCGCCGCGCCGCGACCGCCCGTTCGTGGCCATCAACTGCGCGGCGATTCCGGAGACGCTCATCGAGAACGAGCTCTTCGGACACGAGAAGGGCGCGTTCACCGGCGCCTCGGCGCGCCAGCTCGGCAAGTTCGAGCTCGCCGACCTCGGCACGATCTTCCTCGACGAGATCGGCGAGCTCGGATTCGGCGTGCAGTCGAAGATCCTCCGCGTCCTGCAGGAGCGCCGCTTCGAGCGCGTCGGCGGGACGGCGCCGATCGACGTCGACGTGCGCGTGATCTGTGCGTCGAACCGCAATCTCGAGGAGGCGGTGAAGGGCGGCGCGTTCCGCGACGATCTCTTTTTCCGCGTGAACGTCTTTCCGGTGACGATCCCGCCGCTGCGCGAGCGCCGCCAGGACATCGACGCGCTGGCCGACTTCTTCATTTCCCGCTTCGCGCGCGAGCTGAAACGCCCCGGTCTGAGCATGACCGATGATGCGCGCGCCGCGCTGCGCGGCTACGACTGGCCCGGCAACATCCGCGAGCTGCAGAACTGCATCGAGCGTGCGTCGATCCTCTGCGATCGCAACCGCATCGAGGTTCGCGACCTCGGCATCTCGAAGTCATGACCGCCATTCCGACTTCCAAAGACGTCGTCGCGTTTCTCAACGAGCGTTTCGCCGCGCGCGGCCTGCCGTACCGCATCGAGCACATCGACGTGCTGCCGTACGTGAATCCGATGTGGCTCTCGAACTGGAACGTGCCGCAGCTGGCGGATGCGATCGCCCGCGAGGGCGACAACAGCATCCGGGAGGTTATCGACGAGGAGATTCGCGAGGCGCGCTGGCAGTTCCCGCAGGTTCTCGACGAGTTCTGAACACCGCGTCGCTGCCGAAGCGGCGCAGCGGCGCGAGCTTCGCGAGCATCGGCGCCAGCGCGGCTTTCTGTTCGTTCGTCAGACGCGCCTCGTGCACGATCACGATGTCCGCCGGCGTCACGAACGCGTCGTCGTACTGCAGCTTCGCCTCCTTCTCCCGCAGCACCTTGTGCAGCGGCGTCTCCCATCCCGACGCGCCGTTGATGATCGGCTGTCGATGCACGCTGTTCGCGAGGATGTACTCGTACGGCACCCCGTGCGCGATGATCGGCAGCTCCAGCACCACGCCCGGCCGCTCCTTCGCCAGCCACGTGTAAACCGGCGCGACGCGCGGATCGATGTGATCCCACTTGATGCTCGGGATGACTTCGATGATGGCCAGAGCGAGAAGCAGCGGCTTCCAGCGCGTCTTCACCGCCGCGTATCCGATCGCGGCCAGCACGACCAATCCCACATAAGCGATGACCGCCCACCTCGCCGGAGTGCGCGTGGCCCGGAACGGCGTGAACAGCCGGAACAGAAACGGATGCACAGACGCGTTCCACCCCAGCGAAGCGACAAAGCCGAGGACGACCCACAGCACGGCCACGTTCTCATCGCTGCGCTCCCATCGCGGCCGGAACCGCACGATGAGCAGGATCACGGTCAACATCGCCGGAACATCAGGCCCCGAAAACGAAAAGCGCCCGAGCGTGATCCGATCCTGCACCGTGGTGAGGTACGTGAGGATGAAGCCGCAGGCGATCGCGATCTCGAGCGCAGTCGTCCTTGTGGAGCGGCGGGCTTCAGCCCGCCGGGGCTCTCGGCGGGCTAAAGCCCGCCGCTCCACAAGACCGAACACGGCCAGGAACAGGACGACGATGCCCGGAAACAACTCCCTCTCGTCCCGATGCAGCGCCGGATCCGCGAGCGGGCCGTAAACCGCGTTCCGCGAAGACGGCACGAGCCAGTCGACAGGCGAAGCCGAGCCGCCGCGGGACTCGCCGGTCGTCCGCCCGGCGCCGTACTCTTTGGCCACGATCGCGTAGGGGATGAGGAACGGGAGCAGCAGGAGGCAGGCAATGGAGAGCGAGACGAACAGGCGCTTCGAGAAAAGCCGGAGAAAGACGATCGTCACCACCAGCGCGAAGCCGCCGAACATCAGCCAGTAGATGTTCGTCAGTCCGTTCATCAGGAACGCGGCGCCCACGAGCGCCGCGCGTTTGTTGCCCGGCGCGCGCCGGTAATAGAGCAGCGCGGCCAGCATCAGCGGCAGCCAGCCGCTCCAGATGATCTGCACGTGCTGGATGTGCGCGAGCTTGAAGGAGGCGAAGGCGAAGAAGACGCCGGCGAGAAACGACCCGGCGGTGTTGCCGGTGACCAGGCGCGCCAGGACGAAGGCGCCGTAGGCGGAGAAGGCGAATCCGAGGAGGAGCGCGAGGTTGTAGGTCGTCAACGCGGAGAGACCGGCCAGATGGAACGGCAGCACGAGCAGGGCGATGCCGGCCATGTTCTCGCTGTACGCGAGCGGATATTTGCCGGGGTAATAGATCGGCGCGTCGTAGAGATGAAACGGCGAATGCGTGAGCGCATGGCAGACCCACTCGATGATCCAGGCGTTTAGCAGCGGATCGCCGCGATCCGGAACCGCGGTGTCGAGATGGAGCGCCAGCGGCCAGGTCAGCGCGACCGTGAGCACGAGAAACGCGGCAAAGATCCCGAGATCGCGCTTCACGGCACGCGCTCCCAGTCGAAGACGACGTCGCCGCTGCGCATCACCCGTCCGCTCTCATCCTCGACTTCGATCTGCACGTCGGTCGAGCGTCCGACGCCGCGCGGCCGCTCCGGAAGCGTCAGCCGGAAGCCGGGTGTGGCGACGAAGTAGTACCAGGAGAATCGCTGCTTCACATCCGGCCGCGCGTCGGCCAGCGGCGCGTCGACGCGCAGCGTGCCGGTGTCGAAGAGCGCCGTGACGCGGCGGATGCGGAACGGCGAGAGCGTCCAGCCGCGCACGTGCAGCGGTCCGCGCACGAGCTCTCCGTATTGCGGCGACTCGATGACCGTCGTAATGGCGTCGCTGTGCGTCGATTCGCCGGCCACCATCCGCGCGAGCTTCTGCGCCGGCAGATGTCCCGCGCCGTCGGGAGCGTCGGGCTCTTTCGCGCCGCGATAGTTGCGCGTGACGCCGAAGACGAAGTCGCCTCCGATCTCGTGGTCGAAGCTGCGCAGATACTCCAGCCGCCCCGCGGCCATCTCCTTCGCCAGCCACGCGCGGATCGCGCCAGACGTCTCGCCGAGGGCGTGCACGTGCACGATCACGAGCTTGCAGCCGTTCCGTTCGAGCAGCGAGAGAAACTCGTCGTCGAACTGCAGCGCGTCGTTCTTGGAGCGCAGCTTTGCGTGCAGCGGTGCGCTGAATTGCGAGATGCCGTTGAACTGCGGGAGATGGTGCACGGTCGAGCCGAGGAGGTAGTTGAACTCCGAGCCGCCGGCCATCGGCAGCTCGATCAGCGGCGCGACGTGCGCCTGTTTGAGCCAGCGATAGACCGGCGCGGGTGTGGGCACGGCCTGCTCCCATCGCGGTGCGAACCAGAGATCGATCGCCGCCAGCGCGACGATCAGGATCGCCGGCACTTTTCTTCGCATCAACGCGAGCGTGCCGAACGCGGCGAAGACGGCGATGCCGATGTACGCGATCACCGCCCACCGCACCGGCGCCCGGATCGCCGCGAAGATCCCGATGCGGCGATAGAGAAACGCGTGAAAGAACGCGTTCATCCCGAACGAGCCCAGCACGCCGATGACGACCCAGAGCGCCGCCGCCCACCGCTCCGGATATTCGGAGCGGACGTGCCGGAAACGAATGACCAGCAGAATCACCAGCAGCGTCGCCGGGATGTCCGCGCTGCTGAAGGAAAGGATGCGATGGCCGGCGATGGACCATTCGATGCGGTCGGTGATGATGCCGAGCCAGGTGGCGATGATGGCCGCGTATAGGAGTGCGGTGGCAAAGCCACCGCTTTTGGCTCGCGCATCCGAGAGCGGCGGCTTTGCCGCCGCACTCCAAGAAACAGCGCCGATCCCCGCCAGCAACAACGCCACCACCCCCGGAAAGAACTGCATCTCATGCCGATGCCAGTCGGCCGGTCCGAGCTTGCCGTAGATCACGCTGCGCGGGTTGGTCACCAGCCACGCGTGCGGCGCGGCCGAGCCGCTGCGCGCTTCGCCTTCGCTGCGCACCATTCCGTACTCTTTCGCGACGATGCGGTAGGGGATGAGGAACGGCGTGAGTAGGAGGCCGCCGATCACGAACGCGGCGATCAGCGTCAGCCAGAAGCGGCGGTCGCGGCGCGGGTCGAGGATCGCGAACGTCACGATCGTCAGCGCCGCGGTCAGTGAGCCGAAGAGAAAGTAGTGCACGTTCGTGAGGCCGTTCATCACGAACGCCGCGGCAATCCAGGCGGCCGTCTTCTTTCGCGGATCGCGCCAGTACGCGATCACGCCGGCGAGGATGAGCGGAATCCAGCCGCTCCAGATCAGCTGCAGGTGCGAGAGATGATCGAACTTGAACGGCACGAACGCGAAGATCACGCCCGCCACGAGCGCCGCCGGCGCCGACTTCACGATCAGGCGCGCCAGCACGAACATCCCGTAGCCGGAGAGCGCGAAGCCGAGGAGCATCGCGATGTTGTAGACCGCGATCGGCGGGACGCCCGCGAGATGGAACGGCAGCACCAGCAGCGCGACGCCGACCAGGTTCTCGCTGTAGGCGAGCGTGAGATGGCCCGGGTAGTAGATCGGCGAGTTGTACAGATCGAACGGCGCGTGCGTGAGCGCGTGGCAGACCCAGTCGAGGATCCAGGTGTTGACGAACGGATCGCCGAGGTCGGCCAGCGCGGTCGTGAGGCGGATCGCGAGCGGCCAGGTCATCGCGATGGCCAGCGCGAGGTAGAAGGCGAAGACGGCCGCTTCGCGTGCTAGGCGTTTGGTCATTCGGCGGATGACGGCGCATGGATGCCGAGGAGCTGCGAGACGAAGCGCGCGATGTGCGTCTGCGACACTTCGCCCTGCGATCCCGGCGGCGTTCCCGCGCCGACCGCGAAGAGTACCGTATGCAGCTCGCGGTGCGTGTTGAGCGCGCCGTGATTCGCGGTCGAGGACGGCTTCGCGATCGCCGGCGCCTCGCTCGACGGCGTGAGCAGCACGTGGGGAAATGCATAGGCGACGACGTCGCCGCCGTTGCGATGTGACGCCGCGGTCTTCTTCGTCACCTGCTCGAACAGCCCGGTCGCGTTCAGCGTCGCGATGAGGGGGGCGGCCGTCTCGGCCGCCTGGCGGGCGGGACGCCCGCCCTCCAAGTAGAGATGCGCGACATTCCCTGATGCATACGCACGCCACCCCGGCTGCCCGCTGATCAGCGCATTCATCCGCACCTCGGTATCCACCGGCGCCAATCCGTGATCGCCGGTGACGATCAGCGCATCGCGCGACAGGTCGAGCGAGGCGCGAATCGCGGTGACGGCGCGATCGGCGGCGACGAACGCCGCGCGGATCACGTCCGGCTGATCGAAGCGCGTGTGCGACGCACCGTCGACTTCCGGCTGGTATCCGAGCAACAGATCGAACGGCATCCGCCGGATCGCCAGCGTCTGCGCGCGCGTGAGGAAGTCGGCGAGGCGGTTGGTCTGATCGATGAAGATCGACCGGTCGAGCTCGCGCTTCTCATCGACGACGCCCGGCCAGAAGCCGATCTCACGATCGAGCATGGTCTGGAACGACTCCGGCCACGCGTGCGTGCGCGAGATCGCACCCCAGTAAATCGTGACGTCGGTCAGCGTCGCGTCGCTCTTGAGCAGCTTCGACCACGAGCCGTACAGTCCTTCGCTCGTCTGCGCGGAGATCGCGAACCAGCCGCGCGCGTCCGGCACGACCTCGCGCTCGCCGCTTTCGACGAGGAAGAGATCGTAGTTCTCGGCGGCGTCGTTGCTCGTGTCGTACGCCACCAGGTCGACGTCGGCGCGCGTTTTCTGCGGCACGCTCCATTCGATGCGCGCGCGCATGATCGGGCTGTACGAGACTCGCCGCTGCGGGCGCGCGGTCCAGGTCGGCGGCACCCACTCGCGATGAAAGTCGGTGCGCCCGAGGTGCAGCGTGCGCGCGCTGGTCTCCGAGGCTGCCCAGGCGAATCCGAAATCGCTGGTGCGCCGCGCGGTGCGTGCGTCGACGCTCGGGAAGGGGACAGTGCCGACGCGCTTTCCCTGCCGGCGCGCCGCTTCGACGAGCGTCTCGACGTCGATCTCCGCTTCCAATCCATGCACGGTTTCCTCAACTGGCGTTCCCCGGATATGAAAGCGATTCGCGACGACGCCGTGAACCTCCGGCTGCGCGCCGGTAAGGATCGAGACGTGCGCGCTGGACGTCGCGGTCGGCGTGACCGGCACGATGCGTGTCGGAGTGCCGAGGGCTGCAAATGCCGGAAGGTCCGATTGCGCTGCGAGCGCGTCGAAGCCGAGGCCGTCGAAGGAGATGAGCACGACGCGTTGCGCGGTGCCGCTCGTGGCGAGTTGCGGAGGCGGCGGCGCGACGCGCGGAGGAGGAGCAGGCGCGCAGGCGAGGAACGCCAGGAGAAGGAGGAGCGGGCGGCGAGTCATTTCTTCAGAGACGCCAGCACCTTGTCACGAATCTCCTTCGCCTTCGCGATCGCCGCGTTCTCATCGACGGTCAGCACTTTTCCGTGGCGCAACAGGATCTTTCCGTCGCAGATCGTCGTCACGACCGAGCTTCCCGAGGCCGCGTAGACGATCGCCGACTCGACCGAGTACACCGGCTGTGTTTTCGCCTGCTGCAGGTCGATGATGGCGATGTCGGCGCGTTTGCCGCGCTCGAGCGTGCCGATCTTGTCGCCGAGGCCGAGGACGTTCGCGCCGCCGATGGTGGCGAGGCGCAACAGCTCGCGCGCGGTCACCGCTTTCGGATCGTTGCGCATCACCTTCTGCAGCCGCGACGCGCTGGCCATCTCCTCGACCATGTCGAGGTTGTTGTTCGACCCCGCGGGGCCGTCGGTCCCGAGGCCGACGTCGACGCCGGCGGCAACCATGTCGACCACCGGCGCGACGCCGGAGGCGAGCATCTCGTTGCTCTCCGGACAGTGCGCGACGCCGACCTTCTTCGCCGCGAACGTCTTGATCTCGTCGGGCGTGAGCCAGACGCCGTGCGCGGCCACGACGTCGTCGCCGAGGAAGCCGAGCGAGTCGAGATAGGCGCCGGGCGTCATGCCGCCGTGCTGTTCGCCGACCTGCTTCAGCTCGTTCTTCGTTTCGGAGACGTGGATGAGAATCGGCGCGCCCAGCTCCGTCGCCAGCGCGCGGACCTGTTTCAGGTGATCGGCGGAGAGGGTATACGGCGCGTGCGGCGCGAGCGCCGGCGTGATCAGGCGGTCGCCTTTCCAGTCCGCGACGTACTTGCGTATGTAGGCGACCATCGCCTCCCAGGTCTTGTTGTCGGGGGCGGGGAAATCGATGAACGTGTTGCCGAGAACGCCGCGCAGCCCGGCGGCTTTCGCCTCGCGCGCGATGTCCGACTCGAAGTAATACATGTCGCAGAACGTCGTGGTGCCGGAGCGGATCATCTCCGCCGCGCCGAGACGCGTCCCCCACTTCACGAACTCCCGGTCGACATTCTTCGCCTCGGCCGGAAAGATGAAGTTCGTCAGCCAGTCCATCAGGTCGCGGTCGTCGGCGATCCCGCGGAAGAGCGTCATCGGCACATGCGTGTGCGCGTTCACGAACCCCGGCACCACCGCCATCCCTCCCGCCCGAATGACCGTCTTCGCGCTGAACTTTTTGTCGATGTCCGCCGACGGCCCGACCGCGACGATCTCGCCGTTCCGGATTGCCACCGAGCCCCTCTCGATGTTCGGCCCGGCCATCGTGACGACCGTCCCGCCGGTGATGAGGATGTCGGCGGTCTCGGCGAAGAGGGGAAAGGCGGCGAGTGTGGCGAGAAGGACGAGCAGACGCTTCAGCATGTCGCGAAAGTTAGCACACGCTCAGCGTTCCCGCCCCCGCAGCTCCTCGGCCACCTCCTCCCACCCGATCCCCTCATCCACCATCAACACCGACAGGTGAAACACGAGATCGGCGAGCTCGCTGATCATTCGCTCGCGGCCCTGGCCTTTGGCGGCGATGACGACTTCGGTGGCTTCTTCGCCGATTTTCTTGAGGATCTTGTCGCGGCCTTCGGTGAAGAGTTTTGCTGAGTAGGAGCCGGGCGGGCGGGTGGCGTTGCGGTCGCGGAGGACGGTCATCAGGCGGTCGAGGAACATTGGAGGGACGTCTGCGAAGCACGAGTCGGCGCCGGTGTGGCAGGCGGGGCCTCGGGGCTCGACGGTGACGACGAGCGCGTCGCGGTCGCAATCCGGGGCGATGTGGACGACCTTCTGCGTGTTGCCGCTGGTTGCGCCTTTGTGCCAGAGCTGATTGCGGCTGCGGCTCCAGAACCAGGTCTCGCCGCTGTCGATCGTTTTCTGCAGCGACTCCTCGCTCATGTACGCGAGCGTGAGGATCGCCCCGCTCTTCGCGTCGCGCACGATCGCGGGGATGAGGCCATCCGTGAATTTCAGATCGTTCACCGGACTATTCATCTGACAGGAATCCCTTCCGCTTCGAGATGGCGCTTGACTTCGCCGACGGTGAGGACGCGATCGTGAAAGAGCGACGCGGCGAGCACCGCGCGTGCACCGCCGGCTTCGATGGCGTCGCGAAAGTGATCGAGAGCGCCCGCGCCGCCTGAGGCGATGACGCCGATCTTCAGGACGCTCGTTGCCGCGCGGAGCAGCTCGATGTCGAAACCGGAGTTCGTGCCGTCGCGATCGATCGAGGTGAGGAGGATCTCGCCCGCGCCCAACTCCTCCGCACGCCGGCACCAGCGAATCGCGTCGACGTCGGTCGCCTCCCTGCCGCCGCGAACGGTGGCGTAGCCGCCCTTCGCGTCGACGGACACGACCACCGCCTGCACGCCGAACTCGGAGGAGCACTCGGCGATCAGCTCGGGACGCCGCAGCGCGGCGGTGTTGATGGCCACGCGGTCCGCGCCGGCGCGCAGGGTGTCGCGAAAGTCTTCGACGCTGCGGATGCCGCCGCCGACCGTGAGCGGGATGAAGATGGACTCGGCGACGCGGTGGACGGTGTCGATCGAAGATCGATCGCCTTCGATATCGAGAATCACCAGCTCGTCCGCGCCCTCTTCCTCGTAGCGCATTGCACACTCGACGGGATCGCCGGCGTCGCGGATGTTCTCGAACGAGACGCCTTTGACGACGCGGCCGCCGCGGACGTCAAGGCAGGGGATGACGCGCTCGGGGACGGAGTCGGCTGTCGCGAGCCGCGCGCCCGCTTCGTTCAGATCGACGCGCTTTTCGAGCAGCGCCTTACCGATGACGCAGCCGCTGACGTTGCCGAGGCGCGCGAGTGAGACGAGGTCGCTGGTCTGCGAGACCCCGCCGGAGGCGATGATCTTGACGCGCGTGGTCTTGCGCAGCTCGCGATAGAGCGTGAACGACGGCCCGCGCAACGCGCCGTCTTTGGAGATGTCCGTGACGAGCGCCTCCGGAATCGCGAGCGCTTCGACGCGCGCGAACAGCTCGCCCATGTTGACCGTCGCCTCGCGCGTCCACCCCTCGGTGCGCACGACTCCATCCCGCACGTCGATCGCGGGAACGATCCGCTCCGGGCCGAACGTCTCCACCAGCGCGTCGAGCAGCGACGTCACTGCGGCGGTGCCGACGACGATGCGCTCCGCGCCGCAGTCGAGCCAGCGCCGCGCGTCATCGAGAGAGCGGATGCCGCCGCCGACCTGCACGATGAGGTCGCGGCGCGCCAGCCGGCGCACGATATCCGTCTCGACCGGCTTGCCGCTGCGTGAGGCCTCGAGGTCGACGACGTGCAGGCGCGCGCCGCGCGGGACGTGCAGCGCGTCGAGCACCGACTCCGCGTCGCCGTACACCTTGGCTGAGGCGAAGTCGCCATGCGTGAGCCGCACCACGCGGCCATTGAGCAGGTCGAGCGACGGGATCAATTCCATGTCACGAAGTTCCTCAGCACGCGCAGTCCCGCGCGCGACGATTTCTCGGGATGGAACTGCACGCCGAAGACGCGTCCGTGCTGCACCGCGGCGGTGAAGCTGCCGTTGTATTCGGCGCTGGCGATCTCGCCTTCGGCGTCGCGGGCGGCGTAGGAGTTGACGAAGTAGAAGGGGGTGTTGGCAGGGATGTTGTCGAAGAGCGGTGAGTGTGACTGGACGCGGTTCCAGCCGATCTGCGGGACGGGGAGCGGGCCTTCGAAGCGATGCACCTCGCCGCGCAGGATGCCGAGGCCGGAGGTCCTGCCCATCTCGTGCGACGCGTCGAAGAGCACCTGATGGCCGACGCAGATGCCGAGGAGCGACGCGCCGGCGGCGACCGCGTCGCGAATCGCGTTGTCGATCGAGGTCTCGCCCAGCCAGGCCATCGCCGCGGCGAAGCTGCCGACGCCCGGCAGCACGAGCTTCTTCGCACCCGCGATCGCGGCGGGATCGCGCGTCAGTTCCAGCTCCGCGCCGGCCGCGCGCAGCGCGCGGGCGATGTTCGCGACGTTCGCAAGCGGCGAGTCGATGAGCGTGACTCTCACAGCACGCCCTTCGTGCTCGGCACGTCGCTGCTCACGATCTGCTTGGCCTCCCGCACCGCGATCGCGAACGCCTTGAAGATCGCCTCGGCGGCGTGATGTCCGTTCCGGCCGCGAATCAAATCCACGTGGATGTTGCACGCGCACTTGTTCGCGAACGACTTGAAGAACTCCTCGACCAGCGCGAACGGAAAGTCCTTGTGGATCAGCAGCATCTCGCGGTCCATCGGGACGTCGAAGACGAGGTAGGGACGGCCGGCGAAGTCGACGACGACGCGCGCGAGCGCCTCGTCGAGCGGCACGTAGGCGTGGCCGAAGCGGCGGATGCCGCGCTTGTCGCCGAGGGCGGCGGCGAAGACTTCGCCGAACACGAGGCCGACGTCTTCGACGGTGTGGTGATAGTCGATGAATGTGTCGCCGGCCGCGCTCACGTCGAGATCGAGCTGGCCGTGCCGCGCGATCGCGTCGAGCATGTGCGAGAGGAAGCCGATCGGCGTGTCGATCGCCGCGCGGCCGGTGCCGTCGACGTTGACGGTGATCTCGACGGAAGTCTCCTTGGTGGTACGGGCGAGCGTGGCGGTTCTCATGTCAGGGCCTCCAGGAACGCGTCGTTCTCCGCGGGTGTCCCGACGGAGACGCGCAGGAAATCGGCGTACTTGCGGACGAGGATGCCGCGCTCGAGGAAGTCCTCGAACGCGACGCGGCTGCGGAAGGCGATGAAGTTCGCGCGCGTCGGAAAGACGGTCACGTCCGGCATTGCGCGCATCGCGGCGAGCATCCGCTCGCGCTCGGCGATGATCCGCGTGACGTTCGTGTCGTGCATTGCGCGGTGCTCGAGCGCGACCGCGGCGGCGGTCTCGCTGATGATGTTCAGCGAGTAAGGGAGCTTCACCTTGCGGATCTCGCGGCAGGTCGCCGCGGTCGAGGCGAGCCAGCCGACGCGCAGCGCGGCGAGCCCCCAGGCCTTCGAGAACGTGGAGAACGTGACCAGCCGGTCGTGCAGCGGCGGCAGCGTGTCCAAAGCAAAGTCACCGTAGGCGCGATCGAACAGCACCGTCGCGCCGGTGGCGAGCAGTTGCTCGATGCCGCTCTCTGGCAGCACGCTGCCGGTCGGGTTGTTCGGCGAGCAGACGATGACGACCGCGTCGCGCAGCGACTCCAGCGCGCGGGTCATTTCGCCGAGCGGCAGGAGGCCCGACGCGAAGTCGACGTCGACCGGCACCGGCAGGCCTCCGGCGATGGTCACGAGCTTCTCGTAGAGCGCGAACGTCGGCTTCGCGAAGACGACCGGCGTGCCGGGGCCGACGAACGTGCCGACCGCGGCGGCGAGCAGCTCGTTCGAGCCGTTGCCGACCAGCACGTTCCCGGGCGCGTAGCCGTACGCCTTCGCCAGCGCCTCGCGCAGCAGCGACGACTCGAAGTCGGGATAGCGATTCCACGCACGGCGCGCGACGCGCGCGAGCACCTCGTCCTTCAGCGGAAAGTCGAACGGCGACTCGTTCTGATTGAGCTTGATCTCCGCCTCGCGCAGCTCGAGCGTGTACGCGGTCATCGCCGCAACCGTCGCGCGCGCGCTCACGCCGGCACCCCTTGGGGGGCGGGCGTCTCGCCCGCCAATACCGTGGCGGGCAGGATGCCCGCCCCCCTGATCTCGACCGACTTGCCGTGATTCGGCAGTCCTTCGAAGTAGGCGATCTTCGCGGCGTACGGCCCGATCTCTGTCAGCGTCTGCTCGCTGAGCGTGATCACGTTGGTCCGCTTGACGAAGTCGTAGACGCCGAGCGGGGAGAAGAAGCGCGCGCTGCCGCCGGTGGGGAGCACGTGATTCGAGCCGACCACGTAGTCGCCCGCGGCGGGCGGCGACGACGGACCGCAGTAGATCGCGCCGGCGTTGTTGACGCGATCGGCGATCGCCGCCGCGTCGCGCGCGTGAATGGAGAGATGCTCGGGCGCGATCCGGTCGGTGATCGCCACCGCCTCATCGATCGAGTCGACGACGAACGTCTGCGATGCGCGGACGTCGATCCGCGCGCCGATGCAGATGCAGGTCACCACCGAGTCGGCGCCGTGCTCCTGCTGTGCGTCGAGATCGGCCTGGATGTAATCGACGTTCGCAGTCTCGTCGGCGATGATCACCAGCTCCGTCGGGCCGGCGGTCATGTCGATGCCCACCTCGCCGACCAGCCGCGCCTTCGCGGCGGTGACGTAGGAGTTGCCGGGGCCGACGATCTTGTCGACGCGCGCGAGCGACTCCGTTCCCAGCGCCAGCGCCGCGATGCCGGCCGCGCCGCCGCTCTGATAGATCTCGCGGATGCCGAGGCGGTTGCAGACGTAGTGCAGCTCATCGCGTGCGGACGCGGCGGGCGTGGTCGCGACGACGAGCTCCTCCACGCCGGCGATGCGCGCCGGGACGGCGCACATGATCAGCGTCGAGACGTAGACCGCGCGTCCGCCGGGGACGTACACGCCGACGCGGCGCAGCGGACGCACGCGATGCTCCACGCCTTCCCAGGTGTACGACCGCGGCATCTGCGGGGCGTGAAACGCGGTCACGCGCTCGATCGCCACATCCAAGGCGCGCGCGAGCTCGCCTTCGATCTCGACTTGTCGTGGCGTCATGCGGATTTCGGAAGGCGCGATCGACACGCGGTCGAAACGCGCGATCTGTTCGGCGACGAACGCGTCTCCGCGCGCGCGCACGCCGGCGATCATTTCGTCGGCGACCAGCTCAGGCGACACAGCTTTGGATTCCGGCATTTTTCGCTTCCTCGATGCGCGTGATGAGCGCGCGGATCTGCTTGTTCCTGGTGCGGTAGACGTCCTTTGCCACGATGAGGCGCGGCGTGATCTCGGCGACGAAGTCCTGCAGCTCGAGCCGGTGCACGCGCGCGGTCTCGCCGCTCTCGACGAGGTCGATGACGTGCGAGGTGAGCGCGAGCACCGCCGCCAGCTCGACCGAGCCGCCGAGCGGGATGATCTCTGCGCGAAGGTGGCGCGAGTCGAGATACTGGCGCGCGACGCGCGGGTACTTGGTCGCGATGCGCGCGTCGTTCGCGAGCGGCGGCGCGCCCGGCGCCCCGATGACCATCATCCGGCAGCGGCCGTACGGCAGCTCCACGGCCTGGTACGCGGTGCATTCGTGCTCGAGGATCTGATCGAGTCCGGCCACGCCCGCGTCGGCTGCGCCGTGCTCGACGTACACCGGCACGTCGCAGTCCTTGACGAAAATCCACTCGATGCCGCCGCGCGCGAAGACGAGCTTGCGCGTGCGGAGCTCGGCGGCGGTGGGGACGTCGTAGCCGGCGGCGGCGAACGTCGCCAGCACCTTGTCCTGTAGTCTGCCCTTCGGTATTGCGATTCGCATAGTCAGTCCAGGTCGTCGATGGTGAAGGTGAAGCCGATCGCCGGCGCGGCCGCGCCGAAGCGTTCGTAGAGTGAGTCGTAGCGTCCGCCCTGCGCGACCGGCTTGCGCCGGTCCGCGCCGTAGACCCAGAAGCGGATGCCGGTGTAGTAGCCGCGGTCTTCTGTTTCGTCGTGCAGCACGAAGCGCGGATCGCCGTCGAGCATCGGCGGCGCGTCGCTGTACACGACCAGCGGTTCCTCGAAGAACGCCGACGCGATGTCCGCGGCGAGGCGCAGCATCGCGAGGTCCGCGTCCGCCGACGCGTCGCCGATGATCTCCGCGCCGATCTGGAACATCTCCCGATTCGCGCCGAGGCGCGAGGTCTCGCAGCGAATGACGTCGCCGCGGTAGAAGACGCGCAACGGTAGGTCGCTTTCACGCAGCGCCGGTGCGAGGGCCCGCGCGACCATCGGCGTGAAGTCGGAGCGGATCGAGACCAGCTCGCCCTCGCGGTCGGTGAAGCGATAGCTCTGCCTCGCGGCGTCGCGTCCGGTGATCCCCGCGTACGGTTCCGCGAAGTCGATGATCGGCAGCACGACCTCGGCGAAGCCGCCGCTCTCGAGCAGCGCCACGACGCGCGACTCGATGCGCCTCCGCCGCGCCGTCTCTTCGATCAGCAGCGGCCGTGCACCTGTCGGATATCGAATTCTTCCCATAAAGCCAAAAACCTCTTCCCGCTGTCAGGAAGAGGTTTTCGACTCTCGCGCGATGCTATCGGGCGCCCCTTCCTTTCGGCGGGGCGACGGACCGGCACCCCTACCGTTGATGGTGGTGGTGATGGTGGCGGTGCGCGCGGGTGGTGTTCATTGCGGAGGGGAGTGTAGCAGATAATCGCGCCCCACATGACCCCAGACGAACAACTGTCCTATCTCGCCAAAGGCTCCGTCGACCTGATCGATCACAAGGATCTCAAGGCCAAGCTGGCGAGGAACAAGCCGCTCACGATCAAGGCGGGGTTCGATCCGACCGCGCCCGACATCCACCTCGGGCACACGGTGCTGATCCGCAAGATGCGGCACTTTCAGCAGCTCGGGCATCGGGTGATCTTTCTCATCGGCGACTTCACCGGGCTCATCGGCGATCCGACCGGGAAGAAGGCAACGCGGCCCGCTTTGACGAAGGAAGAGGTGCTGCAGAACGCGGAGACGTATCGCAAGCAGGTCTTCAAGATCCTCGACCCGGAGAAGACCGAGATCCGCTTCAACTCCGAGTGGCTCGGCGCGCTCGGCGCCGAGGGGATGGTGCGGCTCGCGGCGAAATACACGCTGGCGCGCATCCTCGAGCGCGACGACTTCAGGAAGCGCTACACCTCGCAGCAGCCGATCGCGATCCACGAGCTGCTCTATCCGCTGGCGCAGGGCTACGACTCGGTCGCGCTGCAGTGCGACGTCGAGCTGGGCGGCACCGACCAGCTCTTCAACCTCCTCGTCGGCCGCGACCTGATGCGCGAGTACGGCCTCGAGCCGCAGGTGGTGCTGACCATGCCTCTCCTCGAAGGCCTCGACGGCGTCGAAAAGATGTCGAAGTCGCTCGGCAATTACATCGGCATCAACGAAGAGCCGTCGCAGATCTTCGGCAAGGTGATGTCGATCTCCGACGAGGTCATGTGGAAGTACTACCTGCTCTGCACCGACCTGACTCCAGCACAAGTCGAAGATCTGAAAGCGTCAATGCATCCGATGGATGCGAAACGCCTCCTCGCGAAGCACATCATCCGCGACTTTCATCCCTTGCGACCGAATGCGGCTGATGCGGCGGAAGAAGCGGAGGCGGAGTTCCGCCGCGTCTTCAGCGACCGCCAGGTGCCGACCGACATCGAAGAGAAGTCGCTCGCCGCGTCGAGCGAGCCGCAGCTGCTGGCGAAGGTGATCACGCTCGCGGGACTCGCGGCCAGCAGCAAAGACGCGCAGCGCCTGATCGCGCAGGGCGGCGTGCTGGTGGATGAGGTGAAGATCGACTCGACCCGCCACGCCCTCGACGCAAGCGCGGGGAAGTCGTATCTGTTGAAGGTAGGGAAGAGGCGGTTCGCGAAAGTGACGTTCGCCTAGGTCCCTGTGGAGCGGCGGGCTCTTAGCCCGCCGAATCGAAAAAGAAACGGCGGGCTAAAGCCCGCCGCTCCACAAGCTACGAACGACAAACTTACCGATACCGGACCGGGATCGTGAGCAGCGACTCCGTGCCGTTGAGGGTGGCCTTGACCACGATCTCGCCGGTGGTGCCCTTCAGGCCATCCGAGGCGCCGGTCTGGACGGTGCCGTTGGTGTCGATGAAGTGGGCGTCGGAGGGGGAGGAGACGATCGAGAGGTTCACCGCCTCGCCGAACTCGCCCTTCGCGACGACGCGGAAGAAGTTCGGGAAGACGCCGGTGATGAGGTCGACAGTCTGGTCGAGCACGCCGTCGCCGTCGGCGTCGGTCAGCTCCGCGCTGCCGTTCTCGTCGGCGTCGACGCCGAAGTTGATCAGGACGTCATCGCGTGTCGGCAGGCCCGGCACGTAGGTCGGATCGCCGGTGGCGTTGATCACGCTGCCGTAGAAGATCGCGCTGCCGTTGCTGATGCGCGCGGCGATGGTGTCGTTGTCCTTCGCCTCGGCGCCGAACACCGCGGCCACGCCGCTGTTGAACTGCGCGTGCTCGCCGGCCGCATACGACGCGGTCGTGCTGGCGGCGACGGTGCCGTTCGCGCGCACGAGCTCCCACTTCAGCGTCGTGGCGGTGAGGGCGTAGAGACCGAAGTTGAAGCGCGTCGACGCGACGGACGACGGTCCGTTGATCGCGGCGATCTGGCCGGCCGCCGTGGCGTCTTCCGGCTTCACGGACGGGATGTCCTGGCCGAACTCGGCGCCGCCCGGCGCGCTGTTGAACGTGCGCGAGGTGACGGCGAGGTAGCGGAGGTCGCGGTCGTCGACCGAGAGGACGAGCGCGCCGGTGCCGGCGCTGAGACCGAACTTGGTCCTGGCGATGTCGGCGATGGAGATGGTCTCCTTCGCGGCGAGGGTGACCGAGACCGGTCCGAGCACGCTGGTGCCCTGGTGGAACTCGATGGAGACGGCGACGGTGCGCGGCGATGCGCTGTGCAGCGTCAGCTCGCTCTGCCACTGGCTGGAATTCGCGCCGGGGCCGGTGCCGGCCGCCGGAACCACGAGGGTCGCCGCGCTCGCGGCGAGGGGCAGCAGTGCACTGATTGCTGCTGCGGTGAGGATATTGCGGAACTTCATGTTGATGCCTCCTTGGCGTCGTTTGTTGCCCGGTGATACGGGTGGAGGCTCGGAAATGTCTATTGCACTAAACTTCGCCCGCCATGCCCATCCCTCTTCTCGACCTCAAAATGCAATACGCCACCATCCGCGACGAAGCCCTTCGCGTCACCTCGGAGGTCTACGAGTCGCAGCTGTTCATCCTCGGAAAGCGCGTCGAGGAATTCGAGCGCGACTTCGCCGCCTATTGCCACGCCAAACACGCGATCGGTGTGTCGTCGGGAACCGACGCGCTGCTCGAGGCGCTGATGGTCCTCGGCATCGGGCCGGGCGACGAAGTGATCGTGCCGGCGTACTCCTTCTTCGCCACCGCCGGCGTCGTCACGCGCCTCAACGCGCAGCCGGTGTTCGTCGATATCGACCTCGAGGACTACAACATCGATCCGACGCTGATCGAGGACGCCATCACACCGCGCACGAAAGCGATCATGCCGGTGCATCTCTACGGGCAATGCGCGCCGATGGACGAGATCCTCGCCATCGCCGCGAAGCACCACATCGCGGTCGTCGAGGACGCGGCTCAGGCCGTGGGCGCCGACTACGGCGGACGCCGCGCCGGCACGATGGGGGAGCTCGGCTGCTTTTCCTTTTTCCCGTCCAAGAACCTCGGCGCGTTCGGCGACGCCGGCGCGATCACCTGCGAGGACGACGCGCTCGCGCAACGCGTGATCGACTTCCGCATGCACGGCATGCGTCCGAAGTATTTTCACCACTACGTCGGCGGCAACTTCCGCATCGACGCGCTGCAGGCGGCGATGCTGCACATCAAGCTGCCGCACCTCGAGGCCTGGCACGCGGGACGCCGCCGCAACGCCGACGTCTATCGGCGGCTGCTCGATGACGAGCGCGTGGTGCTCCCGCAGGAGATGCCCGGCCGCCGCCACATCTATAACCAGTTCATCGTCCGCTTCCCCGAGGGACGCGAGACGCGCGACCGCGTGATGGCGCACCTGAAGAGCGTGCAGATCGGCTGCGAGGTTTATTACCCGCTCACGCTCCCGCAGCAGGAGTGCTTCAAGGACGTCCCGGGCGCGCGCGATCGCTATCCGAATTCCGAGGCTGCCGCGGAGCAGACGCTCGCCATCCCGATCTATCCCGAGCTGACCGAGGAGCAGATCGCGGAAGTTGTGCGCGAGATTCGCATTGGCCTCGGCTAGTGATCCCTCTCCGCACCACCCTCGAACGCCGCACCACGCCGATCGTCAATCGCGCGCTGGTCGCGGTGAACGTCATCGTCTTCACGGCCCAGCTGTTCATGGGATCGATGACCGAGCGGGTGATCCAGACGTTCGGATTTCTGCCGGCGCGTTTCGTTCATCCGTCCGCGTTTGCGTATGAGCCGTGGGAAGTCGCGATCACGCTCGTGACCTCGCTCTTCCTGCACGGCGGCTTCGTGCACCTGATCGGCAACCTCATTTATCTATGGGTCTTCGGCGACGCCGTCGAGGAGGCGTTCGGGCACGCGCGCTATCTGTTGCTCTACATCGCCTGCGGCGCGATCGGCAGTCTCACCCACACGATTCTCTTTCCGCTGTCGACGGTTCCCTCGATCGGCGCCTCGGGCAGCATCGCCGGCATCCTCGGCGCGTTCCTGGTGCTGCTGCCGCACGCGCGCATCGTCACGCTCTTCCCGCTGGTCGTCTACTGGGCGATGGCGGAGATCCCGGCGGTCTTGTTTCTCCCGATCTGGCTGGGCATGCAGTTCTTCAACGGCTTCCTCTCGCTGCAGGCGGCGCGGAGCACGTTCGAGGTCGTCGGCATCGCCTGGTGGGCGCACGTCGGCGGGTTTCTGTTCGGCGCGGTAGTCGCCGTGATCTTTCGCGGGATGCGAAGAAACGCCACAATGCGCGCGACATGAGCGGACACATTCTCGTTACCGGCGGCGCGGGCTTCATCGGCTCGCACATCGCCGGCGCGTTTCTCGAGCGCGGCTGGCGCGTGAGTGCGATCGACAACCTCTCCACCGGCGTGCGCTCGAATCTCGATCCGCGCGCGACGCTGATCGAAGCCGACCTGCGCGACGCGAGCACGATCGCGCTCCTTGACGAGCTGCGCCCCGACGTCGTCTGCCATCAGGCCGCGCAGGTCGACGTCCGCACCTCGGTCGGCGATCCGGCGACCGACGCCGAGATCAACGTCATCGCCAGCCTGCGCCTCCTGCAGAAGTCGCTGGAGACCGGCGTGCAGCGGTTCCTCTTCGCCTCGACCGGAGGCGCGATCTACGGCGAGCCGGTCGAAGTGCCGCAGACCGAGGAGCATCCGAGGATGCCGCTCTCGCCGTATGGCTGCGCCAAGCTCGCGGTCGAGCACTACATGGACTACTACCGCGAAGTGCACGGCATGCAGACCGTCGCGCTGCGCTACGCGAACGTCTACGGTCCGCGGCAGAATGCGCACGGCGAGGCCGGCGTGATCGCGATCTTCGCGCGGAAGATGCTGCGCGACGAAGAGGTGACCATCAACGGCAGCGGCGAGCAGACCCGCGACTACACCTTCGTCGAGGACGTCGTGGCCGCGAACGTGGCCGCGGTCGAGCACACCCTCACCGGCGCCTGGAACGTCGGCACCGGCATCGAGACGAGCGTGAACGAGCTGCACACGCTGCTCGCGAACGCCGCCCGCGTCACCCGCGCCGCGAAACATGGTCCCGCGAAAACGGGCGAGCAGATGAGGAGCGTCCTCGACGGCTCGCGCCTGCGCACGCTCGCGAAGCTCGCGCCGCCGGTCCAGTTGCACGAGGGGCTCGAGCGCACGGTGGAGTGGTTTCGGTCGGCGGGCTAAAGCCCGCCGCTCCACAAGCACGACGTCCCTGTGGAGCGGCGGGCTTTAGCCCGCCGACGTACCCCGCAGCCTGCGCACGAGCCCATACACCGGAGTCGCGAACGCCATGAGGCCCGCCATCAACCGCTGCCGGTTCGTGGGCGGCGCGGCGAAGCGGATGCGCGCGAGTTTCCGCGCCGCGGAAACGTCGCCGCCCTCGAAGCGCTCCACCGCCTGCCAGTAGGCCTGCAGTCCGCGGATCGTGCGGTCGAAGCGGTGGTCGAGGTAGTCGTTCACGTGCTCGTACATCCGCACCACCTCGCGCGCGCGCGCCGCGTTCGATCCGCTGGAGAATGTGCCGCCGGTGTGCAGGCGATAGACGGCCATGGTCCGGTCGATGAAACCGATGTCGCCGTGGCGCGCGTTCATCACGTTGAGCGGAAAGTCGCCGATCCTGAGATCGTGAAACCAGTCGGGGAACCCCTCAGCGACGCGGTTGCGGAACATCACGCTCGCGGTCGGGATGAAGTTGCCGCGCTCGATGAGATCGCGCAGCGTGGAGCGCGCCTTCATCCGCTCGCGCGGGAGATGTCCGCGCTCGCCGTCGTCGTGAAGCTCGCGCACCGGATGAAAGCAGATGGCGTGATCGGGATGCGCCTCCAGAAAATCGTGCTGCAATTGCAGCTTCCCGTCGTCGATCCAGTAGTCGTCGCCCTCGAGCAGCGCGATGTACCTGCCGCGGCACTCCTGCAGCGTTTTCGCGAGATTGCGGTTGACGCCGAGGTTCGCGGGGCGGGCGAGCACGCGCAGGCGCGGCGCGTGGAGACGTTCGAGCTCGGCGAGGATGCGCGGGGTCGCGTCATCCGAGGCGTCGTCGCCGGCGACGATCTCGAAGTCGAAGGAAGTCTTCTGCCGCAGCGCGCTCTCGATCGCCTTGGCGATGAACGCCGCATGGTTGTAAGTGATGACGCAGACGCTGACGCTGACGGTTGCCGAGTCGCTCACCGGCGTCCCGACACCGCCGCGCGGATGAAGCGGCAGATGAAGTCGATGTCCTCCTCGCCGACGGCCGTGCCGGTCGGCAGCACCAGCGTCCGCTCCACCAGCGCCTCCGTTTTCGGCAGGAGCATCCGCGTGTACGGCGCGAGCGAGCGATACGGCTCCATCCGGTGGCAGCCGGGATAGAAGTAGCGGCGCGCGACGACGTCCTGCTCCCAGAGCGCTTCCATGATCGCGTCGCGCGTCGCCGCGGAGCGCGCGTTGTCGATCTCGATCACCACATATTGATAGTTCGTCCGCTCGTCCTCGTCGAATTCGAGGACGCGGATCGCGGGAACGCCGTAGAGTCCCGCGCGATACAGCTCGTAATTGCGGCGATTGACGGCGATGAACGTCTCGAGACTGTCGAGGTTCGTCAGCCCCATCGCCGCGGAGATCTCGCTCATCTTCCCGTTCGTGCCGACCGAGACCACGTCGTCGTAGCCGGCGAATCCGAAGTTCCGCATGAGGCGCATCTTCTGCGCGAGCACGCCGTCGTTCGTCGCCACCGCGCCGCCCTCGAACGTGTTGAAGAACTTCGTCGCGTGAAAGCTGAAGACCTCCGCCGCGCCGAAGTTGCCCACCATCACGCCGCCGCGCGAGCAGCCGAACGCATGCGCCGCGTCGAAGAGCAGCGTGAGCTGATGGCTGTCCGCGACCTCCCGCAGCGCCTCGACGTCGCACGTGTGTCCCCACAGATGCACGCCCATGATCCCGGTCGTGCGCGGCGTGATGCGCATCTCCACCTGCGCCGCGTCGAGCATGTGTGTTTGCGGATCGATGTCGCAGAAGACCGGCGTGATCTCCTGCCACTGCAGCGCGTGCGCGGTGGCGACAAACGTGAACGACGGCACGATCACCTCGCCGCGCAGCTCCAGCGCCTTGATCGCGATCTCCAGCGCGATGGTGGCGTTGCAGACCGCCACGACGTGCTGCACGCCGAGATAGGCGGCCAGGCGCTGTTCGAGCTCGCCCACGAACGGACCGCCGTTGGTCAGCCAGCGGCTGTCGAGCAGATCGTTGACACGCGCCAGCAGCGCCTCGCGGTCGCCGATGTTCGGGCGGCCGACGTGCAGCTTCTCCTTCGAGGCGCGCTCCAGCTTCGGCGTCACGCGTTCCTCCGCGTCACGCGGGCGGGAACACCGAACGCGACCACGCCGCCGGGGATGTCTTCGACGACGACCGCGCCCGCGCCGATGATCGTGCCGCCGCCGATCGTCCGCCCGTCCGCCACCGTCGCGCCGATGCCGATCCACGACGCCTCGCCGACGCGCACGTTTCCCGCGAGATGCACGCCGGGACAGATGTGCACGCCGTCGCCGATCACGCAGTCGTGATCGACGCTCGCCGCGGTGTTGATGATGGCGTTCTCGCCGACGACCGCTCCGGGATTCACGACCGCGTTCGCTGCAACGACGCTGCCCGCGCCGATGCGCGCGCTCGCGGCGATGACCGCGCTCGGATGAATCGCCGTCGCCAGCTCCAGGCCTTTCGCGATCACGAAGCGCGCAGCCTCGAGCCGCGCCGTGCAGTCGCCGAAGGCGATGATCACGAGGGGGGCGGGCGTCCCGCCCGCCTGGCGGGCGAGACGCCCGCCCCCCTTTTCGAGCTGCTCGCGGCCGCCGAGGATCGGCGCGCCTTCGAACGTCTCACCGGCGCGCTCCGGGTGCAGATCGTCGAGGAATCCCGCGATGCGATAGCGGTTTTCACAGCGCACGATGTCCGCGACGACGCGTGCGTGTCCCGACGCGCCCCAGATGATCAATTCAGATTCCACGCGTGCGAGAATACGACGTTCGATGACCAAAGTATGTGCGGGCTGACAGGATTCCTCGGCGGATGTCTCGGCGGCGACGAGCGGCGTGCCGCGATTGCGGCGATGATGGACCGCATCGTCCATCGCGGGCCCGACGACTCCGGCGAATGGCTCGATGACCGCGACGGCGTCGCGCTCGGCTTTCGGCGCCTCTCCATCGTCGACCTCTCGCCCGCGGGCCATCAGCCGATGTTCTCCGCGTCGGGGCGCTACGTCCTCACGTTCAACGGCGAGGTCTACAACTTCGAGGCGATCCGGTGCGAGCTGCTCGAGAACGGCCTGGCGCCGGCGTTCCGCGGACATTCCGATACCGAGGTGATGCTCGCGGCGATCGAGGCGTGGGGAATCGAGAGCGCGGTGAAGCGCTTCATCGGCATGTTCGCGATCGCGCTGTGGGATCGCGAAGAGCGCGAGCTGTTTCTCATCCGCGACCGCGTCGGCGTGAAGCCGTTCTACTACGGCACCTGCGGACAGACCTTCTTCTACGCCTCGGAACTGAAGGCGCTGCACGCGCATCCGGAGTTCGAGCCGGAGATCGACCGCGACGCGCTCGCGCTCTACTTCCGCTACACCTACGTCCCGGCGCCGTTCACGATCTACCAGGGCATCCGCAAGGTGATGCCGGGAACGATCGTCGCGGTGAAGCCCGGCCGCGCGCCGCGCGAGATCACCTACTGGTCGGCGGCCGCGGTCGCGGAGCAGGGCGTCGCGCATCGCTTCACCGGCAGCGAGGACGAGGCCGCGGACCAGCTCGACGCGCTGCTGCGCGATGCCGTCGGTCTGCGCATGATCGCCGACGTCCCCCTCGGCGTGTTTCTCTCCGGCGGCATCGACTCCTCGCTGGTCACGGCGATGATGCAGGCGCAGAGCAGCGCGCCCGTGAAGACGTTCTCGATCGGCTTCGTCGAAGAGGAGTACAACGAAGCGGAGCACGCGAAGAAAGTCGCGCAGCACCTCGGCACGCTGCACACCGAGCTGTACGTGAAAGCCGAGGAGGCGATGGCGGTGATCCCGAAACTGCCGTCGATGTACGACGAGCCGTTCGCCGACTCCTCGCAGATCCCGACCCATCTCGTCTCCGCGCTCGCGCGCAAGCACGTCACCGTCAGCCTGTCCGGCGACGGCGGCGACGAGCTGTTCGGCGGCTATTACCGCTACTTCCTCGGGCAGAAGGCCTTCAACTACATCTCGCGCGTGCCGCGCCCGCTGCGCGGCGTGGCCGGCGGCGTGATGTCATCGATCCCGAAGACGGTGTGGGATCGCGCGCTGCGCCGCCAGAACCGCGCCGGCGAGCGGATTCACAAGCTCGCGCGGATCATGTCGACGTCCGACCAGGACGCGATGTACTTCGAGCTCGTCTCGCACTGGAAGGGCCTCGTCGCCGGGGCGCGCGAGCGCGAGCTGCCGCTGACCGACAAGTCGCGCTGGCCGCGGCTCGACGACGCCATCGAGCGGATGATGTACTTCGACCTCATCTCGTATCTGCCGGACGACATCCTCGCGAAAGTCGACCGCGCGAGCATGGCCGTGAGCCTCGAGGCGCGCGAGCCGCTGCTCGATCATCGCCTCATCGAGTTCGCCTGGACGCTGCCGCTGTCGATGAAAGTGCGCGACGGGAAAGGGAAGTGGCTGCTGCGCAAGGTGCTCTACCGCTACGTGCCGGAGGCGCTCATCGAGCGGCCGAAGATGGGCTTCGGCATGCCGGTCGGCGCGTGGACGCGGGGGCCGCTGAGGGCGTGGGCGGAGTCGCTGCTCGACGAGCGGCGGCTGCGCGAAGACGGGTTGCTCGACGCGGAGCGCATTCGCGAAATGTGGCGCGCGCATCTCGCCGGCGAAGGCGACTGGCAGCAGTACATCTGGACGGTGCTCATGTTCCAAGCGTGGCAGGAAGAGTGGCGTGGAGCGGGCGCTATACATCAGCTACTTCGGCCTGCGTGAGCCGCTGGTGCAGACGCAGGTGCTTCCGTACCTGCGCGCGCTCGCGGCCGGCGGCACGACGATCTTTCTCCTGACGTTCGAGCCGGAGCGGCGGAAGCGATGGGATCGCGCGTCGCTCGCGCGGACGCGCGAACAGTTGCGCGGCGAAGGGATCGAGTGGCTCACGTCCGCGTATCACAAGCGCCCGTCGCTGCCGGCGACGCTGTTCGACGTCGCGGCCGGCGCGCTGCGCACCATCGCGCTCGTGCGCAGGCACGGCATCGACATCATCCACGCGCGCAGCCACGTGCCGGCGCTGATGGGCGCGATCGCGAAGCCGTTCACGCGCGCGAAGCTGCTCTTCGACATCCGCGGCCTCATGGCCGATGAGTACGCCGACTCCGGCCACTGGCGCGCCGGCGGCCTGCTCTACCGGCTCACCAAGTACGTCGAGCGATGGCTGTTTCGCTCGACGGACGGTTTCGTCATCCTCACCGAACGCGCGAGACGCGAGCTCTTCGCCAACGAAACGCGCCCGGTTGAAGTGATCCCCACCTGCATCGACCCCGCGCGGTTTGCAAGGGGGGCGGGCGTCCCGCCCGCCGGGCGGGCGAGACGCCCGCCCCCCTCCACAACCGTCGTCTACGCCGGCTCCCTCGGCGGCGCGTACCTCGTCAAGGAGCTCGCCGAGTTCTTCGCCGTCGCCAAAGAGTGCGACCCGCGCGTCTATCCGATGATCCTCACGCACAGCGATCCATCGCTGATCGACGTCGACGGCTTCGTGGGCTTCGTCGAGCCGGACGAGCTGCCGTCGTATCTCGCGTCCGCGGACATCGCGGTCTCGATCGTGAAGCCGGGCTACTCGAAGATCGCGACGTCGCCGACGAAGTTCGCCGAGTATCTAGCGGCCGGCCTGCCGGTGATCTCCACGCGCGGCATCGGCGACATCGAGGCGCAGATCGAGCGCGAGCGCGTCGGCGTGCTGCTCGACGGATTGGACCGCGACAGCTACCGCCGCGCCTTCGACGAGATCCGCGAGCTGCGGCGCGATCCGTCGCTGCCGGAGCGCTGCCGCGCGCTGGCGCTGCGCGAATACGATCTCCACTCCGTCGGCGCCGTGCGTTACGGGCGCATCTACGCGAAGCTGGGGGAGCGATGACCCGGCGGCTGCGCGTGCTCGCGCTGGCGACGTATCCCATCGAGGCCGCGGCCTCGCGCTACCGGATCGTGCAGTTCATCAAGCCGCTGGCCGCGCGCGGCATCGACGTCACCTTCTCCCCGTTCCTCGACGCGCCGCTCTTCAACGCGCTCTACGAGCCGCGGCGGCTGCTGCGTCGTCTGCCGCGCCTGATCTGGCGGCTTCTCCGCCGCCTCGCCGACGTCGTGCGCGCCTCGCGCGCGGACGTGGTCTGGATCCAGCGCGAGGCGATGCTCTTCGGCCCGCCGGTCATCGAGTGGCTCGTCGCGCGCGTGCTCCGGAAGCCGGTCGTGCTCGACCTCGACGATCCGACGTATGTCCCGTACGTCAGTCCCGTCTACGGCCGCTTCGCGACCTGGCTCAAGTGGCCTTCGAAGGCGGACACGCTGATCCGGTGGTCGCAATCCGTCATCGCCGGCAGCAGGACCGTCGCCGATTACGCCGGCCCCAAGGCCGTCGTCGTTCCCACCATCGTCGATCTCGACGTCTTCAAACCCAGTGGGGCGGCGGGCTCTCAGCCCGCCGTCATCGGCTGGATCGGCACCCACGGCACCTTCCCATATCTCGAGCCCATCCTGCCCACACTGGCGAAACTCGCCCGCGAGCACGACTTCCTCTTGCGCATCATCGGATCCGGACAGACAACCGTCGCTGTCCCGCGCGCCGAGCTGAAACCGTGGCGGCTCGAAGACGAGCTCACGGATGTGCAGTCGTTCGACATCGGGCTCTATCCCATCACCGAGGATCGGTGGAGCGTGGGGAAATCGGGCTTCAAGGCCGTGCAATACATGGCAGCCGGAGTTCCGTTTGTCATGAGCCCCGTGGGCGTCTCCGCGTCCATCGGCATGGATGGATCGACGCACTTTCTCGCGCGTACGCCCGAGGAATGGTATGCGCGATTGAGCGCGCTCCTCGGCGACGCCGCATTGCGCCGCACAATGGGGGAGGCGGCGCGGAAATTCGCCGAGGAGCATTACGGGGTGGAACAGCACGCCGGCAAAGTCGCGGAAGTGCTGCTGGCGGCCGCGCCGGCTTGACGGTTGCGCCTGCCGCAAATAATCTGGCGTCGCTGTCACAACGGAGGTGTGTGTGTTCCTGGTCGTCGCGCAGACGATTCTGGCGGCGTTTGCCTGTTTCGGTCTCTGGCGGTTGCTGAAGAGCGTGATGGCGTACGGCCGTGCTCCGGCATGGATCGTCGCCGGTGGATTCCTCGCGCGCGCGCTCCTCGGGCAACTGCTCTTCTGGATCTCGTACCTCCGTCTTCCCTACGGACGCTCGCTCCAGCTCGGACCCGGCTTCTGGTTCTTCGGCGTCGACGCCCAGTTCTATTACAAGTACGCGGCGCAGGCCGCGGAGCAGGGGCCGCGGGCGATCCTGCAGGTCTCCGATTCGATCAAGGCCCGCTTCTTCGTACAGGCGATCGCCGTGTTCGTCGAGCTGTTCGGCACCGTTCCCTCGGTCGGCATCCTGCTCAATTGTTTTCTCTATGCGGGCATCTGCGTGCTGATCGCCCGCATGGGCGCGCGTGACGGCCGGCTGCCGTTCCCCGCGCTGATCGCCCTCGCGGCGGTGAGCTTCAGTCCCGCCGGCGTGCTCTGGTCGACGCAGACGCTCAAGGATCCGTTCTTCCTTTTCCTGATTCTGGCGGCGATCGCGCTGTCGCTGAAATGGCACGAGCTCTGGACGTCAGAGCGTACCGGCGTCCGCGTCGCCGCGGCGCTCGCGGGAATCGCGCTGCTGATGGCCGCGCTGGTCTACGGCATCTCGACGATCCGCTGGTATTTCGGCTTGTTGTTCCTGATGTCGTGCATCGTGATGTTCGCGTGGCAGGCGATCGCCTCGAAGCGCCGGCTGGCCGCGCTCGCCGCGAACGTGCTGATGTTTGTGGTGCTGACGAAGTCCGCGGCTCTCGGCGCGTCGACCGATCTGCCGCCGTTTCTGCGCGACACGTTTCATTTCCGCGCCGGTCCCGCGAACGTCGTCGCGATTCCGTCGGAGGCCGCGGCCATGGTGCAGGACGCGAAGCGCGGCTTCGAACAGACTCCCGGCGCGACGAACATCCTTCCCGGCGTCGCGCTCGACGAGAAGGCGGCCCCCGCGCCGGTGCCGGCGATCGCCGCCGCCAGGGAACCGGAGCCGCCTCCCGCTCCTGAGCCCAAAGCCGTGGAACCGCCGCCGGTGCCGGCCGTTATCGAGACCACGGCGACGATGGCGCCGGTTCCCGCGCCCGCAGTCGTCGAGACGGCGCCGGCGCACATCCCCGCAACTACTGAAACCGCGGTGCCGCCGGCGCACGCTCCGGTCACGGATACCGCTGCAGCCACGCACCAGACCACCAGCGCGGAAGTGGTCCCGCCGCCGCAACCCGAGCCGTCCAAACCCGTTCCGCCGAAGCGTGCCGCGAAGAAAAAACCCGTCGCAAAGTCACCCGTCGCCGCACCCGCGCAGCTTCCCGTCGCCACATCCACCCAGGCCCCCGCGCCCCAAACTCCCGCACCCCCGACTCCCGCACCCCCGACTCCCGCCGTCCAAACCCCAGCCCCCGACCCCGTCCCCGCGCCGCCCGCTCCGGACGAATACGTCCCCGCATCCTTTACCGACCGCCTCATCACCGGCGTCACGGCGACGTTGATTCCGCGCGCGATTGCGCAGAAGGCGGGGCTCATTCGCGTCGGCGGAGGCCGCGGATTCTGGTTCTTCGCCGACATCGACACGATCGTGTTCGACATCGTGCTGGTGTTCTCGGTCGTCTACTGCGTGCGCCGCCTCGTGCGCACGCGCGGCCGCATGACCCCGATGTTCGTGCAGGTGATGCTGGTGTTCATGATCGTGGCCGTGCCGCTGATCTACGCGATCTCGAACTTCGGGACGCTGTTCCGCCACCGCCAGATGATCTACCTCGGCCTCTGCCTGCTGCCGATGGCGCTGGCGGGGCGCGGCGGCGAGGAGCGCGAGACCGGCGATCCGGCGACCGCGATGTAGAATCCGCGCCCGATGCGAAAAGGAATCATTCTCGCCGGCGGCTCGGGCACGCGCCTCTACCCGATCACGTCGGTCGTCTCGAAGCAGCTCCTGCCGGTTTACGACAAGCCGATGATCTATTACCCCCTGACGACGCTGATGCTCGCCGGGGTGACGGATTTCCTGGTCATCACCACGCCTCACGATCAGCCGCTGTTCCGGGACCTCCTCGGCGACGGCAGCCAGTGGGGATTGCGGATCTCGTACGCGCAGCAGGCCACGCCGCGCGGCCTCGCCGACGCCTTCATCGTCGGACGCGACTTCGTCGGCGACGATCCGAGCTGCCTGATCCTCGGCGACAACATCTTCTACGGCCACGGCCTCACCGAGTCGCTGCAGCGCGCCGCGAAGCGCGACGACGGCGCGACGGTGTTCGCCTACCGCGTCCACGATCCCGAGCGTTACGGCGTGGTCGAGATCGGCGAGAACGGCCGCGCGCTGTCGATCGAGGAGAAGCCGGCCGATCCGAAGTCGAACTTCGCCGTGACCGGCCTGTACTTCTACGACCGCGAAGTCGCCGACATCGCCGCGAACCTCAAGCCCTCGAAGCGGGGAGAGCTCGAGATCACGGACGTGAACCGCATCTACCTCGAGCGCGGAAAGCTGCAGGTCGAACAACTCGGCCGCGGCTACGCCTGGTTCGACACCGGCACCCAGGAATCCCTCCTCGCCGCCGCCAGCTTCGTCGGCGCCGTCGAGCTCCGCCAGGGCCTCAAGATCGCCTGCCCCGAAGAAGTCGCCTACTACATGGGCGGCATCGACGCCGCCCGCGTCCGCGAGCTCGCCGCAAAACTGAAGAACAGCGCCTACGGCCGGTACCTGCTGTCGATTGTGGAGGAGTAGGGGCGGGGCCGGCGTCCTGTGGAGCGGCGGGCTTCAGCCCGCCGGGGCGCACACATGGGCATACTGTGTATATGCGCGCCGCACGTGTGAACCGCGAGTTCACGCGTGCGGACCACGAGTTCACGCGTGCGGACCACGAGTTCACGCGTGTGATTCACGAGTTCTCGGGTGTGAACCGCGAGTTCACGCGCGTGATTCACGAGTTTTCGGGTGTGAACCGCGAGTTCACGTGTGCGAACTGCGAGTTCGCGCGTGCGGACTGCGAGTTCACGCGTGCGAACCGCGAGTTCACACATGTGAACCTCATGTCTTCGTCCTCGAAAGAGGACGACGGCATGTGGGCGAGCCAGTCCGCCCACGCGTGAACTGGACCCCTATAATCCGCGACTCATTGTGAAAATCCTGCTCAGGATCGCGCTTCTTGGCGCAGCCATCACAGCGGCGATCTGGGGTGTCGCCGAAGTGCTGGCGCGCAGCTATCTGCAGCGAGCGATCTCGGAGGGATGGCCGGTCCCGTCGGGTCGCCTGGAAGCGATTCGGGACGTCTTTCCCAGGAAAACGGCAACACCTTCTGCCCGCCGGCTCGAAATCGAAGTCAGTCAGATCGGGATCGAAATGCTCCCGCGCGCAGATCGTGGAAAGAATACGCCGCCACCGGCGGGCCAAAAGGCCTGGAAGGCAATCGAAGGCGACACCAAGAATTACGTTCGTGACCGCCTTGCGATGGCGATGCGAATTCCGGCGCCGCCGTCTCCGCCTGTCGTTGACTATCTGAGGGCGAACGCGCTGCAAATTCAGCGCATCGAAGATCACCTGATTTCCAATCCACCCCCGCAATGGGCCGTCGACCTGGGAAAGGGTTTCGAGGCACCTGTGCCGAACCTGCTGGGCCACATCTCGCTTGCCCGGCTTCTGGTCACGTCGGCCTTGCATCACGACAGCGAGAACAACGCAGATGCTGCATGGCGTGACCTGCACGCCGCTTCCAGGTTGCCGGAAGGTTTAGTTCAGCGGCCGGAGCTCATCTCGCAGATCATCGCGCAAGTCGAAGTCACGATGATCACCGGTGCGATGCGCCAACTGGCGGGCGCTCCACCGCAATGGGCATCGATGTGGCCGGAGGAGGATCTGCTGGCGCGGATGGAGAGAGCCGAGACGGCCGACGCCTGGCTGTTCTATGCACCGTTCGACACGCCGCCAAACGCGGATCTCTTTCGGGCATTCTCGGGAAACGATCAGCGGTCGACCTTTGGCGGCAGGGTCCTGTCATTGATCATGAGCCCCTACCTGAGAGCGTCGGCCGCGAATACCGCGATGGCTCACCGGCAGTTGCTCCGGGAGTATGCACGCCTTCCGGTCTGCTCTCAGGTCATTCCGCGGAAATCGCCTGCACAGCTGATTCCGGAATGGAACGCTTTCGGGCGCGTGGCTTTACCGAGCGAGGCAATCGGCTCGTCCTATCAGCGGGCGCACCAGCTGCTCGCGCAACTGGACGGAACGAGTCTGGTGATTGCGGCGCGAAGCTTCAGGCAACGCAATGGAATGTGGCCCTCGGCGGCGCCACAAATCCGATCCCGATGTTCGCAACCGATGTGGATCTACGCGCGTACGGATTCAACCAGCGTGTTGATGGCGACAACTACTCCCCTGGTTACCGTCGGGGCTCCGGGAGCATTGAATCTGCCGCAGCGATACATCGATCATTAGCGCGATGACGGACCACGATCGCGATTTCGGTCACGCCGATCGTGAGGCCCCATCCCAGGCCGAGGGATAAGACGAAGACGTCCTCGAGCGGCCAGCCGCGCGGCGTCAGGGTCAGGTCGGCGACGGCGGCCACGAGGCGGACGGTGGAGATGCCGATGGCCGCGGCGAACGCGCGAGTCATCCACGCCCGGTGACGGCGGACGTCGTGCCGCCGGATGGCGCGTGCGCCGTTCACCAGCGAGACCACAAAGTACGTGCCGGCGGCCGCGATGATCACGGCCTCGCGGATGCCGGCTGCCGGAATGAGGACTCCGTAGTACATGCCGGTGAGCGAACGCCGCGCGAAGTTAACCGGTTTGCCATGACATCGTGATGGTGCGGGACTAGTTTAGGCGCATGCAGAAGCTCACGCTGGCGCTCGTGATCGTCCTGGCCACCGCCCGCTCCAATCAGGCCGGCGCCGGCAAGGTCGACTTCGAGCAGCAGGTCAGGCCGATCCTCCAGGCCAAGTGCCAGCCTTGCCACTTCGCGGGCGGGAAGATGTACGCGAAGATGCCGTTCGACCGGGCGGAGACGGTTTTGACGCTGCGGGAGAAGCTGTTCACGCGCATCAAGGACGAGCCGAGCCGCGCGGTCATCCGCAAGTTTCTCGCTGCACGATAGAATCCGCGCGCCTTGAAGATTCTCGTCACCGGCGCGGCCGGGTTCATCGGGTATCACGTCGCCCGCCGGCTCCTGGAGCGCGGCGACGAGGTCGTGGGCGTGGACATCGTCAACGACTACTACGACCCGGCCCTGAAAGAGTCGCGGCTCGCGCTGCTGCGGGAGTTTCCGCGCTTCGCGTTCGAGCGGATCGACATTGCCGATCAGGCGGCGATGCAGGCGTGCTTCGCGACCCACCGCCCCGCGCGGGTCGTGCATCTCGCGGCGCAGGCGGGCGTGCGCTACTCGCTCACGCATCCGCACGCCTACACCGACAGCAACATCAGCGGGTTCCTAAACATCCTCGAAGGCTGCCGCCACCACGCCGTCGAGCATCTCGTGTACGCGTCATCGAGCTCCGTGTACGGCGCGAACACGCGGCAGCCGTTCTCGGAGCATCACAACGTCGATCACCCGGTCTCGCTGTACGCGGCGACGAAGAAGGCCAACGAGCTGATGGCGCACACGTACGCGCATCTCTTCGGAGTTCCGACCACCGGGCTGCGCTTCTTCACGGTGTACGGACCGTGGGGACGTCCGGACATGGCGCTCTTCAAGTTCACGCGCGGGATTCTGGCGGGCGAGCCGATTCCGGTGTTCAACCACGGCCGGATGGTGCGCGACTTCACGTATGTCGATGACGTGGCCGAAGGAGTGGTGCGCGTGGTCGACAAGATCGCGGCGCCGGATCCGGAGTGGAGCTCGGACGATCCCGACCCCGCGCGCAGCCGCGCGCCGTATCGCGTCTACAACATCGGCAACAACCAGCCGGTCGAGCTGCTCGAATACATCGCCGTCCTCGAAGAGCAGCTTGGCAAGAAAGCGCAGATGGAACTGCTCCCGATCCAGCCCGGCGACGTCCCCTCGACCATGGCCGACGTGAGCGAGCTCGAGCGCGCCGTCGGCTTCCGGCCGTCCACGTCGGTGCGGGACGGAATTGGGGCGTTTGTGAAGTGGTACAAGGAGTATTACAACGTGAATTGATGGTTGCCTGGCCGCCCAGTCACCCGGTCACCCGGCAATGGGAAACCGGGAGACCGGGCAACCGGGCAACCGGGCAACCAAGGAAACAATGACCACGGAACTCACAGAAACCACCCAACTCACCCAGTTCATCGAGAAAGTGCACGCCCGCACCCTCCGCATCGGCGTGATCGGGCTCGGGTATGTCGGGCTGCCGCTCGTGTTGTTGTTCGAGGAGAACGGGTTTCCCGTGCTCGGCTTCGACGTGGATCCGAAGAAGGCGGAGATGCTCAACTCGGGGCACACGTACATCCGGCACATCGGCGAGGAGCGGATCGGGAAGGCGTTCAGCAGCGGGCGGGTCGAGGCGACGACGAACTTCGACCGCCTGCCCGAATGCGACGCGATCATCATCTGCGTCCCCACGCCCCTCGGCGCGCATCGCGAGCCCGACCTCAAGTACATCCGCATCACCGGCGAGACCATCGCCTCGCACCTGCGCCGCGGGCAGCTCATCGTCCTCGAGTCGACCACCTATCCCGGCACGACGCGCGAGGAGCTGCTGACGCGGTTCGACAAGGCGGGATTCGAGTGCGGGACGGATTACTTCCTGGCATTCTCGCCGGAGCGCGAGGATCCCGGCAACGAGCGCTTCAACACCAAGACCATCCCGAAGGTCGTCGGCGGCGTCGACGAGGCGTCGCTGCGCGCGGCCACGGCGCTTTACGGCTCGTCGATCGACAGCGTGGTCCCGGTGTCGTCGCCGGAAGTCGCCGAGGCGTCGAAGCTGCTCGAGAACATCTTCCGCGCGGTGAACATCGCGCTCGTGAACGAGATGAAGGTCGTCTTCGAGCGGATGGGCATCGACGTGTGGGAAGTGATCGAGGCCGCGAAAACCAAGCCGTTCGGTTTCATGGCCTTCTATCCCGGCCCCGGCCTCGGCGGGCACTGCATCCCGCTCGATCCGTTTTACCTGACCTGGAAGGCGGCCGAGTATGGGACGTGGGCGCGCTTCATCGAGCTCGCCGGCGAGGTGAACACCGGCATGCCGCGCTACGTCGTCGACCGCGTGGTCGAGGCGGTGAACCGCGAGGGCCGCAGCATCGTCGGCGCGCGCGTCCTGGTCCTCGGCCTCTCGTACAAGCCCGACATCGACGACGACCGGGAGTCGCCGTCGTTCGAGCTCATCGAGCTGCTGCAGGAGCGCGGCGCGGAGGTGGCGTACTGCGATCCGTACGTGCCGGTCGCGCGCCCCGGCCGCAAGCACGACGTCGGGCTCCGGTCGGTGCCGTGCACGGCCGAGGAGTTCGCGCGGTATGACGCGGTCCTGGTCTCGACGCCGCATACGCAGTTCAAGGACCGCTCGCTCTACGCCGATGTGAAGGTCGTCATCGACACGCGCAACATCGTTCCCAACGGCGCCGCCCGCCGCGTCGTGCGCGCCTGATGAAGAGCGGCGCCAGGAACCTCGACGACGAGGTCGTCCGCGCATTCGGCGACGAGTGGCAGCGCTTCGATCAGCGCGAGCTCTCGCGCGCGGAGCTCGAGGCGATCTTCGACGCCTACTTTCACATTTTTCCGTGGGATGAGCTGCCGCCCGATGCGCGCGGCTTCGACGCCGGCTGCGGCAGCGGGCGATGGGCGGCCCTCGTCGCGCCGCGCGTGGGACGGCTGCACTGCGTCGACGCCAGCTCGCAGGCGCTGAACGTGGCGCGCCGCAATCTGAGCGCGCTGCCGAACTGCGAGTTCCACCACGCCGCCGTCGACACGATGCCGCTGCCCGACGCCTCGCTCGACTTCGGCTACTCCCTCGGCGTGCTGCATCACATCCCCGACACCGCCGCGGGCATCGCCGCATGCGTGGCGAAGCTGAAGGCGGGCGCGCCCTTTCTCCTCTATCTCTATTACGCGTTCGACAACCGCCCGCCGTGGTATCGCGCGCTCTGGAAGGCCTCGGAGGCCGGGCGCGCGCTGCTCTCGCGCGCACCGCGCTTCATCCGCCACACCGGCGCCGACATCGCCGCGGCGCTGGTTTACCTCCCGCTCGCGAGAATGGCGCGGCTGCTGGAAAAGATGGGGAAGAACGTCGAGTCGTTCCCGCTGGCGTTCTATCGCCATCGCGATTTCTACGTGATGCGCACCGACGCGCTCGACCGGTTCGGAACGCGCCTCGAGAAGCGATTCAAGCGGGCCCAGATCGCGGCGATGATGGAGCAGGCCGGATTGCGCGACATTGTCTTCAGCGAGCGTGCGCCGTACTGGTGTGCGGTGGGAAGGCGGCGGGACGCCGCCTGACAGCCGCCGGGACGGCGGCGTTCCGGAGCGCTGGCGTCTCGCCGGCTGGACGGGCGCCGTCTCGGCGCCCCGCGGCTAGTGACCGGCGGCCGGTTGCTTCGGTGACGGGCGAAGCAGCGGGACGGCGATGACGCGCGCGGCAGGCTCGGCGGCTTCGGCGCCGGCGCTCGGCAGGACCCATCCCAGCTCGGGGTCGGCGACGCGCTCGAGCTCCATCTTCATCCGCGTCACCGGCACGCCGGCGAGCGCGCACGACTCCACGACTTCGCGCAGGCGCTCCGGCGAGATCCTCGCGGTCGACAGCACGACCTCGTCGATGCGCAGCTTCGTGCAGAGCGCCGAGATCGACTGCTCGCCCGAATAGACGCGCAGCCCGTGCAGCAGCTTGCCGAACTTCCGGACGTCGTCGTCGATGAACGCCACCGGCGCGTACTGCAGCTCGGCGTTGTTGCGCATCTCGCGGAACAGCAGCTCGCCGCCGTCGCCGGCGCCGAAGATCAGCGCGCGGCGGCCGGTGCGCGCGTGCGGCGCGGGCATGAGGCGGCGCATGAAGCGGAACGCGAAGCGGCTGCCGGTCACGAGCAGCAGCAGCATGCAGCCGTCGATGACGAATACCGTGCGCGAGTAGCCCTCGAAGCGGAAGAGGAACAGGATCGCCAGGATGCTGGCGACGGAGCTGACCATGACCGCCTTCACGTAGACGACCACGTTGGCGAGGCTCGCGTAGCGCCACAGGCCGCGATAGACGCCGGCACCGAGGAACGCCGCGAGCTTGATGAAGACGATCACCGGAAGGGTCTTGCGGAACAGCGCCCAGTCGGCCGACGACGCGGAAACGGGGCCGAACATCAGTCCGTACGCGCCGTAGTAGGCGAGGCCGATCAGGATCAGGTCGAGCGCGACCTCGAAGATGCGCCGCTTGTAGGATAGGTCGATCAGGAACGCCACCAGCGGCTTCTGTTTCGCGGCGTCGACCTCTTCCTGGTTGTAGACGCGCACGCCGGCGAGATAGACGCCGAGGATGCCCAGGACGATCGCGAAGCCGGCGATGGCGGCGAGACTCACGTCCACCTGCAGCTTGCGGACGACGACCGAGAGGCCGCCGCCGAGGACCGCGAACGCGTAGAGCATCCAGACGGCGTTGCGCTCGGAGAGGCCGAGCGCGACGAGGCGGTGCGACGTGTGATCGCGCCCGCCCTGCGACGCCGAGCGCCCGGCCAGCTTGCGCGCCAGCGTCACGAACGTCGTGTCGAAGATCGGGATGCAGAAGACCAGCACCGGGACCGCGAGCACGGCCACGACGCTGCGCGAGCGGCCGCCGCCTTCGCCGCTGAGCAGCGCCGACGACGCCAGGAAGAAGCCGATGAACATCGACCCGCAGTCGCCCATGAAGATCGAGGCCGGGTTGTGGTTGTAGATCAGGAAGCCGGTCAGCGCGCCGAAGAACGCGGCCAGCATCAGCGCCTCGTTGGTCATCCCGTTCAACATGAAGTTGACGGCCAGCGAGAGCGACGCGATCGCGGCGACGCCGGCCGAGAGGCCGTCCATGTTGTCGAGCATGTTCACGGCGTTGGTGACGCCGACCAGCCAGAAGAACGTGATCAGCATGTTCAGCGGCAGCGAGCCGGTCCACGGCAGCACCAGGCCGAGGTAGACCACGGCCGCGGCGGCGAGCAGCTGCCCGCAGAGCTTCTGGTACGGCTTGAGGCTGATGAAGTCGTCGATCAGGCCGACGAGAAAGAGCGCCGTCGAGCCGCCGATGACCACCCAGAGCTCGCGGCTGTGGCGGACGCGCAGCAGCACGGCGGCCACGACCGCGACGTAGATCGCCACGCCGCCCATCATCGCGGTCGGCGCCTGGTGCCAGCGGTCGCTCTTCGGCTCGGCGACCGCGCCGATGCGGCGCGCGAGAGCGCGCACGACAGGCGTCGCGATGGCCGTGAGCACGAGGCCGGCGGCGGCGTTGAACAGGAGGTCGGCGTTAATAGTTATTGGATTGTATCCCGTTTTGCGTCTAACGAAAACCGGTTGTGCGGCCGGGTGCTTTTCTGATCAACTCGAAATCCATGAGCTGGTGGCGTGATCGGCGCGTCTTTCTGACCGGAGGCGGCGGCTTTCTCGGTGGTTTCATCAGGGAGAAACTCGCACAACAACAGCCGGAGGCGTTGCATGCCCCGCGGCGCACGGAGCTCGACCTGCGCGACGCCGCCGCGACGCGCGCCTACATCGAGCGGACGCGGCCGAACCTGATCATCCACGCCGCGGGCGTCGTCGGCGGCATCGGCGCGAACCGCGTGCATCCCGGGCTCTTCTTTTACGAGAACGCGATCATGGGCATCCAGCTGATCGAGGAGGCCCGCCGGGCTGGCGTCGAGAAGCTGGTCTGCCTCGGCACCATCTGCGCCTATCCGAAGTTCACCCCGCCGCCGTTTCACGAAGACGATTTATGGAACGGCTATCCCGAGGAGACCAACGCGCCGTACGGAATCGCCAAGAAGGCGCTGCTCGTCCAGCTGCAGGCGTATCGTGACGAGTACGGCTTCAACGGGGTCTTCCTGCTGCCGGTGAATCTCTACGGCCCGCGCGACAACTTCGACCTCGAGACAAGCCACGTGATCCCGGCGATGATCCGCAAGTTCATCGAGGCGAAACGGCGCGGTGACGATGAAGTCGTGCTGTGGGGCGACGGTTCGCCGACGCGCGAGTTTCTGTACGTCGAAGACGCGGCGGCCGCGATCGTGCTCGCGTCGGAGCGCTACGACGGCGCGCTGCCGGTGAACGTCGGCGCGGGGCGGGAGATCTCGATCCGCGACCTCGCGCAGCAGGTGGCGCGCGCGACGGACTACAGCGGGCGGATCACCTGGGACACCACGAAGCCGAACGGCCAGCCGCGCCGCGCGCTCGACGTGACGCGCGCGGAGGAGGAGTTCGGCTTCCGCGCCGAAACGCCGTTCGACGAGGGACTGCGCAAGACGATCGAGTGGTATCTGGCTTCAGGATGACGCGTGATACGCGATCACTTCTTTGAGGATCCCATCCAGTGAGGTCTTCGGCTTGAAGCCGACCAGCGCGCCGATCTTGGAGATGTCGGGCACGCGCCGCGGCATATCTTCGAATCCCTCTTCGTACGCCTCGGCATACGGGACGTAGACGATCTCCGAGCTCGAGCCGGTGAGCGTGCGGATGCGCTCGGCCAGCTCCGCGATCGACACTTCCTCGTTCGAGCCGATGTTGAAGACCTGCCCGACCGCGTCCTCGTGATCCATCACCTTCACCAGCGCCTCGACTACGTCGCCGACGAAGCCGAAGCAGCGCGTCTGCCTGCCGTCGCCGAAGACCGTGAGCGGCCGTCCGGCGAGCGCCTGCTTGACCAGCGTCGGGATGACCATGCCGTACTGGCCGGTCTGGCGCGGGCCGACGGTGTTGAAGAGCCGGACCACGACCGTCGGCAGCTTCTTCTCGCGCCAGTAGGCGAGCGCCAGGAACTCGTCGATCGCCTTCGAGCAGGCGTAGCTCCAGCGTCCCTTCGTCGTCGCGCCCATCACCAGGTTGCCGTCCTCGCGGAACGGCACCTGGTCGCTGAGCCCGTAGACCTCGGAGGTCGACGCGATCAGCACCTTCTTCTTTTTCTTGTTCGCGGCGTCGAGCACGACCTCCGTGCCGCGCACGTTCGTCTCGATCGTGCGCACCGGGCTCTCGACGATCAGCTTCACGCCGACGGCGGCGGCGAGGTGGTAGACGACGTCGCATTCGTCGACCAGCTCGGCGACGATCGGGTAGTTCTGCACCGTGTCGATGGTGTAGTGGAAGCGGGGGTTCTTCTTGATGTGCTCGATGTTGTGGATGCTGCCGGTGGAGAGGTCGTCGATGATGAAGACCTCGTCGCCGCGGCCGAGGTAGGCGTCCGCCAGGTGCGATCCGATGAACCCCGCCCCGCCGGTGATGAGAACTCGCAAGATCGCTCCTTTTGATCCTCAGAAATCGCGATAGATGCGGATGATATCCGCGATCAAACGTTCTTTGGAGTAAGTCGTGCGTGCATACGCGCGGCCGCGCTCCGCGAGCGTTTGCCGCAGCGCGGCGTCGGTGAGGAGGCGGCGCAGGCCGGCGGCGAATCCGGCGTCGTCGTTGGAGGCGGCAGTGATGCCGCGCTCGCGGATCTCGTAGCCTTCGCTCGTGCGCTCCCCGAGCCGCTCCACGACCGCGCCGAGGACGTCGACCACGCCGCCGACGACGGTGCTGATCGACGGCACGCCGGTGGCCATCGCCTCGATGAGCGTGAGCGGCGTGCCCTCGTTGAGCGAGGTGAGCGCGGCGACGTCGATCGAGGCGTAGATCTCGGAGGCCGCGCGCGTGCCGGCGAAGACGACGCGGTCTTCGAGCCCGAGCTCTTTCACCCGCGCCTCGATCGCGTTGCGCTCCGTGCCGTCCCCGTAGATGACGAACTGCACGTCCTGCATATCGCGCAAACGCGCCGCGGCGCGGAGAAAGAGGTCGTGGTTTTTGATAGGAGCCAGCCGCCCGATGATGGCGACGGTCTCCAGTGGAGCGGCGGGCTTTAGCCCGCCGACCCCGTCCGGCGGGCTAAAGCCCGCCGCTCCACTGAGCTCGTCGAGATCGAGGCCCAGGGGCACGATGCGGAACTGGGCCGCCCTTCCCACCCCGAACTGTTCGTGAATCTCGCGGCGCTGCTGTTCGCTGAGGACGATGATCACGTCGGTGACCCGCGCGAGCAGCTTCTCGATCATCAGAAACACCCGCGTCTTCAGGCGGCCGTAATAGCTGTGAAAGATGTGGCCGTGGTAGGTGTGGACGAACTTCACGCGCGCGCCGGGCGTGAGCAGGCGATAGAGAAAGCCGGCGGCGCGGCCGGCGGCGCCGGCTTTGGCGGTGTGGGTGTGCACGATGTCGGGGCGGTAGCGGCGGAAAAAGCGGAAGAGCTTCCAGATCGTGATCACGTCGCGCGGCGAGATCTCCCGGCTCATCTCCGGAATCACGACCGGCTCGATGCCGCGGCCGATCGCGTAGGCGCTCATGTCCTCTTCGCCCGGCGGCACGACGCCGGTGATGAGCGCGGTCTCGAACTCGCCGCCTCGCAAAGCCTCCGACAGCCACGTCACATGCCGTGCGGGACCGCCGACGTTGAGCCGCGCGATGATGCGCGCGACGCGAATGGGCTTCTTCACTTCGGGCGCGCCGCGGCGATCTCCCGCAGCCTCCTCTGCACCCGCTCCGCGGCCTCGGGGCTCGGGATCTCGTCCGCCGGCCGGATCCGCGCGCTGGTGACGTACGCGTCCACCGCCTCGTCCATCCGTCCGAGCTCGACGAGGAGCGTGCCGATGTTGAAGTAGAGCTCCGGGCGCTGATCGACGGTGAGCGCGCGGCGCAGCGCGGCCAGCGCCTCTTCCTTCTGGTCGAGGATGTCTTCGTTCTCGGCCTCGAGCACGTAGACGTGAACCGAGGTGCAGCACTTCGACTCGATGCGGCGCAGATCGGCGAGATTCGCGCGCGCCGCCAGCGTCGCGCGGTACGAGTCCGCGGTGTCGCGCGCCAGTTCCGTCCGCGCGCGCAGCTCGTTGAGCTGCCAGTTGCAGGCGAGCGGGCGATAGACGAACGCGTAGAGCGCCCACACGCAGATCGCGGCCACGAGCGCGAGCGCGGCGATCCGCCTCACGTTCGCCTCCAGCCGATGAGCAGCGCGGAGACGGTGATCAGCAGGTGCCGCGTCGCGGCGATCTGCAGCGGAAAGAACGCCAGCGCCAGCACGGCGACCATGATCACCAGCGGCAGCCCGAGCCAGCGGTCGCGCCGCGCCAGGATCACGCACGCGGCCACGAAGAGCGCGTAGCCCGGCAGTCCCGTCTCCGCGAGCAGCTGCAGATGATCGTTGTGCGTCTCGGCGAAGTTCACCCCGGCGCCGCGCATCACCGCTTCCGGATAGATCCCGGTCATCCGGATCCGATAGGGGAGATAGAAGAACTTGTACGCGCCGGGGCCGACGCCGAAGAGCGGGTGCTCGCGAAACATCCCGGCCGCGGCGGCGAAGGCGGGGAGGCGGTCGGAGAGCACGACGTTCCAGTTGCCCTTGGCGATCTCCGATGGGATCTTCGTGAGACGCGTCAGCGCCGGCAGCTCGACCTGCGTCGCGACGAGCAGCGCCAGCACGATCACGGCGGCGCTCACCAGCACCGCCTTGTACGAGCGGCGCGCCGCGAGGAATACCGCCGTTGCGGCGATCGCCAGCACGGCCGTGCGCGTCTGCGAGACGAACACGCCGGCGATGGCCACCGCGCAGCCGGCGGCCGCGATCCAGCGCAGGCGTCCGTGCAGGACCTCGGCGGCCGCGAAGAGCACGATCGCGCAGAGCGCGAGATAGCCGCCGACGTCGTTCGGATTGCCGAGCAGCGCGGTGGCCTCGAGATGCTGCACCTCGACGACGGAAACGTGGAACGGATTCCAGATCGCGTACTCCTGCAGCGTTGCCAGCGCGGTGTTGATGAGGACTCCCGGCACGAGCACGAGCAGCGCGGCCACCGGAATCGCGCGCGCGACGTACCAGACCGCCACGAAGAGCATCGCCGAACAGACGACCGTCACGAGGCTGTCCACGCTCAGCAGCCGGTGTCCCGAGGTGAGCGTGGTGATCGCCGTCCAGACGACGGAGCCGGCGAGCACCGCGGCGACGGCGCGGTCGCGAAAGAGCTCGCGCAGCCGCTCCGTTCCGCCGTAGGCCACGGCCATCGCCAGCGCGAACGCGCTCACGATCGCCTGCAGGCGCATCAGCGCCTCTTTGCCGGAGCGGAAGATCTCCAGACCGGGGGCGAACACCAGGGCGATGGCGACCAGTCCGGCGACGGCGGAGACGACCAGGAAACGTTCGGCACGAGCTGCCAAGGCGCGGAGTTTATAGCAGCGGGGGAACGCGTTAATGTTGTCCGGAGGTCATGAAACACGAACGGATGCTGGCGCTCAAGCGCGCCAACGCGGAGGAGCTGGCCGAGGTCGTCGCCGAGCATGGCGCGGCGCTGCTCGAAGAGGAAGCGCTGGCGATTCTCGCGAATCCGTTCGTCACGCCGCAGATCCTCGGCAAGATCGCGCAGACACAGCGGCTGGCCGCGCTCTACTCCGTTCGCCTGGCGCTGGTCGCGCACCGGCAGACGCCGCTGCCGCACTCGGTCAAGTTCATTCACTACCTCTACTGGTTCGATCTCCTGCGGCTGTCGGTCGACGTGCGCATCCCCGCGCCGGTGCGCCGCGCGATCGAGACGCAACTGCTCCTCCGCGCCGAGAAGCTGACCACCGGCGAGCGCGTCGCCTCAGCGCACCGCTGCAGCCACGCGCTCATCCTCTTCTTTCTGTACGACCCGCATCCGAAGGTGTTCGAGTCGCTGCTGCTGAACAAATGGCTGCGCGAGGACGACCTGCTGACGCTGATCACCTCGGAGCGGGCCACGGCGGAGCAGCTCCGGCTGATCGCCGCCGACACGCGGTGGTCCTACCGGTACGCGATCCGGAAGGCGCTGGTCCTCAATCCCGGCACGCCGCGCGCCGCGGCGGCCTCGCAGCTGCGCTATCTCTCGCCGCGCGATCTGGCGCGGATCCACGCGGCGCCGGGGACGTCCGTCTATCTGCGGCGCTGCATCGAACGGCTGAGGGGGCGCGATTCTGCCGCGGCGGCGGATTGACTACAATGGCCCTACGGATGCCTGACCAGGAATCGCCCCCTTCAGGAGGTGCGTCAGAGCTCGCCTCCTTCGGCGAGGAGCTTCGCCGCGAGCGCGAGATACGGGGCATTTCGCTCAAAGAGATCGCCGATGCCACGAAGATCAGCAAGCGCTTCCTGGACGCCCTCGAGCACAACGATCACAACGCCCTCCCGGCGCCCGTTTTCACCCGCGGATTCGTCCGCGAGTACTCGCGCTACGTCGGCCTGAACGCCGAGGACATGGTGAATCGCTACAACTTCGCGGCCGCGAACGACGACCGCATCGAGAAGCCGCCGCAGATCGAAAAGTATCCGGTCACGCCGGTGCGCGACATCACCCCGAAGCCGAAGCCGAAGCGCGGCATCCCGCCGGCCTACGCGCTCGTGAATCGCAGCGCGATCGCCATCTTCGTGATCGTGCTCGCGCTCTCGGCCGTGGCCTGGTGGGCCGTGCAGCACAAGCTCGTCGAGCGCGAGAACGCGGCCGAGCCGCCGGTGACCGTCGCGTCGAAGTCGGTCACGCTGCCTCCGCCCGCGGCGACGGCGCCGCCGGTCGATGATACGAAGCTGCGTCTCGAGATCGAGGCGGCCGAAAACTCGTGGGTCACGCTCAAAGCCGACGACAGAACCGTGCTCAACGCGGAGATGACGCGCGGCCAGAAGCAGGCATTCGAGGCTGCCGGCGAGTTCCGCTTCGACACCATCGGCAACGCCGCCGGCGTGGTGCTGCGTCTGAACGGCCTCGAGGTGCCCCAGCTCGGCGATGATGGCGAAGTGATTCACAAGCTCGTGTTCAATCGCGAGTCGCTCGAGCGTCTGCGGGCCGGCCAGCCGAAGGGACAGCAGCCATGACCGCGGCTCCCTCGGGCGAGCTCACCGCGGCCGCGGTGATCGGCTTGATCGAATCGGGCGTGTATCCGCGCGACGTCGTGGCCACGATCGCGCGCGGCTTCCTGCCGCTGCCGCAGGACGATCTGGTCACGGTCCTCGCGTACCTCGGCATCTCGGAGGACGCGGAGATCGCGAACTACGCGCGCGCGGCGCTGGCCGACGTCCCGCCGCGCATCCTTCTCGAGTTCGCGATGCGCGAGGACACCGACGCCGCCACCCTGGCGCGGCTGATGCGCGTTTCCAGCGACGATCAGCTCGTCGAGGCCCTGATCCGCAACAAGTCCGTTCCCGACGACGCGGTCGTCGCGCTCGCGCGCGACGCGGACGCGCACCTGCAGGAAGTCATCGTCATCAATCAGGCCCGCATCCTCCGCGCGCCGGAGATCCTCGACGCGCTGCTGGAGAACCCGTCGCTCACACAGGAGGCGCGGCGGCGCGCGCTCGAGACGCGCGAGGAGTTCTTCGAGAAGAAGGCGCGGGTGGAGCTGCCGGGCGAGCCGGCGCCGGAAGACGAGCCGGAGCTGCTCGATCTGCCGCTCGAGCCGATCGCCGATCTTCTCGACCGCGCCGCGGAGCTGGACGTGCTCCCGCCGAAGCAGACCGTCGCGCTGACCGAGGTGGAAAAGAAAGACAGCAGAGCCTCCGCGGTCTGGTCGAAGCTCGCCTACATGTCGGTCTCGGAGAAGGTGCAGCTGGCGTTCAAGGGCGACCGGATGCTGCGCATGCTGCTGGTGCGCGAGCGCATCAAGCTCGTGGCCGTGGCCGTGTTGCGCAACCCGCGCATCGGCGAGCAGGAGATCGAGAACATCGCCAGCATGCGCAACGTGGAAGAAGAAGTTCTGCGGGTCATCGGCACCAGGCAGGAGTGGGCGTCGAAGTACGCCATCATGGTGATCCTCTGCCGCAATCCGAAGACGCCGGTGGGGGTTGTCCTGCCGTTCATCAATCGTTTAACCTTACGAGATTTGAAAGGGTTGAAGGACGACAAAGGCGTCTCGCAGGTCGTGCGCGAGAACGCTAAGAGGATCTATTTGTCGCGAACCCAGAAGACGGGATGAAGGTCAATTACTACGAGATTCTGGGCGTCGAACGGTCGGCCAGCGAAGCTGAGATCCGCGACCGCTTCCGGAAGCTCGCGCGCGAGAACCATCCCGACCGCTACCGCGGCTCCGACAAGGCCGACGCCGAGCGGAACTTCCAGACCCTCACCGAGGCCCTCAACGTGCTGACCAATCCCGCGAAGCGGAAGCAGCACGACTCCGAGATCGCCAGCGGCGCGAAGGGGCCGGCGGACTACGCGCAGGTCGCGAAGGCGTACATGGCCAAGGGCGTCAAGGCCTTCAAGGAAAACGATCTTCGCGGCGCGTACGAAAACTTCGACATGGCCGTGAAGCACAATCCGAACGACGCGAAGGCCTTTCACTATCTGGCCATCGCCGCCACGCGCATTCCGGCCTACGCGCGCCAGGCCGTGCAGGCCATCGAGGGCGCGCTCCAGCGCGAGCCGATGAATCCTCTCTTTCTCAAAGACGCGGGGATGATCTGCAGACAGGCCGGACTGGTCGCCAAGGCGGAGCGGTATCTCGAAGAGGCGCTGAAGTGGGACGCCTCCAACGCCGAAATCCAGGGAGCACTCGCGGAGCTGCGTCAGACGAAGGAGGCGAAGGGCGGCTTCTCGATCTTCGGGAAACGCTGATGCAAATGGAAGTCTCCGCACACGGTCTCACCCACGTCGGGCGCCAGCGGCAGCACAACGAGGACGCGTTTCTCGTCGAGAGCACCGCCGGATTGTTCCTGGTCGCCGACGGCATGGGCGGACACGCGGCCGGGGAGATCGCCTCGCGCATCGCCGTCGACTCCATCTCCGAGTTCATCCTTCACACGAAAGAAGACGACGGCACCTGGCCGCACGCCTACGACGAGCAGTACACGCGCACCACGAACCGGCTGATGGCCGCGCTGCGGATGGCCAATCAGCGCGTGCTCGAGGCGATGAAGAAGGACGCGCGGCTTCGGGGCATGGGCACGACCGTGGTGGCGTGCATGGCCGACGACGAGAAGATGTCGGTGGCGCACGTGGGCGATTCGCGCGCCTACCTGATCCGCGACGGCCAGCTCTCGCGCATCACCAACGATCACTCCTGGGTGTTCGAGCAGGTGCAGGCGGGGATGCTCACCGAGGCCGAGGCGGAGAAGCATCCGCTCCGCAACGTCATCACCCGCGCCCTCGGCGGCGCGCTGCAGGTGACGCCGGACGCGTCGGAGATCGCCTCGCAGCCCGGCGACGTCTATCTCCTCTGTTCCGACGGTCTCACTGGCATGGTTCCGGAAAACGAGATTCTGCGTCTGGTGACTGCGAACAACGGCGATCTCAAGGCAGCCTGCCAGCAGCTCATCGACGCGGCCAATGAACGGGGCGGCCTCGATAACGTCACGGCCGTTCTGGTGAGGACGGTCTGAGACTCGTGCACGTTCGAATCGACTACTGCGGCGTTTGAAACTACCTTCCCCGGGCCTCCAGTCTGGCGGCCGCGATCAGGAAGAACCTTGGCATCGACTCGGAGCTCGTCCGCGGAAGCGGCGGCATCTTCGTCGTCGCCGCCGACAACGAAGTCCTCTTCTCGAAGAAAGAGGAGGGGCGTTTCCCCACCGAGGCCGAGATCATCGGAAAGCTGCGCAAACAAAAAGACCTCCGCGCCTGAGCGCGGAGGTCTTTCGTTGACTGCGTGGGATTCGATTTTACGGGTGAGCTGCCGTGATGACTGCGGCGCCGTTGACGTCGGTGTTGTTGCCACCGATCCCGCTGTTGCCGAACGAAAACACGCTGCCGCCGGTGTTGTTGAGAATACCGGTGTTGTTTCCGTTGATCGTGCAGCCGTCGAGCGTCGACGCGGCGGTCGAGCCGTTGATGAGACCGGTGCCGTTGTTGTTCGAAAAGACCGTCTCGATGAAGAACGGGAAGACCGTGTTCGCGACGACGTTCACGCCGTTGTTGTTGCCTTCGAACAGCGACTGGTTGACCGTGGCCGAGGTGTTGTTGGCCAGGCGGAGACCATCGCCCGCGGACTGGCGCGAGCGGACGTCGTGGAAGTTGAGCTTCAGGAGCACGCCCGCGCCGGCGACCGGACGCGCGTCGATGCCGTGCGTGGTGGTGTGGCGAATGTCGACGTCCTTCATGAACACGCGGCTGCCGGCGTTGTTCGTGTTGATGTCGACTCCGCGCAGCTGATGCGCGATGTCCACGTGCTCGATGTGCAGGCTGTGCGCGACCGTGCTGATGTCGCGGACGGCCGCAGCGCCGAACGAGCCGGTGGAGCTGCCGCCGTTGATCGACAGCCAGCGCAGGATGACGGTGTTGCAGACGTCAGCCGGGTTGGTGAGGTTGACGATGACGCCGCTGATGCCGCCGCTGTTGAGGATCGACGCCATCGTGCCCATGCCGTTGATGGTCATCGACTTGGTGATCGTCACCGTGCCGTAGCCGCCCGGATCGAGGGCATCGATCTCACCGCACATCGCGGTTTTGCTGATCGCGCCTGCGAACGTCTTGCAGGGAGCCGTGCGGCTGCACGGATTCACATCGTCACCGACGCCGGAGACCCACGTGCGCGTAGCCTGCGCGCTCACCGTCGTGGCAAGTAAGAAACAACAGAGAATAGTGAGGACAAAAACGAGTTTCCGCATTCTGGTTACACCCTCCTTTTGGGACCTGTTGGGACCTGTGGCCTGCGCTCATTTCCGCCGCAACGCGCGGCGCGAATCTCGATCTCGGATGAGGCGCGAATAATAGCACTTTTGCGTTCCGATGGAAGTCCCGTCGAGCACCAGCTCACCGTGGTTACGACTCCGTCGGAGTTGAGGTTCGGATTCCGCGCAAGATGGGATCAGACTCGCATCCGCGCCGTGACGCAGCTCACATTTTGACACCGTACTTCTGGAACCGGCCGGACTCGCATGAATCGAACTCCTTCCCCGCGAACGGCTTACAATCTCGCGCGTGCACCCGGACGTGGAGGAGCTTCGGCCGAAACTGAAGGAGATTCTGTACGACTGCGCGGTCGAGATCCGCGCAAACAAGGCGGCGCTTTACCTTTTCGACGGGACCAGCCGTTTCGAGCTGGTCACCGAGTACGGGTTTCGCGGCGGCATCCGGCAGATCGCCGACGTCAACGATCCTCTGGCAGACCGCTGCGGACGGGGACGGACGCCGTTTTTCGTGAACGGAATGGCCGTCGAGCCGCGTTTTTCGGAGCTTCTCTACGAGTCGTCGACTGACCGCCTCCTCGCCGCGCCGCTCTTCTCGCGCGGAAAGATGATCGGCTTCATCGACATGCGCGACAAGGCCGGGAAGGCGCCATTCGATGAGACCGACATCCCGAAGGCGCAGGACATCGCCGACCGGATGGTGGCGCTGTTCGGGAACAAGAATCTCTTCGGCCAGCGCTACATCACGCTCTCGAAGCTGAGCGGCGCGCATCAGAAGTTCGAGCACGAGAACGCCGAGCGCTCGGTCGTCATCGAAAAGCCGCCTGTTCCTCCGCCGCCTCCACCACCTGTAGCGGCGTTGCCGGCGCCGAAGCCGCCGCCGCCGCGCAGCCATCTGCCGCGCCTGGCGACGCTGATCATCGAGGCGCGAGCCGCGACGAGCATGATCGGCGCGGAGCCGCCGGTCGAGTCGCTGAGCGACGCCGACGTGACCGCGGCGCGCGAGGTGCTGCGCTCGGTGCTGCTGATCCCCGGCGCCGTCGCGGCGATGTTCTCCGCGTTCGGCCACCTCGGCGGAGTCCAGGAGATCGCCGCGCGCTCGTCGCTGACCGATGAGGCGCGCAACATGCTGCAGTCGAAGCTCACGGTCTGGCTGAGCAAACGCGGCGAGTCCGGCGGCTACGCGAAGGCCGCGGTCTCGACTCCGTTCGGAACGTCCGGTCTCTCCATCGCCCCGAACGATCTGCAGAAAGTCTTCACGGCGCCTCTCCTCGTCGGCTCGATGCGCGGGCTCTATCTCACCGTCGGTTTCGCCGGAGTTCCCGACCGCGTCGCGCACGAATTGCTGGCGGCGCTGCACGGTCATCTGCAGGTGGTGCTCGAACAGTCGGTGCATCGCGGCGCGGCCTCGGCGCTGCGGCTGAAGGTCGCGGAGAAGCTGGTCGAGCCGGAATTCACGAAGTTTCCCGAGCTCCGCCGCCACACCGACCTCGTGGCCAATCTCGCCGAAGGCTTCGCGCGGTTTCTCGCGCTGACGCCGGCGGAGGTGGAGAACGCGCGCATCACGGCGATCGTGCACGACGCCGGCATGCGCCTCCTCGAGTACGACCGCCTTTATCGCAAGAAGGACATCACGGAGGAGGAGCTCTCGTTCCTCCGCGAGCACCCCACGGTCGGCGCGGCGATGGTCGATCCGCTCCTCGGCAGCGAGATCGCGCGGGCCGTGCTCTGCCACCACGAGCGGCCCGACGGCCGCGGCTATCCGAACGAGCTGCGCGGCGAGGAGATCCCGATGCTCGCGCGCATCCTCGCGCTCTGCGACGCCTACATCGCCATCACCGATGCCGCCAGCTACCAGCCGCCCGAGCCCCCGCAGGCCGGCCTCGCCACCATCTCCCGCGCCTCCGGCTCGCAGTTCGACGCCGAACTGGCCATGCGCTTCATCGACTACATCCGCACTTCCGGGAGGATGTGAGGCTTGCTGATAGACTCCGCGGCCGATGAAGATCGATCGCGCTGAGGCGCGGCGGGTCGCGGATCTGGCGCATCTCGAGTTCGACGACGCGGGGCTCGACCGCATGGCGTCGGAGATGACCAGGATCCTGTCGTACATCGATCAGCTCCGCGAGGTGGACGTCGCGGGATTCGAGGAGCGCGGTGACGCCGTCACGCCCATGCGCGACGACGAGCCGCGTCCTTCCGTCGATCGTGAGCTGGTCGCGCGCAATGCCCCGGCGTGGCGCGACGGCCTCTTCGTCGTCCCGAAGGTCATCGGCGGTGACTGAGCTTCTCGACCTGCCGTGGACCGAGGCGCGCGGCCAGGTTTCACCGCGCGAGTATGTCGACGCGTGCATGCGCGCGATCGAGGCGCGCGATGAAAACGTGCACGCCTTTCTGCACGTCAACGCGGACGCCGACGCCGGCGCGCTCCCGATCGCGATCAAGGACAACATCGTCGCCGCCGGCATGCCGACCACCTGCGGCTCGCAGATCCTGCGCGACTTCGTCTCGCCGTTCGACGCCACCGTGGTCACGCGCCTGCGCGCGGCCGGCGCCAGCATCGTCGGCAAGACCAATCTCGACGAGTTCGCGATGGGCTCGTCCACCGAGCACTCCGCATTCGGCGTCACGCGCAATCCGTGGGATCACGCCCGCGTCGCCGGTGGCTCCTCGGGCGGCTCCGCCGCCGCCGTCGCCGCGCGCATGGTTCCCGCGGCGCTCGGGTCGGAGACCGGCGGCTCGGTGCGGCAGCCGGCCGCGCTCTGCGGCGTCGTCGGACTGAAGCCGACCTACGGACGCGTGAGCCGCTGGGGACTCGTGGCCTTCGCGTCGGGACTCGACCAGATCGGCGTGGTCACGAAGACGGTGCGCGATTGCGCGGAGGTGTTCTCGATCATCGCCGGACACGACCCGCTCGATTCCACCTCGAACACGCAGGCCGTCGACGACTACGCGGCCGACGTCGGCGCCGGCGTGAAGGGACTGCGCTTCGGTATCGTGCGTGAGGCGGTCGAGCAGCTCGGCGGCGAGGTGCGCACGAATTTCGATGCGGGGATCGACGTGCTTCGCCGCGGCGGCGCGATCGTGGAAGAGGCGAGCGTGCCGTCGGTCGGATACGCGATCGCGATCTACTACATCGTCGCGAATGCCGAGGCCAGCGCCAACCTGTCGCGGTTCGACGGCATCCGGTACGGGCATCGCAGCGAGCGAGCGCGAACGCTCGACGAGGTCTACTTCGACTCGCGCGGCGAAGGCTTCGGCGCCGAGGTCAAGCGACGGATCATGCTCGGCACGTTCGCGCTCTCGTCGGGTTACTACGACGCGTATTACGGACGCGCGCAGCGCGTGCGCGCGAAGCTGCGCCACGAATTCGCGGAGGCGTTCAGGAGCTTCGACTATCTCGTCACGCCGACCACGCCAGAGCCGGCGTTTCCGATCGGCGCGAAAACCGAGGACCCGCTGTCGATGTATCTCAGCGACGTCTTCACCGCGCCCGCGAATCTCGTCGGAATCCCCGCGATCGCGGTGCCGTCGGGTTTCAGCGCCGAGGGATTGCCGCTGTCGCTGCAGCTCATGGCGCCGCATTTCGGGGAGCGCGCGCTGTTCCGCGCGGGCGGATTCTTCGAAGGCGAGACGAACTACTGGAAGCGATGGAGCTCAGTCGCGGATCGTTCTTGATGGCCGGTGTGTCATCGCGTACCAATACCAGCGCAGATAGCGCGGTAGCCAGGCCCACAACCGGAACGCCGTCTCTCCCGCCACGCGGTCCCGCCACGTCGCGGGGACCTCGGTAATTCTGTATCCGGCCGCGTGCGCCTTCGCGGTCAGCTCGAGCGAATACTCGAACCCGCCCGTGCTCTCGATCGGGAACCGTTCCAGGACCGATCGCCGGTATGCGCGAAACGCGTTCGTCGCGTCATGCGTGGGAAATCCGGCCAGAAGATGGAGCGAGACCCCGGCGAGACGCGACAGCATCGACTTCAGCCACGGCCCGCCGATCTGCCGCCCGCCGCGCATGTACCGTGAGGCGCAGACGACGTCGGCGCGGTTCTCCTCGATCAGGCGGACCATGTCCGGCGCCACGGCCACGTCATCCGAGAGGTCTGCCATAGTGACGATCACCACGCCGGCGGTGGCGTTGGCGAATCCCGCGCGGATCGCGTTGAGGACGCCGCGGCCGATCGTGTTCCGGACCAGCGTCAGCCCCGGATGCGCCGCCATCAGCTCTCTCGCGACGGGAAGCGTGTCGTCGTCCTCGGAGTCGTAGACGATCAGGACGCGCTTCGCGATCGGGACTTTCTCGTACAGCTCCGCGAGTGCGCGGGCGATGTTCGGTCCCTCGTTGCGGACCGGCATGACGAAGTCGACGCGTGCTCCGCCGCTCATTCTTCCGGCGTGGCGACGATCAGAAACTGCTTCCCGAACAGCCACTGGGCGGGCGGCAGCGCGAGGTAGAGGCGCAGGATCCACGGCGGTTTCGGAACGCCGCTTTTCGTCGTGTACGGAAGGAAGCGCGCCTTGCAGGAGGTCGTACGGAAGCCCGCCACCGCAAGCGCCTCCTGCATCCCGGCCTCCGTCAGCGGCAGCGTGTGATCGAAGAAGTCCCAGAAGCGCCCGCCGACGAGACGCACATTCGGCTGAAGAATGATGATGTGTCCGCCCGGCCGCAGGATCGTCCGGATCGCGGCGAGAACTTTCAGCAGCTCGTCGCCGTTCGGCAGGTGCTCGAAGATGTTCGACGCGAATGCGACGTCGACGCTTCGCGCGCCGAGAAGAGCGGGCAGCGCCGCGATGTCGGCGACGTGCGTCTCGACTTCCGGCGCGGCGCGCTGTTTCACGCCGGGGTCGAGATCGACCGCGATGCGGCGCTTCGCGCGGATGTGATTGATGAAGCCGCAATTTCCCGCGCCGACGTCGATGACGGTCGCATCGGGAGGGATGAACCGCGAGAGATAGCTCTCGCAGAGCACCCGCCACAGCCGTTCGTTCGTCGCGCGCTCCTCCGCCGAGAAGCGATGCTCGTACAGACGCTGCAGCGTCAGATCGTTCCCTGTTCGATCTGTTTCTGAACCCATGGAACGATCTCGTCCAGCGCTTCGTCGAGAGTGGTGGTGGCCTCGAAGCCGAGGATGGCCTTCGCTTTTTCGACCGACGGCACGCGCAGCTTCACGTCGTAGGGATACGGCTTGTCGTGGACGACGCGCAACGGCTCGTCGGGGTGCACGCGGCGCCAGATCTTCTCCGCCAGCTCGAGCACCGTCGTGCGCGTGGCGGTCGAGAGATTGAAATCCGTATTCAGAGCCGCTTCCGACTCGATCGCGAGCCGGATGCCGCGCGCGAGATCCCCGCCGTAGGTGTAATGGCGCACCTGCGATCCGTCGCCCAGGATGTGCAGCGGGTCCTGGCCCTTCAGAACCTTCTGCACGAGGTCCGGAACGACGTGGCTCATCGCCAGGCGGACATTTCCGGACATCACTTCCTTGTCGTAGACCGCGCGCCGTTCACCGACGCCGACGCAATTGAACGGCCGGATGATGGTGTAGGGGAGCTGGTACTGCTCCCACGCGCCCTGCGCGAAATATTCGGTGGCCAGCTTCTGAAAGCCGTAGGTCGATTTCGGAGGCGGTGAGCTGCGCTCGTCGCCTTCGGCGGTCGGGAAGTTCGTCGCGCTTTCGAACACCATCGACGACGACATGACGGTGATCTTCCGCAGCCGTCCGTCGCGCCGCGCCGCGATCGCCGCGTCGAACGCTGCCGCCGTGATGCGCTCGTTCTCCGCGAGCAGGTCGTACGCCAGCTCGTGAAAGAGCGAGATGCCGCCGATGATGGCCGCTCCGGCGAGGAAGTGGTCGCAGTCGCGAAGCAGCCCGTGCAACAGACCGGCGTCTTTCGCATCCGCCTCCACGAGCTGGTAGCTCGGATTCGAATCGTACGAATGCTCGACGCGCCCGTACTTCGAGAAATTGTCGATGCCGACGACTTCATGCCCGGCGGCAAGAAGCTCTTCCACGACGTAGCCGCCGATGAACCCGGCCGAGCCGGTAATGAGAATTTTCACGCGAGCATGGTCCCCTTGCCGTAGATGTTCCAGATGTCCACGACATGCTGTCCGCCGCCGAAGCGCAGGTCGCGATACTGCTTGTGTGGCGCCGCGATGATGACGGCGTCGGCCTGCTCCATGACTTCTTCGAGAGGCAGCAGCGCCTCGTCGCGGACGTACGGGTCGGTGCAGAGCACCTGCGCCGCCTCGTACTCCAGGATTTTTCGGAGTTTGTAGCTGAGCGACTCGCGCGGATCGTCGCTGTCGGCCTTGAAGGCCATGCCCAGCACGCCGATGGTCATGCGCGACAGATCGTGCCGCTCCTTGAGCTGGCGGACGATGAAGTTCGGCATTCCCTCGTTGATGAGCATCGCCGCGTGCCCGAGGGCGAAGGTGTTGTCGGTGGCGGCGGCGAGCTGCATCGTGTCCTTGAGCAGGCAGGGACCCGCGGCGAAGCCTCCCGTCGGCAGGCCGGCCATGCGCGGGTAGTCGCGCGTCAGCGCGTCGTGGATGCGGTAGAAGTCGACGTCGTGATCGGTTGCGATCATGAGGAACTGATTCGCGGTCGCGAACTGGATGTAGCGCCAGGCGTTCGCGAAGACCTTGGTCAGCTCCGCTTCGACCGGCTTGAGCCGGATGATCGAGCGCGCGATCGTCCGGTACAGCTCCTCGGCAATCCGCGTCGCGGTCTCGTCGCATCCGGCGACGATCTGCGGGAGCGTTTTCAACTCCTCGATCGCCTTCCCCTCGGCCACGCGCTCCGGGCAATACGCCACGTGCACGTTGAGGCCCTTCGACGCGAGGAAGTCCCGCATTTTCTCGGTCGATCCCGGATAGACCGTGCTGCGCAGGATGATGCACTGACCGTCGCGCAGGTGCGGCACGAGCCGGCTGAAAAACCTCCGCATCGCATGGAAGGTCGGGTTGAGATGCTCGTCGACCGGCGTGCCGATCACGACCACGACACAGCGCGCCTGGGACACCACCTCGGGCGAGGTGCTCGGCTGAACCGGATTCTTGCCGCTCTGGACGCTTCGGATCAGCTCCTGGGCGCCGGTCTCGCGAAACGGCATCTCGCCGTTGCGTACCTTCTCCACCGAGGCCTCGTTGATGTCGTAGATCGAGACTTTCAGGCCGTGGTTGGCGAAGGTGAGGGCGAGGGGCAGACCGACATGGCCGCACCCGCCCACGATGCAGGCGTCGTAAGCAAAGGGCATCGAAAAGGTGGCGGGACTATCTCACATGCTGCTTTCCCGCATCAACCGCGCTAATTGACGGTGACCGGGACCTCGAGCTGTTCCGCTCCTTTCGTATCGAACCAGGCGATGAGTTCCTGCACGAGTTCGAAGACGACCACGAATCGGCCGCGCGTCGTGGGCGCCGACAGCGGAACGTCGAGCGTCACCGACTGACCGGGCCGGAGCGGCCCCGGCAGATCGACGCGGGCGCCATTCTTCTGCACCCTCAGATCGGATCCGGCGGGATACCAGTCGTACGCCAGCCGTACCGCGAACGTGCCGTCGGTCTTCGCAGGATGTGCCGTCAGCGGATCCGGCCATACGCTGTCGCCCATGTTCGTGAACGTGACCCGGACATGGGTGATGGAACCGGCGGCGACCACCGGCGGCGTGGTCTGCCTGTCCCAATGGACCCTGAACCCTGCGCTGTCCAGAGGCGGCGCCACCACATAGCCGTGATATCCGGTGACCTCGATGCGGAAATTCAGCGTGCCTTTCCTCTCCAGGGTTGCAAACGCCTGAATGGTGCCGTCTTTCCGCGAAAGGGGGATCGCCACAGGCCCTATGGTCCGGGGCAGCCTGCCGGCTTCGATTTTCGTGAACGGTCCGCCCGCGTGAGGTCCAATGAAGAGATGACCGGATGCGGCTGCGTCGGACGTCGTAATGAACCCGACCACGGATGCGGCTGAATCCGGGATTCCGCACTTTCCAGCCATAGGAATCGCTCGCATTCCAGTCGTGCTTTCGAGGAGCCAGGGATTGGGTCCACGCGTGTCGTAGGCGGTGCATCGCGCGAGCGGGATGAACGTCACCGGGCGCGGTTTGACTGTCATCTCGGGTGGCGGCGGATCTCCGAGGGCGCGAACCGCCCAGAGAACCTCGTGCGGCGAGATCGGATTGCGCGCTTCGATGACGAACGGAAGCCGGTCGAGAGCCCAGAAATTGTGCGTGTCATACGGGTCATCGGATTTGAAGAGGATGTCATTGCTCACCGCGTTGTAATGAAACGCACCGATGTACTGGACGGAGACCGAGAACACCAGAAGCGCGGCGTAGACCACTCGCTGCCCCCGGTTGAGCGAGGCGATGATCGGAACCATGAGCCAGAACATGAACGGCAACAGGTCGACGAGGTAGCGCGGGCCGTACGAGTGTCCGCCTCGCCAATCGATCCGCGCAAGAAACACGACATGCAGGCACATGCCGATCACCAGTAATGCCGAGAGCAGCCGGTCCTGCCGCTCGCGGAAGGCGCGGTTGATGAACAACGGCAGAAAAAGCAGGAACGGAGTAAACAGGAAAAGGCCGCGGCCCGGACTCACCAGGAGCCCGGCCGCACCCTCGTAAACCGAAAACAATTTGAAGTACTCCGGGCGGAAGAAAAGGCCCCACGCGCCGAGAGGGTGACCGAATGTATGCAGGTTGAAAGCGAGAACGAGCCCGCCCGGAACGAGTCCGCCGAGGGCGAGCCAGCCGAACGCCCGGCGCGCCCAGACGACGGCGTACAGTCCGACGGCGGCACCGATGAAGACGTCCGCCGGGCGGTTCGACACGAGCAAAGCGATCGCCGCTCCCGCAATCAGAGCTCTGGTTCTCGTCGGTGTCGAGGTGATCGCCCAAAGCGCGACGGCGCCGCACAATTCGGCAACGCCATGCAGCCAGAGACTCTGACTGCTCGTCGACCAGGTACTCGTGCCAAACGCAAAACTCGCCGTCAGAAGCAACGCATCGCCCAGCGGAAGCCGGCGGCGAATGACGAGGAACATGATCGCCACCGCGAGGCTCGTGATGAACGAGGCCGAGACCTTGTCCATCACCAACGCGACTCGTTCGAGATCTTCCTGCTTCCAATCGTGCAACTGCAGATACCCGACCGCCGGGGCGTACAGCGGTGTGATCAGAACGGGCGTGACGATCGGGAAGAGAGAACTGCGTCGTCCGTCCTTGGTGGGGAATACCCAGTACGGGTGGATCTGGCGCTGCAGCGCCGCGTCGAGGATCGGCTCGTAGTCGAGCGTTCCCGCCTTCCAGATCGAGAAAGGAAGGAACCGCGCGGCATAGGAATCCTGGGAGCCGACGACGTGCAGGTTTGCGTTGTAGACCAGGAACGACAGGAGGAAAACGGCAAGGGGCGCGAAGCGGTTCCAAGGCATGTGCGGTGGCGGACTCTATCCTGAAGCGCCTTCCGGCTTCCATTGCGCCTGGGTGATCTTCCACTTCCCGCCTTCCTCCACCAGCCAGACGTCGAAGCGATACGTCGCCGACGAGGGCAGCAGCTGATCGAGTCCGCCGATCTCTTTCGGCACGCCCGCGAAGACCACGACGAATTTCGCCTCCGCCGTCGGCCCGGTATGGAACGTCTGCAGGTCGCGGATCGACATCTTGATGCTGCGGTAGCCGAAGAAGTACCGCCGCAGCGTCTCCTCGGCTTCGCGGCGTCCGCCGTTCTCGTCGGCGTAATTCGCCGCCAGCTGCTCGACGACCGCCGCCGCGTCCTTTGCCTCCGCGGCTTTCGCGACGTTGTTGACCGTCGTGGCGATCGGGTCCGCCTGTTTACAGGTCAGTAACAGCAGGAACGCGATTGAAACGGCGTATCGCATGGATGGATCTTATCTTTACATGGGAGGTTCGCCATGATTCGCAGAGTCATTCTCACCTCCATGCTGTTTCTCCTCGCCGCGTCGTGTTACTCGCCTGTGCTCGTCGAGAAGGGCTTCGGCGGGCAGTCGATGCCGTGCCGCGAGGTGAGCCGCTCGCGCTGCGATACCGACCAATGCGGCGGTTCGAGCATGGACTACGTGACCTATCAATGCGGTACCTCGCAGCCGACGTCGCGCTGTGTCGCGAATTTCCGCTGCAGAACGAAGTAGGCGTACAATTTTCATCGTGCGTAAGTGGTGGGTGTGGTCCTTCCTCATGGTTGCGGCTCCGGTTCTCTGTGCGGAAGCCCCCATCGCCCCTGCAATCGCAATCGCCCAGATCTCGCCTGAAGTGCGCGCCGCGCTGACGCGCGACTACGAACTGGAGATCACCGTGCAGCCGCATCGCGGCGACGCCTGGACCCGGCTCGCGAAACGTGTCACCGGCGACGCCTCGAACTGGGAAGACCTCGCGGCGCTCAATCAATCGGACGACAAGCTCGAAAGCGAGCGCGCGATCCGCGTGCCGTTCACGCTCCTGCGCGCGGCTCTGCAGCGCGACGTGATGCGCATCCTCTTTCCGCTCGACAAGGCGACGCCGGACGGCTGGCAGCACGTCGTCGTCGGCTCGCGCGGCGTCGAAGGGGAGTCGCTCTGGAAGCTCGCGGAGTGGTTCACCGGCGACGGCGCGAACTACAGCCTCATTCGCAAAGCCAATCCCAACCAGGGTCTCTCAACGCGTAAAGGTGACGTAATCCTCGTTCCCAAACGGCTGCTCACCGCCGCATTCGGCGGGAGCTCGGAGGAAGAGAATGCACCGAAGACTGCAGCGGAGGTTCGGCGGCAACAGGACGATTCGGCTCAGCGTGCAACAGCGGATGAAGATGTACAGGAGGCGGCTGCGAGCGCGCTTCCTCTGGCATCGTCCGCTCTGACGTACGAGCGAACCGCCGCCGAACCGTATGCCGTATACCGGCTGCAGAAAGGCGAAGCGCTCTATTCATCCGTGGCCATCCGCTTCACCGGCCGCGTCTACTCGAAAGACGTCGGCGACGTGCTCGACCGCATCGTGAAGTTCAACGAGATCGAGGACGTGGCGCGGCTGCCGGTCAGCTTCGCGGTGAAGGTCCCGATGGACCTGTTGCTCCCCGAGTATCTGCCGCAGGACGATCCCGAGCGCGTGGCGCGCGAGACCACGCGTGCCGAGAGCGCGCGTGCCGCGCGCCGTGCGCGGGCGGCCGGACTGGCCGGCGTGCACGTGATCCTCGACGCGGGGCACGGCGGCCGCGACGTCGGCACCGAGCACGAGGACGTGTGGGAGTCGACGTACGTCTACGACGTCGCCTGCCGCCTCAAGCGCATCCTGGAGAAACAGAGCGCGGCGCGGGTGTCGATGACCACGCGGTCGAAGGGCAACGGCTACTCGGTCGTCGAGAAAAACGTGCTGTCCGGCGAGCGCGATCACTTCGTGCAGACCACGCCGAAGTACCTGCTCGACGACGCCATCGTCGGCGTGAACCTGCGCTGGTATCTCGCGAACTCGATGTTCCGCCGCGCGATGAAGACCGGCGTGCCGCGCGAGAAGGTGGTGTTTCTCTCGATCCACGCCGACTCGCTCCACCCGTCGTTGCGCGGCGCGATGGCCTACATCCCCGGCGCCGGCTTCACCACCGGCACGTATCAGAAAAAGGGCGACATCTACCTGACGCGCGAGGAAGTGCGCGAGCAGCCGAAAGTCACGCTCTCGCGCGAGCAGGCGCTGGCCGCGGAAGGACTCTCGCGCGATCTCGCCGAGTCGCTGATTGGCTCGTTCCAGCACAAGGGACTCCGCGTCCATCCGTTCGACCCGGTGCGCGACAACGTCGTCCGCAACGGCCGCGAATGGGTCCCCGCGGTCATCCGCTACAACCAGGTCCCCACGCGCCTCCTCCTGGAGATCTGCAACCTCGGCAACAGCAAAGACCGCGAGCTGGTCACTACGAAGAAGTACCGCCAGCAGGTCGCCGAGGCGATTTATCGCGGGATCGTGGAGTTCTACGATGGGCGCGATGCGAAGCCGGGGATGGTGGCGAGCGGGTTGAAATAGTTGCTGAGTTGCTAGGTTGCTGAGTTACTAGCAACCCAGTAACCCAGCAACTTAGCAACCCATATAATCCCCCGTCGAATGCCCCGCTCTTTCGAAGGCGATCTCGACGCGCGCGATCTCACGTTCGCGATCGTGGCGTCGCGATTCAATGACGAGATCGTGTCGGGTCTGCTCGACGGCGCGCTGCAGTGTCTGCAGCGGCACGGGGCGGACGATGATGCGGTCGCGGTCTATCGCGTGCCCGGCGCGTTCGAGATTCCGACGCTCGCGGCGAAGCTCGCCGGTTCCTGCGACGCGGTCATCACCCTCGGCTGTCTGCTTCGCGGCGACACGCCGCACTTCGACTTCATCTCCGCGCAGGTGACCAACGATCTCTCGCGCGTCGCCGTCGACGCGAAGTTCCCGGTCGCCTTCGGCGTCATCACCTGCAACACCTACGAGCAGGCCGTCGAGCGCTCGTCGGCGGGGACGAAAAACAAAGGCTGGGAAGCGGCGCTGGCGGCCATCGAGATGGCCAACCTCTGGCGCGCGCTTCGCAGCAGGGAGTCGTAAATGGGTGCCCGCCGTAAAGCGCGCGAGCTCGCGCTGCAGATGCTCTTCCAGCACGACATGTCCGGCAACGCCCCGGATCAGATCATCGACACGTTCGAGGAACTGCAGAAGTCGAAGCCGAACACGCGCGAGTTCGCGACCAAGATCTTCCGCGGCACGATCGATCACATGAGCGGCATCGACGAGATGATCCAGAACCAGGCCGAGAACTGGCGCCTCTCGCGCATGGCCGCGGTCGACCGCAACATCATCAGAATGTCGATCTACGAATTCATGCACGAGACCGACACGCCGAAGCTGGTGATCATCGACGAGGCCATCGAGATCGCGAAAAAGTACGGGACGCAAAAGTCCAGTCAATTTATCAACGGCATCCTCGACGGCATCCTGAAGCGATATAACCTCGCGGGAGCGTGAAGCGGCTCGCACTCGCCATCATCATTCTCCTCGCGGCCTTTCCCACCGCGGCGCAGAAGCGCCGCGCAGTAATTCCGGGACTCGAGCGCGAGCAGCGCATTCTCTTCATCGGCAACAGCCTCACCGACTTCAACAATCTGCCGGACATCGTCTGCCGGCTCGCGGCCGGCAGGCACAAGGCAAGCTGCGAGTCGGTGACCGGCGGCGGCTTCGCACTCGAGGATCACTTCTCCGACGGCCGCGCGGTGCGGCGGCTCGAAGAGGAGCGCTGGTCGGTCGTGGTGCTGCAGCAGGGACCGTCGGCGCTGGCATCGAGCCGCGTCAATCTCCGCGAATGGACGGCGAGGTTCGCCCCGCTGATCGCGGCGGCCGGCGCGCGGCCGGCGCTCTACGCGGTCTGGCCGGAGAAGGCGCGCTCGTTCGATTTCGCGCGCGTCTCCGAGTCGTACCGCCTCGCTGCCTCGGATGTCGGCGGACTTTTCTTTCCGGCCGGCGACGCCTGGCTCGCCGCGTGGCGGCGCGATTCCGCGCTGCCGCTGTACGGCGGCGACGACTTTCATCCGTCGGCGGCGGGCTCGTATCTCGCGGCGCTGGTGATCTACCGCGTGCTCTGGGGCGAGCTGCCGCCGCTCTTCGCCGACCCCGCTTTCGCCGCCGCCGCGGCGGGCGGCGATCCCGGACTCGACGCGTTGCAACTGGCGACGCTCGTCTCCGCCGCGGAAGAAGCGGTGGCATCCTCGACTACAATTTCGTCGGCGCAGTGAAGCGCCGCGATTCGTAATGAGCCTTCTCGGCCGCTTAGAGGATCTCTCCCTCACCGACATCATCCAGATCGTCTATCTCTCGCGCCGCACCGGCGTGCTGGAGATCATCAACGACAGCGGGCGTCACACGGTGCTGTTTCGCGGCGGCCTGGTGGTCAACGCATCGTCGCCCGGGCGGCATGACCTCCTTTCGTTCCTCACCGCGGACGGCCTGATCCCGCCCGCCAGCGCGCCGATGATCGTGCGGATGGAAGAGCAGGGGATTCCCCCCGGCACCGCGGTCGTGGAGATGAACCTCCTCTCGAAAGACGATCTCGCGAACGCGATCCGCCGCCGCGTGCTGACCGTCGTCACGCCGCTGTTGCAGAGCAAAGAGGGTGAGTTCAACTTCATCCTCAGCGACTCGATGAGCCCCGTCGACGTCGAATACGACCCCGACCAGGTCTTCAAGGACGGCGGCTTCTCGCCGAGCCGGATCGTCGGCACGCCGGAGGGAGAGAAGCTCAAGCCGCTGAAGGGACTCGAGGAGTCGCTGAAAGTCGGCAAGGCGCTGCTGCGCGGCACTGCCGCTCCCGAGGCGACGCCGGCGTCGCTGAATCTCGGACTGGGACAGCCGCTGGAAACGGACAACATCCTGCCGTTCCCCGCGCGCGACGAGAAACCATTCACGCCGATCGAAGAGTTGCCCGAGCCATCCGCGCCTCCGCCTCCGCGTCCCGCCGCCCCTCCGCCGCCTGCGGGGAGCGGACAGTTCAAAGTCGCGGGAGGGTTGTTCGAAGTCGAGACCCCCGAGGCGGCGTATCGCAACGTCGTGCTCTTCGAGCGCAACCCGCTCGTGCGCGTCGCCGCGCGGCGCGCCTTCACGCGCGAGGGCGCGAAGATCTTTCAGTTCGGAACGCTCGAGGACGTCCGCGTCGCGCTCACCGATCTCTTCGCCGCGAACAGCTTCTTCGTCACCTTCCTCGAAGTCACCGCCGACGACGCGTCGCAGCGGCTGATGCAGCAGATCAAGCGCAAGAACCAGCGGCTGCCGGTGGTGATGATCGACGGCGACACCGATCTCCGCCGCCGCCACAACCTGCTGCGCGCCGGCGCGGACCTCTACGTCACCAAGCCCGCCGCGGCGCGGCTGCAGCCCGGCCTCATCGAAGAAGAGCTCGCGCTCTTCGCCGACGAGCTGGTGCTGTTCGCGAGCCGCGCGTTCGAGCAGTGGGAGCGCCTCACCAGCGGACTCGGCCCGGAGGCGGGGAAGAAGTTCTACGAGATGGGGACGAAGGAGACGATCGACCGCTCCTTCAATCTGCTCCGGCAGCTGATCAACGAGCTCTCGAACCCGAACGACATCGGCCAGGTGTCGGCGACGATCCTCCGTCTCTCCGCCGAATACCTCGACCGCGGCGCGCTCTTCATGGCCGGACGCGACGCCTTCGTCGGGCTCGGCGGATTCGGAGTCGCGGGCGACGGCGACGACCTCGACGCGCGCGTGCGCAGGCTGCGCATCGCCGCCGGCCAGCCCTCGATCCTCGGCGACGTCGCGCAGAAAGGGGAGGCCCATCACGGCAAGATGCGCCGCACGCCCGCCAACGTCGAGCTGATCGACGGCCTCGGCGGTCTCCTGCCGACCGAAGTCGTTGCACTTCCGATCATGCACGGACAGCGGGCCATTGGTATCCTGTACGGCGATAACGCCGAACATCGGGCGCCGATCGACAGCATGACGGGACTGGAGATCTTCTTGTCGCAGGCCGGCTACGCGTTCGGCAACGCCGTCTTCGCATCGGAGAAAACAAGGCGATGAAAATCCTCGTCGTCGAAGACTCTTCCTCGATGCGCGCGTATCTCACGACCATCATCGAGAGCGGCACCGAGAGCTACGACCTCGAGATCGTCGAGGCGGCCAGCGGATTCGAGGCGCTCAAGACGCTCCCGCATCACAAGTTCGACGCCATCCTCACCGACATCAACATGCCCGACATCAACGGCCTGGAGCTGGTGAGCTTCCTCAAGAATCACCCGGTCTACCGCAACATCCCGATCATGGTGATCTCGACGGAGTCGACCGAGGAAGACCGCCGCCGCGCCGCCGCCCTCGGCGCGGAGGAGTATCTGGTCAAGCCGTTTCAGGCGGGCGAGCTGGTGGAGAAGCTGCGCAGCCTGCTCAAAGTCGCGTCATAGCGGCCGCTGCGGCGTTACCAGCGTCACCTGCTGCGTGATGTTGTTCGTGACCGAGATGAATCCCCACACCGGAACGTCGTGCGGATCGATCTGCACACGCACGTTCTCGATGCCGGCGTGGCGCGCGGTATCGAGCAGGTCGCCGATCTCCGCGTAGCCGGGCAACAGCGGGCGCTCGAGGAATCCGTAGTCGCTCGCCGTCAGAAACACCTCGCGGTCTCCAATCGATTGTCCGTTCGGCGCGAAGATCCGCACGCGTACGCTGGTAGCGGTGCGTGCGGCGTGATAGAGCCGCAGCGTCGAGCGATACGGCGGCTGCACCGGGATGTTCAGCAGCGAGATGGTCGTCGTGCGGAAGTCGGATGCGCGCACCACCGGAACCTCGGTGCCGAACGTGTCGTCGATGCGCGAGATGTCCTTCGCGACGAGATTGAAGTGAATGTCGTTGACGGCTGACGCCGGGACATAAACGAAGCTGCTCTTCGAGAAGAAGGGCGTTTCGGGCGCGCTGTTCTTTCCGAAAGACCAGACCACGCCGGGATGGATCGGCAGCGGGACGCACGGACTGATGAGCGTCGGGCAGTAGGGCGGGTCCAGGTGCACCGATTGGCTGCCGGAGTTGTGAATCGACAGCTCGGTGACCCACTGTGATCCGAATGCGCCCTGCTCGACGCCGTGGAGGAAGACCGGAAGAAGAACGCGCTCGTAATCGGCGGCCAGGGCGGGGAGGGAAAGGAGGAGAGAGAGCACCAGGAACACCGGGAGCGTTTTCATGTGCGGAACCACGTTACTATGACTCCGGTCCATGGCACGCGAAGACGACCGCGCCAGAGAAGAGTTCACCAGCGAGGCCGAGGAGCTGCTCGACACGCTCTCGCGCGACCTCGTCGACTTCGAGTCGCAGGGCACGAGCGTCAGGCCGGAGCTGGTCAACAAGATCTTCCGCGAGGTGCACTCGCTCAAGGGTCTCGCGGGCATGCTCGGCTTCACCGAGATCTCCGAGCTCTCGCACAGCCTCGAGGACATGCTCGACCGCCTGCGGATGGGACGCATCGCCATCTCCAAGGATCTCGTCGACCTGCTCTATGACTCCGTCGACAGCCTGAACCGCCTGGTCATCGCCATCAACGATCCCTCGCTCGGCGGCCTGGTCGACATGACCGGCCTCACGCGGCGCATCCATCAAATCATTACCAACCAGCCGCAGCAGAAGCAGGGCGACGCGTTCGCCGAATTGACGCTCGACGACCAGACGCGCAAGTCGCTGACCGAGTACGAAGAGCATCGCCTGCTCGAGAACGTGCGCGCCGGGAAACACATCCTCTCGCTCGAAGTCACGTTCGACTTCTCCGACTTCGACGAGCGCCTGCGCTCGCTGACGTCGAATCTCAGCGAAGCTGGAGAAGTGATCTCCACGCTGCCGGCGATTCCGACCGGCAACGTGAACGGCATCGCCTTCCGCCTGCTTTACGGCTCGACGCTCGACGCCGCCGCCGTGGCGGTCCTCGCTCCCGAAGCCGGAGTCTCATCGCTCCGCAAAAGTGGAGCGGCGGCCGCTTCGGCCGCCGTTGCACCCGCGCCAGCCGAGCCCGAAGAAGAGATGTCGCTCCGCTCGCTCTCGCAGACGGTGCGCGTCGACATCTCCCGGCTCGATCACGTGATGAACATCGTCGGCGAGCTGATCATCGAGAAGACGCAGCTCGAGTCGCTGGCGCGGATGATGGCGGTGCAGCAGGCGCGGATGGCCTCGCACGAGCTGGGCAAGATCTCGCGCAATCTCGACCGCAAGCTCAACGAGCTGCAGAAGTCGGTCATCGAGATCCGCATGGTGCCGGTGGGGCAGATCTACTCGAAGCTGTCGAGAACCGTGCGCAAAGTCGCGCGCGAGCTGAACAAGGAGATCGAGCTCATTCTGCGCGGCGAGGACACGGAGCTCGACAAGATGATGGTCGAGGAGCTGACCGATCCGCTGATGCACATCATCCGCAACGCGCTCGATCACGGCATCGAGCCGGCCGAGGAGCGGCGGGCGAAGGGAAAGAACCCGGTCGGCCGCGTGACGCTGACCGCGTACCAGCAGGGCAACTCGGTGGTCCTCGACGTCACCGACGACGGCCGCGGGATCGATCCGGAGATCATCCGCCGCGTGGCCCTGGAGCGCGGATTGATCGGCGAGAAAGACGTGGTCGATCAGTCGCGCGCGTACGAGCTGATGTTCACGCCGGGATTCTCCACCGCGGCCGCGGTGAGCGAGATCTCCGGACGCGGCGTCGGCCTCGACGTGGTGAAGAAGAACATCCAGGAGCTCAAGGGCTCGATCGAGGTGATCTCGCGCACCGGCGAGGGCTCGACGTTCCGCATCTCGCTGCCGATCACCCTGGCGATCATCCAGGCGCTGATCGTCGAAGCCGGCGGGGACAAGTTCGCGATTCCCCTCACCTCGGTCGAGGAATCGCTGCGCATCTACTCGCGCGACATCCGGACCGTCGAACGGAAGGAAGTCTTCACCCTGCGCGACTTCACGCTCCCGCTGCTCCGCCTCGCCGATGCCTTCGGCCTCGACGACGATCACGACCACGGCCCCGACACGAAGTGGTTCGTGGTCGTGACGCGCGCGGGGGAGAAGACCATCGGCATCCTCGTGAACGCGCTCGTCCGGCAGCAGGAAGTGGTGATCAAATCGATCGGCGAGCGGCTCAAGACCATCCCCGGCATCGCCGGCGCGACGGAGATCGGGGAGAGCGAGATCGTGCTGGTCGTCGACGTCGGCTCGCTAATTGACCATTTTGGAGGGCGTGCGCGTGAAGTTCGTGCAGCGACAGTTGGTTGAAGGTTGCTGAGTTGCTGAGTTGCTGGGCGGAGCAGTAACCCAGCAACCCAGCAACCCAGCAACCATGTTCGAAGAATTTTTTGGTTTACTGAGCAAGCCGTTCGGCAAGACGCCCGATCCGTCCTTTCTCTACGAATCGCGCCAGCACAAAGAGGCGCTGGCGCGGCTCGAGTATTCGGTCGAAGAGAAAGAGCTGGCGCTGCTCGTCGGCGACATCGGCTCGGGAAAGACGACGCTCAGCCGCGCGCTGATCGACCGGATCGGTGAGTCGCGGCCGGTGATCCTGCTCATCAATCCGCGCCTCACGCCGACGCAGCTCCTGCGCGCGATCGCCCGGGGCCTCGGCGTCGAGCCGGCGCGCTTCCGCAACGACCTCCTCGATCAGATTCACACGCGCCTCTACGAGCTGTACGAAGAAAAGCGCGAGCCGATCCTGATGATCGACGAGGCCCAGCTGATCCCGAGCAAGGCCACGTTCGACGAGATCCGCCTGCTGACCAACTTTCAGCTCGACGATCAGAACCTGCTCTCGGTGATCCTCATCGGCCAGCCGGAGCTCGAGAAGCGAATCGAGCGCGAGCACTACGCGCCGCTGCGCCAGCGCATCGGCATGCGTTACTCTCTCGGCCCCTTGACGCTCGACGAGACCATCGAATACATCGAGCACCGCATCCGAGTCGCCGGCGGCACGCGGAACCCGTTCGATCGCAAAGCCATGGAAGAAATGCACCTCCTCAGCGGCGGCATCCCCCGCCTCATCAACACCCTCGCCACCACCGCCCTCCTCGACGCCTTCGGCGAAGACGCCGAGACCATCGACCCCGCCCGCATCGTCTCCGCCGCGAAAGACCACCACATGGCGGTGGCGCATGGTTGACCTGGTCAAGATCCGGAAGAAGAAGGCGGAGCAGAAAGCCGAGCAGAAAGCTGAAAGCACAAAGCTGAAAGCTGAAAGTGAGTCGCCCGGTCTCCCAGTCGCCCAGTCTCCCAGTGAGGTTCCTCCAGCAACCCAGCAACCCAGCAACTCAGCAACTCAGCAACCCGAGGCACCCACCGGGCAACCGGGCGACCGGGAACCCGGGCAACCCACAAAACTCGACAAGTTCAAAGAAGTGGCCGGCAAAAAACGCACCGCCGAAGCCACAAAACTCGAAGAAACGCAGCCAACGCAACAACTGGAGCTCCTCACCTTCGTCATCGCCGGCGAGCACTACGCGGTCGACATCGAGCGTATCGTCGAGATCGTCACGCCGCGCGCGGTCACGCGCATCCCCAACGCCGAGTTCTCCGTGGTCGGGATCATCTCGCTGCGCGGCACGATCGTCACGCTCGTCGACGTGCGGCGGAAGCTGCGCCATCCGGCCGCCGGCGAGCCGACCGCCGACACGCGCATCGTGGTCATCGACTACGAGAAAGAGATGATCGGCTTCGTCGTCGACCGCGTTTTGCGCGTCGTCAAACCGGGCGCCGGCGAGATCGAGGCCCATCCCGTCGTCCACGCCACGGAGCTCGACGAATCGATCCGCGGCGTCTTCCGCGTCTCGGGCGCGTTGACGATCCTCCTCGATTTGGACAAGCTGTTGGACAGCCGGGCTCTCGCGGCGACCTGACGATGGACCTGACCTGCAAAAAATGCGGCTCGACGTTTCGCGCCGCCGTCACGCTGCCGCTCATCACGCCCGTGCGCGTGGCCTGCCCGAGTTGCGAATACCAGATGGTAGTCAAGCCGCGCACCGCCAGCGGCATGCACCCGATTCCCGAGAGCGCGCTCGCGCCGCCGCAGCAGCTCCCGCGCCGCCGCTTCGCCGTCATCGCCGACGAGCCGCGTCCCTTCCGCCAGTTTCTCGGCGACCATCTCCGCCGCCTCGGGTTCGACGTGCAGTACTTCGAGACCGGCGAGCCGGCGCTCGAATACGTCCGCTCCACGCGCGCCGACCTCGTCATCGTCAACGTCTATCTCAAGAACAAGCTCGGCGTCGAAGTCACCGAGGACATCAAGGCCGATCCCTCGCTCGAGCACACGCGGGTCATCCTCATCGGCGCGCTGTTTCGCGCGAACCGCTTCCGCGCCAATCCGACGAACCTCTACGGCGCGGACGAGTACATCGAAGAGCAGATCCCCGAGAAAGAGTTCCGGCAGATCCTGCACAAGCTCTTCCCGCAGATTGGCGAGGCCATCGACGACGTCCCGCTCGAGCCCCGCGAGTACGATGACGCGCGGCGTCTGGCGCGCCTGATCCTCTCCGACATCATCATCTACCACGCGGTGAAAGTGGACCAGGGCATCCGCCACGACAACTTCTTCGAGATCCTGCACGAGGAGATCGAGGAGGGCCGCCAGTATTACGACTCGCGCGTGCCGCTGCGCGTGCGCCGCGACACCGAGATCTACATGGAAACGCTCCAGCAGTTCGTGCAGATGAAGCGCGAGGAGCTGGAGAAGCTGCGGACGGGGACGGGATCGCCATGACCGCCGATCCCCAGATCATCGAGCAGGCCCGCTCCGCCGATCCCGACGCGCGGCAGAAGGCCGCGTACCTGGTCGCGCAGTCGACCGACGAGCGGAATCTGCCGCTGATGTTCGAGCTCCTCGGCGACAAGGACTGGCGCGTGCGCAAGACCATCGTCGACGGTCTCGTGCGCGACGCGCGTGCGGTGATCGTCACCGGCCTCCTCGACGCGCTCACCGACGCCGAGAACGCGGGCAAGCGCAACTCGGCCACCGAGGCGCTGATGCGGATCGGCGAGCCCGCGATCGAGCCGATCGTCGAGCGTCTGCGCGGCGAACAGGACGTCGACGTCCGGCTCTCGCTGGTCAATCTCCTCGGCGATCTGCGCAGTCCCGCCGGATTCGCGATCCTGCTCGACCTGCTGGCTCGCGACCGCGACATCAACGTCGCCTCGTCCGTCGTCTCCTCTCTCGGCAAGTACCGCGACGCCGCGGCGCTGCCGCATCTCATGCGGACGCTGCGCGAGCGCGAAGACCTCTGGCTGAAGTTTCACGTCGTCGAGGCGGTCGGCGAGATCGGCGACCGCGCCGCGCTGCCGGCGATCCTGCCGCTGTACGCGGAGAAGTCGCTGCGCAAGCCGGTGCTCGAGGCCATCGGCAAGATCGCCGACGTCGGCACGGTCAACTTCCTCCTGCGCGTCATCGCCGGCGAAGAGAAGCTCAACCTCACCGCGCTGCGCGCGCTGGTGCGCATCGCCGAGGCCAGCAAGCCGCGGATCGTCGAACAGACCGAAAGGCAGCTGATCCAGCATCGCTTCCGCGAGTCGTTCCCGCGCGAGAAGGTCGCGCCGCTCGTCGAGCATCTGCACACCACGCCCAAACGCGAGGTCAAGGCGTTCATCCTGAAGTTTCTCGGCTGGTCGGCCGACGAGCGCGTGCTGCCGGTGCTGATCGCGCATCTCGAGCATCCCGACACCTCGGAGATCGCCGCGCAGGCGCTGATCGACTTCGGCCCGGGCGCGGTGCCGCGCATTCTCGAGGCGCTGCGCAACGCCGACGAGGACGAGATCGTGGCGCTGCTCCTGCGCGTGGTGAACGTCGCCGGCAGCAAGACCTCGATCCCGAGCATCCTGCCGTTCCTCGATCACGACAACGCCATGATCCGGCGCCTGGCCATCGAGACCCTCGGCGAGATTCCCGATCCGGCCTCGATCGACTACCTGCTGGCCAAGCTCGACGACCCCGACATCGCCTCGCAGCAGGCCGCCGTCAACTCGATCTCGGCGCTCGTGGCCGCGTTCCCCGAGATCGGGAACGACGTGCTGGCGAAGATCCGCAAGCTGCTGCAGTCGCAGTCCGTCCCGATCAAGCTCAATTCGCTCTCGGTCTACGTGAACATCCAGGGCGAGGGGTATCACGACGAGCTGCTGCTGGCGTCGAAGGACAGCGACCCGACGATCCGGCAGAAGGCGGTGTCGCTGATGGGCAAGTTCGGCGAGGACCGCTTCGCCGACCAACTCGTGCTCTCGCTGGCCGACGAGGCCACGGCGGTGCGGCTGGCGGCCATCAACGCGATCGTCCGCCTGCGCCCGGAGACCGGGCTCGATCCGCTGATCGCCTCGCTCGACGACAACGACATCTGGATCCGCACCGCGGCCGCTCAGGCCCTCGGCGAGTATCGCCATCCCGACTCGATCGAGCCGCTGATGCGGCACCTCGTGCACGATCCCGCGCCGGTGCGCATCGCCGTCATCGACGCGCTCGGAAAATCGGAGAACGCGCAGGTCAAGGACATCCTCTTCCAATGCCTCGAGGAGCCGGATCCGGAGATCCAGCGCGCGGCCATGCTCGCCCTGGCGCGGATTCCCGGAAGCGACGCGTTCGAGCGGCTGACCGCGGCGCTCGGCAGTCCCGACTGGCGCATCCGTGCCGCGGCGGCCGCGGCCCTCGGCGTGCGCGGCGACCGCGCGGCATTGCCGTTGCTCCACCGCGCGCTCGAGGACGCCGATACCTACGTGCAGCAGTCGGCGGTGCTCGCGCTCGACAAGGTCGCGGACCGCTCGTCGTTCCCGTTCCTGTTCAAGGCTCTCGAAAACGCGGCCATTCTCGACGACGTTTCGGAAGTGTTCGTGCGGCACAAGGACATGTATCGCGACCTGCTGGAAGAGGCGTGGCGGACGGCGGACAGCAGGCGCGAGGTAGTGATTGCGGCGATTCTGGCCGCGATGCGAGAGAAAGGTTCATAGGCGCAGAGGCTCAAAGTCTCAAAGGCTCAAAGCGCCGTGCTCCTTTGAGCCTCTGAGACTTTGAGCCTCTGAGCCTCTGACTCATGACCAGCTTCGGCTTCGGCTTGAACCATCACATCGAGCTTCCTGACGACGTGTTCAGGCTGCTGAGGGACCAGATCTACAAACGCTCCGGGATCTGGTTCGCCGACACCTCGAAGTACCTGCTGCAGAAACGCCTCTCGCCGCGCGCGCGCGAGCTGAACTTCGACTCGTTCCAGAAGTACTTCTACTTCCTGCAATACGACCCGCGCGCCGACGCCGAGTTCGATCAGATCTTCGACCTCGTCACCACGAACGAGACCTATTTCTTCCGCGAGCCCGCGCAGCTGACGGCGTTCATCGAGGAGATCGTGCCCGACCTGCTCTCGCGCAAGACGGTGAAGAAGATCCGCATCTGGTCGGCGGGCTGCTCGTCGGGGGAGGAGCCGTACTCGATCGCGATGCTGCTGCAGGAGGCCGGCTGGTACGAGCACGCCGCGTTCGAGATCTTCGCCAGCGACATCAACCAGCAGGTGCTGTCGAAGGCGCGCAAGGGCCAATACCGCGAGAGCGCCTTCCGCGCCACCGACCCGAGGATGCGCGACCGGTACTTCACGAAGGAGTCCGACAACTCCTGGCGCGTGGTCGACGAGATCCGCAACCGCATCTCCTTCGGCCGCCTGAATCTCTACGACGAGTCCCGCGTCTCCCTCCTCGGCCACCTCGACGTCGTCTTCTGCCGCAACGTCATCATCTACTTCGACGACGCGTCGAAGAAGGTGGTGGTCCAGAACTTCTACAACCGCCTCGTCGACGGCGGCTACCTCCTGTTAGGCCACTCCGAGTCCCTGATCTCCCTCTCGGCCCAGTTCAAACTGCGGCACTTGAAGAATGACATGGTGTATCAGAGGTAGGGGGGCTCTCCTGCTTGAGACGACCCCGATCGACTACTTCGATCAGGTGGACGCCCGGCCCTCTTCGCCATCGCCGCGACCCGCCCGCACCGACCTATGCCCCGACACGAAGTGAGTAAACGTGAAACCGTCGGCTACTCGCAGATGCAAGGCGGCGGTGCACTATTTCAACCGTGAGGGCGGGAGCTAGGGGGTGGGGAAACTGTTCGCGGGCAGTCAGAGGCCTTCGTTCACGAACCAGGTTCCCGGTTGCCGATATGGCCTATACAGCCTGAGGCATATCAATTGGGATGGTTCGGGAGAGTCCGGCAATTGGGCCGCCAAAAGAGCGAGGCTATTTTTTGCCAGTAGCCGCTTCAATGATTTTCGCGACGTCACGCAGAATGATGAGCGGGTCGGTTTCACCGGCGACGACGGACGTCTTGCTCGCTTCTCGCACTTGCTGTGGCGGTGAAGGAATGGCGTCGCGTTCGGCGAATCGCGTCAACAACATTCTTGTGGCCTCACTATCTTTCAGCTCCGTGGCGACAGTCAGTGCCAGCGTTTTCATTTCCACCCGGGTGATCTCAGTTTGAAAGTACTTAATGTCGTCTAGACTTTCCTTATACAGGCGCAAAAAGAAGTAGGCGAACACCTCCACCAGTATTACCAGTGAGACGCGCGGAAGAAAGTGCTCGAGGAAAATCCACGGCATCTCGTCTTTCTTACCGGGAACCTGCGTCGTGACAAAATAAAAGAGTGCACCGATGCCTATCGAAGTGATAGCAATACCGAGTACGAGATTAAGATTGCCGCGCCAGCCGAGACGAGCAACCTCAGCGTTCATTCGCCCAAGAATGTGACTGGCTCGGCTAACGCTCATCGCAGGAGTGGTATATTTATCACCGGCGACTTCCGCCCCGGGCCGAACCAGATTTTCAGGCGCCGGCGATGCGTCCTCATCTGCTACGATTGTGGTCGCGCCCACGTCGCGGGGCGCTCTTTCTGCGGCTGTAAACGTTTCATCGGAATACACTGGCATAGCCTGCTCGACGTGACGTCGCTCCCGCTCCCGCAGCATGCGGAATGCTGATTCGTGTTCAACGCGCCGCCTAAAGCCGGTCTGCAGGTACATCATCATCGCAGCCAAAATCGATATGCCGCCCAGCACTACCATCCACGTTGTCGTCCGGCGCAAGAATCGGAATGTGAGGGTTTCGTGACCGAACGTACTCGCGCGGGCAGTCTGAAAATAAAAATACGAAATCGAGAAGAGCAGGAGGGCGATTACCAGCGGTAAAAGGATGGTGACAATGCGCAGCCGCCATTGTCGGTCGCCGAGTAATCGTGCCTCCTCGAAGAGGTGCTCTACGTCGCTTAAAGATGGCGCGGCCGGTAGGCTATCGATCTCGTCTGTCACTGCTCATAGGAGTGACAGCCAACGGGAAATCCCTACCTAGACATCGTCGCCAACCTCGTGTGAAGTTATTCGCGGCCCGGTACTGGCTCGGCAGCCGAGCTGCCTACCTCGTCGTCAGCATCACGGCGTCACGCCCCAAATCTTCGCGTATGATTACGACCCATGCAGCGCATCGCAAAACACGCAAAATTTGTCGACGCACTTCGCGAGGCTCAGGGTCGATCCGAATTTGTGATCACTGCTGTCGCCGACATCCGTGGCTTCTCAGATTTTAGCACTCGAAACGAGTCGCCCGATATAGCGATGTTTATCAAGCGTTTCTATTTGCAGTTGATCGAGAAATATTTCCCTTCGGCCAACTTCGTTAAACCCACGGGCGACGGCTTACTGATGACCTTTAGCTATTCCGAAAAAGATCTCTATGAAGTCGCCCGAGATGTCATCGAAGCGTGCATAACTTGCGTGGCGGACTTTCCGACGATCTGTGCTAATGATCCCATGATCAACTTTCAGGTACCGCAGGCGATTGGGTTTGGCATAGCGCGCGGAACGGCCTGTTGTCTCTTCTCCGGATCCGACATACTCGATTACTCTGGTCATCTTCTCAACCTCACGGCGCGCTTAAACGACTTGGCGAGGCCGAGTGGCGTCGTCATTGATGGTGATTTCTTGCGTGCGGTCATTCCCGAATCAGTGCGTACATCCTTTAAGGAACAACAAGTCTACATCCGTGGGATTGCGGAGGAAGCGCCGATATCCGTGTTCTACCTCGATAACGCGGTTCAGATCTCCGAACAGGCGCTCTCACCGCTCAGATCAGAGAATTGGGTCACCGTAGTGCGCCAGTATACTCGGTCAGCTCTGGGAAAGCTTTCATCCCACTATCGTATCCAATTAGACGCGCCGGTGAAGTCCAAAGATAAGTTGCGTATCACCGTGTCGTTCCGTCGAAAGGGTTTCAGGTCGGTTGTGGATGTGATACGCATCAAACCCTCCGAATATAACGAGAACGAGCCACTTCCAGAAGTGATGATAGACGTGGCCGAGATTCGTGCGGCACTTGAGGCTGCAGGTACGCCACAAAACGCAAAGATAACAATCAAACTGGAATACGTTCCGCGTTCACTGACACGGAAATAGGCTGACGAGTACGAACGCACCTATCCATATTGAGGGATCGCGCCTTCCTGCTACCTTGAAGTTGCCAGACAGCAGGCCCAGAAGGAGCGGCTGCCATGAATAACGAGTAAGTCGGTATGTGGCTCTGGACCTCCGCCAGGCAGCGCTGGTGGTGAGCGTACGCGACGAACAGGGTTCGATCGTGATGCGGGCGGGCGACCGTCGCAATCGAGGTGAGGCGGATCGTCGGGCTGATGCGTGGTCTTGGCTCTCGGTGATGTGGCCTTCGAAGAAGGAATGCAGGCGCGGGTGGCTGCACGATCTGCTGAAGCCGCATGCCGAGCGCGTGCCTTCGCCGCGGCTTGTGAGTTGTTGAAACTCGTGGCGCACGCGACCATGTTGAGGCAAAGAACAATCACCATCAGATGTCGATCGTAACTTCTCCATGGGCATCGTAGGCGTTCACAACCCTCTCGCGGAGCGGAGTGACTCTCGAGATATGCCGGCTTGGCGAAGACAGAATACTTGCTCGGAATGTCCTGACGCGCCCACTTTTGATGACACCGCTGGCGCGCTTCACAGCCTTCGTCCTCTTTAAATGACAAGTAGTGTTTACGAATGCACGGCCCGTGTTTGTGAGTGCACGGTCCGTGTTTACGAATGCAGGACCCGTGTTCGGGAATGCAGAACCCGTGTTTACGTGCGCAGGGCCGGTGTTTGCGAATGCAGGGCGCGTGTTTGCGAAGGCAACATCCGTGTTCACGAAGGTAGGAGCCGTGTTCACGAATGCAGGAGTCGTATCAACGAAATGCAGGAGCCGTGTACCCGAAGACACGACCGGTGTTTACGAAGACACGCTCCGTGTATGTGAAGACCAATCGGCGTATCCGAAGGGAAGACCTTCCCGTTCCTGCGCTTCCGGCACGGTTACAATCAGGCCGTTGACTCGACCTCGACACATTGTGCTGCTCGCCGCCGCGGCCATGGGAAGCATCGTCATTCTCATCGCGGCGACGGCAGAGCTCCGGCCGGTCCTGATCAGTATTTCGCCGGATCCGGGCATGATACGGCCTCGCAATTACTGCGTGATGAATCCCTTCCGTAACCGGTCGGCCGAACGGGCGGCGGATCAGTTTCTCCGCCAGCTGCGCCGCCATGACCTCAGTGTCTTGAACGTCGCCGAATCGCCTCGAGAGCGCTACACCGTCAACGAGGCGAAGTGGCCCGTCGAGGAATGGCGGATCGGCCGGCGTAAGGATGCCGGCCGTCGAGTTGAGCTCATGTACTGGGTTCGACGCGGGAACGGCTACTCGCGCGACGGCTACGAGGAAGAGGTTTACCTGACCGTGGATCGATCCCGGGATCCCGCACGAGTCGTCTCCTTCAGCGCGATTTACTGACGTATCGTCTGACGTGAGCCAACGAACACGCTGACATGCGAAGCAAACTCGCTTGCGGCGGAAGCAAGTTCGCTTGCGACGGAAGCAAGATCACTTGTCACGGAGGCAAGATCGCTTGCGGCGGAAGCAAGATCGCTGAGAAGTGAAGCAATCTCCCCTTACTTTTCCAAAAAACTCTTTTGGAAATGAAGCAAACTTACCAGCCTCGGAAGCGAGACTGCTTCACTTGCAAGTGAAATGACCTCCGTTGCAAGGGAGCTCGCTTCCGCTGCAAGCGAGGTTGCTTCATTCGCAACCGAATCTGCCTCCGTCGTCAGCGGTATTCCTTTGTTCCTCAGCGAGATTGCTGGGCGCCGCAGTGAGATCGTTAACGAGTTTGCTTACTTTGCAAGCCCACCAGGTATCCGATGTAGTCTTGCGACCGAGAAAGTCACCATGACTACGACGTTCCTATGAAGCGGCCTCAGTCAGCGGTTTGACTTTTCTCGCGACTTTTTCGAGATCCTCTTTGCGCTCGATCCAGGTCTCCATGAATCCACAGGAGGCGCAGACGAACCACGATGAATAAACAGCGCCGAGAGTGCGCCCCCGGGATGAATAGATCGCTCCGAAAAATTTCCCGAGGGGGATTACCGTTCCCCACGTTCGTTGCCGTATGACACGGATCTCGGTCGACGTGCATTTTGGACAAACGCCGGTGTTCTTCAATGAGACTCTCCTCTCGCCAATCTTACTAGAGCCGCGACGGCGCGTCGGCTATGCTGAACCGATGCAGATTGATATTCGTGATATCGAGCCGGGCGATGTCCCGGCGGTGCTCGAGCTCATGCGGGATCTGGCGGATCACGAAGGCTTGATCGCGTATTTCCTGCTCACCGAGGACGCGCTGGCCGAATATTGCCTTCGCGAGCCGAAACGGTTCCACGTCCTGGTCGCGGTCTCGGGAGCGGCGGTCGTTGGATATGCGACGTACATGTTTCAGTTCTCTCCCTGGGCGGGGCGCGAATACATGTTCCTGGATGACCTCTATGTCGCCGAGGCGGCCCGCAAGGCAGGCGCCGGCAGTCGATTGATGCAGCGAGTGGGGAAAGTTGCGATCGAGCGCGACGTCGACGTTCGCTGGCATGTCGAGACCGTCAATCAGCCGGCACAGAAGTTTTATTCAGGTCTCGGCGCCGAGCTACGTGACAGATTGATCGCCTATTGGACGCCGGATGCCATACGCGCCCAGCTCGAGAGCCAATGATCGTCCGCCGGCACGGCAGTGCCCGCTTTTGATATCCTTCCGGCATGACACCAAAGACGGCTTTATTGATCGCGGTATCCATCGTGGTGGCTTTGGTGGCGGCGGATGCGTTCGTCGTCTACCGGCTCCAGGATCCGCAACGATACGTGGCGCATACCTCGCTGCGCGCTCTCGCGCAATGCATCGCCGCCGTCGCCGCGGGAGTCACGGCGGCCCGGTTCCACTGGGTCAGCGAGTACGTAGGCCGCGGCTGGACGCTGTTATTCGTGCTGTACGCGCTCCTCGCCGTCTCGTATGTGCTGAACCGCTCCGGCCTCGGGACGCCGGCGCTGTCGGATGTCCTGACGATCGTCGCGAACGTGGCGGCGATCGGGGCATTCTGGCTGTTTGGCAGGGCCCTTCGCGTGGCCGGACTCCGATTCTATGGACCGGCCATCGTCAAAGCCGGAGTGTTCATCGCGGCCATCACGGTCGCGTGCGTGCTCGTGATGCCGACCGTCGTCGAGGTGTGGCGGAGCAATGCCGGCGGCCTTTCACGCGCGGCTGACTTCGTGTCGGCTGTGGCGGACATGTTGACCTTCATCCTCGTCGCGCCGCTGCTGCTGACCCTCTGGTCGTTTCGCGGCGGACAGCTCTCCTGGGTCTACGGCTGTCTCGCACTCTCGACGATCGGCTGGATGATCAATCAGGCGGCGAACGACCTGCTTCCCGCCGTGGCGGTCCGCGATGCGCAGATGACCGGTCTTTTCCTTGCCTGTCTCGCGGTTGCCGCCGCGGCGTACTCGCAGCTTGCGGCGTCGCGGTCGGGAGTCGCCAGTGTCTGAGACGACCTCGGTTGCGGCGGTCTTCACGCGACACCTGGCGACCTATATCGGACAGCACACGGCGCCGATGGCGATCAGGGCGTTCGCCAAGCAGGCACTCGGCATGGCGCCCGATCAGCTGCGTGTGCCCGACACGTTGAAGCTTCTCGACGCGATGCGTCCGATGCTGAGCACTCTGATCGGCAGGCAGAGCGCGGACGAAGTCGCATTGCTGATCCAGCGCGATCTGGGCGTTTAGTACACTTCCGCGATCGAAGAGCCGGGGGTGATCCGATGAGGCGAGCCGTTCTCGCGGTCGCGTTGTTTTTCCTGTGCACTGCATCGGTCGATGCGGCGATGACCAGGGCCGAGGCGAAGAAGCTGATCGCCGAGTTCGGACTGCCGGAGACGTTCGACGGAGTCCTGTCCATCCTCAACACCTCCATGGCCGAGGGGCCGAAGCTGGTCGAGGCCTACCTGGTCCTCGGGCTTCGGGCCGACAAGGAGATCACCTACCAGGCCGACGGTGGCCAGACGCTGACCCGCTATCCGCTGACCTACCTGCTCACGTTCAGCTGCAGCGACGCCACCACGCCGACCATGGCCAAGCTTCTACTCGACGCCGGGGCCGATCCCAACACGACCGATCCCGAGAACGACTGGGCCGCGCTGGCCCAGGCCCACGCCTGCCCGGACGTCATCCGCGTGCTCCTCGCCGCCCCGAAGAAGCCGGACGTCAATCGCGTGGATCGCAACGGCAACACCGCCATGCACTACGTGGCAACGATCGGAGGCGACCGGCAGTTGGAGTCGATCCGGATGCTGCTCGATGCCGGATTCGACATCGCGCGCTGGCGCAACGCCCTGGTGAAGGAAGCGCGGCACAACCCCCAGGTCGTGGCGGCTTTGGGAGGGAAGCCTGTTGCGGCAACCAGCCCGAGTCCCGCGGCTGGCCGTACGGACTGGAAGGCTCTGCCGCCATATCCGGCGCGGACTGCCGCGGAAGCGAAGAAGATGCTCGAGCGTCCCGGCGCGGCGACGACCATCGACGAGCACATGTGGGACGGGATCACGCATCGCGAGCCGCTCCGCCTGGCGATGGCGCTCCAGGCGGGGGCTGACATCCATCAGACCCGAGCCGTGACCGGCTACCCGCCGCTGCTTCTGCTGGCCGATCGTTGCGACGAGAAGGACGCGGAGATCCAGACGGCCAATGCCCAGCTGCTGATCGCCGCCGGCGCCGATCTGAAGGGGAGCGACTCGAACGGCGCCAACGCGCTGATCCTCGCGGCGAGTCACTGCCCGTTCGGCGTGGTGCGCGCGTTGATCGACGCCGGCGTGTCCCCTCATGTTCGCGCCAAAAACGAAACGACGGCGCTTCGCAACGCCATCAGCGAAGGGCGGGCCGACGTCGTGGCGGCGCTGCTCGATGCCGGTGTCGATCCAAAGAAGGAGCCCTACAACGCGCGCGCGCTTGCGTCAGGCAATCGCGAGATCGAGGCGCTGCTCAGGAAAGGGCCGCGTAAGACCAGGTAAAGGACGGCAAAGCGTCGTGGTATCGTTTTTTCGTGACCATCAGCGACACGACGCCGCGTGCGGCTGCGATACAGCTCGAGCTGTATCGGCAGGCGGGTCCTGCGCGTCGCGTGCAGATTGCCGTCGAGCTCAGTGACGCCGTTCGAGCGACGGCACTGTCGGGGATTCGCCGGCGTCACCCCGAGTACTCCGAACGCGAGGTCGCCCGATCGTTCCTCCGCCTTGTTTACGGTATGGACGGGTAGCGGTGTCGGTCCAGATCGTCTTTGAGAAACTGCGCTCCGCTCTGGAAGCCGTCGACATACCCTATTTCGTCACGGGCTCTTTTGCCAGCTCAGCCCATGGCATTCCACGTTCCACGAATGACATTGACATCGTCATCGCACCCTCCAGAGAGCAACTGCGGCTACTACTTCAACATCTCTCGGACTCGGAATTCGCGACCGATCTGGAGGATGTATTCGACGCATTCGAACGGCAGTCGCTGTTCAACATCGTCGATTACTCCACTTTGTGGAAAATCGATTTCATTTTCAAGCAGCACACACCGTTCGACGCTTCCCGATTTAACCGGCGAGGGATTATAGAAATAGCAGGGGTGCTCCTTTATACGGCGAGTCCGGAGGACATCCTCCTCGCAAAATTGCGGTGGGCCAAGCTGGGTGAATCCGAGCGGCAGATGAATGATGCCGTGGGAATCATCCAGGTTCAGCGTGAGAACCTGGATGTCGAGTACGTAAGTCGATGGGTCGTGGCGCTGGAGCTCGACGAGCAGTGGGCGACAGCTCAGGAGCGAGCGGGGTAAGCGCAGATGTTTTGGCCGAGCACGAAGAGATATTCGATGGTGTTGTTGGCGCTCTCGCTGTGCGCGGCCGCAATGCTCGCGGCGCCAACGGTGCGGCTCCCGGCACCGACCGGACCGTTTCGCGTCGGCACGACCACGCTCGACGTCAATACCGATCGGCTGGAGAGCCTGACCGCCGATCCTGATGACCATCGGCGGTTCGTGGTGCAGTTCTGGTATCCGGCGGGGAAGGGGCATTGCGCGCCGGTGCAGTACATGGACGCGGCAACCTCGGCGGCGGTAGCCGAGGATCTGCCGGCGGATTTCGGGGTGCACGTGAAAGTGGAGGCCTGTGGCGGTGTGCCGCTGGCGCGGGGCGGGCGGTTGCCGGTGGTGCTTTACTCGCACGGCGCGGGCGCGACGCGGTTCGGCAATACCAGCCTGCTGACTGACCTGGCGAGCCGCGGCTATCTCGTCGCGGCGATGCATCACACTTACGGTTCCGTCCTCACCGTCTTCACCGATGGCAAGGCGGTGCCATGGAACGAGGATCAGTGGGGAACACCCGAGGCGGCGCGCGGGCATCTGGGCGTCTGGGTCGACGATGCGCGCTCGACGCTGGATCTGATTCGCGAGCTCGATCGGAAGCTGGGGTCGCTACTGTACGGACGTGTCGATCTCGCGCGGATCGCCTACGCCGGTCATTCGATGGGCGGCGCGACGGCGGTGGCCGCGGCTTTAAAAGAACCGCGCATTCGTGCGGCTGTCGATCTGGACGGAGGGCTACCTCCGGGTGCGGTTCCGCTGCCGGTGAGTTTGCCTGTCCCGCTGCTGGTGCTGCTCAGCGAGCCGAGCCAGCGCGCGAGCTCCTTTGCGCCGGGCGAGCATGTGTATCTGGCGCGGATCGCCGGGACGACCCACACGTCATTCACGGATAGCGCGCCGATCGAAGCGAAGACGATGACCAGATCGGCGGTCGGCGACTTTCTCGATTGCACGCTGCGCAACGTCAAGAGCGCGTGCGATCGTCTGACTACTCGTATTTCTTCCGGTCTTCGATGAGCTGGTCGTAAAAGTATTTCGCGGCGCCGACGGGATCTCTCCAGCCGGGATGTTGTTCGACCTCGATCGGGCGTCCTGTGAGCACGTTCCGGATCATCGCGGCGGTGAGCCTGGTGGGATTCACGACCGCGACGACCTTGCCTTCGCGGTCGAAGACATAGGTCATCGGAATGCCCCAGGCGATGAGCGACTTGAACGTCGCCAGCTCCTGATCCAGCCCGACGGTGGTCGTCATCGGGTGCTTCTCCAGAAACGCCACCGCCTTCGCTTTCGGCTCGTAGGTGATCGAGTAGAACAGCACGCGTTCGCCGGCCAGTTCCTGTTTCAGGGCATCGAGGTGCGGAATCGACGCGACGCAGGGCGCGCACCACGTCGCCCAGAAATCGAGCACGACCACCTGTCCGCGCATCCGCGGCCACGACGGCGGCCGCGAGCCATCGAGAAGCCGGAAATCGAGCTTCGGTCTGCGCGTGCCGAGCGGCAGCTTCGTCGCCGGCGCATCCGCGGCGCTGACGTGGAAGGCGATACACAAAGCGATAGCAGCGAATGCCAGTTTTCGGCGCATGTCTCATCTGACGCCGCGATTCGCTCGAGGTTAGAGCCGGCGCCGCGCCCAGAACGGCGAGTCGGGCCAGCGCTTTTCGATCGCGTAGTACGCGTGGCGGCGCGAGAGGTACGCGTCGTAATGGCGGCGGACGTCGGCGGCGTAGAGGTCCGCGCATTCGGTGTCGCCGGCGAGCGTTCCCGCGGCGATGCGCGCGGCCTGGATGCCGGAGGCGATCGCGTAGCCGATGCCCATCGAGGAGAGGGGATCGAATGCGGCCGCGGCTTCGCCGGCGGCGATCCAATCGGTGCCGTTCGGCGGATCGAGGATCTGGGAATGCGCGGGACAGACGGTTGGGCCGCGCTCGAGCGTCGCTTGGGCAATGCGCGCGCGGGTGCGCGGGGCATCGCCGAGGCGTTCGAGCCAGGCGGCTGAGTCATGAAGATGCGCGGCGCGGACGACGTCGGCGTCGGTCATGAACGCGACCACGGTGCGGTTCGCGGGGAGGCGCGCGGAGTACCACCAGCCGTCTTCGACCGCCTCGACGAGCGTGGCCGTTCCGGTGTCGTCGCCGCCTTCGAAGAGCGCGACCAGGCCGGTCAGGTGATCGTCGATCGACGCACGCGCGCCCTGCGTGCGCGCATAGACGGCGTGCCGGCCGCTGGCGTCGATGACGAATCGGGACGTGAGATCGAGCGGCCAGGTGGTATTGGTCAGCAGCGTGCCGCCGCGCTCGACGACCAGTTGCGCGAGCGAGGCGTCGAAGCGCGCGCGATCGAGATGCCACGCATCGCCGCCGCCGGTGAAGAGGAAATCGCGCGACACGACGTCGGCGCTGCCCCACGCCGCACTGGTCGCATACGCGCGGCGCTGCTCCTGAGCGGTCAGCACGTTTTCCGCGCCGAGGTAGGTGAGCAATGGAACGACGCCCGGCGAAAGCGTTTCGCCGACGCGCCAGGCGTCGTACGACGATCGCTCGATGATCACCGGACGGAGGCGCGAGTAGCGCAGCAGCGTCAGCGCGGCGGCGGCACCGGCCGGGCCGCCGCCGATGATCGCTACGTCATGCTCAGTCATCGTCCTTCGGACACTTCCCTTTGACCGGCACGTGCCCGTCGCACACGGCGATCTTCTCTTCGTCCTTCAGATACCACGCGAGCGTGAAGTAGTTCGTCGGCGTGGCGTAGCTGCCGGTCGCGGACATCTGGTTGACCGGATGGCCGACCGCGACCGCGGCCGGCACGAACTCGGCGTGGTTGCGCTCTTTCTCGACGAAGTACGGATAGACGCGTCCTTCGGGCGATTCGTTTTCGTTGACGATGAATCCCATGTACGACCACGCCACCACGAGATTGCCGATGTTGTTCGCGCCGCGCGCGTAATAGACCTGGAACCCCGCCGGCACGCCGGCGTCGGCCTGGTCCTCGGGCGTCATCGCGCCGGTGAGCACGTGCATCGGCGCCTGCGGCGGCCACCAGTACGTGTAGTACGTCGGCGGCGTGGGGATCTCGGTGATGTCGGTGGTGTTCTTCGCCGGCTTCTTCGGGTCGCTGAAGTTCACGTACTCGACCGAGCACTGATAGAAGTCGGACATCCACGGTCCGGACATCCGCTTGGTGAGATCGCCCGGCTCGCAGCCGTCCTGTTTCACGACCCACTCCGGTCCCTGAAGGTCGGGCGCGTACTTGCTGCCGTACCACCCGCCGGTCTCGTCGCCGAGCGTGCTGAGTCCGTGCTCGCGGTACCAGGCCTCGTCCTTGTGGATCCTGATGCGATACGGCGACGCATAGACGAGCGGATTGCGCATCGTCCACGTCGTCTCGATGCCCGGCGACATCGGATGGCCGACGCAGTTGCCGGCCGAGGCGCGGTCGAGCGGATGCACGCTGTTCGGCCACGGCCTGAAGCGGCCGGTGGTGAATTTTCCTTCCGCCCACTGGCCGAGGAGGAAGTACTGCGTGCGGGTGAGCCCCATGTACTTGTCCTGATCCTCGTTGGTGACGGAGTTGGAGCCGGAGTTGAGCGGCACCATCGGGACGCCTTTCCTGAAGAGCGCCTGGTGCGGCTCGGAGAGCTCGTTGCCGGAGGAGTCGCGGAAGTAGGAGAAGAAGATCCGGCGATTGGCCAGGTTCGCCGGCGACGCGTCGCGGGCGTTGAAGCGGGGCGACATGAACGCGACCATCGACTGCACGTTGGCGACCCAGATGTAGTCGCCGATGCGGTCGAGGATCGGCTCGACGTCGCGCTCGTAGCTGGCGACGTAGCCGGGGTTGTAGCCGCCGTAGCGGGCCTGGTTGTAGAGGTCGGGGACGAGGTCGTAGTAGCGCACGCCGACGTCGAACATCAGGTCGTCGAGCGTGGAGATGTTGCGCAGCTCCGGCGCGTATTTCGGCGAGCCGACCAGCGTCCAGGCATTGAGCTCGATCGGCTCGGCCGTTCCCTTGAGCTTGAGCCGGCACCACACCGGCCCGTCGGAGATGTCGTCGAACCAGGTGTCCGCGCCGGTGTAGGTGGCGATGGGAGTCTCGCCGCCGGCCTTGCCGTAACCGCCGAGGACGACCAGGCGGCCGGAGGGCGCCATCATCATCTCGCCGAGCGTGTCGATGTCGTAGGGAACGCGCTCGTTGTCGCCGCCCTTCGGCGGGAAGGATCCAAACGGGTAGTCGGAGGGGATGGTGTTGCGCGAGAAGTGCTGCTTCGCGCCCGGCCGCTTCACCGTGCGCGGTCCGGGATCGATGATCAGCTCCTTGCGGCGCACCGCCTGGTCGTGCCCGCCGCCCGGCTGCAGCCCGATGTTCCAGTTGCGCAGACTGGCGTCGACGAGCGGCGAGGGCGGCTGCATCGGACTCGGGTAGTAGTTCGCGTGTTTCTTCTCGGCGTGCTGGTCGCCGGCGAGATACGTGCAGCCGATGAATTCGGCGTTGTTGTACCAGACCGCCTTCTTGTTCGCGAGGTGGACGGTCCACTCGATCGACTCGACGTCGGAGTCATACAACGTGACCTCGCGTCCGGGATCGTTCGGGTCGTTCGAGTCGAACGCGAAGACTCGGAACTGTGCGCCCTGGCGGCGGATGCGGCCATCGGCATCCTTGAACCGCCGCGTCAGCTCCGGCTTGCCGTCTTTCGTCTTCGGCGTGCCGTCGCCGGTGCATTCGACCGGCAGTCCGCCGATCGTTTCGGGCTCGAGATAGAACTCGTTCTCGCTGTTGCCGAGCCTGGC